>Ga0209317_1000001_pt1 | contig 727880 bp, 589 predicted proteins | sample RifGroB2_FD_183994 | JGI IMG/M metagenome (GOLD analysis project Ga0209317, IMG submission 183994) | Soil microbial communities from Rifle, Colorado, USA - Groundwater B2 (SPAdes) (version 2) | ecosystem: Environmental > Terrestrial > Soil > Unclassified | place: Rifle, Colorado | collected...
CTTCTATTTTAAATTCTACACTCTCTTGTATTCGTTGTATAGGTTCATCTTCTATTAATTCAAAACTCGTGCGCAAACTCTCATGACGTGATATCAATTGTTTAAAATCAGTCTCTATTTTACTTTTATTAACCTTATTTCCCAGTTGAATAATCCATTGAATATTGTATGCTTTGGAATTTGTATCTAATAATTGCAATGTAAATAACCTTTTCTGGGAAGATGACATTCTATAAAAATCTTTCTTCTCAGAATTTACTATAATGCTTTCATTTTGAGATAAGATATTAATTATCTCTAATTTTTTTTCTCTTATTAAGCTTACTAAATCCTTTGATAACAAACCTTTTGGAGCAGACAACTTTAAATCGCCATTAATTATTTTAATACTAATATGAAGTTTTCTTAACTCGGCAATTAATTCTAAACTGTTCATTTTATAATATCATAAATCATTAATGGGAATTTCTAACTCTACAATTTTCTTACTCTGATACCAATCTTTTTACAGGTAATTTTAGTAAAAGAATATAATTGCTATTTTGGTTTAAGAATGCTTTTTTAATAAAATAGTAACCGCCAAAGGATTAAACTACATTGTAATTTCCGACTTGGACAGAGTCAATAAAATTGAAATAATTTTGTACATTTTTTTCCCATGCAAAATTTTCTTCCATTGCATTTTTTTTAATTTCATTCCATATTTCCGGGAAATTCTTATATATTTCAACGGTTTTTTTAATAGATTCGTAAAGGCCATTTCTACTAAAACTTTTCAAATAAAATCCTGTTGGTTTTTGCCTTTCGTCATAAAAACACTTTACCGAGTCTTTAAGTCCCCCAACAGGAGTAACTATTGGAATTGCCCCAAAAGCCATAGAATATAACTGAACCAACCCACATGGTTCAAATAAAGATGGGAGCAATGTTATATCAGCAGCAGCTAGTAAATTATGAGCCGTTTCTTCATTATAATAAGGATCGTAATAAAATGAGTCCTTAAATTTTTCCTGAAGAAAAGAAAGCGATGTATGTATTTTACCATTAATTCCTCCTGAAGGATTTCCATATACAAATAACTTTATTCCTAAATCAAATAATTTTTTATAAAATTCGATTGCATAGTCTTGATTCTCGTTATTGCCATCAAAAAATAAATTTATTCCTTTCTGCCTGGTTAACCTGCCCATAAATAGAATTAGTGGTACTTCATCTAGTTTCTTTTGATCAAATCCACACTTTTGAAATATTAATTGTTTATAATACTTTTTATTTTCAGATGAATCTATATTGTATTTCTTTGATAAATATATACTTCTATTTGGATGCCAAATGTTATAATCAACCCCGTTTTGTAAACCTATTATTTTTTTCCTGGTATTTAATATGAACTTTAAATTTTCATGTGGAGCGATTCCTTTTTTTAACTCTTGGGCATAATTTTCACTCACCGTTAAAATATAATCAGCATGCTCAATAGCCAAGCCCAATAAGCTTGCAGAGCCAAACTTTGAATATAAGTCCTTTAAGAGAATATGCGGTTCGTCTTCTAAAAAAGGGAAAATATCATCATATATATTTCCTTGATGTTCATAGTTATGAATGAGTATTGATGTACTTACCAATAAATTTGATTTTCCAACAATTTTTTTTATAATAGATGGGTAAGCAAAAACACCTGCAGCATGCCAATCGTGACACATCAAGAGCATTAGATTATTAATTCTACTTTGAATTAGAGTCAAAGCTGCTTTACCAAAATATAAAAAAATTACTATTGATGATAGATTTTTATACGGATTATCTCCATTGAAATTGTCAAATACATTATTAGAATATACAAACTCATCTTCCATATTAAGAAAATAATATTCAATGTTATTCCGAATTAAATAATAATACTTAAACTTATACTCAATACCTTGCAATTCTACAATAAAATCATGGGTAGAATAATTCTCCAAACAATTCATTAATCCTTTATAGTAGATAGAGACAACTACATTATCATATTTCTGTGATAAATATTTTGGTAAGGCAGAAACAACATCTCCCAGTCCTCCCTTTTTATAGAATGGCGCAACTTCATAAGCAATGTGAACTATTGTTTTATTCTTGTTCATTAAACTCTTAGTGATAAATTAAAATTAAATTTGCTTTTTTTCTAATCAATTTTATGTGGTTATTATTAATAGGGTCTCCAAATAATAATCTATATTTTTTACCTTGGTTGATAATACTGTCTAAATTAAAATTAAGTTCTTCTTCCGAGAAATTTAAAATGAAACAAATCTCATTGTTCATATATTTTCGAGAAATAATAAACAGATTTTTTTTGCAATCAAGATATAAAATATTAAAATCGCCATTATCAAAAATATCCTTAAATTGGTTTCTTATTTCATTCATTTTCTTAAAGAATGAAAAAGATGGATGATCTAATTTATAATTATCCCAGTTCATCGAGCATCTGTTATAGCCAGGGTGATCGTTTAGCATTATTTCTTCGCCAAAAAATAATATTGGAGTTCCAGGTATAGCGTATAATAAGCAAAATGCTAAATAAAAATCCGCATCATCATTTATTAATGAACAAAATCTTGGTAAATCGTGATTACTTAAAAACACCCATGATTTTCTTAACGCATTAAAAGAATGAGTATATATATAATCAACCAGATTTTCTGCAAGGCCATTCAGATTGATTTTTTTTTCAACAAAGTATAACATAAACACTTCTTGGTAAAGTCCATATGCTGTAATTCCATCGCCTCCATTATTACATACAAAATCAGTTGAATCGTTATGAAGATTTTCACCTATTAACAAGATATCCCTTTTAATTCTTCTATTGGCTTTTATAAATTTATATAAAAACTGATCGGGAATTTCATCGCTTACATCCACTCTCCAACCATCTATATCATATTTTTTTAACCAATACAATGCGGATTCTATCAGGTAATCCTGAACTTCTAAATTGTTAAAATTAAATTGGGGCAATTCTTTATACCCCTGCCAGCAACTATAATTCTCACAATTTATTGATACCGGGAAATTATAAATAATAAACCAATCTTTATACTTTGATTTTTCATTATATTTTAATAAATGTTTAAATGGAATGAAATCAGTGCTGCAGTGATTGATAGAGATATCAACAATAATTTTCAATCCCAAAGAATGGATCTTATCAACTAATTTTCTAAAATCAGCATTTGTACCAATTATTGGATCAATTTTCCTGTAATTAATCGTATCGTATCTATGAGCACTTTTAGAAAAAAATACTGGATTTAAATAAATAAACTTAACACCCAGTCTTTTAATTATTGGAAGTTTATCAAGAATTCCCTGAATATCGCCCCCAAAATATGTGTAAGTATCGGGTTGGCTACCCCATGTATAGAATATTTTATTCTCGGTTTGTTTTTTCGATTTACAGAATCGATCGGGAAAGATTTGATAACCTGCTCCCGAAATATTTATTTCACTCTGATTTTGAGAAAACTCAGGAAATTCGAAAAATGTAGATTCTTCAATATTTGAGGTCGCCTTATTATTTTCTATAAGCCAATACATCCTATCCCTGTCTCCAAATTTAATGGCAAATTTTTTCGCATCACCCTTCTTATATCGTATATACCAGTACTTTTTATTTTCATTCTTAAAACTCACATGAAAATCAAATTCCTGTAATTTCTCATCTACCAGTATAATCCTATTAATCCAAGAATAATAGCTTATTAACTTAACTTCAATTAAATCTTTATGAACATAGGAAATGAATCTATCTTCGTTTTTAAAAAAAATATGATTAAATATATCTGATTTCAAAACAATAGGTACTCTAGACTTTAAATCATGATTTGCAATTGATGTATTAATATCTATGTATTCCTTCAAAAAATCATTATTTAAATATAAATGATAGTAAGATATTCCATGTGGTAAATCAACTTCGACATGAAAAAATCCACTATCATTTTTGGACATATTTTTACGATAGTACCTCCCTTTAGCCGGGAAAATACCTATGGTAATATTCTCAATATCATCTCTACCTTCATCAAAGATTATTATTTCTTTAAGCATTTTTTGTATATACTATTGCTTTATAGTTTAATCGTATCTTTTCGATAAATATTAACAGCTCTAAATAAAATTGACTGGATAACAATCCTTATTTCTTTCAATTACCAGATAAAATATCTATAGTCTCATCGGATTAAATTGGAATTAAATATTTGATGTGTTTCCGGATTAAATACCTTTTTTGTTAACAACTAAGCTATTCTTAATATTATTCTTAATTATTCCGGATAATTTACTGATATGAGGCTGCTGAAATATAGTACCATGATCCCCTGTTACACTTTCGAAAGTAATATTATTCTTAAAATATTTTCTTATAATATCCCGCATTTCCATGTTTTTTATTAGTTCATCTGCACCTGCAAATATTAAAGTCGTTTGTTCTGTATCAATTTTAGGGTATTTGTAATTTATTTCGGCCAAGTAGGTTGTAATTAACTCTTGATTATAAAATTTTGTATAATAAGAGATTCTTAAATCTTGAGATTTTGTTGTTTCGTTCACTGAATTATGTTCTTTCAGAATATTAACCCCTGCATCCCATATTTCTTCTTTATTGACTGATTTTAGCAAAATAATAACATCGTGTAAATTTATTTTTTCTTTCCATCCTAGGTCCTTGGCTATAAACCAAGCTATATCGTTAATATTAAATTCCCGATCCAGCACCTTTTTAAGCTGTTTATCATCTGAATGATTAGAAAAATCTTCTTTTAAAGGAGGATCAACCAGAAATACTTCTTGTACTTTAAACCCGTGTTTTTCAATTTGTGCAGCCAACTCCATGGCGAAAATACAGCCTGTGCAAAAACCTCCAATAAATATCTTTTCTCCTTTATAAATATCCTTAATAGAGCTTATACATTCAGCTATGTTTTGTTGAATTAAATTTTCATTTAAGATATAATCAGAAAGATCTGGTTTTTTACCAAGGTTAATTTCTTTTTCTAAATCCGAAAATAAAGGGGGGAATTGCACACCATAAAAAGGTTGGTTTTCGCCTAAAAGTAACGATAAATCGATTATTCCGATGATGCTTGTTGCAGGTAATATCCCTCCCAGTGGTGCAACAAAGAACAATGGGGGATTTTCTCCTTTGGTTTTTAAATTGGCAATCTTCACCTTTTTTTTATTATCTCTGGCTTCAATTAATGAGTTATCTATATGAAAATTTCCTGCCCACGAAAATAATTCAGAAATAAATGCTGCAAGATCTCTAATGGTAAGGTTCTGCAGAAAAGATGACAATGAAATTCTTTCACCGATTTTTTCTTCAATTTTATTTAATAAAGTAATTGATAAAAGTGAATGTCCGCCAATTTTATAAAAATTATCGGTTACACCAATTGGAGAAATATTTAAAACATCCTCCCATATTTCAACAAGTTGTATTTCTAATGGGCTTGAAGGAGCTATATAATCATTGTTGACTTTTTTCACCGGAGCTAATAGGACATTTCTATTTATTTTTCCGTTCGTGGTTAATGGCAATTCATCCATCTCCACAAAGTACGAAGGCACCATATAATCTGGTAATAATCCACTTAAATAGCTTCGAAGAACTTCAATATTTGGTTTGTATTCAAATACAATATATGCACATAAATACTTTTCATTTTTTTCTTCTCTTGCCACAACAACACACTCTTTAACATCTTTGTGGTTCAATAATATCCTTTCTATCTCTCCAAGCTCAATACGATAGCCTCGTATTTTTACCTGGTGGTCTATTCTTCCTATAAACTCAATATTACCATCTTTAGTCCATCTACCTAAATCACCTGTTTTATAAAGAATTTCGCCAGGCATATGCGGATTAATAATAAACTTTTCATGACTTAGAACAACATTATTAATATATCCTAAAGAACAGTCGGAACCGCCAATACAAATTTCTCCTTTTACCCCAATAGGTTGTATTTCGCCATATTCACCCAGTATGTAAATTCTTTTCCCTGCTATTGGTTTCCCAATTGGAATACTTTTAAAATTATCAGATTTATTAAATTTAAATTGAGTAGCAGTAACAGTAGTTTCCGTTGGTCCATATTCATTAAATATGGTTATCGTTTCCTTAATATTTTTAATATGATTTGCACTTAAAATATCACCTCCAATAACTAACTTCGTTAAGCTCCTTATATCGTTAAGAAATAACTTTTCAATATAAAATGGAACGCCATACAGGCAAGTAATTTGATATTTTTTTAAATAATCGTTTGTTTTTAAGCAATCGAGTAATAAGTCTTTATTTACCTGAATTAATCTGCCTCCTGTAAATAGTGGCAACCAGAGCTGTTCAACAGATGCATCAAATGTTAAAGGAGAAAATAATAATACTCTTTCGTTACATCCAATATTTAGGCTTTTAATTTGTGATTTTATGAGATTTACTAAATTTTTATGTGGTATAATCACGCCTTTGGGAGTTCCTGTTGAGCCAGAAGTATAAATAATATAAGATGAACTATCTGGGGTAATTTTAATTGTCTTTATATTTGACTTGCCATTATTGCCTAAATTTAGATTCTTAATCCATAACTTTTTAACATAAACATCTAAATCTTTACCGTTTGTGGTTGTGTCTAAAACAAAAGAAACTGAACTATCTTTAATAATATAATTGGCCCGGTCGTTTGGTAAATCCTCATCGATTGGTAAATAAGCTGCCCCGGTTTTTACTATTCCAATCAATCCGACTATCGAATCAATAGATCGGTTCACAATTAATCCTACAATTGAATTTTCTCTTACACCTTGTTCGCAAAGGAGTTGTGCTAACTTGCTTGTAATTGTATCAAGGTATTGATAACTAATACATGAATCACCAAAATCTAATGCAATTCTATCTTTATGCATTATAACCATTTTATTAAAAACATCAGTAATAGTTGCCGGTTCTTCTTGCTTAAAATTTTGATTGAATTCCTGAAGAATTTGTTTTTTCTCATCAAAAGATAAGATATCAACCTGATGAAGTTTTTGATTGGGATTTGAACTAATACTATATATTATTTTTTCAAAATAGCTTGCAAAGCTCTCAATGGTTTGTTTTTTAAACAAGTTTGCATAGTAAGAAAATGCTAAATTGATTTTTTCTCCCGTTTTTACTGCAGTTAATGTGAGTTCAAATCTCGATGTATTTGTATCATTATTATACGGATAAAGTTTAAGCCCGGGAATATTCAATTCTGCTTTGTCCATATTCTGGAAAACAAACATTACATCAAATAAAGGATTTCGGTTTGTATTTCTCGATAGTTTAAGTTCTTCTATTAATTCTTCAAACTGAAAATTCTGGTTGTCGAATACATCTAACACACGTACTTTTAAATCATTAAGAAACTCAAGATAGGTAATGTTTTTTTTGGGAAAATTTCGTAATGTTAATGTATTTACAAACATACCAATAATACCCTCTAATGAGCTATGATTTCGCCCCATTGAAGGTGTTCCAATAATAATATCTTCCTGATTACTTAGTTTTAATAATAAAATATTGAACACTGACAGAAGAACCATGAATAGGGAAGCTCCATTCTTCTTTCCTAATTCATCCAATTGATTTAGTATTTGAGAATCTAAAGTTAATAAAACAGTATCTCCTTGTGTTACTTTATCCTTATGTCTTATTCCATCTAAGGGTAAATCTAAATCAGGCAAATCGCCATTAAATTTATTGACCCACCATTGTTTTTGCTTTTCTATTGCTTTTCGTTGATGATTGCTCTTTTGCCACTCTGCATAATCCTTGTATTGGATTTTTTGAATTGGTAATATGTTTCTATTATAAAGAGACATGAAATTCTTAATCATTATACCATTTGAACTACCATCAGAAACTATATGATGAATATCAACCATTAAAATATGATCTTCCGGAGTTATTTCTATTAATCCGGCCCTAAACAATGGTGCATGGCCTAAATTAAAAGGACGAACAAATTCTTTTACAAAAGAGTCTGCATTTTCATTTTCCTTATAATACTCCAATTTAAAATCAACTTTATCTGATATTTTCTGCTTTGGCGTATTATTGACTAAAATAAAAGATGTTCTCAAGCTTTCTTGTAATTGAATAAGTCCTTTAAATGAATCTTCAAGTCTTTCTTTATCTAATTTCCCTTCTAACCTAACAAATTCCGGAACATTATATGATAAAGAAATTGGATTCAACTGATGCAGAAAGTACAATCTATGCTGAGCCGAAGACATTTCGTAATATTCTTTCTTTTCTACAATAGCTATTTCACCTCGTGTATCCTCTATTAGGGACTCAGATAAAAATGTAATTATCTCTTGCTTATTCTTCTTAATCTCATTTACAAGGTTGGGAGACAAAACACCTTTTGGAGCTTGTAGTTTTAAATCTCCATTATAAAGTTGAATATTTATATTCTGTTTTTTTAGTTCAAGTAATAGTTGGTATATACTCATGTAATTTGGTTAAATTCATTCAAATGAAGAAAATATTTGAATATGTTTTTTCTAAACTGCTTAATCTTACTTTGGTTTATAGATTTTTTCGTAAAGAAATTATCAGTTCTCGGGGTACCTTAAATTAGTAAGTTATAAACAAAGCGATCTTTAGTTATTACTCTAAAATAAATTTGACTATTATACTTCCAGGTTAAAACAAGGATAAATCAAAGCCCAAAAGAATATAAAATTTAGAAGGGTCCCATTTAATAAATCTAAAGCAGGCATTATATTATAATTTCTTCTTGAGTCTGAGCCTGAGTATTCAATTCAAATATATCATTATGATTTATAAGCATTTCTACTCTCAAAGCCAGGCTATAAACAGTTGGTTCTTTAAAAAATTCGGTTATAGGAATTTTAATTTTATATATTTTATGAATGGCATTAATCACAAACACAGCTTTTAATGAATCACCACCAAGTTCAAAAAAGCTATCATTTATTCCTATCTTGTCGTAACCCATGTATTCTTGAATAATTTCAATAATTTCTTTCTCAATTTTAGTATTGGGTTCAATATATTCATTTGATAATAGGGGTCTTTGCTTTTTGATTTTATTATTCGATACCGATAATGGTTTTTGTATATCAAAGGCTTTATCTTTCTTAATATTATCTATTTCTAAAATTTTTCTGAAATCACTTTTTGATATAATTAGCTGATGTGGCCGTTTATTAAGTTTTAATATTTTTCTAAATATCCCTATTCCTTCACTATTAGTTAATGATTCTTTATTAAAATTATCTCTACCTACTGTTTTGAGAAATGATTCATCATGCTCAATCATTTCTTCAACTATTAATGAGTTTTTCTTTTGATTTAGAGTTGTTGGATGTGTAATTTGTTTGATATCTTTAGGCATAGAAATACTTACCCTTGTATACTCATCAATTTCTATTAAAACATTACCCCTTTTATCGCAAATACGAATATCGCATGTAATTGATTTTTTATTGCCTTCGTTTAATTTAATATTTGAAATAATGCTAATAATACTTTGTTGTAAAGAATTATAAATTCTAATATTTCGATACATGAAAGGTAAATAAAATCCAGACTCAACTGAGGTTCCTAAGGCACAATCCAACAAAGATGGATGTAACTTAAACTCCTTGAAATCATCAATAAACTTTAATGGCAACTCAAGAAATTTTATGACTTTATTATCATATTCTTCTTCATTCGTAATGCATTGCCATCTTTCTCCAAATTGCTTAATACCTGAATTGCTTTCTATGTGCCGGGTATTTTCTTTTTGTGTTAATTTAGTTTTTGGGTTTATTTGAATTTCTTCAATATTTATTTTTGGGGAAAGTAATTCTTCGTGAATTGCCAGTTTGCCGATGCAATGTTCTGTCCATAATCCCGATTTATTATCACTAATAATTACAAATTCACTATCCTGTTCGAGTTTCTTAATGATAACTCTTATTTCTTTAATTTCCGAATCACCGCATATAAGAGGCTGTAAAAAACAAATGTCAGAGAGAGTTATTGATTGGGCCATGTACTCATGTTCGCAAGCCATTCTCGCTAATTCCAAATATGCTGTTCCTGGCAGAACTAACTGATCGTCAATTCTGTGTTCATTTAAAAACCATGATTTTTTTGAAAAGTGTGATACATAAATACTTAAATTATCATACTTAATTTTATTTTTAAAAAGCGGATGAAATAGTTCTTGCCTGTAAATATTGTCAGATTGATTATTTGACAACTTTTGGATTGATTCCTTTGCCTGGCCAATCTCACTCCAACTATTAAAATTAATAGAAGTTCTTATTTTCTTTTTAGAGAATTCATTTTGATAATGTGCATATGTATCTAAAAATGCATTTGCAGAAGTATGTCCAACATGAGCTATGGCGGGAATAATTGCATTTCGGGATGAACTATAAATTATAAAATCAATATCGAATTGATTAATTAAACTTTCCAGGGCCAGTGTTCCTTTAATCTTTGATTTAAATACTTTATCATCATCTTTTTTTGATCTCATCTGGATAATTTTACCATCAGGTTCTCCTGCTAAGTGGAATAATCCATCGATTCGCTCATGGATATTATGGATAGAAACAACCATTTGCTCCATTTCATCAATTTCTGATACATCTAAGTTATAATATTGTATCGTTTTCCCATATTTTTCAAGTTCTTCCAAACGTTTTAGCCGATTTAAGACTTTTTTATCTGAAATAGCTGACTTATTATATGTTCCGTTTGAACTTCGTTCAGGCAATGCGGTTCTCCCTGTAAGTATTAAATTTACATTGTATTCTTTTAAAAGATATTCAGATAAAACAAAACCAATACCGCCTAAACCTCCCGTAATTAAATATACTCCATTAGGTTTTATTGTCGAGAAATCAATCGAATTGTCTTCTTTAATTTCAACATTCTCAAAACATTGAATCCATCGTTGCCCATTCCTGTATCCAATAACTTTATCTTTTATAATTGTTTTTAATTCAATATTTAAATCTTCGGCTAACTGTGCTTTGTCATTTCTGAGATCGACATCAATTGTCCTACAGCTAATATTATTATATTCAATAGGTATGGTTTTTGCAGGCCCCTGAACAGTTGCTATTTCAGGAAAAAATAAATCATTCCCAATGATTTCCTGCGAGTTACCTGTAATAATTGATATATTTATCTGATTGTCTATTGAAATATTTCCAATTGATTGTACAATTTTTAATAGTGCAAAATAACTTATAGAAAGTCTCTGTTCCAAGTTCTTTAATGAAAGTTCTTCTTGATTGGTTTCCTGAAGTGTATATAAATAAATTATTTCCTGTATTACATGTGTTTTAATAACATGAGTAATTAATAATTCATAATCATTTGTATTATTAATATTTATTTCATACTCTTTATCATTGATTATTCTGAAAGAACTTGCTTTTTTTACTGTAATAACAATATTTGAATCTTTCCTTAGTTTTTCGGTGAGTATATTTCCAAAATCATAATCATCAATAAAAACAAGCCATGTTTTAGGCTTTTGGTATCTTTCATTTTGACAAGAAAGTGTTTTTTTCCATGAAGGGATGTAAAACCATTTGGAGCTATCTGGTTGATTTGTAGATTGTGGAAAAATATCAATCCTTTCAATATCCAGACAAGAAGAAAATAAATTTTTTTCAAAAGAGTATCCGGGAAGATTTACCCGATGTATTGATTGATTTAAATAGAATTTTCCCCAATCAATAAATACCCCGTTTTTCCACAGTTCTCCCAGTTGAGATAAGAAAAAATTATAATCAGTCAGATAATCGTTTTTGTGTCGCAACATACTTTGGGCAGTTATTTCCTTTTCCTTTTTAGCATGTTGTTGAATAATTAAGGGTAATCCTTTATCTCCTCCAACCTGAATAAAAACAGGGTGTTCAAGCTTCATTAGTTCTTGAATACCTTGAGAAAAGAGAATTGACTTTACAAGATGGTCTGCCCAATATTGAGGATCAATTGCCTGTTCATTAGTTATCCATGTACCCGTAAGTCCGGAAATATAAGGCAATACAGGATAACTAAGTGTTATTTTCATAACTTCCTGTTTAAACTCGTTAGATACTTCTAACATCAAATTTGAATGACTTGCTCTAGGATAATTGATCCATAAACCTTCAATTCCATTATTTTGTATTTTTTGTTCAAACTCAAGCATTTCCTTTACTGCTCCGGAAACAATACAAAGATCTGGGGTATTTACAGCTGCCAGTGATAATTTATCATTTAAATAGGGTTTTATTTCTTCAGGAGAAAGAGGTACACTCATCATTTTGCCTACAGGGGATTTTTCCATTACAATCGCTCGCTTCACAATCAAAGTAAGGGCGTCTTCTAAAGAAAAGACTCCCGCCAAGCATGCCACTGCATATTCTCCAAAACTATGCCCAATCATTCCGCTTGGCTGGATTCCTAAAAACATTAATTGTTGGGCTACAGAATATTCTATAATGAATTTGGCAGGACCCGAATAATGGATATTGTTTAATAATTCTCTTGCTTCTTCTGTATCTTCCCCGGGGAACAAAATCGACTGAAATTCAATATTTAAAAGTTTATTAATAATTGCACAACAATTATCAACAGAGTTTTTAAAAATAGGTTGTGTTTTATAAATTTCTTTAGCAATATTAATATATTGAGATCCCTGACCACTAAATACAAAAATATTGGTTCTAACTATATTGGGATGTATAAACGAAATATCGGCTGGTTGTAAAGGCTGGTTTTTCAATATCTCTGTTAAATGGCTTGTATTATCAGCAACCATTATCTTTCTATATTCAAATTCCTTTCTGCCTATATTTAAAGTATATGCTATCCGTTCAAGGTCAATATCGGGATTATCAAATAGATACTTAGATAAGTTATTTGACATTCGAACCAGAGCTTCCGGTGTTTTAGCTGAAATGCAAATTAATTGTGAATGAATATTGGGCAATGAAGTTTTATAATCGACAATAAATTCCGACAATATAGCGTGTGCATTCGTTCCTCCAATTCCAAAAGCACTTACCCCGGCAATTCGCTCCTTCTCTTCATTTGTTTTCCATTCATAAAGTTTATCATTAACAATGAATGGACTGTTTTCAAAATCAATTTCAGGATTAGGAAAACAGTCCATTCATTGCTTAAAATGAAGGTTCGGCGGAATAAGCTTGTTTTTTAAAGAAAGTACTACTTTAATAAAACCGGCTATTCCTGCAGCACTATCACAATGTCCAATATTTGTTTTAACAGAACCAACCCTGCAGAATTGTTGTTGTTGGGTGTTAAATGCCTTTTTTAAGGCATTTATTTCAATTGGATCACCAAGTTTTGTTGCCGTACCATGAGCTTCAACATATGTAATTTCATTCGGTTTAATATTCGCCATTTTTATGGCATCTTTAATAACTTTTGACTGCCCTGCTATACTTGGTGCAGCAAATCCAATCTTATCATTTCCATCATTATTTATGGCCGACCCTTTCACTATAGCATAAATATGATCTTTATCGTCGATCGCTTGTTCCAATCTTTTTAACACAACAATTCCGGCTCCATCACTTGCTAACATACCTGTAGCGCCGGCATCAAAAGTACGACAATGGCCATCTGCAGAATTATGCATTCCCTCCATATATTCGTATCCCTCATTTGCAAAATTGCTACTTGTTACTCCACCAGCTAATGCCATCTCACATTCCCCATTTATTAGAGATTGGCAGGCAAGATGAACGGCCACTAATGAAGTTGAACAAGCAGTATAAAAAGCAAATGATGGCCCCTTTAAATTGAGTTTATATGAAATTAATCCAAAAAGAAAATCTTTATTAGTAAGATATTTTGCATATAATTGACCAACTTCTTTATTTTTTCCTGATAACTCAGAAAATACTTCCCATTTAAACTGAGGCGAAGCACCACCATATAATCCTATTCTGCCAGTGTACTTCTCTGGGTTATAACCAGCATCTTCAAGAGCATTCCATGCGCATTCATGAAAAATTCGTATTTGTGGATCCATCACTTCTGCTTCATTAGGGGTATAGTTAAAAAATGATGAATCAAAACAAGTATTATCTTCTAAAACCCCTGCAGCCCTGATATAATCGGGGTCTTGTATTAATTTTTCATCAATACCACTTTTTCTTAGTTCTTCGTCGGTAAAAAATGTAATTGATTCTACTCCATTTTTTAAGTTATTCCAATACTCCTGCAAATTATTTGCCCCGGGAAAGCGGCACGATATACCAATTACTGCTACTTCTAAACCTGTAAGTTTAATGTTTTTCATATTTATTATTTATACTATTCTTCTGTTCTTAGTTTAAGTAATTTTTGTCTATTTAAAATACTTTTGTCTGTATCATATTCCAATTGCTCTTCAGGTATAATATTAGTTATATTTTCATTAATAACTTTGGCCATCCGTCCAATAGTGTAATTTTCAAATATTTGAATTACAGAGATTTCTTTATTAAATTTTCTTTTTATTTTTTCCGATAATTCTATAATTTGAAAAGAGGTTCCGCCAAGTTCAAAAAAGCTTTCGTTTATTCCAATATTTTCTATTCCAAGTGTTTCTTTCCAAAGTTCAAGAACTTCTTTTTCTATTAAACTTGATGGGGCAATAAACTCTTTTTGATTATGGTGTTTTATGTTCAAGAATTGTAACTTTTTCTTATCAACTTTTCCATTTGTGGTCATTGGGAATGAATCCAGTTTCTCAAAAATAGCAGGAATCATGTAACCAGGTAATTGATTTACCAGGTAATCTCTAATATCCTGAAAAAGAATGGTTGTATTGGATATATAAAAAGCACATAATATTTCCTTTTTATTTTTATCTTTTGTTTTTACAACTACTGCATCAGTGATATTTTCAAATTTTCTTAAACTTTCTTCTATTTCACCCAATTCTATTCTATTTCCATGTAATTTAATTTGATCATCAATCCTACCCAGGTATTCAATTTTTCCATCATTTGTCCATCTGCCAATATCTCCGGATTTATACATTTTATTTCCGGTACAAAATGGATCTTCAACAAATTTCTCACACGTTAATTGCTCGTTGAAAATATATCCATTTCCAACACCCTTTCCGCTGATACAGATTTCTCCAGGAATTCCTATGGGCGATAATAAATTATTATTGTTGAAGATATAGATTTTTGTATTTGATATTGGAAACCCAATAGTTGGCCTTTCCTTAAACAATTTGAATTCGTCAAATTTTATTAGCTGCGCTACTGACGCTATTGTAGTTTCTGTTGGGCCATAATGATTCATTACCTGAATTTCAGGTTTCATTTTAAATATTTTTTCAATATCGTCAACTTTTATTGCTTCACCGCCAAGAATTAACAACCTGATATTTATCAACTTAGAAATATCAAAAGCTAATGATACAAGAATAGTGTTAAAAAACGTGGGTGTAAGGTGTAATATTGTAATTTGGTTGCTATCAAGATAGTCCAGCAATTTTTGAGAGGAAAGGTATGTTTCGCGACGTACAAGATGTAATTCGCCACCAGTTAAAAGGGAACCAAAAATTTGAGTATAACTTGCATCGAAAGCAAAGGAAGTTGTAAGGATTGTTTTATCTTCTGGTTTTAAAGCAATTTTTTCAGAAATCCAACTTACATAATTAATAGCATTTGCATGTGTAATACTTACACCTTTGGGTTTACCTGTACTTCCTGATGTATAAATTACATATAAATTGTCATAGCTCAGGTTAGCTGTAAAGTCTTTTTGGTTATTAAAATCATCTTCCCCCTGGATATTAATAACTTCACCATTAAATTGTATAGTATGTATTAATTCCGAATTGGAAATAATAAGAGTAAGATTACTATCTTCAATAATTTTCTGAATCCGTTCTTTGGGTTGGTAATAGTCTATTGGAATAAAAACGGCACCTGCTTTAATTACCGCCCACATTGCTATAATTGTCTCTGCCGAAATATCAAAATATAAACCTATATTTTTTTTATAAAAACCTCTATTTAAAAGCTTATTCGCTAAAGAATCTGATTTTTTGTCCAATTCGATGTAAGAAATTTTCTGACCTTCAAAAACAAGGGCTGTATTGTATGGAGTTTTTAATAACTGCTCTTTAAATAATTGAACAACATTTTGTTTTGTTGAATAATCAACATCTGTTCGATTAAAATATTTAAGAATTTTTTCCTTCTCCGAATCACATACGATATCAATTTTTGAGACAGGTTTTGTTTTATGTTCAATTAGTTCGGACAAACAATGCGTGTAGTTATTTTTTAACCGTTCTATAGTTTCTTTTTCATACACTTCTGCATTGTATCTAATTTTAAACTGAATATTTTTTTTTGATTTACATAGTTCAAAAATTATATTTATATCCTGCATTGGTAAATAGTTAACATCGTGGATATTTTCTAATACTAAAGCGATGTCAAATAAAGGAAATTTCCCTATACCCTGATTATTTTGATTATAAATCTCAACAAGTTTTTCAAAGGGATAATTCTGATGCATGAATATATCTTCAATTTCTTTTCTTTGTTGGATTAAAATATCCTGAAATGAATGCTGATCTTCGATTACACTTCGAACTACAATATTTTTATTAATCGTATTCGTTTCTAATTCGTTTTTTAAAACCGGGCTTCCAATAATTATTTCGTTGTTTTGAGTATATTTTTTTAAGATAATAGCCAGTGCAGCAAAAAATATTACGTATATATTTAATTCCGAATTATTACTGAGTTTATTTATTTGTTCAAAAAGCTCTCCTTGTATTTGCTCATTTATTTCATCCATTTTTTTAAGCTCTGGTTCTTTTTGATAATCATAAGGAAATATAGTTTTAGTCCAATTACCTGATAATTTCCCTGTCCAGAAATCCTTTTCTTTTTTTCGTTGTGCAGATATAATATTCAATTCGAGATTATTCATAATTTCCAATTTTATTGTTTTTAGGGTTTAAATTGACTTACACGAATAAATTTATAAGCCCGGCACCACTACCACCTGTTTTTTCTTATTTAGAACTGTTCGCATAAACAAGGACAAGAACACTTATGGTTTCTTTGATGTACTTTTTTAGTTTGAAGAAAAATTGAAACTGTCACCCGGCTCAATATTTGTATCAGAGCTCTTATTAATTTTGTTTAATAAACATGGAATATCTCCTACTCGCATACTACTATTTTCAGTGATGTGTAATAAGATATCTTTAAAATATTCACTTAAAAAACGAATAGTGTTTTCATTGAATAAATCAATACGATAATGAATTTGAAATACATATTTCTCGTGAATTCGTGTTCCATATAAACTTAATTCATATTTTGAATCACTTGTAAGATTTATGAAATCATATTTACTGATTTTTAAATCCCCGTTATTAAAATACTGGCTTTCGAAACTATTATATGCATAAGAAACATTAAATAATGAATGTACTCCTCTTTCTTCTGTTATTGAAAGATCATTTACTAAATCTTCATATTGATAATCCTGATTTTCAATAGCATCAATAAGATTCTCTTTTACTTCTAAAATAAATTCGTCAACATGACGATTTTGTGAAACCGAATTTACAACTAACAACATATTCACAAACATTCCAATAACCTCATCTAAGTCAGAGTGATTTCGTCCGGCCATTGCCGTTCCAACCAATACTTCTTCTTGATCACAAATATTCGACAATAAAATATTAAATACAGACAGAAAAAATTGATATGGAGTAATATTCAATCGTTTTATCGTTTCTTTGATTTTGTCAGACAATTCAACATTACATTCAAATGTATTTATCGCTGATAAATTTTGTGGGCTTGCTACTTTTTGAAGATCATACGGCAAATTGAGTTTTATTGGTTTATTTTGAAGCAAACCATTCCAATATTGTTTTTGTTTCTGATACCTGTCAGTTTCTCTTTGTGCTTTTTGCCAAAACACAAAATCTTTATATTGTACATATGATTTAGTAATTTCTTGTCCTGCAATTAATTTCAAAAATTCTTCACTTAGCTTTTTTAAAGAAATTCCATCTGCAATTATATGATGAATATCAAAGAATACAATGTATTTATTTAAGTCTCTCTTAATAAGATATATTCTGAATAATGAAGGTTCTTTAAAATCGAAGGGCTTTATAAGCCCTTGTATAAAATCATTTATATCATTTTCAAAGTACTCAATGTACTGAACTTTTTTTATTAATTTATAATTGATTCTTTGAACCGGTATGTCATTGATAATATTAAACGATATACGAAGGCATTCATGTTTTTGAATGATTTTATCTAATGCTGCATTCATCACATTAATATTCACTTCTCCTTCAATCAAGTAGGTTTGTGAAATATTATAGATTACTGATTCAGGTTTTATGCAATGCATTAAATACATTCTATGCTGGGCCGAAGATAATGGATAGTATTCTTTCTTTTCAATTGGGCGGATAGATACAAGCCGATTATTTTCCATATTTTGAATTTCCCTGGATAATTGGGTAAGAATAGGTTTTTTTAATATTGTTGCAATTTCAATTTCAATCTTAAATTGTTTTCTTATTTTCGATGAAAGTTCTATTGCTTTTAAAGAATGTCCGCCCAATTCAAAAAAGTTCGCATTTGTACTTATTTCCGATTGTCTAAGGCCTAATATATCAGCCCAAATATTAGCTAATTTAACATCAATTTCATTCTCAGGGGCTACATAATCTCGTGTAAATTCAATTTCTGGTTCAGGTAAAGCTTTGCGGTCAATTTTTCCTGAACTGGTTAATGGAAAATTATCTAAAACCATAAAATGAGAAGGAATCATATAGGCTGGCAACTTGTCAGTAAGTAAACTTTTAAAATCAATCTCTAACTTGTTGCCTGCAATTCTTACATAAGCACATAAATATTTTTCATTTTGTTTTTCTCTTGCTACTACTACACATTCTTTAATTGCTTCATGCTGTAAAAGACAATTCTCAATTTCACTTAACTCAATTCTAAATCCCCTTATTTTTACCTGGTTATCTATTCTTCCTAAGAATTCGATATTTCCATCTGGTAACCATCGGGCAATATCTCCGGTGCAATAGATTTTTTCACTTGGGAAAAATGGGTTGTCAATAAATTTCTCTTTTGTTAATTGAGTTTTCCCAATGTATCCACGCGCTAAATTTACTCCGCCTATACATAATTCACCTGCGACACCTATTGGTTGCAATTGTTGTCTCGAATAATCAAGTATATAAATTTGTGTATTTGAAATAGGTTTACCAATCGGGACATTATGATAAAACTCGTTAAACTGACATTGAAAATAAGTTACATCAACCGTTGCTTCAGTAGGTCCGTACAAATTAATCAATTTGATTTTATTGCTATCACTTAATATTTTGCCTAACCTGCTTACCTGATCGGGTTTTAATTCTTCTCCACTTGTACAGATGCATTTTAATGAATTCGTATTAAAATTATTTAAACTTTCCAGATAAGTAATAAATGCTTCCAGCATAGATGGAACAAAATGAATAATTGTAATTTTATTTTTTTCAATGTATAAAATTAATGCCTTAGGGTCTTTTTCATGATTGGGTTGTATAACATGTAAACTGGCTCCGGCAAAAAACCATCCGAAAATTTCCCAAACTGATACGTCAAATGTGAAAGTTGTTTTTTGCAAAAAGATATCTTTCGCTGTAAAATCAAGAGTCCTTTTCATCCATTCAATTCTATTTATTACTGAATGATTTTCGATAACTACTCCTTTTGGGTTTCCGGTTGATCCAGATGTATAAATTACATAAGCTAAGCTGTTTGAATTGCTGTTATTTTCAACATTTGAATCATCATATTCTCTTATACTCTTATCATTAATTAACAATACAGACGCTTTTATTTCCTGAATTTCGTTTTCTCTGTCTGTAATTAGCACATCTATCTTACTATCTCCAATATAATAGTTTACCCGTTCAATTGGGTCCGATGTTGAGATTGGAAGATACCCTGCTCCGGATTTTAATATTCCCAATATTGAAATTATCATTTCCACAGATCTATCAAGATATACCCCTACAATATTTTCATGTTTGATTCCTCGTTCCTGTATTTTTCTGGCTATTTGATTTGAAAAGGAGTTAACCTGCTTATAAGTCAAAAAGTTATTGGAAGATATTAATGCTACTTTGTCAGGAGTTTTTTTAACTTGTTCTTCAAATATATCAATAATACGCTTGTTTTTCGAATATGCCTCGTTTGTGTCATTAAAAATTGAAAGCAACTTGGTTTTTTCAGCAGGATCAATTAATTCAATAGAATTAATTTTACGGCTTGGATTTTCGCCAATCTGATTTATTACCCTCCTGAAATATTTTATAAACCGATTAATTGTTTCTTTCTTAAATAACTTAGTACAATATTCAATACTGCACATTAAAGAATTATTAAATTCAATAGCTGTTAACGAAATGTCAATTTTTGCTACACCGGAAACATGAATGAATTCCGACTCATTCATATCTATTAATGATACTAAATTTGTATTTTCTAATGATCTGATATCATTGTATTTGATATTTTGTGAGTTTTCATTATTTATAACAACATCTGAATTATCGACATAATTAAACATAACATCAAAAATAGGGTTTCTTGATGCATCTCTTTGAAAAGATAATTTATTTACCAAATCACTAAAAGGATATCCCTGGTTCTCCAAATCTTCTATCACGTTTTTCTTTATTTCGGAGAAATAATCTAATAGAATTTTATCACCTGAAGGTTGAATTCTTAATACAATAGTATTTAGAAGTAATCCAACTATTTTTTGTAAATGTAAATCATTTCTATTGGCGAAAGGAGTTCCAATAATCATATCTTCACTACCACTAAGTTTCGAGAGTAAAATGGAGTATATCCCCAGCAATGACATATAGGGTGTTAATCCTAATGATTTCGATAACTGATTAATAATACTCAGTTCGTTATTATTAAGTAAGAAATTTGTACTGGCCCCTTCAAAATTTTGAATCTCGGGACGAGAATAATCTGTAGGTAGATTTAACCTGGGTAAATCACCAGAAAGCTTACCTAACCAATATTTTTCTTGCTCTCTTACAATTATTTCCTGATCAGGCTGTTTTAACCATTCAGAATAATCTTTGTATTGAATTGTAACAGGATTCAAAACCTTATTTGCAATAATTTCATGAAATTCTTCAAATAGTATCTTCTGAGATACTTCATCACTAATAATATGATGAGAATCAACTAACAAGTTTAATTCTCCAGATAAATCTGTTATATAATATAATCTAAATAAAGGGGTTTTTGACAGATCAAAAGGTTTCATTACAGGATAACCTGCATTATTCCTTAAATCAATACTTTCGATATTAAAATCAACAGAATTATGTATAATTTGTTTGGGAACTCCATTGATTAATTGAAAACTAGTTCGTAAACTTTCGTGCCTGCTGACCAGCTGTTTGAATACTTCTTCAATTGAATGTATTGCAAATTTTTCATCAAGTTTTATAGTGTACTGCAAATTATACACTGTACTTTTCGGGTTAATTTGTTGAAGAAAAAACATACGGTTTTGCGCAGGAGCTAAATCGTAAAATTCTTTTATTTTAGCAGGAGCAATAATATTTAAAGAAAGAATAGGTGCTGCTTCACTAATTAATTTAGCCTGCGCTTCTATCGTTGGATGAAAGAAAATATCTCTTAAATTAAATTTTACATTAAATACTTTTGAGATTGTATATGTTAATTGTGATGCTTTGAACGACTGACCTCCAAGTCTGAAAAAGTCTTGTTTGCAACCTATCTGGTTTTTTGATATTGCCAGCACATCTGCCCATATTTCTGCCAGTTTCTTTTCAATTTGATTAATTGGAGCCACAAAATCCATTTCCGTATTTATATCCGGAATGGGTAAAGCATTTTTATCTACCTTCCCATTTAAAGTAAGTGGTTTTTTATCAATTTCTATAAATAATACCGGAACCATGTAATTGGGAAGGTACAAAGAAAGATATTCTTTTATTTCATTATCAGTTAATCTTGTACCCCGATTTTTATATACGATATATGCACAGAGTATATTGTCGTTATTTTGATTGGCATTGAATACAGAAACTATACAATCTTTTATATGTTCATGCGATAGTATTACTTTTTCAACTTCATGTAATTCAATCCTATACCCTCTAATTTTCACCTGATTATCAATTCTTCCAATATATTCTAAATTACCATTAGGAAGGTAACGAACTAAATCACCCGTTCGATAAATAGTTTCACCTAGAATAAATGGATTGTCAATAAATTTTGATTTTGTTAATTCTTGATTATTAATGTATCCTTTTGAAACACCTTCCCCACCAATACATAATTCCCCTGGAATTCCAAAAGGCTGAAGTTTAATACCATTAACATTTAATACATAAACCTGGGTATTAAAAATTGGTTTTCCAATAATGGTACTTGTTTTAATATGTTGGTAATCATTAAAATCAATGATTTTAGCGACAGACCCTATTGTTGTTTCTGTTGGTCCGTATTCATCTATGAATTGAATGTCTGGATACATGTTATAAACATATTTAACATCTTCAATCTTGAGAGCCTCGCCGCCCAAAATGACAGACCGGACACTATAGAATGTTTTATTGTTGAATTCCTTTGAATGAATAATAGCCGAAAACAAGGATGGTGTCATTTTTAGACATGTTATAAGTTGTTTTTCGGTATATCTCGTAAAATAATCTCCAGATAAGTACTCATTTTTATTGATTAAAAACAATTTAGCACCACCTAATAATGCACTAAAGAATTGGGTATAAACCAAATCAAAAGAGAATACATTATTAATTAATATATGATCGTTATTTGATACTTCTGTTTTTTGGGATACCCAATGATAATAGTTACTTAAATTTTTGTGTGTTATTTTAATTCCTTTAGGCTGCCCTGTAGTTCCTGATGTATAGATAACATATAAAATGTCGCTGTTTGTAATATTCGGGTAAATATCAGAAGACTCATATTCGTTATAATTTGAATCATTTACATTTATGATGTTTGTACCCGTTAGATTGGATGTATATTGATAGTCGGAGACTAAAAATTTCGCGTTCGAATCAGATAAAATATAATCTAGCCGATTAACGGGTGTATCAATATCAATAGGCAGGAATACTCCCCCAGATTTAATAATACCCCAAATATATATCGTTAAATCAACTGATGCAGGGAGCATAATAGCAATAATATCGCCTTTATTCACACCAAGGTGATGTAACATATTGGCAATTTGGTTCGATTTTTTGTCTAATTCACTGAATGTAATACTATTGTCTGAATCGACTACAGCTATTTTGTTTTTAGAAATCTTTACCTGCTCATAAAATAACTGAGGAATTGTTAAATTTGGATAATCAGATTTTGTATTATTAAATTCGTCAAGAATTTTTCTCTTTTCAGATTCAACAACAATATCAATATCGGATATTTTTTTATCATCACTTCCATTTAACTGATTGATGATTTGTTTAAAAAATATGATAAATCGATCGATCGATTCTGGTTTGAATAATAAAGTAGCATAAACAAAATTGAAATAAACTGTATTTCCATAATCGATAGCTGTAAGATTTAAATCAAATTTCGATGGCCTTTGATCGTGATTTAAAGATTGTTCAGTTTCAAAATCCGGCTCATCATCTTTATAATCTAAATGATTAAGCATATTAAACATAACATCAAAAACTGGATTTCGGCTTGTATCTCGAGATAATGATAACTCTCCAACCAAATCGTCAAATTGATACTCCTGATTCTCAAATACATTGATTACGTTTTCTTTTGTTGCTAAAAAGAACTCTCCGATTTTTGTATCTAAATAAATATCTGATTTAATAGCAAGCGTATTGATAAACATCCCGCTAATATTGCCTAAATCCTTATGGTTTCTCCCGGCTATTGGAGTACCCACAATTATTTGATTATCTCCTGAAAGTTTTGACAAAAATATATTATATACACCCAAAATTGTCATGAACATAGTAGATTTATACTTTTCAGTCAAAGACCTGATTATTTGAGTTTCTTCATGAGAAAGTGTAAAAGAAACAACTGCACCATCGAAACTATTAAATTTGGGGCGTGGAAAATCTATAGGAAGGTTTACTTTGGGTAATTCACCCTTAAAGTTATTTTTCCAAAATAATTTTTGTTTTTCTACTTTCTTCTGGTAGCCCTCGCTATTTTGCCATAATGAATAATCTTTATATTGAATGCGTAGTGGTTTTAAAGTTTTTTCCTGAATAATTTCTTTTATCTCAACCTCAATATTTTTCTGAGTAACTGCATCGCATATAATATGATGCATATCAATTAACAGAAATTGATGATTTTTTTCAGTTTCAAAATAACCTATTCGAAATAAAGGAGCTTTCTCTAAATCAAATGGCCTGGTAAATTTCTTTGTCATTTCATTTTCGTGTCCATTCTTCACCAGGTATTTTTCAATTTCAAAATTTACGTTATCCTGAATTCGTTGATAAAGGAGTCCGTCAATTATCGAAAAACTTGTTCGAAATGCTTCATGGCGATCAACAATTATATTAAATACATTCTTTAAAACATTAACATCAACCTTGTCTGTCAATTCAATATAATTTAAGACATTATATGCTACTGCTGTTGGCTCCATTTGATGAAGCAAGAACAATCTGTTTTGTGAAGAAGAAACCGGGTAGAATTGTTTTTTTTCAACAGGTAGTATTTCATGTTGTTTTTCTGTATCTATGGTTTCAATAAACTTAGCTTGTTCTCGAATTGTTGGAAATTCAAATATTTTTCTAAACTGAAATTTGACCATAAATTTGTCTTCTATAAGAGAAATTAAATTTATTGCCCTCAGACTGTGTCCACCAATCTCGAAGAAATTATGATCAATTCCAAAATCATTAGTTCCCAAAAGTTCGGCCCAAATGTCAAATAGCTTTTGTTCATTATCATTTTGGGGTTTTACAATATCAATTAATATGTTTGAAGGTGCTGGTAATACATTTTTATCTATTTTTCCACTTCTATTAAGATTAAACTTATCTACTTTAATAAAGTAATTAGGAATCATATAATAGGGCAAATACTTCTTTAAATGTGTTTTAAGTTCATCTAAATCTATATTTTTTAATGATGTATAATAGGAACACAAATATTTTTCATGCCCCACTTCTTTAATAATTACAACTGCTTCATTTATCTCTGGGTATTTTAAAAGCCATACACGAATTTCATCAAGTTCTATTCTGAAACCTCTAATTTTTGTTTGATTATCTTTGCGCCCAATAAACTCAATATTTCCATCATCATGCCAACATGCTAAATCTCCTGTTTTATAAACAATTCCGGTTGAACTAAATGGGGTTTCAATAAATTTCTCTTCATTATTATTTCCAACATATCCTTTAGCTATACCAGCCCCGCCAATCCACATTTCGCCAGGTATTCCGCAGGGTAATAATTGACAATCGTTATTTACAATAAAAATTTTTTTATTAAACAAGGGTTTCCCAATTAATGGAAACTGATTTTCAATATTGTCTTTAGGTACTTTATAAATGGTTGTCCACACCGAGTCTTCGGTAGGACCATATAGGTTATAAACTTCATAATTAATATTGTTACCGGGATATTCCTTTAATACATCGCCTGCAGTTGCCAAAGTTTGAACGGATGGCATTGTGGTTTTGTAATTCATTATAATTTCGGCAACTGAAGTTGGAAGGTAAAGAGTTGTAATGTTCTTCGTATTGATCCAATTAACCAATATTTTAATATCATGAATTATATTCTCTGGAGCAACACATGTTTTTACTCCGTTTGTTAAATTGGGCCAAAGTTCAAATGCCATTGCATCAAATGCAGGATTAGAAACAACGGAGGCTGTAGATTTAAAGTTGGTTTTAAATATATCGACATAAGAAAAACACATATTCGATATTCCGCGATGAGAAATTTTTACACCCTTTGGTTTACCTGTCGATCCTGATGTGTATATTATGTAAATGATATCTTCGGAGGTAATTGAAACAGGCTTAAACTCAAATTCCAACATAGATCCAATGCAATTAATAATATTAACATCGTTCTCTTCAAGTAATTCTGAAATTTCAGAATTACTTTCATCAGTAACAAAATACCTGGCCCTACAGTCTATTATAATCGATTTTAATCGTTCATTTGGAGCTTGTGTATCAACCGGGATATAAACTCCTCCAGACTTCACTATTCCCAACAACTTAACTATAAAGTCAATAGATGGTTTTTCTTTGATAATTACCAAATCGCCTTTTATCACACCTTTTGATTGAAGATATCCTGCAAATTGATCGGACATAAAATCCAACATCCTGTACGACAATGATTTATCATCGCAACTTACAATAATCTGATCTGGATTGATATTACATGCTTGTTTAAAAATATCAAGAACAGTATTATCAAGGTTATAATTCTTATCGGTTTGATTAAAATGATAAAGTACCTTTTCTTTTTCTTCTGGTTTATACCACTCAATTGCACCAATCAAACTATTCTTGTTTTCAAGTGCATTACCCAGTAATATTGATAAATGTGATATAATTCTTTCTATTGTTTGTTTTTTATATAAATTCCCATTATAGTCAACAGTTAAATTTATTCCTTCATTCTTTTTCGAGAAACGGAAAATCATGTCTAGCTTTAAGTGTTCTATATATTTTTTATCTTGAAGTTCTTCCAGTAAAACAGCGATATCAAAAAATGTTTGGTTTTTTATTTGATTAGATAATCCGAGATACTCGGGAATAGTGTCTATTGGAAAATTCTGATTATCAATAGCAAGAATAAGTTCGTTTTTTACATTATTTAAATACTCTATAAAACTATGGTTTTCATCTAAATATAGTTTTACAGGTAAATATGTGTTAATAAAATTTGTATCGGTTTCCTGCTTCATTATAGGACTGCCAATAATAATATTTTTCTTCCCCGTGTATTTGTTAAGAAGTAAAAATAATCCTGCTTTTAAAAGTATAAATAATCGAAAATCAGAATCGCCACTTATTTGCAATAACTTGTTTGTAACATCTGCAGGCAAATCAATGTTAAATGACAAAAGTTCTTTTTTAATATTACTTGTTAGATAATTGTAAGGAAAACTGCATCTTTCAGTAGTATCTGATAATTTTTCCAGCCAATAATCCTGTTCATTATTATAGTCCATTTTATCTAATTTTTAAACTCTTTTAAATTAAATTTTATATTGATTTTGACATTCTAAATCCATTACGGATTGGTTATAAATAGAATCTGTTACTTTTATTATTTGCTTTATTTAAGGTTATTAGAGTATTTGCCCGTTAAGTTTCTGTATGATATATTTAAAAAACAAGTCATTTTCAAAACCATGCAGCATATTATTTTGCTTTATATCTTCTACAGAATTGAAACTGTCTGCAGAAATATTATCAGCTTTTCCTTTAATGATACCCTTATTGTAGAGTTTTTCTATTTCTTCCTTATTGGATTCAATTATTACATCGAGATATTTTTTATTTTCGATTGACTTTAGAATTTTATTTGAAATATCTTGTAATGAATAATTTACCTGTTTTTGTAATAATGAGTCTTTAAAATTTATATACGGGTAAATATCCTTTTGTTCTTTATCTAATTTATGATTTAGCACACTAAAATTGTAAAATTGCTGATAGTTATCTGCATCAGAATACATTTCAAACCTATCAAGCTGTCGCAATATAGGTGCACCAGGTTGAGCATGTAATTTCATACATTCCACTCCTATGAAAGAATTGTAATTCTTATACAGGTTTGAAACTATTTCTTCTGAAGAAGAAGCTTCTTTAATAGAAAAATACGGGGTTCCCCAAATGGTACAAATTCCAAAAGAAATGTTCTCTAATTCTTCGCACTTATCACAAAAATGGATAATTTCTTCATTCGTTGGTTGATTTTTAGTCAATCCTTCTTTTTCAAGTCTCATTCTTTTCTCTTGGTCAAAACTCGGTAAATCTATATATAGATAGCTGTAGAAAAAAGTCTGATGAATTAAATCAACAAGTTCATCTGATGGAACTGCCCAAAAGAAAAAAATACAAAAATACCTTGACAAATCTATTCCCTTCCAAATATTCTTATAAAATTCCACATCATCTTGAGTGGGAATATCAAAATCGAACATCAGTGTACTATTTATTTTCTTGAATATTTGAATATCATTTCGAATTGTATTTATATCTCTGACAAAAGCATTGCTTCTATTAAATATTACGATCTGTGTTTCCCTGCAACCTGCACAATAAAAGCAATTCCAATCACATCCTTTACCAGTATTTACGTATAAATAATCTGATAAGTAGGGGTCTTTTCGTGAAATAAAAATATCATTGAGATCTGAAAGAAATATATGGTTATTATTGTTTTTACCTTGTCTATATGATATTTGGGTGTTTAAAACCGCATTATTCTGTTTAGATACTAAATTTGGAATTTCTGTATCATTTTTACATAACTTTAATAAAGGTTCTTCTCCATCACCCAATATGATATAATCTATATTTTCATTTTGAATAATTTCATTCCAATAATAACTTGCTGTATTTCCTCCTAATACTACTTTTATATTTTTATCAATATCTTTAATATATTTTGCTATTTCTAACACTCTGGCTATATGTAAAAACCACTTTAAACTGATCCCTACAATAGTTGGGTTCAACTTATTAATACTATTTTTAATATCCTGTTCTAATGTTTCTTTCGACGAAAAGTTATTTAACCGGCAACTCACATTTATACCATTTTGCTTTATGTAACTTGCCAGATATAGTAATCCTATAGTTGCAGAACCTTTAGTATCGCCCAGGAGTAATACTTTATTTGTATTATCACAAGGCACTTTGCAGATACGCTCCTTAACAATTGCCTGCGTCTCTTTTCTTGCAAGTATTTCATCAATATTGAAGTAATTTTGGATTAATTCTTTTGAACTATTCTCAGAATTTATAATTAATGATTTTAATTTTAAAATATCGTTTTTGTAAAGTAATTTAATAATTCGCAAAAAACCCGAAAAGGAATTTGTAGTTGTTTTGTATTTTTTACATTCACCCTGGTCAATAATCATTATTTCAATTATCTTTTTCGAAAAGTTTTTATAAATTGTTTCAATACTATTCTGACCATTAAAAAGCAACAATAAGCTAAATAAATCCCTATTAACTATAACTTTATTTTTTCTAATTGCTTGTAGTCCTATATAATTTGGCCATTCGTTCGACTGAATCTCAAATGCATCCAAAAAACTGTTTTCGTAGTAAAAAAGGTATTTGTTTAACTGAAAATGCAACCTGTTGATTATTGGAAAGAGCAATTCATTATTATTGTCGGCAACAAGTTCATAAAAAATGGCGCTTGCATTCCATTTTATTTTATACTGATTGTTTGATTTAAAATTGGTGGACATACCTTTTATAAATTAGAACTTAAAATCTTCAGCATCGATATTATTAACAGAAATTCTTTGAGCATCGGAAACATTAACTTCTGAAATAAAATCTGCATAAGTTTTAACATTTTGATAATACTGTTGTGCCATATCGCATACAGTTTGAATACTTTCAACATCAAGGTTTTTTAATATAAAATTTCGGCAATAATTGCATTTATTGCAATTATGTTTACAAAAGGATTGATTTTTAAAAAATGGTTCAATAAAACCCTCCAATTTTTTATTATCGATATTTACATGGAATGGATTTAACTTTGAAAAAAGATTTATCAAATCAATGAGATTGCCATCAAAATTTTCTTGAAAATATGCTTCAACAGTTCTTACAATATCTCCATCTTTAAGAATTGCTTGTCTGCCCTGAAGTTTAAAATGTTGTATTCCTATTTTCTCATAAAGTTTAATATCTTCGGGGCGTATAAAGTTAATTTTCATCCAATTAGCAATATCACTATATCGGCGTATCATGCACTTATGTTCAAAATAAGTAAAACTCACATCATTCGTGACATTAACAGAATCGCATGATATTTGATTATAATGAGGCATTCTATATGAACAATCTTTATAACATGGTGTATTAACTATAAGCTCAACCTTTTCACCAAAGGCTTCACGAATATTTCTTAATTCATGAAAATCCCTGTTTATTAACTCACAAATTACAATTTTATCTACATTAAGCCATTTATATGCAAGTGCTTTGTTAACATTATCGATGCTTGAAATAGCTGAAGCTTTAATTTTAAATCCCAATTGCATTGAGTTAACAAGTTCGATAAGCTGAGGTAAAGCTATAGTTAATGATTTTATTCCTGTTTTGTGTATTTTATAAATGAATTCTTTTATTTTATATACTCCTTTTTTAGTAAACTCCTGATTTTGAACGAATGAAGCATTAAACGTGTAATTAAACTCTATTCCTTTGTTTCTTGAATATTCTACATATTTTTTTAAAGAATCAATATCTAAACCTGGCAATTGACAACACGATCTGCCCGATCCAAATATATTGTCAACTGTAATGTTTCCGTATGTTTCAATAACCTGGGATGTAGAATATTTAGAATTCAATAATGCTAAGCTATCAATTGTATTTTTGGAAAAATCTGCCGGAATACTATAGTATTTTATCATAACGCAAAAAATTAATTGTTAACGATTGTTCAAATTGATGTTTGCCAAAATAATGTAAGACTCCATACTGGTTGAAAGATTACTTTAATTAAAATTACTTTTGATTAAAAAAACTGAAAGTCGGGTTTTGAATCGAGTAATCATTATTAACTACTCAAAAAATATTAATAAAATTATAACGGTTTCGCAGTATGAAACAGCAGGGTTTTCTCCCCGTTATAAAGTTTAAAGTTAATAAATATCAAGAAATCATGTACAATGGGTTCTTCTGGTTTCATGGGCAATCAGCCCACAACTTGTTTATAGCAGTAGTTTAAAAATCAAAATCGTTTGTTTCAATATTTATTTTAGAAATTTTATTAATAATTTCAACTTTTCTGGATTCCAAGAGGTCAATGTTTCCATCATAAATATCAACTAAAGACGGGACTGAATTACGATGTAGAAGTTTCCACCGGTTATCTGCATTATAAATATCGAAATAAGAATATGGGTTTGGAATTTCCAGGTCATTGCAACGTTGAACAAACCTATTCACTCTTTCATAAGTTTCTTCACGCAAAGGGTAGGTATTATTGGTCCAGTCTTGAATAATAATTCTTTCCTGGGGAACATGAGTATATAAAATTTTGCGATCGTTATGCCAATTTTCAGAATCTGATTGTCCCGAATAACTAAAAATAAATGGATTACATTCTGCTTCGTAAATATAGGTTTTACTTTCTTCAAGCAATTTCAGGGTTAACTGAAAATCTTCTTCAGTTTCGCCAGGATGACCAATAACCCAATAAGTTGTAGTTTTAATGCCAGCATTTGCCAAACTTTTCAGAGATTCTTTGGTTTGCTCAATAGAGATTTTTTTTCCCATCAATTTCAAAACTCTATTGGAACCACTTTCTACTCCCAGTCTTGCTCTATACAAACCGCCTTTTCTCCAATGAATTGTATTTCTCTGATCGCAAACATTATCTGCAACACGCATGTATCCGTCCCAATATAAAGGAGTATTATTTTTTTGCAATTCAGTCGAAAGGTTATCAGCCACATTATTAAGCAAAGAGTCATTCATAAAAAAAATACGTATTCCATAAATTTGATATAAAGACATCATTTGAGCCGCAGCCATACCAGGATCTTTTTCGCGATAATCACCAAAAAAATTAGCTACATTACAAAAGCTACATTTATAAGGGCAACTATTTGATGCATTCATTGCCAGATACATGTAATTATGCTTTACATCAAAATCATCCATATCCGGGAAATTTAAATCAGAATAGGCTAATGCTTCTCTATTGATATCATCAAGAGTAAATAGTTTTTTTTCGTTATCCAATTCTCCTGATAAAAACTTATGCAATAAAATTTGACCTTCACCAACAAACACCTTATCCAAATAGGGAGTATTTTTTAAAAAATAATCTAAATTGGGTGTTCCTATTAATAATTGATCTGAAAAAATACTTCCTCCCATTACAGTGATTACCGCAGGATCAATTTTTTTAATATATCTCAAGGCAAACAGAGATGGAGCGATGTTATCTCTCATAACTGATACTCCAACCATTTGAAATTTATTTTGATAGAAAATCTTATTCAATTCTTTTTCAAAAATCGAATAAAAGGAATTAATAATATCATCTACTTCTTTTAATATTTCTATTCCGAGTTGTACATAAAAGGTTTTGTAAATAATATCTTTTAAAAAAATATAATATTCATCATCTTGATTGTTTATAAAGTTGATTAACATATGATTTCGAAGAACATCGTGACCAATATTGAAAAAGTTACCTCTCTTTTCGAGTGGTACATATTTTTTTAATGTATTGAAGTATCGGGTATAAATATCTCTAAAATTCTTATAAATATTAAAATCATAGGTTTTAACATTATAGTTATATTTTTTTAAATAGTTTTTAATGTGTGCTATCCCCTGCGGAGGTATTAACGGATCCCAAAATGGAGGTAACATGAAAAGAATATTATTTATTTCGCTGGATTTCATTTGTTCAGTATTAAAAATCAAAATCTTGTATTTCTGATTGGTTAGCTAATTTGTCAAATGTATTTGCCTTTTTAAAAGTTTCTATTTCGGACAAAAAAATTGATTTATTGGAAATAATTGTACGAATAACCTGTTTATAATTCTCAGACATTTTTTGTATTTCGCTTTTATCGAATAAATAAGTAGAATATTCAAATCTTAATCCCAATCGTTTTTCTTCTTCCCAGGTTTCAAGCAAAAGTGCAAATTTTGATGTTTTATTAAAAAATTTGAATGGAGAAATAGCTAAATCATCATTTATTTCAACATTTTTGTTTTTTAATTTTCCTCCTGCATTTTGAAATACAAAAACAATATCAAACAGAGCTTTTTTCAAGTTCAAATCTTTCACTAACTCATCGTATGGATATTCCTGATTATCGAAACAATTCAATATATCATTTTTAATAATGTTATAAAATTCTTGAATTGTATTTTGATTATTTATTTTAAACCGGAAGGATAGCATATTTACAAATATTCCCATTATTTTTTCAAACTCATTTTTTCTCCTGCCAGCAACCGGGCTACCGATTATAATATCATTTTTGTATGTTAGTTTAGAAATTGTTAAAGCAAATGCTCCTAATAAAAACATAAAAAGTGTTAGCTCTAATGACTTAACCATTTTTTCAATTTCTATTTTTTCTTCCAATTCAATAGAAAATTCAAATACATCCCCCGAATAATCCTTTTGCTCTGGTTTATTTAAAAATGGGAGTTTAACATCAATAAGTGGTGTATAAATTTCATTCCAGAATTTTTTTTGCAATATGAAAAGAACTTTTTTCTTTATCACGTTTTCCCATTGAGCATAATCACGGTATTGATATAAATGTTTACCGAGATCATAACTCTTATATAATTCAATAAATTCATTTGTAAATAAAATAAGTGATTCAGCATCAGAAATAATATGGTGAATATCAAGAATTAAAAACACCTCGTCGTTTTTAATATTACACACGCCTATTCGAAACAATGGTGCTAATGCAAGATCGAAAGGTTTAACAAATTCCTTAATTATTGTCTCTAAAGGTTTATTGTTATCCTGTATTACCTGGAAGTTTACCTCTGCGTGTTCATGAACTTTCTGATATATTTGTCCCTTTATTTCGAAGAAAGAGGTTCTTAAAACTTCATGCCGGGTTATTAACTTATTAAATATCTCACGTATTTTCTCTATATCGAATTCTCCTGATAAAACAAAAGCCAGTTGATTATTAAATGCCGAATTGAATGTATATACCTGATTTGCAATAAATACACGAAATTGAGCTGATGAAACAGGGTAATACTCTTTTTTCTCTGTGCAATAAAGCGGGTACTCAAGAATCATCTTGCCCTTGAAATTTATCTTTTTACAAGTTAGTTCAGATAAGAGTTTTTCTTTCTGAGTTAGCGTTAAACTATCAATTTTATTGAGTATGTGTAACATTTACTTAGCAAGGATTTTTCAGGAATACTAAACTTTCAATACATTTTTCCAATTCATCCACGGTTTTTACAAGATAATGCGGGTTAACCTTTAAAATATTATGGTCTATACAATCGCCCCAGGAAACAGCAATACTTTTTACATTTGCATTATGTGCACACAAAATATCATTCATAGCATCGCCTACCATAACAGCATTGCTATTATCGATATTAAGCTCATTCAATAATTTCAATAAACTTTCAGCTTCTGGTTTTGGATTAGCAACATCATCGGAACAAACAATACTATCAAAATAATCATACAGATTAAGATAGTTTAATATTTCAATAGTTCGAATCCTATCTTTACCTGTACACAATCCGCAATATATATCGTTCTTTTTTAGTTTGATCAACAATTTTTCTATTCCCGGGGTAATTAATATATGATGAAGATTCTCCTGACTTATTTTTTTATATATATCAATCATTTCAACAGGGAAGTTCATTTTTTTAAAAATTGCTGATATTGAGTTGCCGCTTTGGCTTAGAAATTCTTCAAACGGCGGATTTCCATCACCTCTAAACATTTTGTAACTTTCATAAAATGCTATCTGCTGTACATCTCTTGAATGTATAATAACGCCATCAAAATCAAAAACTACACAAAATTTCATCTTGCTTTTTTACATTAATAACTAGCTAATATAGAACTCTTCATCATTTTTAATTTAACAGAAATAAAGTCAGGTTAATTATTATGGTAAATACAGTTCATGTAAACATATATGTTTAATTTAGATAAGGTGTTTTAGTACAAAAAGCACCTTATCTTATTTTGAGCTTTTAATTACAACATGGAAACTAAAACCTTTTCTTTTATTTTCAGGATTACACTTGCAATATGTTTAATAAATGCTTCATTTCCAAGAAGAAGATAATGAGGCAACCATATAACTTCTTTAGCCATTCTTTCTGCATTTGGAAGAGCTTGTATATTCGTTATATCTATTTTTGATAAGTATGATCTAAACTTGCCTTCTTTGAAAAAATCGGTATTACTTACGATAGGAAAACAAATGTATGAAGGAATGCCATTGTCGTTTAGTAATTGTACAAATTCTTCGCGTGTAATTCCATTAAACATTAATTCGTCATAATAAAACATGTACATATAATGAGTATTAATTGTTACTCTTTCATCCGTACTTTGGGGAGTAATTCCTTCAACAGGTTTAAGCAAATTATCCAGAATCTTGGCATTTTTTTCACGCAACTTATTTTGTTCCGGCAGTCTTTCGAGTTGAGCAAGCAAAATAGCAGCAGGAAACTCACTCATCCTGTAATTCGAACCTAACTCAAGATGCTTATAAACCTTGTCAAATTTTGGACGACCAACGCTATGTATTAAAAACGCTTTATCATAAAGCTCTTTAGAATTTGTTAAAATGGCACCTCCTTCGCCACAGGTCATTATTTTGCCATTCTGAAAACTAAAAATAGCAAATTCACCAAAAGTACCAATTTTTTTATTCTTCCATTCTGCACCATGCGCATGAGCAGCATCCTCAATAATTCTCAAATTATATTTTTTTGCAATTTCACAAATCCGATCCATATCACAAGGCTGTCCGGCCATGTGTACCGGGATAATAGCTTTTGTTTTTGGAGTAATTGCCTTCTCAATTGCTTCAGGAATTATGCAAAAGGTTTTTGGATCACAATCGACAGGAACAGGTGTTGCGCAATTATATATTGGTGCTGTTGCTGTTGAAATGAAAGTAATTGCAGGAACAATAACCTCATCACCCTTACCAATTCCAAGTGTTGCCAGAGACAACTCTAGCGCATGTGTTCCATTGGTAAGAGCAATACAATATTCTGCATTACAAAATTCTGCAAATTTTTTCTCAAAAGTATCAACCTTATTACCATTCATTCGCCACCATTTTCTACTTTCGAGAACATCAAGCAGAAGCTCTTTTTCTCTATGATCATATTGTGGCCACACTGGCATTTCAATGGAAGAATCCATTTCGTCTAAAACTAAATTAATTTTTGAGTTTTTCATACTGTTTATTTTTTAATATTTAAATAACTTAATATTGCTTGTACTGCTAATGAGTAAACATTATTTTTAAATCCTACAATCACACCAACGGCATCCTGTAAAAAAACAGATTCTGAATGCCATCCTCCTCTTGAAAAGATATTTGAAATATGAACTTCAACAAAAGGAACATTAATCGCTTTTATTGCATCTAATATAGGATATCCAATAGTTGAAAAAGAAGCCGGGTTAATAATAATTCCATCTATTTTTAAATACTGGCTCTGAATGTAATCAACAATATTGCCCATATGGTTTGATTGATAAAAAAGAAGTTCAGTATCAAACGTTTCGGTCAGATTTTGTTCTATAGTTTTCCATTGAACATTACCATAGTGTTCCGGCTCACGTATTCCCAGCATGTTGATATTAGGCCCGTTTATTATAGCTATTTTGGATGTTTTCATAATTTTATTTATTGTACCAGGTTATTGCTATTATTTATATTTACATGTATTATAAAGGATTAAAAATCAAAGACAAACAAAATTTTAACACTTGTTTTAAACTACAAATAAATTTGGAACCCATATTTTAGCCGGGATACGATTTTATGTTATGTAATTTTTTTTGTATTAACATCAGTGCTCCATATATTCCATTTTCAGTTTCCCGATCAGTAAATAGAACCTGGCAAGTTCGTCCAACATTTTCAAGAAGTTTTTCAAAATTTTCGGTTAGAGGATTTGTAAATAATGAACCAATTTTTACAACACCTCCTCCAATTATTATTAATTGTAAATCTAATATCATGTATAAGTTGAATATTGAATAGCTTAAAAATAAAGCTGCCTGGTTTAATGCCAGGTTTATTTCATTTCGATTATCACTTTTTCTTATAATTTCTTCTAACTCATTATATTTAGCCTTTTCATATTCACTTAACTTATTTCGTATCGTACTAAAAATAGCCACTCCCGATGAGAGAGCTTGAATACATCCTTTATTACCACAATTGCAACTAACCTTTTCCCCGTAAAATAATGTATGCCCCAACTCCCCTGCCCAACCTGATGCACCATGATATATTTCTCCATTAAGAACAATCCCACAACCAATTCCACTGCTAACTGTAATATAGGCATAGTGATTAAACCCATTTGCATTTCCGTTAAAAGATTCTCCCAAGGCTGCACAATTAGCATCATCTTCCATTACCAGAGGAACATTAAACTCATTTATTACTAAGTCTCTAAATTCAAGACCATCCCATAATCTATTATTAGGCCACCTCACTATTTTACCATTTTCCCGATTAAATAAAGCAGGTAAGGAAACCCCTATACCACCTAGTTGACTATGGCTGATATTGTGCTCATTCATGTACTGGCGTATTCTTTGTATCACATTTACTGACAATTCAGCATAAGCTGAATCCATAGTCTGAAATTTATATGACTTTAATGGAAATACACTTTTGTTTTTATGATCGAGTGCACCTATTTTAATATTGGTTCTGCCAATATCTATGCCTATTAAATAATTCTGCATAACGAATAGAGATGTTGAGTGCAATAAAATGATTTGAAATAATACTTTACAATTTTAGGTTTTCACAATACCATGAAAACACATATTATTTTTTTTGATGTTTATATAACTCTTCGATTAAAAGGGTTGTATTATATGCATCAATATAGTTCAATGCTGATATTTTATTACCCCTGATTGACGAAATAAAAAAATGAGCCATTCGTTCAAATGCGTGTATAGATTCATTACGGGTAATATCAAACTCTACTTTTTTTATTATTTCGCCCGTACTATTTTTTACCAAAACTTCATCAACACTCCATAATCGATTTGTGCTAAACCCAAAAAGTGTTTTCATCTCAATTGATCCATTTTCCCCGTTTATAATAAAAAAAGTCATGTCATTTTTAATATCAGAAAGCCAGCTAACTTCAATTTTAGCAATCAAATCATTGTTTAAATTAAGTTCGGCAATAACACTGCTTTCAACATCGGGAAAAATAACATCACGAGAATTGTCGCTATACCAATTTGCATTTAATTGGGGATATTTATCATAGTCGTACTTACAATATAATTGGGCACTGTTGAGTTTTTCGAATTTAATGTACATTAAAATAATGTCAATGATATGTGGCCCCAGGTCCATTAAAACACCTCCGCCTGCTTTATCCTTCTGTGTAAACCAGCTCCCCGGTCTTGGTACACCAGCTCTTCTAATCCATTGAGCATTAATTGATATAATTTCGCCAATAAGATTTTTATCTAATATATCTTTTACACATTGAACATCGTTGCGGAATCGATTTACAAATGCAGGCAGAAAAATGGTGTTTGTTTTTTTTAATATTCTAATTAAATTATCAACTTCAGCAGAAGAAAAAGCAATTGGTTTTTCACATAATACATGCTTTCCTGCTAACAAAGCCTTTTCCGATAATGTATAATGTGTTGAGTTAGGTGTTGAAATAACAATTGCATTTACATTATCATCATTTATAAGATGTTCCGGGTTATTATAATAATTTTTTACTTGAAATTTTTCCTTGAATTTATTAATTGTTTGCACATCATTATCACAAACAGCAGCGATATAAACATCATCTATTTTTAAGAATGATGATATGTGAGCTTTTTCGGCTATCCAACCACATCCTATAATGCCAATTCCAATCCTATTATTTTTCATTTCCGGAAATTATTTGTTCAACAATATCATCAATAACATTCCAACAATCTCCTGATTTATCAATATATTTAGATATCTCTGATAAAGTTCTAAGTTCAAATAATTCAGATAAAGTTATTGAAGTTTCCTTCTGTTGCGTTAAAATATTTAGAAATTTCATCGCTTTTAAAGAATCTCCACCCAACTCAAAAAAATCACTTTCCTGTTTTAATTTGTTTTTCCCTAAAAGTTTAATCCAAATTTTTGCAACAAGTTTTTCCGTTTCTGTAAAATCAATTTCATCCAGATAAATATTATCCAGACTGTTATTTTCATATTGTTCCACATCAGCATCTTTCGAAATAGTATTAATCATCTTAAATCTCTCTACAGAGTTGTTCAGGACTAAAGTTTGTTTGCAAGGTTTTTTCCCTAATATTAACATTAATGCTTCTAAAGCTTGTTTGCTGCTAATACCTTTTGGTATATTGTTTTCTAATTTCTTGGGGGCAGAACTGGTGTTTACTTCCCAAGCATCCCAGTTTATGTTAATAAGCGGATATTTAGAGTTTTGATTAATATATTCAATGTATGTATCAACAATTGAATTTATTGATGCATATGCAGACATTCCAAAACCACCAAAATAGGATGAAATGGATGAAAAAACCGAACAAAAATCTAAATCCAATGATTCTATGCAACTTAAAAGATTTTTTAAACCATGGAATTTAGTATTAAACATATCTTTTATTTTCTCTTCGTCTAATTCTTTTATTAATCCAAGTTCAGTATAACCTGCGGCAAAAAATACCCCGTTAATTTTTGAATACTTGTTATATATATCAGATATTCCTGCTTCTAATTCTCGCTTATTAGTAATATCAATACTATAAAATTTTACATTTTGGCTAATGCTTTCCAACTTTTCACGTCGAGAATCAACGCCAGGGTTGTTAATATTGTCGTTACCAATATTTCTTTGAATTATACTAACATTTGCATTATATGTTTGTATCAGGTACGTGGATATTTCATATCCTATTCTGCCCAAACCTCCAATAATAATATAAGTGCCCTGTTCTTTAATTACAGGATTATTTTTTTGGCCATTACTATTAATTTTATCATAATCCAGAAACCAATTGCAATTATTCCTATATGCTGTAACAGATTCTATTTCATCGTATAATATTGAATCTGAAATAGTACTTACTAAATTTATATTTGGTTTATTTTCATTATAAAAACTATCAATATCAATAATATTAAACTTTAAATTAGGGTATTCATATATTAAAGCTTTACATAAACCACGGCAGGCCGACTGAAGGTATTCAATTTTTTCAGTTCCTGTAACATTATATGTTGATTCAGTTATTATATAGAAATCAATCAATTGATTTCTTTTTGTACTCAATCCGATAATAATATTTTTTATTCTATTAAAAACTGACATATATTTATCAAAGAGGCGGTTATCATTACATTCAATTTTTTCTTTTTCCATTATAAATAAAATTGAATGAGGCACCCGATCTGTTTTTTCTAAATCTTTAAATAATTCATCAGCATGATTTTCTTTTAATAAATTAAAATAATATTGATTTTCACCATCATTCCGAAATTCATTAGCAGGAATCGCGATAGTTACTTCAATTCCTTTTTCTATAAATTTTGATTTAAATTCTTTGGCTATATTTTGATCAGAAATAATTAATATTTTGCTATACTTCTTGTTGTTTTCTTTAATAATGTATGATAAGTCATTTCTTTTCCATACTGGCTTGTATAAATAAAATTCATCTTTTAAATTATCTCGTGGTATTGCCTTATCAAATACACTTATTAATTCACTAAAACTTAACCAATATTCTTTTCCCTGAAAAGGATATACAGGTAATGGAATTTTTGCATTATCCTGATGTAGAAAAAATTCTGACCAGTTAATTTCCTTTTGACAACACCACAAATAACCAATAGCTTGCAATACAAAGGAATAAGCATCTAAACCTTCTTTTGAACCGGGGATTGTTCTAACTACATGATTGCTATTATTGTACATATTGTGGTTTTTTATAAAAGTTGACAAGGTTTTACCCGGTCCAACTTCTATAAATATGTTGTTGTTTTCAAGAAGTAACGAAAGACTTTTATTAAAATGTACCTTGCTTCTGATATGTTTACCCCAATATTCGGGATTGGTTGCCTGATGATCTGATATCCATCCTCCACTTACGTTCGACAAAAATGGCAAAACAGGTTTGTTGAATTTAATATTTTTTATTTCATTAACAAATAAGGGAATGGCTGGTTCCATCATATATGAATGATAAGCATGCGAAGTATTTAAATTAACAAATGGTATATTTTGCTTTTTCAATTCATTTCTCAACTTTTCAATTTCATTCGATTTTCCTGATACAGTACATAATTCAGAACTATTTTCGGCTGCAATTTCTATACCTTCCCAAATAATATTTTGTACCTGTTGATCGGGCAATGGAATACTAATCATCTCTCCTTTGTCCATTGATGCCATATAATTCCCCCGTTTATATACCAACCAAATAGCATCATTAAGTTCCAATACATTTGATATTGATGCAGCAACAATTTCTCCCAGGCTATGTCCAGTCAGAGCTGATGGATTAATTCCTATGTAAATAAAATACCTTGCCAGTGAATATTCAAAAATAAAAAGAAGCACTTGTGCTAATAACGTATCATTAATATCAATGGATTTAAGTTTATCTTCAGGTTGGGATTCTAAGAAATAATATTTTGCAATTTGATAAAAATCATTTCCTGCAATAAATTTTAAACTCTCGAGGCAATCATCAACATTATTTCTAAAATATTCAATATTATAATAAAGATCTTTTCCCATATATTTATATTGAGCTCCTTGCCCAGGGAACATAAATATTACAGGTAAATTACCTGTATTTTCGGGAATAAGATATTTACTATTTGTATCTTCGAACCATTTGTTAATACTATCTATGAGATCTTCAGGTTTGGAAGCCACAAATGCAGCCCGATATTTAAAATAATCTTTCCCCTGGATCAAAGTATAGGACATTTTACCTAAATTTACTGATAAATTTTTTATTAAATAATTCTTTAGGTTTAATACTACATCCGAAAGAGCATTCTCAGTTTTTGCAGATAAAAGGATTAAATGGTGCTTATTGTCTAGTGTACGTGTTTTTCTGGTATCAATAAATTTTTCAAGAATAATATGTGCATTTGTACCACTAATTCCAAAAGAGCTAACACAAGCCTTATTAACTCTTGTTTTATCCAGTTCAGTGTTTTTATTTACAACATAAAAAGGAGAATTCTCAAAATCAATTTTAGGATTTGCGGAATTATAATTCAACGTTGCCGGAATAATACCTTTGTTTAAAATCATTACTGTCTTAATAAACCCGGCAATTCCGGCTGCACAATTTAGATGTCCAATATTTGTTTTAACAGAACCTATGCCACAATATTGTTTTTTTGTAGTACTAAAAGCTTTAGTTAAAGCAGATATTTCAATGGGATCTCCTAATTTAGTCCCTGTTCCGTGACATTCAACATAATCAATCTCTTCCGGGTTGACTTCAGAAAATGATAATGCCTTTTGAATAACATCAACCTGTCCTTTGACACTTGGTGCAGTGAAGCCTATTTTTTGCTTTCCGTCGTTATTAACAGCTCCGCCTTTTATTACAGCATATATATAATCTCCATCCTTAATTGCTGAATCTAAACATTTTAATGCTACAATTCCCCCTCCTTCACCATTGATCGTTCCATCAGCCTTGTCATCAAATGCTTTGCAATGGCCATCAGATGAAGTAATCATTCCATCATGATATACATAACCACCTTTCTCGAGATAATTTAATTCTATTCCTCCTGCCAGTGCTATGGAACATTGTCCATTTAGTAATGATTTACAAGCCATATCAATTGCCACTAAAGATGTTGAGCACATTGAATTAATGAAAACACTTGGGCCGGTTAAATTTAAAGAATGAGATATTCTAGAACATATCATATCTTTACTAACATAAAGACTATCAGTAAATCTTTCGAAAGCATTTTTTGCTTTTAAGCCAAAATAGTTTTCCCAAATATTACTGGCAGAACTTCCCGCGTAAATTCCTATTGACTCATTATTCCTTTCAATTTTACATCCTGCATCTTCTAATGCTTGCCACGATAACTCAAGTAATATTCTGGCCTGGGGTAATAGTTTTAAAGCTTCATCATCTGTAAATCCAAAGAATTCTGCATCAAATTTCTTTTTGCTTTCCAATACAGAACCAATAGTTCTAATATAATTCTTATTCTCTAATAGTCCCGGTTCTACTCCTGCTTCCCGCAGTTCTTCTTTTGAATAAAACTTTATACTTTCTTGATTTTGAATTAATCCGTCCCAAAATTCATTGATATTTGAAAAAGATGCAAATCTGCCGGCCATACCAATTACAGCAATTTCAAGTCCCGTTTTACTATTTGGATTAACACTCTTCATGACAACATTTTATTTGGTTATTTTAATTCGAAATATTTTAAATAATTTATCGGGATTTTTAATAAAAAAACAAGCAGAACTTTAATTATCTTTCTTTCGCATTCGCATAATCCTACCTTTTGCCTCGGTATTATTTGAAAGTTTATTCTTTTCCTTAGGCTGGTCGTTTAAAAACTCGGCATAACTTTGAATGGTTGGATATTCAAAAATTGTTTCGACAGGGAAATCTATCTCGTATTCCCTATTAATAAGCATATTAAGTTCTATTAATTTAATAGAATCTCCTCCCAAATCGAAAAAAGTATCAGTTATCCCGACAACATCTATTTTAAGAACTTGTTTCCACAATTCCGCGATTCTCTTTTCTTGTTCCTTTGTAGGTTTGACTATATCCTGGGTGGGTATTTTTGCCTTAATAATGGTTTGAGCAACTTTTGTATCAAATTTACCATTATGGTTTAATGGGAACTCGCTAACCCAACAAATTGCCTGAGGAATCATATAGGATGGTAATTTTTTAATTAATGCTGATTTAATCTCTTGATAATTTAATTGTTTATCACCCTCATATAAAGCACCTATGCTTTCATTGTTACCTGGTTGTTTAGAAAATGTGAAAACAGCTGCTTTTGATATAGCATCAATTTCCATCATTTGTTCTTCAATTTCTTTAAATTCTATTCTAAATCCTCTAATTTTCGCCCAATCATTAATTCTTCCAAGTATTTCAAATTCTCCTCCAGGTAAAATTCGTCCGATATCCCCTGTTTTATATCCTGCTTGCATTTTCTCATGATTGTTAAATACAATATGTTTTTGCGTTAACTCGGGATTTTTATAATAACCCGTTGTTAAAAAATTGTTATAAATCACAATTTCTCCCACGGCAAAATCTTCGAGTTCATTTCCGTGTTCATCTATAACTCTCACGTTTGTTTCTTCTATTGCTTTTCCTGAAGAAAGTCTTGCTTTTGAGCACTCATCGGAATACCCTAATTTTAAGAATGATATTGCCAATACTTCCGAAGCACCATAAAAATTAATAAATAACGAGTTTTTTGAAAAATGTTTTTTAAAATTTTTAAAATCTGTTCTGCTAACTTCTTCTCCTCCCAATATTACAATGTTTATCATTTCGGGAACTATATTGTATGCTTCAACCTGGGTTATAATACTTCGATATACTGATGGAACAGTATGAAGTATTGTAATTTTATTGAGCAATAACCATGATGCTAATCTTGAAAGATTTGCAGGAACACGAATATTATATATTGAAAGTGTCATCCCCGTGGATAATGAAGCAAAAATATCTATTAAACCAACTGCATGAGCAGGATGAGTAAGTAAAGCTAAATTATCGCTACTTTTGAAAGGTACATTTGTTAAATATTGCTTCAAATAATAATTGATATTATTATACGTGTGACATACTCCTTTGGGTTCTCCTGTTGATCCTGATGTATAAATGATAATAGCAAGATTATCGGAACTTCTATTTAAAATTGGGGAATTATAAATATCACTATTTTCAATTGTATTGTAATCAATTAGTATCGTATTGCCTGATGCTAATTGTTTTTCTAATTCTGACAAATAATCAAAGTCGCTAACCAGTATTGAATTATCTGATTTTTCAATTATTTTTGCAATGCGTTCGGGAGGGAATAACGGATCAATTATACTAAAAGGCACTCTGACTTTATATAAAGCATATATCATTGCTACCAGTTCATGCCCCATATTCATTAAAATAAATATATGTCCATTTTCAATTCTAGAGTACTCGTCTGCTAATCTGTACGAATATGACTTTACCAAATCATTAAATTGTTTATACGAGTATGATTGTCCCTCAAATACAAAAGATTTCTTTTCTGATAATTTCAGTATATTTTCTTCAATGGAATTTAAAAGATAATCATCACTTCCGTTCAATTGCAAATTTTGACCTGTAAAATTCTTTATACTATTTTTTTGGACGGGTCCAATAGTATTAAAGATTTTATATTTATATACGCTTTCATCTGGTTTTTCAATTACATGAGTTATTAAATTATAAAAACCATTGAGCATATGTTGTATGGTAGATCTTTTAAATAACGATTTCCTATAATTTAATTTTATTAAGAATGAATTGTTGATTTCTACAGCATAACAAGACAAATCGAATTTTGTTGTTTTATTATCTAATGTATAGGGGCGTAAGCACAATTTATCTGATTCAAGCTTTAGGTCATTTTCCTGTATAAAATTAAATAACGTATCAATTAATGTAACTCTTCCTTCTTCTTTTTTGAAATCTAATTTGTTAATCAAACTTTCTAACTGGTAATCTTGATTATCGAAACAGTCAAGTATAACATCTCTTATTTCTAGTATTATTTCATTAAATGTTTTCTTTAAATCATGATTAAACCGAATTGGAATTGTATTCAGAAAATTTCCTACAATGTTTCGAAAATCTACTTTTTTCCTGTTTATACTTGGGAATCCGATCACGACATCCGTTGAACCGGTAATTTTATATAGAAAAATGTAATACAGGCTAATAAAATTAATATAAACGGGGTTATCCCGTTATTTTTAATAAACTCTTTAATTTCTTTAGAAATAAAATCGTCGAGTTTTATTGTAATAAAATCACCATCATAATCAATATTCTTAGGACGGGAATAATCAATTGGCAGAGTTAATTTGTTTGGTAATACTTTATAAAGTTCTAACCAGAATTTTTCCTGCTCACTAATTCTTGCTAAGTGTTCCTTTTCCGAAATTGAATGAATATAGTCAACAAATTCATAATTAATTGCCTCTACAGTTCTATCATTATATAATTCAAAAAACTCTTTGATTAAAATCGATATTGAAACAATATCCGCAATTATGTGATGAATATCAATAACCAATATAAATTCATTAACCACTTTAAAAATTGCGGCACGTAATAATGGAGCCTGGTTTAAATTAAATGGTTTTATAAAACCTGCTATTTCATTCTCTAAATTATTAGAATCGACAACTTTATGCTCTACAAATACTTTACATTCAGTGTAAATCTCTTGAAATATCTTGTCGTTTTCAACATAAAAACGTGTCCTTAGGCTCTGGTGTCTTTCAACTAGCTTATTAATAACCTGTTGCAACTTATTTAAATCAACATCTCCTTCTAACCGAAATATACTTGGCATATTATAAACTGTTGAACCCGGGTTAGTTTGATTAATAATATAGAGTCTTTGCTGAGCAGGAGATAGACTCATTTTCTGTTCTTTATTTTCTGGTTTTGATATATCTTTCAATATTTCATCTTCATTTTCAAAAAATTTCTTTAACCCATTAATAGTTGGGTTCCTGAAAAAATCCTTCATCGGAATTTTTACAGCAAATTTATCGTATATAGATGATATCAGGAGTGTTGCATTTAAAGAATGTCCTCCCAATTCAAAAAAGTTTGAATCAATATTTATATTATCAACTTCAGTTTTTAAAACCTTACTCCATATTTGAGCAAGATCAATTTCCAATTTATTGGCAGGTTTCTCTTGCTTTGATTCTAAGCCAGGCTTTGGAAGAGCGTTTTTATCCATTTTCCCATTAGGGAGTACGGGAAATGCTTCAAGCCTAACATAATGATTGGGTATCATATACCCGGGCAAGTATTGTTCAAGACTTTCCTTTATGAGTTCTTTATCTATTTCTTTCTTACTTTTATAATAAGCGCATAAAACTATATCGTCATTTTTATTCGATACAGGAATTATAATTCCATCTTCAATTTCTTCAATTCGCTTTAAACAAGATTCAATCTCTCCAATCTCAACACGAAATCCGCGAATTTTCATCTGATCATCTCTTCTACCTATAAACTCCATATCTCCATTGCTCAAATATCTCACCGTGTCGCCAGTTTTATAAAAGAACTTATGATCTCGATAACCAAATTTTTGGTCTGTATATTCTACTCTGTTCAAATAACCTCTCGCCAAATTAAATCCTGATATGCATAACTCTCCGGCTATTCCAACTGGTTTTAAGTCCAGAGATTCCGGATCAATAACCAAGGCGGAATTATTTTGAATCGGACTTCCTATAATTTTTAAATTCGCTTCATTATCAATTCTTTTACTAAAAATCCCAATACAGGTTTCTGTTGGCCCATATTCATTATAAATCCTGATATCAGGGTTGTATTCTTTTAAAATCTGAATTAAACGAGCAGATGCAGTTTCACCTGCTACAATAACACGATTGAGTGATTCAGGTATAAATTTTACCTGTTCAACTATTGTTTCTAATATTCTTGGTATTATACTTAGGTTTGTAATTTGAAACTGTTGAAATAATAGTTTCATATAGTCGTAATCTAATACCCTATCTCCATTTACCAACAATAAAGTACTTCCCGACAAAATACTTTGAAACAAATTTGAATAATAACCATCAAAAAAATGCTGAAGTAACTGCAAGGTTAAATCAGAACTGGTAATACCATAATAATTGATCCTCCAATCGATATAATTACAAAGCGATTTATGATTAACAATGGTGCCTTTAGGAACTCCTGTAGAACCTGATGTATAAATTATATAAGCCGGAGAATTATCTTCAATTGTTAATTCGGGATTACTTTCATCGGTTCCATCAAAATCAACCTGATCTAATAATATATATTTAGTTTTTTCAGATAATTTTCCTTTAAATGAATTAAATATAGTACTTGTTGTAACAATAACCCGGGGACAACTATCTTTTATAATATGATTAATTCTATTAACCGGGAGATTATAGTCGATTGGCAAATATGTAGATTGAGATTTCAATATCCCCAAGATAATTGGAATCAATCGGGCATTTGAATCACATAATACGGCAACAATTTGATTTTGTATTACACCTTGTTTTATTAAATATCGCGCAATAATATTTGATTCTCTATTAAGAGTTTCATATGTTACAACATTTAAGTCATTTATGTTCTCTCTCTTCTGGCTGAAATGCTCTTTAACCTTTGATAATATTTCGTTGTTATTATTAACATCTTTTTGCTTGTATTGACTTTCAATAGTTTCAATTAATGCTATTTGATTTGGAAATCTATTAACTATTTCTTCAAACCACGATATAATATTCGTATTCTCAAGTTTTCTTGATATTCCTTCAGATTTATTTAAAAGAAATTCTTTTGATTCCGTCCTAATACAATCAATATCTATTAAGGGCTTATCTGTATTAAAATAAAGCTGACTAAAGAAGTAAATTAAATTCCCGATAATGTCATTTATAATTTCAGGGTCATATTTTGACAAATCATAGGTTAGCCTGCCAATTAGCTTGCCATCAACTTGTTTGTATGAAAAAACAAATCCAGGTTTGTAATCTGATATTAAACTATACTCATGAATGTTCTCCAACAAAACAATTGAATCAACAATTTTTTTAGTTGAGATAAAATTTTCATTTTCATATTTACTTACTAACTTTTTAATTGGATAGTTTTGCTTTTTAACTGTTTCAAAAATTTCATCTTTAACTCCTGGTAATATATTCTTAAATGATAATTTAGTATTCAATTCACATCTGTAGAGTAACAATGCATTAATAAAATTCTTATTTTCTTTTTCGTTAAAAATAGGAGAGCCTATCAATATATTGCTGCTTGCTGTATATTTGGAATAAAACCCCATTGTACCGGCAAGTAATATTATATACAAGCGTGTATCTGAATTATTTGCAATATGAAGAATCCGATCAGATAATTCACTTGGGAAATAAATTTCTCTTATTCCCTCTTTATAATCAGTATCAACTTGTTTGAAATCAGAAGGTGCTATGGAGGTTATATACTCCCCTTCCATTTTTTTACTCCAGTACTTTTTCAATAAAAAATCATTTTTTTCTAGTGTCAGAGAATCACCTTCCTTTTGCATATATGTATATTTTGAAATATAAAAGATTATTTTAAATCTAAATTTTATTTATAAGTTATTAAAAAACCCAAAGTTACTTATAACATTAAATTCATTATTACAAGTTAAAATCATTAAGCTCTGTATTGATTCTATCATCAATCTCACTTTCAATATAATTTCCACCTACTCTTTCTCCAACTATTTGTACCTGATCTGAATATGGATCAAATTTATTATAAAACTCTTTTGTCTTTTGGATTATATCATTAGCATGGCTCATATCAATTATCCTTTCGGCATATTTTTGACAATAGCCACATTTTTCACAGTTATTTTCACAGAAATCATACTCATCTCTGACAAAAGGTTTAATAAAACCATCCAAATCGCTATTTTTTATAAATATTCTAAAGCTATTTAATGGATCGTACATATTTAATAAATCCATTAAATCTCCATCATATTTCTGATTAAAATAATGTTTAATTGTTTTTAGATGGCCTTTGGTTTTTACTGCTTGTCGTCCTTGTAGTTTAAAGTTAGTAATTCCAATATTATTATAATACTTCAAATCTTCTGGTCTTATCCAGGAAAGTTTCATTAAATTACTAACGTTATTATATCTTTGCAACAAACACCGGTGAGGGTAATAAGATTCACTTATTTCATTTCCTTCGGATAAAGAAATTGATGACATCTGGTTATAATGAAACATCCGATATATACAATCCTGATGGCATATTACATTTGCAATAAGTTCAACATCGGGTCCAAATTGTTCACGAATATTTTTTAATTTATTAAATTTTCTATTTATCGATTCATCAACCACTATACGATCAACCCCAAGCCTTTTAAACATTAAGGCCTTATTTGCACTTGTAATCTGGCATAATGTTGACGCTTTTATCTTAAAGCAATTGAACGATTTATTTACTAATTCAATCATTGAGGGCATCGCAATTGTTAATGATGTTACTCCTGCATCGTTTAATCGTTTAAGAAATCTAATAATGTTTTCAACTTCATCTTCAATAAATTCTTTATTATTCAGTGTAGTTGCATTTAATGTATAATTAAAATTGATTTTACTTTTTAGCGAGTAAGAAATATAATTTTCTAATTGTTTAAAATCTACATCAGGCAACACACTCTTGGGCCTTCCAGATTCAATTATATTTTCTTTGGTAACATTTCCATATGTTTCAACAACTTTTGAATTTTCGTATTCATTATTGAGTTGCTTGTAATAGTCAATTGTACTTATATCAAAATCAGAGGGGACACTAAATTTATTCATAGTTTCATGCTTTAAAATAAGAAATTATCTTCAAATTCCAGCCTTGTAGATACCGTATCTTTCATTTTGTTTGAACCATATGTAACCTTGCTTATTTCGTCCATTTCAACAACTGATGGCACTGAATTTTCATGCAAACCACTCCATCTCTCGTCGGCTTTAAATTTATCGTACACAGAAAAAGGATTAACAATTCCCTTCATTTCAATATGTTCCATCATTCTCCAAATTCTTTCTAAGCTAGTTGTTCGAGTTGGTAATAAATCCAGATTGTAAGTTTGAAAAAAAAGAATATCAAGCTCTTCATCGGTATAAAGTGGAATTCTGGACTTCGCCCACGTTTCCGAATCGCTTTGGCCTGTATAAAAATACCGGAATAAATGGGGTTCAGCCTGCCAAATATATTCTTGAGATCTTGTAAGCAAATCCAGAGTTTCTTTAAAATCATTATCTGTTTCACCAGGATGCCCAATAACCAAGTACGTTGTTGTTTTTATCCCTTTTCCTGCCAACCCTTTTAATGAATTATATATTTGTTCAACTGTAATATTTTTATTTATTAAATCAAGTATTTTTTGTGATCCGCTTTCAATTCCAAGCCTTGCTCTATAAAATCCGGCTTCACGCCATAATTGAGTTTGATCTGAATTATTTAATTGATCAGATACTCTAATATACCCGTCAAAGAAAATATTAAGGCCTCTTTGAATTAGTCCTTTTGAAAACTGGGTGATATAATTATTCATCAATACATCAAGCATAAAAATCATATTTTTTTGATACAATTTTGAATTATGCTCTATCTCGTCAACCACTCTATTAATGTCTCGTTCGATATACTCTCCCATAAAAGTACGTTCGTTACAAAAACTACATTTGTTGGGACAGCTTTGAGACACGTAGCTGGCAATGTATGGATATTTCTTGATATCAAAATCATCTAAATCTGGTTTAATACCAAAGCCTAATACAGCTTCTTTTGCGGGATCCGAAATAATTACACGTTCTGTTGAAGAGAACCTATTTTTAAGTAAATGTAAGAATGAGCTTTCCCCTGAACCAATAATATAATAGTCAATTAATTTATCAGCTTTATTATAAAAACGATTAAAGTCTGGTGTATTATTTCTTAATTCACCCATAAAAATACTCCCTCCAATTACCGTTTTGATATATGGTTTTTCTTGTTTAATTCGTTTTAAAACATAGAGCCCCGATCCCAAATTACCACTATGTAATGATAAACCCAATACAGATATCTCTTCATCGTTAAGTATCTGGCTTACAATTGAATTCTCAAGATACGTGAAATATTCTGTTAAAAGACTTATAATCCTTGCTGAATCTTCTTTTGTTAGTTCTACTAAATAATAATAGTTAAAAATCTTTTTTAAAATCGGATGTGCTTTTTCATAATCAGGCTCATTTAACACCAACAAAAGAGAATATTTTATTATTTCATGTATGTTATCATAAAAATTTCCCCACTTCTCTTTTGGAACTATATCTCGTATTATTTTTAAAAGTGATTCATAGGTTGATTTCACTTCATAATCAACATTCAAATCTGAAGTTTTTACGCGGTAACCATTTGATTGAAGATATGATTTTATCTTTGCAATACCTTGTGGCGGAATTAGGGGAGTCCAGAATGGTAACTGAACCAAATAAATCACGCCATTTACCTTAAAATCATTATTTTTATACATCATGTTTTAAAAGTGTACTTATATACTAATAGGAATATGCCTTTTTCTTTTGACTAATCACGATTAATCTCTATTTAATATCGGAGATTTTTAAATCGATAAGATGATTTAAAGAAGATAATCTTGTGAATCGTTATCTAATACAGTATTTGCCTGTTGTCCAATAAACTTTAGCTGTATGTCTTTAAGTTTAATTTGAGGGTTTTTAATAACCTGATTAATAATAAATAAATAATTTGAGTACATCTCCTCTATAGTATCTTCCATAAACAAATCAGTAGCATACTCAAGAACCAGTTCTATTTTATTATCGAACTCAAACACATTCATAAGAAGATGATATGGTGTAGTCCCTTTTTCAAATTTAATTGGGTGCATATTCATCTGTTTAAGCAGGTTCTCCTGTCCCTTATTATTGATGTATGCAAATACAATATCAAATAAAGGGTTGTTCGATTTCTCCGTATTAAATCCATAATTATTAACAATATCATCGAACTGATAATCTTGATAATTATAATATTTTACCACACTTTGCGAAAAATTCTTAAACAATAATTCGAACTCAATATGATTATCTAATCGAAACCGTATTGGAAGCATGTTTGCAAAAAGTCCCATAATATCGAAGAACTCATGTTTGGTTCGTCCTGAAACCGGGCAGCCTATTGTAAGATCATCGCTTTCACTGTATTTGCTTATCAGTACAAAGAAATTAAACAAAAGAAACATAAACATGGTTTGGTCGCCAGCTAACAGTTTATTTTGTATAAGTAACATCGTATCTTGATTAATTGTAAAGTAGATATTCTTGCCTTTACAATTACTTAAATTCTTTGTCAAAAAATCGGTTGGAAGATTTAACTTTAGTACAGGAGAGGAAAAGATGTTTTTCCAAAATTCCTTATGTTCAATATAATTATTTGAAGCTTTCCACTTTTCGTACCAAACAATATAGTCTCTATACTGATATTTAGCAGGTACTATTTCTCCGTATTTATATATTGTCGTGAATTGTTCTAACAGTTTATTAATTGATACCCCATCTGCAATGATATGTGGTAAGTCAATTACCAAGATATTTTTATCTTCACTCACCCTTAACAAATTTACTCTAATAAGGGGATGCATTGATAAATCGAACGGTTTAATTGACTTATCTATCTCTTCATAAACCTGTGATTCATTGATATTTTTTATCACTATTTCGAAGTTAAATTCAGTATGAATCTTTTGTTTTACATCTCCATTAACTTGATGAAAAGATGTTCTTAAACTTTCATGCTGCATGATTAACGTGGAAAAAGCATGATTAAGGTGCTCAACATCAACTACATTCTGAATTTCAACAACCTTACTTATATTATAAACCACAGAATCATTATACAATTGCAAGAGCCAGTATAATCGCTTCTGAGGTGAAGATAACTCATAGTATTCCTGTTCAGCAGCTTTTTCTAATTTTCTTGCCCGGGAAACTGATGTTTTCTTTGTAATACAATTAGAAAAGTTTTGTAAATCAGGATACTTAAATATATCCACAACACTTAAATCAAATTCGAAACTATCTCTAAGTTTTGAAATTAAAATTACTGCATTTAGTGAATGTCCTCCCAGATCGAAAAAGTTTGAATTTTTATGTATTGCATTTATATCAACAGATAATATCTCACTCCATATTCTAGCTATTTCTTTTTCTTGTATATCTAAATCATCTGCCTCAATATGTTCATATTTTGGCAATTGATACTCCTTATAAAGTATATCTTTATCTATTTTGCCATTTTTATTAAGAGGCATATGCTTAACGAAAATAATATAATCCGGGATCATATATTTTGGCAGATATTCCCGAAGATAATCTTTTATATTTTCGGGAAATAGCTTTTTGTTGGTCAAGATATAGGCTACTAACGCCTTGTTTCCATTCTGTTCAACAACATTAACTACAACAGAAATCACATTGCAATGATTATTTATATGTGCTTCTATACTTCCAATCTCAACACGATTCCCCCTAATCTTTACCTGGTTATCTTCTCTACCAATAAATTCCAAAGTATCATTTGATCTCCATCTAACAATATCTCCTGTTTTATAAGCAAGTTCATGATTCCTGAAGGGTATTTTTACAAATTTTTCGTTTGTAAGTTCCGGTCTATTCAGGTATCCTCTTGATAATCCAACTCCAGTTGTTATCAATTCTCCTTCGGCACCTCTCGGGAGTAATTGTAAATTCTTATCAACTACATACACTCCCGTAAAATTTATCGGATATCCGATTGATACTGAATGTTTTGATTCTTCGTTTATTTTATAACAAGTTGTAAATACAGTATTTTCTGTTGGGCCATACCCGTTTATTAATTTTACATCAGGGTTTTTATTAAGGAATAGATTTACTTTATTTGTTTGAAGAACGTCTCCCCCGACCAATAACTGTTTTAATGGTTTAAACAAGTTAATATTAACATCACAGTGTTGATGAAACAACGGGGCAGTTAACCACATGATATTTATATCGAAAGTTTCAATTGATTTTTTTAATAATTCAGAATCCAGTATCTCATTATTATTCACTAAAAACAATGTGCCTCCGTTAAGTAACGTTCCCCATATTTCAAATACAGATGCATCAAAAGCTTGAGCTCCTGTCTGAAGCAAACGTGTGTAATTGTCTAAACTAACATAATTGGGGTTATTAATTAACCTAACAATTGAACCATGCTCAACCATAACTCCTTTAGGATTTCCCGTGGTTCCTGAAGTGTACATGATATAAGCTAAATCACGACTTTCAATTGATTCAACATCGAAGTTACTTACTACTTCTTGATTTAAAAGATCATTAAATAAAATATTTTTAAAATTATCTATTAAGTCAGAATACTGTTTTTTTGTAATAACTAATTGTGCTTCACTATCACGTAAAATATATTGAATTTGCTTCTTACTCAAAGAATTCTCAATTGGTAAATACAATGCACCTGCTTTTAAAATAGCAAGAGTTGATATAATCCAATCTGAATCTTTATCAAGTAAATATGCTACTATACTACCTTTTTGTATTCCAAATTTTATTAATTTTTTGGCATACTGGCTAGTTATAGTATCTAAATATTCGTAAGAGAATTGTAAATCATTAGAAACTAAAGCTATTTTATATTTATTATTTTTTACCTGATTTGAAAATAAACTAATAATTCCATTATCTGTTGGCTCAAATTTTTCATTCTTATTATAAAGTAACCTTTTAAGGGCTGATTCGCTATGCACTGGTAAATCTGAGATAGTCAACTGTGATGATTCAACCATTATATTTAATAGTTGAAAATAATTATTCATCATTTCATGCATAGTTGATTTCTCAAATAAGTCTGTATTATATTCCCATTCAATAAGCATTGAATCGTTTACCTTGTTATTATCGCTGTGTGTAGGCACAATCACAATATTAATATCAAATTTTGCAGTTTGATTATGAGAATTCTCAATGGTAATCTCAATATTCGGCAATTCAAAGCGTTTAGTAGGAGTATCCATAAAACTAAACAACACCTGAAAAAGTGGCATTTTTCTTAAATCTCGTTCAGGTTTAACTGCTTCGACAATTTTTTCAAAAGGAGTATTTGCATACTGGAATGAATCCAAATAAGATTCTTTCACCAAAGCAATAAACTCTTTTACCAATATGTTTCCATCCTTTATGTGTGTTAAAATAGGAATTGTATTAATCACCATTCCCAAAACACTTTCCAGTTTTTCGTCAATACGGTTGGCTACTCCTGTACCAACACATATTTGGCTTATTTGTGAATAGCGATACAACTCGATCTTAAATGCTGCCAGCATCACAACAAAAAGGGTTGTATTATTTGATATAGCAAATTGTTTTAGTCTTTCTTCAAGATTATTCGGTACTTCAATAACAAGCAATTCACCTTTTCCATCAAAGAAACTTGAGCTTTGATTATCGAATGGAAGTTTAAGATCAGGTACTTCGACATCGAATTTCTTTTTCCAGAATGCCATTTGCTTTTGCAGTACTTCTCGTGAAAAATACTGTTTTTGCCAGATGGCAAAATCTGCATATTGAAGCTTAGAAGCTTCGGGGCGATATGACGAATCATCTTGAAGTTTTTTATAAATATCAACAAACTCTTCTAACAAAAGTCCTTGTGTCCATCCGTCATGTATTAAATGATGTTCGACTACAAGAAAAAAATATTCATTATTTTTTATTTGTACCAGATAAAATCGAATTAAAGGGCCATTTTCAATATCAAAAATCTCTCTTCCCGTTTTTAATATCCATTGTTCTAAATTAATTCCTTCATTTTTATTTTCAATCTCATCAATTGACAGCATTTTAACTTTACAATCTACTACAGGTAGTATCTTCTGATATGCTGTGTTGATGTTTTTTCTAAAAACAGTTCTATAAATCTCATGCTTTTCAATTATTAGCTCAATTGCCTTTTGGAATATATAAATATTCAAGTCTCCCTTAAAAGTAAGTGCCCTGGTTACATTGTATGATTTATTATTTTCGTAAAGTTGTTGTAAAAACCAAATTCGTTCCTGAGAAAATGATAATGGAGCCTCATCATGATATTCTGATTTTTCAAGTTTCTTTTCATCAATTATAGTTACCGAATTATTTATTATTTCTGCAATTTCCTGGATGGTTGGGTTTTTATAAAAATCTTTATATGATATTTCAATAGAAAATTCATTCCTGATGCGTGTAATTGCTTTTGTTATTAAAATTGAGTCCCCTCCTATTTCAAAAAAGTTGCTTCTATTGTTAAAATTGTCATGTTTTAATAATGTTTGCCATATTTCAAAAAGAGTTTTTTCTGTGGCTGACAATTCATGTAAATCAGATTCAAGAATATTTGTAATGGCCCGTCCATGTTTTTTTACAGTTTGCCGATCAGGTTTATCACCACTGGTAAAGGGAATTTCATCAACTTCATAATATAAATGAGGCACCATATACTCGGCCAGGCTTTCTTGTAAAAATGATCTAATTTCTGGAACTACAATTGTTTCTCCCGTCTTTTTCACTATATAAGCACTAAGTATTCGCCTGGAGTCATGATCTTCGTGGTATGTAACTATTGCGTCATTAATCTTGTTGAATGATTTAAGTTTTTGCTCAATTTCAATTAAATCAACTCTGTAACCTCTTATTTTAACCTGCTCATCAATTCGTCCCACAAACTCAATATTTCCATCATCTCTAAGTTTACCAATATCACCGGTTTTATACTTTCTGATTTTTTGTATTTCGTCCAGTGATATATATTTCTCATGTGTTAATTCCGGATTGTTCAGGTATCCTCGTGTTACACCATTACCAACAACCATAATTTCGCCTATACGAGAAACATTATTAGAATTTGATGCTGTGCTTAAAATAATGGAATAATTCTTAATAGACTTACCAATAGGTTGATTTTCGATATCAATTGTTTCGCATTTATAATATGTAACACACACCGTTGTTTCTGTTGGCCCGTATGAATTATAAACCTCCCCTTTATAAAACAAGCGGTTTATTTGAGTACTTTTTAAAACATCCCCACCACTAATATAAATTCGTACGGTATTTAATAGATTAATGTCAGGTATATTATTTAATTGCCCTAACATTAATGGACTACAATCGACTATAGTGATTTTATTCCGTTGAATAAATGATGCTACATATGAAATATCTCTTTTATCGTTTTCTGGTATTACCGCTAATTCTCCTCCAATGGAAAGTATGGGAAAAACTTCTTCAATATAAGTATCAAAAGAATAACTAGCTTGTTGTAAAAAAATATCTTCTGAAGTAATCATAAATTCATCAAGAAATGCTTCAATATAGTTATTCATATTTTTGTTTTCTACCATCACCCCCTTAGGTTGTCCTGTAGATCCTGATGTATAGATAATATAAGCTAAATCATTTGCATCGCGTTGTAATGTCAAAGATCTATTTCCGGGGTATTCAGTGAGTTTGATATAATCGAGCAACTCTATCTTCCCTGTTATTTCGCCGAGTTCTTTATCTGTAATAATGTATGATATTCCGCTATCTTTTAAAATATAATTTACACGTTCTTTAGGTATGTTTATATCCAATGGAAGAAATGCTGCTTTTGATTTTAATACTCCCAGAATTGAAATAATACGATTGATTCCATTTTCTATAAATAAACCAATTATAATATTATTTGAAATACCATTATCTATTAAATAATTAGCAATCCGGTTACTATAATCATCAACTTGTTGATATGTAAATTTCTCTGTTTTATAATTATCAGTTTTATTTTCAAAGATTAAAGCTACTTTCCCGGGGTTTTGTTTCACATGCATTTCAAATTCTTCCAGAAATTGAAAGTCAGTATCATTAAACTCGATAGAAGGTTTATTTTTTGAAAGGATATGTTGTGATTCTTTATCGAATATAAAGCTTAAATCCAGATCGTATTTTTCAGCCTCAAAAATGTTAATTAATCTATCAATAATATTTGCAAACTCATTACCCAGATTTAGTATGGTTTCTTCTTTAAATAATTGGCAATTATACTCTATCCCATATTTTAATGTCTCCTTGTACTTCATAATATCCACAGAGATATCTGTTTTGGGTAACTCATGATAAAAATCAATTTCAGATATTTCTATATTATTCACATAAAATTCATTATCAACATAGTCATGTATATTAAGCATAACATTAATTAATGAATTTTTAAGTTTATGATCATTGGCAGCAACTATTTTAAGAATCTCGTGATATGGGATTCCCTTGTTTCTATATATCTCAGACAATCTTTCTTTAACAATTGATATCAAATCAGAAACATTTGCTCCAACTCCTAAATCTATTCTAATTGGGTAAGAATCTATCAATAATCCCACTAAATTTTCGAGCTGTTTATCATTACGTTTCGATGCTACTATTCCAATTACAATATCTTGTCTTCGAAGCCATTTGAAAAACAACAAATAATAAGCTGATAGAAAAAACGCATATAAGGTTAATCGATTATTTTCTAATATTTTCAACAATCTATTATATTTTTCCTTTTCAATGGACCAATACAGCTTATTGCCTTTTAATATTTCTGAAGAACTAACTTCGAAATCAAAAGGTAAATTAAGGGGTGAATATATTTTGGCAAACATATTCTTCCAATAATTAATTTCATTTGATACATGATTTGGCAAGAACTTATAACGTTGCCAATCAGCATAGTCTGTATAATAATAATTTACAGGCTTAATAACTAATGAATTAAATATTTTTTTTATTTCATCAATCAGAATATACATTGATACTCCATCTGAAATAATATGATGAATATCAATTAAAATGAAATTAGATTCATCATGTAATTGTAAAATCCATATCCGGAATAATGGAAATTTTGATAATTCAAATGATTTGGTATAAGTGTTAAATAGTGAATTAAGTTTATCAGCATTCCCTTTAAGAGATTTATCTTCAGATATTGTATGATATAAATCGAGTTTAGTCAAATAACCTAAATATTCAATATTTATCTCGGTACTGCAACTCGAAGCTGGTAGTACCACTTGCCGCACTTCACCGTTTATTTCTTTGAATATAGTTCGTAAGCCCTGGTGCCTGTGTATAATTTTATTAACAATAATATTTAAATATCGAATATCATCGGTACTAAGCTTTTTATTAATTGCAAAAAGTTTTGGGGCATTAAATTGTGTCGAATTTTCGTGCACTATATGCATGTAATATAACCGCAGTTGTTCTTGTGAAAGGCAATAATGCTCCTTTCTCTCTGAAAATGTTAACAAAGCCCTATTTTCTGTTACCCTTTTTTGCCTGATTAATGGTGCAAGCTTACTTATTGTTGTACATTCAAGTACTTCAGTAATCGAGATATCAATATTTAATAGTTGTCTAATCCTATTTACCAAGTGAACTGTTTTCAAAGAAAAATTATAATATTCAAAATAATTAATCTCATCACTTACTTTATCAATGTCAATATCAAATATTTCAGACCATAATTCTACCAGCGTGTTTGTAATATGGTCTTCTGTATATTTTGTTTTTTTATCAAGAAGAATTTTATCTTGCCCCGTAATTTCTTTCTTTATCAAATTACGAATATTAATATCGAAATATTCTGAAATGCAGTCATACGGGTTTTCAATAGCTACTTTAAGAAAATAAAGATATTTTTCAACAATCTGATTTATTGCATCTTCACCAAATAATTTTTTATCATAGAATAATTTATGCTTGTAAAAATCAAAATCAGTTATAATTAATGTCAAATCGTAATCCGGTTGGCTATAATACTGATAATCTACAATTTCAAGTCCAGGAATACCATATGGTTTTATTTGATTATCTGATAATGCATTTATTGAATTTCCTGCAATAAATTCATTCCTTTTTATATTGTCTTTTTGTGATTTTTTTAAAACGGTTTCAACTGGATAATTTTCAAATACAAACAACGAGTTAATATCAAACTGAGGAATATTAATTTTCGCATCTACAAATAGTTTTCCTAAATCAACATTTGTTTTATCACTCCTGTTAATGAGGTCATGTTTAGCGTAATTTAATAAATCATTAAATGTTATATCTTTCTTAAATTTTAATCTTTGTGGAACAGTGTTTATAAACAACCCGACTGAATTATCAGCTTTCCCAATTGATCGATCTCTAATTGAAACTGTATTATAGAATATAACATCATCAACATCATTGATTGTTTGCAAAAGTGTTCCCCACACAGAAGAAAATAGCGTATGGTTTGTTAGCTTATGCTTTTTAACATAAACTTCAATCTCTTTTTCTAACCTGGAGTCTATTTCAAAATCAATAGAAACTATTTCTTTATTATTTGACCGTAGAGTTTTACTCCCTGCCCGGGTATTCGAAATCTCAGAAAGATAATTAATCCAGTAATCAGAATGAATTAAATTATTTACGTCAATTATTTTTTTTATTTGCTCACAATAATCATTGCTTTGCGATATTGAAAAACTGATGTTATTTGTTAGTGATTCATATATGTTGTTAAACTCATTCAGAATAATGCCAAGGCTCCAACCATCTGTTAATATATGATGATTTATAACCAATAATGTATAGCTGTGACTATTTTCCTTTATTAGATATATTTTAAGAGATTGTCTTTCGATATCCAGACCATTAATTAAAATGTTTTTTCTAAGTTTTTCAATCTGCTCGTTTATATCACTATAGTTACAATAATCCAAAATAATAATTTCAGGAATACATTTTTTCAAGATTATCTGAATTGGATTTTTTAGTTTTTCCCAACGAAATATTGTACGGAGAGCATCATATTTATCAAATATGATTTGCCAGGTATTTTTAAATATATCTTCATTAATCACCCCGGAGAGCTTTAACTTCGTTTGTTCGATATAAAGCCCTTTATTTTTTTTACCAATAGAATTAACAAAAATTGAATTTTGCAGATATGTTAAGGGAAGAATGGTCTTAACATTCTTTTTATCTATTGTTTTCATAAATATGATCGAATTGAATTATTCCAGACAGGTTTAGATTTTATTTCTTTAAACCAGATATTAAGAACCTGTCAATTAATTATTTGCAAACTGAAGTAAACAATACTAAATTGAGATATAAAAATATCATTCGTTTTAAACTACCCGGATTATGGTTTTTATTAATCTAATATTTTTGAAATTGCTATTTAATTAAAAAAATACTGAAAAAATCATTAAAGAATTAAGGAGCTAAGTAGCAAATAACCACTACAATTCATTAAAAAACGTTATAGTGATTAAATTAACAGTCTTACTCATATCTAAGTATATGGGCAGGTGAAGTTTTTATAAGTTTTATTACATGAAAAATAATCATAAGAAAAGAAATGGTTACTATAATACCTAACGGTATAATAAAAAACCAAATTCCAATAGTAATATTATATGAAAAATTTTCTATCCATTTGTTCAAGATTATATAGCTTATTGGTGTAGCTAAAATAAAAGCTATAAGTATGGTAATAAACAAATCATTATAGGTAGCTTTAAGAATGACAAACGGACTTGCACCCAAGACTTTTCTAATAGCCATATCTTTTTGCTTTTTAAGCAGATTAAAGTATGACAGGACCCAAATTCCAATTAATGATAATGCCACCAGTACAATCGTAAATAAGCCAAAGAATCGTCCAAAACGAATTTCAGACGCATATTGATTATTTAACATATCTTTCAACAGAACAAATTCAAATGGGAGTTGCAAATAATTTTCAAAATCAGTTTTAACTGTTTTTATTGTCTCATCGAATCTATTGGGGAAATATCTTATTGAACAATAATCAAATCCATGTTTTTTAGACAATTTAAAAATAACGGGTTCTTGTCCATATTTTAAAGATGTAATTTTAAAATCTTTAACAACTCCTACAACATTCAGTTCCTGATCGTCCCAAATTATCTTAGAATCTTGCATAATTTCATTATCAGAATAATTTAAGAGTTTATACGCACTCTCATTCATCACGATAATATTCTGCTCATATTCATTTTCAATGAAATCGTTGTTATTCCCTTTTAATAACTTTATATCATAGTAGTTAAAATATTTATCATCAACAAAAACTAACCCTACTGTTTTTTTTTCTTTTTTAAAATCATTCTTTTTATAAACATCAATATGCCCCATTTGTGAGCCAGGGATAGCACTGGCCAAAGTAATATCAGCAATCGCGGATTCTTTTTCCAATTCTGATTTAAATACTTTCATCTTTTCGTATAACATTTGGGAATTAGAAGGAATTTTTACAACGATTGTGTTATCTAACTTTAGTCCCGAATCAAAGTTTTTAAAGTATTTAACCTGTTTAATAACAACAAAAGTTCCAGCCAAGAAAAAAAATGTAGTTAAAAATTGTATCGTCAAAAATGCTTTCGCCATTTGCTTCATACCTAAATTTTTTAGCACCTTCCCTCTAAATATTGAAATAGGACTTATTTTATTAGATAACCAAAATGGATATATACTCAATAAAATTGACAATAATACTATACCTGAAATGCTAACGCACCAATATACATAGCTATTAAGCATATCAATAGTATAATTAATGTTAAGCAAATAATTATTTAATTTATCCGAGATAAGATAAAAAGAAATCATCCCAATTATAAAACCGATAAATACCATAAAAAAACATTCGATAAACATTTCAGATAACAATTGCATTCTACTTATACCAAAAACTTTTTTAAGAGATACGGTCTTTAAGTTATACAAAAATACAGATACAAATAAATTATTATAATTCACTACAGTTATAATAATAACAAATATTGCTATAGCTATTAAAATCCGAATATTCATCATATTGTTACCTATAACAAGTTCGTCTTCAATTTGAGAGAAATGAATATCTTCGATAGGAATAAAAGAATAAACAGATTTTATATTATTCTGAGCCAGAAAATTTCCATTATACATTTGAATAACATCGGGTGATTGGTTAATTATTTTTTCGATGGATGTTTTTGAGTCCAATAAAACATAGGTATAATAATCACAAAAATTCCATTGCATTCTTAATGGAGGAATCATCAATGTATTATGAAAGGAAAGCAAAATATCACACTGTAAATGGGAATTAGGAGGAAAATCTTCGATAACACCAACAATGATATATGATTGTATGCCATTTCTAATTTCTTTTCCAACGGGATTAGTATTCCCAAAATATTTTTCGCTTATACTTTTCTTTAAAACAGCCTCATTGGGTGCTTTTAAGAGGTTGTTTTTTGTACCATAAATTACATCACAATCAAAAATATTAAAAAAGGAACTATCTGCGTAGAATATTGCATCATCAACAAACGTGTTTTTATCAATAGTTATCAGGTTATATCTATTTCTAACCAATCTTGAAAAACCCAATATTTCGGGAAAGCTTTCTGTAAGAACTTCTCCTAAGTCTCTATCAGTTCTTGCTGATTCAAGCAAAAGCTCTCCATTTTTATATTGAGTAAGATTTATCCGATAAATCCGATCGCTTTTCTCATGAAATGAATCATAACTATACTCGTAACCTACATAATTTAATATTAATGTAACAGATACAACACACAATGAAATACCCAGTATATTTATTATGCTTGAAATTTTATTCTTAAAGATTTTTCTAAAAAACAATGGAATATAATTTTGTTTCATCAGGATGATTAATTAAAAAGTAAGTATTTCATTTAAATTTATATCTGTAAGTTTTTGCACACGTATCTGCTTTATTTTAAAATTAGAATCAATAACTATACCTACGGGCAACTTCATAACTAACAATTTTTCTAAAATCTCCCTTCTGTTTTGAAATGCGTGTAAATGTATTCCTTTTTCTAAATTTTCCCGTTTCAAAAAAGATATCCATTCATCATAGGTTCCATCTATAGCTATAGTTACTAAAGTAACATTTTTATCTGTAAATAACGACTCGTTCTTTTTTATAAATTGTATTTCATCTAAACATTCCTTACAACGAAATGAATAAATTAATAAGAAAATATTTTCTCCTGTCAGATTTTCAAGAAATACTTCATTGGTATCAACATCATAAGCCACCAAAGATGGCATTTCTCCTTTGGAAAGAGCGTTCATTCTTATATATAAATTTTCAATATCATCATTTTTATAAACAGGAGCCCTATTATTTAAATAATCATTATAAATCAATGTTACCTCTTTTGTAATTCCAAAATCACAAATTGCTTTTTTTAAAAGCCCTGAAAGCATATCATATTTTATGGTATTATCGCTAATTAATTGATTAATCATTTTATACTTTACAAAAACATAATCGCTAAGCAACAAACCATTGTTTTTAATTGAATCTTGTGATACCTTATCAATATAAAGATTTACAAATTGTATATATTCATCGGATCCATAATAACCAATAGTATCATTTAAAGTAATTTTTTTAAAAACTTCGTTATCAGGTAAATTATTAACCTCATTTATCAAAAGGTATTTTAATATAAAGCTAGCTTTCATACTTGCGAGCTCAAGGTTTTCAATATAATTAAAATAATCATCTTGAAATTTTTCATTAGTAAGGATTGAATTCTGGAAAGAAAAAACAGAATCAACAAAATGGGTAAATTCAATATAATTTAATTTATATATTGGCAAATTAAAATATCTTATTTCCAATTCATTTTCTTTTAATCGCTTATTTTTATCCATTAAGTATTTATTAATTTCATCCTGTTCACTCTTAATTACAAGCTCTTCCTTTCCGTTTGTTTCATTAAATTGAAAATTGTAACCAGATTTTCCTGAAAAATAAACTTTATATGTTTCTTTATATCTAATATAACCATATCCCTTATTAGTTGGAACTTTCATACTAAATTCCTGATTATCTACTTCACTACTGTAAGATTTATTATCAAAATAGACATTTACTTTCATTTCAGAATCATACGCTTTACCACATATAAGCATTGTATCATTATTTGCAAAAATCGGATTCATAAAAAAGTACAACAACACATTTAAAAAATAAATTGTTTTCATATGTTTAAATTTTAGGATTAGTTTTTTCGTTACAAAACACCATTATTATAATATTTTATTTATATGTTGAAAGATTATTGTAAAAATGAGAAAACTCGTTATTTCGGTTCTACTATATGAACATATTGATTTATTGTGGAATGATGCCAAACTAGCTTTTCTTTTCCAATTAAAACAATTGCCTTTTTATTCAATGCTGCTGAAAGTGATGCAGTGCCTGTAGTTAAACAATATAAGTGTAATGCAGAAAATAAAACATCACAGAAATCTCTTAAACTTAATGTAGTTAAATAATTCGAAAAATTTCTGACCATTATTTTCTGGAAATTGTAACCATTATCATTATTAAATTTCATCTGATAATTCAGTTTAATACTATTTGTCTTGAAGAATTCTTCAACTAACCATTGGTTGTGTAATTCAATCCTGGGATTTGAAACATAGTACGGATCATAAACATTACACCCCTGCAAAAATTCAATCTGTTTTGGCTTATAATAAATTTCGGGCTCATGTTTTCTTATATTATCGTCAATACCCAATTTTAACATTAGGTTATCAAGCACATTACAATCTTCTACACTATTATTAATAGCTTCAAACATCACAGCGGCTTTTTTACCCTGGCTAATTGGATTTCGTTTTGAATTTTCAATATCTTCTATATAAAAACTGTTACTTTCTTCAAAACAATATCCATCAACATAAGGGTTTAATTCCCATATTAAATATTTTGCTTCTTCGCTTCTACAAGGAGAATTCTGGGATATTAATACCCTGTCGTATTTTCCCGATTCTTTTGCAATTCGTGGAAGATGGCTATATAACAAATGATCACCCAAACCTCCCGAAAAAGGTTCGATTATTAAATCCCTGCCGGACGATTTCATGAGTTTTTTAGTAAACGCAAAATCTTTATAATTTGATATTATTTTATGATTATCCTGAATTTTTATTGGCACCTGAAATACCCTGTTTCTTAATTTGCCAAGGTTAATATTCATATTTTGCAGAGGGTGCAACCGGGGATCATTCTTCATTAAATCAAGCTCAGTATCTTTCAGTTTATTGCCCAATATGGATAATCTATAAATACAACTTACCATAAAAGGGTTATTAAATAACGGACTTACAATTTCGGTATAATCTCTTATTACATTTTTTAGCCAATCTAAGCAATTTGAATTAAATACTTTATCGTAATTTTTTATTAACTGAATTGCATCATCAATCTTAATATCTTGTATTTCAAACATTTCAAAATCTAATATTAGATTTTGAAATGTTTGATCTGTATTATTTAAGGTTGATGTTAAAATGAACGGAGATTGAATTGTATTAATTTCATTAATAATGCTTGTCAGTACCCCGGAGTGACAAGTATCTATGCTATCAAAAATAAAATAAAGCTTTTGTTGTGTATAAAGTTGTGTAAATATTTCAACTAAATCAGAGAATCCATCATTTTCTAATACAAACTTCAGATACTCTTTAATGCTATTAATTTCTTCATTATATCTGAATTTTATGAATATTGGTATCTGTTTAATTTCTTCCAATTTTAATAAAATAAGATAATGCATCAGAGTACTCTTACCACAACCCATTTTCCCAAATACAAATGTTTTTTTGTTAAATACTTGTTCAATAAAGTCTTTACTTGATATATAATTATCATCTTTTAATGAAAGGTTTTTTAATTGTACTGGTATATATGTTTTTGTCAAATGTATTTTTTCATCAAAGAATACATTATTATAATATAATGAATTTTCATAAACTGTTTGTAAATATCTCTTTAAACTATCAAGTTCTTTCTCTGTAATATTAAAACCCGATAGTAAGCTCCAGCAATACTTTTCACCTAAAAAATTCATTCTACCGTTAATCTCTGTCATATAATTCTTTTCAGCGTAGTAAAAATCTATAATAAGGAAGTTTTCTTAAAACAAGTCATTGATTATTTTACCAGCATTGGCTAATATTATTCAAACAATATATTTAAATCCTGCTCATCAAGGGTGTATTCAAAATCAGACGGAGTAAAATATATATCGTTTTTATTTTTAATATGCAAGATTATATTATTGATGTGTTTAATAAATCCTTCCTGTAACAAAACAATATCTGACTTTTGAAATATAGTATTGCAATAATTAAATTCAATACTTAGCTCTCCATTTACTATTAAGCTATTCATTTCTATCTTGGTTGTAAAATGATTTTCAATAGAAATATCTTTCCCGGAATACTCATCAGAATAAGAGAATAGATCATTTGATATCTCATTGCCAAAGTGGCCTAAATAATTAAACCTGATTTCGCAGTTTTTCATTGTTAATGTGTCAAAAGTTCCGGCTAGATATTTTAAGATACCATATCCAATGCCATTAACAGGAACTTTTTTCATGTTTTCTTTTACTTCTTTAATGATATTACCAATATCATCTTTAGTTAATTCAATACAAACCGGATACATTGCTGTAAACCAACCGGTTGTTCTTGAAACATCTACGTTTTCAATATTACGACCATGGTTCTCCAGTTCGAACAATAACTTACCAATACCTGTATTCTCCTTAACGGCTCTTGCCAATGCTGCAAGCAACAAAATTTGAATGTTAGTATTATATGTTTTGTTTGCTTCTCCCAATAAATATTCTGTTTCTGCTTTATCAATTCTGAACGTTAATCGTTCAAAATTATTTATCTTCATTTCGCGGAAATTTGTTTCTTTACTTAAAAGAAATTCTTTCCCGCCAGTATTTCTCCAATAATCAATTTGATTTCTAAGTTCGTCAGAATTAGAATAATCTGTCAGCGAATTTTGCCAATCTAAGAGATTTCCTGTCTTCTTTGGTAAATCAAAATCATTTCCCTTTTCTATTGCAATATATAATTTGTACAAATCTTCTAATATTATTCTCCACGAAACACCATCTATAACCAGATGATGTGCAGTAATTAACAATCGGTCATTCTTATTTTCTTCTTTAATAATTCCCAATTTTATTAATAAGGTATTTGTTATATCAAACGACGATTTTAATTCCCCTCCAATAGTCTGCAAATCATTTTGATTACTAATTTTAAATTCTTTTATACTGTACTGCTCCTTTAAATAACTATTATTAAAGAACATACAGTTTTTTCCCGGATTATAATTTAATCTTAATCCATCATGATGTTCAATGAGTTTATTAAAAACCTGTTCAAGAATTTCTTTATTAATCCTTTGCTTAAACTCTAAAAGCACCGACTGATTGTAATAATTTGGATTTTCAAATTTCTGATCAAAAAACCATTTCTCTATTGGAGTTAAAGCTTTTTCACCAGAAACAATTCCTTGTTCGTAAACCTTATCATATTTTTTGGCATAAACAGCTATTTGAGATATGGTTTGGTGAGTAAGTATATCTTTTACATTTAGTGAAATACCCTTGTCGTATAACCTTGATGTTATTTGAACCGCTTTTATTGAGTCTCCACCCAGTTCAAAAAAATTATCATCAAGCCCGATATTGGTTACACCCAAAACATCTTGAAATATAATTATCAGAAGCTCTTGTATATCATTTTCGGCATATCTGAATTCATTTTTATTCGTTGATACTTCTATTTTCATTAATGTTTCTTTATCAACTTTACCATTCGGTGTCAACGGGATATTATCAATTTTAAAGAATAAAGCAGGAACCATGTAGTGTGGTAAATGCTTTCGTAAAAATACACGCAGAGCAGTTTCATCAACTCTTTCATCAGCTACATAATATGCAAATAATACAGATGATTCATTCATGTCTGATTTTAATACTACAGCATTCCTCACCCCATTAAATTCCTGTATACAAAGTTCAATCTCATTCAACTCAATCCTGTACCCGTTTATTTTAACCTGATGGTCTAACCTGCCATAAAATTCAATATCATCCCCTTCAACAAATCTTCCTAAATCACCTGTTTTGTATAACTTACTATTAGAAATCTCTGGAATTAAAACAAATTTATCCTTTGTTAAACTTTCTTTATTATGATATCCCCGGCCTACACATCTGCCTCCAATAAAAATTTCACCTATCACCCCCTGAGAAACCGGTTTGAAATATTGATCTAACAAAAATATTTTTGAGTTGTATGCAGGTTTACCTATTGGCACTGATTTATTATACTTCTTTTGATTATCGTATTTATAAATCATGCAACCTACTGTAGTTTCAGTTGGCCCATATTCATTGTAAATTTCAACTTTGTTATTAAACATTGTGTAAATTACCCTGGCCAATTCAGAACTCAAATCTTCTCCTCCTACAATGAAGCGTTTAAGGTTTTTAATCTCATCTGCTTTAATTTTATGATCATTTCTTATTAACCTTAAATGAGACGGGGTGAGTTTTATTACACCCACCTTATCATCCATTAAGACTTCTTCTATTAATAAATTCTGATCATCATTGTTGTATATAACCAGCGCATTCCCTGTAATAAGAGGAGTAAATATGGATGTAACCGTTAAATCAAAAGCTATGGATGTAAATAAAGGAAAATTAACCCGATCTCCCTTTACATATACTTCCTTTGCCCACCATACATAATTTAATAAATTCTTATGTTCAATCATAACTCCTTTGGGCTGTCCTGATGTTCCTGAAGTATAAATCATATATGCAAGGTTATCAGGACCTACCTTAACATTTTTTCTCGAGGTACCTGACTTGTACTTATCCAACTCATTAACATTAACTATTCTATTATCATTAATGCTTGAACAGAGATCTTTATTTAATTCATAAATTGACTTTGTAGTTAAAATAAATTTCGCGGCGCAATCTTTTATAATGTAATCCTTTCTTGAAACCGGGTAATTATCATCAACAGGAACATAAGCACCTCCTGCTTTAAGCACGGCTAATACAGATACTACAAATTCAATTGACCGATCTGCCAGAATTACAACAAAATCTCCAACCTCAATACCCCTGTTTATCAAAATAGATGCTAGTTTATCTGCTTCTTGATTAAAATCTTTATAGGTTATTCTTTTTTCTCCGTGTATAAGCACATATGAATCAGGAGTTTTCAAAACTTGTTGTTCAAATAACTCATGAATTAGTTTCCCTGGACAATCTGATTCCGTTTCGTTAAATTTTGATATCAGATTCGTCTTTTCAATACCTGATAATATGTCTATATCTTTAATTTGGGATTCTTGATTCTCAATTATTGCATTAACTATTCTTTCAAAATAACATGAAAATTTAGCTATTGTTTCTTTTTTAAATAACAATGTTGAGTATTCAAATCCATAATTTAACTCATCTCCTTCAATAATTTCTAAAGTAATATCAAATTTTGAAACTTTAGGATCAATCGGATAGTGAGTAATACTTAAATCTTGTGTTGATAATTCAGGGATATCCATATTTTGATAGACAAACATTGTATCAAATAACGGGTTTCGACCTTGCGCACTTTTTATGTTTAAAATATTTAATAATTCATTGTATGGAAGAAACTTATGGTTAAGTGCTTGTAAAAATTGTTTATTTACATTGGTCAAATACTGACTAATACTCATTGTGCCATCCGGAAAAACTCTAACAGGGAGATTATTCACAAACATTCCTATGGAATTAAGAACCTTAATATGATTACGTCCTGACTCAGCTATTCCTATTATAATATCCTCATGCCCTGTTAATTTATTCAAAAGTAAAGAATAGCATGCAAATAAAATAACAGGTTTTGATATGCTACTGTTCTTCGATAATGATTCTAATGAATGGTTTATTTCTTTTCCAAGACTTCTAAAATACTTAGCTCCTTTATCACTTCCCTTTCTTGATTCTGAAAAATCATATGGTAAATTAAGCTTGGGAATATTATCATTAAATTGGTTTGACCAGAAGCTTTTATGAATTGCTATTTTATCCGATTTTAAAAACTTCTCTTCCCAAAAAACGTGATCAATATATTGTGCATCGGGGATCTTTAATATTTCACCATTATAAAGCTTGAAAATCTCATCAATTATTTTAATTAGCGATGTTCCATCTGATATAATATGATGAATATCAATGAGTAAAATCGTTTTATTTTTTTGTAAAAATCCATAATTTACCCTGATTAAAGGCAACATCTCTAATTTAAATGGGACTATATATTTTACCAGTTGTTCTTCAAGGTTATATTCATTATTCAACTTTATTTTCTCAAATGAAATAAAAGACTCTTTATGTATTTGTTGGTAGGGGGTGTCTCCTTGAAGATGGAATGTAGTTCTTAAGATACCATGTCTTTTTATTAATTCAGCTAAAGCATTTTTAAGATGGCTTATATTAACATAGCCTCCAATAATGAAAGCCTGAGGTATATTATATGTTATAGAATCATTATTTAAATGATAATGATAAAAAATTCTTTCCTGGGCATGAGATAATCCGAATTTATTATTATTATTTTGTTTGTAAGGTTTTATTTCTTCAACAGGCTTTATTAGAGGTAATTTTGAAAGTTCATGTATTGTTCTAAATCTATAAAAACTTCCTAGAGAAACTTCTAAATTCAAATCTTCCTGAAGGCTCATTACAAGATGGCCTGCCTTTAAAGAATTCCCGCCCAGAGTAAAAAAATCATCATTTACTCCAATATCTTCTCGTTCTAGAACCTTCTGCCAAATTTTTAAGATATTTTCTTCAGATTTGTTCTTAGGTAAAGTACTTTCTTCCTTGTAATTTTTGTTTATTAGTTCATCTAAAGACGATACGATTTGATCAAATTCGCCTTTCTGGTATTCTCTTAATAATTTATACCGTTGAACTTTCCCGCTGGTAGTTTTTGAAATACTTTTTACAGGAACAACCTTATCCAGGGTTATTCCTATTTCTTCATTAATCACCTTTCGGCATTCTTGTTCAATAGGAATAAAATCTGCCTGTTTCCCTCTAAACAATACAAACGCTATTATCTCATCTCGGGATAATTTAAAATTGAAATCCCCTGCAACAACTATCTTTCCTAACTCTATTCCTTCTACTTTTTCTGCTATTCTCTCAAGATCATGCGAGTAGAAATTTCTCCCATTGACAAATATGATATCCTTATCCCTGCCAACAATATATAAATAGCCCTTAACATCCTTAAAACCCAAATCTCCTGTATTAAGCCATCCATCATGCGTAATTAAATCTGATGTAGCTTCATTATTATTGTAATACCCTGAAGTTACATTATCACCTTTAATTTGAATTTTACCTACGAAAGTATTATCCAACGTATTACCATCATTATCAACTAAACGTAGAAATGTGTTTTTAATTTGTTTACCTACACTCACAAATTGAACACATGGTTCTTCAACCTGAAGCAGGTCGATTTCATCTCCAATATTTAACTTATTCCTACCTACCTTAATTGTAATGATTTTCTCTTCCGGATTAGAAAAAGTTACAGCTAAACTTGATTCTGCAAGTCCATATACAGGGAATATGGTATTCTCTTTCAATCCATATTCTTTAAAATACTCAGTAAATTTTTTACATATATCGAACGATATGGGTTCTGCGCCATTAACAATTATTCTTATGCTTGACAGGTTAATATCCTGATTCTTTTCTGGTCTGAAATGTTTTAAGAGATATTGATAACCAAAATTTGGTGAAGATGTAAAAGTTATTTTATATTCCGATATCTTCCTTAACCAAAGAGATGGGTTTCGCATAAATAATTCCGTGGGCATAATATAATGATTCCATTTTGCAGCAAGAGGAGTCAAATGAAATCCAATTAATCCCATATCATGAGTTAAGGGCATCCAGCTTAAAAACCTATCACCATCTTTAGGGCTATTAATACCATTAAGAATTGAATTGATATTTGAAATAAGATTATGATGAGTTAATACAACTCCCTTTGGGTCATTGGTTGAGCCGGATGAAAATTGAATGTAAGCAATATCCTTTTCTGATGCCTTTTTGATTTTACCTATTTTATTCAATTTTACATCACCATAGTATATTACCCTTTTCGACAAATTGTCTGTTACATTATCTTTAGGAAAGTTGTTAGAATAATTTTCTTGAGTAGTAATTATATAGGGAGATTTTAATACTGAAAATACATTATATAATTTATCCCTTAAATCTTGTGTTATCGCAAAATTAACCGGGACAGGAATAATTCTGCCCAGAATGCAAGCCCAAAAAGTTTCTATAAAACTTTGAGAATTTTGTAATTGGAATATTAATTCTTCACCATCTTTTACACCATACTCTTGAAGAAATCCTAATATAAATTTCGCATTCTCATTCATTTTTTTAAATGAAATGAAAATATCTTCATTACTGCTATTTATAAAAGTAACTCCTCGGTCGGAATAATCGCTTAATTTCAAAAAAATATCTTGTAATGTATAATCAATAATCATTTAACTTAACCGAGATATAAAATGTTAACTAAACAGAAACTTTATTAGATTCCAAATAAACTATTGGTACATTAACTAACAATGATTGTTGTAGCGATTCTACTCTCACGGCAAACCTGCTACTACCTCTTTCTTCAACTAAAACACCTTTCATTCCTGCCAGTAAACCTTCCGTTATTATTACAGAATCACCTGTTTTCATATTACAACAAACTTCAATAGGATATCTATTATCAATAATTTGTATTATGTTATCAATTTCATCTTGTTTAAGGAAAGCTGGTGTTTTATTAAATTTTACACAGTTTATTATTTTGGGAGTCTTAATAACTTCGAAAATCTTATTATATTCAATTTTTACAAAAATATAATTGGGGAATAATGGTACTTGCAAACGTTTTTTTCTATCACTCCATTGCCTAACGACCCAATGCAAAGGTAAGAATGATTCATAACTTTCTTCTTGCAAAAGTTTATGGACTTTTCTTTCAAATTTTGGATACGTGTAAAATACATACCATTTTTTTGAGCAGGCCGAGCTTTTCATACTTAAAAGAACACTAAATCACTTTTGGAATTTTTTAGAATGTTTTTCTAAAAAATTCCAAAATTAATATGAACAGAATTTTACTTTTAGATATAGCTTCGCTTATAAAACCCACAGTAATAGGTTTCTAAACAAGGTAATTTTAATTTTGTGAATATATAAATTCAATTTGTAAATACAATAAACAAGAGTAGATTGAATTAAAATTAATGCATATTACATTAAAAGCTAGTAAAATTACTCTTTCTAAATCAATAGATTAAACCAAAATGGAATTTTTATGTTTAATAACACATAATTAGTGTGGTTGTCAATTCTAAAACACCTGCACATGAGTAACATTTACTCGAATATTATATTTTTGTTAATCGAATTGCACACCTAAATAATGGATTTTTTAGATTAAAATGAAATAAGAGAAACCGAAGTTTCTCTTAAAATCATTAATTTTAGTGCGTTTTGCACTGTTTTGTACTCTGTTAGAGTGGAGCTGGCGGGACTCGAACCCGCGTCCGAATAAGAAACCCAAATGTTTTCTACATGCTTATCTCTTTGTTGTTTTTCGTGAATGGCCTGGCAAAGAGCAGCCCTGACTGCCGTCAGGCAGGCGAACCAATCCTTATCTTCTTTATTTCGCGTGGTCATCGAAGCGCCAACCATGCTAGTTTAACATTTACGATGCCTCTATGTCAAGCGCGGTTAAACATCGCTCTTTGAGAGACAGCTTGTTCTGAAGTACCTAGACCCCAGAATTAAGTTTAATTCACTGAGTGAGATTAAGCAGCAAGCGCGTAATTATTTTCGCCGTTTATTGTTTTGAGTATTGAGATTTACGAGCCAACACACAAAGCTCGACATGCTTACACTCCAATTATCATTACCGTCAAAACCAAAACAGCCCCCAATTGGAACTGCAAAGATACAAAAAGATTGCTCTATTTATGGGTAATTAACTAAAAAAAATTAATTTTAAAGCTTTAAAAATTATTTCTCATAACACAAAAGTAAATGAATAAAAAAATAAAAGTTGGGGTATTACGCGAGACAAAAAACCCACCCGATAAAAGAGTTCCCGTAACTCCACCTCTGGCAGTTAATTTTATTGAACGTTTTCCAAATACTGAATTATTTATACAACCCAGCGATATTCGCTGTTTTACAGACGATGAATATAAATACCTCAACCTGGAAATGAAGGAAGACCTTAGTGATTGTGATATCCTGCTGGGTGTTAAAGAAGTAAATCCTGCGACACTTATTCCAGGAAAAACATATTTGTTTTTTGCCCATGTTGCCAAAAAACAGCCTTACAACAGGGGGTTGCTCCAGGAGATTATCCGCAAAAAAATCCGGTTGGTAGATTATGAATATTTAACTGATTATAACGGGCAGCGAATCGTTGCATTTGGCCGATGGGCTGGTATTGTTGGAGCTTACAATGGGTTACGTGGCAGAGGTATTCGTATGGGTGAGTTTCAACTGAAACCTGCACACCAATGCCACGATATGGACGAAATGTATGCAGGATTAAAACTTATCAAGTTAAAAAAGAAAAAAATTCTTGTAACCGGAGGTGGACGTGTTGCAATGGGAGCAATGGAAACACTCAGGCAATTAAATTTACGTGAAGTTACTCCTGATGAGTTTTTAAACAGGGAATTTGATGAAGCTGTTCTTTGCCGGCTCGACCCTGAGCATTATGTCCGCCATAAAGGAGGCATGCAGTTTAATCTCCAACATTTCTTTAAACATCCTGAAGAATATGAATCAACTTTTAAACCCTATACAAAAGTTACTGATATTTACATTGCATGTCATTTCTGGGACCCAAAATCACCCAAACTTATTAACAAAGAAGATTACCTTGAACCCGGGTTCAAGATAACAGTTATTGCCGATGTAAGTTGCGATGTGAACGGGCCAATTGCATCAACTGTTCGTCCATCAACTATTGCCGACCCATTCTACGGGTACAATCCGGCAACAGGTAAAGATGAACGCCCATTTATCAGTCCTAAAAATATCACGGTTATGGCTATTGATAATCTGCCTGGCGAATTGCCACGAAATGCTTCGGCCGATTTTGGTTCCGATTTAATGGATAAAGTATATCCATCGCTTTTTGGTAACGATGATGCAGGAATAATTGAACGTGCATCTATTACAAAAGATGGAAAACTAACCGAACGTTACAGCTATCTTCAGGATTACCTTGATGGAAAAGAATAAAAATTCAGATACAACATAAAACAAAAACATCCTTAAAAATTAAGGATGTTTTTGTTTTATAACCTATATATTCCTGAGTTCTGAAATTGTTTTTATCTGATCCGGTGAGCCAAATATATAATTTCCTGCTACCAAAACATCGCATCCGGCATCAATCAATAACTTAGCATTGGTTTGATCAACGCCGCCATCTACTTCAATCAGTGCATTTGATTTTTTATCCAGTATCAGTTTTTTTAGTTTTTTTATTTTATCCAAAGCATTTGGAATGAATTTTTGTCCGCCAAAACCCGGGTTTACCGACATAATAAGAACGAGGTCGATATCTGCAATAATATCTTCAAGGACATGAACGGGTGTATGTGGGTTAAGGCTCACCCCGGCCTTCATTCCATGTGATTTGATATTTTGAACGGTACGGTGTAAATGATTGCATGTTTCATAATGCACTGTTAAAATATCGGCTCCTGCTTTATTAAATTCTTCGATATAACGATCCGGGTCTATAATCATCAGGTGGACATCAAGTGGTTTTCTCGCATGTTTTTTAATGTACTTTATCACGGGAAATCCAAACGAAATATTCGGAACAAATACCCCGTCCATAATATCAAGGTGAAACCAATCGGCTTCACTTTTATTTATCATTTCAATATCGCGTTGTAAATTGCCAAAGTCAGCCGAGAGTAATGATGGGGATATTAAATGTTGCATAATTTCTTGTTTTTATTAAAACAAAAATAGATAAAAAAAAGGAAACACGATGTTTCCTTTTCTTACAAATGTTTTAAATGGTTACCCGAGATATGTTTTAAGAATCTTGCTACGCGTGGTTTGTTTCAATCTTTTTATTGCTTTTTCTTTTATTTGGCGGACTCTCTCGCGGGTAAGATTAAATTCCTCTCCTATTTCTTCAAGTGTATATGGATGTTTTCCGTTTAATCCAAAATATAATTTAATAATACTTGCTTCGCGTTCAGTTAACGAACAAAGAGCCCGTTCAATTTCTTTACGGAGGGAATCGTTTAATAAATTGCCGTCGGGGCTTGGATTATCATTACTAAGTAATACTTCATACATATCACCGTCTTCACCCTCGGTAAGCGGGGCATCCATTGACACATGACGGCCGGAGCTTCTCATGGCATCTTTGATATCTGACGGGGCAAGCTCTATTGCTTTCGATAACTCTTCAATAGAGGGTTCGCGTTCGTATTTTTGTTCTAACTCCGAAAGTGCCTTATTTATTTTATTTATCGAACCAATTTTATTCAAAGGTAATCGAACAATCCGGGCCTGTTCAGCAAGAGCCTGAAGAATCGATTGCCTGATCCACCATACTGCGTAGGATATAAATTTAAAACCACGTGTTTCGTCGAAACGTTTCGCAGCTTTTATCAAACCCAGGTTTCCTTCATTAATTAAATCGGGCAAGCTTAATCCCTGGTTTTGATATTGTTTTGAAACAGAAACAACAAATCTTAAATTTGCTTTTATAAGTTTTTCTAATGCTGAATGCTCCCCGCTTTTTACACGACGCGCTAACTCCACCTCGTCTTCCGCGGTTAAAAGATCAACCTTCCCAATTTCGTGTAAATATTTATCTAAGGAGGCAGTTTCTCTGTTGGTTACCTGTTTTATGATTTTTAACTGTCTCATTTCTTTGGTTTGGTTTGATTTTGTAGCATGATTAATACGTTATTTTCAAACAAACAGTTACAAATTTATTCAAATATGTTTACAAAATGCTTTTGAGCATATTTTTTTTTAAATATATATAGATATTTTGATTTTTTTATAAAAAACCAGTCAACAATTTTGGTATTTATGAGGAAATCTTTAATATTGCATAGATTTTCCAAAAAACATTTTTGTTTTTACATTTCCTACATTAAACTAATCGTTCAATTTACAGGTTAAATCAATGATTAGTTATTTTAACCGATTATTATAAAAATCAATAAATAAATTTTCAAATAAATTATGTACGATATTCTTGAATTGAATAAAAAGCTTTTAAATGAGTTAAAAGAAATTGCCAAGCAATTGGATATTAAAAAAGCAGAATCGTTAAAGAAACAGGATTTAATCTACAAAATCCTTGATCAACAAGCAGTAAACGCTACAACCGAAGTAAAACCCGAGAGAAAAACCAACATTCGAAAACGGGTAACAGAAACCCCAAAACCTGAAACCGAGCAGCGAGAAAAAGTTAAAATTATTAAACGAGCCGATCGCAAACTGGATAACCCTGTTAAAGAATTTGAAAAAACAGTTGCCAGTAAACACAACGATTTTTCTTTAAATGGGGATGACATTGACACAACATTCCCAATAATTGAAGAAACCACCGCCCCTGTTATTGACAATATTGTAATTGAACCTGTTGCTCCTGTAGAAATTGAATCTGAAAAAAGTTTAGAACCTAAAAAGAACTTCGAAAAACATTCAAAAGAACCATTTCAAAAGCGAACATTCGAGAAAAAAGTTACTGACCGTTCGTATGAATTTGAGGGTATTATTTCCAACTCCGGGGTTTTAGAAATCATGCCCGATGGTTATGGTTTCTTACGATCGTCAGAATACAATTACCTGAACTCGCCCGATGATATTTATGTTTCACAATCGCAAATAAAGCTTTTTGGTTTAAAAACAGGCGACAGTGTTGAGGGAGCAATTCGCCCGCCAAAAGAAGGTGAAAAATATTTCCCTTTAATAAAAGTTGAAAAAATAAATGGCCGCAGCCCCGATTATATTCGCGACAGAGTTCCATTCGACTATCTTACACCATTATTCCCTGAAGAAAAATTTAGTTTAACAAACAACAAAAACGACAAATTATCTGTTCGTATTGTTGATATGTTCGCACCTATAGGTAAAGGACAACGCGGATTAATTGTAGCCCAGCCGAAAACAGGTAAAACCGTTTTACTTAAAGAAATTGCAAATGCAATCGCGGCAAATCATCCTGAAGTATATATGATTGTACTTCTAATTGATGAGCGTCCGGAAGAAGTTACCGATATGGCTCGTAGTGTAAATGCCGAAGTTATATCATCAACTTTTGATGAGCCTGCAGAACGCCATGTTCGTATTGCAAACATCGTTCTCGAAAAAGCAAAACGATTGGTTGAATGCGGGCACGATGTAGTTATTCTTTTAGATTCAATTACCCGTTTAGCACGTGCATTTAATACCGTTTCTCCTGCATCGGGCAAGGTGCTTTCTGGTGGTGTTGATGCAAACGCTCTTCATAAACCAAAAAGATTCTTTGGTGCTGCACGTAATATCGAAGAAGGTGGCTCATTAACCATCCTTGCAACAGCGCTAACCGAAACAGGTTCTAAAATGGATGATGTAATTTTCGAAGAATTTAAAGGCACAGGTAACATGGAGCTACAACTCGACAGGAAACTTTCGAATAAACGTGTTTATCCTGCTGTTGATATTACTGCTTCAAGTACACGACGCGAAGAATTATTGATTGAATCAAGCAAATTAAATAAAATCTGGATTCTGCGTAACTATTTAACCGATATGAATTCAGTTGAAGCCATGGAGTTTTTACGCGACAGGCTGGTTAAAACCCAATCGAACGAAGAATTCCTTGTTTCTATGAATAGCGAATAGGATGTTTAACAACACATTATATAGTAAAATGCGGATTTTTTCCGCATTTTTTATTTTGTGAATGAAGCAGATATGACTTAATTTGGACTGAAACTGAATAGGCTTTACCAAAGGCTAATTTCTATTCTAATCATAGAATAAATTAGAATTTTATTCTAATTTTGTAAGTCCAAAAATTACGTTAATTATCTTATTATTAAATAAATTAAGGAGTTAGAAATGTCACAAAAAAAGAAATTCATAACTTGCGACGGTAACTATGCAGCAGCACATGTTGCATATATGTTTAGCGAAGTTGCCGCGATTTATCCTATCACCCCTTCATCAACTATGGCAGAATATGTTGACGAGTGGGCTGCAAACGGAAGAAAAAATATTTTCGGCGACACCGTACAGGTTACCGAAATGCAATCTGAAGGCGGGGCAGCTGGTGCAGTTCATGGTTCATTACAATCTGGAGCCTTAACTTCAACGTTTACTGCTTCACAGGGATTATTACTTATGATTCCAAACATGTACAAAATATCCGGTGAATTATTACCTGGCGTTTTCCATGTTAGTGCCCGTAGTTTAGCTGCCCAGGCTTTATCAATTTTTGGCGATCATAGCGATGTGATGAGTGCCCGCCAAACAGGTTTTGCAATGCTTGCTACAGGTAGCGTACAGGAAATCATGGATTTAGCAGGTATCGCTCACCTTGCAGCTATAAAATCAAGAGTTCCATTCGTTCATTTCTTCGATGGTTTCAGAACATCTCACGAGATTCAGAAAGTGGAGTATTTCGAGAACGAAGATCTTGCAAAACTACTTGACTGGAAAGCATTGCAACAATTCAGGGATGGCGCTTTGAACCCGGAACATCCTGTAACCAGAGGTACAGCTCAAAATCCTGATATCTATTTCCAGAGCCGTGAAGCTGCTAATAAATTTTATGAACCAATTCCTGATATGATCGAAGGATACATGCAGGAAATTACTAAAATGACCGGCAGGGAGTACCACCCGTTTACTTATTATGGTGCACCAGACGCTGAAAATATTATTGTTGCTATGGGTTCAGTTACTTCAACAATTCAGGAAGTAATTGATTACAAAATAGCCCAGGGCGAAAAAGTGGGTTTAATATCTGTTCATCTGTATCGTCCGTTCTCTGAAAAATATTTCATGAAAGTGCTTCCAAAAACCGTGAAACGTATTGCCGTTTTAGACAGGACAAAAGAACCAGGAGCGAATGGCGAACCATTATACATGGATATTCGTGAATTATTCTATGGTAAAGATAAAGCTCCACTTATTGTTGGTGGCCGATACGGATTAAGTTCAAAAGATACTACCCCGGCACAGATTATATCTGTTTACAATAATTTAAGTTTGCCCCAACCAAAAAACCACTTTACAATTAGTATTGTTGATGATGTTACATTCTTATCGTTACCATTATTACCCGAAATTAGTGTTGTTCCTAAAGGAACTTTCGAAGGTAAATTTTATGGTTTAGGATCGGACGGTACTGTAGGAGCAAATAAAAACTCAATAAAAATTATTGGTGATAACACCGATAAATATGCCCAGGCATATTTTGCTTACGATTCAAAAAAATCGGGTGGTATTACCGTTTCGCACTTACGTTTTGGCGATCAGCCCATTCGTTCATCGTACCTGGTTGGTACACCCGACTTTGTTGCATGTCATGTTCCTGCTTATCTCGATAAATATGAAATGCTGCGAGGAATTAAAAAAGGCGGAACATTCCTTTTAAACAGTATCTGGGATGCTGAAGAAACAAAAAATCGTTTCCCCGACAGCATGAAAAAAATCCTTGCCGAAAAAGAGATTAAATGCTACATTATAAATGCAACCAAAATTGCAGAAGAAATTGGTTTAGGAAACAGAACCAATATGATAATGCAGGCTGCATTCTTTAAAATCGCAAATGTTATTCCTTACGAGTTGGCAGAAGCACAAATGAAAAAAGCCATTGTAAAATCATTTGGACGTAAAGGTGAAGATGTTGTGAATATGAATAAAGCAGCGGTTGACCGTGGAGGCGAGCTTACAGAAGTAAAAATCCCTGCCGAATGGAAAAACATCACTGTAAAAGCATCAGCAGAAAACAAAAACATTCCTGAATTTATTAGAAATGTAGTTGAACCTATCAATGCTCAAAAAGGGGATGATTTACCGGTAAGTGCATTCCTGGGAAGAGAAGATGGTACATTCCCTGCAGGAACAACAGCGTTTGAAAAACGAGGAATAGCTGTTACAGTACCGGAATGGATTCCTGAAAATTGTATTCAGTGTAACCAATGCGCATATGTTTGTCCTCACGCAGTAATTCGTCCATTTTTACTAACTGCTGAAGAAGTTAAAAATGCTCCTGAAGGAACAAAAACTGTTACAGGTACCGGCGGAACAAAAGAATACCAATTCAGAATGCAGGTTAGTCCATTAGATTGTACCGGTTGCGGAAACTGCGTTGATGTTTGTCCTGCAAAAACCAAAGCCCTGGTTATGCAGCCACTTGAAAGTCAGATGGCCGAAGATGCACGTTTTGATTACATGCATACTAAAGTAGGATATAAAGATACTATATTAGAAAAATCGAAGAGTGTTAAAAACAGCCAGTTTGCACAGCCATTATTCGAATTTAGTGGTGCCTGCGCGGGTTGCGGTGAAACACCATATATTAAAACAATTACCCAGCTATTTGGCGACAGAATGATGGTTGCAAATGCTACAGGTTGTTCATCTATTTATGGAGGATCGGCTCCATCAACTCCATATTGCATGAATAAAGAAGGACATGGCCCGGCATGGGCTAACTCATTATTCGAAGATAATGCCGAATATGGTTTGGGAATGTCGGTTGGTGTTGATAAAATGCGCCAAAGAATCTACGAAAAGATGACTGCTGCAATGAACGATGTTGCTCCAGCTACTAAAGTTGCATTCCAGGAATGGATTGACAACATGGCAAATGCGAATGAATCAAAAGTTGCTACAGGAAAAGTGTTAGCAGCACTTAAAAGCGAAAAACATCCCGTTGCTAAAGATATTCTTGATTTGAAACAATATCTTGCAAAAAAATCACAGTGGATTTTTGGTGGCGATGGTTGGGCTTATGATATCGGCTACGGAGGGTTGGACCACGTATTGGCATCGGGTAAAGATGTTAATGTTTTAGTAGTTGACACAGAGGTATATTCAAACACAGGTGGTCAGGCTTCAAAATCAACTCCGGTTGGTGCTGTAGCTAAATTTGCTGCTGCAGGTATGCGCACACGCAAGAAAGACCTGGGTATGATGGCCATGTCGTACGGTTATGTTTATGTTGCCCAGGTTTCCATGGGTGCAAGCCAAAACCAGTATTTTAAAGCATTAAAAGAAGCTGAAGAATACCCGGGGCCATCGTTAATTATTGCTTATGCTCCCTGTATTAACCACGGACTGAATGCAGGTATGGGTAAAACACAGCAAGAGGCTAAATTGGCCGTTGAATGCGGATACTGGCACAATTACCGTTTCAACCCATTGTTGGAAGCACAAGGCAAGAATCCATTCGAGCTGGATTCCACAGAACCCGATTGGAGTAAATTCCAGGAATTCCTGAAGAGTGAAGTACGTTATTCATCACTTACCAAATCGTTCCCCCAGGAAGCAGTTGAATTGTTTAAACGTCGTGCCGAGGAAGATGCTAAATGGAGATACAACGGGTATAAACGATTGGCATCACGCGATTTCTCTAAATAATTTGATAACATTAGATAACAAGAGCAGCAGGGTTAACCCTGCTGTTTTTTTGTACTCTTTTCTCCCCTTTTCATGGATGGGAAAAATAAAAAAGCTGATTTTGAAATTCAGCTTAAACGGGTGTACTTGTCAGTTGTGGAGATTATTTCTTATAAACATCTTTGCGATGAGCAATTTTAATAACTTCAACAATTAATACATTATCATAAACAGAGTATAAAATTCGGTAGTCTCCAATTCTTACCCGATAATCTTTATCTGATCCTTTTAATTTCTTATAACCTTTTGGATAAGGATTTATTTTAAATTGATCTATTACCTTACCACTTTTGTAGCTATTGGCTTTGGAAGTTTTGATAATTCCTTAATTGCAGATTTTTTAATTTGCATCGATATTCCATAGCAGGACTTAATCAATAATTCCTTTTTCCTTTAGATTTTTCCTGGTTTCATCCCACGAAAATGTTTCTTCATTTTTTCGGAAATTGATATCAATCAAGTCAAATAAATCTTCAATGTATTCATTAATAACTTTGTCATGATCTTTCAAGTCGATCATTAATCCTACTTTTTCGCCTTTGGCATTGGTTACAAAGCTTATTCCTTTCATTGTTTTGCCATTTAATATTTTTACAAATCTAACTAATAATGAAATACGATTTAATGTTGTTTAAATTTCATCTCCCGCTGGCAGGGGTTCAGGAAGTTGATTCTTCATTTTTCTTCAAACTAAATAAATGTAAATTATATTACAAACCAGTGAGTTCAACATCAGGGTTAACCCTGATATTTTTATTAGGTATTTTTTCACTGTTGTCCGATAAAAAATATAGATAAATAATGATATCTTGAAACAATAAGACATCTATGTTTCTTTCGCCCTTACAGGGCTTTCCTTTTTGGTTGGTATTGTTTTACCATACTTTCGTTCCTTTGGAACTCAATAAAAGCCCCGTCGGGGCAAAAGTATGGTAATAATCAGTAACTTACAAAAATAAAAAGTGCTGTAAGCACGACAGTAAATGCTTGTTAAAAGTTTTACCGGACAATAGTGGTATTTTTTATACTTTTCCTCCTTTTTTTAAGAGAAAAGGATAAACATACTCTCTCTTTCTTAAAAAAATACATTGGTGTCCGATTAAAATTTTACTAAATCTTGTAATATGAATAATATTAAGCCTTTTCTTAGATTTCGCCACTAAGTGGCTTCATTTTTATTTACTATTTAATTCTACAAAGATTTTACCCAGCCTGCGGCAGGCAGGTGCTACGCAGTATTAGCAGAGTAGTTGCTATTTATTTGTAGATAAATACATTATAGAATTTGTGAAGCAACATAGTTGCGATATCTTTATTGGTTTCAATTTTACCGGACAATAGTGAAAAAAATATTAAAAAACACACATCTTTTCTTAAAGGAAATTTTACACCCCCCTTTTCTTAAAGCCTGTCTGCTGACAGGTAGAGGGGACGGGGGGATTTTGTGTTTTGAATTACTTACTTGTTACAAATCCCCCTGCACCCACTTTTCCAAGGAGGGGGAAATAAAAATAGACTCTCTTTTTTCCAAAAGAGGTACAAAATCCCTTTTCCCGGGATGGAATTGGAAAACACTTTTTTTTGCCTGTTTTTCAGGTTTTTTTTCTAAATCCTATTTCTTAACAATGAGTTAACAATTAAGTAATACAATTTATTGTAAAAATTAAATTTTGTTGGTAAATTGACCTCCCTTTCCGTATTTATTCCGGAACCGGGCTTTTTTATTAAAAAACAAGTTAACTCAATACAAACCAAAAATTTACGCTATGAAAAAACATTTACTAACGAAAACATTTTTGTTTTTAGCCTTTCTCATCTGGGCTAATGTCGGATGGGGACAATTACTTTTTGAAGAGAATTTTGATTACTCAACAGGGTACCTTACTTTAGCGGGAACTGATAATGTGAGTGGAGGAAATTGGGTAAATTATAGTGGCACATCATACCTTCAGGTAACAAGTGGTAGTCTATCTTATATGGATTATGCATCATCTGGAGTTGGAAATGCTTTGAATATTTCAAATTCAGTTGCAGAAGATGCTTATCGTGCCTTTACAACTCAATCTGAAGGATCAACAATTTATGCTGCATTTCTAATAAGCCTTTCAACTGTTACAGGACTTCCTGCTAATACTAGTGGTACTGGCGATTATGGAATTGCTTTTTTACCAAGTTCTTCAACATCATTATTAGTTGGAAGGATTTCATTTAGAACTGGGAGCGTTGCAGGAACATATCAAATTGGACTTCGCACTTCTTCATCAAATTCAGCTGCTGTATTTAGTACAACTGACTTTACTCCAGTTAACGATACATGTTTATTAGTAGTAAAATACAATCTAATCTCTGGTAATACAAATGACGTTGTATCGTTATGGATTAATCCAGCTATAACTACAACAGAACCTTCTGCTGATTTAACACAAACATCTGCCTTAACAACTGACCCAACGGATATTGCACGTTTTGCTGTTAGAAATTCTTCTACTTCTCCAACAGGATTTATTGATGGAATCCGTGTAGGAACAACTTGGGCAGAAGCTGTTTCTGCTCCAGATATCGATCCTCCAGTAGCCACATGGGATCCAACGGATGCTTCTACAGGAATTGAAATTAGCAAAACGGTAACTTTAACATTTGACGAACCGGTTTTAAAAACAGATTCTACAGAATTAGTTGATGCAGACCTTGCAGGCTTAATTACTTTCGAGAAAAATTCTGTTGGTAGCGGATTAACTGTTGCTAATACTGCAACTATTGATGCCACTAAAAAAATTATTACTATCAATCCCGATGCCGATTTAGAATTCAATACAACGTATTATGTTGTTTTTGGAGCTGTTGAAGATACCTTAGAAAATGTAACAGATGGAGATACTCTGTCATTTACAACCAAACCCGATACTGACAAAGACAGCAAAGTGGTTGCTCCTGTAACCCAGATTGCTGCTGCTACAGTTGAATCTGTTGTTACTGATTCAATACCTGTATTTTCTTTTACTATTAGCGATTTAGGAACATTGGATGGTATGGCTACAAAAGTTACTCAAATAACTTTAAAAGCAGGTGCAAACAATACCGTATCTTTTACCGACAACATATCTGGTGGTTATTTGATCAGCGAATCCGGAATAAATATCCCATTTGCAGGCGAACCGAATATAACAGCCGGTTCAATCGAGATTCCGTTTGCCGTTGATGCCTTGACTATTCCTGATGGCGAAGATTCAACCTATACAGTTTACAACAATATTACATTAAATGTAACAGCTACCGATTTATTTTTCTTCTCCGAGCCTGTAAATGTATATGTTGGTAACGACATTGAACCATCTGTAAAAGTTAATGCTGTTGACTCTAATGGAAACGTGGATACCGACTACATTACCGATATCAGCCTCACGGCAACAGGAGCTACATTGGTTGGCAGTCCTGTAACAGCTATTCCTGTGATGGGAAAAGCAACATTCAGCTCAGTTGCATTCTCCGATGCAGCAACAGGTGTAACCCTGACAGCAGCAAGCGGTACATTAAACGAAAAAGTGAGTGCTGCATTTGATGTATTGGCAGTTCCTGAAACAGATATATTCTTCTCTGAATATATTGAAGGTGGAGGAAATAATAAATCACTTGAAATCTATAATGGTACAGGTGCAACTGTGGACTTGTCAAATTATATTATCCGTATCAATGCCAATGGAAGCACATGGACTTCATTTTTCAGTTTTCCTGCCTCTACCAATTTAGCTGATGGAGACGTTTATGTGATTTCGCATGCTGAAGCAGCAGCCGAAATTTTAGCAGTTACTGACACTGCAATTCTTAACCCATACGTTGATGGAACTTCTTATGTGGCTGTATTTAATGGTGATGATGTTCGTGGCCTATTCAAAATAAATGGAACCGACACAACTCTTATTGATATTATCGGAAGATATGATTTAGTTGACCCCGGAACTGCATGGAATGTGGCAGGAGTTACAAATGCTACTGCAAACCACACCATATTAAGAAAAGTTGAAACAACTCATGGCACAGTTGATTGGGACTTATCAGCAGGAACAACTGCAGAAAATTCTGAATGGAAAGTGTTTGATCAAGACTTCATTGCAAACCTGGGTTCTCCAACCCCGGCAGCAAGCAGCGAAACAGCTATTACAGAGTTTACTTTTGGAAATGATTATGACTTGGGAGAAGCCGTTATTAACGAAGGAACTTCTACTGTAGATATTACAGTAATAAACGGAACAGATCCTTCTGCCTTATCACCAACCATAACTTTGTCGGCAGGCGCTACAATCGATCCTTTATCAGGCGATACTTTAGATTTTACATTACCTGTTGTTTATACAGTAACTGCCGAAGATGGCATTACTACAGAAGCATGGACAGTAACTGTTACAGTTTCTCCAACATTAAGCAGTTATGCAGAAATTTTAGAGATTGAAGTTGCTGACATGGATAGTGCAGTTATAAACAGTGCACTTGGTGAAATTACAGTTTATATGCCTTATGGCAGCGATGTAAGCAGTGTTAAACCATTATTCGATATTTCGGCAGGAGCTACTATTGCTGACACAACCCTGGCTTATGATTTCGCTACCCCGCAAACATATACTGTTACTGCGCAGGATGCTTCAACTAAAGCCTGGGAAGTAACAATGCAGGTTAAAGAAATTGATTATGTAACAATACATGATATACAATATACAACTGGAACACCTGCTGATTCTCCATATAAAGATCAACAAATTAGAACTTCGGGTATTGTAACTGCTGTAAAAACTGGTACAACAACATCGTTCTATTTACAGAATGGAGATGGTGAATGGGATGCTATTTATGTTTATGCAAGTACTTTCCCTGTTTCTCTTGGTGATAGTGTAGAATTAGTTGCTACAGTTGCTGAGTATCAGCTATTAACTGAGCTTGCGAGTGTTACATATCTTACTATTTTAAGTTCAGGCAATACAGTTCCTGATCCAATTGAATTAACAACCCTTGAAGTTAGTAATGAAGCTTATGAAAGTGCATTGGTAAATATAACCGGGGCAACCTGTATAAGTGGAAGTAATGGAAGTTACGTTGTAAATGATGGTAGTGGTGATATTACAATTTACAAATCTTTATATGCTGATTTAGCTTTAACAATAGATAAAGTATATGATATTACGGGTGTTGTAACATGGTACAACGGAGGAAGTATTTTCGAAATTTATCCACGAAGCGCTTCAGATATAAATACTTATCCTGAAATTTCAGGTGTTACATTAACTCCAAATGCTCCAACAACTGCTGATGATGTTGTTGTTACAGCAACGCTTACTGATGTTGAAACAACTGCCGAAAATATGACTGGTGCATTGTATTGGGGAACTGCCGAAGGTTCTGAAAATACTAGTGTTACATTTACACAGGAAGGATTTACTTCTGTATTTAATGGTACAATTCCTGCTTCTACTTCAAGCACAATTTACTATGTAATTGAAGCAAATGATGGTGCCTTAATAACCGAATTAGCTGGTTCTTATAGTATTACTACTGGAATTAATGATCCTTCCGGATTTGTTACAATGAATATTTATCCAAATCCAAACAACGGACAATTCACACTCGAACTGAATGCTCAAAAAGCAGGAACTTTCAACGTGGAAATTGTAAATGTTGCGGGCCAGGTAGTTTATCAAAAACAAATCGAACAGGATGGTTTGTACAAAGAACAGGTTAACATCAGCGAAAAAGCTAAAGGAATGTATTACATCAGAATTAACGATGGTACTTCTGTAAAAGTTCAGAAACTGATGATTCAATAAGCACACTCTTAAAAAGTTTTAAAAACCGCCCCCGAAGGGCGGTTTTTTTTGTTGTCTCAGACTTATGAGTAGTACCAGAATAATAAAATTATTACTTCTTAAAATAATTATCATCTACTCCCTACCCCCCGGGTGGAAATTATTTATTAAAAATCACTATTGTCCGGTAAAACTTTTAACAAGTATTTACTGTCGTGCTTACAGCACTTTTGATTTTTGTAAGTTACTGATTATTACCATACTTTTGCCCCGATGGGGCTTTTATTGAGTTCCAAAGGAACAAAAGTATGGTAAAACAATGCCAACCAAAAAGGAAAGCCCTGTAAGGGCGAAAGAAACATGGATGTCTTATTGTTTCAAGATATCATTATATATCTATATTTTTTATCGGACAATCGTAATTAAAAAATAAACCCATTGCCATTTTAAATATATTTTTCTAACTTTAGTTAAAACGAAAGGCTATGTTCGAGAAATTCCTGCATCAGGCTCCTTTTGTAAGGTTTGTTCTGCCACTCATTGCAGGAATACTCATAAAAATCAACTTCCCCGGCCTTCAATTCCCATTTTTCGAAATTTGCATTTTCTTTTTTGTAATTATTGCCGTGATTGAATTTACAAACTCTGCTTATAACTTCGTTATAAACCGTGTTTTTGGCGTTTTAGTGAGTTTGTTTATTCTTTTTGCCGGGATGGCCCTTGTTCAATATAAATACGACAAAAAAGCAGAAATTGCAGAAGGTAAATATACATTCATTGCAACCATAGCAGAAGCTCCGGAAATAAAGCAGAATTCTATAAAGGCAATCATAGAGCTTGAAGGAATAAAAGATTCAATATCAATAAAACCAATGCACACCAGGCTGATTTGTTATTTTGGAACTGACTCTGCCTTTGAAACACCCGTCATGGGAGACCGGTTTATTGCACGATGTTTTATTAACGAAACAAAATACAGCGGAAATCCAAACAGTTTTAATTTTAAGCGGTATTTATTTTATAAAGATATTCATTACCAGGTTTATGTAAAACCCGATCAATACTCTGTAATAGCCCGAAATAAAGGGGCAAAAATCTTTTTAATATCAAATCAGGTAAGGCAGAAACTGCTCAATTTGTACAAAAAATATAACTTCGACGGAGACGAATTTGCAGTATTATCGGCACTAACAATAGGCTACACATCAGAATTAAGCCCCGAGATAAAAGAAAGTTTTTCGGCTACAGGTGCAATGCATGTATTAGCTGTTTCGGGTTTGCACGTGGGAGTTATTTTTTATATCATCGGCAGGTTACTATTTTTTCTTGAACGCAACAGATATGGGCGGATTATAAGATATATCCTGGTAATCCTGGTTTTATTTGGCTATGCTTTCATAACAGGGCTTTCGAACTCTGTTCTGCGTGCAACGATTATGTTTTCATTTGTTTGTGTAGGAAATATTTTTTCTGGCAGAAGCAATATTTATAATACCCTGTCTGCCGCTGCATTTGTCATGCTCATTTACAATCCTTTTTATATAATGGATGTCGGGTTTCAACTATCGTATATTGCCGTGCTGAGTATTGTTTTTTTTCAACCCCGCATTTACCCATTATTACAATTTAAAAGTTATTTGCCGGATCAATTATGGCAGCTTATTTCAGTTACACTGGCTGCCCAAATCGGTACTTTCCCGCTTACTCTTTTTTATTTTCACCGATTCCCGGCTTATTTCATTTTATCAAATATTTTTGTAATTCCGTTGTCCATGTTCGTCATTTATTTTGCTGTTGCCCTGCTTGCTTTTTCGTTTTCTGAACCCCTTTCAAAAATTATTGCGTACATGTTAAAGTTGCTTGTAAAAGCCATGAATCTTTCTGTTCAATGGGTAGAAAGTATTCCTTATTCAACAATTAATTCATTAAACATCGATCGCGCAGAGTTTATTTTATTACTGTCGTTGCTCTTGATGATATCATTTTTTATTATTTCAAAACGATTAAATTATTTCCGGTATTCTCTTGTACTGCTCATCTTTTTTCTATCGTACAATACTTTAAAATCATATACACGAAATAATGAATCAGGATTAATCGTGTACAACATTCCAAAAACTTCGGCAATAGAATTCTATGCCGGGCAAGAAGATAAATTGTATGTAAACAAACAGAAAGAAGAGCTTGCCGGGTTAGTTCCTTTCAACGTTCAACCATTCTGGGATTTCCAGAAAATAAAATCTCCCGAAATTATATACAATCAGCAAGAGCTGACAAATGAGAAACTTATAACCACATATTCATTTAATAAATTAAGAATTGTTCATTTAAATAAGAATGATTTGGTAAATTACGAAACACAAGGAATACTGGAAACTGATTACATTATATTGTCAAATAATGTGAATATTTCGATTGAAGAAATTCAAACGTATTTTCGTTTTAACTTGTTGATCTTTGATTCATCGAATCCGGCATATAAAATACAACAATGGAAAGAAGAATGTGATGCTTTTGGATTTCATTATTTTTCAGTGCCAGATAAAGGAGCATTTATACTAAAAACAACTATTTTAGCAGAAAACCTAAACGGTAACATTAAAAATATAAATAACAGGTTCAAATAATATTTAATTAACTTTGTTGTTCTTTTTCAATTTTCAGCTAATGGTTTTTTAAATTAATATTAAATACGATGAAAATAATTGTTGCAGGAGCAGGCGAAGTAGGAACCCACCTAGCGAAAATGTTAAGCAGTGAGTTTCATGATATTACAGTTATTGATCCCGATGAGGAAAGTTTAAAAACTATTAATGCCAATCTCGATTTGATGACTATTACTGGTTCGGCAACATCGTTCGAGGTACTTAAAGATGCACAAATAAAAAAAACCGATTTGTTTATAGCCGTTGCACATTCTGAAGAAGCAAATATTCTTGCAACGATGATAGCAAAAAAACTGGGTGCTAAAAAAACCATTGCCCGGGTTGATAATTACGAATATATTGAACCGGAAAATATATCTCATTTCACCGGGCTGGGAATAGATTATCTGATTTATCCCGAACGCATTGCAGCACGCGAGGTTGTTAATTTGCTTGGATATGAAATTTCTGAGGTAGTCGATTTTTCAGGTGGCAAACTTTCATTATTCGTTTTAAAACTCGACGAAAATGCACCTGTTATCGACAATACACTGATGGAAGTTACCAGGCAGAATAAAGATATCGAATTCAGGGCTGTTGCTATTACCCGTAACGGGCAGACAATTATTCCCCGTGGCCACGATTCGTTTATGGTAAACGATTTGGTATATGTTGTTACCAACAAATCGGGTTTCGACGATGTAATGAAGTATTCCGGTAAAAAGAAACTCGATGTAAAAAACGTGATGATTATTGGTGGCAGCCGTATAGGTAAACGAACAGCTAAAATGCTTGAGGGAAGGTTCAATATCAAACTTATTGAAAAAGATAAAGAAAAAAGTTTTAAGCTGGCCGATTATTTAAAAAACACATTGGTAATCAACGGCGATGGCAGCAACATTGATTTATTAATGGAAGAAGGCCTGGCAAACATGGATACTTTCATTGCTGTTACAGGAAATTCTGAAACAAACATCCTGTCGTGTGTGCTTGCCAAGAAAATGGGTGTTAAAAAAACCATTGCCGAAATAGAAAATATCGATTATATCGATTTGGGAGAAAGCATGGGTATCGATACCATCATCAATAAAAAACTGATTACGGCAAGCCGTATTTTTAAATATACAATGAGTTCCGAGGTAGAATCAATGAAATGTTTAACCGGATCGGATACTGAAGTGCTGGAATTTGTTGCCCGCAAAGGAAGCATGATTACTAAAGACAAGCTTCGTAATATCGAATTCCCAAAAGATGCGCTTGTTGGGGGGTACATTCGCGATCATAAAGGATATATTGCAAAAGGCGATACTCAAATTAAAACAGACGACAGGGTTGTTGTTTTCACGCTCCCGTCGGCAATTAAAAAACTGGATAGTTTCTTTAACTAAAAGAATTTTTAACCCTCGTTTTTACACTTATTTCATCAATCGTATTTTTTATTTACGTTTCTATAAGAAGTAGTTTATTAAATAAAAAATTATCCATTTTTGATTGTTCAATCAGCCATCCAGATATTTTTTCTTATCTTGCCAGGCAAAATTTAAAAATTGATTAACTAAGTTATATGATATCACTCATTTATAATATTTATTTCTGGATAGTATTAAGCTATTTTGCATTGGTAATCGGGATTTCATTTTTCACTAAAAAAATTGCATCCCAATCCTCATCCGATTTTCTAATTGCAGGGCGAAATCTTGGAGTCCTGGTATGTGCAATAGTAGTTGCAGCCGAGTGGCTTGGAGGTTTAAGTACAATTGGTGTCAGCGAAAAAGCATTTATTGGTAAAAAAGCAAGAACGATTTCTGCAATTGCATTTCTTGTTGCATTTATTACCTTGGCTTACGTTGAATTAACCACATTTTCGCATGTACTGGCACCAATATTTAAAATCGACTGGATTTGGGCAGTATTATCAGGAGCAGTGATCACTACCATTTATATGTATGTTGGTGGAATGCACGCTCTTACTATTGTTGCTATAATAAACCTTGTAGTCAGGTATGTAGGAATTGGAATTGCTTTAATTGTTGGATTTGTTGCTATCGGCGATATATCTGTTTTATCTGAAAAGCTCATTGCTGCCGGTGCTCCACATAACTATTACAACCCTTTTAGTTTAGGATGGACTGCCGCATTTAGTCTCATATTGGGAGGGATTTTTGGTGGTATGGCTGCTCAGGCAAGTATTCAGCCCATTTTCGCCGCGAAAAATCCTTTAACTGCCAAACGTGCCGCCATATTATCGGCATTATTTATTGCCCCGTTTGGAATTATGACTGCTTACCTGGGTTTAATGGCCAGAAGTGGTATTTTTATCGACCCATCAACAATTACAGATGCCAAGGAGGTTCTGCCTACCTTACTTATGACTCCTTCATTTATTCATCCTGTTTTAGGAGGGCTTGCTCTGGCAGCTATACTTGCTGCAATACTTTCAACCATTGGCCCTGTGAACTTTGCAATTGTTACCATTGCCACTAAAGATATTTATCATGGATTGATAAATAAAAATGCACCAGACGAAAAAATCCTAAAAACCGCCCGGCAACTTGTTGTCGCTGTAAACCTCATTACTGTTCCGATGGCAATATTTATACATGGAGCTGTTTTGGATGCGGGTTATGTTTCATATGCAATACGCGCAATCGGGGCTATTGTAATCCTGCTGGGAGTATATAAACTAAATTGGATTTCACAGGCTGCTGTCCGATTTGCATTTACAGGCGGGGTGCTTGCAATTATTCTTAGTTTAATTGCCAGGAAAATGGGCTGGTTCGATATTGATAAAACCTACGCGAGTATTATTGCCACGGTATTTTTTATACTCATTGGCAATTTATATTCGAAGTATAAAAGTATAAAAGAATAAATAAAATAGGCTAAAAAGATCGTGGGTATAAAACGGAACTTTTTGCCGGACTTTAATCCGCTTGAAAAATAATAGAAAAAGAACTTGCTAATAAAATGAATCAGTCTTTAAAAGATATCAGGGTTCTGGAACTTGCCAATGTATTAGCCGGGCCAGGTGTTGGTGCTGCTCTAGCCGAGCTTGGGGCTACAGTAATAAAAGTAGAAAATCTCTTAACAAAAGGGGATGTTACACGAACGTGGAAAATACCAACAGAAAACCCCGACACTGATATTTCAGGCTATTTTAGTTGTGTAAACTGGGGTAAAAAATCAATATCTGTTGACCTGAATAAGGACGAGGGCCTGGAATTGATTTATAAACTTGTAAAAATTTGCGATATTGTTTTGGTATCATACAAACCCGGTGATGCCGAGAAACTAAAGACAGATTACAAAACACTAAGGAGCATTAATAAATCATTAATTTATGCACACATAACAGGTTATGGATTGTCGAATCCACGTGCCGGGTATGATGCAATTATACAGGCAGAAAGCGGTTTTACATACATGAATGGAGAACTCAAGAGTAATCCTGTAAAAATGCCTGTAGCCTTAATGGATATTCTGGCCGGGCACCAGGTTAAAGAAGCAATCCTGCTGGCACTTTACAAGCGCGAAAGAAACGGCAAGGGGCAATACATTGAAACAAGCCTCTTGAAAAGTGGCATTTCATCGCTCGCGAATCAGGCTGCCAACTGGCTCGTTGGTGGTGAAATCCCTCAGCGCATGGGCTCCGATCACCCGAATATAGTACCTTACGGAACAATATTTTACAGCAAAGATAAAAGACCTGTCGTCCTGGCTGTTGGAAACGATAAGCAATTCAGCGATCTTTGCAAAGTGCTGGGAAAACATGAATTATCATCAAATCCAAAATACAATACAAATTTTGAACGGGTAAAAAACAGGAAAGAGATAATTGAAGTTCTCCAGGAACTCATCTCTAAATTCGAACGAGGATTTCTTTTAGAAGAATTAGCAAAGCATAATATCCCGGCAGGCGGCGTATTAAACATGAAAGAGGTTTTCGAAATTCCTGAAGCCATCGAAATGATAATGCATTCCGAAACATCTGAAAGAATACCAATAAAAGGGATTAGAACTGTAGCATTTAGTACTGATGAAGATACTGAATTTGCACCAATTTCTGCACCTCCGCATTATGGAGAACATACAATACAGATTTTAAGTACCTTCCTGGGGTATTCCGAAGACAAAATAAATAAACTTATACGTGATGAGGTTATTTTTGCTAAATCAGGTATTATAAAATAAGCGTGTTAAAATCGAAACACGAATACATTTTTGAGAGACTGAAACTTTTAGCTTTCTTCTTTTTGCAATTTTCAATTTGTTTAGTTTAAACCCTAATTTAAAACTAAAATCATGCCGGGAAAATTCTTGCATCCTGCACAAGTCAAGCAGAAACAACAAATGATATTGCAGAAACCCAGATGTAAAATTATTTTTTCCTCTCCTTTTAATTTATAGCCGGGAGTACTATTTATGAATGAGTTATGAGTTATGAATTTTAAATGCCAAACTCCCTGTCAATAGTCTGGTCGAGCGAAATAAATGTCTCTGTGCGGGCAACCCCGGGAATATTCTGAATGGTGTTTACAAGCACATTCATTAAATGCTGGTTATCCTTGCAGTATATTTTAAGTAAAAGGGCCCAGTTCCCGGTAGTAAAATGGCATTCGGTTATTTCCGGTATTTTTTCTATTTCCCTGATTACATTTTTATAGTTATGCGCTCTTTCCAGGTAAACACCAACAAAAGCACAAATATCGTAACCCACCGCTTTGGGTTTAATCATGAATTTCGAACCGCTTATAATCCCTGATTCCTCCAGTTTATTATACCGCTGGTGAATAGCAGCTCCCGAAATACCACATGCTCTGGCTATTTCCAAAAACGGGGTTCGTGCATTTTTTATAAGAAAAGATAAAATCTTCCTGTCGGTGGCATCAATCTGTAATTTCTGGCTCATGGTGTATAATGATTCGTAATTATTGTGCAATATTGTATAATATTTTGTAATTATAAAATAAGTTTTTATTGTTTTTCAACATCCTGTTTCGATTTTTGATTACACATTGAAATATAAGCTTTTCAGGTTGCATCCCAATTAATCCGAATTGTTTTTGTTTATCTTTTTTTGTAATTTTAAAAACGTATTAAAAAAATGTACACGAAATAACTCTTGAGTTTACATGTGTAGTTTATTGGTATATATAAACAAAATGCTATTATAATGTTAATAAGAAATGTAATTTGTCTGCTCTCATTTTTAATAATTCTTGTAAGTTGCCAGAAAGATGATTCAGTTGAAACATCAAATGAATGTACTAAAACAGTTAATCGTTATTTGGGAAATGGTGGTTTACACAGTTGGGTAAAATACTATTACGAAAGTGACAATTTAATTAAAACAGAATATTCCTATGGGGATCTTGCTTTATATGAATATGATGAATTAAATAATTTAACTAGAAGTGAATTTTATTCAACAGATTTTCAGAATTATACAATTAAATTATACTCTGGAAATCAAATTCAGTTTTCATATGTGATAAGCAGCACAAATGATACTACAGCTTGGGAAGTTTATAATTATGAAAATGAATTATTAACACACATGGAATCAATTGACTGTAATAGTTATTATTTTTATGGGCAAGAGATGGACTCTGTAATTACCTATTACAAAAATGGTTTATTAAAAGAGAAACTTCATAAAAAAACTGAAAATAACAATTTAGTTTATCAAGCAAGATACAGATATGATACTTATGGTGAGATTAGCTATTATTTTATTGACAATTTTGAATATTCAAATAATCTTTTAGTAAGAGAAATTCACGAACACTGGAGTTTTGGTTTTACTGACATGTACACTTATGAAGAAGATAAATATTTATATGAAAATGGACTATTAGTAAAAAGTGAAAAATATTATGATCCAGGGGTACTAAATATTTATTTTATATATCACTATGAAAATGATAAGCTGGTAAAACAAGAATTATTTGATTATAAAGGTTCATTATGTTCTTATGATTTGATAGTATATAGTTGTAATTAAAATTATACAATTGCTAACAGCAGCTCTAATTGCATGCGGGGTGAAGTGTTTCTCACCCTTTTTAAAATTTACAACGGCTAATTGGAACGCCGGGCAACCCTCACTTTTGATATGCCGAAACCGTAGTAAGTAATGCCTTTGAACTACACGAATTAGAGAAACTACAAAATATTTGACGGAATATCATTTAATTGTTATCTTCGTAAGGTATGAATTTGATAAATCAACATAAAAGTAAGCTGACTTCCTTATGCAAAAAATATAAGGTTAGTGAATTGTATGTTTTTGGTTCAGTTTTGACTGAATTATTTAATAAGCAAAGTGATATAGATTTTCTTGTAAAATTCGAAGACGTAGAGCTTTATAATTATTTTGATAATTACATGGACTTTAAAGAGGCATTAGAAAATCTATTTAAAAGAAAAATTGATTTATTAGAAATTCAAACCTTAAAGAACCCGATACTTAAGCGTTCAATTGATAGAAATAAAATGAAAGTATATGGACGAGCGGATTCTAAAATGGCTGTATGATATTCATGAAGCAATAACCGAAATTGAAAGTTATTTCAAAGAAAATCCTAAAGATTTTAAGTATTATCAATCAAATATTTTATTAAAAAGAGCCGTAGAACGTGATTTAGAAATTATCGGTGAAGCTGTAAACAGAATCTTAAAGAAAGATCCTGAATTTCCAATTGAATATGCAAAAAGGATAGTTGGACTAAGAAATCAGATTATTCACGCCTATGATAGTATCTCGGATGAAAATATCTGGGCAATTATTTCCAAACACATACCTAATTTAAAAGAAGAAGTACACAGATTTATCGACAAGTCAGAATAGGCACTACTTACAACACGGTATCAAAATACGGGTTTAGTGATTTTTTAACATTTATTATCTAAATTTTACGCTTTATTGGCCCGATAAAACCATGAAGGGCTAAAACTCAGAAAGTACCCCGGCAACCGTTCGAACAGGATCAGGCAAAAAATCCGAAGCTTTTGGCCCCGGATTTTTTTATATTTACAAAGTAGTATTATACTTTTTGTATTTGCTTAACAATTTCTGTTCCTCTTTGAATTGCTTTTTCATTCATAGGAACTAAGTGATGGTAACGTTCGGGCAACGATTTTTTAATCCCGGCAACAACATTTTCCATTTTCACAACAGGTTTAATTTTTAAATATCCACCTAAAACAATCATGTTAAATGTTTTTGTTGAATCCATTTTTGCAGCTTCTTCGGCAGCATCAACACGGTAAATATTAATGTCTTTACGCACAGGGTGGCGTGTTATACCATTACTGTCGTAAACCAATACCCCGCCAGGTTTAACCATTTTCTCGAATTTATCCATCGACTGCTGGTTAAGTATTATGGCAGTATCAAATTCGCCAACTATGGGTGAGCTGATACGTTCATCGCTTAAAATAACAGTTACATTTGCAGTTCCACCACGCATTTCGGGTCCGTATGATGGCATCCAGGTTACTTCCTGTCCCTGAACAATACCCGAGTAACAAAGAATTTTTCCCATCGAAAGTACTCCTTGTCCACCAAATCCGGCTATAATTAATTCTTCAGTCATTTTTCTAGTTTTTTAATCGTTTAAATTTGAAATCGAATTTATTGTTCAGCAGGCACTTTAATATCGCCCAGAGGATAAAACGGGAACATATTGTCAACCATCCATTGGTTAGCCTGAACCGGTTCCATTTTCCAACCTGAATTACAATTTGAAACTATCTCGACAAACGAAAGTCCTTTTTTCAGTTTTTGATTCTCGAATGCTGTTTTAATTGCTTTTTTAGCCTTGCGGACAGCAGCAGGAGTATGAACAGCCTGGCGTGAAACAAAATATGTTCCCGGTAACTGGGCAACCAGTTCTGTAATTTTTAAAGGATTACCCATAGACTGGATATCACGTCCATAAGGTGAAGTAGAAGATTTCATACCTGGCAGTGTTGTTGGAGCCATTTGTCCGCCGGTCATACCGTAAATACCATTGTTTATGAATATAATCGTTATATTTTCGCCACGGTTACATGCATGAATGGTTTCGGCAGTACCAATAGCTGCCAAATCTCCATCGCCCTGGTATGTAAATACAAATTTCTCGGGATACAACCTTTTAATTGCAGTTGCCAATGCCGGAGCTCTTCCGTGAGCTGCCTGCTGCATATCGATGTCCATAAATTCATACGCCAGCACAGAACAACCAACAGGTGCAATACCAATGGTTTCGGATTGAATTCCCATTTCTTCAATCGTTTCAAGTACCAAACGATGAGCAGTACCATGCCCGCAACCCGGGCAATAGCTTAGGGGTTTATCGGTAAAAAGACCTGTTTTTTTAAATACCAGGTTTTCTTCTTTAACTATATCTTTATTTATACTATTTTCAGCCATTTTCTTGTCCTCCTATAAAAATTTTTGTTCAAGGGCAGTAACCACTTCTTCCGGAGATGGAATAATTCCACCCATACGTCCGTAATGCTCAACCGGTATCGAACATCTTACAGCCAGTTTTACATCTTCTATCATTTGTCCGGCGCTCATTTCAACAGTTAAAATTCCTTTAACCTGTTTCGAAAGTTCGAACAACCGGGCAGATGGAAATGGGAACAATGTAAGTGGCCGTAATAAACCTACTTTTATTCCTTTTGCTCTTGCTAACTGGATTGATTTTTGGCAGATACGCGAGCTTGTACCGTAAGCAACAAACAGGTATTCTGCATCTTTGGTTTGAATTTCTTCGAAACGAACTTCATTCTTTTCAATTTCCTTGTATTTAGCCTGCAGTTTGTGATTAAATTTCTCCTGCTTGTTAGGATCCAAGTCGAGTGATGTAATTATATTGTGAGGCCTGTCGGGGGTTTTACCCGTTGTAGCCCAGGGAAACATCTTTTTAATCTCCTCATTTGTCCATCGTGGTTTTTGGTCGCTTATTTCCACTTTTTCCATCATTTGGCCAATTGCGCCATCAGAAAGAATTAATGCCGGGTTTCTGTATTTAAAGGCTAATTCAAAAGCCAACCCGACAAAATCATACATTTCCTGAACTGAAGCAGGAGCTAAAACGATTAATCTGTAATCGCCATGTCCACCACCTTTTGTTGACTGGAAATAATCGGATTGGGCAGGTTGAATGGTTCCTAAGCCTGGGCCTCCGCGAACAACATTCACAATTAAACAAGGAAGTTCGGCACCTGCAATATAGGTAATACCTTCCTGTTTTAAGCTTATCCCGGGGCTCGATGATGATGTCATCACTTTTTTACCTGCTCCTGCACCACCATAAACCATATTTATAGCAGCTACTTCGCTTTCGGCCTGTAAAACCACCATACCTGTTCGTTTTTCAGGTTGCTCGGCCATAAGATACTCAAGAACTTCTGACTGTGGAGTAATCGGATATCCGAAATATCCATCGACACCCGCGCGAATAGCTGCTTCAGCTATTGCCTCGTTGCCTTTCATTAATCGTAATTCTTTCATTATTATAGTTCTTTATAAATTTAAATACTTATTCGTTTACTTTCATTTTGTAAACTGTAATTACCGCATCGGGGCACACTAATGCACAATTCGCACATCCGATACAGGTTTCGGGATTTGCCATATAGGCATAATGATAACCTTTTCCGTTAACTTCATCGGCAAGTGCTATAACCGTTGTAGGGCATGAAGGAACACAAACACCACAACCCTTGCATCGCTCAATGTTAACTACTATTGATCCTTTAATTTTTGCCATTATTGTAATTTGTTTTAGTTATTTTTTGAATGTTTTCAAAGATAAAAATTTTTACTCTATTAATTTAAGAAAATTGGAATGCCTTAGCCTGTTATTCAACACCTTAAATCGCACTTCACTATCAAGCTATTATTCAGTCATTTAAAACAAATGAAAACCGGCAATAACTGTTACCGGTTAAAATATTACTTGTGATGCTGATTAAAAATTCGCAATCTTTCTTCAAGAACAGGAAATTGTTCTCTTTGAACCTGTGAAACACAAGCTCTTAGTCCTTCAGCCCTTTCGCTTCCGGTAGTAATCAATGCTATAGAACCTATTCCGTAATATAAAAGTTCTTCGAGCAAATCAACTCCATTTATCCCGGGATATGAAAATGTAAAATAAAATCCATCGGCTAAAGGTTGATTATCGTCCATATCGTAAACTATTTTAAACCCATTATCGGTAAAAAGTTTTTTCATGATTTTGGCTCTTTCTCCATATTCCTTAACGCTTTCAACAAAATCAAATTTACCATCATTAGCTGCTTTAAGCATCGCGGCTAACCCATACTGTGCAGAATGGCTTGTTCCTGATGATAAAGAATAAACTGCGCCATAAACCATTGAATAACCAAACCCGTCGGTTTTAAAATAACGTTTTAAATCGGGGAACCTGCGATCAAATAATTCGTTTGAGATTACCAGCATACCAATACGCTGCCCTGCATAACTAAATGATTTTGAGCTCGATATAAGCAGAATATAATTGCCTGTATAATTTGCAACAGTAGCCTGGTATGGAGAAACGCCCGGTTTCGACAAATCTTTTCTGAAATCCATTGCAAAGTACGCAAGGTCTTCCATGATAATTACATCATACTTATTTGCCAGTTCTCCTATTGTTTGTAATTCCTTTTCTGTAAAGCATATCCACGAAGGGTTGTTGGGATTTGAATAAAGAATCGTTGAGATATTTCCTTTTTCGAGATATGATTCCAGCTTTGCTTTTAATTTATCTCCCCTGTAATTATACACATCGAAGGTTTCATATTTTAATCCTAAAACTTTATGCTGTTGTTTTTGAACCGGGAACCCGGGATCAATAAATAATGTTGTATCTTTTTGAATATCTCTCCGGCAAGAAACCAGGAATGATGCCATAGCTCCCTGCATTGAGCCAACTGTTGGCAAACAATTTTTGGGATTCACATCAATATTTATAAAATTCTTAACAAACCGGGAGATTTCTTTTTTAAGGATTTCTTCTCCTTCGATCATAGGATATATTGATGCAACACCTTTTCGTAAAGCTTCTATTTCGCCATCGACACCATAGTGTGAAGGAGGTAAGCCCGGAACACCCATTTCCATCCGGATATATTTGTCTCCGGTTTCCTTTTCAATTTCATTTACTAAACGAACAAGTTCTCGGATGGATGCAAGTCCTACTTTTTCAAGGCCGCTTGCTTCTATCTTCTTTTTTACAACACCTGCATCTATAGGTGTTTTATGAATTATTGATTTGTTCATGGTTTTTAATATTTTCAGACTGCGCAATAATAATTAAAGTTTAATTTATAAAAAAGATTATAAAACATCTTTAAAAGAATTTAAAAAAATAGGCAGCCAATGCAGCTACCTATATTTGTTTCATGTTAATATAGAATGATTTTAAATTTTATTTAAACAAGGGTTTAATACTTTTAACCCAATTATTCACTCTTTTATCGGTAAGTTCTGGTTCAAAATCCTCGTTAACCGGCAATCCGATAAACTTACCATCTTTTACAGCAAGTGATTCTCTAAAGTCGTAACCATCGGTAGAAACATGGCCAACAATCAGCCCTCCTTTTTGACTAATTTTTTCACCAACAATTCCCATTGCATCAACAAAATGTAAATCGTAAGAAATTTGATCACCCAAACCAAACATTGCAATTACTTTATTTGAATAATTGATTTTTTCTATTTCGGGTAAAAAAACATCCCAGTCGTTTGCAGGTTTATCTGATTCCCAGGTTTCTTTTCCAATTGTTGACATTCCGAAAATGATGTTATCGTACTTTTCGACATTTATTGCTTTTGAATTTTTCACGGGAATTAAATCAACATTTTCGTTACCCAAAGCAGTTGCTACTTTTTTTGCGACTTTTTCTGTTGATCCGCCCAAAGGCCCATAGAATAATCCTATTTTTTTCATATCTCTTTTATTATTATTTTCGTTGTATTACAAATATACAATTATTTTATGCTTTTCAAGTTTGAATTTATCCAATGCAATGCAAAGTATAATTGTTTATTTTTTAATAAAGATGTTATAAGCATAACTAAACAAAGGGTTTATAACAAATGAAACTATCATACCAATGGTTCCTGCTTCTGGCGATTGCATTCCCCCGGCATATAAAATAATACAAACCGCAAGCCCTGTTAAACCTGAAGATAACGCACCGAATTTATTTACCCATTTAGTAAATAAGCCCCATATAAATGGCCCAAGGAAAAATGATCCAATTGCTCCCCAGGAAATACCAAGAATAGCCACTATAGAATCTATGTTAAAATAAGCCAATACTACCGATAAAAGCACAAAGAATGCGCTCATATACCGCATTAAGAGGGTTAAACTTTTATCAGAAATATTCTTCTTAATAAATCCCGCGTAAAAATCTTTAGAAAAAGATGAACTTGAAATTAGAACCAAAGCAGCCAACGTTGACATAGATGCTGATAAAATTAAAAGCAATAAAAGCACTGAGAGCGAAGGATGAACCACGTTAGTTAATAGTTCCGGCATTAACCTGTCAAATATTGGTTTTCCGTCTAAAAATACATTTGGGTTATTTTCAGGAGAGAGAAATATCCGTGTGGTTGCCCCGACAAAATAAGCTATTCCTCCTATTAATATTGCAAAAACTGTTGAAGCAATCATTCCTATTTTGACTGATCTGCGATCTTTTATAGCATAAAACTTCTGAACCAGCTGTGGCATTGCAAACGGGGCAACACTGGTTAAGAATATTAATGAAAATAAAGGCCATAGCCCGGGAGAGCCAACCCATTGAGTAAGATTTGGATCAATTTCAGACAGCTTAAATGTTATCGTCGGAATTCCTCCACCTGCATTAACTGTACTGAATAATAACACGATAACGCCAGCAGTCATAATAATTCCAAAGGCCATATCGATAATTGCCATTGATTTATAACCTCCTAAAACAATGTATAACGCTGTAAATACTCCCATAAAAGCCAATGCATGCCAATACTCGATTCCAAAATTAGATGTGAACAAATAGGATAATCCCATAAATACAGCGGCAGAATAAGGAATCATGAACACGAATATTACAATTGCCGACATCAGCTTAAAGAAACTACTAGTATATCTTTTTTCAAGAAACTCACTCAATGTGGAAACATTGTATTCTTGCGACATTTTTTTAATACGCCAGCCAAGTATTGCCCATACTAATAAAACACCTGCAATAGCATTAAAAAAGGCTATCCATAAACCCGAATAACCAAAGCCCCAACCAATTTTACCAGCAAACCCGATAAATAGAACAGCTGAAAAATACGCCGTTCCGTACGAAAATGCCGACATCCAGGGCCCGACATTGCCCCCTCCAAGGAAAAAATCGGAAAATGATTTTGTTTTACGTAATCCTATAATTCCTATGATAATTATCATCAGGGCATAAGCAGCCAATACAATAATTTTTACTGTCATTTGTAATATAATTTATTAAAAGTAGTGAGAAACTGAGAAAAGAACCCGTGTATTTGAAACTTCGTGTGTATCTTTTACTTTACCATAATCTTCCAGATCGTTGGTACCATAAGCAGCTACAGTATATTCGAGTTCAAGCCCGAGCTGGAAATTTTTAATCCTGTATGTTACCGTGGGTGCTATCCGGTATAAATAAGATATGTCAAGCGCCATACCATAGTTTCTTTTCTTATCTATAAGGTTGTCATTAGCCCCATAATTTCTTGTATAACCACCAAAAATACCAACTTTAAATTTATCGCCATATACCACGTTAGCCCACAGGTACAAATGATTAAACGGGGTATATTTTTCTGTCCCGGTTATACTGTCGATACTGCTTACACCATAACCACCAGGCATAATGCTTTCCGAGAGGTTTTGTCCATAAACAGCTTTTCCCTTAATCACAAGTTTTGGTTGCTGGTATTTAAAATAACCCATCCAGGCATAACTGTTTAATTTTTCATCGGCAACATAGAATGTACCTGAAGTTATTGAAGTATCGACCGATATTCTGGGTTGAATACACTTGTAATCGGCAGCTACACCAAATAAAAATTCCCCCGGGTTATACTGCAATTGTAAATGAAGGTTCGGAATGCCCGAATTTTTAAGATATTTTGCTGATTTGCCATCAGGCCCTGAATTCGCATAATCGCTTTGATAAATGACTGCACCAATAACCCTGAATTGTCCAATTTTATGTGCTGCAAATAACATGGGACTTCGATTAAATGCATTAAAAGGAAGTCCTGTATTTATGGAAAGTACTGTTGGGAAAACTTCTTTTGTAAACATCGGGTGCCAGTCGCGGCCAATTAAGATTTCAGATTTTTCCCATGTTAATTTCGAATATGCATTTCGTAACCGTAACCGTACACGGCTTGTAAAACCATCTATTCCCCCGGTAAAATCCACTTCGAGATATCCCAGTAATTTAGCTCCAAAAACATCGGGCCCTGTAATTTGCCCTGTAATTCTTGATGCAATATCTACTAAACCTACTGAACTCTGTGCATTCTGATCTTTACTGTTCGCATCCAGGCTAATATCCTTTGGATAGATATGAAGCAAACCTTCAAGTGCTTCCGCATTCTGTCGTGAATCGTAATAAAAATCTGTTCGTATAAATCCAGAGAGTTTAAAATCAATCTTCTTTTCTTCAGATTCCTGTGAGAATAGCTTACTTGCAAATAATAATAAACTAATAATCAATAAATTTCTAATAAAAATTTTCATATAATTGGTTTTAGTTATTTTTATTAAATATATCATTAAATCCGTATTTTTCAAATCCTTTTTTAAATCCGTCTTTAACCTGGGGCCATTTAAAAAGGATAGCAATAAGTAATAAGATCGCGATAATCAATAGAAATTTTTCGTTCGAATTCAAATCTTTAATTTTTCGCATAGCTTGAATATATTTATTTTTCTATTCTTATGCGGGCATCCACGGCAATGACTCTGTCGGCCTTACCCAATAAAGGATTCAGGTCCATCTCGGCAATTTCAGGGGCAGCCTTAACCAAAGCTGATACCCTGACTACAATTTCGGCAAAAAATTCTTCATTTACACCTTCTTGGCCACGGGCACCTTTAATTATTCCATAGCTTTTCAATTTACGAATCATTTCCAATGCTTCAGGTTTTGCTATTGGGGCCAGGCCGGCACTCACATCTTTAAGCACTTCGATAAATATACCTCCTAAACCACAAAGCACCATGTGCCCGAATTTAGGTTCCGCCTTTGCACCAACAAACAGTTCAATACCAGAAAGCATGGGTTGAATTAAAATAGCTGTAGTATCTTTAATTTTTATCATTCGCTCGAACTCTCTTGTAACAGTTTCGGTATCTTTCACATTCAGAACGACACCGCCAACATCGGATTTATGTACCGGGCCAACGACTTTCATAACCACGGGCAATCCTAATTTTTGAGCTGCTTTTACAGCATCGGTATGTGTTGTAACAACAGCCTCTCCTGCCCTTGAAATTCCTGCTGCATCAAGCAACTGTTGTACCATGTCAGGTGTTAAGTAACCGTTTCCTGAATTATCAATTACTTTACGAATAGCTGAAATATCTATTTTTGGAATCTCTATATGCCCGGATACTGGTTTTGGAGTATGAAAAACCTTTGCTAAAGCATTACCAAAAATAACCTCATCGGGGAAATTGATTCTGCCTTTAGCAATAAACGCATCAATCTCATCCTTAACATTTATTATTGATGGTAAAATAGGGTATATTGGCTTTTTACAGGTTTTCATCTTCTCGTCGAGCAAATCATATACATCGTAAACAGGAAATAACCCGGGGCTGCCAAAAATAACAGCCATGGCATCGATATTATCGAAATCGTTTTCGCAGGCATCAATAATATGCCCTAATTGTTCGGCTGTTCCTGTTGCCAAAAAATCTATCGGGTTTGCAACGGACGAACCCGGGTAAAGTTTTTCAAGCAAGACTTTCGCTTTTGGGCCACTGATATGAGGAATTTCTAATTTATTATTCGACAGGGCATCGGTAAGCATAACTGCAGGCCCACCTGCATGAGTAATAATGGCTATATTTTTCCCTTTCAATTCAGGGTGCATAAAAATAGATGCCACAGTAGCAAGCTCATCACGGCCAGAACAACGTACAATGCCTGCTTTACGAAATAACGCTTCAACAGCAACATCAGGACTGGCAAGGGCTCCTGTATGCGATGATGCAGCACGGCTTCCTGCTTCGGAACTTCCCGACTTGATTGCTGCAATCTTACATCCTTTTTGTATTAATGATGAAGCATGTTTCAACAACATCTCCGGCTTGTTAATGCTTTCTACATATAATAATTTTACTTTTGAACTTGTTTTCGCGTCGAAGCTCTCATCCATGTATTTTAAAATATCCTCAACCCCCATTTGAGCACTGTTACCCACAGAATAAACACTTGAGAATTTTAACCCTTTAGGAATACTGGCTTCCATTATGAAAACGGCTGTAGCTCCTGAACCCGATATAAAATCAACTCCATGGGGATCTAATTTTGGAATTGGCGTTGTAAAAATACCATTATGATTTTGATTCAAAACCCCAACACAATTGGGGCCAATTAAACAAGCATCATTTTTATTTACAATATCAACAATCTCTTTTTCAAGTTTAGCACCTTCAGCATTTTCTTCGCTAAACCCGGCTGATAATATTATAAATGCTTTTGTATTTTTTTTTTCGGCAAGAATACGAACAGTTTCAGGACAGTATTTTGCTGCAATTGCAAGAATAGCCATGTCAACACAGGGTAAATCTTTCGGATCATTATAACTTTTTATTCCTTGTACTTGCTCTTCCTTAGGATTTACAACATACAAATCACCTTTATAATGACCATCTATAATATTTTTTAAAACCTTACCTCCTGTTTTTTGAATATTACCTGAACCACCAACCACAACAATACTTTTGGGATCGAGAAGCTGTTTTGTAATCATAAGACTTTATTTTTTTAATTTTTTGAATTTTGCACAAATGTAATAAAAAAGGCTTAGCCGGTTACTTACAATTCGTAAGTTAAAACCCAATTTAGCTTAAAGTTTTGTTAAAAACTATAGTTCCTGTAATGATTTTGAATTACTTTAACCTGTTAATCTATTTTTAGTAAAATAATTACGAGCGCTTTTTTAATGATTATTCCTAATTACTAAAAGCATCCGGCGAACAGCTTCTTAAAATCCTGACCAAAATCATTGACATTATAATCTCAAATATTCTATATTTGCATTGTAAGATTTTTTACTATGAATCTGTTTTATTCTACAAATTTATACCACAACTTTGGCAAAGGACTCTTCGAGTGCTGGATTTGCTAGGCCTCCATTTTATTTATTTTAAATAATCCATTCGGATTATTGTTTATCCTGTAAATTAATATTCCCTGCTAAATTTATCATTGGAAATTCAATATTGGAATTCTGATTTTTAGAAATGAAAAATCCGGTATATGACAGGCACAATCTTCGATATTAAACACTTTGCTATTCACGATGGACAAGGAATCCGGCAAACTATTTTTTTTAAAGGCTGCCCATTAACTTGCTGGTGGTGTCACAATCCTGAAAGTCAGAGCATTAAACCAGAAAAATTCACACGAGTTAATAAGCTTGATAATAAAGAATTTCTGAAAAAAGTTACTATTGGTTACCAGGTTTCGGTTGAAGAACTATTTAAAACCATATCTGGAGATAAAATCTTTTTCGAAGAATCGAATGGCGGAGTTACATTTTCTGGCGGCGAACCCTTAATGCAATCTGAATTTCTGTTCGAAATTGCCCAGGCATGCAAACAAAATGGTATTCATACTTGTCTTGATACAACAGGTTTTGCTCCAGAGAAAACAATTCAGGAAATCGCCGGGGTCATTGATTGTTTTCTTTTCGATATTAAGTTAATAGATAATGAATTCCATAAAAAATACACAGGAGTTTCTGTTGATGGTATTTTAAGGAACCTGAAATGGCTTGATAAAAATCACAAAAATGTAATCCTGAGATTCCCGGTAATACCCGGAATAACTAATACTGAAAAAAATTTAAATGATATTAAAGCCTTTATTGCAACATTGAAAAACACTCATCATATTGACTTATTACCTTTCCATACCATATCGAAAAGCAAGTATAAACGATTCAATAAGGAATACAAAATGGGCGATACTCCTGCCCTTTCTGATGATGATTTATTGTTACTGAAAACAAAATTTGAATCTACAGGAATGAAAGTGAGTATTGGAGGATAGTTTAGACAATTATCAATTATCAAACAACAAAATGGACTTTTAACTTTTAATTATGAATACAAGAATAAAGAACCTTAGAACCCAGAGTTTAACTGCCATAAATAAGCTCTCTCCTGAACGGGCAATGCTGGTTACTGAATTTTATAAAAGCGATTTAGCTAAACAGGTTTCCATTCCTGTTAAACGGGCATTGACTTTCAAACATATACTTGAAAACAAGAAGATTTGCATTAACGAAGGCGAACTGATAGTTGGCGAACGAGGCCCTGCTCCAAAAGAAACATCAACTTATCCTGAAGTAAGTTTACATTCGATGCAGGATTTGGAGATTCTTGATACCAGGCCAAAAGTGTGGTTCAGGGTTGATGATGAAACCAAAAAAATATACAAAGAAGAAATTATTCCTTTCTGGAAAGGAAATTCGCAACGTGACAAAATATTCGCCCAATTACCTGAAGAGTGGAAATCAGCATATGAAGCAGGTATTTTTACCGAGTTTCAGGAACAGCGTGCCCCGGGACATACTGTGGCTGGTAAAAAGATTTTTCAGAAAGGGATGCTCGATCTGAAAAAAGATATCCATGAATCGATTCAAACATACGAGAAACAGGGTGGAGCCGAATCGAAAAGCAAAATTGAAGAACTCAAGGCTATGGATATTGCTGCTGATGCAATTGTTTCATTTGCTCATCGTTATTCCACAGAATTAATAAAATTAGCCGAAATAGAAAAAGATCAAAAACGAAAGGCTGAATTAATTGAAATGGCTCGCATTTGCTATAAAGTACCTGCTCATGCACCCGAAACATTCCACGAAATGCTACAGCATTATTGGTTTATTCATTTAGGAGTAATCACAGAAGTTAATCCCTGGGATTCGTTCAATCCCGGCCGGCTTGATCAGCATCTGTTTCCATTCTACAAAAGAGAAACAGATAAAGGAACGCTGAGCAAAGATAAAGCCATAGAATTACTTCAATCTTTCTGGATTAAGTTCAACAATCACCCTTCTCCTCCTAAAATGGGAGTCACGGCATTAGAAAGCAATACATATACCGATTTTGCACTGATTAACCTGGGCGGGGTAAAGGAAGATGGCTCTGATGCTGTAAACGAGCTTACATATATCCTGTTTGATGTTATCGAAGAAATGCGAATTCTTCAGCCCAGTTCGATGGTGCAAATTAGCAGGAAAAACCCTGACAGTTTTGTAAAAAGAGCCATTCATATTACAAAAACAGGATTTGGCCAACCTTCATTTTTTAATACCGATGCAATCATAAAAGAACTTGTAAACCAGGGAAAAGATTTAATCGATGCCCGAAATGGCGGAGCAAGCGGGTGTGTTGAAACAGGTGCTTTCGGAACTGAAAGTTATATTCTTACCGGGTATTTTAACCTGAATAAAATTCTCGAAATAACATTACACAATGGAACAGACCCAAGAACAGGAAAGCAAATTGGAATAAAAACAGGAAATCCCGGAATATTTTCAAATATAAACGAACTCCTTGAAGCTTATAAAAAACAACTCTGCTATTTCGCTGACATCAAGCTCAAAGGAAATGTTATTATCGAAAAGCTTTTCGCGGAAGAAATGCCTGTTCCGTTTCTTTCATTAATTATTGACGATTGTATTGCCAATGGAGTCGATTATAACGCCGGAGGAGCACGTTACAACACCAGCTATGTGCAGGGAGTTGGATTGGGAAGCATAACCGACTGCATCACATCAATTAAGTACAATGTGTTCGACAAGAAAAAAATAAGCATGGATGGGCTTTTAAAAGCCATGGAAGCAAATTTTGAAGGTTACGACCAGTTACGGCACGATTTGATTTACGAAACACCCAAATACGGTAACGACGATGATTATGCAGATATGCATGCAGTTGATGTTTTTAATATCTTCTATGATGCAATAAATGGAAAACCGACCTATCGTGGAGGTGTTTTCAGAATTAATATGCTGCCAACAACAAGCCACGTTTATTTCGGCAGTGTAATGAATGCAACACCTGATGGACGAAAAGCATTCGAACCATTGTCGGAAGGAATAAGCCCTTTCCAGGGAGCTGATAAAAAAGGGCCAACTGCAGTATTAAAATCGGCAGCCAGGATTGATCATATTAAAACCGGGGGAACACTATTAAATCAGAAGTTTTCACCATCGTTTTTTAAAGATGATCAGAGCATTACCAAATTGACTCATTTAATTCGTAGTTACTTCAGAATGGACGGGCATCATATTCAGTTTAACGTGGTAAGTGCTGCCACTTTGCGTGAGGCACAAAAACATCCTGAAAAATATACCGACCTGATTGTCCGGGTTGCCGGATACAGCGATTATTTTAACGATTTGGGAGAAAGTCTGCAAAACGAGATTATTCGAAGAACTGAACATGAAGAAGTTTAAAGAATTTAAAATGATTGAATTATGGGTCAAAATTCATGAAGTTTTTTCAAACAATACAAAATATCTAATTAAAAAATAATTTATCTTTCACTAATTTTTGAAAACCAATATTCTGAAAATGAAAAAATTCGGTCAACACATAAATTCAAATCTTATTTTGGGTTTAATTTCAATACTATTCATCTTTTCTACATGCGATCACCCTCCAAAGGATTTAAAATCGGCACTTGAGAAAATACCGGGGGTTACAGTAAATGTGATGGAATCAGACTCCATGTATTCAGAATCATATGAACTTTGGTTTACACAACCTGTTGATCACAACAACCCGAAAAGCGAAACATTTCAGCAGAGGGTTTTATTAAGCCATGTTGGTTATGACAGGCCAACAGTTGTGATATTAGAAGGTTACAGCATTTTTACAGATAAACCAGGCGAATTAAGCAAACTGTTCAATGCCAACCAAATTACCATTGAGCATCGTTTTTTTGCAAACTCACGCCCCGACAGTATTCCCTGGAGTTACTTAACCATAAAACAGGCTGCCGACGATCAACATGAGGTTATTCAAACACTAAAAAAAATTTACAAACAGAAATGGATTTCAACAGGTATAAGCAAGGGCGGACAAACCACGATTTATCATCGTCGGTTTTATCCTGATGATGTTGATGTAAGTGTTCCCTATGTTGCCCCATTGAATTTTAGCGAAGAAGATTCCCGCGTTTATACATTTTTGAATAATGTTGGAACCAAAGAATGCCGCGAAAAAATATACAATTACCAAATCAGTCTTTTTGAAAATAAAGAAAAACTTATGCCTATGGTAGAACAGGTTGTTCAGCAAAAGAATTATACTTTTACCATGGGATTGGACAGAGCATACGATTTAAGCGTGCTTGAGTTTCCTTTTGCTTTCTGGCAATGGTGTGGCAATTGCAACGATATTCCTGATAAAAACTCAAGTATCGATGAACTTTTAAAAGAATATCTGGCTGTAAATCCACTCAGCTTTTTCGATGAAAAAGAAACCAATAATACATTACCATTTTTTTACCAGGCACTTACAGAAATTGGCATGTATGGGTACGAAATTGATCCATTTACAAACTATCTGAAGGACACAACCAATATTACTTTTGAATTTACAATGCCTTATGGTGTGAACACAACATTTAACCCTGAATCTATGAAAGATATTAATAACTGGGTTCAAAATGAAGGTAATTATATGCTATACATTTATGGTGAAAACGATGCCTGGTCATCAACAGCCGTTGAACCGTCGGGAAAAACCATAGCCGTAAAAATGGTAAACCCGGGAGGCTGCCATGAAACAAGAATAAGTTCCTTCCCTGATGACATGCAAGAAAGCATATATAAATTGCTCGAAAGCTGGCTCGATGTTCAAATTAAACGTAAACCGCGTAGTGGCGGGCATGCAGATATTATGTTAGAAGTACTTTAAATAGAGTATTTTAATTATCAGATATAATTGGGCTAAAACCCATATAAATTTATTTATTACCAACTCTTCAAAACTTTATCTTATGTTACGAAAATTCACGATTGTACTAATTACACTTTTTTTAAGTTATCAATTTCAGACTACTGCATGTACTATAATTGCAGTAGGTAAAAAAGCATCTGCCGACGGTTCGGTTATTGTTTCCCAAACCGACAATGGCGACGATTGTCGCATTCGCATTGTACCTGCCATGAATTTTCCAAAAGATTCAAAAGCGCCTGTTTATTGGGGAATACAGCGAATCGACCAGCCCCTTGAGCAATATGGTGAAATTATTGGGTATATTCCGCAAGTTGAGCATACCTATCAATATTTTCACTCTGCTTATTCACACATGAACGAGCATCAGCTGGCTATTGGTGAAAGTACAACCAGCATGCGCGATGAATTAAGAATTAAACGTGAAGAAAGCAAACAAATAATGACCATTGAACAAGCCATGATATTTGCTTTACAACGTCATACCAAAGCACGTGATGCAGTAAAGTTTATTGGTGAATTAATGAATACCTATGGATTTTTACCATCATGTGTTGATGAATCAGAATCAATTGTTATTGCAGATCCTGATGAAGCATGGGTTTTTGAAGTTCTGGCTGTTGGCCCGGGATGGGAACCTGCAAGTGGCAAACCAGGAGCTATATGGGCCGCGCAAAGAATACCCGACGATCATGCTTTGGTTATTCCAAACTGGCTTATAATAAAAGAAATAAATATTGACGATACTGAAAATTTTATGGCATCGCCAAATTATAAAAGCTTTGCCATTGAAAAAGGATGGTATAATCCAAATGGAACAAAACCATTTATCTGGCAGGAAATATATGCTCCAACTGCCCGCGAATGGGCAACCGACCGTTTCTGGCTATTCTACAGCATGTATGCACCCAACTATGCAAATTGGCCTAAAAGAGAATTAAAATCACCTTTCGATGGCTTAAACGATTATATCCAGTATGTTGAACCACTCTCGATGTATCCATTTTCTGTTGTTCCTGAAAAGAAAATTTCTGTAAAAGATGTAATTGAATTTCAACGTTCGGTTTTTACAGGAACCATTTATGATATGAGCGAAGACCCTGACTGGTACATACCGGGTAAAGACGGGACAATGTATAAAAGTCCATTGGCTACACCTTTCCCTACAACCGAGATGCGAAAATTATTGGATATTAATCACCGCAGAAATGTTTCGCGCGGGGGTTACGGCATGGTTGCCCAGTTACGCAACTGGTTGCCTGATGAAATTGGTGGTATTTACTGGGTTTACCAAGATAACCAGCATGTGGGTATGTATTTCCCATTGTATGCCGGAATTACAGAAGTAAATCCAAAACTAAACAATTATGACCCTAAAACTTTTAACGAGAATTCTGTAAAATGGGCCATTGACTTTGTTGATAATTTGCTTTATTTAAAATGGCAGGATGCTTATAAAGACTTACTTGAAGCAAGAAACCCTTTGGAAGAGAAAATATTCAATGAAATTATTGAAACAGATAAAAAAGCCCAGGAACTTTATAAAACCAATCCTAAAAAGGCAAAAGAATTACTAACAAAACTTTCGTGGAATTCGACCGATGAAATTCATAAATTATATTCCGATTTTAAATATCAACTGTTGATAAAATACACAAACAATAAGCAGGGTATTAATTTTCAATAATCCTTTTAAGGATTTCCTTTTAAGAAGCTGTCATATAAATTGACAGCTTTTTTTGTACAGAATGGAAATATCGGTATGAATATAAATAATACCAGTGATTCTGGTATCAGCATTTGGCATTCTCAATTGTATAAAATTGCCAACAATTACCCGGCAAATTCATCGAGATATAAATAATCAGACAAGATGCATTAATGTTTATCACAAAAAATTATACTTAAATTAGGCCAGCTCTCCTTTTTCTTTCATCTTTTTCACGATCTCATCAATACTTAAAGAACTGTTTGGTAAAACCCAGTCGGGACATTTACCTGTTTTTTCTGCTGTTTGTAAACGTTTACATTCCAGCCATTTTTTTGTTCCTGATTTGCAGTATAAGTTCTTGTAAGATTCTTCCGACCCTGCTCTTTTTAACAATGTTCCATTAAACAATGGGCATTTTGCAACTTTGGGGCATAATTCTGTTTGCATTACAACATGATTTATATTTAACTTACTGAATTTTTGACTATTAAATTTATAAAAAATAAAAATGAATGTCAAACTAAAATGAAATAGTAAAACAGGAAACTAAAAAATAAGCAGTTAAATATCGCCTACAGCAAATAAATTGTATCTAATATTACGCGAGTTCGATATAACCCTGATTTATATCTAATATATTTTAATGTTTTATGCTCCAGCGGCTTGTCTGCCTTTGGCAGGAGCCTTTTTAAAAACAACCTTAATGAATATCAATGTATTTTGAATAGTTTTAGAATTATAAAACAAGAATCTATTTCTAATTCTTATTTGAACTCACGTTATTAAACCAAAATGAATATGAATAATCAAATGACAAATTCATAAATCAATTCAATAAATTGGAACCAAATATGTTCGATTTTCAATACTACATTTTATTATAAATCATTGAATATAAAGCACTAACAATTTTTATTATATTCTTAAAAAGCGAAATAAAAAATTAAAAAAACATTATGTTAAAGAATTATTTAATCACTGCATTTAGAAACCTAACTAAAAATAAAATTTTTTCGATAATCAATATTATCGGTTTATCAACAGGTATTGCTGCCTGCTTATTCATTTCATTATATGTGAATTACGAATTTGGATATGACAAACATATAAAAGATGTTGATAATTTATACCGTGTATTGTACGATAGAGAAACAGAAACGGGCGAGAAAGTTCAGTTTGCATCAGCTAGTCCAACCGTGGGACCTGCCATTAAAGATAAATTTCCGGAAATAGAAAAATATACAAGAGCATATAAGCTTGAAGGAATATTAACAATTGATGATTTATCCTTTAGGGAGGAAAATATGTTTTGGGCTGAACCCAATTTTATTGAGATGTTCTCATATCAAATGATTTACAAATCATCGGATAGTTTGTTAAGTGAACCAAATACAATGGTTATTTCGGATAAAATGGCTGGTAAATATTTCGGGAATGAAAATCCAATTGGAAAAATATTAAAATTAGATGGAACCCAAGCATTTAAAATTACCGGTGTATTTAAATCACAACCATCGAATATGCATTTTAAAGCTGATTTTCTTTTATCGTATATAAACTGGGAGAATCAATTGGGAGATAATGTAAAAACCTACGGATGGGTTTATTCCGGATTCTACACCTACATTAAATTGCTACCAGGAACAGAGTTAAATGATATAAATAATAAAATAGAACTATTTATTAATAGTGAGCTGGGTGATTTCATGCAACAATATAAGATAAAAATTAAATATCTGCTTCAACCTGTAAAAGATATCCATCTAACTTCGCATTTTATGCATGAGCTGGCTCCAAATGGAAATAAAAACTCTATTATTTTCCTAAATATCATTGCATGGTTTATCATTCTGATTGCATGGATAAACTTTGTAAATCTTCTTACAATAAGCTCAATAAAAAGATCATCTGAAATAAGCCTGAGAAAAGTACTTGGTGGTACAAATTCGCAACTCATCAGGCAGTTTTTATTTGAATCGGTTTTAATAAATTCTATATCATTACTTTTTGCATTTGTTCTTATTGAAGCTACGTTCCCCTTTTTCTCACAATTAACCGATATACCTATAAATTATTCGATCTGGAACAAATTATGGGTATGGCAACATGTAGGGCTTATCTTTTTAACCGGAACGTTATTAGCCGGATCGTATCCTATTTGGGGAGTTATAACAAAGAAAATTGTAGCAACGTTAAGAAATGGATTTACTGGTTCGAAGCGTGCCGTTTTTTTACGCAAGATTCTGGTAATTTTTCAGTTTTTTATGGCAATAGTATTAATTGCAGGAACAATTAGTGTTTACAAACAATTACAGTATTTAAAATCAAAAGAAACAGGTATTAACAAAACAGGTATTTTAATACTAAATACACCACGGGTTGGAGGTGAAGATCTTTTAAACCAACGAAAATCATTTACAGAAGAAATCAGAAAATATCCATTTGTTAAGAACATATCATTTTCTTCAGTAATTCCGGGTAAACTAAATATGTTTAACAGGGGTGGAATATACAAATTTGGTAATGATCCTACTACAGGTAAGAACTATAGGCTAACAGAAGTTGATCATCACTTTATGGATGTTTATTCAAATATTTTTTTAGGTGGACGAAATTTCTCAGAAGAAAACGTATCTGATGCTTCTTCGGTAATCATAAATTTAAATGCATTGAAACTTCTTGGTTTTGAATCACCAACAAAGTCTATTGGAGAAAAAATCGTTCTTGAAGGGCAGGAAGCAACAATTATCGGAGTAATAGAAAATTTTCACCAGGAATCACCCCGCGTGGACTTTGAACCTCAGATATTCCGTTTAGCGAAGCGTTTTAATGGATATTTTTCAATTAAACTTGCAACAACAGATAATCTTATAAATATTCAGAATACACTTGAAAAACAATACCTTTCTTTCTTCCCCGGAAATCCTTTTGAATACTTTTATCTTGAAGACTTTTACATACAGCAATATAAATCTGAAACACAATTCGGAAAAGTATTTGGAATTTTCTCTCTTTTAGCCTTATTTATAACTATTCTTGGAATATTAAGTTTATCATCATTTTCTGCAGCTCAGCGTAAAAAGGAAATCGGAATTAGAAAAGTAATGGGTGCAAATATCGATCAAATCATTATTCTCCTTTCAAAAAGCTATGTTTCATTATTATTAATTTCGTTTATGCTTGCTGTTCCTGTAATTTATTACGCGTTAAATAAATGGCTTGCAAACTTTGCCAACAGAATGGAACTGAATATTTGGATATTCATTATACCAATTTGCCTGGTTTCAGTTTTAAGCCTGGTTACAGTTATTTACCAGTCGCTCAAAGCTGCAAATGATAATCCTGTAAACTCTTTGCGATACGAATAGTTTTTTAGTTTTAGGAAGTTGTGTAATTGCTTATAAAAAGAGGTTGCCCGAATTGATGCAGCCTGATTCAGGGAAGAAAGAAGAAACAAAATAAAAAAATCCCTGCCGGGATGCCGGGGTTGCAATAAAAAAGACTTTGCACCCTGGTATTTTCCCTGCAAAATAGTATTTTATCCATTTCAAATATTTTACCTGCAGGGAAATTATAAAATCAATCTGTTCCAATCTATCCTTGTTACCTGGTAGATATATACATCCAAATCGTGGTATTTTATTTGACGATTCCTGGCCATTCCATTATTTTCGGCAACTTTTTGAGATGCCATGTTTCGAATATCAATAACCGAAATGATATGATCCAGTTTTTCATGTTCAAACCCAAAGTCTCTAAAAAATCGTGCTGCTTCTGTGGCATAACCATTACCCCAATATTTGGGTAAAAGCGAGTAACCAATTTCAATTTCCTGTTTATCATCAATACTTTGGGTTAATAAGCCACACATTCCCAAAAATCCACCCGTTTCTTTACTTATTAATGCATGATGTCCATAGCGGTTCTCAGCATATCTTTTAAATTGGAATTCAATCCATTCCTTGGCATTTTCTTCAGGTGATTTACTTATATCAATTCCCAGGTAAGGCAACGAAGGATTATTTATAAAAAATTCTTTCCAGGCTGAAATATCCGACCTTTCCAGTTTACGAATAAACAATCGGTTTGTAGATTTTCCGTTAGCGTACATTTTTCATGAATATTAAAACGATGCTGATTGCTGTTTATATTTTATTTGCATTTCAATAACTGCATTAAAAAAATCGGGAAAACGTTTCCACAAATCTTTATCGCAGGTAGTTAATTTATCACATTCAATGCAGGCTTCGTATCCTTTTTCTATAGCACATGCCCTGACTGTACAATTTTGTATTACCACACCTTCCGGTTTTAACATGTCTTTGCATTTCCAGCAAACAGATGTATCGGGATCAAAATCTACTCCAAAACGTTCTTTTATTTTCCAGATTTTAAATGCTTCTTTTTTCCCGGTTTCATCATTTTCGACAGAAGCAATGTAAAACTTGCAGTCAGCCGGGCAGGTGTATCCACAGAAATTCAATTTCCCGGGATCAATTTTCTCATTGTTAAATAATTTACCCAAGCTATTCCCTGCCAGAATCCTGGAACTCATCATTAAAGCACAACAAACCATTCCTGCCCGTGTACTTTTTTTCAGAAAATTGCGGCGGTTAATTTTCGATATTATTAAAAAGTATATTTACATAGTTAGAACTTTTAGTTATGATTATCAATAACTGGTTTACCCCAATAAAAATCCGGCAATATTTTTAAAATAATTGCCGGATGTTCATATTAAGCAATAGGCTTTATCTTTTATAAAAAAGTATTGATAAGATAACCCATAATAAAAGTCAGAATAGCTACGGTTCCAATTAAAATCATAGTTAGTTTCTTATTTAAAAATTTGATTAACATAACAATTGCTGTAATACAAATTGCTGTTGAAGTTAATGAAAAAGCCATTGCAGTACCTAATGATAAGCCGCTATGTGTAATTAATGGTTTTAGAAGAATAACATCTGCCCCATTGCAATAATACATTGGAATACCTATTAGAATTACTATTGCCAAATCAAGAAAGTTGTTGCTGAAATTCATTTTCTCAAGAAAATCAACAGGCATATACAATTCAGCAACTACACCTAATACTCCTGCTAAAATCAGGTACGGGAAAATTGATTTCATCAAATTATATGTTTGTAAAAACTTATCTGTTCTTACAATCGGGCAATTTGTTGCATTCTTATGAGAAGCGGGTATTTCCGATAATTCTAATTTCTTTTTATCCTTATTATAAAAAAACTCAACAATAAACCCTGTAAGTATTGCTAAAAGAAAAGAACATACTATTCTTAATACACCATATTTAAAGCCAAGCACCGAAAACGACAAAACGATTATGTACGGATTTAACAATGGTGCAGAAATAATAAAGGAGATTAGCGTTCTGAAACTAACTTTTCCTTCCATTGATTTTACAACAGGTATAGCAGTACATGAACAAACCGGGATTAATGATGCATACAAAAATGCGGTAACCGGATTTTTGGGATAGAACTTTTTATATTTTGAAAACCATGATTCGAGTATAACTGCAATAAAAACACCTATAAGGACAACAAAAAACAATTCCAAGAAGTATTCATAGAATAAGAAACCAGCTTTGGGTACAGTCAGATATAAAATACATTTTTCCTTTGTATATGATGTAATATCTTTTACAGTTTTGTAAATAAAATCAGCACTTAATATCAGAAAAGAAAGGATAACAAGAATTTGTGTTATCCTGATTTTTATTTTTTCATTTTTATTCTGCATCGCAATTTTTTGTGGTTAAAAATATAAATTTAAAAATAAAGAGGAATAATTATTCCTCTTTATTTAATTTTATTTAGAAAAACAGAAGTTTATTGAACTACAATTTTCCTGGTTACTGTTTCTTCGCCATTCGAAAGTTTTATAAAATAAACTCCTTTTGCATAACCCGATAAATCAATATCTGTTTTTGAGTCAGACAGTGTTTTGATAATTACTGCTTTCCCAATTACATCGGTTATTTCAACTCTCACTTCGGATACATTGTTTTTCAGTGATATTGAAATTAAACCACTCGTCGGGTTTGGATATACCTGTAAGTTTGTTCCAAACAAATCATCAATGCCTGTTCCGCTTGCTATGGTTAATACATATTCATCGGATACATTGGCCAAAGCTACATCGGTTGCTGTTACTTTTATTGTTATGTTGCCCGATGATGTTGGTGTGCCGCTGAAGGTGCGGGTAGCTGCCGTAAATGTTAACCATGCAGGCAAACTGCTATTGTCGCTCAACGTTGCTGTATATGTCAGTACATCTCCATCATCTATATCGGCAAAGGTATTTTCAGGTACTACATAAGTGTAAGCCACTCCTGCTGTAGCATCACCATCGGGTATTGCATTTGCTACTATTGGTGCATCGTTTACTGCTGTAACATTTATTGTCATCGTGTAGCTTTCTGCACTTATCTCGCCCAAATCGTCTTTTACCTTAAATTCGAACGTTGCATAAGAACTTCCATTTTCATTTGCCACCGGTTTAAATACCAACAAGCTTACATCTGCACATTCCTGGCTGGCTGTTACATCTGCTCCGTTGTATTCCAAATCGCCTGCTGTTTCTACTGAAGCCAGGATAATACCGCTAAATGTTCCTACTGTATTTGTAAATGTAAAATCTCCGGCTGCAAAGGTTTTGTTTACATCCTCGCTGGTTGTTACAGCATCGTTTGCCCCTACAGGGATATCATTTACATCTATGGTCATTGTATAGGTTTCTTCACTATACAATCCCGTGTTATCTTTAACTTTGAATGTAAAGGTCGCATAAGGTGCACCAGATTCATTTTCAAATAATTTAAATACAAGTTTTGAAAGGTCATCACAAACAGTACCGTTGTCAACATTTACACCATTGTATTCAAGGTCACCATTTGTTTCTTTGGTAACAATCTGAATACCTGCAAAAACATCACCATCCTGATCGTCAAACGTAAAATCATCAGAAACAAAATATTTAACATTATTTTCAAGCATCATAAACGATTCATTATCGCCTGTTGGCTTGTAAACTGCTTTTGCTTTAACCGAAACATTAACTGTTTCAGCATCAGTACTTGCATTGGTAATTACATCTTCTACATTGCCATTGATTACAGGTTTGTATTTTACATATATAATGGTATCAGCTATAGAACCAGTACCTGGCACAATTGTCATTGGAGAAGCATCTGCAAATTCGGAGCCCGAGTATCCAGAGATTTCAAAACCGGCAGGTGCTGTAATTACCATGTCGTTTGTAAGATTAATTGCTGAAATTGAATAATACAACTCACTGCTGTCATTTATTGCTACATTTCCAAAATTTAACAGTGTATCAGAAACTAAGATTAATGGAGTTGTATTGTACTCATACGCACCAATATCTCTAATACCGTTATACATAGTTACTCCACGCTGATCCAGTTCTGGTACTTCTTCGTTTGTTCCCGCATCTTTTGCAGGGCTTGTTGAAGATATGGCACAGGTTTGTGTACTCCCTCCATTATGAGCTAAAGCGGAAAGTTCAGGGTCTGAACCTGTAACATTGTTCGAACCTGTAATGGTAACACCAGTTACATCTTCAATTAAGCAGTAATTGGCAGTTACACTTCCGTAAATATCGTTCCCACTTGTTGTGGCTGTATTATTTGCAACTAAAACATTTACCATCTCAATAGTTCCGCCATTATGATATATTCCTCCGCCATAGTTTGCCGTATTGTTTTCAAACGTTGAATTGGTAATTTTTAAATTACAATATGTCAACAATGCACCTCCATATTGATTTGCATTACTATTGCCACTAAAAGTACAATTACTTATAGATGCTGTATTATCAGGAGAGTATAAATAGACAGCCCCTCCGCCATAGTATGAAGAATTATAGGCACCTAAATTTGAATTACCCGAGAAGGTAGTGTTTTCGGCAATAAATTTTCCATAAGAAAAACAAATAGCGCCACCTTGCCCATAATAATATGTGCTTCGATTATTTGCTATTTCACAATTTTTTATGGTCAAATTGCAATACCTGCTGTATATACCACCTCCAAGGTCTCCAATATTACCATTTTTAAGGCTCATGCTTTCGAAAGTAATGTTTTTGTAATTATTGCTACTGAAATTCATGTAGAATATTCGATTAGTAGCTGTAGCTGGTGCAGCATTTGCCTGTACAATAGTTTTTCCTGCACCCTGCCCTCTAAATGTTAATGATTTTGTAACATTTATACCGGTCTCAGTAAATGTTTCGGCAGCCAGAATGAGCACATCACCATCCTTTACCTTAGAGCTACCAACCGCTTCGGTAATCGTCGTAAAATCGCCTCCAGTTGAAGCAACATAATACTCGTTATGAAAATCTATTTCAATATCATTTCTTGTTGAATAGAAAACATTTGCTGCATCGATACCGCTAAATGCTTCATCAGAAAATACGAATGTTAAATTATTCACATCTCCCGATCCCGTCATACCTGTTAATACAACTGCCAAAGTAGTATCACTTGTACGCACCACGGCTGCTGTTAAACCGACTGGTAAATTTGAAATTACAACTTTACCATCGGCAACAAAATCATCATCATTAGTGCCTGAAAAAATTGCATTGTTTTCAGGGAAGAAATATCGTATTACCAATGTATCAGCATTGTCTATTGATCCTTCATCAACATACGACTCATTAAAGCTGTTTCTGCTATAATACAAACTATTATGTGGATAAACAGTTAACGTTTCATCATGCCAACCAGTATGCGGAGGAAGATCTCCACCAACATCTGTTCTGGATTGAGGGCAATAACCGTGTGCTACATTATTATCATTATCGCCATCTACAATTACCCATTCCGCACCACAACCACGATAACCTAACCTGTATTCTTCAAAAGAAAATACCAGTTTATCATTAAAATAACCACTTGACACGTATGTTCCATTCAAATCCGGGTTACTTGTTGCATTAAAAACTTCATATTTCACCAAAAAGACAATGGCAATATCATCTTTCAGGTAATTGTTAACAGAAACAGCATCCCCTTCACTAAAGGCACTGTTTTGGAACTCGAATGCCAGGTTATTGATATTATCGGTATAATTATGACTGGTTGCTGCTCCCGTGAATTTAATTGTTATGGTTGTATCGCTTGTACGTTCTGCCACAGCAGTAAGCCCTGCAGGCAGGTTCGATACTATTATTTTACCATCAGCAATAAAATCATCTCCATTAGATCCTGTAAATACATTACTTCCTGCCGGATAGTAATACGTCAGGGCCAGGGTATCGTTTATAGTTCCATCGTTCGAAAGATCTTCTACAATACCATTAGAACTGTACATAATCGTGTTGTGAGGAATTACATATATTATTTCACCTGAAGAGCCTCCACTTCCTCCTACGCCCCATCCATCATAAGGAGGAGTATCCCCGTCAACTTCGGTAGAATATAAGGGGCAATTTCCTCTTTCTACATTATTATCATCATCACCTCCTATAATTACCCATTTTGCATTGCAATCACGATAACCTAACCTGTATTCGCCTTTTGAATATATTGGTTTCCCGTTATAAAAGCCACTGGAAATATATGTTCCGTTTACGGCAGGATGTCAGGTTTAAAATATTATCGGCAAAATTATGATTTATAGCATTTCCTGTAAATATAACAGCCAAAGTAGTATCGCTGGTACGTGTAGCAACAGCAGCAAGTCCTGCTGGCAGGTTCGATACCACAATTTTACCTGCGGCAACAAAATCATCATCATTGGTACCTGAAAAAATTGCATTGTTTTCAGGAAAGAAATATCGTATTACCAATGTATCATCATTGTTTATTGAGCCATCGCCAGCATCAGACTCCATAAAAAATGTTTTGCTATAATATAAACTATTATGTGGATAAACAGTTAACGTTACATCATGCCAACCAGTAAGCGGAGGAAGATCTTCATCAACATCTGTTCTGGATTCAGGGCAATAACCGCGTGCTATATTATCATCATTATCGCCATCTACAATTACCCATTCCGCACCACAACCACGATAGCCTAACCTGTATTCATCAAAAGAAAATACCAGTTTATCGTTAAAATAACCACTTGACACGTATGTTCCATTCAATCCCGGGTTACTTGTTGCATTAATAACTTCATATTTCATTAAAAAGACAATGGCAATATCATCTTTCAGGTAATTGGGAACAGAAACAGCATCACCCTCACTAAAGGCACTGTTTTGGAACTCGAATGCCAGGTTATTGATATTATCGGTATATTTATGACTGGTTGCTGCTCCAGTGAATTTAATTGTTATGGTTGTATCACTTGTACGTTCTGCTACAGCAGTAAGGCCGGCAGGTAAATTCGATACAATTATTTTACCATCAGCAATAAAATCATCTCCATTGGTTCCTGTAAACACGTTGCTTCCCATTGGATAATAATACGTTATTGCCAAAGTATCGTTTATGGTTCCATCATTTGAAAGAGCTTCGAAAATAGAATTTGGATTATATATAATCGAATTATGAGGAATTACATATATTTTTTCATTGAAACCTCCACGTCCTCCTTCGCCCCATCCATTATAAGGAGGAGTATCTCCATCAACTTCGGTAGAATATAAGGGGCAATTTCCGCTGGATACCCTGCTGTCATCGTCGCCTCCTATAATTACCCATTTTGCAGTACATCCACGATAACCTAACCTGTATTCGCCTTTTGAATATATTGTTTTCCCGTTATAAAAACCACTGGAAATATATGTTCCGTTTACATCAGGTATAAGAGCATCAATTACTTCATATTTTTGAAGGAATTGAATTATATAATCATTCTTAAAATAATTATCAACAGCAGAAGCATCCCCGCCACTAAATGCACTGTTTTTAAATTCGAAACCCAGGTTATATATGCTGTTTGAAAACTCATGTTCTGTAGCAGCCCCAGAAAATTTAACCAGCAATGATACATCACTTATCCGGGTAATCACAGCTGTAATACCTTCGGGCAGGTTAGAAACAACTACTTTCCCACTTGCAATAAAATCATCGCCATTTGTACCTGTAAAAGTATTATTATTTGCCGGAGCTATAAATTCTATGATAATCGAATCTTCAATAGAACCATCATCATTTGCAGATTCCAAAACCATTTCATTTATATAAGCCAAGCTGTTTACATGATTTATGTAAATAGTATCAGACGAACCATCGCCCCCACCTCCATTATACCAACCAGAAGAAGGTGCTAAATCTCCGGAAACTGCAGTAGAATATTTCGGGCAACTACCAGGTTCTCCCAAAGCCCATTGAGCACCCCAGGTACAACCTTTATAATAGATATTATTGTCTCCATTTGAATATATTGGCTTTCCATTATATAATCCGGTTAAAACGAATACGTTATTAACATCTGGTGTTATAGTTGCTCCGGAAACCAGCAATTTTTCCATGTACAAAATTTTCAGATTGTTCCTGGTTGAATATCCTATTGCAGAAGCATCGTTATTGCTAAATGCACTATTCTGGAATTCAAATGTAAGATTATCAACATTGTTGAATCTTGTATGATTCATTGCAGAACCTGTAAGTACAGCTCTTAACGTGCTATCGCTTGTACGCCTGATAACCGCTGTTAGCCCTGTTGGCAGATTGGAAACTACAACTTTACCAGATACCACAAAATCTTCATTGTTTGCACCTGTAAAAGAATTATCTGTCGCATATAAAAAGATATTAACTTCTTCTTCAAATCGTCCATCATCATAATCAGATTCAATAAATGCATCCCTGTCGTAAGTAATGCTATTCAATTTTGCAACCATTATCGGGTCATCGGGTGAACCTTTATACTTTCCCCCCTTGTGCCATAAATCGTTTGTAGGAACATCGCCATCAGAATAAGTACTATATTCCGGGCAATTACCTACATTTCCAATTGCCCATTTAGTATTACAATCCACATAAAACATACTGTAATTGCCATTGGAATATAAAGGCTTTCCATTTTCCGTACTATTTTCATAGTAAATCCCGTTTGCGTCCGGGTCTTCTGCCCCGCTTACAGCGTATTGTGCAGAAAGGTTTAATGATGCAAATAACGCCATTAAACTCAAAAATAAAAACAAGGTAAATTTTCTCATAATCATTTAGTTTTATTTTGTAATATATTTTATTGAGGTATTATTTTGTTTAAAGCATGTCGTGTTTTATAACAAATTGAATATAAGACACATGAAAACCATTTATTATTTTTAGTAAAAATGATGAAAGATGAATATTTTATTCATCTTCCATCGTGTAAACTATTTTTCCTGAAGTTTATTGAACTACAATTTTCCTGGTTACTGTTTCTTCGCCATTCGAAAGTTTTATAAAATAAACTCCTTTTGCATAACCCGATAAATCAATATCTGTTTTTGAGTCAGACATGCTGTATAAGTGAATACATCACCTAAATCGATATCGGCAAAGGTATTTTCAGGTACTACATAAGTGTAAGCCACTCCTGCTGTAGCATCACCATCGGGTATTGCATTTGCTAATGTTGGTGCATCGTTTACTGCTGTAACATCTATTGTCATCGTGTAGCTTTCTGCACTTATCTCGCCCAAATCGTCTTTTACCTTAAACTCGAACGTTGCATAAGAACTTCCATTTTCATTTGCCACCGGTTTAAATACCAACAAACTTACATCTGCACATTCCTGGCTGGCTGTTACATCTGCCCCGTTGTATTCCAAATCACCAGATGTTTCTGCCGAGACGATGTTAATCCCGTCGAACGAACCAACAGTATTTGTAAATGTAAAATCTCCGGCTGCAAAGGTTTTGTTTACATCCTCGCTGGTTGTTACAGCATCGTTTGCCCCTGCAGGGATATCATTTACATCTATGGCCATAGTATAGGTTTCTTCACTATACAATCCCGTGTTATCTTTAACTTTGAATGTAAAGGTTGCATAAGCCAATCCGCATTCATTTTCGAAAGGCATAAATGAAAGTTTGGTTACATCATCTGACACAACTCCTTCGGCTACATTTACTCCATCGTATTCAAGATCTCCATTCGTTTCTTTGGTAAGAATCTGAATTCCTGCGAAAATACCTCCATCGGTATCGGCAAATGTGAAATCTTCGTTTGTAAAGTATTTCTTTACATTTTTAATAACCTTAACTGATTTATTAGCGCCTGTAGGAGCTGTAACACCATTTGTTGTTAATGTTATGTTTATAGTTTCAGCATCGGTGCTTACAAGGGTAATTACTCCTTCCAGTGCACCAACAGTGGTTGGGTAACTATGTACATAAATAACTGTATCGCTTATTATTCCGCCTACAGGTGAAAGTGTTATGCTTGTTGTACCAACAAAGCTTTCTCCTGAATAACCAGAGAGTTTATACCCTGCCGGGGAAGTTATAACCAAATCGTTGGTAAGGTTAATCGCTGAAAGTGAATAACACAATTCACTGCTGTCGTTTACAACGGTATTTCCAAAATTCAGAATGGTGTCGGAAACCAGAATTAATGGTTCTGTATTGTATTCATAAGCGCCAATATCCTTAATACCATTAAACATTGCTACTCCACGCTGGTCGAGTTCTGGCGCTCCTTCGTTTGTTCCAGCATCTTTTGCAAGGCTTGTTGAAGATATGGCGCAGGTTTGTGTACTTCCTCCATTATGAGCTAAAGCGGAAAGCTCAGGATCTGAACCTGTAACATTATTCGAACCTGTAATGGTTACTCCTGTTATATTTTCAATTAAACAGTAGTTGGCAGTTACGCTTCCGTAAATATCGTTTCCACTTGACGAGGTATTGTTTGCTACAATAACATTGAACATATCTATAGTGTTTCCATTTTTAAAAATACCTCCCCCGTAATATGTAGCCGTATTATTGGATATCGTTGAGTTTATAATATTAAGGGAATGATATGTCCGAACAGCTCCTCCAGCTCCCAAAGTACTGTTATTGCTAAAAGTACAATTGCTAATAGATGCTGTATCTCCATCTCTATATGAAAGAATATATAATGCCCCTCCTCCAGAGTTTGCATCTGAATATGATGTTGAATTATTTGAAAAGGTACTGTTCTCTGCTGTAAAATTACCAAAATATGTATAAATTGCCCCACCATTGTAAGTTGCCTGGTTATTCTCAAACTCGCAATTTTTAATGTGAATATTTGCGTATTCAGCAAATATACCACCACCACTATTACCATCTTTCCCGTTTCGGATAGTCATGTTTTCAAAGGCAACAGTTCTATAATTATCATAATTAAAAGACATGTAGAAGATCCTGTCGGTAGCAGAACCTGGTGTAGCATGTGCCTGCACAATGGTTTTACCGGCACCCTGCCCCCTGAAGGTCAATCCTTTTGTTACATTCACACCATACTCAGTAAAAGTTTCAGCAGCTAAAATAAGCACATCGCCATTTTTCACTTTGCTATCGGCAACAGCTTCTGCAATCGTTGCATAATCGCCTCCCGTGGATGCTACATAATATTCATCATGAAAATCTATTTCTAAATCTTCTTTTGTAGAAAAGAATACATCTGATGCATCCATGCCTTCGAAAGCATTATCCGAGAATATGAATGTTAAATTATTCACGTCTGTCATTGTCGCTGAACCATTCAGCACAACTGCAAGGGTTGTGTCGCTTGTGCGTGTCATAACAACAGTTAAACCAGCTGGTAAATTTTGTATTGTTACTTTTTCGTCTGTAACAAAATCATCGCCATTTACTCCTGAGAATTTAGCTCCACTTTCAGGATAAAAATACCTGATTACCAATGTATCACTATTATCTATACTACCATCATTAGATTCTGATTCATTGAAATAATCTTTTAAATAAAGTAAACTATTATGCGGATATACCATCATCGAGCTATTTTCCCAACCAGTAACCGGAATATCTTCTGAAAATTCTTCAACATTATATATTGGGCAATATCCAGGGCTTACATTTCCATCGTTATCCCCATCAACAATAACCCAATACGCTCCCCATTCGCAGCCACGGTAGCCTAATCTGTATTCTCCTTTAGCATAAACCACATGTTCGTTTACTATGCCACTTGAAATATAAGTTCCATTTACATCTGGAGTATCTTCAGCATTCATTACTTCATATTTTTGAATAAAACGCATTTTAATATTATTCTTTGTAGAATAATTTACAGAAGATGCATTTCCATTCAGGAACGCTGTATTCTGAAATGCAATACCAATATTATCGGCATTGTAATTAATCGTATGATGGGTTGCTGTTCCGGTAAGCTTAACAACAATTGTAGTGTCGCTGGTTCGGGTTGCAACAGCAGTTAGTCCTTCAGGTAAATTCGTAATTAGAACTTTGCCCGAAGCAACAAAATCATCACCATTTGAACCGGTAAATCCGTCTGCATTATCAGGGTAAATAAAGCGAATTACAATCGAATCGCTCGTACTGCCATTGTTTATACTATCTTCAATAAATGCATCGTTACTATACAGGAGTGAATTTGGTTTAATGACATATACTTTTTCTTCCTGTGAGCCTCCTCTTCCACCTTGTCCCCATACACCTTCAGGAGTATCTCCGTTGTATAATGTTGAATATTCGGGGCAATTAAATATATTCGTTCCTTCAACAAGTACCCATTTTGCATTACATCCTTTGTAACCTATAGTATAATCTCCTTTTGAATATGAATGTTTATTATTTATAAATCCTGATGATATATAAATTCCATTCATATCGGGATAGGAAACAGCATCAACAACAACAACTTTTTCGATAAATTCCATGGATATGTTATTGTCATTTTCTACAGATGAAGCATCGTTATTGCTAAATGCACTGTTCTGGAATTCAAAAGTCAGGTTATTTACATTATAATCCGGTGTGTGATTTGTTGCAGAACCTGTAAACTTAACAGTAAGTGAAGTCTCGCTTGTTCGTGTTGCAACAGCAGTAAGCCCGGCAGGCAAATTAGATACAACCAGTTTGCCACCTGCAATAAAATCATCGTTGTTAGTTCCTGTAAATGTATTTCCGTCAGCAGGTGCAACAAATCGTACAATGATAGAATCTGTAAATGTTCCATCGTCTGCACCTGACTCAAAAATGGAGGTTTTATTATAATGTATGCTATTTAAATGTGCCATGTAAATGGTATCGTTTCCATACGCACGCCCGTCACTCCATCCGGTTACATTTGGAAAATCACCACTGTTTTTTGTAGTGTATTCAGGGCAATTGCCAATATCATTTGAAATGGCCCATTTTGTTCCCCACTGGCATCCTTTATAAAACATATAATAAGTGTCACTGGTATATAGAGGTTTCATGTTATGAATACCACTCAAAGAAAATGTATCGTTAACCTCAGGGGTTATTGTTGCACCAAAAACCAGGAATTGCTCTAAAAAACGAATACCTATGTTCTCTATAACAGAATTCTCTATCTCCGAAGCATTCCCATCACTAAAAGCACTATTCTGAAATTGCAGGGAAATATTATCAACATTATTCTGGTATGTGTGGTTTATTGCACTACCGGCAAGTTTCAACACTAACGTGCTATCGCCGGTTCTTTCAACAATTGCAGTGAGCCCGGCAGGTAAATTTGTAACAATTACTTTACCATCTGCAACAAAATCGTCGCCATTGTTCCCTGTAAAAGGATTGTCAACTGTGTATAACAACATTTGAATAGAATCATTGAAAGTGCCATCATCATCAGGTGATTCTATTATAATTTTGGTATCCCAGGCAATAGAATTCATTTTTGCAATTAGAGGTGCCTTACCGTAATCTCCACGCCCGCCTTCATGCCATCCTTCCGCAGGAGGAACATCACCGTCAACAGTAGTACTATATAAAGGACAAGCAGACAAACTCGATATTGCCCATTTGGTTGTACATCCTTTATAATGCAAAAAATAATGCCCATTTGTGTATAGAGGCTTACCATCTTCAGTACCATCTTCGTAATAGTAACCATCTACACCAGGTTCATCTGCACCACTTACAAGGTATTGTGCAGAAAGGTTTAATGATGTGAATAACATCACTAAACTCAAAAATAAAAACAAGGTAAATTTTCTCATAATCAGTATTTGTTTATTTTAGTTTATTTGATATTAATTTTCTTTTTGGGGATTTTCAGCAACAGGTAAAATTGTTGGTGCAGGCTCGAGGCTACCTTTTCCACATCCTTTTTCCCATCCATTTTCGGGAGGTGTATTTGAATCTTTTTTATTTCTGTAAAGATTGCCATCGGGCGATATTATCATCCATTTTGCATGGCATCCTTTATAAAAAAGAGTGTATTTGCCATTTTTATACTGTGTTTTGCCGTTTTTCTTACCAGAAGGGATATAAATGCCATTCGCATCATCGGTTCCGGCTCCCTTTACTTCATAATTCTGAGCGTTAATTGTACTGCTCAAAAAAAAGAGAATGCTAAAAATGAATGCTATTTTTAATAAACTATCTTTCATTTGTTTAAACTTTTAATGATAAACTCGAACTCGATTATTGTAAACTATTGAATGCCAGCTACTTGTTTGTAAATTTAAAATTACTTTAAAGATATAAATAATTTTTGATTTAAAATATGACTTTTGCTTTATCAGCATAAAAAATTATTATTGTCCGACTGATTTTTAACAACCGGTTCCCGTGAAGTGGCGATATATAGGAAAAATTTGAAAATTCATCTTGTTTTTTACTATTTTATGTGGATAACAGAGATAAAATAAAAAAGCGGGAATAAAACTTACTCCCGCTTTTTTAATAAAAATCCCCTAAAATTAATCCTTAAAAATCATTTTCTGCGTTTGTGTTCCGGCTATTGTTTTTAATTCTTTTTCGAGTTTATCCATTTCGGACAAATCGCCTGTAAGTTCTAACAAAAGTAAACCGCTTGTACTACACAGGTCGTCGCTTACTTCGTGTAATCCCAACCTGGTTTTAATAGAACATCCGAATTTTGTAAGTACAGCCTGAACTTTACCTGCTTCTTTTTGCCTGTCGGTGATAAGAACACCAAGTATTCTTGTTTCTTTTGCCATAAAATTTGATTTTGGGAATAATGATGTAAGTTACAAATTTATTTGTTTAAGTCAACTATCGCTTCCCAAAATTACCCACATTGTTTTGGCAAATTTCCAGGTGTTTATCCGGATTTCTGTTAATTTAGCACAACATTAGGGTTATAATAAATAAACCATATAGCAGGAAATAACAACACATGTTTCATTTTTTAGCTTAGCCTCTTTTCATTAAATTCGAGAGAAATACGATTTCTTAGTGTAAAATGTTTAGAATCTCCATCTTCACTATAAGCAATCTCTTCTCCAATCATTTTAACCCTGTTTGCAAGGCAATCCAGGCATTCATCAGCTTCCTCATCTATACATGCTTTATTCTCGTAAAGAAGATAGCTGCTTCTGTATTTTCCGGGAGTAAGGTTAGGCATAAGAACATTAGCCCCGGCTTTTAATCCGCGTTCTCTTCCCATGGGTACAATAGACTGAAGTGCCGTTGTTGATACGATATTGATATCTGGCATCATTATTCTCAAGATTGCTATCATGCGAAGAGAGAGATTAAACCGTTCTAAAATGGGCAATAATAAATCTTTATGTTTGTACAAAGGAGTATCGGTATGTTCAATATAGGGACCCATGCCAGCCATATCGATATTCATTTTTTTTAAGAATAATAAATCATCGGCCAGATTCTCAATTGTTTGAAATGGCAAGCCAATCATCACTCCTGTTCCGGTTTGATAACCAACTTTCTGAATATTTTCAAGGCATTGCAGCCGTGTTTTATAATCATGTAATTCGTTATCGGGATGAATTTTATTATACAACTCTTCGCCTGATGATTCGATTCGCAACAAATAACGTTGCGCTCCTGCATCAAACCATTCTTTATATGTTTCGAATGATTGTTCTCCAAGTGAAAGAGTGATGCGGAATTCAGGATATGTTATTTTTTTTATTTTGATTATCAGCTCAGTTATTCTTTTTGTAAAATGAGCATTGCTTTGTTCGCCCGATTGTAAAACAATTCCCGTGAATTTATTTTTCAGGGCAAATTCAGTTACCTGCAAAACTTCCTCATCGGAAATCGAGTACCTTGAGACTTTAGAGTTTTCTGCTCTTATTCCACAATATAAGCAATTCTTTTTACACTGGTTTGATAATTCAATCAGCCCCCGCAAATAATCATTCTTCCCTAAATAGCTTTCTTTTACTGAATACGCTTTTTTAATTAAAGCGTCATGTTCTTCTTTGCTTGTTATTGAAAGCAGGTATATAATATCTTCTTTAGACAATTCCTGCTTATTTAATATTTCGCTTACAGTTATCATAAATTATTTAATAAAAGGAGCAACAGCCCTGTCAAAAATTCCGTTTATATATGCAATAGTCAGCCCGTAATTGGTAACAGGAACACCGGTTTCTATAGCATCAGACAAACGGCTTAAAACCTGTTTGCGTGTAATCATGCATCCGCCACATTGAATAACCAATGCATAATCGGTAATTGGGTTCTTAATTTCATTTAAACCGGCAACAACATCAAATTCCAATTGTTTCTTAGTATATTCTCTTAGCCAGCGTGGTATTTTATACCTGCCAATATCCTCGCAACTTACCTGATGGGTGCATGATTCGAGAATTATTACTTTATCGCCATCTTTCAGCTCATCAATTTTTCTTGTACCTCTTACATAATCATTAAAGGGGCCTCGCATGTTTGCATAAGCCACGCTAAACCCTGTTAACATACTATCAGGCGAAATAATTTTATTCACATACCCGAATGCCTGGCTGTCGGTTATAACCAATTTGGGTTTAATCCCGGTTTCCTTTAAAAATAGTTCTGCTTCGGTTTCTTTTACTACAACATTTATTGCATTATTATCGAGAACATCACGAATAGCCATAACCTGTGGCAAAATCATTCTTCCATCGGGAGCTTCCGAATCAATAGGAGTTATAAGCATTACAATGTCACCGCGTTCAATAATTCCTTTTAATAATGACGGGGTTTGATATGCTGTTTCCGGAATTGTATTTTTAAGCGCTTCAATAACTCCTTCGATATTAAAGCTCGTTTTTGCACAAAATTCAACAATAATCGCGTTGGTATGTTGATTTATTTTTTTTATTGTTGAATTCAAAATTGGCTCAACATCGGATTTGTTATGAACAATTAGAAATGGGATTTTAAATTTATTGAATTTTTGAATCAGCATTTCTTCAAATTCATCAAAGACATTATTCGCGATAAGCAATACTGCACAGTCAATTTGTTTTATTGCATCTATTGTTTTCGCTACTCTCTTTTCTCCAAGTTCTCCTGAATCGTCAATACCGGCAGTATCAATTATAATTGCAGGGCCAATACCGAATATTTCCATTGATTTTTTCACCGGGTCGGTAGTTGTTCCTGCAATTTCAGAAACTATAGCCACATCAAGCTTTGTGAGAGCATTGATAAAAGAACTTTTACCAAAATTTCTCCGGCCAAAAATTCCTATATGTGGTTTTAAATCTTTTCCTTTTATCATAAATTAATAGTATAAATCTCTGGTTCCTGATTTTATTTTTTCTACTTTCTCTTTAATTGAATTTCTGATTTTCTCATCTTCCATGTTTTCAATATTCTTGTTTATTACAATCCATGCTTTTTTTGCAGTATCTTCAGATGCATAATCAACCAAATATTCAGCTAAAGTGAGTATTGCATTTGGAGTACAATATCGTTTAATGAACCCCGGAACTGAAAACTCCATGAAGTGTTCACCCGTTCTGCCGAGCCTGTAACAAGCAGTACAAAATGAAGGTAAATATTCTGTATCAATAAGCTCATCAATAATTTCTGCCAGAGAGCGGTTGTCGTTAATTACAAATTGTTCCCGATTCAGGTTTTGTTCTTCATTTTTGGTATCTGAATATGATCCCAACTCGAGTTTTGTCCCACCATCAATCTGTGATACACCAAACTGAAGCACTTCGCGGCGTACCTGAACTGATTCGCGTGCAGTAAGTATCATTCCTGTATATGGAACAGCCAAACGCAATATGGCAACCAATTTCACAAAATCTTCATCGCTCACCAGGTATTTTGGATCAACATCAATATCCGATGCGCTCTGAATACGTGGAAAAGAAATGGTATGCGGGCCAACATTGTAACACGCTTCAAAATGATTGGTATGACGAACCAAGGCAAGCACCTCGTAACGCCAATCGTACAAACCAAATAATGCCCCGATACCTACATCATCAACACCGGCTTCCTGTGCCCGATCCAACGATGTTAAACGCCAGTCGAAGTCTTTCTTTTTCCCTCCTAAATGATATTTGGCATAAGCCTCCGGGTGATATGTTTCCTGGAAAACCTGGTATGTTCCGATTCCTGATTCTTTAACTATTCTGAACCCGTCAATATCCAATGGAGCAGCATTAATATTTACACGACGGATTTCGCCATTTCCTTTTCTAACACCATACACCGTTTTAACAGTATGAGCAATATATTCGGGCGAGTAATCGGGATGTTCTCCATAAACCAAAATCAGTCGTTTCTGTCCATTATCTTCGAGAGCTTCCACTTCTTTTACTATCTGCTGATCATCAAGTGTCTGTCGTATAGCGTCTTTGTTTGACACCCTGAATCCACAATATTTACAGTTGTTAGTACACTTATTCCCGATGTACAATGGAGCGAAAAGTACAATACGGTTGCCATACACTTTTTCTTTCAGGGTTCTTGCACCCTGCTTTATTTCTTCGATCAATTCGGGATCACTGGCATTAATAAGCACGGCAGTCTCTGCAAGAGTTAAACGTTCTTTATTCAGTGCTTTAGCAATTATCTCCCGGACTCTTTCTTTAGTTGCCTGGGTATTATTTATATAATCCCATAGTTCTTCGGGATCAATAAATGATTTCATTCGTTGATCCTCAATTTTGCATTTTTCGGGGAAGAATTTCATATATTTTTCTTTTTACTTTATATTTTTTTAATTTTCACAAAGAACACGATGAATCATCAAGATATTTAGTTTGTAATTTTTTGGTTAGAGACAATATCAATTTTCTTTCTGTTTCTAGAACAATAGCTTAAGTTTAATATAAAAGTTTCTTCCCGGCTCAATATCTATTGCTCCCCTGTTCGTTGCCAGGTGGTTTCGGTATGCACGATCGCCAATATTCTCAATTCCTCCAAAAAGCTGGAATTTTGCAAAATCAAGGTTTATCAATGATGAATGAACCGTAAAATCGAAGCGTGCAAAACCTTTTGTTTCTTTTTCACCATCAGCAACTTTATTTTGATCGGCAAAACCTATGGCAATAAATTCAACACCAAAATATTTAGGGATTTCATAACGCAATCCCAATCGGCCATTCAGAGGAGAAATAAGAGGCAAACTTGTTTCATTTTTAGTATCCTCGCCTCTTACAAAAGAACCTAGTCCATAAAGAGTAAATGTTTTATAAAAATTGTATTCAAAGTTCATATCAAAACCATACAGGCGGGCCTGATCGACATTTGCATTTATCAGGGCAGGTATTGTATCAACTACTCCTGTTGTGTATGAATAAATAAACTCGCCCGACTCTTCAACAATCATGTCCGAAAGCCAGTTTACAAATCCATTCACTTTGAAATGAAATTTTGGTTTCCATATTCGAAACCCTAAATCTACAGAATATCCTTTTTCAGGATCCAGGTCAGGATCACCTAAACGAACCATATTACCCAAATCAATGTATTTATAACTTTCTTCGAGCGATGGTGCCCGGAATGAACGCCCTGTATTCAAGCTTAAATCCATATCATTTGTGAGAGAATATAAAATACCCAGGTTTGCACTCCACGATATTTTGTACTCTTCGTTTTCTTCGAAAGTAATTCGCTGGTTTGGCGGAGAATCGTTTCGGGTACCATTTGTAATCAAATAATCGATATCGAATGCCTGTTCATTAGCGATACGAACACCATCCAATCGTACACCCAAAATAACTTTAAGCCTGTTGTTGAGCATTTTCTGTTCATTCTGCAAATAAATACCAGCCGTTCCAAAAACTGACTCGGGAATGGGTGTTTCGCCACGTACAAGATTATTTGTTGCAATAGTATCGCCACTTGTATCTAATACATCAACACGGATATATTTTTCGCGACTTGTAGTCAGCATTCTTCTCCACACATCAATACCTGCAATAAATGAATTTTTCTCTGTAAATTTCCAATCCGACTGAATTTGAATACCATCGGTGGTGTGCTCGCCTGATGGAGTAAATAATTCTGGTGTAGTTATTCTTGTTGGTGTTATTACTGGCGAGTTTGGAAGTAAATCAACATCACGGACAATATATTGATGAAAATATTTTACATTCAACCGTTCGAATGAGGCTGTAATATTTGTTATTTCGTAATTAGCAGAAAATAGCTCACGTTTTGCATCGGAATATGTTGCTGTTGCATTGCCTGGAAAAGCAGATCCCCCGGGAATGCCAACGTCATCAGCATCGAAAAACTGGTAGTTTACTTTAAATACATGGTTCTCTTTGATTTTTAAGCCGGCCGACAAGGAAATACTTTGGTCTGAAAACTGGCTGTTATCAATTGTTCCTTCAGGAGTTCTAATATCGCCTGCATCGCGTAACGAACCACTTAATCGTACATACCATCTGCCTGAACCTGAATTAAATGTTAGTTTGCGGGTAAATAACTCGTTTGCAGAACTAAATCCTGTATTAAAACATCCATTAAAATACGGAGCTGAATTAAAATATCCTTCTTTGTTAATTACATTTACAATACCGCCCAGAGCTCCTGTTCCATATAATGAAGACGAAGCCCCTTTTATTACCTCTATTCGAACAATATCATCTACATCAAACAACGACATGGAAGCCATCAGGTCGGTTGCTGTTTCTATCCGGTTGCCATCAACCATCATTACAATACGTTGTTCGCCCAATCCGCGAATATTTATACCTGTAGCCCAAATGCCATCGCGGCTTAATGCCACACCGGGTTCTTGCTGCAAAATATCAGATGCTGTAAAAGACGATGAGCGTTCAATCTGATTTTGTTCAACAATTTCAACTGGAACAGGTATTTCTTTTATGAATTGATCGTACCGTGTGCTGCTTACAATGACTTCCCCCAGGCTTACATATTCTTTATTTAAAATAACTTCGAGCTCGTAATCGGATGTTATCCTAAATGTACTGTCATAACTTTTATAAGCCAGGTAAGATGTAAGCAACCGGTATTCATCTTCAATAATTCCGGTAATAACAAACTCACCATTCAGATTAGTAATAGAATAATAGCTATGTGATTTTTCATTACTAAACAACTGAATATGTACTCCGCTTAGTTTTTCGTTTGTTTCAGAGTCTGAAACCACTCCCTTGAGGTCATGAGTTTGAGAAAAGCTGTTTACTGATGCAAAAAGGAAAATTAAAAATTTAATCGTTCTCATTGTTTTTCTTGTTTTTTAGTACTACTGATTTTACTTGCAACCCTTTTATACGGCCTAACTGACCGGTTAAAGATCCAATTTCATCGGTGGTACCTTCAAGAACAAGAGAAATAATACTTTGGCCATTGTAACGTGGTAATCCCTGCCTGCCAATAATAATTTCGGAATGTTTCGAGATAATATCGTTCAGAAGATGAACGCTTTCTTTATTCTCAATTAAAATAAGTGCGGTTCCAATTCTCTTTTCCATCAGATTTCCTCCGGATTAGATTTTTTCTTTAACCTTGAAACAGAAATATTTCCGTTTCTCAGAAAGAGTAAATCAGGTTTACTGTTAATTTGTTAACAAAGATACAAACTTTATTTCGAACAAAAAATATGATATATAACAGATTTATAAGTTTGAAGTTTGAAGTTTGAAGTTTGAAGTTTGAAGTTTGAAGTTTGGTTTCGTGTTAATATGAAATATATTAGATTTGTAAAAAATTTATCATGCAAAAAATACTTGTCCTTTTACTTGTATCTTTAGTTTGTGCATTATCGTGTAACAAATCCGCAGAAAACAAAAAAATTACGATTGCAACTTTGAAAGGCCCGTCGGCTATGGGAATGATTAAAATAATTGATAGCCTGGCAATAACAAAAAACCCAGGAACCGAGATAATTATTTTGAATGAACCCATCCAGGTTCGAAAACTAATGCTTGAAAACAAGGTTGACTTTGCTATTTTACCAACAACCATGGGTGCTATTTTATATAACAGAGGCATTAATTACAAACTTGCTGCTATCCCCGTATGGGGCACACTTTATCTATTTGGAAGCGACACATCTATTCGAACATGGAATGATTTAAAAGGGAAAAAAATACATCTCATGGCTAAAGGAATGACTCCCGATGTTTTGTTTAAGCATCTATTAATCCAAAATAATATTGATCCCGAAAAGGATGTTATACTCGATTACTCTTTCCCAACACATATTGATCTGGCAAATGCCGTTGCAGCAGAACAAGCAGTCCTGGGTGTTATATCTGAGCCAATGGTTAGCCTGGTAATGCAAAAAAATAAAAATGTTTATCCTTTATTTGATTTAAATGCCGAATGGCAAAAACTAAATAGGAATATACCTATAGCTCAAACTGCTTTACTTGTAAAATCTGAATTTGCAAAACATAATCAAAAATATGTTTCCCTGTTTTTAGACCAGTATCGGAAATCAACCGATTGGGTAAACGCGAACCCTGATTCGGCAGCTAGCTTGATTGTAAAATACAATATTTTACCAAACATTGAAGTTGCAAGAATCTCCATACCCCGGTCTAATTTAAATTTTATTTCTTCAAAAGATGTTAAAACAGAGATTTATAACTATCTGGAATTATTTTATACTTTAAATCCCGATATTATTGGTGGAAATATTCCTGATGAAAATTTCTTTTTAAATTAGTTCATATATATAATTTTGTTTAATTTTATTCTACAAACAATTATCCATTTTAATAATTACAATTACTTTGAGAACTCTCTTATAAAACGAATGAAGGCAGAAAACACAGAAACATATAATCAGAATTTTGATTGGAGCAATAAAAGCATTTTAATTGCTGATGATGAAAAACTTAATTTAAAATTTTTAGAGAAATCGTTACACCCCACCCGGATTAAGATTTTCCAGGTAGAAAATGGGGAACAAGCTGTTCGCACTTTTACAGAAAACCCAACTATTGATATTATTTTAATGGACATTCGAATGCCCGATATGGATGGCGTTGAAGCTATAAAAATTATCAGAAAAATTAATCGGGATGTCCCCATTATTGCATTTACTGCTTATGCTTTAACCAACGACGAAGTAAATGCGTTGAATTATGGGTGTAATGATTATATCTCCAAACCAACAAAGCCCCAGTTTCTTTTACAAAAAATCAACGAGTTTATTAAATAATCTTTGACAATACTATGGTTATTGTATTTTAAAAGATATCCGGCTATAAAAGATGAAAAAGATTTTTCAAAAAAACAGAATAATAACAACTATTTCGATACTTATTCTGCTTACAATATGGAAAATTGTTTCAATAATCTACCATTCTGAATTAATCCTTCCTTCCCCTGAATTGACATTTCTGACAACTATTAAGCTTTTTACCACTAAAGATTTTATTTATATAATTGGATCAACCATTTTTCGTGGAATAATCGGTTTTATTCTTTCTTTTCTTCTTGGTGTCCTTTTGGGAATTTTTGCCGGGATAAACAGCTCGTTTCATGCGTTTTTAAAACCAATTTTGGTTACTATTCGCTCAACACCTGTGATATCACTTATCCTTTTAGCACTTATCTGGTTCAAAGTGGATATGGTTCCGGTTTTTATTGCATTTTTAACCATGTTTCCTTTTATATGCACCAATGTAATTGACGGTATTCGGAACGTTGACCACGATTTAGTTGAAATGGCACGAATATATAAGATAAGCCAAATTAAGATTGTAAAAGAAGTTTATTTGCCTGCTATAACACCTTTTATTTTTAGCGGGGCATCAAGTGCTATGGGCTTTGGCTGGCGTGCAATAATAATTGGAGAAGTATTAAGCCAACCCCGTTATGGAATTGGAACATTTATGCAAACAGCTCAAACTTATCTCTTGGTAAACCAGGTTATTGCCTGGACAATTGTTGCAGTTCTTATTAGCTATTTATTTGAGATAATCATTCGAAAAATTGAACAACGGATTGTAATTTGGAAGTAACAATGAGCCTGAAAATTAGCAATATAAACAAATCGTTTCATGATTTTACTATTTACAGTGATTTCTCATTGGAAATCCCGGAGCATACAATAAGTTGTATTTTAGGCCCATCGGGGTGCGGAAAAACAACCCTGTTGAATATGATGAGCAAAACTATTCATCCTGACTCAGGGCATTTTTATGGGTTCGATGAAAAAATTATTTCATATATTTTTCAGGAACCACGCTTATTACCCTGGAAAACAGTTCGCGAAAATATTTCTTTTATTCTGAAAGATAAAGAACCTGGAAAGATTGTTGATAAATACCTGCAATTGGTAGAACTTGAAAACTTTGCCGATTTTTACCCCGCTAAACTAAGTGGTGGAATGAAACAACGGGTTGCCATTGCCCGTGCATTTGCATATCCTTCGGATATCATTTTAATGGATGAACCACTTAAAACACTCGACTTTAAACTAAAGCAGAACTTAATGAAATCGTTTCGCAAAATATGGCAATTCGATAAACGTACCGTTGTTTTTGTTACTCACGATATTGACGAAGCTCTTCTTTTAGGAAACGATATTTTTGTTTTTAGCAAAGCTCCCGTACAAATTATCGAACAATTTAAAATTAATGGTTCATCAACTGAAAGATCGCTTGAAAGTACAGAAATGGCTGAGCTGAAAAAACAGGTTCTGAAAATTATGGAGTAATTGATATCAGAACAAATCCGATCGTTGTTAGCAGAATGTATTAATAAATCAACTCTTCAATCTCGCTCTTATCTTTTAACAGTTGATTCTTTAGATCATCTGTTTTATTTAGCATGAGCTCACCACGCATTCGTTTATGAAAGGTAATAGTAGCCATTTTGTCTATTAAATCATGATTTGGCTCCAGATCGAACAGATGCACCTGTACACCAGGGATGTTTGTATTATTTAAATTTTTAATATTCAGCATTCCCCGGTAATATGAATCATTGCATGTTAATGAAACAGCATAAACACCTTCGAGAGGAACCAGTTTTATTTCTTCTTCAACAATCATCTCGAGTGTAATTCATTCTCCAGGTCTTGTTCAGGTATTTCTTCCACTTCGAAGTTATGGTCTTTTGTAAGTTTATAAAGATAAGAGTAATCTCCTTCGCGATTATGTCCAAAATGGTGATTAAAACCCACGATGATTTTTTTTGCATGTAATTTTCCTAATAGAATATCTTCAACAAATTGTTGCGAAGTGGTTTCAGAAAATTCTTTAGTAAAATTAATTATAACTAAGTGACCAAGTCCGGTCTTTTCGAGCAAATGTATTTTTTCACGCTGTGTATTTATAAGCCTTAATGTTTTACCTGCTGTTTCCGGGTATAGAACCAGGCGTGGATGCGGGTGAAATGTAATAAGTACTGACTCTCCGTTTATTTCGCCGGCAAGGCTATTTAAACGGTTAATTATAACTTTATGGCCTATATGCACACCATCGAACGAGCCGGTTGTTACTACCGGATTTTTTATTGCATGTAAATTATCAAAGCTTCTATGAATCTGCATTTAACAAATGTTTTTTCTCTCTGCAAAAACGCCAGGACGCTGTGTTTTTTTATTATCTTACAGGTTCTAAAGTAAAACCTTCTTGATTTATTTCTTTTGTTTTACAAAATAAGCCACTTTCTCGAGCGAAGTAATCATGTCATACTCTTCGAGATACACATTTTGTGGAACACTTAATGGTGTTGATGTGTAATTTAGAATTCCTTTTATTCCTGAATTAACAAGGTTTTCAGCAACTGAAACCGCGTCTTCGGGAGGAACAGTAATTATTCCGATACGAATATTAAGTTCCTTAACAATTTTATTTAAATCAGTCATTGGGTAACACTTTACACCTGCAATAACCCTGTTTGCTTTTTCAGTATCTACATCGAAAGAAGCTGCAATACGTAACTTTGTACGTTTCCCGTTAAAATAAGTAATTATTGCCCGCCCCAAATTCCCTGCTCCAATAACAGCAGCATTTAAACCTTCATCGGTATCAATAATTTGGGCAATAACATCAATTAACGCTTTAACATCGTATCCTTTTTTAAGAGTTGTCGAATACCCTATAAGCATAATATCGCGTCGTACCTGAACAGCAGTTATGTGATGCAAATTAGCCAGCTCATGAGAAAAAATATGAGTTTTACCTTTAGCCAGGCAAATTAATAGTGTTCTTCTGTATTCGCTTAACCTTCCTATAGTTTTTTCAGGGAGTTTATTCATATATATTTATTTTTAGTATCATGTATTTAGTATCAGGCTTGCCTGTTTTAGCAGTTAAAACTATCGTTTCAAGGCTCCAGTTCTCACACTTTTTATCTCTCGTTCCTCTTTCCACTTTCAATTTCATTATTTTGGTAGTACAACGGTAAAAGTACTTCCTATGCCCGGCTCACTTTCAATATGAATATCGCCATGATATAAATCAACTACACGTTTTACAATCGGAAGGCCTAACCCGCTACCTGATATATGCCTTGTTTGCTCATTTTTTACACGATAAAATTCATTGAATAATTGGGTTATTTCATCTTTATTTAATCCTATTCCCGAGTCTTTTATTTGAATTGATATTTTTTCCTTCTCGTTTTTTAGTTCGATATCAACAACTCCACCTTCTTTATTGTACTTTACTGCGTTAGAAATCAAATTATTAAAAATAATTTCAATATCACCCGGATCGGCGTTTATAGTCACCTCATCATCTTCGCGCAACGAAAAATGAATATCTTTTTGAATTGCATACGGATTTATGGCCTCAATAGCGTATTGTGCTATCTCTTTTAGTTTTAACATCTGGAACTTTTCTGTTTTTTTCTCAAACTTTATCTTTGTAAGGTCGAGTAAATCCATGATGAGATTTCTCATCCCCTTAACTCTTTGCAGAGAACGGTCGATCATTTGTTCATAATCTTCAATACGACTTCCAGCCTGTTTCTCCTGCATTATTCGTAAGTAACCTTCAATCGCGTTGAGTGGTGATTTTAATTCGTGCGATAAAACTGATAAAAATTGATACCGAATTTCCTTTCCTTCCTGCTTTAATTTTTTGGTAACACCTCGCAGGAATAAATGTTTTGATACATTCTCTAATGACGATTTAAGCTCTTGCGGGGTAAATGGTTTTGGAATAAAATCGTATGCTCCCTGGCTTGTGGCCTTTACTGCCAATTCAAGTGATGCATAGGATGTAATCATCATTACAATTATTTCGGGTTTATTTTTATTAATAAACTCCAGTACATCAGTTCCCTGAATACCTGGTAATTTATTATCTAACAAAACAATATCTATGTGTTTGTTTTTAATTTCTTCTATTGCATCTTCTCCTGTTCCAACTTCAATAACATTAAAACCCATATCAGCATCCATAAAAGGAAAACTAACAGTGAAATTATTCAGTATCCTGCTAACACCGGAACGAATTCCGGGTTCATCATCCACAACCAGTACAACTAAACTGTTCATTTTGCTATTTTTAAATTTTAAGCAATTTATTAATTTCTTTGTGTAATTGATCTTTTCTTATACCTTTTTCTAAATATAAATCGGCTTTAATCCATTGTTTATCGTCCTGGGTATTTAGTCCAAAAGAAAAACCGGTTTCTGATGCGACTGCTGTTGCAAGAATAATGGGAACATCGGGATATTTTTTTTTCATTTTAAAACACAGGATAAAACCACTATCATCTTTTTCCATCATAAGATCGAAAATTGCCAAATCGGGCTTAGTGCTTTCAATAATATATTCTGCTTCCTTTTGGCTATTTGCTGTAATAACATCGAAACCGAAACCCTGGATATACATTCTCATCTGAAAAAGATAATCAGAATCATCGTCAGCAATTAGCACCAGTTTTTTATTTTGTTCCATAATTTATTTTTTTATGGTTTATCGAATTCTAGGCAATTCTATTTTAAAGCTTGTTCCTGTTGGTCCTTTAGAAATATCTGCGTTCGATTCAAGTTCGATTTTTCCTTTATGCATTTTTACAATACCATAAGCTGTTGCCAATCCCAGTCCGGTTCCTTTTCCTATTCCTTTTGTTGTAAAAAAGGGTTCAAAAATTTTGTCTTTATCCGATTCCTTAATTCCCGAGCCTGTATCGGAAATTGTAAAAAACACTTCATTTTCAGAATCTTCGAGTAAAACCTTTAGCTTTCCGCCTTTTGGCATTGCTTCAACAGAGTTTTTAATCAGGTTTGTAAGAACCTGTATCATTTGCTCCTGATCGAGCATTGCAAGAGGGTTTCTTAATTTATCCCTGTCGATAGATACATCAATATTTTGGGGAACAATTACAGCCTGCAAACATTGTTCGGAAAGTTTAACAATATCAACCTCGGTAGAATTAACCTGGTTTTTTCGGGCAAAATTTAGCAACCCGCCAACAATTTTTTTACACCGGTTAGTTTGATCAACAATAAGTTTTAAGTCCTTGTAAATAGGAGAATCCTTTGGAGCTTCTTCGAGCAAAATATTTGCATACATGATCACAACTCCCAAAGGATTATTCAGCTCATGTGCTATTCCGGCTGAAAGCTGACCCATGCTTGCCATTTTTTCAGATTGCTTTAGTGCTTGCTGAATTGACGATAATTTATCGTTTGTTATTGCCAAATCGGTTATTGATTTATGAAGTTTTTCAATGGTATGAGGCAAACACATTTCTGTTTCGGCTAAGCCCTGGACAATGGCAATAGCATGTTCTTCGCAGCTATCGTAACCACAGGCACCACAATTCAGGTGATCTTTTGCATCCTTTTTACCCATCGATTCCAGCACATACCTTATATCTTTCCAGTCGGGAAACTCAAGAACCCTTCTTTTCGATTCGAAATTAACAGTTAAATCAATATCACTGTACTTATCAATATTATTCTGCCATTCTTTTTCGTTCAACGAATTTATTTTCTTATTCACGTAATTGTTTAAAAGAATTCTTCGGGCATATTGTCGTCCTCCACCTGACATACCGGGTCCCATGATGCAACCTTCGCATCCTAATAATTCAAGGTGCTGATTTTTAATAAATCCATCTTCAAATTCTTTAATTGCTTCCTGAAAATTGTTTCTCCCTTCAGCAACAATAATATCTCCCACGAGCAAATCATCAGTAATTCCTGCTGTTTGCAACAATCCCCTGCTAATGGGGAATATTGCCCCTTTTCCTCCAAGGGGGGAATCAAATTCGGATGGGTGAACCGTTTTTTGTGTTATACCCATTTGTATAAAAATATCACGCAGTTCAGTAAATGTTATCATTTCATCGACCTCATCTGTTTCAGCTTTTTTAGCTACACATGGGCCAATAAAAATAAGATTGATATTATCACCATATTTTCTTTTCATAACCCTCGACATGGCTACCATGGGTGAAGCAAGTGGAGCCAAATCTTTAACCAATGCAGGATGATAATGTTCAATATATGAAACAATAGCAGGGCAATCTGAAGATATGTAACATTTATCTGTTCCCTGATCTATTAATTTACGGTATTGTATGGCAACCAAATCGGCACCAAATGCTACTTCAGATACTACATCGAAACCAATGGCCCGTACCATGGATACAAATATCTTGTAATTGGCAATTTCTTTGAACTCAGCGGGGAAACTCGGGGCTACAATGGCAATATTTTTTTTCCCTGATTTTAAAAGCTCGAACATTTTTTCAGTTGTATTCAAATATACTTTTGCACCCTGACTACAAACTTTAGTACAATTGCCACAAACAATACATCGTTCATTTAATACTTCGGCCTGGCCATTAATAATTTTTATTGCTTTTGCAGGACATTCACGAACACAGGTATAACATACCCTGCATCTGTTTTTTACAGTATAAACTAAATCTCTGTTTTTATTTGATAATTTTGAATTATCCATTTATCCTTTATTCAGTTAATTAAAGTAAAACGTCACGTTTACTGTATTTTGTATGTAAATAACTGTTTGCTTTTACACTCAAAGGTTCTCCCAGGAATTTTTCATACAATTGAATTAAATTCGGGTTTTTATGAGCCACTTTTAAACCTTCTTTCTCGTCAATATCATAAATCGTTTTTAAACGTGCTTTTAAGATTTTATCATCATTGCAAAATGGTTGTCCTCCTCCATTTATGCAGCCCCCGGGGCAAGCCATTATTTCAACATAATGCAGGTCATCCCGGCCGTTTCTAATCTCTTCAAGTAGTTTATTTGCATGTTTCAAACCACTAACTACAGCTACTCCAATCCTTGAATCATCAATATCAATAAAGATTTCTCTTCTGTCCTTTGAACTCCGTAATTTCGTAATTTTATAATCGGGGATTTCGTTTTTTGAAGACAGAAAATAAAATGTTCTGATTAAACCTTCTGCAATACCTCCTGAAGCCGCAACGAGCTTGCCTGCCGAACTACGCGTATTAAATGGATTGTCTGCAATCTCTTCGTCGAGTAACTGAACATCAATTCCGTATAACTTAATAAGTTTTAACAATTCGCGCGAAGTTAAAACAAGGTCTATATCAGAAATCCCTTTATGAGTCATTTCTTCGCGTTGAGCTTCGAATTTCTTTGCAGTACATGACATAAATGAAACTGAAAAGATTTTCTCAGATGAAATAGTTTCCTGCTGTGCATAAAAGCTCTTTATCATAGAACCCATCATTTGTTGAGGCGATTTGCAGGTTGATACATTTTCCATTAAATCAACATGCGATTGTTCCATGTATTTTATCCACCCCGGGCAACAACTGCTAATTAATGGCAAGTTACCCTTATATTTTATTCTGTCAACCAGTTCTGCTGCCTGTTCATAAATTAGCATATCGGAAGCAAATGCAGTATCGAAAACTTTATAAAACCCGATTTTATGTAATGCATTAATAATTAGCCCGCTAATATCCTTCCCTGAACGAATACCCAGTTCTTCTGCAATTGATACAGTTACGGATGGTGAAAACTGAGCTATTACTTTAATATCAGGATTATTAAGCATTTCGAGAAGCACGTCGAAATTTGTTTTCTCATGTAAGAGACTTCCTGAACTTCTTCACAAATTCTGACACAACGCCCGCATAAAACACATTTTGCAGGATCACGAACAATTCCGGGGCTCGATTGATCGATACTGGCTTTTGATTTATTACCTGCTATTCTTCGTTCGCGTACATTTAATTCTTCAGCTAAATCCTGCAACTCACAATTCCCATTCCTGACACAATACAAGCAATCGTCGGGATGATTTGACAGAAGCAATTCAACAAGCATTTTACGGGATCGAATAACTCGTGGAGAATGTGTTTTGATTTTTAAAGGTTCGTCAATCGGGAAAGAACACGAGGGAATTAATCCTGATTTACCTTCAACTTCAACAACACATAATCGGCATGCTCCTGTTGGGGAAAATCCTTCCATTCGGCATAATGTAGGTACATTTATTCCATTCCTGTTTAAAGCCTCGAGTATTGTTTCCCCTTTTTTTGCCTGAATCTGCTGATTATTTACTTCAATGGTTATCATTATAAATAATTTCTTTGCTTTTATTTACTAATAATTGCACTAAACTTACAGGTTTCATAACAAATGCCACAACCAATACATTTATCCTGTACAATGAAATGAGTATTTTTAGGAGTACCAAATATAGCACCCGTGGGACATTTTTTTGCACACAAAGTACAACCGGTACATGCTTCAACATTAATCTCGAATGTTCTTAATTCCTGACATACACCTGCACTACAATTGCGTTCGAAAATATGTTCTTCATATTCATCGCGAAACCATTTTAATGTTGTAAGTACCGGATTAGCTGCTTTTTTGCCTAATCCACACATGGATGTATCTTTAATCACTTCAGCAAGGTTTTCGAGTTGCATAACACCTTTAAACCGTTGAAGAGTGGTATGCCCAAAATCATCTTTAGGTCTTTTACTTATATTTTCAAGTATTTCATACATTCGTCGTGTCCCTTCCCTGCAAGGTATGCAAATGCCGCAACTTTCTTTCTGTAAAAAATTCATAAAATACTTAACCGTATCAATAATACAATTATCTTCATCTAATACAACCATTCCTGCTGAACCTAAAGATGCCCCGGTAAGAATAACAGAATCGTAATCAACAAGAGTATCAATATGTTCTTCGCCCAATGTTCCTCCTGAGGGGCCACCAATATGAACTGCTTTAAATCGTTTATTTTTTGGTATTCCTCCTGCAATTCGATAAATGATATCCCTAATTTTAGTTCCCATTACTACTTCAACCATACCAACAAACTCAACTTTGCCACTAACCGAGAAAACTTTCGTTCCTTTACTATTAGCAGTTCCGATAGAATTGAACCAGTTAGCTCCTTTTTCAATTATAATCGGGATATTTACCAAGGTTTCAACATTATTCACAATAGTTGGCTGACCAAATAATCCTTTAGTAGCAGGGTACGGAGGTTTTGAATGAGGCCGTCCTCTTTTTCCTTCGATGCTTGCTATCAATGCTGTTTCTTCGCCACATACATACGCCCCGGCACCTTTCTTAATAATTATATCCAAAGAATATCCGCTTTTAAGAATATCGTGTCCTATTAATCCATATTCCTTTGCTTGCTGTATCGCATTTGAAAGACGCTTGATTGCTAAATCGTATTCCCATTCGATATAAATTAATGCTTTTTTCGCTCCAATAGCATAAGCAGAAATTGCAATACCCTCAACCACTTTATGCGGATCGCTTTCGATTAAAAGCCGTTCCATAAATGCTCCCGGATCACTTTCGCCGGCATTACAAATCAAATATTTTTGTTCGGCAGGTGTATTTAACGCGATTTTCCACTTTTTACCTGTAAAGTAACCTTCCCCTCCACGGCCTCTTAAATTACTCTCATCTACAATATTACAAACATCTTCGTGGGTATAATGCCTGATAGCTTTAACAAAAGTTTTGTAACCTCCAAAAGCAATATATTCATCAATAGAACCCGGATCAATTATCCCACAATTTTTTAATATAATTCGCTGTTGATTACTGAAAAATGATATCTCATCAAGATAAGGTAAATTTTCATATGGTTCGTGCATCGTATTTCTAAACTGGCAAAACACATTTTCTTCAGCAATATAATTGTTAAAATTTCCATCAAGTATTGCAATAACATTTTCTTCGCTTACATCTTTATATAAAAGCTTGGTTTTCCCTGGTAATTGTACTGAAATTAATGTTTCAACTGAGCAAATACCAAGGCTTCCGACTTCAATAACATGAGCTTTAATATCCCTTTCAACAAGATAGTCTTTTATTATTTGGGTTAAATTTTGAGTACCAGTAATTATTGAACATGAATTCTGACTAACAGTAATAACCGGAAATGTTACTTTGTCACGTTTAATAAAACTCAATTTGTCTAAAATATCTTTTGTATAATTTTCTGAATCATTCAAAAGAATACTGTTTATTATAAAATCTTTATTATTTTGATTCGTTATTTCAGCCATCATTCGTTCTCAATTTGCAAATAAAAATGAATTATTTCAGGTACTTTTTCCAAGGTTAACCTTGTATAAACCTTTTCATTAACCATCATTACCGGGCCAAAACCGCAACCACTCATACATTCTGTTTCTTCAAGGCTAAACAACCCATTCTTTGTTACTTCGCCATCATTAATCCCAAGTTTTTTCTTTAATTCTTTTAAAATGATAAAATTTGAATTTATATGACAGGACGTACCATTACAAATCCGGATATGATATTTGCCTTTAGGTTCAAACCTGAATTGGCTGTAAAATGTTGCCAGTCCATATATTTTACCTGTTGGTATTTTAAGGTAATCCCCAACTTTTACAAGAGCTTCTTTTGAAAGATACCCAAAATCATCCTGTATCTCCTGTAAAATTGGAATCAAATTATCGTGTTGAGTATAAGAATATTTCTCAAGGATAGAATCAATATCGGGCATAATGCAGATTGTTTGTTAAATCATTTAAATCCCTTATCACCACAAATATACAAATTAATATTGTTATAAGATGAACATTGTTAATATTTTCACATTAAATAAAAAATGATAATTATTATTTATTATATCTTATTGATTTACTTTGAATTATATGTTAATGTTATTCAATATGCTATTAAAACATTGAGGTAAATAAATATTGATTTTTAGTATAATTATTTTTGTTTAGAATATAATTGCTAATTTTGAATTTTAGGGAATTCCAGAATACGAATATGATGAAGAAAGAAATTGTAATATGCCTTGGTAGTTCATGTTTTTCAAGGGGAAACAAACAAACTGTTCAAATTATTAAAACCTATTTAAAAGAACATAATTTTGAAGAACAAGTTTATTTCCATGGAAGCCATTGTTTTGGGAACTGTGAAAACGGACCGATGCTTAAAGTAGATAATATTATATATCAGAATATTACACCCGAAAATATAATCTACCTGCTCGAAAATATTTTTGAGAAAGAATAACGTGGATATTATTGATGTGAATCCATATTTTTATAGAGTTATCTGTTATACAAGCGAAAAATAGAATTATGCCACTAGTTGAGATTATTAAAGAAAAGTGCGATTTAAGTTATTCATGCGTAAGGGTTTGCCCTGTAAATGCAATTGAAGTAAAAGTTAATAAAGATTATGCACGAATCATCCCCGAACGCTGTATTGGATGTGGCAGCTGTACATCCGTTTGTCCTCAGGATGCCATTCGTTTTCTCGACTCTAAAGAACAAACCAAAATTCTTTTAAAAGAAAAAGGTAAAAAAGTGGCTGTAGTAGCCCCGAGTATTTCGGGCGAATTCCACGATATAACCGATTACAGAAAGTTTGTTCAAATGTTCAAACAATTAGGGTTCGATCATGTAAACGAAGTATCATTTGGAGCCGATATTATATCGTTAAAATATGCTGAACTTTTTAATAACTTTAAGGGGAAATACTATATTTCAACCGCCTGCCCGGTTATTGTTTCGTATGTTCAGAAATTCCAGCCCGAACTTATCGACAACCTTGTGCCTCTTGTTTCTCCTATGATTGCTACTGCAAAAATTGTCCGTAAACTTTACGGTAATGATACCAAAGTAATTTATATAGGCCCATGTATCGAAAATAAAAATGAAGCAACCGATTATTCAGGAGAAGGCCGGATTGATGCCGTACTGACATTTATTGAATTGCGAGAGTTATTTAATGAATTTAATATTCACGAAAGTACTCTTGAATTTTCTGAATTCGATGCTCCTATAGGATACAAAGGTTCGCTTTTTCCAATATCAAATGGTATTATTCAGGCATCCAATATCAGTGAAGATTTGCTTACCGGAACTGTAATAACTGCCGAAGGGAAATCGAATATGATAAATGCCACCCGGCAGTTCTATGAAGAAATAAAAACTATAAAAAAACACTTTAATTTATATTATTGCGAAGGTTGTTTAATGGGCCCCGGAACATCGCGCGGGGGCCAAAAATTTATTCGGAGAACGCGTGTCACCAACTATGCAAACAAGCGATTAAAAAATTTCGACCTGAAAACATGGGAAAAGGAAATTGAAAAATACTGGGATTTGGATTACTCCCGGACATTTAAAAGTGATGATCAGCGAATAGAAACCCCGTCAGAAGAAAAAATACAAGAAGTGCTTAAAGCCATTGGGAAAGAAAATGGAAACCCCGATTTAGGTTGTAATGCATGCGGGTACAATTCTTGCCGTGACTTTGCAATTGCAGTTTCTAAAGGCCTGGCTAAAACAGAAATGTGCCTGACTTTCACATTAAGAAACCGCCACGAATATATTAAATCATTACGCTCGACAAATGAAAAACTGGCACAAACACAAAAAGCATTACAGGATTCTGAACAAGTAGCCCGTAAAGAAAAAGAAGCTGCCCAGGAAGCATCAGATATCATTAATAATATGTTGCATAAACTAAATGCAGGTATTGTTATTATTGATAAAAACCTGAAAATAATTCAATCAAACACCAGTTTTATTGATATTTTAGGCGAAGAAGCTAAAGCTATTAATGAAGTTATTCCTCAACTGGTTGGTGCAGACCTTAAAACCCTGGTTCCTTTTAATATTTACAACTTATTTAACAATGTTTTTTCGACCAACGAAAATATCTTGAACCGCGATATATACATCGATGAACGATTTCTGAACTTATCTATTTTTGTTATTCGTAAAGATAAAATCGTAGGCGCGGTAATTCGCGATATGTATTCTCCAGAAGTTCGTAAAGAAGAAGTGATAAAACGGGTAAACGATGTTATTGATAAAAACCTGGAAATGGTTCAAAAAATAGGGTTTTTGCTAGGTGAAGGTGCTTCGGAAACAGAACAGATGCTAAACTCAATAGTAGAACTTTATAAAACTTTTAAGAAAGAAGAATAACAATGGAAAACAAGTTCTATATTGAGGTCGATTGCCAGCAAAAAAACCACGAGGGAGAACGAATCTGTGGCGATGTTTTTCTTTCTGAAAAAATTAAATCCGAAGGGCGTACCATTGTTGTTTTATCTGACGGTATGGGACATGGCATTAAAGCAAACATGCTGGCTACTCTTACAGCTACTATGGCTTTAAACTTTACCAAAGAGCATAAGGATGTTAACCGCATTGCCGAAATAATAATGAACACGCTGCCGGTTTGCAGCCAGAGAAAAATTAGTTACTCCACATTTACTATTATAGATATTGAAACTACCGGAAAAACGACAATATTAGAATACGATAACCCGAATACATTAATATTCAGAGATAATAAAAAATTCGATCCGGAATGGAAATGTATTATCTTGCAAAGTGAAAAAAATGCAGGAAAAGAACTTCGCAGCTGTACCTTTGATACACAAATTGAAGATAGAATTATTTTTTGTTCCGATGGAATTACTCAGTCGGGATTAGGTTCCGACAAGTATCCTTTTGGCTGGGGAATTGATAACCTGGAGTCTTTTGTCAAACGGTTAATTATCAACGATCCTAAAATATCAGCTTACAAACTATCAGGTAAAGTAGTAAGTATAGCATATCAGAACGATGGTTATCATGCAAAGGATGATGCCAGTTGTGCTTCAATCTATTTTCGTGAACCACGTAAATTATTGATTTGTACCGGGCCACCCTACGAAGAAGAACGTGATAAACAGCTTGCTGATGCAGTACGAAATTTCGACGGGCGAAAAATTCTTTGCGGTGCCACTACCGGCGATATTATTGCACGCGAACTGGATTTAAAAATTACAGATAGTTTCGAATTCGACGATCCTGACTTACCTCCCATTTCGTATATGGCTGGTATTGATTTAGTAACCGAAGGAATATTAACCCTGAGTAAGGTTTCAGAAATTTTAAAGGTCTATAATAATAATTACCAATTAGGCAAAGGACCTGCCGACCAGATTGTGAAACTCATAAAAGACAGCGACGAAATTCAGTTTATAATCGGAACACGAATCAATATAGCGCACCAGGACCCAAACCTGCCGGTTGAACTTGAAATTCGTAGAACCGTGGTAAAACGAATAGCCAAAACGCTAGAACAGAAATTCTTAAAAGAAGTTAGTTTGAAGTTTATTTAATCGTATTCACCAGATTAAGATAAATTTAGTGAATATGATCCCTGTTTAAATATTCCAAATAGAAAAAGCACCCCGAAGGATGCTTTTTCATGTTAAATAATCCGTATAAAATTACCCTAAATTAATCCTAAAAATATATTAGTACCCAGCTAGATTTTAAGCACAGGACAAGAAAATAGTTTTACCTAAAGTCTTGTGTCTAATAATCTTGATTCTATCTTTCTACTTATCGTTATATTCTGCCAGAATATCTTTAACTCCTTCGGGTGAAACTCTCCCGTAAGTTTTATCACCTACCTGAACAACAGGAGCTAATCCGCAAGCACCTACACAACGTAAGCAGCTTAAAGAGAATTTACCATCAGAAGTAGTTTCGCCCACTTCAATATTCAACTGGCGCTTAAATTCACCTAAAACATTCTCGGCACCACGAACATAACAAGCTGTTCCGGTACATATTGAAATGGGGAATCTGCCTTTAGGTTTCATGGTAAAGAACGAGTAGAATGTAACCACACCATACACCTTTGCAACCGACATTTCCAGCTCTTTCGCAATTACCTCCTGTATTTCGGCAGGCAAATATCCAAAATGTTCCTGTGTTTTATGTAGTACATTAATTAACTCACCCTGTTCGTTATTAAAAGACTTGCATATTTCTTTTATCGTATTTAAGTCTTTTTCTTTTATTTTAACTTTTATTCTTGACATTGATTTTTCCTCCAATTTAAATTTCAAACTAGCTGATTTCAATTTTTCGGCTCCTGTCGAAATAATGTGTATGCAACAAATGGTGAGCTTTTTCACTCATTGGTTTACCTAAGAATTCCTCATACAGTTTAATGATATAAGGGTTTTCGTGCGATTTACGAATTGTTTTGCCTTCATCCTCTGCATAAATAGCTTTTGTACGAGCTGTAAGTATGCTTGAATCGCTATGATGTAATGGCTGACCACCACCACCAATACAACCGCCAGGGCACGACATAATTTCTATTGCATGAAATTCTGATTTCCCTGCTTTAATATCTTCAAGTAGTTTGCGGGCATTTCCTAAACCATGGGCAATACCAATATTAATAGGAGTACCATTGAAATCGATGGTAGCTTTTCTGATAGCTTCCATACCACGTAATTGTTCAAATTCAATTCTGGCAAGTTTCTTACCTGTATGTAATTCGTAAGCTGTACGAACTGCAGCTTCGATAACACCACCCGTAACACCAAAAATTACTGCTGCACCAGTTGATTCGCCAAGTGGTTTGTCAAAATCTTCATCCGGTAAAGATTTTAAATCTAAGTTTGCCTGCTTAATTAAATGAGCTAACTCGCGTGTTGAAAGTGAAAAATCAACATCAGGATTTCCGTTAACTTTAAACTCATCGCGTTGTGCTTCGTATTTTTTAGCCAAACAAGGCATAATAGATATCACAATTAAATCTTCGCGTTTAACTTTAATTTTATCAGCAAAATAAGTTTTTGCAATTGAACCGAACATTTGCTGAGGTGAACGTGCTGTTGATGGGATGTCTTTCATTTCCGGGAAATTATTCTCGAAGAAATTAACCCATGCCGGACAACACGATGTAAGTATTGGCAATTTTACCTCTTTATCGCCACTTAAATGTTTTGTTAATCGGCCTAATAATTCTGTACCTTCTTCCATTATAGTTAAGTCGGCAGCAAAATCGGTATCGAATACATAGTTAAAACCTAAACGACGCAATGCAGCTACCATTTTTCCTGTAACTAATGTTCCTGGTTCTAATCCAAATTCTTCGCCTAATGCAGCACGAACAGCAGGAGCTGTTTGTACGATAACAGTTTTTGTAGGGTCTGAAAGGGCATTAATAACCTCTCGTGTATGATCTTTTTCAGTTAATGCACCTGTTGGGCAAACTGCAACACATTGGCCACAATATGTACAAGTAGAATCTTCGATATCCATTTCGAAAGCGGGCCCAACAGCAGCTTCAAATCCACGTTTAAATGCTGAAAGAGCACCTACAGTTTGAAAATCATTACACATCATCTCGCAACGACGGCACATGATACACTTGTCCAAATCACGGATTAATGATGGTGAGAAATCCATTTTATAGGTTGACATAGCAGCATATTCCTGCCCTGGTATTTCCCTGATTCCTAATTTTATTGCCATATTTTGCAAATCACAATTACCCGACTTAGAACAAGTCAGACAATCTTTAGGGTGATCGGACAGGATAAACTCCATAACTGTTCTGCGGGCATTAATAACACGCATAGAGTGAGTATTAACAACCATACCCTCGGTACAATCGGTTGAACACGATGGAGCCAGGTTTCTTCTCCCTTCTACTTCGACAACACAAATACGGCAACCACCCGGTTTATTCTCAATACCAAGTCCTTCGAGATTCATATAGCAAAGTACAGGGATATCTATACCTAATTGCCTGGCAGCTTTATATATAGTAGTCCCTTTTTCTACTTCTACAAGCTTGTTATCTATAGTTAATTTTACTTTTTCCATTGTATAACTAATTATTATTTAATAATGATTGCATCAAATTTACATCTCTCCATACAAGCCCCGCATTTAATACATGTTTCGGAGTTTATAAAATGAGCCTCTTTTTTTTCTCCTGTAATAGCACCTACCGGACAAGCGCGTGCACATGCAGTACAACCAACACAATTCTCCGCAATAATGAAATATTTCATCAAATCTTTACATTCACCCGCAGGGCATTTATGATCTTTCACGTGAGCCAAATATTCATCGTAAAAATTATCTAATGTAGATAAAACAGGGTTTGGCGATGTTTGTCCTAAACCACATAATGAAGTATCTTTAATTACATTGCTCATATTTCTTAATCGAACAAGATCGTCCATAGTTCCCTGGCCTTTTGTAATTCTATCTAATAATTCGTGTAATCTTTTATTACCTATTCGGCAAGGAGAACATTTTCCGCAAGATTCTTCAACTGTAAAATCGAGGAAGAATTTGGCAACAGAAACCATACAGTTATCTTCGTCCATAACAATCATTCCACCAGACCCCATCATAGAACCGGCAGCAATAAGATTATCAAAATCGATAGGTGTATCGAGATGTTTTTCAGTTAAACAGCCTCCCGACGGACCACCAGTTTGAACAGCTTTGAATTTTTTCCCTCCTTTTATTCCACCGCCAATTTCATAAATAACTTCGCGTAATGTTGTTCCCATAGGAACTTCAATTAAACCTACGTTATTAATTTTCCCGGCTAAAGCAAATACTTTAGTACCTTTAGATTTCTCGGTTCCAATTTTATTAAACCAGTTTGCGCCTTTTCTAATAATTACAGGAACAGATGCAAATGTTTCAACATTGTTCACGTTTGATGGTTTTCCAAGATAACCCTTTTCCGCTGGAAATGGAGGTTTAATTGTAGGTTCACCGCGTAAACCTTCCATAGAGTGAATTAATGACGTTTCTTCACCGCAAACAAAAGCACCTGCACCATATCTTAATTCAATATCAAAATCAAAATTGGCAGCAAATATTTTTTTACCTAATAAACCATATTCGCGTGCCTGATCAATAGCAATTTTAAGCCTTTTAATTGCCAAAGGATATTCTGCACGAATGTAGATTAATCCTTTTGTAGCACCAATTGCATAACCACAAATAGCCATGGCTTCCAGAACAGCATGAGGATCGCCTTCCAGAACAGAACGATCCATGAATGCGCCCGGATCGCCTTCGTCGGCATTACAAACAACATATTTTTGGTCTGCCTGGTTTTTAGACGCGATTTCCCACTTTAATCCGGTTGGAAATCCGCCTCCTCCACGTCCTCTTAACCCTGATTCTTTAATCTCTTTAATAACATCCTGGGGAGTCATTTCAGTAAGACATTTACCCAACGCCATATAGCCTTCTCTGGCAATATATTCTTCAACATTTTCGGGATCGATAAAACCACAATTTCTCAATGCAATACGGATTTGTTTTTTATAAAAATCCATGTGTTTTGAATCAGTAATTGCTTCTTTCTTTTCAGGATCCTGATATAATAACCGGGTAACTTTTCTCCCCTTAATAATGTGTTCTTCAATAATTTCTTTTGAATCTTCAGGTTTCACGTGAACATAGAATGTATTATCGGGTGAAACTTTCACGATTGGGCCTTTTTCGCAAAAACCAAAACAACCGGTCATAACAACCTGAATTTCATCTTGAAGGCCTTTGTTTTCGAGTTCCATTTTCAAATGTTCGACTACAGAATCGCTTGCAGAAGCTCTACATCCTGTACCACCACAAACAAGCAAATGCATTTTATATTTTGTCATTATTCTTCCTCCTTTATATCATTATTTATCATCAATAACTTGATAATTAACAGGTATAATTCCATCTACCAGTTCACCCAGTTTTATGTATTTCTCAATAATTTCGTCGGCTTTTTTCATATCAACATAACCAAATACAATGGGTTCTTCACCTGGCTTTTTAACTTCAATAGTAGGTTCTGCAAAACAGTACCCCATATCACCTGTTTGTGTAACAACAGCTTCAATGTTTCTTTTTTCCAGTGCTTCAATTAGGAAATCCATAACCTGCTTAGCGCCAGAAGCAATTCCACTAGTTGCCATACCTACTTTTATCTGAACGTAGTTTTCAGCGCTATCTCCTTTTTCCCGGAGATCTACTTTTGTTTGCAGTTCTTCTTTCATCTTTTTAAGATCTGCCAAAGTTTTTATTTTTGTCATATTTACTTTGTATTTTAATTGAAATGTATTTTCCAGAATATTTTACAAAATTATTGCTTTAGGTATTAAGAATCATCTTAAATTATATATCCTTAAACATAAATATTATATAACATATAATTCGCTAAGGTTTTCATTTATCATTTCTTTTAACATTCCCCTAATTTTGGGATCATTAATTCTTACATTTTCCAATATTCCTTTTACTTCACAAGTATTAAATTCATATTTATTATCATTTACTTCATGAATATATTTGAAATCAATATCAGGATTTGCTGCAACAAGCAAAACAATTGTTCCTGAAATATCCCCCAAAGGAGGCCTATCGATATGATCGTACTGAAATGTAACCTGGACTGAAGTTTCAACTCCCTTTTCGGAATAAATTTTTAAATATCCATTAGCCTGCCCGGCACTATGCTTCAGAAGCGGAATCCCCATACCCACTTTACGGGTTGTTCGGGTTGTTGTATATGGATCGGTTACATGATTCAACAATTCAGTATCCATTCCTTCACCATTGTCCTTTATTACTATCTCAATATAATTTTTCACTCTATTTTCATGAATACTTATTTCGATAAGAGTTGCTTTAGCTCGTATAGAGTTCTGAACAATATCTAATATGTGCATTGAAATAGTATTCATTACAAAATAACCTTTCTGCCATTTTCTGATTTTAATGCCATTCTAATTTCGCTAAACGATTTCCCGTTCAGATGAAATGTAGTTGAAACATCAGCAATATTCTCTATAAAATGAGCATCTGAACTTTGAATAAAACAAGAATTCGGCAGGTAATTATTTTGTTTGATGAACTCACTTTTTGAAATAAATTTTGATAATTCCAATGCATCAACATGTAAGTCAGGAGGAATGAACCCCAACTGGCTTATAATTGAATATCTTGCTCTATCGATATGTGCAGGAATAAACAATCCATTTAAGCTGTGCACTTTTTTTTCTATTTGGTTTATAGTTTCATCCAGCGCCGAAATTAAAAGCCAGTCGATTTGCTCAATAATATTTTCATTTCTATCAACAACTACCTGATAACCAAATTTATTTACATCATTTCTAATTTTGGGGATATGAAAATCCAGGTAACTCTGAAATTCAAACAATTCATCATCATTTTCAAAGAACGCCAAGCAATGTGCTTCTTCTTTTGTGGTAACTTCTACTCCTTTTAATACCAGAATATCGTACGTTTTTGCAATATCATCAAGCAATTTACAATTTTTAGTGCTATTATGATCCGTGATCCCTAAAATATCGATTCCTTTTTCTTTGGCTTTTTTAACAATATTTAAAGGACTCATTTCTAAATCGCCACAAGGTGATAATACAGTATGAATATGTAAATCGGCCTTGTAAAAATTCATTTTACTTAATCAATTCGTATAGTTTGCCTGCAATTTCAAACGTGTTCATTTTTGTTACCAATACAGGAACACCTTCTTCGTTACTTTGAGCCACGGTATCATTATCGGGTACAAACCCCTTAACCAGAATAACAGCAGCTAAATCTTTAAGAGAGGCAATAGCCATCACATTTTTATGTGTTTGCAGTGTAATCCAAACCTGTCCTTCTTTCGAATTACCCATTACATCGCTCAACAAATCAGAAACATAACCTCCGGTTACTTCCCTGCTGAGCCCAGATTGTCCGCAAACAACCTCTAATTCCAGCTTATTTATTATATCTGCAACTTGCATAGCTTATATTGATTAACATTTACGGTTTAACTTTTCTTTACCCCAAATATTCTTCATAATATCGTGGGATTGATCCATATCAATTATTCCTTTTTTCTCGAACAATCGTTGAATAAAAATGCAATGATTAATTGCTGCACGATCCTGAACAATATCTTCGGCCAAAGCCTGGCAATTTGGAGCGCCACAAGCACCACAATCAACACCAGGTAAGCACTTCATAATTTCCTTTACACGACGCATTTTATTCATAGCTTCAGCCATATTTTCGTCCAGTTTCATCATTGAACGCGGGTTAATCTTGCCTATATTGATATTTTCATTTAAATACTTCCTGTATTTCAAGATATCTTTTGAATCAATTCCCGTGTTATTTTTTTTAAGATGTTTGGCCTGTTTTTTTAATCGTTCAACAGTTAAAAAGCGATTTGTAGTTGTTAACACGCCACCGGCACAACTTTGGTCGCAAGCACGTAACTCAAGAAAATCAACATCTTTAATTTCTTCGTTTTCGATTTTCTCCAAAAAATCCATTACATTATGCACTCCATCAATAGCCAAACAGCGTCCTTTCATAACATCAACCTCGCCATTGGTTAAGCTCCAAACGGTTCCTTCCGGTGATAAATATTCCTGATCAACCTCTGCTTTAGATTTAAAGTCTCCTCTGCGTACACTTGTATATACTTTGTTGAAAATAAAATCCATATTAATTACACCGTTAATGGGAGATTTTTCTTCGCCAACTGGGCTTTTGACTGCAGCAATTTTTGCAGCACATGGAGTGATATAAAATATTCCAATATCCGATTCATCTACACCTTGGTCAATAAGCTTTTTCTTATAATAAAGTGCTGCAATATCCAATGGTGGGTGCAAAAGAATGATATTATCGACCAAAGCGGGGAATTTCACTTGTATTAAGCGAATAACAGCGGGGCAAAAAGACGATATCAATGGTTTTCTACTATCATTTTGTTTGGCATAATCTTTAATGGCATCCTTTAAAATATCAACACCATGCTCAACTTCATAAACATCTGTAAACCCCAAATCCATTAAAACATTATAAATCTGTGATGTCTTAACATCTTCGGGAAACTGGCCAATTAAAATTGCTGGTAATAATGCAACCCTGTATTTGTATTGAAAAATCTTATTAAAATCGTCCTGTTCTATAATAATAGCATGTACGGGACATACTCTGAAACATTCACCACAATCAATACAGCGGTTTTCGAACAATTCTGCTTTACCATCCTTTACTCTTATGGCTTCTGTCGGGCAAACATGCATACAATGCGAACAACCTACGCACAGGTCCTTATGAATTTTTAATGCATGATGAAAAACATTTTGCTCCATGATTTATTCTTTTACCAAATAAGCAATAATTGTTAATTTCGTTCCAAGCCCTACTTCGCTTGATAAATAAAACTCATCCGAGTTATTTTTTATATTCGATAGTCCCATACCGGCACCAAAACCCATTTCTCTAACTTTCTCCGAAGCTGTAGAATAACCTTCTTTCATTGCCAGCTGAATATCACTAATTCCAGGGCCTTTATCATTTACCTGAATTTCAATTTTATCAGTATCAATATTGATTATAACTTTCCCAGAAAATGCGTGGGCAACAACATTCACTTCTGCTTCATAAAGAGCAACAACCGTTCGTTTAACAATTTTATGATCACCAACCAGTTGTTTCAAAATTTTCTTCAACTGACTAGATGCATAACCCGCTTTCGAGAAATCACCACCTTCTATGTCGAACTCAAAATACATTTGTTTAAAAAATAGGTTTTATTCCCGCGTTATATAATTTCCCGGAAGTTTTGAATACAGAACTTTCACATTCTATTAAAACAATATTTGATTCTTTTGCCAGATTTATCATTTCCTGGTTCACTTTTTTATTCCTGGCGAATATTATGCAATTGATATCAGACATTTCGGCTGTCCGAATTGATTGAGTGTTTGAAAGTCCTGTAATTAAAAGAACATCATCCGTATCGAGGGTTAAAACATCACTCATTAAATCTGAAGCAAACCCTCTTAATATTTCTTTATCTAATAATTCATGGCCACAAACTACATCACCTTCAATTATTCCTACAACATCTCTAATTTTCATTTCAGAAATAAATTTAATCGTGTTTAACTAGATTCCAATGACAATTATAATATTTCACTGCAAAGATAAATACTTTTTTGTTACATTTTTCACACTGTTATTTTTTTCACACTTTATTTCTGAATTAAATAAAAAATAATTTCTATATCATTGATTATGTGTTACTTAATAGCAATTAATCTAAATATGTTTTACAACTTATTTTGTTATTTAGAAATAATCTCATTAAAAATTTAATTATATTATTAATACGTATTTAAATTTGGGGTACAGGAAATTATAAATAATGGTGTTTTCCCATTTACACTTTCTCAGATCATTAAAAAACTATTTTTATATAAATGGTATCTTCAATAAGATCAATTTTGTCGAGCAGCATTGATTTTGCTTCTCTAAAGAGTATAGGGTATTTACCGGTTTATCATCAGCATTTGTTATACTTAAAGAAAGTTTGAACGATTCGTTGAAATCGAAATGCAATGAAGAAAAAACACTTCGGGTAATAAAACAAAAAAAGGAGCTAAACAGCTCCTTTCTTAAAAAACATTTTTAATTATACTCTTTTACGAGGGTGATAATGTGTATGTAATAATTCGTGTGATTTATGGCCAAGAGGTTCGCCAAGGAACTCTTTATAAATCTGAATTACTTCGGGATTTTCGTGTGATTTACGTATTTTCATACCTTCATCTTCGCGATAAATTGCTTCGGCTCGTTTTCTGCGAATTTCAGGAGTAGTAGGAATTGGTTGGCCTCCGCCACCAATACATCCACCTGGACATCCCATAACTTCCACAAAGTGATAGTTTGCTTCACCTTTTTTAATTGCTTCCATTATTTGATGTGCATTTGTTAAACCATGAGCTACTGCAGTTTTTAACTCAACACCTTCAAGGAAACTCCATGCAGGTAAAACATTTTCTAACTTTACAGAAGCTTCACGAACGCCTTCCATTCCGCGTACTGCAGTAATATTCAGGTTTTTAAATGGCACTTCACGACCTGTTACCAGTTCGTAAGCTGTACGAAGTGCTGCTTCCATAACACCACCTGTAGCTCCAAAAATAACTGCAGCACCAGTTGATTCACCCATTATACTGTCAAATTTTTCATCAGATAAAGATTCGAATTCTATACCAGCTTGTTTAATCATTACAGCAAGTTCACGAGTAGTAATACCCAGATCAACATCCTGGAAGCCACTATCTCGCATTTCAGGACGTGCAGCTTCGAATTTCTTAGCTGTACAAGGCATAATTGAAACACTAACAATTGTTGCAGGATCAATACCTTTCTTCTGTGCATAATATGTTTTTGCAAGTGCTCCGAACATTTGTTGAGGTGACTTACAAGTTGATAAATTATCGAGATATTCCGGATATAAATGCTCAATAAACTTAATCCAACCTGGTGAGCAAGAAGTAAACATAGGAAGTTTAATGCTTTGATCTTTATCAACCAAAGCTTTTTTAAGTCTGGTTAATAATTCAGTACCTTCTTCCATAATGGTTAAGTCAGCAGTAAAGTCAGTATCAAGAACTGAATCGAAGCCAAGGCGTCTTAATGATGCAGCCATTTTACCAGTTACAATGCTACCTGGTTCCATGCCAAGATCTTCGCCTAATGCGATACGAGTAGCCGGAGCAGTTTGAACAATAACATGTTTATTTGGATCGTAAATAGCATCCCAAACCTGATCTATGTAATTTTTCTCAATCAATGCTCCTGTAGGACAACGGTTTACGCACTGACCACAGTTTGTACATACTACATCATACATTGGATTTTCGAAGAAAGTAGAAATCTTCATATGATCGCCTTTGTAAGCAACACCCAATGCACTTACATGCTGTAATTCATGGCATGTTCTTACGCAACGCTGACAACGAATACATTTACTGTCATCTTTTATAATTGATGGTGATTGTTTATCAATTTTATACTCTTTAAAAGGTACCAAATCGATGAACATAGGCTCAGTAATAACCATCTCACTAGCAAGGTTTTGCAACTCGCATTTGGTATTTTTATAACATTTTGTACAATCAGCATTATGTTCAGAAAGCAACAATTCGACAACATGTCTGCGTGCATTTCTAACTTTATGAGTATTGGTATGAATAATCATTCCTTCAGAAGCAGGCATAGCACAAGATGCTACTAAATTTTTTGCGCCTTCCTGTTCAACCACACACACTCTACAATTTCCTGCAACACATAAATCTTCGTGATAGCATAATGTAGGAATATGTATATTTAATTTTTTTGCAGCATCAAGAACAGTCGTTCCTTGTTCAACGCTAACATCGATGCCGTCTATTTTTAAATTTACTGTTTTAGCCATTTTTTATCTTCAATTTAATATTTACATTGATAAAATTTATTAGTAAATCATTTCTTCTTTAAAATTGTCAACAATAGAAGAGAATGAGTTTGCAACAGATTGGCCAAGCCCGCATTTTGCAGTTATTTTCATTGTATCGGCCAATTTTTGCAAAGAATCTAAATAAGCTGCAGATTTTTCACCTTTTTTAACAGCTTCTATACCTTTTTTAAGTTGTTGACAACCTACACGGCAAGGAGTACATTGTCCGCACGATTCTTCTTCAAAGAATTCAACATAGTTTTTCAATACATTATACATTGAACGAGAACTATTGAAAAGCATCATTGATCCACCTGTAGGAACACCTTCAAAACCAATAATTGTGTCTTTGAATTTTTTTCTTGGAACACAGAAACCTGAAGCACCTCCAACTTGAACCGCTTTAGTATCACCATCACCAAATTCTTCAACGAATGTTTCTAATGACATTCCCAATTCCAATTCATAAATTCCTGGAATCGGGGTATCACCTGAAACGGAGAATACTTTAGATCCTCTTGAATCGGCAGTACCTAAATCGTGGAATTTTTTAGAGCCAATATTGCAAATCATAAAAGCGTAAACCAATGTTTCAACATTATTGATAACTGTTGGTTTTTTTCTGAAACCTGCTATTGTTGGATATGGAGGTTTGTTACGTGGTTCACCACGGTGTCCTTCCATTGATTCAAACAGTGCACTTTCTTCGCCACAAATATATGCTCCTGCACCCATTAGTAAATGAATCTGAAAATCAGAGCCAATTTCTTTAAGTGTTTTATGGAATTGGTCAAGAGCTTTCTCTATATCTGCTTTTAAGAAACGGTATTCACCACGTAAATAAACGTATCCATGTTTAGCACCAATAGCTTTACCGCAAACAGCCATACCACCAAAAACTTTATGAGGTACGCGGGTCAGAATTTCGCGATCTTTAAATGTTCCTGGTTCGCCTTCATCGGCATTACATACTACATATTTTTCAGATTCAGTTTGTTCTGATGTAAATTTCCATTTCATTCCTGTTGGGAATCCTGCTCCACCTCTACCTCTTAATCCTGAATCGAGAATTTCTTTAATAATATCTTCTTTAGATTTATTGAGAGCTTTAGTAAGAACATCTTTATATATACAGTCTTCACTGAATATAAGGTCAACTCTTTTTAGTCGTTTATCTGGCATAATTAAAATCTCCTTTAATTGATTTAATATTATCTGTTTTTCATGTAATCACCGATAATCTCGCTCACTTTTTCAGGAGTAAGTTCAGTGTATGCATCATCATTAATAAGCATTGCAGGACCTTTGTGGCACCAGCCAAGACAATTTGTTTCAAGTAATGTAAACTTCTTATCTTTTGTAGTTTCACCAATTTCGATTTTTAATAAATCTTCAATTGTTCTAAGGATTTGCTTTTTACCTTTCATATCACAGGTAATGGTTCTGCACAAGCGGATTACATACTTACCTCTTGGTTCTGTATCTAGAAAAGAATAAAAAGTAGCTGTTCCGTACACCAATGCTGCAGACATATCTAATTCTCTTGCAACTTCAGTCATAGCAAAATCCGAAATGTATCTCTCTTCGGATATGATGCCTTGTAAAATCGGAAGTAAACTTTCTCTATTTCTTCCATGCTTGTCAGCCAATTGCTTAACTAATTCTTTAATTTCTGGCATTTTCTTCTCGTTTTATTAATTTGTTAATTTTATAACAGTGTTATTTTACTAACACCTAAATTATACATATTCATGTGATTTTCAAAACTAAATATAGAACTACTGTATAAGCGAGAATATGACATTTATTATATTATTTCATGATAAAAGTCATACTTGTTCTATAATTTAAAATACAATATACTGATTTACTTATATATAAAAAAATTATAATTGTATATTTCCAATGCTCAGGATGAGTATTTATAATTAATCTAAAAAAGAAATACTTATTAATATAAATAATCATTGGTGTCCGATTAAAATTTTACTAAACCTTGTAATATGAATAATATTAAGCCTTTTCTTAGATTTCACCACTAAGTGGCTTCATTTTTATTTACTGTTTAATTCTACAAAGATTTTACTGCTACGCAGTATTTATATTAGCAACGTAGTTGCTATATATTTGTAGATAAATACATTATAAAATTTATGAAGCAACATAGTTGCGACATCTTTATTGGTTTCAATTTTACCGAACAATAGTGAAATAATATCAATACATTGCACATTAAAGCGTAGGAAAATAAAGAATGTATATACTACCTACAAAGAAAATACATTAACAATTTTCAATTTTTCGATTTTCGAATTACTTAATCAGGTTCATTTCATTAATAAGATGTTTTGCCCCGGCATATTTATCTATAATAAAAAGTACATACCGAATATCAAGAGTTACATTCCTGCTATAATCGGGATCATACATCATGTCGCTAGCTATACCCTCCCATGCCCTGTCGAAATTTAGCCCTATTAAATTACCTTCTGCATCAAGCACCGGACTACCCGAATTTCCACCCGTGGTATGATTCGTGGCAATAAAACAAATTGGTACTGAACCATCTTTTTCGTAAACTCCAAAATCTTTTTTTGTATATAAATCTTTCAATTTATCGGGAACATTGTAATCATAAATTGCCGGATTATCTTTTTCAATAACTCCGTCAAGAGTTGTATAATAAAGGTATTTAACGCCATCTCTTGGATAATATCCCTTTACTTTTCCATATGCTACACGCATAGTAAAATTTGCATCGGGATAAAATTTCTTTTGTGGTTGTATTTCGCGCAAACCATTCATGTAGATTTTGTACAAACTATCGTTTTTTGCTGAAATTGCAAAATATTTTTCAGAAACTTTGTTTTTGTAAACATCAAGAAATGATGAATAAAGGGCATAAACCGGATCATTTTTCAACTCACCAACACGCTGAGATGTATAATTATACAGAATACTATATAGTTTTTCTGGTTTATTAAATATTGTTTCCTGTAATACTTTTTCAATGTATTTATCGAAATCTCCATTATATTCTGATTGAATTAATGAATAAACAGGCGGGTAGAAATCTTTATTTACACCCGAAAAATACATTGGTAATAAGGCTTTAAAAACATCATTATCAATGCGCGAGTCATAATTTTTATAAAATCCAGATGAAATCATAATCAGTTTATTCCTTTCCTCCAGAATCATTGTTGTATCAGTCTTATTTTCAGACAATTCAATCAGTTTTTCAAAATCTGCTACAAAATCAAGAATTTCAATCCCATTAATAGCTTCTTTCCAATAATCGGTGGCTAAAGCATAGGGGTTAATGTTTTTATAATTATCTTCAAATTGATTGATTAAACCTTCGTATTGAGTGTTTGTTTTTGTCCAGGCTTCAAATTCTTTCTCAAGTTGCATTTTTTTATTTATAGCATCTAATCGTTGCAATCCGCGAATTTCTCCATCCCACTTTTTCCAGGAATTGCTTATTCCATAGTTTTTACTTGCATATTTAATCCGTATGGTATCATTATTTTCCATGTATGCATTCATAATTCGTAATCTCTCGTCTCTGAGTTTTATTTTGTGAGGATTCCTGGTTTCTGAAATTAATTTCATGGCATGTGATGTTAAGTATTCTTCTGTTGAACCGGGATAACCTAAAACCCAGGTAAAATCATCTTCATTTACTCCTTTTATTGATACATTTAAAAACTTTTTCGGTTTATACGGAACGTTCTCTGTTGAATAATCGGCCGGCTTATTATTTTTACCTGCATATATTCTGAATACAGAAAAATCACCTGTATGGCGGGGCCACATCCAGTTATCGGTATCTCCACCAAATTTACCAATTGATGAAGGAGGAGCTCCTACAAGTCGAACATCTTTAAATTCTTCATAAACAAATAAATAATACTCATTTCCGTAATAAAATGGCCGTACAGATGCTATATAGTCTGAACCTTCGATAGCCTTACTTTCAACAGACTGTATATTTTTATTAATTATTTTATTCTTTTCTTCTTGTGACATCGAATTATCAACTCCATTTAAAATTGATGATGTAACATCTTCGATACGAACAAGAAATTTTACAGTAAGGCCCGGGTTCGGTAATTCTTCTTCTTTCGACATAGCCCAGAATCCATTTTTAAGGTAATCCTTTTCTATGCTACTGTGTCTTTGAATTTGTCCAAATCCGCAATGATGATTCGTTAAAAGAAGTCCCTGGTCGGAGACTAATTCTCCTGTACATCCTCCCCCAAAAATTACGATTGCATCTTTTAAGCTTGCTTTATTAATGCTATAAATATCTTCAGCTGTTAACTTAAACCCTTTTTTCTGCATATCGGCAATGGTGTATTTTTCTAATAATATTGGAATCCACATACCTTCGTCGGCAGACAAACTAGTGATACCAATAATTATCATAGAAAACAATACCAAGAATATCTTTTTCATTTTATACGATTTAGGTATTTATAAATTTATCGAGTTCGTGATATAACTTTTGAATAGGTAAACCCATGACATTAAAAAATGAACCATTAATTTTTTCAATTGCAATATAACCTATCCATTCCTGAATACCATAAGCACCAGCTTTATCGTACGGTTTATAATTTTCGACATAATAGGTTATTTCTTCAAGCGATAATTTTTTAAAATAAACATCAGTGCCGGCAGAAAATACAACTTCTTTATCGATAGATTTTATACAAACTCCTGTATATACCTGATGGCAGTTTCCACTTAATTTTTGAAGAATTGAAACGGCATCGTTAAAATCCACCGGCTTATTAAGTGCTTCATTTTTAAGCCAAACTATTGTATCGGCAGTAATTAATATTTCATTTTCTTTTAAATCGCCATTAAATGATTTAGCCTTATATTTTGCCAGAAAAACAGCTATTTGTTCCTTAACAAGTTGTTTGGGATAATTCTCATCGCCAGAAGAGTTTATTACAACATCGAATGTAATGCCTGCATCGTTTAATAATTGTTGCCTTCGTGGCGACTGAGATGCCAGGATGATCCTGAATTTGTCTATATTCGGAATAAACATAACTACAAGCTAATATTCTGGTTAATAATATAGTTGACAACCAAAGCATACATTATTCCAGCCAGCATAATAATTTTTGAAAGGCTGCTTGCAAAATGATAATCCTTTTTATTATCGGCAATAATTATTTTATAGAACAATACCAACAGTGGAAATAATAAAAAAACTACAAAATAAATGAGAGTAATATTATCGGTTAAGAAACGAATGTAAGCAAAAACCAACGAAAAAAGTACAAGCAGAATTAATGAAACAAGAATAATCTTTGTATTGAGAACACCTAAAGCTATTGGTAAAGTTTGTCTTCCATAGGCATTATCGCCTTCAAAATCTTCAACATCTTTAATAATTTCGCGGATTAATGTGAGGAGAAAAGCATAAAAAGCAAATGCAGAAACCCAAATCACGATAAGATTAAAGTCTAATCTCATCTCTATCATTAGTGACCCATAGGTTTTATTTAGTAAAGGAATCTCGAACAAAATAACCATAAGCGGTACGAGAGCAGTTAATATTGCTACAATAATATTTCCTATAAGGAACTGGCGTTTATAGGTTGTAGAATAAAACCAGAGAATTCCGGTTATAAAAACAAATACAAGTGATAAAATTGGAATACCAATATAAAATGATATATAAGCACCCAGGCCAATTCCCAATGTATTTAAAACTACATGAATAAGAATGGCAGTTCTGCGATGGATGCTTTTATCAATCAATACTTTCTCCGGCCTGTTTAGTAAATCTGTTTTTGTATCAAAATAATCGTTAAATTAAATATTGTGTTAATACAATAATTAATAAGTTTTTATAACGAATCAGCTGCAAGAAGTAAATCATGATTTTATGTAATGGTTTTTAATATTTTACCCATTTACCCTGTAACTTCAATACTTGTTCAATGACATCGCGTACACATCCCTGTCCGCCAGGGAAAGTAGAAATATAATGAGCGATTGACTTAATTTCTTCTACTGCATCAGCCGGACAAGTAGATAAACCTGCAAGTTTCATTACTTCGTAATCAGGAATATCGTCGCCCATGTAAAGTATCTCTTCTGGTTTTAAGTTGTATTTAAAGTAAAAATCTTCAAAATCTGACTTTTTATCTTTCGAATTCATGTAAATATCGGTGATCTTGAGAAATTGAAACCGTTTGCGAACAGCTTCAGAGTTTCCGCCGGAAATTATTCCAATAATATAACCCTGTTTTATTGCATAGTTTACAGCATATCCATCTTTCATATCGACAGCACGAACAAATTCGCCTCCCGGTTCTAAATATATTTTACCATCGGTAAATACACCATCTACATCAAAAATAAATGCTTTTATATTTTTCAGTTTTTCTTTATAGTTTGCCATATATTCATATTCTATTTTTTATTTATTTTATAGATGCTCTCGCTGATGCTGATGAGTTTATATATTTTTTGAAATTCGGGATAATTATTAAGCATTTCAATATGTTCATCAATTACTTTTTTATCATTTCGCAATGCGGGGCCTGTTTGTGCTTTATCGGGGCTTAAATTTATTGCTTTATTTACAGTTTCTTTAATTAATGGTTCAAGTTTTTTAAAATCAACATCCTGCTCACTTAACAAATGTAAAGCAACAGAATACATGTGATTTGAAAAATTGCATGCAAAAACAGCTGCTAAATGAATTTTTTTTCTTTTTTCTGAATCTATAAAGTCTGCCTGATTTGTGAGGCTTCGTGCAAGTTCAAAAAGTTTATTCTTTGTTTGTTCGTTATTCGCTTCAATGCATAATGGGACATTTGAGAAATCAATATTACGGCCTTTTGTGAAGGTCTGTAATGGATAAAAAACTCCAAAATTATTAAATGTATTCTCAAATATCTCTATTGAAATACTTCCGGCAGTATGGACTACAATTCCATGCCTGACTTTTAAATGCTGGACTATGTATTCAAGAATCTCATCTTTTAATGCAAGGACATATAAATCGGCATCATCAGGAACCTGTACTAGGTTATTCGTAAAATCAGATTTTACATTTAAAGCTAATTCTTTTGCTGACTCCAAGGTTCTGCTATAAATCGTTTTGATTTTATAACCAGAATTAAATAATGCCTTTGCCAAATGAGTAGCAACATTTCCTGATCCAAGTATTGCAATTCCATTGCCGAAACTATTGTTTTTACTCATTTTTAATTGCTTTAAAGACGCGTAAATTTAAATGAAAAACTTTAGCTTTCAAAATCAAAAAAGCCCCGAATCTTTCGAAACGGGGCTTATACTTTTAATCTAAAATATTAGAAACAATATTTATTTTCTTCGATTAATTTATTTGCTATTCTTCTACGAGCATCTTTTGTATTAACACCAGGTAATTTAGTATAAATCTCTACTCCTTTTATTAATTTACTTGTCATTGCATTGTCATCAATCGAGTAAATAGCATCCATTGCATGTTTGTAAATCAATAATGATGTTTCGAATACATATACATCAAGAATATCGCGATACAAGCTCATACAGTCAGGTGTTTGACCTGACTCCAGTTTCTGAACACGCAGCATGGTTGATTCGGCAACATAAGTATTCATTAAAATATCTGCAATACTATTCATTACTTCCTGTTCGTTAACCAATGTACGTTCGAACTTATTGACTGCAGCTTCCATCAGCATGAGAGCTATGTTTTTAAAGTTTTCAACGAAGAATGCTTTGTCTTCGAAATATCCTTTAGGAGCATACGTATTTTTTAAATTATCCAAACCAGCAACAACTTCTTTAGCTTTTTCGAATAATTTAATTTCGCCTTTCTGCCCGCGTTTAATAATAGTATCGGTAACAAGCAAACGATTTATTTCGTTAGTACCCTCGAAAATACGATTAATACGTGAATCTCTGTACGATCTGTCGGCAGGCATTTCGGCTGAAAATCCCATACCACCCATTACCTGAACGCCTTCATCAACAACATAGTCTAAAGCTTCAGAACCAAACACTTTCATAATAGCAGCTTCTGAGCCATATTGACCGAATGCATCCATAATCGCTCTGCCATAATCGCATCCTTCCATTGCTTTGTACATATCAATAGCAATGTCGATATCCTTACTAACGCGATAAACAGCAGATTCTGTAGTAAATGTTTTAATAACCTGCTCGGCTAATTTATGCTTAATTGATCCGAAATTAGAGATTAATGTGCCAAACTGTTTACGTTCGTTGGTATAATTCACCGATTGAGAAATAGCACGTTTTGCAGCACCGAGGACATTTCCACCTAATTTAATACGTCCCATGTGAAGAATATTCAAAGCAATTCTAAATCCTTCGCCTCGTTTACCTAATAAATTCTCAACAGGAACTTTCACATCGTTGTAGAAAATCTGGCGTGTAGATGATCCTTTAATACCCATTTTCTTTTCTTCGGGATTTAAAACAACACCATCCCAAGCTCTTTCAACAATAAAAGCACTATAAACACGGTCGTTATCTATTTTTGCAAAAACAGTTTGAATATCAGCAAAACCACCATTGGTGATCCACATTTTTTGTCCGTTCAGGATATAGTGTTTGCCATCAGGAGAAAGAACTGCTTTTGTTTTACCAGAGTTAGCATCCGATCCGGCTCCTGGTTCAGTCAAACAATACGCTCCGGCATATTCACCGGTAGCCAGTTTGGTTAAATATTTCATTTTTTGTTCATGCGTTCCGTAATACGCAATTGGAAGCGAACCGATGCCTGTATGTGCAGAATAAGCTACTGCAAATGAATGTCCTGCGCCCATTTTTTCGCTTGCAAGCATTGATGTAACAAATGATTGTCCGAAACCCTGGTATTCTTCCTGGATAGAAACACCTAATAAACCAAGTTCGCCTGCTTTTTTAACTATACTGGCCATTAATCCTTCTTCCTGATGATCAATTCTTTCAAGATTAGGGAAAACCTCAGTTTCAAGAAAATCTTCGCAGGTTTGCGCAATCATTTTCTGCTCTTCGTTAAACTCTTCGGGGATAAAAATTTCGTTTGGTTTTGTTTGTTTCAAAAGAAATTCGCCACCTTTAATGGTTAATTGTTTTTCCATTTTATAATTTGATTAATTTATAATTCAAGTGATTGTTCAATTAATTCAGCAATATCGTAATTTTTTATTTCTGTTTCTTTGTTCTTGTATTTAAGTCCATCAGTCATCATCACCATACAATAAGGGCAAGCTGTAACAATAATATTGGCTCCTGTTTCCAGTACATCTTCGGTGCGTTCCATGAATACTTCTTTCTCACCTTTTTCGGCTTCTTTAAACATTTGTCCGCCTCCTGCACCACAGCATAAAGCCTGACTTCTGTTTCGTTTCATCTCTTTTAATGTTGATGGAATTGAATCCAGTACTTCGCGTGGAGCATTGTATTCACCATTTGCTCTTCCCAAGTAGCATGGATCGTGATAAGTTATTGTTTTATCTTTTAATAAGCTGCTTTCGATTTTGAGCTTACCTTCAGCAATCATTTTCTGTAAAAACTGAGTATGATGTATTACTTCAAAGTTTCCGTCAAAATCGGGGTATTCGTTTTTAAATGTATTGTAAACATGAGGATCGCAAGTAATGATTTTTTTCACCTCATACATTTTTAATATATCAATATTTGTAAGCGTTTGCATTTGATACAGCATCTCATTTCCTGCTCTGCGAGCCACGTCTCCACTTGATGACTCTTCAACTCCAAGAACAGCATAGCTAACATTTAAATGAGTAAGAATCTTAACAAAAGCTCTAATCACTTTTTTGTATCTGTCGTCGAAAGCACCTGCGCTACCCACCCAAAGTAAATATTCAGGTTTTTCGCCTTTTGCAAAAAGGTCAGCCATTACAGGGACTTCGATTTTACGTTTTTCAGCCATTTTTTATAAGTTTAAAGTTAAAAGTCTGCCTGTCGGCAGGCAGGTTAAAGGTTCAAAGTTGTTTAAACTCCAAACCATCTAATTCAATCTATGCTTTTTCGTTGATATAAAGTTCATTGGCCCATAACAAGCGATCTTGTTGAGAAAATTGCCATGGAGCTCCATTATTTTCAATATTGCTGAAAATTGCATTTAACTCGCCAGGAGCAGCAGCTTTTTCCATAACAAGGTATCGGCGCATTTCAATAACTAAAGAAACCTGATCAATATTAACGGGGCATTCATTAGTACAAGCATTACATGTTGTACAAGCCCATAATTCTTCTGCCGAGATGAAATCAAAAAGTGACTTATCATCTTTATAATCAACCCCTTTTTTATCAATATTTTTACCAGTTAATTCGAGACGATCGCGGGCATCCATCATCAGTTTCCGTGGTGAAAGTTTTTTGCCAGTTATATTTGCAGGGCAAACACGTGTACAACGACCACACTCAGTACATGAATATGCGTCCATAAGATTTTTCCATGTTAAATCCTTAATGTCCTGTGCTCCAAAAGACATTGCAGCCATATCGACATTTTCTTCAGGGTCAACAGGTTTACCGAGCATACTTTTAATCTCCCTGGTTATTGAAGGCATATTGGCAATTTTACCAGCGGGTTCAAGTTTCGAGAAATACACGTTTGGAAACGAAACAAACACGTGAAAATGTTTTGAATAAGGAATATAGTTTAAGAAAAGCATGATCCCTGCAATATGTAACCACCAACAAGAGCGATCAATAAGAACCAATGTTTCAGAAGGAAGATTCTGGATTAATGGCACAAAGAATGAGCTTAAAAAGAAGGAACCTACCTGCTCATAATGTCCGAATTCTCTTGTTTGTAATATGTAATCCGATGCATTCAAGAAGAAAACAGAAGTCATTAAAACAACTTCAGTTAAAAGAATAATATTGGCGTCAAGGCGAGGCCATGATGTCATCTCAGGTTTCCAAAAACGTGGCAAGCGAATTACATTTCTTCTGAAAAGGAAAACAACACATCCAATAATCACAAGTAATGCAAAGAACTCTGTTGCACTTATTATAACAGGATAGAATTTTCCCAAAAATGAAAATGCACGATGTGATCCGGTAATACCATCAACCATAACTTCGAGCATTTCAATATTTACAAGGATAAAACCTGCATAAACAAAAACGTGAAGAATTCCGGCAATAGGCAAGCCCATCATTTTCGACTGGAAAATGGCTACTTTAAAAACAAGCCACCATCTTTTTACCGGATTATCTTTTCGGTTAATATCTTTGCCTAATTTAATATTTCGTGAGATTTTACGAACATTGCGGGTAAAAAAGGCTATTGCTACAGCCAACATTAGAATAAAAACGATAGTACTAATCATTGTTTTCTATTTTAAAAAGTAATACTCTTTTTGGAATTAAGTGCCAAAAATAAAAATTAATCGTTATAAAACACAAATTATCAGAACTTAATTCGTGGTATAAAATGAACAAAGACAAAAGATATTTGTTAATACGCTTTTGTCTTTGAGTTCTATTCTGAGTAAAATTAAAAATTATTTTTCTTTTACAGCTTGAATCAATGCTGGAAGCACTTTTGCTGCATCACCAACTATTCCATAGTTTGCTGCTTCGAATATCGGAGCATCTTTATCGGTATTAATTGCAACAATACATTTTGATGAGCTGATACCGGCCAGGTGCTGAATTGCACCAGAAATACCGGCAGCAATATAAAGATTAGGAGCAATAATTTTACCTGTTTGTCCTGTATGTTCTTCGTGTGTTCTCCATCCTTCGTCAGATACAGGTCTGGAGCAGGCAGTAGCTGCGCCAAGCAATTGTGCTAATTCTTCAATTGGGCCCCAATTGTCGGGTGATTTCATACCACGACCACCAGAAACAACAATTTCCGCATCGGTTAAAATAAGTTTACCCGTTTGTTTCTGAACATCAGTTACATTGGTTTTTATATCACCACTCAATACAGGTTCGAACGCTTCTATTGCAGCAGGTTTAGGATTTTCGGCAAACTCGAATGAATTTTGTGATAATGTAATGATTTTAACATCCGATTTAATTACAACATTTGCAAAAGCTTTACCAGATAAAGCTTTTTTGTAAATTACAAATGGTTCAACACTGATTGGCAATTTTGATACTGCAGAACCTAATCCGGCTTTAAGCCTAACTGACAATCGGGGAGCAATAGCTTTACCCGTGTTGTTGTTTGCAATGATTACTACTTTAGCACCAACTTTTTCAGCTACCTGGGCAATAACAGAAGTATAAGCCTGGTTATCGAGGTTTTTTAATTTGTCGTTGGTAACAGTAATAATTTTATCTGTTGAGTAATTAGCTAACTTTTTTAATTCATCTTCCTGTACATTCCCTATTGATAGAGCTACAGTTTGGGTTTTTAGCATTTCTGCAATTTTACCTGCATAAGAAACCAATTCAAACGATTGTTTCTTGAATTTGCCATCCCAGTTTTCTGTAAATACTAATACTGACATATATTTTATTTATTAAATTCGAACTTTGGTTAATATTAATGATTCGTTAACTAAATTACTTTAGCTTCGTTTTGCAAAAGATGAACTAACTCTTTTACATTCTCAGGATCAATCATTTTGCAAGGAGGTTTTGGTTTTGGCAATTCAAAACTTACAATCTCGGTTAAAGCATCAATTGCCTGAGGAGCAACAACAGCAAGGGGTTTTGTTTTTGCCATCATAATACCACGCATAGCAGCAATCATAGGTTCTTTTGCAATACCTTTCTGAACAACAACCAATACAGGTAATTGAGATTTGATTACTTCTTTACCACCATCAATATCGCGTGTAATTTTAACTTCGCCATTTGCTATTTCTAATGTTGAAACCGCAGAAACAGATGGGATATTTAAAAATTCTGCTACCATTCCGCCAACTGCAGAACCATTATAATCACTCGATTCTATACCATTAACAATAATATCGAAAGGATTTGTTTTAACATATTCGGCAATCTGTGCAGCTACAAAGTATGCATCTTTTGGTTCGGCGTCAATTCGAACAGCATCATCAGCACCTATTGCAAGAGCTTTTCTAATGGTAGGTTCAGCATCAACTTTACCAACTGTAATTACAGTAACTTTTTCAATATTATTAGCTGCATTCGCTTTCAATTCTAAAGCACGGGTTAATGCAAGTTCATCCCAGGGATTAATAATCCATTGTACTCCTGCTGTGTCAAAAGCTTTATTATCATTCACAAATTTAGCTTTTGTAGTAGTGTCTGGAACATTGCTTAAGCAAATCAGAATTTTCATTTACTTTTTTATTTAAGTTAATAATTAAATTATTCTTTCTTTTTATATTAATTCAAAGTTTATTTTTTATTTATACCAACCTGTAATTATGCATTTTAATTACCAAACAGGACAATATTAAAAATAAGTTCAAAAAAACCTTAAATCGTTTAGGTTGGCAAATATAAAAATAAGTGTTTAACAAACCAAATATCTTCAACTTATGGATAGACAAAGCAAAATCAACCGATTAAATCAGTATGAATATGAATTTGTTTCCCTGTTAATTTCAAGTTAAAAACTAAATACATGTTTAAAATGAATCTGTCGCGCTCTATTTATTAAATTTGTTTTTCAAAATTATTTACAAATGAATTCAAAAAATCTGATAAAATCTTTAGGTCCAGGCCTTTTATGGGCCGGAGCAGCTATAGGAGTATCGCATTTGGTACAATCGACACGTGCCGGAGCAATTTATGGTTTTCAGTTAGTTGGAATTATTCTGCTGATTAATTTGTTTAAATATCCATTCTTTGAGTTTGGCCCCAGATATGCCACATCAACCGGGGAGAGTTTGCTCGATGGTTATAAGCGTTTAGGAAAATGGGCTCTTATAGTATATTTGTTTTTAACAATTGCAACCATGTTTACATTACAAGCTGCAATAACAGTAGTTACAGCAGGAATATTTTCATTTGTATTTCATGATGTGATGTCAACATTTTACTGGACAGTTCTGATTCTGGGGATTGGTTCAGCAATCGTGGCTTTTGGGAAGTATTCGGTATTAGATAAAGTAATGAAAGTAATTATAATTCTGCTAGCAACATCAACAATTGTAGCTGTAATATTTGCATCAACAAAGGGATTTCATCCAAACCCGGAATTCGCAAGACATTTTAACTGGGGGTTTACTGACATTGCCCTATTAATAGCTATTGCAGGCTGGATGCCATCGGCTATTGATATTTCTGTGTGGCACTCATTCTGGTCGATTGCAAAAAGCAAAGCAGGTAAACATATTCCATCAGTTAAAGAATCGCTTTGCTTCGACTTTAATGTAGGATATATTGGTACAGCAGTACTTTCAATCGGTTTTGTAGCACTTGGAGCTTTAGTAATGTATGGTACCGGCGAATCATTTTCAGAAAACGGAACGGTATTTTCCGGTCAATTAATGCGATTATTTACTTCAAACATGGGTTCATGGGCATACCCACTAATTGCTATCGCTGCTTTAACAACCATGTCGAGTACAGCATTAACCTGTTTAGATGCATATCCAAGAGTATTAAAACCTGCTACCGAACTGGTATTTCCAAAACTAAAAAAGAATAATTCCGACAGGTGGAATTGGCTATCGTGGCTATGGCTTGGTATTTTATTAACCGGAACTCTTTTGATTATTGCTTTCTTTTTAAAAGGAATGAGTTTTTTGGTTGACTTAGCAACAACATTATCGTTTCTTACTGCTCCTGTTTTAGGTTATATGAATTATAAAGTAATAACCGGATCAAATGTTCCAAAAGAACATCAGCCCAAATTATGGTTAAAAGTTTTATCGTGGGTTGGATTAATACTTTTAACAGGGTTTAGTGTTTATTATATTATCTGGAAAATTTTTATAGTTTAATTCTATTTCAAAGCGGCCGGAGTTTTGAACAAAAAAAGGGTGAATCGTACGATTCACCCTTTTTAATATAAAATTATTTTATGCCTGGGCAGTTGGCCCGCCAAAATTCATTGGCATAATCGGGCCCCCGTCGTCGGTTTTCTTTATTGTACCGTGCATACTTTCGTATTTGGCAATATTATCTTTTAGTGCACCCATAAAGCGTTTTGCATGCTCAGGAGTAAGAATAATCCTGGATTTTACTTCCGCTTTAGGGACACCAGGCATTACCCTGATGAAATCCAGAACAAACTCTGCACTTGAATGTGTAATAATTGCCAGGTTCGAATAAATACCTTGAGCAATATCTTCTTTTAAATCAATATTTATCTGCCCTTTTGGTTTTTTATCGTTTTCCATGATTTTTTATTTTCAAAAGTTAATCACGTTTTTTAGAAGTTACCATATTTTCATACTCTTCTTGTGAACCTACTATAATTTTCTCGTATTCACGAAGGCCAGTACCAGCAGGTATTTTATGGCCAACGATTACATTTTCTTTCAGACCTTCGAGATAATCAATTTTTCCATGAATAGCAGCTTCATTCAAAACTTTAGTTGTTTCCTGGAACGAAGCAGCAGACATAAAGCTCTTCGTTTGAAGTGCAGCTCTTGTGATACCTTGCAATACCTGACTTGATGTTGCAGGAACTGCATCGCGAGCTTCAACCAATTTAAGGTCTTTACGTTTTAACATTGAGTTTTCATCTCTTAATTTACGGGCAGTAACAATTTGTCCTGCTCTGAAAATTTGTGAATCGCCGGCATCAATAATAACTTTTTTATCGTAAATCCAGTCGTTCTCATCCATAAACTCCCATTTATCAACAACCTGACGTTCAAGGAATTTAGTATCACCCTGATCTTCGATTTCTACTTTACGCATCATTTGGCGAACGATAACTTCAAAGTGTTTATCATTAATTTTCACACCCTGTAAGCGATAAACCTCCTGAACTTCGTCAACTATATATTCCTGAACTTTTGTAGGGCCTTTAATTGCCAAAATATCAGATGGGGTAATAGCTCCATCAGATAATGGAATACCAGCCTTAACATAGTCGTTTTCCTGAACAAGAATTTGTTTTGAAAGTGGAACCAGGTATTTCTTTATTTCGCCTGCTTTTGAAGTAACAATAATCTCCCTGTTGCCCCGTTTAATTTTTCCAAAAGCAACTTCACCATCGATTTCAGAAACAACAGCGGGATTTGAAGGATTTCTGGCTTCGAATAACTCGGTAACACGAGGTAAACCACCGGTAATATCACCAGATTTACCAACAGCACGAGGAATCTTTGCAATAATTTCACCTGCTTTAACCATTTGTCCATCTTCGATGTTCATGTGAGCACCAACAGGTAAATTATACATTTTTATTTCCTCGCCATTTTTTCCAAGTAAACGTAATCCCGGATTTTTCTTTTTATCGCGTGATTCAATAATTACTTTTTCGCGAAATCCTGTTTGTTCGTCAGACTCTTCTTTAAAAGTAACACCTTCAATGACACTATCGAACTCAAGTTTTCCGTTTGCTTCAGAAATAATAACAGCATTGTATGGATCCCACTCACAAATTAAAGTTCCTTTTTTAACTTCACTTCCGTTTTTAATAAAAAGTTTAGAACCATAAGGAATGTTATATGTTGATAGTACAATACCTGTATTTTTATCGATAATACGCATTTCAGCCAAACGGCCAATCACGATATTAACTTTAGAACCGCTGTCATCAACTTTTTCAACAACACGTAGTTCTTCAATTTCAATTATTCCATCATATTTGGCAATAACTGAAGAATCAGCTGCAATATTCGATGCTGTACCCCCAACGTGGAATGTACGTAATGTTAACTGAGTACCAGGTTCTCCAATTGATTGAGCTGCAATAACTCCAACAGCTTCTCCTTTTTGAACCATTTTACCCGTTGACAGGTTGCGTCCATAACATTTTGCACAAACTCCGTTTTTCGATTCACAAGTTAATACTGAACGTATTTCTACTTGTTCTATTGGTGATGCTTCAATATTTCTTGCAACTTCTTCTGTAATTTGCTCTCCGGCACCAATAATCATATTTCCTGTAAGAGGATGGTAAACATTATGAACTGTTGTTCTGCCTAAAATTCTTTCGTATAATGTTTCAACAATTTCTTCGTTCTTTTTAATTGCAGTTGCAACCAAACCACGAAGAGTACCACAGTCTTCCTCGGTAATGATTACATCCTGAGAAACGTCAACCAAACGTCGTGTAAGATAACCGGCATCGGCAGTTTTTAAGGCTGTATCGGCCAAACCTTTACGAGCACCGTGTGTTGATATAAAATATTCAAGTACTGACAAACCTTCTTTAAAGTTAGAAAGAATAGGGTTCTCAATAATTTCGGAACCTGTATTTCCTGATTTTTGTGGTTTTGCCATTAAACCTCTCATACCTGAAAGCTGACGAATCTGTTCTTTAGATCCCCTTGCCCCAGAATCTAACATCATGTAAACCGAGTTAAATCCCTGGTTATCGGTAGAGAGCTTTTTCATTAATGTTTGTGTAAGCTTAGCATTAATGTGTGTCCAGATATCAATTATTTGATTATACCGTTCGTTATTGGTTATAAAACCCATGTTGTAGTTACTTAAAACTTCTTCAACTTGTTTATAACCATCATCAACCAATTCATCTTTTTCTTTCGGTATAATTACATCATCAAGATTGAAAGATAGACCACCCCTGAATGCCATCTTGTATCCAAGGTCTTTAATATCATCAAGGAATCTGGCAGTAAGGTCTGTACCTGTTTTTTTAAGTACATTGCTGATAATATCTCTTAATGATTTTTTAGTTAAAAGTTCGTTGATGTAACCAACAGGTTTAGGAACAAACTGATTGAAGAGAACTCTGCCAACAGTTGTTTCAATTGTTCTGCGAACGGGTTCTCCATCAACAAAATCATCAACTTTAACTTTTATATTTGCATGAAGAGCAACTGCGCCTTCGTTATAAGCAATAATTACTTCCTGGGGCGAATAAAAAGATAAACCTTCGCCTTTAACTCCGGGACGTTGCTTAGTAATATAATATAATCCTAAAACCATGTCCTGAGAAGGAACGGTAATTGGGGCACCATTTGCAGGGTTAAGAATATTATGCGATGCAAGCATTAACATTTGAGCTTCCAAAACAGCAGCATTACCAAGAGGTAAGTGAACAGCCATCTGGTCACCATCAAAGTCGGCGTTGAATGCAGTACAAACTAACGGGTGTAATTGAATTGCTTTACCTTCAATTAATTTGGGCTGAAAAGCCTGGATACCTAAACGGTGCAAAGTAGGTGCACGGTTAAGTAATACCGGGTGTCCTCTTAAAACATTCTCCAAGATATCCCAAACAACAGGATCTTTACGATCAACAATTTTCTTGGCAGATTTTACAGTTTTAACAATACCTCTTTCAATAAGTTTTCTAATAATAAAAGGTTTGTAAAGCTCAGCAGCCATATCTTTTGGTAAACCACATTCGTGTAAACGCAATTCAGGGCCAACAACAATAACAGAACGGGCAGAATAATCGACACGTTTACCAAGTAAGTTCTGACGGAATCGTCCTTGTTTACCTTTTAAACTATCGCTTAATGATTTGAGAGCCCTGTTTGAATCTGTCTTTACAGCATTTGATTTTCTTGAATTATCGAATAATGAATCAACAGCTTCCTGAAGCATACGTTTTTCGTTACGAAGAATAACTTCAGGAGCTTTAATTTCGATTAATCTTTTCAAACGGTTGTTTCTGATAATAACACGTCTGTATAAATCATTTAAATCTGATGTAGCAAACCGGCCACCATCAAGAGGAACTAAAGGACGTAATTCAGGGGGAATTACAGGAACCACTTTAACAACCATCCATTCCGGACGATTTATTCCTTTGGATGCGCGAAAAGCTTCAACCACGTTTAATCGTTTTAATGCTTCGTTTTTACGTTGTTGCGATGTTTCGGTATTTGCTTTGTGTCGTAACGAGTATGATAATTCGTCCAAATCAAGTCGCTCAAGCAATTTATAAAGTGCATCTGCACCCATATCAGCTATAAATTTGTTTGGATCGGAATCATCTAAATATTGATTCTCTTTAGGTAAAGTTTCAAGAATATCAAGATATTCTTCTTCTGTTAAGAAATCAAGATAATTAACCCCATCAGATGCTTTTATACCCGGATTGATAACGACATATCTTTCATAATATATTATTGAATCCAGTTTTTTTGTTGGTAAGCCTAATAAGTAACCTATTTTGTTAGGAAGTGATTTAAAGTACCAAATGTGAGCCACGGGTACAACAAGGGAAATGTGTCCCATTCTTTCGCGGCGAACTTTTTTCTCAGTTACTTCAACACCACAACGATCGCAAACTATACCTTTATATCTGATTCGTTTGTATTTACCACAATGGCATTCGTAGTCTTTTACCGGACCAAAAATACGTTCGCAAAATAATCCATCACGTTCAGGCTTATAAGTCCTGTAATTGATTGTCTCTGGTTTTAAAACTTCTCCACTCGAGCGTTCAAGAACTTCTTCGGGTGAAGCCAAACCAATAGAGATTTTTGTAAAATTACTCTTTACCTTATTATCTCTTCTGAATGACATATAATGAGTATTAAATGTATTAAATATAAAAAAACATAAAGAATGCCAGATTTGTCCAGCATTCTGCTTTATAAGAATTTAGTCAAGGTTAACACTTAACCCTAATCCGCGAAGTTCGTGTAACAATACGTTCAACGATTCAGGAATACCAGGTTGTGGCATGGGTTCTCCTTTAACAATGGCTTCGTAAGCACGGGCTCTACCATTAACGTCATCTGATTTTACAGTAAGAATTTCCTGTAAAATATTTGATGCACCAAATGCTTCAAGAGCCCACACTTCCATTTCACCAAAACGCTGACCACCAAATTGAGCTTTACCTCCAAGTGGTTGCTGAGTAATTAATGAATATGGGCCAATTGAACGGGCGTGCATTTTATCTTCAACCATGTGACCTAATTTTAACATGTAAATTAGTCCTACTGTAGCTGGTTGGTCGAACTTCTCACCTGTTCCGCCATCATAAAGTTGTGTTCTGCCATACGCGGGTAATCCGGCTTTTGTCGTGTATTCGGTAATCTGATCAAGGGTTGCACCATCGAAAATCGGGGTTGCAAATTTAACTCCTAACTTTTTACCTGCCCAGGCTAAAACAGATTCATAAATCTGTCCAAGGTTCATACGAGAAGGTACGCCAAGAGGATTAAGAACTATATCAACCGGAGTTCCATCTTCTAAGAAAGGCATATCTTCAACACGAACTATTCTGGCAACTATACCTTTATTCCCGTGTCTTCCTGCCATTTTATCACCAACAGTAACTTTTCTCTTTTTAGCAATATAAACTTTTGCCATTTGAATAATTCCTGTTGGAAGCTCGTCACCAATAGTAATATTGTATTTTTTACGCTTAACCTGAGAGTCAAGAGTTTTATATTTTACAATATAATTATGTATTAAGCCTCTGATAATGTCATTTTTATCTTTATCGGTAGTCCATTTATACGGATTGATATTCATGTAATCAATTTCCTGTAAAATCTTTGTTGTGAATTTTACACCTTTTGCAACTACATCGGCATTATAATAATCTTTAACACCTTGTGAGGTCTTACCATTAATAAGAATTGACAACTTGTCAATAAGCTTGTTTGTTAATTGTTCAACTTTCAGGTTAAACTCTTTTTCAACAGCATCGAGTTCACCTTTATCGGTATTTTTCGATTTTTTATCTTTTATTGCTCTCGAGAATAATTTTTTATCGATAACAACGCCACTTAATGAAGGAGAAGCTTTTAAAGAAGCATCTTTAACATCGCCGGCTTTATCACCAAATATTGCTCGTAATAATTTTTCTTCAGGTGAGGGGTCAGATTCTCCTTTAGGAGTAATTTTACCAATAAGAATATCACCTGGTTTAACATGAGCACCTATTCGAATTAAACCATTCTCGTCAAGATCTTTGGTTGCTTCTTCGCTAACATTAGGAATATCTGCTGTTAGTTCTTCAAGGCCTCGTTTGGTATCACGAACTTCAAGGACATACTCATCAATATGAATTGAAGTGAAAACATCGTTTTTAACAACATTTTCTGAAATTACAATAGCATCTTCGAAATTATACCCTTTCCAAGGCATAAATGCGACTTTTAAATTTCGTCCTAAAGCTAATTCTCCTTTATCAGTACCATATCCATCGGTTAAAATCTGGCCTTTGGTAACTTTTTGCCCTTTACGAACAATTGGTTTTAAATTGATACAGGTGTTCTGATTTGTTTTAGAGAATTTAAGCAATTTATATCGAATAGTATCATCATCGAAGCTGATAAAACGTTCTTCCTCTGTTCTTTCGTAACGAATAATAATTTCTTCGGCATCAACATATTCAACTATACCGTTTCCTTCAGCTACAATTTGTACTCTTGAATCGCTAACCACGTATTCTTCCAAACCAGTACCAACTATTGGAGCTTCGGGCACTCAAAACGTGATTTAATCCTGGGGTTTATAAACTTGCCTTCATCACTAATTGGAGCATTCGCCTGGGCAATTGTTACACCTTCTTCTTCTTCGGCACTTAAAAATATCACTCCTTCGTCACTTAAATCAACTTTGCCTTCAGTAACTTTTCTGTAAGGAGTTTCAATAAATCCTAAATCATTAATTTTTGCATAAACGCATAAAGATGAAATAAGACCGATGTTTGGGCCTTCAGGAGTTTCAATAGGGCATAATCTTCCGTAATGGGTATAATGCACGTCACGTACTTCGAAACCGGCTCTTTCTCTCGATAATCCACCAGGGCCTAAAGCCGACATACGTCGTTTATGAGTCATTTCACCCAGCGGGTTCGTTTGATCCATAAATTGTGATAACTGGTTCGTTCCAAAGAAAGAGTTTATTACAGATGACAATGTTTTTGAATTAATTAAATCGATTGGAGTAAATACCTCGTTATCGCGAACATTCATTCGCTCACGAATAGTTCTTGCCATACGAGCTAAACCAACTCCAAATTGATTTGATAATTGTTCGCCAACAGTTCGTACCCTACGATTGCTTAAATGGTCAATATCATCAACATCTGTTTTTGAATTTATTAATTCAATAAGATATTTAATAATTTGAATTATATCTGCATTTGTCAGGACTTTGGTCTCTACCGGTGTTTCAAGGTTAAGTTTTTTATTTAACCTGTAACGTCCAACATCACCAAGATCGTATCGTTTATCGGAGAAGAAAAGCTTATCGATTACATCACGGGCAGTTGCTTCATCTGGTGGTTCAGAATTTCGAAGTTGTCTGTAAATATGCAATACAGCTTCTTTTTCCGAGTTACAGGGATCTTTCTGCAAGGTATTGTAAATAATTGCAAAATCGGTTATGCTCTGATCTTCTTTATGAACCAATATTGTTTTTGCACCAGAATCAACAATCTGATCAACATGTTCATTTTCAATAACTGTTTCTCTGTCGATAATAACTTCATTACGTTCAATAGAAACAACTTCACCGGTATCTTCATCAACAAAATCTTCAACCCATGATTTTAAAACACGGGCTGCAAGTTTTCGTCCAACATATTTTTTTAATCCGGATTTTGAAACTTTCACCTCGTCAGCGAGGTTAAAGATTTCAAGAATTTCTTTATCACTCTCGTAACCAATAGCTCTTAAAAGAGTAGTTACAGGTAATTTCTTTTTACGGTCGATATAAGCATACATCACATTATTGATGTCGGTAGCAAACTCGATCCATGAGCCACGGAATGGAATAATTCTAGCCGAGTAGAGTTTTGTTCCATTTGCATGTAAGCTTTGACCAAAAAATACACCAGGAGAACGGTGTAATTGAGATACAATAACACGCTCCGCGCCATTTATAACGAAAGTACCTCTTTCGGTCATGTATGGAACTGTTCCAAGATATACATCCTGAATAACTGTATCGAAATCCTCATGTTCAGGATCGGTGCAATACAATTTAAGTTTTGCTTTTAACGGAACGCTAAAAGTTAATCCACGTTCAATACATTCTTCAATAGAATACCTGGGTGGATCGATATAATAATCTAAAAATTCAAGTACAAAGTTATTCCTGGTATCAGTGATTGGAAAGTTTTCGCTAAAGACCTGGTATAAGCCTTCTTTTTTTCTTTCTTCAGGAATAGAATTAAGCTGAAAGAACTCTTTAAATGATTTTAATTGAATTTCAAGAAAATCAGGATATTCCAGCTTATTTTTAGTTGATGCGAAACTAATTCGTTTATTGGTAATATTTGAAGACATTTACGTAATGAATTAATTGAACTCAAACAAAAAAATAATAAAAAGGCTTAGAATCCTAAACAAAAGGACTCTAAACCCTGAAAGTTAGTATGTTAGGTTAACCCTATTTAAGTTCAACTTCTGCTCCTGCTTCTTCTAATTGTTGTTTAAGTGATTCAGCTTCTTGTTTAGAGATACCTTCTTTAACCGCTTTAGGTGCAGCATCAACTAGTTCTTTAGCTTCTTTAAGTCCTAAACCAGTTAATTCTTTTACTAATTTTACAATTTGTAATTTAGCGCCACCTGCTGCTTTTAAGACAACATCAAATTGGGTTTTTTCAGCTGCTGCTGCTTCGCCACCGGCTGCAGGTCCTGCTACAGCTACTGCTGCAGCTGCAGGTTCTATACCATATTCTTCTTTTAATATGTTTGCTAATTCATTTACTTCTTTTACAGTTAAGTTAACCAACTGTTCTGCAAACGCTTTTAAATCTGCCATTTTTACTTATTTTTAAAATTTAATTACTTATTTTCCTTATTCTTTTTTATCTGATAGTGTTTCAAGAACACCTGCTAGGATGTTATTTCCTGTTTTAAGCTGTGAAATTACTGTTTTTATTGGTGATTGTAATAATCCAATAAGTTCGCCCAGTAATTCTTCTTTAGATTTCACATTTACTAATGCTTCTAACTGATCATCGCCAACATATACTGATTCTTCAACATAAGCTCCTTTTAAAATAGGTTTTGGGAATTTTTTTCGGAACTCTTTGATCAGTTTTGCCGGAGCATTTCCAGTTTCAGTAAACATTATTGCAGTAGGCCCTTCTAATACAGGGTAAAGTTCTTCTACCTGGTAATCTGTTTTTTGTAGTGCTCTTTTTAGAAGTGTGTTTTTAACAACCAACATTTGAATGTTGTTTTCGAAACATTTTCTACGAAGCAAACTGGTACTTTCTGCATTTAGTTCACTGGCATCAGCAAGATAAAAATGTGTTGCGTTTTTTAATTGATCAACAAGATTGTTTACAATTATATCTTTCTCTTCGCGTTTCATAATAAAATTTTTTACTCTTTAATGTCAAATTAGAATTTAAATAGATTTAGTATCTATTTTAATTCCTGGACTCATTGTGCTAGAAAGGTAAACACTCTGTATATAAGTTCCTTTTGCTGCAGATGGTTTAAGTTTATTAACCATAGCAATAAATTCTCTTACATTGTCAACCAATTTTTTAGGTTCGAAAGAAACTTTTCCAATAGCTGAATGGATAATCCCAAATTTATCAACTTTGAAATCTATTTTTCCTTTTTTAACTTCTTCAACAGCTTTACCAACTTCCATTGTAACAGTACCTGTTTTTGGATTTGGCATTAAACCGCGAGGGCCTAAAATTCGACCTAAAGCACCAACTTTTGCCATAACTGGAGGCATCGTGATAATTACATCAACATCTGTCCATCCACCTTTTATTTTTTCAATGTAGTCATCTAAACCAACATAATCGGCTCCTGCCGCTTTAGCTTCTTCTTCCTTATCAGGAGTACAAAGAACTAAAACTCTTGCTGTTTTACCAGTACCATGAGGTAATGTAACAACACCACGAACCATTTGGTTAGATTTTCTAGGGTCAACTCCTAATCGCACATCAAGATCCACTGATGCATCAAATTTAGTGGTAGTAATTTCTTTTACCAGGTTTGATGCTTCTTCAATAGTATATTGTTTACCAATATCGATCTTTTGGATGGCAATCTTTCTATTTTTAGTAAGTTTTGTCATAACTTCTTTCGAAATATTAGATATTATTTATTACCCGGAAAATCACCTTTTACAGTGATACCCATACTTCTGGCGGTTCCGGCTACCATCTTCATAGCTGAATCAATTGTAAAAGCATTCAAATCAGCCATCTTATCTTCTGCAATTGCACGTACCTGATCCCATGTAATAGAAGCTACTTTATTTCTATTGGGTTCAGCAGATCCTGATTTTAATTTGGATACTTCAAGTAGTTGAACAGCTACAGGAGGAGTTTTAGTTACAAAATCGAAAGATTTGTCGCTATAAACAGTAATAACCACAGGTATAACCTTACCGGCTTTATCCTGTGTTCTTGCATTAAACTGCTTGCAAAACTCCATTATATTTACACCTTTGGAACCTAATGCAGGACCTACTGGTGGAGATGGGTTTGCAGCACCACCTTTTATTTGCAATTTAATTAAACCAGCAATTTCTTTTGCCATAATCTAAATTTGTTCTTAAAAATTTACTCTTTTTCGACTTGCATAAAACTTAATTCCAGTGGTGTTTTTCTACCAAAGATTTTAACCATTACTTTTAATTTTTTCTTTTCATCGTTAACTTCTTCAATAACACCATTGAAACTATTAAACGGACCATCTATAACTTTTACAGTTTCTCCAACAAAAAAAGGAACATTCAATTCTTCGTCGCTTTCTGCTAGTTCATCAACTTTACCTAATATACGATTTACTTCAGACTGACGCAAAGGAGTTGGGTTGTCACCTTCCGACTCAAGGAAGCCAATTACATTGGTAATATTTTTCAGGATATGTGGAATTTCTCCAACTAAAGCGGCTTCTATCAGAACGTAACCAGGGAAAAAACTTCTTTCTTTGCTAATTTTTTTCCCATTTCTGATTTGGTACACTTTTTCAGTTGGAATTAATACCTGAGAAACATAATCTTGTAATTTAAGTCTGGCTATTTCGCTCTCGATATACTCTTTCACCTTTTTTTCTTTTCCACCAATAGCCCGGAGAACATACCACTTCTTTTCAACTTCAGCCATGTTTCTTCTTAGATTAATAGAATAAACTGTAAATTATGTCCATTAAATTTTGAAAACTAATATCCATCACAAAAATAATTAATGCGATGATTAAGGAAGCAATCATAACAACAATTGCGCTATTCTGCAATTCTGACCATGTAGGCCAGGAAACTTTATGTATAAGTTCGTTAAATGCTTCTTGAAAATAGATTTTAAGTTTCATGTTCTTTAATAAAATTTGCACGGGTGGTAAGGATCGAACTCACGACCTTTGGTTTTGGAGACCACTGCTCTACCAGCTGAGCTACACCCGTGTTTAATAAAGATTCGAATATTTCACGAATCTTTATTTATACTGATTTATTCAACAATTTCTGTAACCTGACCAGCACCAACTGTTCTACCACCTTCGCGGATAGCAAAACGTAATCCCTGGTTAACAGCAACAGGAGTAATTAGCTCAACAATAATAGTTAAGTTATCACCAGGCATAACCATTTCAGTTCCTTCTGGCAACATAATTTCACCTGTTACATCAAGAGTTCTGATATAAAACTGAGGACGATATTTATTATGGAATGGGGTATGACGTCCACCTTCTTCTTTTTTCAAAATATAAACTTCAGCTTTAAATTTTGTATGAGGAGTAATTGAATTTGGTTTACAAATAACCATACCTCTTCTGATTTCGTCTTTATCAACACCTCTTAATAAAAGGCCCACGTTATCACCAGCTTCACCTGTATCGAGGATTTTACGGAACATTTCAACTCCTGTACAAACTGATTTCTTTTTATCAGCACCAAGACCGATAATTTGAACTTCGTCGCCAGTATTTACAACACCTGTTTCAATTCTACCAGTAGCAACAGTACCACGGCCGGTAATTGAGAATACATCTTCAACAGGCATTAAGAATGGTTTTTCACGTTCACGTGGAGGCAATTCAATATAAGTATCAACAGCGTCCATTAACTCCATTACTTTGTCTTCCCATTTAGCTTCACCGTTAAGTGCACCTAAAGCAGAACCTTTAATAACAGGAGCATTATCGCCGTCAAATTTGTAAAAACTTAATAATTCACGAACTTCCATTTCGACTAATTCGATAAGTTCTGGATCGTCAACCATATCCACTTTATTTAAGAACACAACAAGTCTGGGAACGTTTACCTGACGAGCTAAAAGGATGTGTTCGCGTGTTTGTGGCATAGGGCCATCAGTAGCAGCAACTACTATGATAGCACCGTCCATCTGAGCAGCACCAGTAACCATGTTTTTAACATAGTCAGCGTGTCCAGGACAGTCAACGTGAGCATAGTGTCTGTTTGCTGTTTGATATTCAATGTGTGCAGTATTGATTGTGATACCTCTTTCTTTTTCTTCAGGGGCATTATCAATAGAATCAAAACTTCTTACTTCTGACAAACCTTTCTTAGCTAAAACCATAGTAATGGCAGCTGTAAGAGTAGTTTTGCCATGGTCTACGTGTCCAATAGTACCAATGTTTACGTGTGGTTTGGACCTGTCAAATTTTTCTTTAGCCATAACTCCAAAATATTAGATAATTAGATAATTTATAATAACATTCACTTTTAAAAACATTCAAATTTGAGCCAATGATGGGAATTGAACCCATGACCCCTTCCTTACCAAGGAAGTGCTCTACCCCTGAGCTACATCGGCAGGGATTAGAGCGGGAGACGGAACTCGAATCCGCGACCCTTAGCTTGGAAGGCTAATGCTCTACCAACTGAGCTACTCCCGCAAAATGTTGGTGGGGAGAGCAGGATTCGAACCTACGAAGGCGTACGCCAGCAGATTTACAGTCTGCCCCTGTTGGCCACTTAGGTATCTCCCCAACAATAACATTTCCGAGCCGATGGAGGGATTCGAACCCCCGACCAGCTGATTACAAATCAGCTGCTCTGGCCAACTGAGCTACATCGGCATTTCTTATAAGAACATTGATAATTCGAGTTGCAAAAATATTAAAAATCCACAATTATCAAACTCCTATTTGAATTATTTTATATAAAAAAACTCATCTCAAAATTCGATTATTTCTAAAGATTTTGAAATGAGCCTTTTAAATTTATTATCCCGAAATATTTTTATTCAACTATTTTTTCGGGTTATACCCTCTTTTTTTAGCAGCATCTTCTAATCGTTGCTGCCATTTTGATTTGACAACCGGTTTTTTCTTGTTCTCATGAATTTTCCTCATAATTTCTTCATCATCAACAAACCGTCTGATTATTATTGTTTGTCCTAATGTGAATACGTTTGACAAGAAATAATAATAACTTAAACCTGCTGAATAGCTGTTAAAGAAAAACAACATCATTATCGGCATCAACCAGGTCATCATAAACTTCATACCAGGTATTTGCTGATTGGTATCGCCCATTTGTTCAGTGCTTATTCTTGTAGTAAAAATCAAGGCAACAGCCATAAGGATTGTAAATAAGCTTACATGATCGCCATATCCGAATGGAACCGTAAATGGTAAATTGATTATTGAATCGTATGCAGATAAATCGTCTGCCCATAAAAATGCTTTCTGACGCAATTCGAAAGATGCAGGGAAAAACCGGAACATGGCAATAATTATAGGGAACTGAATAAGCATTGGAATACATCCTCCCATAGGATTTACTCCTGCTTTCTTATACATAGCCATGGTTGCCTGCTGTTTTTTCATGGCATCTTCCTTTTTGGGGAATTTTTTTCCTATCTCATCAACTTCAGGTTTTAACACTCTCATTTTCGCAGTTGATAAGTACGATTTATAAGTAAGCGGGAATAGAATTAATTTTATAAAAATGGTTAACAACAAAATGATCAATCCATAATTTAAAATATAATTATCCAAAAAATTGAAAACAGGAATAACAATAAATCGGTTTACCCATCCAAAAATACCCCATCCTAAAGGGACAATTCGTTCAAAATCCATTTCGTACTCTTTTAACGTGTTGAAATGATTAGGGCCGAAATAAAATTTTAACGGAACTGTTGATTTTTCGGAATTCTCAAAAGGAATTCCAATAGATGAACTAAAATACTTTAAGTATTTCCCCGGGTTATCTTCGTTTTCGAGATTCTGAAATTCGACTACTGCATTTGTAAAGAAATTATTGGCTACAAGAATTGACGAAAAGAATTGTTGCTGATAGGAAATCCATTTTAACTTTTCGTTCAGCTCTTCTTTTTTCCCGTCTTTACTACCCCTTGCAGTTAAGGAATTTACTTCATCCTGATAGAACTTGTATCCAATGGTTGTGTAAGTATTTTCATTTTTAGCACCTTTTTCCTGTTGGGGTGAATACATTGACCATTTTAAATCCATAACACTTTGATTTGATGCAATTACTCCGTTTATTCCAACAAAGTTTATATCAAAATCAATCATGTAACTGTTAGGATACAATGTGTAAACATATTCGATATATTTACCTTCACCTGCATACAAACGCATTTTTACAGATTCAGGATTAGTATCAACTAAATAACTTTCTTTTTCATTTTCCGAATTAAAAAACAGGTCATTTGTTATTATGCTCCTGTTTTGCGAAAAGAAATTCAAACCAAAAACGGTTGAATCGCCATCAAATAAAATAAGTGGTTTTTGGGTATATGTTTTATAGTTTTTAAGTTCTACAGAATATATCCGTCCACCTTTATTTGTAACTTTTATTCTTAATAAATCATTCTCTATTGTAATAAATTTCTGTAAACCTTCAGCAGCATCGGCGAAACTTCCAAACATGCTTTTAAGTTGTTCTTTATTAGCACTATCAGATGCTTGTATGGTTTTTGGTAATAATGCTTTGGCATCTTCAAATGCCTTTTCTTCTATCATTTGTTGCTGATGCACCATTTCAAGGGAATCTCTTTTATGCTTTGCTTCCTCGATCTGTTCTTTTGAAGGTTTATTCATCACGCTATAGATAATGAGTATCCCTGCAATTAATATGATTCCAATAATTGAATTTTTGTCCATTTTTCTCCCTATTAATCTTTATAATTAGTTTTTTGAATTATTTACAAGTACACATTTCCCTTACAAAATCAACAAATAAAGGATGTGGGTTAACAACAGTGCTTTTGTATTCAGGATGAAACTGTACTCCTATAAACCATCGATGATTTGGAATTTCCATTATCTCAACCAGATTGGTATCAGGATTTAACCCAACGGCCTTCATTCCTGCATTTTCGAATTGTTCGAGATAAGTATTATTAAATTCATAACGATGCCTGTGTCGTTCCTGGATATGTTCCTGTTTATATATGTCATGAACTTTAGTTCCATTTTTCAAATCGCAAGGATAAGCACCCAAACGCATTGTTCCTCCCTTTTCGGTTATTCCCTTTTGCTCTTCCATTAAATCAATAACCGGGTTTGTAGTTGTACGGCTCATCTCTGTGGAATTAGCGTCGGTATAGCCAAGTACATTTCGTGCAAACTCAATAACCGCACACTGCATTCCTAAACAAATACCTAAAAATGGCAGGTTATTTTCACGCGCATACCGAACGGCGCTTATTTTACCTTCTATTCCCCTGTTACCAAACCCGGGAGCAACAATTATTCCCTGAACATCTTTTAACATTTCAGCCACATTGGTATCATCAATAACCTCAGAATGTAAACTCTTGATTCTTACTTTACATTGATTTACCGATCCTGCATGAACAAAAGATTCCATAATTGATTTGTACGAATCGGGAAGTTCAATATATTTACCCACCAAGCCTACAGTAATTTCTTTCTTTGGGTTTTTCAGTTTTTTAACAAACTGTTCCCATTCTGCAAGTTTTGGTTCTTCATTTACAGGCAAATTTAATTTACGAAGTACGGTAATATCAAGCTTTTCTTCTTTCATCAGGAGTGGTACCTCGTAAATAGTTGACACATCAATTGATTGAACAACTGCATCAATTTCAACGTTACAGAAAAGAGCTACTTTCTTTTTGATATCTAAATTTAGCGGATGCTCAGTACGTAAAACAAGCACATCGGGTTGAATCCCGTTCTCCAAAAGAACTTTAACAGAATGCTGGGTTGGTTTTGTTTTTAATTCACCAGAAGCTGCAAGGTATGGTACAAGAGTAAGATGAATAAACAAGCTGTTTGTAGGGCCAAGTTCCCACTTTAGCTGACGAACAGATTCAATATATGGCAACGATTCAATGTCACCAACTGTTCCGCCGATTTCGGTTATTACAACATCGTAATTGAACTTTTTACCTAATAGTTTAATATTTCGTTTAATTTCATCGGTAATATGAGGAATAACCTGAACGGTTTTTCCTAGGTAATCGCCTTTACGTTCTTTATTTATAACTGTTTGGTAAATTCTGCCTGTTGTTACATTATTTGCTTGTGTTGTTGGCAGATTAATAAATCGTTCGTAATGGCCAAGGTCGAGATCAGTTTCGGCTCCATCTTCAGTAACATAACATTCTCCATGCTCATAGGGGTTTAATGTTCCCGGATCCACGTTAATATATGGATCGAGTTTTTGAATGGTAACTGAATATCCACGTGCCTGTAATAACTTAGCCAATGAAGCTGATATTATTCCTTTTCCTAATGACGAAGTAACACCCCCTGTTACAAAAACATATTTAGTTGCTGACAAAACTGGTTATTTTTTAAAATTAACTATGAAAATTTAATACTATTCGTTATCAGATTTATCTATTAACCTGATTTTATCTTCCATTACTTTTATTTCCTTTTTAGCTTCTTCAATTTTATTCATATAATCGTTTATCATCTCTTTTGCCTGAGCTGAATCGGAATTAAAGAATCCTAAATTGTTTTCCCATAAAGTAATATTGCTTTCCAATTTTTTAATTCGTGTAAAGAACTTCTCGCGTTCATGCCTTATTTTATTTGATGATTTTGGTTTATGCTGCAAATTTTCGAGATGTGACTGAAATTTGAGCAATTTTTTTTCAGAATCATCTATTTTCAATTTATCGAACTGCTGGTTAATAAGTTCCCTGAATTCATTCTGAACCTTATCTTTCATTTTAAAAGGTACAAAACCAATCTCCGACCAATCATCTTGAAGTTTTTTTAATGATTCAAAGTTTTTACGTGGATTATCTGAAAACTCGAAATTCTTAACTTTTTCAATAATTTCAAGTTTTAGTTTCAGGTTATTATCGTAAACTTCCTCAATATTAGAGTAATATGATGATTTGCGATTAAAAAAGTGATCACAGGCAGCCCTGAATCGTTTCCATACCTTATCAGATTGTTTTCGTGGTACAGGGCCAATTTCTTTCCATTTTTTCTGTAAATCGATTAAATCTTTAGTAGTTTGTTTCCAATCGGTACTTTCCTGTATCAATTCGGCCTGGACACACAACTCAATTTTCCTTTCGAGGTTTGTATCCTGAAGTTCTTTATTTTGTGAATAAAACTCTCGTTTTTCAGTAAAAAATTTATCACATGCATTTCTAAAACGAGCATATATTCTATTATTATCCTTTTTGGGAGCAAAGCCAATCGCTCTCCATGCTTTTTGTAAGTCAAGAATTTCCTGGGTTTTGTCTGTCCAGTCTTTGTGTGAATCAAGTTTTGTATTAGAAATTTCTTCTGCTTTCTCGCACAATGCTGACTTCTGTTCAAGATTATTTTTCTGATCATCTTTCAGATTTTTAAAATAATCCTGATGTTTTTTATTTATAAGCCGGGTTGCTTCTTTAAATCTTTCCCAAACAGCATCACGTTGCTCGTTTGATATAGGTCCAATCTCTCTCCATTGGTTATGTAGTTTTTGAAGAGTTTTAAAAGCGATTACAACAGAATTATGTTCAATTAGTTTTTCTGCCTTTTCGCATAGATCGGTTTTAATTTCAAGGTTTTTCTTGAGGTCTAAGTCGCGAAGTTCTTTATTTATATTTATAAAATCGTAAAATTTTTCAACATGATGATGATAAGTGTTCCATAAATCTTTTAAATGCGATTGTGGAACTGGCCCGATTTCTTTCCATTGTAGTTGTAATTCTCTAAATACCTGGAAAGTATCGCCTATAGATTCGTTATTTGTGATTAAATCTTTTAACTTCTCAATGACTGCATATTTTCTTTCAAGGTTTGTTTCTTTTACATTTTCAAGCGACCTGTTATACTCGGCCTTGTATTTTCTGTATTTTTTAAATAGTTCTTTTAATTCGGTTTCTAAAGGATCTTCAACAGGAATATAATCTTCAATATTACCTCCATCTTTAATAAATTGTTTCCTGTTAATTTCATTTATTGCTTTTTGTTTCTTATAAAAACTAGCTTTAATAGCTTCAACCTCACGTCTAATCTGATTTATGGGTTGTGTTTCAATAAATCGTCGAAGTTCTTCTACTAATACATCGCGTTCCAAAAGATTAAAATCAACATCAATTTTTGATTGATCATCATTTAGATACAATTTACTTACTTCTTCAACTTCATTATCAAAATTTTCAGCTTCATCTAAAACAATTTCTTCTTCCAAATTTATTTCATGGTTCTTATCCGTTTCGGAATCTTTTTTCTTAGATTTCTTAGATTTTGCTTTAGGTTCGGCTGTTTCCATATCTTTTAAATCATCAATAGCTTCAGCATTATTCAACACGGGTGAAGCATTTTGCTGTTCATTCTGAACAGGTTCAGAGTTTTGTAAATCTTTAGTTTCCATTAGTATATTTTTTTATACATCGTATATCAGGTAAGATTGTATCTTACTTAAAATTACAAGCTACGAAAATAATTATTTAACTATTAATACTCAAAGTTTTTTGAATTAATTGTTTTAAAGATTACAATTTAGTTTATCATTTTGATAAAAACAAAACTGCCTGATTTAAAAATCAGGCAGTTAATTCAAAACTCAATTTAAACCCCTAAACCTAAAACTTAATACCAAAAGTTAGAATAAAATTATTTTGTTTTGAATCTACAGTTGAATAATAAGGGTTTCCCGGGAAAACTTCTAATTTATTTTGATTTGCAGTTTGTGAAAAAGCAAAATCGATAAACAAATGTTTTTCTCTGTAACCCACACCACCTGCATAAGTTAATATATAAGAATCATGATTTAGTGATATATCTGTTTTTTTGTAAGGACTAGTTGAGTATCCTGCTCCCCCTCTGACATAAAACTGTCCGCTTTTCAGCTCTGCACCTGCCCGTATATTGTGAACAGCTATATAGTTATTTTGTATAAATAAATTATCGTTTTTTACATCCTGACTATTAAATTCGTCATCTAATTTCATTGTAGAATAATCAACATATTCGTAATCCAAATCGATAAGTGCAAATTTCCCGATTTGAAAGCCTGCCGAGCCTATTGCTCTAAGTGGTGTTGTTACTGAATACTCATATGTTTGTCTGCTTGATTCTGAAGAATAACTATCACCATTATCAAACGATGAATTTACCTGATTATAGTACCTATCTTCTAAATCATAGAATGTTGGTATATGAAGAGCTACACCTAAACGAATAAAATCAATTGGTTTATATATGGCTCCTAATTTTATATTTACGCCAGTTCCCGAAATCTCGGAATTTTCTTTAAATTCAAGTGTTCTAAAGTCAAATACATCTGTTGTATTAGCATCTTCAAATTCATAATGCGATGAATACTGATTATATTTCAAAGAAACAATTCCAACACTTAAACCAACATATAATTTATGTGCATAATTTGCACCTAACGCGATTGTAACTTCGCTGATTGAGCCTTCTGTTTGAATTGATTTTTGCTGGTTTAAATTAAAACTATTAGTTGAATCGATATACCACTTTTCGTCTGTAACCTGGCTCCAGAATTCATTATTGCTTGTATCCATTAAATATGTATCATATACTAAGTATTCGTACATACCATCCAGGTTATCAATACTTCCAGATGCATTGGCATTATCAACAAAATATTCCATGATTGAGTAATTATTGTTACCCTGGAAAATAATATTTTTATTAAAGTTATTTGTTTTATTATATGTAGCGGCAACATTAAAATTCACCCAGCGTGTATCAGAATTTGACAGATCATAAGATGCAACAAATCCCAGGTTATTAATAGCCATCCTGTATTTATTATCGTTCAAAATATTTCCCAAATAATCAGATTCGGTTTTATTGAATAACAAACCAGGAGAAAAAACCAATTCGGAACTTTGAAAAACACCAATACCCCCGGGGTTAATTGAAAGAGAACCCAGATCGCCGCCTAAAGCTCCAAATGCGCCAGCCATACCTGTAAAACGGGCTGTTCCTCCATAATTATTTTGCGAAAACAGCAATGAATTGTCAACATAAACACTTTGTGAAAATAATTGAATTGACAATGAAATAAAAAGAAGTATAATCAGATTTTTTTTCATGAGTTTTTATATTATTAATGTTTATTAAGAAAACAAGAGATCAAATTAAAAACTAATATTTTTATCTTCTTCCTCCACGGTCAGACCTTGTAGATCCGCTGTTTCCAGAGCTTCCTGAACTGCCAGAACTTCTTGTACTACCGGAGTTTCCCGAGCTTGAACGTGTCGATGTACTTTTTACAGAACTTCCAGAACTACCTGACGATCGGGTTGGACTATATGAACTTCCACTGGTACCCGATTTATTAGCAGGGCCTGACGATCTGTTCACATTATCAGTTCCTTCACTGGAAGTTCTTGCAGGGCGAACATATCGTGTATTAGTCGTTCTGTTTGATGTATTATAAGTTGATGTAGCCTGCCTGGTTGTTCTTGTTACATTTTGGGGTACAGTACTTCCTTCAGTTGAAGTTCTTCTCCTGGTTATGTCAGAACCCGAACTTGTTCTTGTTACAGGATTATCAGAATTAGCTACCCGGGTGGTACGTTCCCTGTTTAAATCGGTCGTTCTTTCTCGTGTAGCTTCTGTTCGTCTTGTACTTGTAGCAGTTCCCGATTGACCATCCAAACCTTCTTTAAGTGTTCTTGTTCTTTGAATATCATTCCCCAAGTATGTTTCGGGCAATTGACGCGATGCTCGTTGGGTACGACTTATCCCCGTTGGGTTTGTCGATGTTAATGAACGCCTGCGACCTGAATTAGAAGATGAACTAAACCAATTATCGTTATTATAATAATTTATCGTATAATGCGGGTAATAATATGGATAGTATGGATTATTATAGTGATTGTAATAATGACTATAATAATATGGATATCCGTAGTTATAATATGGGTAATCGTAATATCCATAGTATCCGTAATAACCATAATATCCGGAGTACCAAGAAGAACCATAATAACCGAAGCTTGAAGTTATCCACCGAGGCTCAACCCAAACACGATCACCAATTATTATAACATTATAAAAGGGATCGTTCAAATATGCTGATGCATACCAGTAGTCGTCAGTTGTTGTTATAAAATAATTATTAGTTATTCCATAGGTACCACTTTTCTTTGCATCTAACCTGTTTTGATAGGCTTCATCGTAATCATCAACTATAATATCCTGGTAAGGATTTCCTGTTTTCTCATCATTATAAATGGTCGTGTCAACATTTTCTTTTGATTCATCTTCCAGAATTGCTGAAATCTTTTTATCCATTTCATCTTTTTCAGAATATGAATTCGTTTTATTGGTATTCTGGTACATTGCTATTTCATTACGAGACATATTATCATCTTTGGGAGAATAATATAAATCATCTATATTTGAAGTTGTTTGTAATGATGAACAAGAAACCAGGAATAAGGATAAAACAACTGTTATTTTTGCAAGTGTTTTCATAATGTACCTCCTGTTTCGTTTTATTTTAATAAATTTATTTCGTTATTTTGCTGCTCTAAAACTAATCATTTTTCATAAATTAACTAGCAAATATTATACCAATAATGGCCAAAGATTTAACAAAAAGAGAAGATAATTATTCGCAGTGGTACAACGATTTAGTAATTAAAGCCGATTTAGCTGAAAATTCAGCTGTACGTGGTTGCATGGTTATTAAACCTTACGGATACGCGATTTGGGAAAAAATTCAAGCTACATTAGATAAAATGTTTAAAGATACAGGCCATTCGAACGCCTATTTTCCTTTATTTATTCCAAAATCATTCTTTTCAAAAGAAGCAAGCCATGTAGATGGTTTTGCAAAAGAGTGTGCTGTAGTAACTCATTATAGATTAAAAAACGATCCCATAACAAATAAAATTATTGTTGATCCGGATGCAAAGCTTGAAGAGGAATTGATTGTAAGACCTACTTCTGAAACAATAATATGGAGTACATATAAAAACTGGATACAATCATACCGTGATTTACCAATTCTCATAAACCAATGGGCAAATGTTGTTCGCTGGGAGATGCGAACTCGTTTATTCCTTCGTACTGCAGAATTTTTATGGCAGGAAGGCCATACTGCCCATGCAACACGTCAGGAAGCAATAGAAGAAACAGAACAAATGATAAATATTTATGCTGATTTTGCTGAAAATTGGCTGGCCATTCCTGTAATTAAAGGAGTAAAATCAGAAAACGAACGATTTGCCGGGGCTCTGGAAACTTATGCTATTGAAGCTCTTATGCAGGACGGAAAAGCCCTTCAGGCAGGCACATCCCATTTTTTAGGGCAAAACTTTGCTAAAGCATTCGATGTAAAATTTACTGATAAAGAAGGTAAATTGGATTATGTTTGGGCCACATCATGGGGTGTTTCAACCCGTTTGATGGGTGCTTTAGTTATGGCTCACTCCGATGATAACGGATTGGTGTTGCCTCCAAAACTAGCCCCAATTCAGGTAGTTATTGTTCCTATCTATAAAAGTAACGATCAGCTTGATTTAATTGCAGAAAAAGCTAATCATGTTAAGAAACAGCTTGAACAGAAAGGCATTACAGTAAAATTCGACGACAGGGATACACATAAACCAGGTTGGAAATTTGCTGAATATGAGCTAAAAGGAGTACCTGTTCGCATTGCCATTGGCCCAAGAGATATTGAGAATAATACTGTTGAAGTTTCAAGACGCGACACTCTCCAAAAAGAAACTCATTCTCTCGATAATATCGAAGACTATATTGAAAAACTACTTGCTGAAATACAATCGAACATCTATCAGAAAGCTTTTGATTTCAGAAAAGAAAATACTTTCAAAGTTGAAACATATGAAGAATTTAAACAGGTACTCGATTCAAAAGGTGGATTCATTGAAGCACATTGGGATGGAACAGTAGAAACAGAATTAAAAATCAAAGAAGAAACAAAAGCGACAATACGTTGTATTCCATTAAATAACCCTCAGGAAGAAGGAAAATGCATGGTAACAGGAAAACCTTCGAAACAAAGAGTTATATTTGCAAGAGCATATTAACATGTTTGATTAAAAAGTAAACTTATGAACGAAAAAGAAAGTAAAGATCAAATCCTTTCATCGCTTGAGATGAAAGCAATCGTTAAACAAAAAGTTTATGATCAAACTCTTGAAACATTTTCTTTACTTAAAATGATTTTAAAGGAGATTGTAACTGAATACAATTCGCAGTTACAAATTAAAGACACCAGGATTAATCTGGCCTATAAAGATCGGGGGCAGTTTGAATGTGAGCTTAAAGTAGCAGGCGATTTACTCATTTTTAGTATGCATTCGAATATATTTGAATTCGACAGAAACCATAATGTTTGGAAACTAAGCTATGTTAATGAAAATAAAATGTATAGCTATTGTGGTATTATAAATATATACAATTTCCTTGCTGATTCATTTAAATACAATAGAACAGAAGACCTGGGCTATTTAATTACTCGAATATTCGTAAATATTGAAAAGCATTTTTTTGTTGAAGGAAAACGTCAAAATGAATATCTTTATAATAACTTTGGACAAGCAGTATTATCAAAAGAAATACTAAAAGAAATCATTTTAAATGCAATTCTTTATTCGCTTGATTTTGATTTACTTGTTCCTCCTTACGATAATATTAAAATTGCTTCTGTTGCCCAAATGAACGAAAAAATGGAATTTTCCAAGATGCAAACAGGTAAACGACTCGGGTTTAAGTTTAATTCTGATGATGTAAGTTAATGAAATTGATTTTTTATTCTCAAGCCTGATAATACATTCAGGCTTTTTTAATTTTTTATTATTAACTTATTGCATCATTTTTTGTTTTCATTCGTCTATAAAATAAAAGTTGCTGTTTGAAATCGTACGCTTTCTGTTTCAATATCGAACAATTAAGAGCTTGATTTTACATGTTTTTAATTATATAAACCTGATATTATGGAAGTTAGATTAAATGGCATGAGAAATGAGATGAATAAAAAGTAAAATTTAAATTTTAAGGTTATGGTAGTAGATTTAAAAGCAAACGAATTGGTTTTAAAAGCAGGCGATTCCAACTTATGTGCCGACGAAACAACCATTGATGGTAAATTGATATTAACAAATCAACGTGTTTATTTCAAAACAAAAAATGAGAATCATTCTCAGTTTAACATGGAAATATTACCATCACAAATAAAAGAGATTATCTATTTTAACACGCTGAAAATATTTCCAAACGGATTAAATATTATTCTAAAAGAAGGAAAAGAGCTTCGGTTTAAAATTGGTGACCGTAATTCCTGGGGACAGGCATTAAATAGAATATATTAAGATTTACTACCATTTATATTTACATATATTTCCAATATCTACAGAGGAGATGAGTCAATTTTTTGATTCATCTTTTTTACATTTATAAGAATCACTCCAAAAAATTAATTAATTTTAAACAACATGTATTATTAATTGTTACATGATCAATAATTAAACAATCGATGAAACCAATAGGAATTTTTTACGGTTCAACTACCGGGAAAACAGAAATTATAGCTAAAAAAATTAAAAATCAATTTACTGATACCCAAATAGATATTTACAATGTTCGTTTTGCCAGTGAAAAGGATTTGGAAAAATACGATAATATTATCTTAGGAACATCAACCTGGGGAAAAGCAGAACTACAAAAAGATTTTAAAGATTTTTTATCGATACTAAAAAAAGCAAATTTGCGTGGAAAAAAAATAGCCATCTTTGGTGTAGGTGATTCATCAAAATACCCGGTTTCTTTTGCCGATTCCATTGGAATTGTATTTGAAGTTTTGGAAGGTAAGGGAGCAATATTTGTAGGAGAATTCTCAGTTAAAGGCTACCACTTTGAATCGTCATTATCTATTTTTGGAGATAAGTTTGCAGGCTTACCAATCGACGAAGATTCTGAATGCGATTTAAATAAAGAAAGAATATCCATGTGGACTGATTTACTTAAACTCAGCCTTAATTAAAATCTCATCAACTACCCGCTCTAAATCAATAATCACGTTTTAAATTTTAATCAATTTTAATAAATCTGTGTTATTTTAGTATTTTTGATAAATTTAATATTTATTCAAAATGGATACGGCTATTATTTATGCAACAAAACACGGATGCACAGAGAAGTGTTCACAAACTCTTGCAAATGAACTGCCTGCAAACACACAACTTTTTAATCTTGAAACTTCTGATATTATAAATATTGATAATTATGAAGTTATCATCTTGGGTGGTTCAATTCATGCAGGAATGGTTAATAAAACTCTCAAAAAATATATTGAAAAAAACCTTGCCCTGTTATCAGATAAAAAAATTGGATTATTCTTGTGTTGCATGGAAGAAAACGATAAAGCCATAGAGCAGTTTAACAATGCTTTTCCTGAAAAATTAAGAAACAGGGCTACTGCCAAAGGCTTTTTTGGAGGTGAGTTTAATTTCGAGAAGATGAACTTTATTGAAAAAGCTATCATTAAAAAAATTGCACATATTGAAGACAGTATGTCGAAAATTAACTATCAGAATATTAAAACTTTTGCAACTGAAATGATAAAATAACCCTATGTATGCGTAATATTTTTTCATGCTGAGCCCGAAAGCAATTTCAAGCTTTCTTTTTTATTAATATTTTATGAAATCTGCAAGCAAAATTTTAACTTGCAACTCTTTATTCATAAACTTAAATCCATTAATATGATACGAAATTTATTAAAAATCACTTCATTAATTATTGCAACTGTTATAATATTCAGTTGTGCAAAACCAAGCCCATACACCATGGAAGAACTAGCAGATATTCAGAAAAAGGTAAACGAGTTTGTCGAAGTTGAGCTTTCAACAGATATAAGCCATTTAACTGATAATGACAAAAAAATGTTAAATTACTTATTCGATGCAGCACAGATTATGGACAACCTGTATTGGAAACAAGCTTACGGAAATAAAGATGAATTAATTAATAGTATTCAAGAGCCTGCAGTAAGAGAATTCGTAAAAATAAATTACGGGCCATGGGAACGCCTAAACAACAATAAACCATTCACGAAAGATTCAACAATCAAACCCGCAGGTGCAAATTTCTATCCATCCGACATGGCCAAGGAAGAATTCGAAACATTTGAATCAGCTGATAAAACCAGTTTATATACAGTTATCAGACGCGATGAAAACGGGAAATTAAAATCAGTACCTTATCATGCAGAATATAAAGCAGAAATTGACAAAGCTGCCGAACTTGTTAAAAAAGCAGCCGAATTAGCCAACGATGAAGGCTTAAAAAACTATTTAAATCTTCGTGCTGAAGCATTGCTTACCGATGAATACTTGGCAAGCGATATGGCCTGGATGGATATGAAAACCAATTCTATTGATTTTGTTATAGGCCCAATTGAGAATTATGAAGATGGTTTATATGGATACAAAGCTGCTTATGAATCGTTTATCCTCATAAAAGATATGGAATGGACTGTTAAATTAGCAAAATTTGCAGCACTGCTACCAGAATTGCAAACAAAATTACCGGTAGCAAATGAATATAAAACAGAAGTCCCAGGCAGCGATTCCGACCTAGGTGTTTACGATGCAGTGTATTATGCAGGCGACTGTAATTCAGGAAGTAAAACCATAGCAATTAATCTCCCTAATGATGAACGGGTTCATATCGAAAAAGGTAGTAGAAAACTGCAATTAAAAAACTCGATGAACTATAAATTTGAGAAAATTCTTAAACCGATAAGCACGATTGTTATTGACGAATCTCAACTACAATATGTAAAATTTGATGCATTTTTCGAAAATGTAATGTTTCACGAAGTTGCTCATGGATTAGGAATTAAAAATACCATAAATAATAAAGGTACTGTTCGTGATGCTTTAAAAGAAAAATATAGCGGAATTGAAGAAGCCAAAGCCGATATTCTGGGCTTATTTCTTGTAACCCAACTTGCCGAAATGGGTGAACTTGGGGAAAAAGATTTAATGGATAATTATGTCACTTTCTTATCTGGAATTTTCCGTTCTGTTCGGTTTGGAGCCGCCAGTTCACATGGTAAATCGAATATGATTCAATTCAACTATTTCAACGAACAAGGCGCATTTACCCGCGATGAAGTAACCGGGAAATATAAAGTTGATTTTGAAAAAATGACCCAGGCCGTTAGTTCTCTGGGAGAAAAAATTCTTGTAATTCAGGGTAATGGCGATTATGATGCTGCCAGCAAATTAGTCGAAGAAATGAGTATTATTAAAGAAACTCTTCAAAACGACCTGAATAAAATTGGTGAAGCAGGTATTCCAAGAGATATCCGGTTTAAACAGGGAAAAGATGTTTTAGGTATTATCTAATTTCAAAATTTTATAAATTTAAAAAGGTTCAAATTTTTTTGAACCTTTTTTTTATTTAAATTCATGCCATCTTTTAAATTCTTATTTTACATTGATTATCAATAAAATAAAAATATCGTTTCTCGTAATTTTAATTGCTTATCTGTCCGAACTATCAGATGCAACAGCACAGAGTATCAACTATTTTGCTTTAAATAACAGAAATACAGAATTCGAAGAAAATATTATTAAAGAAAAACAAAAAGTTAACTCAGGGGAATTTAAAACAGATACTATTTTATTAAAAAAACTGAAAGAAAAAGAAATTAAATCAGAAAATTTTTATGATTCAATACGGACTATAGCTTCACAAAACCTGATTACACGAAAAGCAATTGAGTTTATACTTACAAAAAATCCATCGAATGGAATAAATATGTTACCAGAATTAAATAATTCTGAAGAATACTTTTCAAAATACAAGGGGAAAACAATACGAAATATTGAAATCACTAAATTAAATGTTTTTAGCCCCGATTTTAAGGAGCCTTTGTATTCAGGAACATCGTGGATACAAGATGCCGGAAACTTAGTCCATATTAAAACCAGGGACAACTTATTGAAAAACTACCTTCTTTTCGCCGAGGGTGATACTATAGACCCTTTAGAATTAACCGATAACGAACGATTACTGCGCGAAATTGAATTCATAAAAACTGCCTATATCCAGGTTATGGAAGTTGAAGGCAGTAATGATTTGGTTGATATATTAATCATTACAAGAGATCTTTGGTCGTTAGGTTTTTCTGCAAATTTATACAACACCTCATCAGGTGCGATTGAAGTATTTGAAAATAACTTATATGGCCTCGGCCAAAAAGTTGAAGGAAGTTTATTTATAAATTCAGATTATTTACCTGCTACAGGTTATGAATTTGCTTATAAATTTGATAACATCAGCAACTCGTATATAAAATCAAGAATTAAATACCACAATGCATTTGATACAGAAAAATACGGGATAGAGATTTGGAGAAAATTCTACTCTTACAACACGAAATATGCCGGAAGTATTAATATTTCTCAAACATCAACACTAAAAGATATTAAGAAACCAGATACAACACTTTATAACACCCGGCTTAATTATTCTACACAGGATATTTGGTTTGGCAGATCATTTATTCTTAAAAATCTAAACTCAGGTTTTTACAAACGTTCAAGAATTGTTTTAGGTGCACGATTTATTAATACAAATTTTTATAAAGGACCCGAAGTAAGCGAGCGATATAATTACTTGTATCACGACAACCAGATTTTTCTAGGAAGTATTGCATTTGCACAACAAAAACATATAAAATCAAATTTAATATATGGATTTGGGAAAATTGAAGATATTCCCTTAGGCAATTTAATACAGGTTAATTTTGGGTATGAAAAAGATGAGTTTTATAAAAGGCCTTATTTGGGATTAAACCATTCCGGCGGCATATCAATTAAGAAATTAGGATATTTAAACTACCAGTTAGAATTTGGAGGGTTTTTATACGAAAAACGTTTAGAGCAAGGTGTAATTTCTTTTAATACCCAGTTGATTTCAAATATTCATTATATAAACCGGTTAAAATTCAGAGAGTTTTTACGAATCAATTATACACGTGGAATAAACAGGTTTAGTGACGAGAATATCTACCTTGATTCAAGAAAAGATATTTGGGGCCTGGAAAGTAATTATTTATTTGGTACCCAAAAAATTGGTGCTCATGCAGAAACCGTGGCATATTCAGATATGTTTCTCTATAATTTTCGTTTTGTTTTTTTTGGTTTTGGCGATATTGGATTCATTGGGCCTGAAAATAAATCACTTTTTTCAAATAGTTTATATAGTGGAATAGGGCTTGGGTTCCGGGTTAGAAATGAAAACCTTGTTTTTAAAACTTTCCAGGTACGTTTTGCATATTATCCTTTAGTTCCCGAAGATAGCAACCACTTTTACATGCTCATCTCCGGAGAAACATACACAACTCCGATAAATTTTGAGCCTTCGGCTCCTAATACAATTGATTATAAATAGACCAATATTTTATTTCTATAAAGGTTAAGCTGCCATGCGGCATTTTACCCGGCAACGTAGTTGCTATATCTTTGTAGATAAATGTATAATAAAATTTGTAAAGCAACATAGTTGCGACACCTTAATCAGTTCTAATTTTAACCGGGAACCAATGATTCTAAACGTTAAATTCTCTGAACATTACGTAGTATTTTTTGTTTAACCGGTAAAGAAAACCTATTGTTAAACTATAAAAATTAAATTATGTCAGTATTAGTAGGGAAAAAAGCACCATCTTTTAAAACAGATGCTGTTATAAATGGAAATCAAATAGTAGAAAATTTTTCGTTGGATCAATACCTGGGTAAGAAATATGTATTATTTTATTTTTATCCGGCCGATTTCACTTTCGTTTGCCCAACCGAAATTCTTGCATTTCAGGAGAAAATTGCCGATTTTGAAAAACGAAATGTTGCTGTTGTCGGATGTTCTGTTGATTCAGCATTTTCACATTGGAAATGGTTGCAATCCGAATTAAAAGAAGGTGGAATAAAAGGTGTCAAATACCCTATAGTTGCCGATCTTTCTAAAACAATATCTGAAAACTATGATGTTTTAGCCGGGTATTATGATTATGATGACGATGACCAGATCATTTTTAACGGAACCCCACAAGCTTATCGAGGACTTTTTTTAATTGATAAACAGGGAATTGTACGCCACCAATTAGTTAATGATATGCCATTGGGCAGAAGTGTTGATGAAGCATTACGTATGATTGACGCACTGCAATATTTCGAAGAGAACGGTGAAGTATGCCCCGCCAACTGGAAAAAAGGTGATAAAGCACTTAAACCAACACAAGAAGGAATTTCTGAATATTTAAGTCATTAATGGGAAATACTTTTTATTAAAAGCATCTCTTATAGTGATGCTTTTTTTATTTTTGCTGTATGAGAGCAAGTCTTAAAATTGATATTCAGGATATTCATTTATTCAAACAGAAGTTACTCACGTGGGGAAATTCTTTCGACACATTCGTTTTTTTAGATAGTAACGACTTTACCAAAATCAACAAAGAATTTACCTATTATGAATATGACTTTTTAGCTGGAGTTAATGTAAATAAAGATCTTACCGCTTCCGAATTTAATGGGTTTAAAAAGCTAACCGATTTTTCGAATGTAAATGACTGGATATTTGGTTATTTAACCTACGATTTAAAAAATGAAACGGAAAATTTGAAATCCGAAAATATAGATGAGCTTCTATTTCCTGCAACCCATTTTTTTGTTCCCGGATTTGTTTTTACTTGCAAAAGTAAAAAGATTGAAATTCATTTTCATGAGAACGATTCTACGATTGAAGATATTACAAAACTTATACTTGCAATTCAAAATACAGAAATATCATTTTCTGAAGATAAGACCAATTCATTAAAACTTAAATCAAGATTCTCGAAAAACGAATACATCTCAACTGTAGAAAAATTAAAACATCATATTCAGATTGGAGATATTTACGAGGTTAATTTTTGCCAGGAATTTTATATTGAATCAAAAATAAATGCTCTTGAAACTTTTTTTAAATTAAAAGATATCTCACCTACCCCGTTTTCGTGTTTTTATAAATTAAATAACAACTACCTGATTTGTGCAAGTCCCGAAAGATTTATAAAAAAAACAGGAACTAAAGTAATTTCGCAACCCATAAAAGGAACAATACGAAGAGGAAAAACTGAACAGGAAGATATCTTGTTAAAAGAAAAGCTCTTGAATGATCCAAAAGAACGTGCTGAAAATGTGATGATTGTTGACCTGGTACGAAACGACCTTTCACGGACAGCAAAAAAAGGTACTGTTAACGTTGAAGAATTATTTGGGATTTACAGCTTCAAACAAGTTCACCAAATGATTTCAACTGTTGTTTCAGAAGTAGAATCAACAACTAACATTGTTGATATCATTAAGAATGCTTTTCCCATGGGATCTATGACCGGAGCACCAAAAATAAGAGCAATGCAACTTATTGAACAATACGAGAAGACAAAGCGAGGATTGTATTCCGGTACTATTGGATTTATTACACCTGAAAAAGATTTTGATTTTAATGTAGTAATTCGCAGTATTTTGTATAACGAAGCAAAAAATTATGTATCTTTTACCGTTGGAGGAGCAATTACCAGTTTATCGGAACCTGAAAAAGAATACGATGAATGTATGATAAAAGCAAAAGCAATAACAGATTTATTTAATATCTAAATTATGCTCGATCGTTTTCAAAGTTATATTCAAAAAAACAACTTATGCCTGAAAACCGATAAAATCCTTCTTGGTGTAAGCGGAGGCATTGATTCAATAATCATGTTTCATCTTTTCAGATTATCAGGATATCATTTCGCAGTTGCCCATTGTAACTTCAGGTTAAGAGAACAAGAATCTGATGAAGACGAAGAGTTTGTAGAAAATCTGGCCGAAAATTTCAATATTCCATTTTTTAATACCCGTTTTAATACAAAGGCTATAGCAACAGATGAAGGAATATCCATTCAAATGGCTGCCAGGGATTTACGTTATGAATGGTTCGAAGAAATAAGAAAATCGAAAGGTTATGAATATATTGCTATTGCTCATAATTCCGACGATCAGATTGAAACATTTATAATAAATCTTACACGAGGTACAGGAATAAAAGGATTAACAGGAATTAAAAATAAATCAGGCAAAATAATAAGGCCTCTCCTATTTGCCAGTCGTAAAGAAATTCTTGATTTTGCTTTACAAAACAGCTTTTTGTATCGCGAAGATTCATCGAACAGTTCAAAGAAATATGCAAGAAACCTGATTCGGCATGATGTTATTTCTTTACTTGAAAAAATTAATCCCGCTTTCAGGCAGATAATGGTTGAAAATATTAAGCGTTTAAAAGAAACAGAACAGATTTTCACACAGGCTATACTGGAAAAATATAAAATAGTTGTTTCAAATCTGAACAATACAATCTTACTGAGCATTGAAGAACTTAAAAAACTCGATCCTGTGGAAACCTATTTGCACGAGTTTTTAAAACCTTTTGGATTTTCAAATACTCAGGTAAATGATATTGTTTCGGTTTTCGACAGTGAGCCCGGCAAACAATTCATTACATCGACACACCGGCTAATTAAAGATCGTGAAAATCTAATATTGGAAGAAATTTCTGTTCAACCCGGAAAAGTGTTTTATATAAATGAAAATGATATAAAACTTGAGCATCCTGTTGCTCTTTGTATTGAAAGAATAGAAATTGATGATTATTTTACCATTGAAAAGAACGCTGTTACCGGTCAGTTTGATTTAGATAAAATATCTTTCCCTTTAACCATTCGTAAATGGCAAAAAGGAGATTACTTCATGCCGCTGGGTATGAAAAACCTGAAAAAAGTAAGTGATTTCTTTATCGATCAAAAACTATCTCTTTCGGAAAAAGAAAATGCATGGATACTCGAGAGTGGAAATAAAATTGTTTGGATTATTGGCTTACGGCCCGATGAGCGATTTAAAGTTACTTCTGATACGAAAAGTATTCTTAAAATACATCTGAGATAAACTACAGATACAGCTTGCCTGCCTTTGGCAGGAGCATTTTTTAAAACAAACTAAATGAATATTAATGTATTTAGAATTTAAAGACAAGAATCTATTTTTAATTCTTGTATCGAACTCACGTTAATTTATGAAAAAAGGTTGCCTGAAATAGACAACCTTTCAAATTAAGATGAATTTAGATTAATCTGAAACTATAAAGCTCCTTCATCATAAGCTTTTTCTCCATGTAAAGCAGCATCTAACCCTTCTTTTTCATGTTCTTCTGATACCCTTACAGGGGTAATCATATTTATAAGAATCAACATTAAGTAAGTAAAGATAAATGCATATACAGAAGCTGCAACAACAGCTATTAATTCTTTAAAGAAAAACGATGAATTTCCAGCTAATAAGCCATCTGCACCAGCTGAATTCAGACTTTTATATGCAAAAACACCTAATAAAACAGTACCTAAAAATCCTCCAACGCCGTGTACTCCCCACACATCCAAAGCGTCATCCCATTTCATTTTGTTTTTTAGCTGAACAGCAAAATAACAAACAAGACCTGCTGCTGCACCTATAATTGGAGCAGCCCAGACAGGAACAAAACCAGCACAGGGTGTAATTGTTGCCAAACCGGCAATTCCCCCGGTTAATAATCCAACCAATTTTGGTTTTCTTTCTCTCGACCACTCAATTATTAGCCAGGTAATGGTTGCAAATGAAGCTGCAATATCTGTATTTAAGAATGCTGTTACCGTAATTCCGTCAACGGCTACTTCGCTTCCGGCATTAAAACCATACCAACCGAACCACAATAACCCACTACCAATAGCAACCAAAGGAATACTATTAGGTGTTGAATTTTTATCAACCCTGGCACCAACATAAAATACTGAGGCTAAAGCAGCAAAGCCAGCTGTAGCATGAACAACGATTCCACCTGCAAAATCAAGTACGCCCCATTCAGCTAATAAACCACCACCCCAAATCATGTGAACAAAAGGGTAATAAACAAAAATTTGCCATACTGTTAAGAAAATCATGTATGATTTAAAAGTTACACGATTAGCAAATGCACCTGTAATCAGAGCAGGAGTAATAATTGCAAACATCATTTGGTAGGCTATAAAAACAAATTCGGGAATTTTGCCATTGGTGTACATTGTATCAACGCCAACTCCCATTAAAAATGCTTTATCAAAGTTTCCAATAATTCCCCCGGCACCACCGCTAAAGCATAGTGAATAACCAAAAAGTATCCACAAAACAGTTGTCCATCCCATAGATACAAAGCTTTGAATCATTATACCCAAAATGTTTCTTTTAGTAGCCAAGCCACCATAAAAGAAAGCTAATCCGGGTGTCATTAACATTACCAGGCTGGTTGCTAACAGCATAAACCCGGTTGAACCAGTTTCTAACATACTATTTCTCTTTTATTAATTAATACTTTATTTATTAAAATGAAATTCCAAGAACCATAAAAATGTTTTGTGTTTGTGGATTCGTTATGAGTGAAACCGCGAAAGGAACAGAAAAACTGTCGGTAATCTTAATTTCTTTTGTACCGGTAATTCCCATGTTTACTATTCCAAAATAATCTCCATAATATCCTGATTCACCTTTTTCTAAATCAGGAGCAATAAGGTTTATCCCAACAAAAGCATTTAATTTTATTTGAGAAAGAATATCTCTTGAATAACCTAATTCGGCATATGTAGAGTAGAATTTATCGCCATCAGCATCCCGTTTATCTGCACCCCAAATGTTTGTTGCAATTAAAAGTGTAAAAGGAACTTTTTCTGTTCCGTTAAACGAAAGTGCAGCTTCCAAAATATGACCGGTTTTATCTTCATTAAATTCGTAATAATGATTATTTGCAGCTAAATCATTTGGAAAAAAATAATCGGTTAATGTAAGGCTAAACATCTCTTTGAGAGTATAAGAAAGATATAAATCTGTTTCCTGTGTTGTTGAAAATGAGCCAGAGTTTATTTGACTAGTAGCAAAAGCGCCCCAATAGCCAATTGCAAACCCGCCTGCTGATAATTCAATACCTGGCTGAATACTTGGAGATCGTCCGAAATCGGTTCCTCTCCATACATAGCGGCTCACAATGTCGGAACCAATAGTAAAGTTAAGCTTGCTTTCTTTTGTTTCTGTTTCTTGTGAAAAAGCAGAATAGCTAGGTATTAAAAAAATGAATAAGATAATAGAGATAAGTTTTTTCATTTGTATATATTTTTTACGTTATTAATTCTTATTTAATTACCTGCTTGTTCTGTTTGTAATTTTATTTTTTCTTGTTACTCGCTCCCACCTATCCGTCCCACGTTCCGCTCGTGAACCTCCATGCCATACTTCTATTATAATAAAATCGGCAAAACATATTTAATCATCTTTGTCTGCCTATCGGCAGACATGTTTGCGCAAAACCTTTTGCATGGAGGTTTCATATTTACTCTTTTTTTGATTAACAATTAAAATTCTAACCAAACAAAGATAGAAGTATTAAACTCAGATATTATAAGGGTTTTAGCGTAATTGTGTTTACAAGTAATGCTTAATAAATAGGTAAATTACCGATATAAAAAATTTCAAAAAATCAATTAAAAACACAGTTTTTAAACAATTGATATCTAAATGTTTCTTACTTTTGAGAACCTGCTATGAAAACAATTTTCAGATATAAAACTACCCTTACACAAAAGCTGTTTGTTTACTACCTTTTTTTGTGTTTGGCAACAATTGCCATTTTAAGTGTTTACTCTTATTACACAGCTAAAAGTGCACTCATTTCAAGAACGTACGATCAGTTAACATCCGTTCGATTTGAAAAAATCCAAAGTTTAAACCGGTATTTTGAAACGAATAGATTAAAACAAGATTCAACCTTAACCGAAAAAGATATTGAATCGATTAATTCACTGATGTTTAATACAAATCCGCGTAATGGCCTGGGTAAAACCGGCGAAGCGTATCTTGTCGATAACAATTACAAAATGCTTACAAGTTCACGGTTTAAAGAACATCGGGATTTTGCCATACTTGTAAAAACAAAAGCAACACATGATGTTTTTTCAGGAATATCAGGCACTAATGAATATTTAGATTACAGAAATGTTACGGTTTTTGGATCATACTCTCCAATTGAGTTTGGGAATCATAAATGGGCTGTTATTGCTGAAATTGATGTTGAAGAAGCTATGGTTTCAATTTACACTCTTCGCAACAGTATCATTCTATTAAGCATAGTAGTTTCGTTATTTATCTTTGTTTTGGTTTATATCATATCCAGAAAAATATCGCTCCCTGTTATCAGGTTAAAACAAGCTGCCGAAATAATTGCTTCAGGAAACTACACAACTCACATAGAAAATGATTCTAACGACGAAATTGGTGAACTTACCCAAGCATTTAATAAAATGTCGGGAAAAATTAAAATACAGACTCAGGAATTAAAATACGAAAAGGAAAAACGTATAACATCGATGATTGATGGTCAGGAAATTGAGCGACAGAGGCTTTCGCGCGAATTGCACGATGGATTGGGACAGTATATTCTTGCTACAAAAATGAAACTGGAACGCTTCGAAAATGCATCACCCGAATTGAAACAACAAATCGTAGAAGAAGCAAAAAGTTTATTGGCAGTTATTTCAAAAGAAGTAGTAAGTATGTCAGAAAACCTTGCTCCACCTGTATTAAATCAGTTTGGGTTAGTTTCTGCCATAGAAAATATTTGCGAAGAAATTCGTAAAAATTCAGGAATTAAGATTCAATTTACTCATAATGCGGGTGAATTAACCTGTGATGAAAAAGTAAAAATATATCTTTATCGTATCATTCAGGAAGCACTTAATAATATTGTCAAGCATTCGAAAGCAACAGAAGTACTTATTAATTTCAATTATACCGATCAGTTAGATTTAAGCATTTCAGATAATGGGGTTGGATTTTATTTTGATGAGCATTTTAAACCCGGAAACGGGATTTCAAATATGCGCGAACGAACAGAATTGTTAGGTGGTACGTTTGAAATTATTCAGGATAGTGGTACTTTAATAAAAATCAACATATAGAATTCAATGAAGACAACTATCATTCTTGCTGACGATCACCAAATATTTCGCGATGGAATAAAATCTCTATTGTCTGATGAAAGCAATCTAGAAATTATTGGCGAAGCATCGAATGGTGACGAACTTTTAAGTTTACTAAAAACGATATCGCCCGATATTTTAATTTTAGATGTTACCATGCCTAAAATCACGGGAATCGAACTTACCAAAATTATTACCCAACAATATCCCGGTATAAAAATACTTATTTTATCGATGCATAAAAACGAAGAATATGTAATAAATGCTATGATTAACGGGGCCAAAGGTTATTTACCCAAAGATACTTCAAGAAAAGAGTTGTTGGATGCAATTTCATCGATATCAAATGGAGAAGAATACCTGGGTAAATTAATTTCGTCATCCATTTTAAAAAGTTATATTAAAAAATCCTACTCCGGATTTGATCGTTTAGATAAGGATGAACAACTTACCAGCCGGGAAAAAGAAATTATTGAACTGATTGGTAAAGGATATTCAAATAAAGAAATTGCCGATAAGCTTTTTATAAGCGTCCGTACAGTCGATAGCCATAAAAATCACATCATGTGTAAATTAAAATTACGAACAACAGCAGAACTTATTATTTACGGAATAAAAAATAAGATAATCGAAATTGAATAAAAAATAACAATTAATTAGGCACAAGCAAAGGAAAACCATCAACAACGGATAATTTACTACAAAAAAGACAAAAAGTAAATTTACTATCCATATATAAGGATATTTGGCTGTCCAAACACACATACAACTGCACCATAACCAAAAGAACCTAAATTTTGCAACCACGCCTTTTTTTAATACTTTTGCTTTTATAAAATAGCAATGATGGATAAGAAAAAACAGTATAGGATAAATGAAGTAAAACAGGCAAAGCAAGTTGCATTTGATTATTTAAAATCTTTTGAACTAGATAAAGCTATTGATTTTGGTTTGCCTGAAATTGATGATAGGTACCATATTTGGAGAGTTCCTTTACTTTCAAAAAATAATGAAGCTATTGGAGAGGTAGTAATTGACGCTATTACAACTCTTATTAATGAGAAAAAAAGTTCAAATAAAAAAGTTTTAGAATCAAGGTTATTAGGACGAAAATATGTAAATGATACTAACAATGAGATTGACCCATTCTCAGAGAACGGAGCAATACCTAAAATATCAAACTTACGAAATACTGTTGGTTTTGGAGATTGTGAAGAATTGTTATCTGAAACTCCAAATGAATCAGTAGATTTAATTTTCACATCCCCACCTTATTATAATGCAAGGCCAGAATATGCAGAGTATTTAACTTATGATGAATACTTGTTAAAAATAAAAAAGATTATTCACCAGAGCCATAGAGTATTAAATGAAGGAAGGTTTTTTGTGATGAATATTTCACCTATATTAATTAGACGTTCAAGCCGTAGTGAAGCATCAAAAAGAATTGCTGTACTGTACCCTTTGATTTTCATAGACTTTTTATTGAAGAGGATTTCGAATTTATTGATGATATTATATGGGTTAAACCTGAAGGTGCAGGTTGGGCAACAGGCAGAGGAAGAAGATTTGCTGCCGATAGAAGTCCTTTGCAATATAAACCAGTTCCTGTTACTGAATATATCTTAGTTTATAGGAAAAAAACTGAAAGATTAATTGATTGGCACATAAGAAAGCATCCAAATCCGGGATTAGTAGAAGCATCAAAAATTGATGATGGTTATGAAACAACAAATATTTGGAAAATACATCCAGCACATTCACCCAAGCACCCGGCAATATTTCCACTCGAATTAGCTGAAAAGGTAATTAAATATTATTCTTTTAAAAATGATGTGATTTTAGACCCTTTTGCAGGTACAGGTACCGTTGGAAAAGCAGCAGTAAAATTAGGCAGGAGATTTGTTCTTTTTGAACAAGATCCTGAATATATTAAAATAATTCAGGAAGAATTACATTCATGGCTTCAGAATAGGGTTGATGAGGTAAATCTTATAAATATGGAATTATCACAAAACAAAACTCCTTTTATTAATTTTGATATATCATGAAATCAAAAGAATCTGTTTCAAAATATATTCCCAAGCTAGGTTTAAGTTTAACGAAATACACAGGCAGTCAATTAATAGAACGTGTAGGAGAAGATATAATTCGTAGTGTTGTTGCCTCAATATTGTGTGGTGGAAATGTTCGTTCACTTACTGAGGGACTTACTCAAAGGAGGATTTCCTTATCAAATGCATCTATGTTAATCGCATATCTTAAAGCTTCAAAGAACATTAAAGACTTTAATCAAAATCTTTTACCAATAGTAAGTAACGAGCTTAAAACAGAAAAACTATCTACAGAACAAAAAATTTTCCTTCAATGGTTTATTGGACTTACAGGAAAAAGTATTCAAAATGTTCTGAGAAGTGATTCAGAACAAGTACAAGCATATCTAAAAGAACTTGATAATGCGATTAAAAATGCAGTAACTCAATCAAAAGCTGAGTTTGGTGATTTACTAGGCACATTTACCATTAACAAGGAAAATTATCTTTTAAGTTGGCCATCAATTCTACAGTTGTTTACTGCAATAGGTACTCAAACTTTAGCTTTGCGTGGCTCTGAAAAATCAATGTATGGAAAATTATTTGAAAAACTGATTTTAGGTTCATTATTGACAATTCTGGGATTTGAAAAAATAAACCCAAATGATTCAACAAAATCAAAAAAAGTTTTTTGGCTATCACAAAGAGAAAGTAAACGGGAAAGCGATGCAACCTTGTTATACAAACCCGGTATAGGTGTACGTTTTGATATTGGTTTTATTGGACCTGGAAATACTGAAATTTCATTAGATAAAGTATCTCGTTTTGAGAGAGAAATGGAGTTCGGAAGACAACAACATTTTATGTCAACAATAATTCTTGTAGATAGAATTGGGGAAGGAAGTCGAATAACAGACTTAGCAAAAAAAATTGATGGACATATTGTTCAAATGAGTATGAATTATTGGGTTAAAGAAATTTGTGATATCCTAAAAAAGAATGTTGGTTTTGAACATAAATTGTTAAAAATGAGCAACGAAGAGAGTTTGAATTATGTAAATTCGGAAATGAAGAAAATAAATTTAAATAGTTTTATGTAAAACCTTGCTTCAATTCCTCATCCGTTTATTAGTGATTTCGAGTATTAAAGGTTTTATCTAATATTAAGAAATTCAAATCTCTTTAACTATTCCAGGAATTCTTTGTTCCAACATCATTAAATCGGCAAGAACAATAGCAGTAGCAGCTTCCAAAATAACAGGAACCCGGAGAGCAATACAGGTATCATGGCGGCCTTTAATTTCGAGATTTTCAGTTTTACCCTTTTCCAGATTTAAAGTTTGTTGTGGTTTGGATATACTTGATGTTGGTTTTACTGCAACTCTATAATAAATCTCATTCCCATTTGTTATTCCGCCATTTATTCCACCCGAGTAGTTTGTTTTGGTTTTGCCTGTTGATTCCAATATCGCGTCGTTATGCCCACTGCCGGTCATTTGAGCTGAAGAAAATCCTGAACCAAATTCTATTCCTTTAATTGCAGGTATTGCAAAAACAATATGGCTAATCAGCGATTCGAAAGAATCGAAGAAAGGTTCGCCCAAGCCAACAGGTACATTATCAGCACGACATTCAACTATACCACCAATTGAATCGTTTTCTTTAATTGCTTTGTCAATTGCAGAATCAATATTTTTAGAACCCCCGGTTTCTATAACTGTAGCATTTATTTTTACAGGGGCTATCAGTTTCTTGGCAATTACACCTGCTACAATTAACCCCAAGGTTAGTCTGCCAGAGAAGTGCCCTCCGCCCCGATGATCGTTATAACCACCAAATTTCATCTTAGCAGTAAAATCGGCATGGCCGGGTCGTGGAAAAGCCAATAAATCTCTATAATCTTCTGAATGAACATCTTTATTCTCAAAGGATATCAAAACCGGGGTACCTGTTGTTTTACCATTAAACACACCGGATTTAATTATCGGTTTATCTTCTTCAATGCGGGGAGTTGTTCCTTTTGCCCCTCCTTTTCGGCGTTGTATATCTTCCGTAAAATCTTCGATTGTTATTGGCAAGCCGGCAGGGCAACCATCAATTAAGATACCAATTTCTTTTCCATGAGATTCACCATAAATATGTATTCTGAAAATTCTACCGAATGTGTTCATAATTATCCTTTTAAAATCGAAATGAAAGTACTGAATTAATTGGAACCATCAAAATTAATGAAAAAATTGTTACTGACTTGACTACCGAAGGCAGTTTGCTGGTTGTTGGTTACTGGTTCCTCAGTGAGACTTCGTGAGAACCTTCATGATTTGTGGTAAAAAATTTATATTGATAAACTACAAAGTAACTCCAAGTACACACGAAGGAACACAAAGCACATTAATTCTATAGAATTATTCTCTCTGCCTTGTCTAAATCTTCCGGATCAAACTTAATAACAGCAAGTTCAGGTTTATGATATGCTGCCGAGAAAAGCACTGTTTTTCCAATTTTATCAGACCAAGACCCCGTGATATCTGATGATTCGTGAATATGTCCATGCAGAGTTAAAAGAGGTTGTTTTTCTTCGATAAATCGTCGCAATGCAATACTTCCGACATTTACATCCAAAGGAACATGCTCGAAGCTTTTGCCATCTAATGCAGCCCTATCAAGATTCGTCTGGTATGGCGGTGAATGAAATAGAAAAACAGATTTCCCGGGTTCAAAAATATGGGTTAATTTATCAACATCATTTTGAATTGTAGCATATTCAATATCTGTAGTTTCTGTAATTGTTCGAATTCCTTCAGTTGGGTGAATACACCCGGGATCAACATAACGGGAAACATCGTATCGTTCCCAATCTTTTAGCAAAAATGGCGATGGTGGAATATTTGAATAACCAAAAACTTCAAAATCGTTCCACTGATATCTTCTATTATGCATGTAATGCCATATTCCTTTTGATTCTGCATTAATTATTCTTTGTTCTTCAATTTTGGGGTCATCATTTCCAAGAATAATAAACACCTCGGGATAATGACTTTTCATTTCTGATCTCAATTTTACGAATTCGGATATTAAAAAATCATCCACAAAATCGTCGATTAATTTAAAATTAAAATTGTTTACCGAACCATGAATATGAGGCAATAAATCGCCACCAATAAAAACCGCTTCGGGTTTTTCTGATTTAATGAGCTGGAAAAATTTTTGGTATCTATCGATTTTCCCATGCAAATCGGCAACAAAGAAACAATTCATAGGCTTTATCTTTTTCGTAACAAACGTGCTGAATTGTATGGATTTGAAATCATTACAGCAAAACTGTTTTGTTCGTCAATTTCTTTTTGGGTAATAATATGTAAATCAATAATTCCTTTTTCCATTTTATAACCTGTTTTTTGATGATTTAATTCTGCAAGCGAAAAACTCCAACCATTAATCCATGATTTGAAGAGTTCTAATTGATTTTCCGTTCCATCGAATTGAATCATAAGGTCGATATCACTTGCCGGGCCGGCATTCGTTTCTTTAGTACTTCCAATAAGATATATGGCATGAACTCCATAATATTCAAAATCTGTTTTATCAGCAATTGTTTGAGCCATTCGGAATCTCCATTTCCAATGTTCATCACCAAAACGCTTCAGAATTTTTTCACCGTTTTCATTATTTGTTTCCTGGGATAATAATTTAACAGTTTGAACCAGTCTGTTATAAAATAGATATTGTCCTAACCTGTATGCAATAGTATTTAACAGTCTTTGTTCATCTGGCAAAAATGGGTCATTTTCAAATGGAATAGATGTGTAAAATACCTTAATATCACCAACAATATTATTATCAACAATGATATCGGCAGATTGCAACCATTTTGTTTCAATAAAACCAGGGAGTACATATTTCTGATTATCAATCTCGATTTTAACAATACAAATTGCCGGGAATTGCCATCCACTGGGAATAATTTCCAAAACCTGGTTTATCATATTACTAAAAGATAAAGTTGATTTGCGAAGTGTTTCTTCAATATCGTAAATACACTTTAATTCTTTTGCCCTTTCCTGAAGCGGTTTTAACTGACCTAAATCCATAGCAAGCCATTTTTTGAAAGTTACAAAAAATTAAATAAACTCACTCAATTCGAGCCAACGATCTGTTTTTGTGTCGAGTAAATGTATTATTTCGGCTATTCGTTTCGATTTTTTTATTAAATCTTCTGTTTTTAAATTCCCCAAATTGATTTCGTTTTCGAGATTTGTTTTTTCGTTTTCCAAATCGGCAATTTCTTTTTCAAGTTGCTCGTATTCACGTTTTTCGTTGAACGATAATTTTATTTTGGGTTTATCGGATTTTACAATTTCTTTTTTAGGTATAATAGCTGATTCTTTGATTTGAACTTTTTCCATTTTTAAAATCCATTCTCGATATTGAGAGTAATTTCCGGGAAAATCCTTTACATTTCCATTGCCCTGAAAAACAAAAATATGATCGACCACCTGATCCATAAAAAACCGGTCGTGAGATACTACCAACACGCAACCATCGAAAGTTGTAAGGTAATCTTCCAACACGCCCAGGGTCATTATATCAAGGTCGTTGGTTGGTTCATCAAGAATCAGAAAATTGGGTTTACGCATTAATACCGTTACCAGGTAAAGCCTTCGTTTTTCACCACCACTCAATTTCGAAACCTGTGTATAATGCATGTCGAAAGGAAAAAGGAAATAATTTAAAAACTCCTTCACTCCCATTTCACGGCCACCACCCAACGAAACCACTTCGGCAATTTCCTGAACAACATCAATAACACGTTGATTTTCGGTAAACTGAATTCCTTCCTGTTTATAATATCCATAAACGATTGTTTGCCCGACTTCAATAGTTCCTGTATCGGGAGCGATATTCTGAGTGATTAGATTTAAAAAGGTTGATTTCCCGGTTCCATTATCACCCACAATACCAATTTTTTCTCCTCTGCTGAATTTATAACTAAAGTTATTTAAAATGGATATGTTCTCGAATTTTTTTGAAAGGTTTTCAATTTCAAGTATCTTTTTTCCTAAACGCGAAGCCTGGACATTAATCTGCATTTGCTCATCGTTTCGACTTTGTGAAGCAACATCTTTCAGTTGGTAAAAATTATCGATACGGAATTTGGCCTTATGACTTCGTGCTTTAGGCATTCTACGCATCCAGTCTTCTTCTTTACGTAAGATGTTTTTTGCCCGTTCTACTTGTGATTCTTCATTATTTAAACGTTCTTCACGTTTCTCAAGAAAATACGAATAATTGCCTTTGTAACTATATATTTTAGAATTATCCATTTCAATAATCTCATTGCATACCCGGTCGAGAAAATAGCGGTCGTGGGTAACCATAAGCAAGGTTGAATGAGTATTCCTCAGATAATTTTCGAGCCATTCGATCATATCTAAATCGAGATGGTTGGTTGGTTCATCGAGCAATAATAAATCCGGTTCTTCGATTAAAACGGATGCTAAAGCAACACGTTTTTTTTCTCCTCCTGATAATGTAGAAATTAGTTGTTCGTATTTGTCTATTTTAAGTTTGGTGAGTATTTGCTTCACTTTTACTTCATAATCCCATGCACCAAGCAAGTCCATTTGCTCCGTTGCCTTTGAAAGTAAATTTTTATCGTGTGTATTTATAGCTTTTTCGTACTGAATAATTGCCTCTTTCACATTATTCGACGAATGTAAAACTTCGTTTAACAGGGTATTTTTTGGATTCAGGGGTGGATTTTGTTCTAAAAACCCAAATCGAATATTGTTTCGGAAAATAATTTTGCCTGAATCGGGAGAATCTTTCCCCGTAATAATGTTAAAAAGAGTGGTTTTACCTGTTCCATTTTTAGCAATTAAAGCCACTTTTTGGTCTTTTTCTATTGTAAAACCAATATCTTCGAAAAGCAAAAGATCCCCAAACGACTTCTTTAAATTTTCAACCTGTAAGTAATTAATCATATTCGATAATGGACTTTTCAAAATGTTTACAAAACAACGTAATTATTCAGATTAAAAAAAATTAAACCTATTTTTTTGTAATCTGTTACGAATGCATTACATTTCTATAATAAATTGGTAATTATGAAATTTATCAGAAAAAGTGTTTTTTTTATTTTTACAGTGTTAATCAGCAGTAATATTTCAATTTCTGCTCCATTACTTCTACAAGCTTCAGACAAAAAAACAAACATCGAAACAATCGACCGAAATCTATCTGTTATTAAAGATAATTTCAACTTTAAAAATGACAGCATAAAAACACTAACATACAAAACATTAAAACTATCTGAATTGGTAAATTATCAAAGCGGAATTGAAAATAGCTGTTTTTATTTGGGCCGTTTTTTTTATTTAAATAACCACATTGATAGCGCGATGTACTTTTATAAAATGGGATTAGAAAAAGCAAAAAATAATAAGAGTAATCTAATTAACTCATTTTACATTGGTGTTGCAAATATTTTTTGGGATACCGGTGATTATAGCGGTGGCTTGGAAACTATGTTCGAAGCAAAACAATATTTTGAATCAGAGGGTATAATTGATCAAAAATATGAGATTTTCAATTACACGGGATTATATTACGAAGGAATCATGGAATTTGGCCCGGCATTGGAAAACTTCAAGAAATCAACAGAAATAGCAATAAATAGAGGTGAGAATGGATATACTGGCGTTGTTTATGCCAACATGGGCAGGGTTTATTCTAAATTAATGAAATATGATACATCCATCATATTCTTTAAAAAAGGAGTTGCCCTTGAAGTAAAAAATAAGCTTTTTAGAAATGCAGGAAGATCATATTCTTCTCTAGCTACTGTATATCTAAATCTAAATCAAATTGACTCGGCCAGAATTTACCTGGAAGAAGCATTAAATTGTAATTTGCTTTCGAATGATAGCACAGGGCTGGTAAGAACTTATATTGCCTATGCAAATTATTATATCAGGCAGTCTGATTTTAAAAAATCAATTGAAATACTCACAAATGCGATTCCAATAGCTACCAAGTTTAAAAATAAATCCGAAATGGTTGAATTATTTTATTTGATGGCTCAAAGTTATTATAAAACAGGTAATTATAAAGAATCAAGCCGCTTCTATATTGAATACATTGGTATGTATCAACAAGTTTATGATATTAAAAAGTTTAACCAGGTAAGTGCACTTGAGCATCAACTTAAAATTACACAACAAGAAAATGAAATAAATATTCTAAAAATTGAGAAACAACAGTCAGTTACTAACTATTTATTAATTATTGCTGTCTTATTGCTAACAATTAGCGTTTCATCCATTGCCTTCGTTATCTATTTCAGAAAAATGAACCAACAGTTGATAAACCAGAATAAAAAAATATCCGAGCAAAAAGAGAATCTCGAAGAACTTAACAAACAATTGATTCTTGCTGAAAAAAACATGAGTAAAATAGACGAATTAAAAAGTAATTTTATTAATATCCTTTCTCACGAAATACGAACCCCGTTAAATAGTATTGTTGGATTCTCTTCATTGGCTTTCGATTCAGAAATTTCAAATGAAGAAAAGATTGAAGCATCGAACATTATTAAAAAAAGCAGCGACGATTTAATCTCTACCGTCGAAGGGTTAGTTGATCTTTCGTTAATAAATTCAAATCAAATGTATGTTTACAAAGAAAACTTCGATGTTTACAGCTTTATGAAAAAAATTCATGATGATTTTATTAACCTAAAAAACAATTTTTTAAAAGATAATATTGCAATACATTATTTACCCGATAAAAACTATTCAGGTTTCATAATTAAATCAGATTCAGTATTATTAAAAAAATCTTTAAATAAATTGATGCATAATGCATTGAAATTTACTTTGAAAGGAAAAATTGAATATGGTTTTTCCATATCAGATTCTCGTTTTACATTTTTTGTAACAGATACCGGAATAGGAATACCAGGAGAATCAAATGATAAAATTTATATACCTTTTGAAAAAGGAGATAATGTACCTAAAAACTCCGGGGGGTTGGGAATAAGCCTGGCATTGGTAAAAAAATACATCGGTTTACTTGAAGGAAAAATAGGACATGAATCTGTTTTAAATAAAGGATCAAAATTTTATTTTGAGATACCAATCCAATAAACATTAAAATGACAAAGAAAGAAAGGTTCGAAAAAATCATTGATTACTTTAAAAAAGTACAACCCGTGGCCGAAACGGAGCTTGATTATAAAACCCCATTTGAATTAATTGTTGCCGTGATTCTCAGCGCCCAATGTACCGACAAAAGAGTTAATATAATTACCCCTGCCCTGCTCGAACGCTTTCCTTCTGCTTATGAAATGTCGCAAGCTTCGGTCGAAGAAATATTTTCTTACATTAAAAGTTGCTCCTATCCAAACAATAAAGCCAGGCATCTTTCAGGAATGTCGAAGATGCTGGTTGAAAAATATAATGAAATAGTTCCCGATGATATTAGCGAACTTCAAAAACTTCCGGGAGTTGGAAGAAAAACAGCCAATGTAATCGCATCGGTTGTTTATAATAAGCCCACACTTGCTGTTGACACGCATGTTTTCAGAGTTTCTAAACGTATAGGCTTAACCACTAATGCAAAAACACCTTTAGAAACTGAAAAACAACTCGTAAAATATATTCCTGAAGAATTAATACCCATTGCACATCATTGGCTCATATTACATGGACGCTATGTTTGTATTGCCAGAAAACCAAAATGCGAAAGTTGTGGTATTACTCAATATTGCATGTATTTCGGAGAAACAATAAAACCGGGAAAATAGAAAAGGTGAGTAGTGAATTGTGAATAACCTTTAACTTTATTTCCAACTAAAGTAAATTTCAGTAACCGAATTTCCCCTTGTTAATACTTTATTAATGCATATATTCTAGCATCAGGGATTAAATAAAAATGGCTGTCTTTTTTAGTTTAAGACAGCCACACCTTTAAATCCTTACTTTATGAAATTTTAATTTCTCTTTTTGGCTTTTCTTTTGCTTCATCACGCTTAGGAATTACAAGAGTTAAGATTCCATCTTTGTGTTTCGCATTTATTTTATCCTGGTTTACACTTTCAGGCAAACTAAAAGAACGTTGGAATGAACTGTAACTGAACTCACGACGAACATATTTTTCTTTTTCCTCCAGGTTTTTTACTTCTTTTTCAGAAGATATAGTTAAAACGTTGTTATGAATATCAATTTTAAAATCTTCTTTTGCTAAACCCGGAGCAGCTACATCAATTCTAAACTCTTCGGCATTTTCAATTACATTTACCTCAGGAATACTTTTATTAGCTGAAGTATCAAAGAAATCGGCCAAAAAATCTTTACCAAAGAAATCGTCTTCGAAAGCTGGTAAAAAACGTTTGTTTCTTAACATAGGTATCATAGCTTTATCCTCCATATTTTAGTTAAACAATCAATTTTCAGATTGAACATTTCAAAAAAAATACCAATGCTTATTTCGTGTCAAATTGTCTTTAAATACTGTTACACCAATGTCATTTTGACGCAAACAACAATACATAAAAGACAATTCGATTTATATATTTTGATATCTGATTTCTTATTTCTATTTTTAAACTTGAACTTTTATAGATAATAAAGTCTGATGAAAACGTTAAAAAATCTCATATTTTTAATACCCTTTATCTTTTGTTCTCTTATAGTATTTTCCCAAACCCGAATTGATACACTTGAAACAAAATTAAAAACAGCCGAAGGGGAAGAAAAAATTATTATCTTAATTGATTTAAGTGAGCAATATTTATCAGATGAGTTTTATAATAATGAAAAATGTCTTGAACTTTCAAATCAGGCGCTTACTCTTTCTAAAAAACTTAAAAATAAGAATAATGAAGCTATTGCATTAAAATATATTGGTTTTGCTTATTATTATCAACAAAAATATGATACAAGCATTTTTATTTTTAATAATGTATTGAAAATACTTGAAAATTATGAAGATATTCAAGTAAAAGATCAAGTATATAACGTAATAGGTGCTTGTTATTATTACAAGGGAGATTTCAATAAAACTCTTGAATATTGGAAAAAAAGACTTGAATTATGCAAACAAATTAGAGATACTGCTAATACTGCTCAAAGTTATATGAATCTTGGAGTCATCTATAAAAATATGGATGAATACGATCAGGCCATTTCGTTTTACCAGGAAGCATATAAAATCAGAGAAGAACGAAAAGATTCAACTGAAATGGCTACTGTGCTAAATAATATTGGAAATATTTATTTCCAATTCAGGGGCAATTATACCAAAGCGTTAGAAAATTATTCAAAAGCCATTGATATCTATAAGAAAAAAGGGGACAAAGAAAACGAGGCTCATCTTTTAAATAGTATAGGTTTAATCTACGATAAACAGGATCAAAATCAAATGGCTTTAAATAATTTTAACCAAGCACTTACTATTTTAAAAAGTTTAAAAAATAAAGATGATAAAATTGCAGAAGTAAAAAATAATTTAGGTGTGCTTTATGCCGAACTTGGAAATTTTGAAATGGCATACAGACTACTTAATGAGAATTATCTATATTATTTAGAAATTGGAGCAAAACCAAATATTGGAGGAACCTTAATAGATCTTGGTGACGTTTACTTTTCATGGGGAAAATATGAAGATGCACTAACAACTTATTTAAGAAGCTATGAAATTTCTACCGAGTTAAATATGAAAAGTGAAATTGCCAGAACCTATGAGAAACTTGCAAAAACTAATGCAAATTTAAAAAATTATAAAAAGGCATTCGAATACCACGTATTATACACCCATTTGAACGATAGTTTATTCACAGAAAAACTCAATGAACAAATTACCGAAATACAAACCAAGTACGAAACCGAGAAAAAAGACAAGGAAATTGCGCTATTAAACTCTGATAAAGCCTTACAGGAAGCTACTTTAAAACGCCAGAAGCTTGCAATATTTGTATTTATTGGAGGCTTTTTCATTATTTCCATATTTCTTATCCTCATTTTCCGCTTGTATAAACAAAAGCAAAAAGCCAATATCATACTCGAAGAAAAAAACGAAAAAATCAGCCAGCAACGTGATTTTATTTTCCAACAGAACAAAGAAATTACTTCAAGTATAGAATATGCCAAACGTATTCAGAATGCGCTGCTCCCACCTCAGGAATTAATCGATGCAATTATCCCTGATTCATTTATCCTGTTTAAACCACGCGACATTGTGAGTGGCGACTTTTACTGGTTAAATCAAAAAGAAAATAAAATTATTTCTGTAACTGCCGATTGTACAGGACATGGTGTACCGGGTGCATTTATGAGTATGTTGGGAATTTCTTTTATAAATGAGATTATTAATATAACAAAACCTGGAGAACTCAGATCAAACCAGGTATTGGATCACTTGCGGGAATTAATAATTACATCTTTGCGCCAAACAGGTAAACTCGGTGAAAGCCGCGATGGAATGGATATGACCATTTGTATTATTGATACAGAAAAGAAAACGCTCGATTTCGCAGGTGCGTACAATCCAATGTACCTTGTACGAAATGGAGAACTTATAGAAGCGAAAGCCGATAAAATGCCTATCGGTATTCATGTTAAGACCATTGAACCTTTTTCAAACCAGATTTTCCAGATTGAAAAAGGAGATATCATTTATACCTGTTCCGATGGATATGCCGATCAGTTTGGAGGCCCGGAGAATAATAAATTCCGACGAAAAAACTTTAAAGACCTGCTCTTACAAATCCATACTAAAGACATGAATCAACAAAAAGAAATCCTCGACAAAACTCTCATGGATTGGATGGAAGGATTTGAACAAGTGGATGATATTCTGGTGTGTGGAATTCGAATCACTTAATTTTTGGTATAATACAAATTATTCCATTATTCCATATTTTTTCATCATTAAATTCGATTTCACAAATTTTTATTTTTGACGATTCGATCATTTTTGATTGTAAACGCTCTTGATTTTAGGGTTTAAATACCCTAACTTGTAAGTTATTTCGCAAAATTTTTATCAAAATTAATTCGTTATAAATCAGTAACAATCATAAAACCCATAAACTATGAAAAAACTCTACTTCAAACTAATGCTATTCGTGTTAATGTTAGGGAATTTTCCAGTATTAGCACAGAACACTGTTCAGTTCGATGTTTCTTATGACCCACAACAGTGTGCCCCGGTACCAGTAATGTTGATTAATAATTCTATTATTGATACATATACCGGAACGGTATATTACAATTGGTATATGAATGGCGTATTGTTCTCAACCGATCAATACCCGGCAACAACAGATTTCCAGGGAGGAAATTACGACATTCGCCTTGAAGTAACTGATAGCCCCTTGGATTTCTTGGCGATTATTATCAATTTATTTATATAAAAGGTTTTTCAGGTAAGTTTTATACATATCCCGAAGGAGAAGCTGCTCCCGGGCAACCAGTCCAATTCTACTCAAACGATATGTCTCAACAATGGATTGTTTGGAAATTGCATACAGGAGAAACTTTAAAATATAACTATGCCCAATATATTTATAACGATATTGGTGTTTACCCTGTAAAAATGACCATTTCAACAGAATGCGGAATTGATACAGTTACACAATGGATAAACATTACCAATTCAGCCGTTCCGGGAGCTGAAATTACGGTTTCAAATTACGAAGTATGTCCTAACGATGAGTTTATATTAACTGCCAGCGAAGCATTTCAACACGAATGGAATATTGGAGGGAATATATTAAATGGGAAAGAAATATATTATGCTTTTGGAGATATTGGAGTTCACCCGGTTATTTTAAAAAACACGAATGAATTTGGTAATTCATCTTTTGATACAGCATACATTAACGTGAGAAATGATATTTATGTATCTGCCGAATTCTCGCCATATTATGAAAATCAGCCATGCCCTAACAACGAGATAAAGTTCGAAGCATACTCTTCGGGAACATTCGAATGGGATTTTGGTGATGGTTCTGCTGGTTTTGGAAAACGTGTATATAATACTTATGTTGACACAGGAATGTATAATGTTACATTGTATGCAACAAATGGTTGTGGAACGCAAGCTGTATCATCTATGCCTGTTTACATTTACTATGATCAGTATTCAGGGGTTTCATATCCTGACTTTTACTTTGATAACATTGAAAATGGCTGGGTAGAGTCAATTAATGTTTGCCCTAACGATTTGGTTACTGTTGTTAATGAAACATACCAGGATGCCGGAACCACGTTGCACTGGCTTATTGATGGTGTAGAATATTACCAGGATGAAGTATCAATCTATTTTCCTGCACCCGGGGTATATGAAATTCAATTAATTGCACAAAACAATTGTATGGCTTCTGATACTGCAACAAAATGGGTTTATGTTGACTCGTATTATATGCCTGAATCAAATCTCAGTGTAGCTCCGATAGCAATATGCCCGAATGAGAAAGTATATTTTTTCGACGAGCATTTACAGTTTAATGAAAATGGAACAACTGTACTTAACTATTCAATCAATTTTGGTGATGGCCAAACACAATCCAATATTACCGGACTGGCAGATGATGTTATGGAAGTTCTTGCAGTACACACTTATGCTGATACCGGATTGTATAATTTCAGCTTTATTGCTACCAATAATTGCAATAACTCCGACACTTTGAAAGGACAAATATTAGTTAACGATGATCCAAACAGAACCCCGTTTTATTATATTAATAACACAACTGCCGGGGATGAAATGGAGGGAGAATTTGAGAACTGGGGCGTAATCCCCGACAGGCAATATCAAACATTTTATATTAATGTAAATTTAACTAACTGGAACTATTGTGGATTAATGGATAGTTCAGTTTATGTATTTTTCTGGTATGGCCTTTTAGATATGAGCAATCCCGATTTAGGCCCTCCAAATGGCTATGTCGAACTCTCGGCCCCTGGAACTGCTGTTGCTTACGTTCCTTTCAATGTTGTTAAGCCCAGCGTTGGTTTGGCAGCAGTATGGTATTGCAATAAAGATTATTTTGACAAAGACCCCCAGGTTTATGCATTACCTATTGATACTGTTACATTACTGCCTGTTCAATCGTATCCAACAGTTCCTGGTGGAATTGCAACAATACCAGATACAATTACCCTGGATGCAATACAATGGTATAATGAATCAATGTGTACCTGCACTCCTCCAAGTGATAATATAAAAGGAACATGGAGTTATCAAACAGATGATGGTTATTACCATATATTAGATATTTATGATGCAGCAGAAGACTCATTAAGGTATAGGGCATCTGCAGGACCTGACCCCTGGGATGGAAGAACAGATTATTCCTATGGAACTCTTAACTTATTAAATGATTCAACTATGCAATTATACCCCGAAGACTCTTCTTGCTTTGAGATTGGAGTATATAATTATAAAGTAATAAACAATGAACAGCTCTTATTTACTATTAATTATGATAATTGCATTGGCCGAGCAAATTACCTTACTGCAGATATTTTCGGGAAATATAATTACGATCAAACAAATAATCCTGATGATAAAACCGGATGTCCTGGTGATACTATTGGATTTAAAGTAGTTGGTGGAATCTCGTACGAATGGCACATTCGGGGTACAGTAACAACTGAACCATTTACCTATTACGTTTACGATACAGCCGGTGTTTATGAAGAATATGTAGTTACTACAAATGCCTGTAACAGAACCGATACCATTTATACAAAAGTAGTTATTGGACTGGATAATGTTCCTGAGCCATACTGGTCAGTAAACAAATGGACAGCCAAACGATTTGAACCATTGCAGTTTTATGTTGAAAGTCATGGTGATTTTAATAATTATTCCTACCTGTGGGAGTTTGGCGATGGAACCACATCAACAGAAATGAATCCCGAGCATTTTTACACAATGGAAGGTAACTACAAAGTAAAATTAACTGTAACAAATGGTTGTGGCAGTACATTCATGGAAAATTTTATCTGGGTTACCAAAGAAACATCGACCTGCGAAGCAAAATTTGTTTATTCTTTAACAGGTACAACAGTTAATTTCCAAAATTTATCTCTTGGAAATGTGTCATCATTCTTCTGGGAATTTGGTGATGGAAAAGTCTCTACAAAACCAAATCCTCAAAACATTTACCCCGAGGAAGGTATGTACACTGTTGTTTTAACAATATATGATTCAATTAACGATTGCAGCGACCAAATAGTTAAACAAATCATGGTTGGAACTATCGGATGTCTTGCAAATTTCAATTACACTGTAAATAATATTACACGTACAGTAAGCTTTTATAATTTGTCATCAGGTGACATAAGTGAATATTACTGGGACTTTGGCGATGGCGATTATTCTTCTAACCAAAACCCATTACATACATTTGCTTCCGATGGATATTACAGGGTTTGCCTCGTTACGTATGATGAAGGAACACAATGCATGTCAGAAATCTGCAAATACATAACTGTAGGTACTCCCGAAATACTTGCCGATTTTGATTATTATATCGATCCACAAAACGGTACTGTTTACTTTGCTGATATCTCATCAGGAACTATATCTGACTGGTATTGGGATTTTGGTGATGGAAACTGGGATGTAATACCGGAACCACAACATCAATATGCAGAATCAGGAGAATACGATGTTTGTCTCTCGGTATTTAATAATAATACAGGTTCTTTTGCAAATATTTGTAAAACCATAATGGTAATTACGGATACTTCTTTAGTTTCAACAAAAGCCGGCTTCATGTATATGGTAAGTTCGGTAACTCCAAATAAGGTTGATTTTGTTGACCAATCTTCAGGAGATATTACCAATTGGTACTGGACATTTGGCGATGGAACATACCAGTCGGGAGAAAATGTAAGCCATACCTATTCTGCACCCGGGTTATATAATGTTTGCCTTATTGTTTACGATTCTAATACAGGCGAACGCTCTGAAATATGTAAAATAATTCAGGTTGGCATTATTGACTGCAATATAAATGCTGATTTTACATATTACATTAACCCTACACTAAAACAAGTCTCATTCTCCGACAAAACAACCGGTATTGCCGATGAATGGTTCTGGGATTTTGGTGATGGCATGACTTCTGCCTCCAGAAATCCGGTTCATATATACAGCAACCCGGGATTTTATCTTGTAAGCTTAGCAGTACGTAATACCCTTAACGATTGTGTTGACTATTATGCCGACTTTATACAAGTTGGAGTAGCTGAATGTATTGCAGATTTTAACTTTACTGTAACTGATCCGGTTAATAATACTGTTAAATTTGCCGACAAATCTATAGGAGACATTGTAGATTATTTCTGGTACTTCGATGATGGAACATTCTCTACAGAAACTGAACCCGAACATACTTACGATTTCCCCGGTTTATATTTTGTGTCTTTAACAATTACTGATGCTACCGGCATGTGCTTTGATTTCAGGATGAAAGAAGTTCAGGTTGGTACTGTAAATTGTGATGCCACATTTACTGTTTTTGTGGATTCGTTAAATAATGATGCCTATTTTTCAAATAGCAGCATTGGTACAGCAACCGATTATTACTGGATGTTTGGTGACGGACAATTTGACATTGGCCCAAATCCTATACACCATTACATTGCTCCTGGCTACTTTACTGTTAGTTTAAATACATTCAACAGTAACGATAATTGTATTGATTACTTTGAAAAAGTAATCCTCATTGGTAATTCAGAAAATGATGTAGAAGCCGATTTCTTCTATCAATCTGATTTTTCAACAGGCGATGTATATTTTTATAACGAATCCATGGGTGAAAACCTTTCATTTATATGGGATTTTGGTGATGGAACAACTTCTACAGAAGAAAATCCAACTCATAATTATTCACAGGGAGGATATCAGTTTGTATGTTTAACTGCAACAAACCCGGTTACAGGTGCTGTAAAAACAAGTTGTAAATTGGTTCAAACATCTAACCAGTCAGAAAATAATTGCCTGGCTCAATTTAATTATGATATCAATGCCCAGGAAGTAACATTTATTAATAAATCGTATGGTGAGCCTGATGTATATGCATGGAACTTTGGCGATGGGAATACATCAACTGAATCGGACCCGATTCACACATATAGCTCAGCAGATTTTTACCTGGTAGAACTTTATACCTATAACCAGACTACCGGATGCGAAAGTTATGATTATGAGTATATTAACGTGGGAGTTGATAATGACAGTATTCAGGCAATATTTACCTACTATATAGATACAACAGGTAAAGGTAAACCTGGTGGCAAACCTGTTGATATTATTGGTGTAGGACATGGCGGGGGCTCAAAATTAAGCTGGAGCTACGGAGATAAAAAAGTTGAAACAGGGAAAGTAACATCTACAACGCTTCGTCCAACACATGTTTACGAAAATCCAGGTAAATATAATTGTTGTTTAACTATTGAGGACCCAGTAATTAATCAAAGTGATACATACTGCGATTACATTATGGTTCCTTACGAAACTGTAATCTCTGAATCAATATGCGAAGGTTCCGAATACGATTTCTTTGGAGATATGCTGTCTGTTGCTGGAGAATATATTGATACCACGAGCAGTGTTAATGGAGTTGACAGTATTATTTATTTAACACTAACCGTTAATCCTCAACCTGTAAAACCAACTGCAAGCTTAACAGGAACAACATTAACATCGAGCGCTGCCAGTGGTAACCAATGGTATTTTAATGGTACAGCAATTAATGGAGCAACAAATCAAACTTATACAGCAACACAAAGCGGTAATTATAGTGTAGTTGTTACTGATACAAATGGTTGTTCTTCTGAATCATCGGATGATGTTAATGTGGTTATTTCCGGAATAGAAGATGTGGAGTCATTCAGTATGAAAGTATTCCCGAATCCACTTCAGTCTCATACCCGTGTAGAGTATTATTTATCGGATACAAAGCAAATAAAAATTGCTTTATATGATGTGGTAGGAAATCTGATTGAAACCATAATCAATACTTATAAGCCCGCAGGTAATCATTATATTATTTGGAAAAACCCGGGATTAGCAAATGGTATTTATTATCTGGTTTTAACATCTGAAAGTGAAAAAATTACTACAAAATTAGTCATTCAGAAATAATCTCTTGAAATGGTTATTAGAGCCTTGAAGTTTTTCAAGGCTCTTTTTTTGCTGTTTTGATAAATCAATGAACATCTTTTGTATTTTTATATCATCAAAAGATACAAAGCCATGAAAATATATCTCGATTATAATGCGACAACACCTGTCGATAAAGAAGTAGCACAAGCAATGCAACCCTATTTAGCCGAATATTTTGGAAACCCTTCCAGCTCGCATAGTTTTGGAACTGAAACAAAAAAAGCTGTTGAAAATGCCCGTAAACAAGTTGCTTCATTAATTAATTGTAAATCAAACGAAATAATCTTTACAAGTGGTGGTTCTGAATCGAATAATTATGCAATCAAGGGTTTTGCATTTGCAAATGAGTATAAAGGGAATCATATAATAACTTCTACAATTGAACACCCTGCAGTGTTTGAAGTATGCAAATATCTCGAAAAAAAGGGGTTTCAAATTTCGTATATCCCTGTTGATGAATTTGGTATAGTAGATTTAGAAAAACTTGAAACGGCCATTACTCCACAAACAATTCTTATCTCCATAATGCACGCGAATAATGAAATAGGTACCATTCAACCTATTTCAGAAATTGCTGCAATTGCAAGAAAATACAATGTTGCATTTCATACCGATGCAGCCCAATCTGTTGGTAAATACCCTGTCGATGTTCAGCAAATGGGTGTTGACTTGCTTTCAGTTGCAGGCCATAAACTGTATGCCCCGAAAGGAATTGGGGCTTTATTTATTCGTGACGGATTAGTACTCGAAAAACTCATACATGGAGCCGATCACGAACAAAACAAACGCGCGGGAACAGAAAACGTACTCGAAATTGTAGGCCTTGGAAAAGCATGTGAAATCGCACAACGTGATTTAAATAAAAACCTGGGTCATTTAAAAAGGATACGTGATTTGCTTCATAATAAGCTACTCGAAAAACTACCCGACCTAAAGCTAAACGGGCATCCCGAGTTGCGCTTACCAAACACGCTGAATATAAGTTTTCCGGGAATCGAAGCCAACATTCTGTTGAACGAAATGGAGCTGAAAGGAATTGCTGCATCGGCAGGTGCTGCATGTCATACCGATTCGGTTGATGTTTCACCGGTATTAACTGCCATAAAACTAATGACTGATTATGCCATGGGAACTATCCGCTTTTCTGTTGGGAAATATTCTACAGAGGAAGAAATTAACAGGGCTTCAGAAATAATTATTGATATTGTAACCAGGCTGAAGCCAAAAGAAAAAACTCAGATTCAAGAGTTCGTTGAGCTTACGAATGATTTTAAATTAACCAAATATACTCAGGGACTTGGTTGTGCCTGCAAATTAAGACCCCAGGAACTGGAGAAAATTTTAAAAGATTTGCCTGTATCAAACGATCCGAATATTTTAATCGATACTCAGAATTCGGATGATGCAGCCGTTTATAAGATTAACGAAACAACTGCATTAGTTCAAACTGTTGATTTCTTTACTCCTATTGTTGACGATCCTTATGATTTTGGTGCAATTGCCGCAGCAAATTCGTTAAGTGATATTTATGCTATGGGTGCCAAACCATTATTTGCACTGAACATTGTTGGTTTTCCTTCGAACCGTTTGCCCATGGAAGTTCTAAAACAAATTCTTAAAGGAGCCCACGATAAAGCCCGGGAAGCTGAAATTAGTATTTTGGGTGGCCATACCATTGATGATCCCGAACCCAAATATGGAATGGTGGTAAGCGGAGTTGTTCATCCCGATAAAATATGGGCTAACTCCGGGGCACTCGAAGGTGATGCCATTATCTTAACAAAACCAATAGGAACAGGTATTCTCACAACTGCTCTAAAACGCGGGTTAGTCGATCAAAAAACCAAAAGCATGGTAATACAATCTATGGCAGAACTAAATAAAAGTGCTGCCGGCATAATCGAAAAATACACTATTCATGCCTGTACCGATGTAACCGGGTTTGGTTTAATTGGCCATTTAAGCGAAATTTCAATTGCAAGCAAAATGAATGTTGAATTGTTTGCAGACAAAGTGCCATTTTTCAACGAAACCGTTAATTTTGCAACCGCTAATATTATTCCGGGCGGATCAACAAACAATTTAAGTTACTTCTCTAAACATGTTGTTTGGGATAAAAACATATCAAACATTATAAAAATCGTACTTTGTGATGCTCAAACTTCTGGAGGGTTATTGTTTACTATTCCTCTTAACGAAAAAGATGAAGTTATTTTAAAGCTTAGAAGTGCAGGTATTAGTTCGGCAATGCATATTGGCAATTGTTTACGAAAAGGAGAAGGAAAAATTTTTGTAAAAAGTTAAAAACAAAACAGAGTAAAAATCGTTTTAAATGAATTATTAATTGGTCATTTTAAAATTAAAAAATTACAACTTCAGAACCATGAAATTAAAAATTGCTCTTATCCTTATATTATTTACTTGTTTAGCTTTAAATCTTACCGCGCAAAAAAAAATTCCTGAACTCAATACCGAAATAGTTAAATATGTTGAATCGGTTATGGGAACAAAAGTTGAACGTGGCGAATGCTGGGATTTAGCAAATCAGGCATTATTAAAAGTTGATGCCGATTGGGACAGGGAATATAAATATGGCAATAAAATTGACCCTGAAAAAGACAAGATATTCCCGGGAGATATTGTACAATTCGAAAAGATAAAAGTAAAATATGCCAAAGGAAATGCAACTTATACAGAAATCATGGAACATCATACAGCAATTGTTTATAAAGTAATTGATAAAGGTGTTTTTGAACTGGCACATCAGAACACTGAATTTTCGGGCAGAAAGGTAGGAATAAGTAAATTCGATATAAGTACAGTCGTTCAGGGGAAAATGTTTTTTTACAGACCGACAAAAAACCTAAAATAATGACCAATAGATGGAATTTAAATGATAAGAACGCGTTAATAACCGGCGGAACAAAAGGTATTGGTGAAGCTGTTGCCAAGGAGTTTATTGAGCTTGGGGCTGAAGTTCTTGTAGTTTCCAGGAACAAAGAAGATTTTGAAAAGCTAAAATCATCGCTTCAGAATCCGGCAAAACTCAGTTATTATTCTGCCGATGTTTCAACAACCATCGGAATTGAATCGCTTGCTGGCTTCGTTAATAAAAAATGGAGTAAACTTGATATTCTGGTAAATAATGTTGGAACCAATATTCGTAAAAAAACTATCGAGTATTCATACAACGAATTCGATAAAATTATTCACACCAACTTACGTTCTGCATTTGAATTAAGTAAATCGCTTTATCCGTTTCTCAAAAAGTCAGGGCAAGGCAACATAGTTAATATAAGTTCAGTTGCCGGAATTACGCATTTACGAACTGGTTCTATTTATGGAATGACCAAAGCAGCACTTATTCAGCTCACCAAGAATCTGGCCGGAGAATGGGCTGCAGATGGCATACGTGTAAATGCCGTCGCACCCTGGTACATCAGAACACCTTTAGCAGAGACCGTTCTAAAAAACCCGGACTATTACAACGAAGTAATCTCGCGTACTCCCATGAAAAAAGTTGGAAATACTGAAGATGTAGCAGCAGCAGTAGCATTTTTATGTATGCCTTCGGCTGCATTTATTACAGGACAATGTATTGCTGTTGATGGCGGATTTACTATTAACGGGTTTTAAGAGATTTAAAACAAGGGGTTGTATCTATTATTAAATCAACAATGCTTAATTGATTACTTTTCTCAATAATTATTTTCTCAATTAAATCTTCCCAATCAAGCAATGCATAGCAATTTAAGGTGGTAATAAACAATTTCCTGTTGTTTTTTAATTCGGTTGTTATAAACCAAACATATTTTGCCAAATCCTTTTTTTCAAAATTATTTTCCAGAATAAATTTAGCTATTTTATTGACTACTAGCTTATAAAGTTTCTCTTTCGACCTGAAATAATAATGAATAGCTGTTTTGCCCACTCCTGCTTTGGAAGAAATTTTCTGAATTGTTGCTCCATGATAAGCATATTCAAGAAAAACGTGTTGTGCTGCATCAAATATTCTTTCTTCAACTTTCATTTATATATACTTAAATTTATTTTTTTAATTAATCCGTAGTGGTTAAGATAAATTTCGTTAAACACTTAAAAAAGAACTAACGATATAAAGCAATTCCAAAACCCAATTCTAAAATATCTGTAAATTGAATTTCAGAATTATCCCAGGCACTTGTTAAATAAAGGCCCCTGCTACCAACACGAAAATAAAATGCCAAACCTGATGCAGGAGTATAATGTGCCAGCAGTTTTGTTCTTATCTCACCACCAATAAAAATTCCACCCATTCTACCTGGCGACCACCAGTAATAATTTTCAGGGTAATGCGATGGCAGAGTTACCCAATACTCTTCGCCAAAATTGTGATGTAAAAAAAATCCGATATTTAGTGGTAAAACGTCAATATCTTTTTTTAATGAAAATTTAAAAATCTTCCCTGTAAACTGTAAACTTATGCTGTGTAAATCATCTGAAGATAAGAAAGATGGAATATACCCATAGAATAAAGTAATATCCAGCCTGTGTTTTAAAAAAGTATAACCTAAACCCGGAGATATAAATCCTATTCCACCAGCATACTGTAATTTTACATAGTCTGGCAGCAATAAAGTTGCTTTAAAACTAAAAGTTGAATCCCTGTTATTTGCATATACCCCAATGGGTATAAGCCCTAAAAAAAATATTAAAATAATTTTAAATATCAATGTTTTCAGCTTCATAACCGTTACTTGTAATTTTAAGAATAGTAGCTTTCATATGCTCAACTCCATAAATATTAATAAAATCTATATCGAAATTATCAATATTATAAATCTCGAAATGGTGAGTATGTCCGTGTATATATGTTAAAACATTATTGTATTTAAGCGTGATTTCTCTGAATTCATCTTTTAATTTTGAATCAAAATCAGCATCGGATGGCGATACATGAGCAACAATTATTGCTTTATTAAATGTTGAATCTGGAATAAGCTCATTTTCATACCAACCCAGGTCTGGAACTTTACCATTAAAAGCATACTCCCTGCTATTGGTATTTAGAAATATAAATTTGATTTCTCCAATGATAAAACTAAAATTAAAAGCTCCAAACATTAAATTATAACATTCAGGGCCATTCGCAACAAGATCGTGATTACCAATAGCAACCAGATAGGGTTTTTCAAGTTCAGCCATTATATTATAACCCCATTCATACTGAATAGGTAATCCATAATCTGTAAAATCACCAATATGAATAATAAAATCAATATCATCCTCTTTATTTACAGTATTTACAAATGAGACCCATTCATCATAGAATCTATGTGAATCGCCTGTAAATGCAATTTTCAGGGTATCTCCTAAATCAGTAGAAGATACTATTTTTGAAATATTTTTCTCATTCATATTTCTTTCTTCAAAATCGACCTGGTAGGGAGAATAATCAAAAATATCATCGCATGATTGTAATATTAAAATGAATATAAATAGCGTGTATATAAATTTTCTCATATTAACATATTTATAACCTTAAAAGCAGTATATTAATCGTTTAAGCAATTCTAACAATTTCAAATCTTTAGAATCTCAATTTTTCTGTCATTAAGCCAAATCTTATAACATCCAATCTATGGTTGAAATACATGTTATAATAATCCGAACCATGGTAATACTGGACAAATAAACCCAAGTCTTCTAAAAAAGGGGGATGATAAAACATAGTTAAACTTAAATTTAATCTGTTTAAAGAAGTGTCATCCCAATTATTTAATTCACCAAACATCCACGTAGCTTCACCCTTAATAGAAATATCAGCTTTTTTCATAGGATTATGAATACTTCGCGGCGAAAGTTTAAAAATAGAAAATGCTGTATGCCAGCGATATTTACTATATATCCCATCAAGTTCATCGCCAGTCCAACTTTCCGGATGAATCTCGAGCGAAGTTTTAAAAAACTGATATGCATTGAACCGCTTACAAATATTTGCTTTTATGATTCCCGCTTCAATATAGTTTGTCGAAAAATCGCCTGATTTTAGATTTAACTCTCCATTTTCTAAAAAGAAATCATCATCCTGCCCATTGGAGTGATGTGCAAGTCGCCCATATAAAGTAAAATTTTTTGTACTATTTTCTCCTTTAAAAAAATAATAAATAGTTACCTGTGGCATATAACTGGGAGTTCTAACAGGGTAAGACCTCTCCTGGTACATTCTTATTATTATTTGTGGTGTTAAAACACCCATAAATCTTGAATCCTTACTTTGCCTGATATAAAAATTGGGTATTAAGTTTCCTTCAAACCATAGAGGTTCAATATTACCAATATCTGTAGGAAAAGTAACAAAACTATTCCCCTGGTTTACCTGGGATATGATTGTAAGTGTAATCTCAGGTATAGAATCTCTTTCCTGCCCCCTAATTGAAAGAGTATAAAATATGAAAATAATTAATGAATAGGTGAATCTTTTCATTGCTTACATGTATATAATTTTCACTTTTATTTTTAAATCATCTTTTAAATTAATAGATGCTTTTGCAAATTTTGGTATGTTGGACAAACCAATAGATTCATAATTAGAAAATCCTATACCTTCCTTTGGAAGTATAAGTGTTCTATCAATTTTACCATTTGTATTTTCATCGTGCAAAATATTTACTGCATATATTCCTGCAGGGATATTCTCGAAAGTAGCTACAGATGAGTTATTTATAATTTCCCCTTTTAAAATTTTATAACACCTTACATAATTCTCATCAGGAAGAGAACCGTCTTTATTGTATAATGCAAATTGAACTACACCTTTTGAGTTTCTTAATTCATTTACTTCAATTGTTAAAGAACAGGTTTCCCCATTGTAATTGTTAAAAGAAGAAAAAAGTATCATTGTAAAAACTACCAATACAATTTCTAGTATTCTTTTCATTAAGATGCTCCTTTCTTCTTTGTCATTTTTTCTTTCATAGTATCTACAACATAATAAACCATCGGCACCAGATAAACAGTCAAAATCAAGGATGACAATAAGCCTCCGATGATAACCCATGCTAACCCATTCTTCCACTCAGCGGCCGTACCTTTAGCTAATGCAATGGGTAACATTCCTATAGCCATCGATAGTGTTGTCATTAAAATTGGCCGCATACGTTCTTTCCCTGCAATTATTAACGCTTCTTTAAAATGCAAGCCCTGTTTTTTCAACTGATTTGTGAAGTCAACAATAAGTATGGAATTTTTTGTCACTAAACCCATGAGCATAATCAAACCAAGCTGTGCAAACAAGGTTAAGTGATTCAACGACAGGTTTAATGCTAAAAAAGCACCAATTGCAGCCACAGGAATCGCAAATAGAGCTACAAGAGGATATATATAATTATCATACAGTGCAACCATAATCAGGTAAATAAGGATAAATGAAATTATTAAAACTGAACCTAATGCTCCAAAACTTTCATTTTGTGTTTTAATATCTGCGCCCCATGTTAACTTTACATCAGCAGGCAAAGGTTTTGTTTTAAGGTAGCTAATTACATCACCGGCCAAAGTACCAGAAGGCCTGCCAAATGATTCGGCGGTTAGAGTTACCGATGGTTGCCTGTCTAACCTTTCAAGTAACGAAGGTGAATTATCTTGCCTTACATCTGCAAATTGTGATACTTCAACAGGCATATTCATTGGATTTACTATGGAAAGACGTTGTATATCCTCATAATTTCTTCGGCTAAAGTCATCTAACCATATACGTACAGGATATTCTATTCCATTTTCGGTTAAAGTGGCATCGTCGTTTCCAGTAAATGCTGTTCTTAAATTTAAACCAACATACGCGGTAGTCAGTCCCAATCGCTGCATTTTATCCTTATCCGGAATAACCTTATATTCAGGGCTACCTTCCTCTACTGATAGTTGTACATTATCAGCACCGGGAATATTTTCAATAATTGATTTCATCTCGTTTCCCGTTTTCATTACTAAATCTAAATTACTTCCACTCAGGGTAATTTTAATAGGAGCCGATTTGGGAAGTAATCCCAGTACCGCCATTGAAAAATTAACACCTGGGAATTGCCGTTTCAGTTCTTCACGAAGCGATTTCATATATGTCTCAGTGTCGTTATAACTGTCATTATTTGGCTTAAGCTGAATGGTGAATTCAGAAAGATTAGACGAACCTACTCCTAAACTTCCAATACCTGTACTTGGCCCTGCAATATTGCTAAATAGGGTGGCTACTTCAGGTTGTTGAACTATAAAGTTTTCTATTTGTTGAGAAATGATATTGTTTTGTTGAACAGTTATCGTTTTATCAAACTCTAAATTTAAACGGAACTTTCCCTGGTCTCCTGTGGACATCATCTCCTTACCTATTATCCCTTGTTTCATCATAACTCCTGTCAGTACCAATAGGAAAATCACAATTCCTGTAAAGATAATTTTGTGACTAAGCACCCATTCCAACTGCTTTCCATACCATTGAATAAACTTTTCTAATTGATGTTCAAACCATAATAAGAAGCGATTTAAAAAATTGGTAGGTTTTAAATCGTCTTTTTTTCCAATACGTGAAGCCAGCCATGGAGTTAAAGTAAACCCTACTAATAAACTGGTAAGTGTGGATGTAATTACTACAATAGAAAATTGTTTGAGCATATCGGCAACAAAAACCTGCAAAAACAAAATGGGTAAGAATACCACCACATCAACCAGGGTAATTGATATTGCCGAAAAACCTATTTCCATTCGTCCATCCATCGCAGCAATTCTTTTTTCTTTACCCATATCTAAATGGCGCTGAATGTTTTCCAAAACCACAGTAGCATCATCAACCAGAATCCCAATTATTAATGACATGGCAAGCAAAGTCATCAGGTTTAACGTGAAACCCATTAACCACATCACGGCAAAGGCCGTAACTAAAGATGTAGGAATTGAAATTAAAACAATTATTGAATTTCTATAACTTCTTAAAAACAAAAGCATTACCAACGAAACCAAAATTACTGCTAAAATCAAGTCGTGAACTACTGAATTTACAGCTGCTATGGTTTTGTCGGTTGAATCATCGGCAATAATAAATTTTACACCTGATTTTACATTTTGATTTTCTATGTTTATAAGTTTTTCCCGAACCAGCCTTGAAACATCAACAGCATTGGCATCGCCTTGTTTTTTTAACAGAAGGCCTATTCCGTTTTCTCCGTTAAATCGACTAACTGAAGTTACTTCTTTAACTCCGTCAATAACAGTTGCTATATCTTTAACATAAACGGGACTTCCAAAAACAGGCATAGCCACCTGTACATTCATAATATCATTTACGGTTGCAAATTTTCCTATTAACCGGACAGAGTTATTCTCAATATCGGTTTGTACCTTTCCTGCAGGCAAGTCTAAACCCGAACGATTAATTGCATCAACAACCTGGTAAAGTGAAATTTTATAGAGTTTCAATTTATCCTGATTTACCTTAACCTGAATCTCGCGTTCTTCTCCGCCCAAAATGGTAATTTCTGCAACACCCTTAAGTTGTTGAATTTGTGGCAAATATTCATCTTTCATTTTTTGATAAAATTCGGTTGCCGTTAAATTGCTTGTTGCACTAATTGAAATAATAGGTAAATCGTTGGGCGATACTTTACTCATCACGGGGCTTAAAATATCAGCAGGAAGGTCTTTTCGGATATTATCAATATAACGTTGAGCATCTCTCATCGCATTATCAACGCTTGTTCCGTATTTAAGGTTGGCAATAATTACGGATGCATTTGGCATCGACTTTGTCTCCAGGTAATCAACTCCTTCAAGGTTTGATAAAGCATCCTCAATTTTTCGCGAAACCGATGTTTCTACTTCCTGGGGCTCGGCTCCCGGGTACATTGTTTTTATTACTACAACGGGTTGGTTAAAATCAGGCAACAATTCATAGCCCAGGTTCTTGTAACCTATTATCCCCAACAGGGTGAATACGCTGAAAAGTACTATTATCAGCGATGGCCGTTTAATTGAAATTTCTGTAATATTCATATTCGCTGATATTAATTAAATAATGTTAACATTTATTCCATCAAAAAGATTAATAAAACCATTGGTTACAATAATGTCGCCTTCAGTTAAACCTTTAGAAACAACTACCTTATTTTGAACTCTCTTTGAAATAGTAATGTTTTGCAAAACAGCCTTTCCATTTTTTACTACATAAACCTTTGGCTGGTTGGTTGTTCCTGTTATTGAAGATGCTGAAATAATAATATATTTATTTTCACTTTCATCTTTTACATCAATAGCTACCGGGTTTACTTTCCCAAACATCCCCGATTTAATTTTTAAATCATCTGTATTATTTACAGAAAACTGAACAGGAAAACTATTGCTCATATTGGCTTTACTACCGATCATCGTAACTTTTCCTGACAATTTAATTTCCGGAAAAACATCTGCCGTGAGTGAATATATTTGATTTAGCTTAAATAGATTTAACTCATGTTCAGGAACATTTACAGTAAATTTCAAAAGAGAAATATCCGTAATTTGAAGCAATGGCACACCCGGTGCTGCAAATGCTCCTTCTTCGTTGAATTTAGCCGTTATTATTCCATTGAAAGGCGCTACAATTGTTGTTTTATTGATTTGTTCATTTAATGTAGCACGTTGCACTTTTGCTGATTTTAAGCCTAAAACTGACTTTTCCAACTGAATACCTTGAATTGCATCAGCATTAGCCAGAACAGTATATCGTTTTACATCCGATTCTAAGCCTTCAATCTGAATATCTACCGATTGTAATTGTAGTTTTAGTAAAGAATTATCTAATTGAATTAATGGCTGGCCTTTTTTTACAGTACTTCCAACATCAACCAAAATTGAATTAACCTTACCTTGAATATCCGCGCTGATTTTTGATTCCTTATTGGGTTCAAAAGTTCCTGAATAGAAGATATCGTTTTTGATATGTTCTGGTTTCAAAGTGTCAACCTGAACATTAACTGCCTGTTCTTTATTGTATTGATAAACTCTGCTTTTAGTAATTTCTTTATTGCTTTTTAAACGAACTACCGCGAAAGCAATTAAAGCTATTGCCACAACTAAATACATAATATTTTTCATATATGGCGATTTATTTGTATTTGTTATCGAACTCATAATTTTTAATTTTTATTAATATTCATATTCCCTGTTAGTTTTTTCAACTCTAAATCTGTTTTCAAATAATCAATTACAGCAGATATATATGTTTGCTGTGCTTCACGAAGAGAATTATCGGCTAACAATACATCGGTTATGGTTGCTGTACCTTCAGTATGCTGCAATACAGTTTGTGAATAAACAGTCTGAGCTAACTTAATTTGTTCTGCAGTATTAACAACTGTTCTCTGTGCAACAACACTTTGATTCTTTGCATTTTCAATCAACATAGCATTTTGATCTTTAAATAAACTCAATTGCAATTCGCTATTTCGAAATTCTATTTTCTTCTGATTTATTTTTCTTTTTGTAACAGTGCCGTTAAATAAGGGATATATAAATTGAATACCCACAAAGCTGGTTTGATAAAAGTTAAGGAAATCATTCGGTTTCTCATCATAACCAAATCCTGTTGCTCCATATGTTCCATAAAGAGAAAGTGAAGGAAGTCTCGAATTTTTCAATGTTTTAAGTTCACTTTTTATGAACCGGCTATTTGTTTCTAATATCTGTATGTCTATTAAATTTGAAACTGAATAATCTTCGCTTTGTTGGTATATAATTACCGAATCAATTAAGATATTTTGATTTATAGATAAACCCATTGAATATTTTAACGCATTCATCACCTGTTCATATTTGTTTATTACAAGTTCTTTTTGCGTGGTTAATTGTTCTAACTGCAACTGTACTTTAGTTACATCTGTTCCCTTAACCATCAGTTGTTCTTTTAGCAATAGCATGTTCTTTTGCAGAATTGTTGTGTTAATAATATTGCTGTCAATAAAAGATGATTGATACAATAAAATTTGCGCGTTGTAATACAAATCAGATATTTCAAAAAATACCTGTTCTTCAGTTTTCTGATATTGCAAATTGGTAAGTTCCGATGCTATTTTTGTTGTTCGCATAGCACCTAAAACCTGCGAATTAAATAAAGGCATTATTAACTGCAGGTTAGTATTTATGTTATGAGGAACTCCAAATTGAGCTTCTTTGAATTGCCCCTCCGGGCCTCCAAATAACGATAATGGCATAAGCTGGTATGGCAATTCAATAAAATACTTATAATCTGCAATAGCATTAACTTTTGGGAATAAACCTGCATTTGCTTCTTTATGCTTTTGTTCGCTTAAAACAATATTGTTTTTGCCTATCTGCAAGCTTTTATTATACACCTGGGCTGTATCAATACATTGTTGTAATGTCCATACCTGGGCTTTCAGGGGTAAAGAAAATATAACCATATATAAAATGAGAATGGCTATTTTTAGTTTGTTAATATTAACTAACATATTTTTAAAATTTTTTTACATTGAATTAAATTATAACAAATGAAGATTTAGTTTTTTGAGAAAGAATTGTTTTATTAACATGTATTATTTGTGCAATATTATCTGAATAATTCATAAAACAATATATCGTATCTTTCAGGCATTCAATCAAACTATTTGTTTGGGTTTGAATTTTTTTATCACCAATAAGTATTTCAGGGGTACCTTGTAATATGTAAAAGAACATATCATTGGAGTTTACCTGAGGTTTCAAAACTTGCCGGGGTTGTAAAATTATATGATTAATATGTATAGACTCTTTATTAATCATTTCTTTTATAGCAATCTTATTTTTAATTTCAGCTAATTTATTCTCAATTGCTGCTATTTCTTCCTTTTCCATATTTTTTAAGTTTAAAATGTATTCGTTTAAGTTAATTCTCTTTAATCAGTATTTTTAATGAACTTATAAATTCATATCCTTTTTTAATTAAATCAAATGAATAATCCGACATTTGCCACTGCTTTACAAACATTCGCAATGAGCCCATAATTATGACTGATAAATCTGAAGAATAAATATCTTTCCTGATTTCACCTTTATGTTGACCTGTTTCAATAATATTTGTGAGAATAGCAATATTTTTTTTCATTATTTCTGCAATTTTCTCAATCAGAACAGTTTCATTACGAAATATCTCTTCCGAAAAAACCACAGAGACCAGTGATGGTGTTTCAGAAAATGTTCTAAAATGATTTGAAAATAAATGTTCTATCTTTTCAATTGCATTACTTTCATTCTTTAATTCATTTGTAAAAAACTCTTCCGTATTAGATTTGAAAAAATTTAAAATTGCAATAAGAATCTGGATTTTATTTTCGTAATGTCGATATATAGCAGGTTCTGAAATACCAATTTTACCCGCAAGATTCTTTATTGTTAATCCCTGAATTCCTTTTTTTTCAATAAGCTCAAGTGATACAGTGATTATTTCGCGTTGCCTGTCCGTTAACATATGTTTGATATAAATAATTATGGTACAATGTTAGTTAATATTTACTAACTTGTCAAATATTTTAACATATTTTTTTATAATAAAGTAGTAAGTTTCTGATTTACTTTATTATAATTTTTTTACTGAAAATTTATTCGGTATTTAAAAATTGTTCAAATTACTTACAATACTTCTCTAAATACTCTATTGCCTTTAAACTCCCGTGTCGTTTGCCTTTTTCCCAATCGGAGCATGCGCCGGCCTTGTTGTTTGTTTTAAAACGTGCAAATCCTTTTTTAGCCCAAATCTCTCCATTTTGTGCTTCCAGATCGAGTGCCATGGAATAATCCATCTCTGCAAATTGGCAGGTTCCGGTTTTTGAATAAATATCGCCACGTAATTCATATTGTCCAGCTGATTTCTTAGCATTCAGAGATTCATTTATATTCTTTAAAGCTTCAAAATTCTCTCCTTTATTGAAATACGATTTTGCAAGTACATACAAAGCATCAGAATTATTGGGATAAAGTGCTAAATAAAAATTCGATTGTTCAATTGCTTTATCATATTCCTTATTATTTAGCAAAATTTCTGCTTTTAATAAATACAAATCTAAAAAATAGGGGTTCAGCCTGATTGCTTTATCAATATCCACCGAAGCATCTTTGAAGTTTTCAAGATTCATGTTTATCTGTATTCTTGTAACGAGGTATTCAACCTTGTTTGATTTCAATTCCAGTGCTTTATCAATATAATATTTAGCATCATTCAACTGATTGTTATGAATATTTATTTTTGATAAAAAATAATAAGCCTGAGCTATATTCGGATTCCTGTTTGCAAGCTCGTTAACTAAAAATAAAGCATCGGAATAATTACCTGAATGAATTAACTGTTCAACTTTAAATAAGTATTTTTCTGTTGCAGAATAAATGTTTGTACTTAAAATACTATCCATAAAATCTGATTCCTGTATCTTCTTAAACTCATCATTATTTTTTAACAGGAACAACGATATTTTATAGTCCGATTTCAGATTTTCGAGCAGTTTCTGTTCGGCTTTGTGAATATCATTTTTTTGCAGGTAAATTTTTAAAAGATATTCAGAAGCAATTCCTTCTTCAATTTTCTCCAGTTGATTACATTCAATTAAAGCATTTTCATAATCACCCAGCATAAAATATGCTTCAATGCGTGCAAGGAGAAAACCTTTTTCATGATTTTCAGAAATAAGAACTGATAATTCATCAACGGCATCTTTAAAATTACCTTTTTCAAGATTTACAAATGGATGCAATTTTTGTATATCAACTGTTTGAGCATTGACAATTGCACTTGTTACCAGGAATAATACTATGAATATTCTTCTTTTTATCATTTAGTTACTCGTAAATTACTGAACCTGTTGATTCAGTGTACACGTGAATAAATCCTACTATATTCCTGACTTCCAGTCCGGTAACACGTGGCTCCCAAACATCACAAATGTAATAATATACTCCTGCAGAAACTGGCGTATTCGTTCCTCTCCTTTTTCCATCCCACTCAATTAGCGGGTTATCCGTTTGGAAAACAAGTTCACCCCAGCGGTTAAAAATTTTCATATCCACTTTTTTAACATAATCCAGGGGGTTTTCGGCAATAAAAAAGTCGTTTAAATTATCCCCATTGGGTGAAAAAACATTTGGTAACTTATAATAACTGCAAATATCAACACATCGCACATAAGATAAATTACTCTCGTTTCCAAATGAATCCACTGCCGAAACGGCATAACAGCCACCCATTGACTCTTCAGGTGTGTGAGTATAATTGTTATTCTCAGCTCCTTCAATTCGTACTATAGAATCGAGTGACGAACCGTACAACATCGAAAAATATATTTTATAGGCAATCACATCATCGGCACAAATTAAATTCGGATTTGTCCAGTTGAGAATATTTATCAAACTGTCGCACGATGACTGTAAGTTAAGTTCGGGAGGACAAGGCCGTTGATAATCTTCAGGTATTTCGCATTGTTCGTTTGACCAGTTAAAGGTTTGATGCTCGGCTAATCCATCTTTGTATGTACCATTGCTTTTTACTTTGTAACAATTCATGCTTCCATTTGCAAGCCCGGTATCTGTAAAATTTCTGCTTATGGTTGTAGCAATAGAATCAAATTGCATTGTTGATTCATTCAATCTATAAATAACATATTCGTTATCAAGCCAGGGAGTATTTTTATTAATTTCCATAATCACCATGTTATCAGCAGGTGTAAGTTTAAATAATAACGATGATGCCAGTTGTGGAGTGCCAATTCGAAAACGATTACCCGGGGCATCGTTATACAGGGCAATTTCATAAGAATAAACCGATGAATCGGCTGTATTTAATCCTGAATCCATGTATGTAGTATCGTTTAAACCCGCAATTGAATCTATTAAATCAAGTCGCATTCCAAACATCTCATCCGAACGGTAAACCAGGTATTTATATGGCCCTGTAGCTCCGGGTATAGTATCAATCCGGTCTGGTTTATCCCAACGAACCATTATTTCCCCGTTAGTTTCGTCAGTATTTAAAATACTTACATTTGTAATTATTGGAAATCCGGGAGCTAAAGAAACACATACTTCTTCGTCGGAAGGATAACTTTGGGCACCATCGGCATATTCGGCAACTATACGGTAACAATACTCTATTCCCTGTACCAGGCCTTCTCCAAAATCGTTATCAATAAAAATGGAATCAGTAGATTCGCCAACAAAAATATAACCGTCATCTTCGGTTAAACCTGTTGTACAACTATCAAAAGAATAATAAGATGGTATATCACGCCGGTAAATTAAATATTTAGAAGCATTGCATTGGCAAGTATCCCAGCTTAATCTTGAAAATGCATTTCCGGGTTCTACTTTTAAACCGGTTGGTGCGGGGCCAATTACCTTAACGGTAAACTGGTCAATATCAACAAGGTTTATATCGGGGTGATTGTCTTTTGCGGTAACTAATATTTCAAAAGGAGATTTTCGAATATGCGAACAATTGGTAACCCATGAAAATTGTGAAATTGCTTCACCCGGTACCGATGAAATAGTTTCAATTTTTGCAGGACCGGAAGAAAATATAAATGGGCCTCCCACTGCTGAATGTGAAATCATATTCAGGTCGGGATCAGTACTGTAAATAATTTGTTTTGCTGTATCTCCAACAGGTAAACAGATATCTTGCAACTCATCATTCAATGGATTATGATTATCGGTGGCATAAACATCAATCTGCATATCGCGGGTTATAGAACCAATTTTAATTTTCTGCCTCCATTCTTCTATGTTTATAGCAATATTATATTTCCCTGTTTCAGGAGGCGAGTCCCAAACCATTAGCCCGGTAACCGGGTCAATACTTATTGATGTAGTTGCAGGAGGTAAAGAATACCCGGCAATAGGTTCGCCATTTTCGCCGGTACAATCAGTAAACTTATACGAAAGGCTGTCACCATCCTGATCGTAAGCCCCCGGATTATGAGTAAAAATCCTGTATTGTGCAGCTTTATCAATCGGGGGATTTAATAATACAGGGGTATTGTTTAATCCCAAATCGGGATTAACAAAAATTATTGTTTTTATAGAAAAAACAGTATTCACTGAATTAGGAATGTTAAGAACACCATAATTTCTGTTTGGATCCTGAACCAAAACTTCAAAAATACCAGGCCCCGGATACGTGTGACGTGCGACATAAATACTTCGAATATAATAATCGGGTAAAGAAATTGAATCTGTTCTTTCAACAGTCGAAATTGTTCCATCGCCCCACTCTACATCAAGTTCCAGCCTGAAAACACCACTTAATTTATAGGTATAGGTAGTAACAGTAATTTCATAGGTCAGATTTGATATTTGTTTATAAGTTATCTCTCCTGCCCTGTTATGCGTGGCTTTTACACGGAATGTATTTACAATTAAAAACAATACAAGGAATAAAGTGATATATAATATTTTAATTTTCATTCGTGCAAATCAATTTGATTCATATTCTCCAGAAAATTAAATTGATACCCTTTTTCAAAATTTCCCGATTTAAACAGTAAAAGGTTTTTCTGATCATAATATAAATCGAATAATATCGTATTTGTAATTGTCACCGTTTTTACTTCTGTTTTTACAGGGATATCATAATAAAACCAATATGCATCTTCTTCTAATTTCCAGCCATTATTAAAGATAGTTAATGAGTCTTTACCATTTATTTGTAATTTAAAATGATTTTTAAAATAACCATCAATAAGGGATTTGTATTTATCATGGTTTCCATCAACACCTAAATTGATATCTTTTTCATTTAAATGAACAAAAAGTAAGCGAAAATCGTCGTTATAAACTTTAAATGAGACCGTGATGTTTTTTTGTTCTTTAAAATATTCCATATTTGTAATCGACACATGAACCGGGTGCATAAAACCGGCTAAAAGAAAAACTATTTTTATCCACGTAAACATAGGTTAAAAATACTACTTTTTTGATACGAAAAAACGATTATCTCACTACAACAACACATTATTATTAATATACAATTTCAATAAAAAATTACCGGGCAATATATTTATGGATATTTATTAATACATACCAAGTATTTTGTAAATTTACGTCAATTCAAAAACTTTAATTATGAAAAAATTATCATTCATTTTTATTTTGATTCATGTGTTTGTAAGCAACTTGTTAAATGCCCAGCAAATAGAAAATTTAAGAGTAAAACAGCTAAACGATAAGATAAACCTGGTTTATGATTTAGTAAACGAAAAAACGGGACAACAATTTGATATTAAGCTTTATTGTTCTACAGATGCTGGTGCAAATTTTTCAATTACAGCAAATACAGTAACCGGCGATATTGGTTCTGGTATTTATGGTGGAAAAGATAAAATTATTGTTTGGGATGTATTGAAAGATGTTAAGAATTTGAAAAGCGATCAAACTGTGTTTAAACTTGTTGCCACCCCGGGTATTGTTAAAAACCAGTCGGATTATATCGAAGATTTTAACTTCGAACTTATTGATTGCTATAAAAAAGAACGCACGGTTGTTTGTGCATTAAAAATAACAAATAATGGCAAGAAACGTGATTTAAAAACTATAAACCGGTTAGCTCGCATACACGATTTTAAAGGAACCAGAATTGAATCGAATGTGAGTAAACTGGGCCAGGTTTCAGGTAACGAAAGATATGCAACACCAACACTTACCTTTAATCCGGGGCAAACAGCCATAGCACTATTTCAGTTTAATACCCCCGACGGATTTTCGAACAGGATAAAACTACTTGAATTCGGGCTCGAAATTCTTGAAATTACATATGGGCTTGATTATAAATCAGGGTATATTGAATTCAGGGATATTTCTCTTTCAAATCCTGATAAACCAAGTAAAACCGAGTATATTTCGCAATCATTAAAAATGAATATTGGTACTGAAACCCTAAAAATTGAAGATACAAAAGCTCCATCAATCACTTTTACATCACCCATTTTTGAAAAAAACAAATCTTTTTTGGTAAAAACAGAAGACATTATTTTAAAAGGAAAAGTTACTGATGAAAACGGGATTTTTAATTTTACAATCAATGGAATGGATATTCCGGTTAATCCTGATGGAACATTCGAGACAGATATATTCCTTGTTGAGGGCGAAAACAATGTTTTTGTCAGGGCTACAGATATTTTTCAAAATAACATTGAATTCACCCGGTTAGTAGTATTTAAGCCAGAACAGAAAAAAGATCAGCGTCAAACATCAATAGATAAACCCAAAGAATCGGACATTACCATATTTACAAATGAATCATCGAAGCAAGGCAGGTTCTACGCATTACTTATTGGAGTAAATGAATATCCTGATCCTGAAATTGTCGATTTGGATAAGCCCGTTCAGGATGCTGAAAAACTCTACCAAAATCTTACAACTAATTACACATTTGATCCGGAAAATGTTACATTATTAAAAAACCCGACACACGAGGATATTATTTCTGAACTAGACCGTTTAGATAAACTTATTACCGAAAAAGACAATCTATTAATTTTTTATGCAGGTCATGGTTATTGGGATACAGAAGATGAAGTCGGATACTGGCTTCCATCCGATTCAAAGCAGGCAAATACAGCAAACTGGCTACGTAATAGCACCATCAGGGATTATCTGCGAACTGTAAAGACAAAACATACCTTATTAATTGCTGATGCATGTTTTAGTGGAGGCATTTTTAAATCGCGTAATGCATTTGCCGATGCCCCGAAATCGATACAAAAGTTATACGAATTACCAAGCCGTAAAGCCATGACAAGCGGAACTCTTGAAGAAGTTCCCGATAAAAGTGTTTTTATGCTTTACCTGAATAAACGACTCGAAGAAAATACCCAGCAGTTTATTTCTGCCGAGGAATTATTCAGCAGCTTTAAAACTGCCGTATTAAATAATAGCCCCAATATCCCTCAATATGGCGAAATAAAAGATACCGGCGATGAAGGAGGCGACTTTATTTTTGTTAAAAAGGTAAAATAATATAGTCCTTTCAAAATATCGAATAATCAATAAATATCGGGAGCTTCGCATTCGATATTCCGAATTGGGTATTGGATGTTCTATAATAACAGATGCCCCATCAGTTTTTCAACAGTACCAATTTCTACGTATGATACCCCCATGCTGCGGCCAAAATTACCGGCTGCAACTACTATTAAATCATCCTGTTCGAAGGTGTGTTTATTTATAAGACTGGTTAATGCTTCTAAAAGAAATTCATGTGATGTTTCTTTCTGTTCCATATAATCCGGGATTACACCATAAGTTAAAGCCATTTCGCGCACTGTACGTTTTGAATAGCATTGTGCAAATATTGGTTTTGAGCCTCTATAAGCAGCTAAAGCCCGTAAAGTTCTACCCGACATTGAATCGGCAATAATTGCCTTGGCATTTAACCGGATTGCCCCTTTTACAGCAGATTTGCACAAATAAGCTGTAGTAGCATTATTCAGTACTACCGTTGGGATATCATTAAATGGTTCTTTCGATTTTTCAACTTCCAACGCTATCTTTGCCATTGTACATACGGCTTCAACCGGGTAATTTCCATTTGCAGTTTCTCCGCTTAACATTACTGCATCAGTATTACTATAAACAGCACTGGCTACATCATTTACTTCTGCACGTGTTGGCCGTGGATTGTCAATCATAGAATGAAGCATTTGGGTGGCAATAATCACCGGTTTGCGACGTTCAATACATTTATTAATCAGCATTCGTTGTATTCCCGGGATTTTTTCGTATGGGATTTCAACAGCCAAATCGCCACGGGCAACCATTACTCCATAAACATGATCCAGAATTTCATCAATATGATCAACTCCCTGCTGGTTTTCTATCTTTGCAATAATTTTAATGCTGCTTTTATGTTTATCAAGAATCTTTTGAATTTCCAAAATATCTTCCTTATTCCTTACAAATGAATGTGCAATAAAATCAATATCTTGTTCTGTTGCCAATTTTATAAATTCCTTATCACGTGAACTTACCGATGGTAAATTAAAAGATACATTGGGGACATTCACGCTTTTACGGCCTTTAATATCACCTTCATTTGTTGCTTCACAAACTAAATAATCACTTTCCTTTTTAATTACCTGTAATTCCACGTACCCATCATCTATAAGTATCTTGCTGTCTTCGGGTACATCAGTAACAAATTCGGGATATGATACATAAATGCATTCATTCGATGATTCTTTTGAAGGGTCTCCCTTAACATGAATTCTTTGTCCCGCAACAACCTTTATTACCTGATCCGTTTTTACAGTTCTTACTTCAGGCCCTTTAGTATCAATCAATAAAGCGATTTTTTCAGAAACCTGTCGAACATCCTGAATCACTTTTAGAGCCTGTTCAGGTGTTTGATGAGCAGTATTTAATCTTACCACATCCATTCCATGTTCAAAAAGTGATTTTATGAATTGTGGAGTACAGGTCTTATCTGATATGGTTGCTACTATTTTGGTTTTTTTTATCATAATACAATTACAAAGAATTTATTTAAAAATAAGTGAAACAGAAAATTTTTCAATATGCTTAATTTTTAATTCCAATAACAAATGGTTAGGGTTTTCGTCTGGTTTCTTTATGTTCTAATACGTAAGTATCTTTTATTAATACTGCCAAAACTCTGCTTTTTTAATAATAGCAGTAAATAAATAAAAATTAAATTTCTTTCAACCAACCGCGTGCCGATTCTTCTGAATCAAAATATTTTATTGTTTCTTTATCTGTAACTTTTTTAAGATTTTTAACATAGAACTCTTTAAAAATATCTGCTTCCATAACAACTGCTATTTTTTTTAATCCGAATGAAATCGCCTTTGGAATAATTTCCTGTTGCATCCATTTTGTACTTTCTGTACCAACAACACCTTCTTTCCTGATATCAGATAAAAAACCTGTTGTCTTATATGTTTTCATAAATTCAACAGCTTTTGTAAACATTAGTTTGTATGTTTCTGAATCTTGGTTTTTTTTCCAAATCAATTCAATTGAATTTGTATCCTCATTATAGAAAAGGTTTGCTTTTTCATGTTCAAATAATAATTTCATAATTTTAAAATTTAGTTTATGTTAGCAATTAATTCTCAGTTCACAATTTTATGTTTTTTGGTTGACTTCTTATTTTTTTTTCAATACTCTCAGGCTTTCTATTGCCAGCCTGTAACTATCGAGTCCGAATCCAGAAATACTACCTTTGCATTTTGGAGCTATAATTGATATATGCCTGAATTCTTCACGTGCAAAAACATTTGATATATGAACTTCAACAACCGGAGTTTTAATTGCAGCAATGGCATCTGCAATAGCAACTGAAGTATGGGTGTAGCCTCCCGCATTCAGAACAATACCGTCAAATGAAAAACCAACTTCGTGAATTTTATTGATTATCTCTCCTTCTACATTGGATTGAAAATAATCAATGGTGAAATCAACAAAAAGTTCTTTTAAAAGCTCAAGGTATTTTTCAAAAGGAATATCACCATAAATGTCTTTCTCTCGTTTTCCTAATAAATTCAGGTTAGGCCCATTAATTATTTGAATTTTCATGTAAGTAATTTATCATATCTAATACAAATTTAAGCATAATCATTAACTTTGAAAAAGGTTGATTTGATTTTATCTTCTTTTATGAACTGGGAACAAATTATAGTGCAATTCAGAAATTTTTTGAAGCTCGAAAAATCTCTCTCTGCAAATTCTATATCTGCCTACGAAACAGATGTACGGAAATTTGTTACATACCTTGAAATTAAAGAGTTGGCTATTACACCCAATCAAGTTAAACTAAAAGACCTTAAAAATTTTATCGAATGGATTAATGAGCTGGGCTTGCATGCCCGATCACAATCGCGTATTATTTCCGGATTAAAGTCCTTTTTTAAATTTCTTTTACTCGACAATCAAATAGAAACAGACCCATCGGGTTTGCTTGAATCACCAAAAATTGGAAGAAAGCTTCCTGAAGTATTATCGATTATTGAAATAGACAAGATAATTGCTGCTATTGATTTAAGTGCTCCTGAGGGCCAGCGAAATAAAGCAATTATTGAAACATTATACAGTTGTGGGTTACGTGTTTCAGAGCTTGTTAATTTAAAAATAACAAATCTTTTTTTTGATGAAGGATTTATTAAAGTTATTGGTAAAGGCAGCAAGGAACGCCTAGTACCCATTGGCAGTAAAGCAATAAAAGAAATTGAATTGTATTTTAATGATCGGAATTTACTTCCAAATGTTGACAAAGCCAGTCAGAATATTGTTTTCCTTAATCGAAGAGGAAAACAATTAACACGTGTAATGATTTTTACAATTATAAAACGGCTTGTTGAAAAAGCCCAGATAAAAAAAACTATAAGCCCTCACACATTCCGTCATTCGTTTGCAACCCATTTAATTGATGGTGGTGCAGATTTGCGGGCAGTGCAGGAAATGCTGGGGCATGAATCTATTATCACAACTGAAATTTATACTCATTTAGATCGTGAATATTTACGCGATGCAATTATACGCTTCCACCCAAGAGCATTATGAATTATGAATTATTTTCCTGCAAACCTTTGCTTCAATACTTTAAAAGCAGGTTCGTTTTTTCAGAACATAGTTATCTTGTTAATATTCTGTATATTATATATAAACAGCTATTTATTAAAATCCTTTGTAGGTGCTTAAAATAATCTTACTGTAAGCATTGAATTTGTTAATTTTTAAATATATTTGTATCCTGCAAAATATTTTTATTTAAGATAGTCATATTCAATTATTTATAAATTTAAATTTCATTAAAATGTCAAACGTAAAAAGAGTTTACACATTTGGTGATAAAAAAGCCGAAGGTAATGCCAGTATGAAAAACCTGCTGGGTGGTAAAGGTGCAAACCTTGCTGAAATGAATCTTATAGGTGTACCTGTTCCTCCCGGCTTTACAATCACAACCGATGTATGTGCCGAATACAACAAATTAGGAAAAGATAAAGTTGTTGAACTACTTAAAACCGAAGTTGAAGCTGCTGTTAAATATGTTGAAAAAATTATGGGAACACAATTTGGCAGCAACGAAAATCCATTATTAGTTTCTGTACGTTCAGGTGCTCGTGCTTCAATGCCGGGTATGATGGATACAATACTTAACCTTGGAATGAATGATGCTGCTGTTGAAGGAATAACAAAGAGAACAGGCAATGCACGTTTTGCATGGGATTCGTACCGACGTTTTGTTCAAATGTATGGCGATGTTGTTTTAGGTATGAAACCTCAATCAAAAGAAGAAATCGATCCCTTCGAAGAAATCATGGAACAGGTGAAACATGCTAAAGGTGTTCATCTTGATACAGAATTAACTGTTGACGATTTAAAAGAACTTGTTATAAAATTTAAAGCTGCTGTTAAAAAACAAACCGGGCATGATTTTCCAACAAATCCATGGGAACAATTATGGGGTTCAGTAATGGCTGTATTCGACAGTTGGCAAAACCCAAGAGCTGTATATTACCGGGCATTAAATCAGATTCCTGAAGAATGGGGAACTGCTGTTAACGTACAAGCCATGGTATTTGGTAATATGGGCGAAAATTCGGGTACTGGTGTTGCATTTACAAGAAATGCAAGCACCGGAGAAGATATTTTCAACGGGGAATACTTAATTAATGCACAAGGCGAAGATGTGGTAGCCGGTATTCGAACACCACAGGAAATAACCAAAGAAGGTTCATTGCGTTGGGCAAAACTAACAGGTGTTTCTGAAGAAGAAAGAGCTAAGAATTATCCATCGCTCGAAGAAAAAATGCCAGCCATTTATAAAGAACTCAACGAAGTTCAGCAAAAACTCGAAGATCATTATAAAGATATGCAAGATCTGGAGTTTACTATTCAGGATGGTAAATTATGGATGCTCCAAACACGAAATGGTAAACGTACTGCTGCTGCAATGGTTAAAATTGCAATGGATCTTTTAAAACAAGGTGTTATCGACGAAAAAACAGCCATCCTTCGTCAGGAGCCAAACAAACTTGACGAATTGTTACACCCTGTATTCTCGAAAGAAGGTAAGAAAAATGCAAAAGTTTTGGCAAAAGGATTACCTGCTTCACCTGGTGCAGCTACCGGACAAATTGTGTTCTTTGCTGATGAAGCCAAAAAATTCCCTGCTTCAATACTGGTTCGTACAGAAACTTCTCCCGAAGATTTAGAAGGTATGAACATTGCAAAAGGTATATTAACTGCCCGTGGTGGTATGACATCTCACGCTGCTGTTGTGGCCCGTGGTATGGGTAAATGTTGTGTTTCTGGTGCCGGAGCAGTAAATATAAATTACAAAACCCGAATAATGAATATTGATGGTGTTGAGTTTAAAGAAGGTGATTGGATTTCATTAAACGGATCAACAGGTGAAGTTTACCAGGGAAAAATCGAAACACAAGATCCTGATTTAAGTGGTGATTTTGGTGATATTATGAAAATGGCCGATAAATATAGAGTAATGGATGTTCGCACAAATGCCGATACTCCTCATGATGCAAAGGTTGCAAGAGAATTTGGTGCTCATGGTATTGGTTTGTGCCGTACAGAACACATGTTCTTCGAAGGCGAAAGAATTAAGGCCATGCGTGAAATGATTCTTGCAGAAACCGAAAAAGATCGCAGAAAAGCTCTTGAAAAACTTTTACCATATCAACGATCAGATTTCGAAGGAATTCTTGAAGCAATGGCCGGTTATGGCGTTACTATACGTTTACTCGATCCTCCATTACACGAATTTGTTCCTCACGAAGAAGCAAATCAAAAAGAAATGGCAAAGGAAATGGGTATTTCTGTAGAAGAAATAAAACGTAAAGTAGATTCTTTACACGAGTTTAACCCCATGTTAGGGCATCGTGGTTGCCGCTTAGGAATCACATATCCTGAAATTACCGAAATGCAAGCTCGTGCAATTATCGAAGCTGCTGTTAATTTGAAGAAAAAAGGTATTGATGCCCGGCCTGAAATTATGATTCCTTTAATCGGAACAGCTAAGGAATTTACATTACAGGAAGAACTAATACGTAAAACTGCTGAAAAAGTATTTGCTGAAAAAGGAACAAAAATCGATTACCTTGTAGGTACCATGATTGAAATTCCAAGAGCTGCATTAACTGCCGGCGATATCGCTGAAAGAGCAGAATTCTTCTCTTTTGGTACAAACGATTTAACCCAAATGACATTTGGCTATTCTCGTGATGATGCCGGTAAATTCTTACCTGTGTATTTAAAACAAGGTATATTGAAAAATGATCCATTCCAAATTCTTGACCAAACAGGCGTTGGCCAGTTAGTAGAAATGGGTACTAAAAATGGCAGAGCAAAACGTCCAAACTTAAAAGTTGGTATCTGTGGTGAACATGGTGGCGAACCCAGCTCTGTTGAATTCTGTTTCAGAGTTGGAATGAACTATGTTTCTTGTTCTCCATTCCGCGTTCCTATTGCACGTTTAGCTTCTGCACAAGCTACAATAAAAGCCGGAAAATAATTTTCATTATTATAAATATGAGAAGCCATCGGGGATATCCGATGGCTTCTTTATTTTTTTAAGGGTAAAATGCACTTGATGTGTATTTTGATTATGATTATTTTTTACCTTTGATGTTTAATTTTGAAAAAATCATATTATCAAGAAAATATTATGGAAAAAACAATGGAAACTACCCTGAAAAACAATTTGAAGGACTTAATTGACAATCACAAGAATGCTCTTCAGAATCTATCCAGAAAAGACATTATAAAAAACGTACTTGAAAATAAGGAAGCAGTAGCATCAAAAAATGGTGCAATTGCCACATGGACACCGCCAGAATCAACAGGCCGCAGCCCAAAAGACACGTTTATTGTTAAAAGGACTGAAAGCGAAAAGAATATTGACTGGACATCACCAAATAACTTACCTATTGACAGCGAAACATTCGATATGTTGTTTAACGATGCAGTAAAATTGTTATCAGGAAAAGAAAAAATATATACTACAGATCGTGTAATTGGTGCGGATTCAAAATATGCACTTCCTGTAAAAGTAGTTACCAGCCTGGCTTTAACCGCTTTATTTACGGATAATATGTTTAGGCCTGTACCGAATGATATTGAAAAAAGTATCTTTTACAATCGTGGATTTCAATTGATTCAGGTACCGTACAATAAGCTTGATTCAAAAAAATACGATGGCCGTTTACGAAAGTTACCAAATGGTAAAACATCAGATTTGGCATTAGCAATGGATCTCGACCGTGGTTTAGGAGTTGTAATCGGTTCAGCCTACCTGGGAAGCGTAAAGAAAATGATGTTTACAGTAATGAATTATTATCTTCCTTTCGAAGGTGTTTTACCTTTACATTGTTCGGCCAATGAAGATAAAAACGGAACATCAGCATTACTATTGGGTTTATCGGGAACAGGAAAAACAACCCTTTCAGCAGATCCAAACCGGGCATTACTGGGTGATGATGAACATGGTTGGAGTACTGACGGAATAGCAAATTTTGAAAATGGTTGCTATGCCAAAATGATTGACATTAATCCTGAAAAAGAACCCGAAATATTTGATGCAGTAATGCATAAAGCCGATCCTTTAAATCATGGTGCAATTGTTGAAAATGCAATGATATACCCTAATGGGGAGTTCGATTACAACGATAACCGTATAACAGAAAATTCAAGAGCTTCGTATCCCCTGTCATTCTTAAAAAATATTAAAGTTTCTTCTGTATCCGGACATCCAACAACCATTTTATTCTTAACCGCCGATGCTTATGGAGTATTACCTCCTGTGTCAAAACTCAACCCCGATCAGGCAATGCTATGGTTTTTAATGGGTTACACGAGCAAGCTGGCCGGAACAGAAACCGGGATAACTGAACCACAATCAACATTCTCACGTTTCTTTGGACAACCTTTTATGCCATGCAACCCGGATATTTATGCTGATATGCTTGGTGAAAAAATGAAGCAGTTTAATTCTAAAGTTTACCTCGTGAATACCGGCTGGAGCGGTGGTGCATACGGAACAGGGAAACGAATTGACATTAAACTAACAAGAGCAATGGTTAATGCTGCTTTAAATGGTGAACTCGAAAAAGTAGAATATACTTACGATGAGCTTTTCCATTTAAATATCCCTAAAACTTGTCCGAATGTACCATCAGAAATATTAGTTCCTTCGAATACCTGGACTAATAAAGAAGACTACAGGAAAATGGCTGAAAAACTAGCTGATGAGTTCAGTAAAGCTTTCGATAAATCATACGGAACAAAGAATATTAAAGAAAGTATTAAAAATCAATGCCCCGGTAAATAATACTATATAAAAATAGTTTGCCTGCAGGTTACAGAGTTTAGTATGAAAAATACTAAACTCTGATTTTTTATTTAAAAAATCAGGGGGGTCACAATCATTACCCAACAAACCTGGTTACAGTCACTTATGGTCATTCGCACAAATTCAGGTAGCTATATATTTTGATGTCAAAAAAAATATTTGTTATTTTGCTTTCCTTAATAGACTTGAAAATTACATTATGTTTATAGTAATCAATATTATAATTATCATATTTGCTTATCTAATAGGTTCTATTCCAACATCAGTTTGGATTGGCAGGTATTTTTACAACATTGATATCAGAGAACATGGTAGTGGCAATGCCGGGGCAACAAATACCTTCAGAATTTTAGGCACAAAGGCAGGAGTTATTGTTTTTATTGTTGATGTTCTAAAAGGATTTGGTGCAGTTAACCTGATTCATTTTACCAGTTATTACATTCCTCACAGTGGTAGTTATACGAATATTCAGCTTTTATTAGGTATTGCAGCTATGATTGGGCATATTTTTCCAATTTATGTAGGATTTCGGGGAGGAAAAGGCGTAGCTACTCTTTTCGGTGTAATTTGGGCTATTAGTTTTTACCCGACTTTAATTATGGCAGGTATATTTTTTATCACGTTGATATTAACCCGTTATGTATCGTTAAGTTCTATGATATCCGGATTATCATTTCCTTTTTTAATTATCGTGGTTTTTAAGGAAACGACTCCTACTCTTGTCATATTCTCTTTAATAATGGCTGTTTTAATGCTATTTACCCATCAAAAAAATATTGAACGACTATTACGAAAAGAAGAGAAAAAAGCAAATCTTCCAAAACTTAAAAAGGAAAATCTCCCAAAACTGAAAAGGAGAAAAAGGAAAAAGAAAAAAGAAATAGCCGGATAAATCCGGCTTTCTTGTTATAATATATAATCAGTAGATAAAAAATTCGACATCCGATCTCTGACAATATCCGATACAATTTCTTTATTCATATCATTATCTTTGGTTGCAACCAAAGTTCGTATAGAAAATACTCTTAATGCATCGAATACAGAAAGTGTTCCCTGTGCAGAATCTTTTCTTCCATTAAAGGGGAATGTATCGGGGCCACGCTGGCACTGACTATTGATATTTACCCTGCTTAATTGATTAACCAAAGGATCGATAAGATTTGCAATTGTTGTTTTGTCTGTTCCAAAAATACTAACCTGCTGGCCATATTTTGAATTCATAATATAAGACAACGGTTCTTCAATATTTTTAAAGGTAATAATGGGAATCACAGGGCCAAACTGCTCTTCGTGATAAACTTTCATTTTTTCATTTACAGGATATAATACTGTTGGATAAAAAAATGTTTCATTGCTTGAACCACCTAAATCGTTCATTACATTTGCCCCATGATTTTGTGCATCTGTAACAAGTTCCCTTAAATAATCTGTTTTCCCGGCCTCGGGTAAAGGTGTAATAAGAACATCTTTCTCCCAGGGCATTCCAATTTTTAAGCTTGCTATCTTTTCGTTAAACTTTTTTATAAATGTGTCAAAAATATTCTCATGAACGAAAATCATTTTTAATGCAGTACATCGTTGCCCGTTATATGATAATGCACCCAATACACTTTCATTTACTGTTAAATCAATATCTGCATCGGGTAAAATAATTGCAGGGTTTTTTGCTTCCAAACTAAATATTGTTCTTAACCTGTGCGACTGGGGATGATGAGATTTTAGAATATTTGCAACTTTACTCGTTCCGATAAATGCAAGAACATCTACTCTTCCTGATTGCATAATAGGAGTAATGACTTCTGAACCTGAGCCATAAACCGTATTAACAACACCTTTTGGGAAACAATCTTTAAATACTTCTAACAACGGGCTATGTAACAGTACCCCATGCTTTGGTGGTTTAAAAATAACTGTATTACCCATAATCAGCGCAGGAATAAGAGTAGCAAAAGTTTCATTTAACGGGTAATTAAATGGCCCCATGCATAATACAATACCTATTGATGATCTGCGGATTTGTGCTATAATTCCTTCTTCAATAATAAACCGGGATGATTCCCGATCGAGATTTTTTAATTCTTCAATCGTATCAATAATATATTTTACTGTCCTGTCAAATTCTTTTTCTGAATCGCCAAGCGATTTTCCGATTTCCCACATCAATAAGGAAACAATTTCTTTTCTTTTGGTTTTCATGCGGGCAACAAAACTGTACATGTGCCTTATCCTGTTTTCAACAGTCATTGTTGGCCACTCGCCAGCTCCATTTTTATATGCTCCTGCTGCAGAATACAGCGCTTCTAATGCTTCTGTAGCCGACATCATTGGATACTCTCCAATATATTTACGTTCAATCCCGGTTTCCGATTTTATGCATACAGGTGAATATACCTTGTGCATCTTCCCATCCCACTTTCGTATTTCTCCATTTATAAGGTAAAAGTTTTGATTTACTTCTTTTTCTAACTGATACTCGGCAGGAATTTGCGAATGTTCAGGAAAAATGTGATCAATTTGTTGTTTTCTGTCCATAAAAAAATAATATATTTTGTTAATTTGATTGTAACCTGTAAAGAAACAAAATTAATATCGATATGTTCTAAACAACATATCAGATTTTTAAAACAAAGTGGTTTTTACAAGTTTTAGATTGGTTTTTTAGAAAATTCTTCTTCGAGTATTTGCTGTAGCCGGTTAGGGCCAATGTTACTTTCGAGTTCACCATGATTTGCAATAGAAATAGCTCCTGTTTCTTCAGAAACAAGTACAACAAAAGCATCGGTTTTTTCTGTTATTCCCAGTGCGGCACGGTGTCTCATTCCATATTGAGGAGGCAAATCTATTCGATCGGTAGTAGGTAAAACACAACGGGCTGCAGCAATTTTATTTTTACGTATAATAACTGCTCCATCGTGCAATGGGCTGTTTTTAAAAAATATGCTTTCAAGCAATCGTCCCGAAACATCCGAATTTATTGTATCGCCTGTTTTTAAATAACTAAACAAATCGGATTGGCGGGTTATAACTATAAGAGCACCTGTTTTTTGAGATGACATATTTATACTTGCACTCACAATTGCAGGGTAATTAAATTCTTCAACTTCTTCACCAATTGAGAAAAGTTTTTCAATTGAAAATTTTTTATTTGTAAAATATTTACTCCCAATAATTAATAAAAACCGACGTATTTCCTGTTGAAAAACAACAATAAGTGCAATTACTCCGACCCCAATAACCTGGCCCAGTATTCCACTTAATAATTGCATATTTAATGCACGAACAATAAGCCATAGCAGATACAACGAAAATATTCCTATAAATATATTTATTGCAGTAGTTCCTTTAATCAGGTTATAAAACTGGTACAACAGAAAAGAAACTAAAATTATGTCGAGGATATCTAAAAAACGTATTGTAATAAAAGCTGTAATCATTTTAAAATATTATGGATATTAAAAAACAAATGTACTAAAATAAAAATCATTCGTACCAATCATTCACATTGACTTTAGAAAATTTATTCACAAGATGAATTGCTTCCCTGGCTGCTTTTATATCATGAACTCGTACTATATTTGCCCCACCAACAAGTGCCAGTGTATTTAATACAGTTGTGCCATTTAGAGATTCATCCGGAGATATATCGAGAGTTTTATATATCATTGATTTACGGGATAAGCCAACAAGAACGGGTAATTCAAATATACGAAAGTCATCGAGATGCTTTAAAAGCTGATAATTGTGTTCTATAGTTTTACCAAAACCAAACCCGGGATCAATAATAACATCACTAATACCCATTAATTTTGCTTGTTGTACTTTTTTAGAAAAATACCCGATTACTTCTTTTACCACATTTTTATACTCCGGGTTTTGTTGCATGGTTTCTGGTGTTCCTTTCATATGCATCATAATATATGGAACGTTTAATTCTGCTATTGTATCAAGCATTTTTGAATCCAAATCTCCTGCAGAGATATCGTTAATAATATCAACATTAAAATTTTCGACAACATATTTAGCAATTCCTGAACGAAAAGTATCAACAGAAAGAATTAAGTCGGGGAATTGATGTTTTATTAATTCAAGAACAGGTGTTAGCCTGTTTCGTTCTTCATTTTCAGTGATATTTTCTGCTCCCGGCCTTGTTGAAAAAGCTCCTATATCCAAAATATCACATCCTTCATGAATCATTTCACTGACACGATTCTTTATTTCATCTGCTGATTTATAGCGTCCTCCATCGTAAAATGAATCGGGTGTAATATTTAAAATCCCCATAATTTGAGGCTCCGATAAATCAATAATTTCTCCCCTGCACTTTATACTTCGTTTTTTTGAAAAAAATGTATCTAAGTAGGCTCCATTTTGATGCTTTTAATTTTATTAACACAAAGTTAACTAAAATTGACCTGAAAAAATCGATCGAATGGTTTATTACTTTATGTAAATATCGTTATGAAATTTATTGTTATCGAGGGATTAGACGGATCTGGAAAATCCACACAATTAAAGAAACTAAAAGAATATTTGACTAAAAACAATATTCACTACCAGTATTTGCATTTTCCGAGAACAGATTCACAAATTTATGGTGATTTAATTGCCCGTTTCCTGCGTGGCGAACTTGGCGATATTCATTCTGTTAATCCGTATTTAATTGCTCTTATATACGCCGGCGACAGAAACGATGCTAAAACACAAATAAACGAGTGGATTAGCGAAGGAAAACTGGTTATCGTTGATCGTTATGTTTATTCAAATATTGCATTTCAGTGTGCTAAACTTAACCAGTTAGGAGAAATTGACAAACTCAGTGAATGGATTAAAGATCTTGAATACAATTATTTTCAGATTCCAAAACCTGCTTTAAATATCTTTTTAAACGTTCCTTTTGAGTTTACAAAGCAGAATCTTACAAATCAAAGAAATGGAAACGATCGGGACTATCTTCAGGGAAAAGAAGATATTCATGAAAAAGATATTGATTTTCAACGCAAGGTAAGGGATATCTATTTGCGTGAAACAAAAAAAGATGATTCGCTAAAAATTATCGACTGTGCAAATGAAGATGGGCAAATGCCAGGTTCGGATATTATTTTCGCGAAACTGATTGATTTACTTAAAAAAGAAAAAATCATATAATAACTATTAATTCAAATAGTCATGAAAGCCATTTATAATTTTAGCCGTTACCTTGTTGGTATAGTATTTATTTTTTCAGGATTTGTAAAAGGTATCGACCCGCTTGGTTCTACATATAAATTTATCGATTACTTTAATGCTTTCGGGTTGGAATTTCTTGAACCTGCTGCTTTTCCTTTAGCAATATTATTAAGTAGCATAGAATTTACACTTGGTTTTTCATTGATTCTTTCTGCTAAAAAGAATTTAACGGCCTGGGTTGTTTTAATTTTCATGTCCTTTTTTACAATTCTTACATTGATTCTTGCTATTTTCAACCCTGTAACCGATTGTGGATGCTTTGGCGATGCACTAATAATGACCAACTGGCAAACATTCTTAAAAAACATTATTTTAATGATTTTTACAGGAATAATCTTTATTAACAGGAATAACTTTCAATCGAACAGGTCAGACATTAAGCAGTGGAGCTTAGTTTCCATTCCTGCAATCCTAATCGTTTTAGTTTCAGTTTATTGTTACAGGCATCTTCCCGTAATAGATTTTATGCCATATTCTGTAGGAACATTTATCCCTGAAAAAATGATTATTCCCGATAATGCACCAAAAGCTGAATATAAAACCACGCTTATTTATACCAAAAATGGTAAAAACATTGAAGTTACAATAGACAATTTGCCCGACTCTACTTGGCAATGGCTCGAAACAAAACAAGAAATCGTTCAGGAAGGATACGTTCCGCCAATTCACGATTTTGTTATTCAATCCTTATCGGGCGATGATATTACAGACATTGTTTTAAATGAAAATAAATTTACCATGTTACTCGTAGCCTACGATCTGAATAATACCAAGCTCTCTGATATCAACAAGATTAATGCGCTTGCAGAATATTGCCAGAGTTCCAATAACTGTAATTTCATTTGTTTAACATCATCGTTACAAGATGAAATAGATGCATTTACTCAAAAAACGAATGCTGCTTATCCATTTTTTAACACCGATGAAATAACTCTTAAAACCATGATTAGAGCAAATCCCGGCTTGATTTTATTAAAAAAAGGATGGATTATTAATAAATGGAACGCAACAGATACCCCCGATTTAAATGATTTTATAAATAATTATATTGATAATCTGAAATACAGGACAAAAGTTAATGAAAAAGAAAACGAGGATTTTAACGTATAACAAAATTAAAACCTGATAATTGTGATCCGGTTTCTGATTAAACGGTTATTGTATGCAATTCTCATTTTATGGGGTGTAGTTACCGTAGTATTTTTTCTTTTTACAATTTTACCGGGCGATCCTGCAAAAATGATGCTCGGGCAACGAACCGATGTTATTACTATTGAAGCAATCCGTAAAGACCTCGGCCTCGATCGCTCAAAGCCGATGCAATATTTAAAATACTTAAATGACTTATCTCCCGTTTCAATTCATAATATCTCGAATATCAACAACTACTTTTATATCGATTCAACAAAATACCAATCTCCAGTTTCTATTTTAAAACTCAATAAAAATTATTCAGTTTATTTAAAGAAACCTTATTTGCGCAAATCATACCAAAGCAAAAAACTTGTTTCAGATATAATTAGCGAAACACTTCCAAATACATTTATTCTCGCTCTTGTTTCAATCATTTTTGCATCTTTACTTGGCATTTTTTTAGGTATCATTTCAGCTATTAAAAAAGACAGTTTATACGACAGAATTTCACTCTTGTTTTCAGCAATAGGAATGTCACTTCCTTCCTTTTTCGCTGCTATTCTAATTGGCTGGATATTTGCATTTATTTTGGGCGATATTACCGGTTTAAACCTAACAGGAAACCTTTACGAGATTAATGATTTTGGCGAGGGTTATACTTTACAGTTAAAGAACCTGGTACTTCCGGCATTTACTTTAGGAATCAGGCCATTAGCTATTGTAACCCAGCTTTCACGAAATTCCATGCTCGACGTGCTTTCGCAGGATTATATTCGGACAGCTAAAGCAAAAGGACTTTCTTTTTCGAATATCATTTGGAAGCATGCATTAAAAAACTCATTAAATCCTGTTATTACGGCAATCTCTGGCTGGTTTGCATCACTCATGACCGGCGTTGTTTTTGTTGAATATATTTTTGGCTGGAAAGGTTTGGGGTTTATTATTGTTGATTCATTAAATAATTACGATTTACCCGTAGTTGTCGGATGTGTATTAACTATATCAATGTTATTTATAATAATAAATACTTTAGTTGATATTGTTTATACAATTCTCGATCCCCGAATCAGATTATCATAAAACCTGGATTTTCATCTGCTATCCCATTTTTTAAGAATAAAAAGGAATATAAGCTTAATATTTCTTATTTTTGAATATACGTTTATATGGGTAAAAAACATGAGAAAAAAAATTGTTGCAGGGAATTGGAAGATGAATTTGACCATACCTGAAGGCGAAAAGCTTGTTTCTGAAATTCTGAAAGAATCAGGTTTAATTAAAGACACCTTATTAATTGTTGCCCCGCCATTTACACACCTGGCAAATGTTTCAATATTATTGAAAAACTCATCAATTAAACTCTCGGCTCAAAACTGTGCCGATAAAGATAAAGGTGCATTTACAGGCGAAGTATCTGTATCTATGATTAAATCTACAGGAACAGAGTATGTAATTATTGGGCATTCCGAACGCAGAGCATATTATTCCGAAACCGACCAAATTATAAATAGTAAAATTAAGCTTGCTTTAAACTCAGGTTTAGTTCCTATTGTATGTTGTGGTGAAGTGCTCAATGAACGTGAAAGCAATAAACATTTCGATGTAGTTTCAAATCAGCTTAAAGGAATGTTCGATGGAATTAAACCCGATGAATTTAAGAAAATAATTATTGCATACGAACCTGTTTGGGCTATAGGTACAGGAAAAACAGCATCTCCCGCCCAGGCCCAGGAAATGCATAAATTTATACGGGAAAATATGAAATCGGCGTATGGCGCTAATATTGCCGAAAATATTTCAATCTTATACGGAGGCAGTTGCAAATCATCAAATGCAAAAGAACTATTTAAAAATGCCGATGTTGATGGTGGGTTAATCGGTGGAGCATCGTTAGATGCCAAAGAATTTATTGAAATTGCCAAATCATTTTAAATTACACGAATGAATTATATTGAATTGGTTTGTAAAATTAGTGCTGAGAATCCTGAAGAAATTAAAGGAATACTTATTGCCGAAATGAACGAAATTGATTTCGAGAGCTTTGATGAAACCGCTGATGGAATAAAAGCATATATCCCGGAGCATCTTTTTAATATAGAAAATGTTAAAGAATTACAGGTGAATTCATTAACTAATTGTATTATTGAATACAGATGGGAAAAAATAAAAACTGAAAACTGGAATGAATTATGGGAAAAAAATTTCGAACCCATAATTGTTGATAACAGATGTACTATAAGAGCACCTTTCCACGACAATACTCCTGAAACAGAGTTCGAAATTATTATTGAACCTAAAATGTCATTTGGAACCGGTCATCACGAAACAACCCATTTAATGATTAAATCCATGCTTCAGGTAGAATTAAAAGGAATGGATGTTCTCGACATGGGTTGCGGTACAGGTGTTCTGGCAATCCTGGCATCTTTAAAAGGAGCAAAAAACATTACGGCTATTGATATTGATGAATGGGCATATCAAAACTGTATCGAAAATATTGAAAAAAATAATTGTACCAATATTTCTGTTTTTCAGGGCGACGCAGAACTCATTAAAAACAAGGTTTTCGATTTTATTCTTGCAAATATCAACAGGAATATTCTTTTACATGATATAAAATATTACTCTAAATCTTTAAAAATTTCGGGAAACCTCTTATTAAGCGGAGTTTACGAAACCGATCTTGATATGATCAAAGAAGAAGCCTTAAAGCAAAATTTGTTATTTGAACACGTTGAATCTAAAAACAACTGGGTTTCTGCCAGTTTTCGAAAGATCAATTCATAATTTAAATTATCGATAAATGACAATCAGGATTATTGCAGGAAAAATATTTTTTTCAGTACAAATAATACTTTTAACTCTTAAAATCCAGGCACAGGAATTAAAAGAATTTTCTTCCGATTCATTGCTTTTTATAAACCAATTCGAAGAATTTGTAAATAAAAATATAAACGAAAGCGATAAAACAAACCTGGATGTATTTGTTGAAAAATGGAAAACGCGTGGCTTTGATAAAGCAATTGAAACCCGCATTACAGAAGTATGTAATTTTCTTCTAAAAAATAAAGCTCAACGAAATCCTCATTTTACAAAATACCTGGAAACAGTTTTAGCTTTCCATTCCAATGATAAAGCAATGAAAAACTATGATGAGTGGGAAAAAGGGATAAGTTTCATTATCACAAATGAAAAAAGCCCTCTTGGAAAACTTAATTCATATTTAGATAATACCTTGGGATTAATTAAAGATAGCATTATTTACAAGTCGTATGCAACAACATGGTTTGTCAGCTCAGGTGATTTTAAAATTGAAACAGGCAAAACAGTTCGGATTTTATTTAACAAAACAGATATCACGTGTAAAATTAAAAACGACAGTATCAATATATATAACACACAAGGAATTTATTATCCGATAACGAATACGTGGAAAGGAGAAAAAGGAAAAGTAAACTGGATACAAGCCGGGTATCCTGTCGAGAATGTTTTTGCCGACTTGAATAAATATACCATTGATTTAACTAAATCTGGTTATCAGGCCGATTCCGCGAGTTTTACGAATACGATATACTTCGATAAACCTATTTTAGGAAAATTAGAAGACCAGGTTGTACATAACATGGGCAGTGATAAAGCCATTTATCCCGAATTTAATTCATACCAGAAACGTTTCCAGATAAAAGAAATTTATCCCGATATTGATTACGACGGAGGTTTTTCAATGAAAGGGGCAAATTTAATTGGTTCCGGAATTAAAAACCAGGAAGCATTTCTCTTCATTAAAAAAGAAGGAAAAAAAATAATGACTGCCAGATCTGAAACATTTTTATTTAAAAAAGATAAAGTAATTTCAAATAGTGCGCAGGTAACTTTAAAATTAGAAAACGATTCTATTTTTCACCCCGGCATCATGTTTACATACGAGGTAAAAAACAATGAAATAACATTAAACCCTAACGACAGGATAGTTTCTGAAAGCCCTTTTTTTGATTCCTATCATAATATTTTTATGAAGTTCGACCGGCTAATGTGGCAGACGAATACCAATAAAATGTATTTAACATCGGCAAGAGGCTCTTCTATTGGCAATGCTACATTTACATCTGCAAATTTTTACAATCTTGTTGACTATGAAAGTATTCAGGCACGCGACAATCAACATCCTCTCTACTTAATAAAAACATTTGCCCGGATGAAAAAATCGGAACAGTTTAAAGCCGATGAATTTGCAAATTATATGGGTTACCCGGTACACCAGGTAAGACAAATGCTCATGTTTATCAGCCGGGATGGTTTTATTTTTTACGACTTTGATAATGATCTGGTAACAATAAACCAGCGTTTATACGATTACATTAACTCGAGATTAGGCAAAATTGATTACGACGTAATAAAATTCTATTCCCAAACCGAAGGTTTAACGCATAATGGTGTTTACGATATCAGCACTTCCGAACTTGAAATAAACGGGGTTCCCCGCATTTTTTTGTCTGATTCTCAAAACGTTGTAATATCCCCAAAAAATCAAAAAATTGTAATGAAAAAAAACCGCAGTTTTAGTTTTGGTGGTGTTATCAATGCAGGGCTTTTTACTTTCTATGGTGATGTTTTTCATTTCGATTACGATACCTTTAAAATAAATCTTAACAATGTCGATTCACTTAATATCAAGGTTCAAACCAGTGGATACGACTTGTACGGGAAATCTGTTCTTACAGCAGTTCAAAATACCATTAAGTTAGTAACAGGAAATTTACTTATCGATGATCCTAAAAATAAATCCGGACTGAAAAGCTATCCTCAATACCCTATATTTATTAGTTCCGAAAACTCATTTGTTTATTATAATAGTCACAATATACAGGGTGGTGTTTATAAACAGGAAAACTTCTATTTTAAATTAGACCCATTTGTAATCGATAGTCTTGATAATTTTAAAACCAAAAATTTGTATTTTAATGGTGAGTTTTTCTCAGCAAATATCTTCCCTCCTTTCGAAGATTCCATTTACCTTCGCCAGGACTATTCATTAGGTTTTAACCGTTTAACTCCTCCCGAAGGTTTTCCTCTTTACCAGGGCAAAGGAACTTATTTTAACGAGATCGATTTAAGCAATCGGGGATTAAGAGGTAATGGTACTCTTGAATATTTAACAAGCACCAGTAATTCCGATGATATCATTTTCTTTCCTGACTCAACAAAAATTCACGCTAAGGATTTTTCTATTGCCCAGGTTACTACAGGTATCGAATTCCCCAATGTTAGCTCCTCCGAAATCGATATTAAATGGTACCCGTATAAGGATGTTATGCTTGTAGAACAAACAAAAGACCCATTTACTCTGTTCAATCAAAACATAAAATTAAGCGGTTCATTAAAACTACAGCCAACAGGATTAAGCGGAAAAGGAACAATTGACATGGATAAAGCAATCCTGTCTTCAAAATTATTTAATTTCGATGCTTTAAAATTCAATTCCGACACAACAAACTTTAAATTAAAATCAATTGATAAGGCTGACTTTAATTTTATTTCATCAAACCTGAAAGCTAAGGTAGATTTAGCCTCTCAGACAGGAAAATTTGAAACTAATGATAATTATTCTGTTTCAGAGTTTCCAAAAAATCTGTACCAGTGTTATCTCGACCAATTTCAATGGAAAATAAATGTTGACGAAATACATATCGACTCAAACCCTCTGACTGATACAATTTCATATCCTGTTGTTGATCAACTGGCAAAACTTAAAGATGATAAATTACCCGGTGCATTATTTTTATCTGTTCATCGAAGCCAGGATTCTTTGCGTTTTTCATCAACAAAAGCAGTATATAAACTCGCGGATAGTACGATAAATGCAAGTGAAGTAAAATACATAAGAGTTGCCGATGCATCTGTTTATCCTAAAAACGGGAAAGTTACTGTAGGCAATTTAGCAGAAATGAATACACTCGTTGATTCAAAAGTAGAAGCAAACAACCAAACAAAATACCATACCATTTACGATTCGAAAATAAATATCAGGGGACGTTATAATTATATGGGGTCTGGTGAAATAGATTATATTGATGAAATTAAAACAAAACAAACTATTCATCTTACTGATATTCATGTAGATTCAACCCGTCAGACTTTTGCCGTTGGTAAAATTCTATCAGAAGATGCTTTTACTTTAAGCCCGGTTTATAAATTCAATGGAAACGTTGAATTGTATGCATCCAAAAAATACCTGACATTTAAAGGTGGTGTAAGTATTGAACACGAATGCCCCAAAATAGGGAATGATTTTGCTTATTTTGAATCAGAAATTAATCCCGACACCATTTATATTCCCATAAGCAATAATCTTCGTAATTTAATTCGTCGTGAGTTATTTGCTGGCAGTTTTATAACCAAAGACTCATCACATATCTATTCATCATTTTTAACCCGAAGACGCGACCCAAATGATGAAGCTATTGTAAAAGCAACAGGCTATCTGTTTTACAACAAGAACTCAAGAAAATACATAATTGCCGAAAAATCAAAAATTTTAAACCCTGATACTACAGGAAGCCTTGTAAATCTTAATAAAGATTTTTGCTTATTACATGGCGAAGGAATAATAAACCCGGGAATCGAACTTGGTCAGGTAAAAATGTCTCCTGCAGGTTCTTTTAATCACGATTTGGATAAAAATGAAATAAAACTCGAGTTAATTTTGCCTCTCGATTTTTTCTTCTCTGACGCTGCCCTCGATTCATTAAGTTCTGATTTACAATCTCAAAAATTGGAATCGTTTAATATTACATCTCCATTTTTTGAAAAAAATATGAATGAACGATATGGAAAAGACAATACCACTGAATTTAAAAATCAAAATATGTTGTTTGCTTCTGAAGCCAAAATACCTAAAGATATTCAACATACCATTTTATTGGGTAATATTAAATTAAAATGGTTTACCGAAACCGGGAGTTATTTATCGTATGGTAAAATTGGTATCTCTACAATAAATAATAAACCCGTTAATAAATATGTCGAAGGTTATTTTCAGCTTCTGAAAAGGCGAAGCGGTGATTTATTAAAATTTTATATTAAGCTTCCAAATAACAATTATTACTATTTTACTTATTCAAGGGGTGTAATGCAAACACTCTCTAACAACAAAAAATTTGTAGATGCTATTCAGGCTATTAAAAATAAAAACAGGAAACTGAGTACACCCAGAAATGAAACACCCTACAGGTATATTATTGCAACTGAACAAAATATGCAACAATTTCTGCGTGATATCAGGTTATTTGAAGAAGCTCAAAACATAAAAACGAATGAACAGGAAAAAACAACCATTGAACAACCTGTTTTTGAAGAACCAATAGATTCAATACAAATTAATGATGACCTTGAAAATGATTCAACGGATACAAATTGACGAAAATATCTATGAAAGAAACCTGGGATAAAAGGTATAATTCAAATGAGTTTGTTTATGGTGTTAAACCCAATGAATTTTTAAAATCAATTTTAGAAAAAATAAAACCAGGTACTATCTTATTACCTGGCGATGGCGAAGGGAGAAACTCTGTATTTGCTGCAAAATTGGGTTGGAAAGTTGATGCATTTGATTATAGCCTGGAGGGTTACAATAAAGCTAAAAAATTAGCTAAAAAGAATAATGCTGATATTAACTATTTTATATCAGATGTTTCGGTATTTGATACAAAAATACAATACGATTTTATTGCAATCATTTTTCTTCATTTACCACCCGAAATCAGAGCTTCTTTCTTCAAAAATTTGGTTCATTTTCTTAAACCCGGGGGGTATATTTTGCTTGAAGCCTTCTCGAGAGAACAAATACAAAATACATCAGGAGGGCCAAAAGACGTAACCCTGTTATATGATTTGCAGGAAATTAAAGAAGATTTCCAACAACTTACCATCGAATTAGCAGAAGAAAAGAAAATCATTTTAGATGAAGGTAAGTTACATCAGGGAAAAGCAAGCGTAATAAGGTTATTAGCAAAGAAAGATTAGTACCTGTCTTTTTCCCAAATCTCCAAATCTTTAATATCATTGCCATCGATTACAAAACGAACAGCTGTTTGCTTTTTGTGTAATCCCGATTTTCCTGCTGCGCCAGGATTTATATGCAGCAAATTGTACTTTTTATCGTAAATAACTTTCAAGATATGTGAATGACCGCAAATAAATAGATCGGGAGTTTCTGTTTTGAAAAGTTCATTTATTTCTTTCTCATATTTCCCGGGGTATCCGCCAATATGTGTCATTAGCACTTTTACATCTTCAATCTTAAAGTTCTGAAATCTGGGATATGATATTCTCACCTCATGCCCGTCAATATTACCAAAAACAGCTTTCAACGGCAAATATTGTACGATTTTATTTGCTGTTTCAATATTCCCGATATCGCCTGCATGCCATATTTCATCACAATCCTTAAAAAAGTCTAGAATTTTTTCATCTATCAAGCCATGCGTATCCGATAACAAACCAATTTTTTTCATCCTGAACTATTTTATTATGCTTAAATTTGTAATAAGCAAAAAACAAAGATATATGCATTTATTTTATACACCTGATTTAAGTGAAACAATTTATACACTCGACGAAACCGAATCGAAACATTGTATTCGTGTTTTAAGGTTAAATACGCATGATATAGTCCATTTAATTGATGGCCGGGGTGGATTTTATAAGGCAAAAATTACTGACCCAAATCCCAAAAAATGTACATTGGAAATTATTAAATCTACAAAAGAATATGGTAAACGAAACCATTATTTGCATATAGCTATTGCACCAACAAAAAATATCGACAGGTTCGAATGGTTTCTCGAAAAAGCAACTGAAATAGGAATTGATGAGATTACCCCCATCCTATGCGAGCATTCTGAGCGAAAAGTAATTAAAAACGATCGTTTTGAAAAAATAGTTATTTCTGCAATTAAACAATCAGTTAAAGCCTATAAACCACGAATAAACGGGATTACTGAAATAAGGCAGTTTTTAAGCCAGGATTTTAAAGGAGATAAATTTATAGCGCATTGCGAAGATAACCAGAAAAACCTGCTTAAAACAGTTTATAAACAGGGAAATAATGCACTTATCTTAATCGGCCCGGAGGGTGATTTCAGTCCTGAGGAAATTAAGCTTTCAAGAGAAAATAAATTTATTGAAATAAGCTTAGGAGAAAGCAGATTACGAACCGAAACAGCGGGCCTTGTAGCCTGCCACACCATTAACCTTATGAATGAATAATTAGAATCTAATTCGTAAAAAAGTCAACTACATTGCCAAACTTATTACTTGCAGTTTTGTAAAACTCAGTATAACTGCATTTAGAGCAGGTTATTGAGGTAAAACGAGCATTCTGAATATTAAACAACTTTGTTAAAAATGAAGTTGTTGTTCGGATTTCTCCTGATTCGTATTGTCTGTTACCACACTTTGGGCAAACATATTTGTAATTGTATTCCATAATTTTTATTATTTGTTAAAAATAGAATATTCAAACTTATATACTATTGAATAACATACTTCCCTTTGCTATAAATAATTCAAGTTTTTTACTTTCTAAAATCCAGCTATTCGTTTTAATTGCAATAAAATTATTTCCACATAATACTGGTAAATTGCTTTCAGACTTTTGAATAGTTATTAACTCAATGGGTTCAAAAATTTTATTTATTTCAAGAAATTCTCCAACCATTTTTGAGTTTACAATATTTCTGTCAATCTTATCATTTTCACCAATAATAGTAACACTTTTATCAATATAACTATCATTCGTTTTTACTCTTCGTCTAAAATCAAACCAAAAACGTTTACTCATTTTTATTTCGCTCTTGCATTCTGGTATTTTTTTAAATACACCACAGTATGTACTACTTGCATAAGCTTTTGGTGTATATGAATCATTAAATATAAGAAATAAATCTTTTGAAAGATAATCCAAATCAAAAACAACAAACTTACTGCTGGCAAATCTCTCATCCTGATTCAAAGAATAATTTCTTGTATTTGAATTTGTTGAACATTTTATACCTTTTTCTTTTGCAAAGCGTTCTAATATTTCAATAGAAGTTTTTTCCATTTTAGTACTTGTTTATTTTACTTACTGTTTAATCCAATTTAACATTTCTTGTAAAGCTATCGTAGAAAATGTTCGCTCAATCTGAGCATTCTCAGAAGATACTCTATTTGTACATTCCTGAAAAAAATGATAAGTATTAGGAAGTTCTTTTGTAATATCATTTTTATTTCAACTTTCAACTAATTTATTAGCACTAGTTATGATATAATATGTAAGTCCTTAAACTTTTCAATCATATTTCTATGTAGGTCTATCAATTCTACAATTACACTTTTGTCTGTAATTGTTCTGCTTACTGTAGATAGTAATTTTGCTTTTCTATTTTTTCTATCAGTTTGAAATGAAACTGAATAAACATTATGTCTTAATAAGCAAGTAATAATTTCTGAAGTGAAGAAGTTAATAGTCTTACCTGTATCCTTGCTTTTTATCAGGTAACGATTATCAAACTTTTCATTTCCAATTTTAATATTGTTTAATCCGAATCGTTTTAATAACTTATTAAAAGCATCGTCCCAACTTAAAACTAAATTATAATCTAAAATGCTATCAAAGTCTAATTCAAATTTTAATGGTCTTGTATCAGATTCTGAAAGATTGATTACGTAATTCTTATATGGAATATTAAGGATAAGTTTCTCTGTTTCATTTCCAGAGTTGTGCACAATCCTGAATGTTCCATTAAGTTCTTTACCTATCTGACTCCATATATCTCGTTTTGTAAAAACATCTGTGTATCCTTGAGTTTGTGTTACAAAGGTTTGTTTTAAAAAATTTTCATTCACTTTCTTACTCATAAACTGCCTTTTTTATTCTAATAAATTTAGCACTAACATTCGAATTGGTATAACAATCAATTCTCCTTTTATTTGAAATTGAGACTTTTAGCATCAGATTTTATGAATCACTAACATTTTCATTATCATCATCATTCATAGTTTCTGTTTTTTTTAATCTGCCCGATTCTTTGAGTGCCCTGGTAATAATCCATTCCAATTGACCATTTGTACTCCTGAATTCATCAGCAGCCCATTTCTCAAGAGCTTTGAGTTTACCCGGATCGAGACGGAGTACAAATGATTTTTTTTCCGACATGTGATTAATGATTTATAGTACCTGCATTAATTACCGGACGGGCAGATTCATCGGAACATAAAACAACCATCAGATTACTAACCATTGCAGCTTTTGCTTCATGATCAAATTCGATAATATTTTTCCCTGCAAGCTGATCTAAGGCCATTTCAACCATTCCGACAGCGCCTTCAACAATTTTAGATCGTGCAGCTACAACTGCAGTGGCCTGTTGTCTTCTTAACATGGCACTTGCAATTTCTTCGGCATAAGCAATATAATTAATTCTGGCCTCTATAACATGAATACCCGCAATTTCTAATCGTTCGCGAATTTCTTTCTCCAATTCATGATTAACCTCTTCAACACCAGAACGCAATGTTGTTTCTGCTTCCCCGCCTGCCGGATGGACAGGTTCATCTTCAAAATTATCGTAGGGATATTTTCCGGCCAGTTTTCGCAATGCAGCTTCACTCTGGACAACAACAAAATGTTCAAACTCATCAACTTCGAAAGCTGCCTTAAATGTTTCTTCAACTCTCCAAACCAGAACGACACCAATTTTTATAGGATTTCCTACTTTGTCGTTTACCTTAATCGGGGTACTGTCGAAATTCCTTGCTCTCAACGAAAATTTCTTTTTTAGAAAAAAAGGGTTCGTCCAAAAAAAGCCATTTTGCTTAATTGTGCCTTTATACTCTCCAAACAAAACAAGCACAGATGATTCATTCGGACTTACAATTACAAATCCGATCATCAGAAAAATTGATAATACTATTCCTAAAATAAACCAAGGGTTTTGAATATAGATTAAACCCAAAACTGTTATTGCAAGAATCATAAATATCACGAATAACATGATATAACCTGAAATTGCAGAAAATACTTTTTCGTTTTTCATAAAAATAAAATTAATTGTGATATCATTTTGATATCACAATAATACAACAAAAAAATACCTAAGTCAAGTTTTAGTAAAAAAATTTGTAAAAAAATAGGGATATCGATTCAACGATTATCCCTATACATTTTATTTAATTAACACTTAAGATTCCTGAATATATGTTTTCGCAAATTCTAAAATTTCATTCACTTTTTTTTCAGAAGGCGAATAGCTTTTTATATTCAAGACATTCAGAACATCAGAAAATTCATCAAACAATAAATCATCGTAATTGTAGATTTCATTTTTAGAGTCTTCAAAATTTTCATATAAATAAATCAGTGTAGAAGTTTTTCTCATAGGCGTTTGAATGGTTTTCATTTTTTATATATAACGCATCAGAAAAAAAAATAGTATATCAAATTGTAAAATGTTATAGCGTAAAAAAATAATTAACAACAATAATATACTAATAGCAAATCACCATTTATCTGTATGTCAGGCTCAAATTCTTTTCTTCAATTAATTTTCGTAAATTAATTAAAGCATAACGCATTCTGCCTAAAGCTGTATTAATACTTACATTGGTTTGCTCGGCAATTTCTTTAAAGCTTAAATCGAGGTAATGCCTTAATATGATCACTTCTTTTTGTTCCTGGGGTAAAAACTCAACCATTTTGCGTAAATCTGTTTCAATCTGTTCCTGAATAATTGTCTCCTCGATTGTACGTTCAGCAAATCTTGTTGAGTTAAACAAATCATTTTCATAATCATCATTCGAAAATGTTTTCATTTGTTTTTCTTTTCTGAAATGATCGATAATTAAATTATGAGCAATACGTACAACCCAGGAAATAAACTTTCCATTTTCCTGGTATTTACCTGCATGCAACGATTTGATTACCTTGATAAAAGTTTCCTGGAAAATGTCTTCGGCTAACTGGTTGTTTTTTACCATTAAAAAGATATAGGTATAAACCTTATCTTTGTGCCGTTTAATCAGTATTTCGAAACTGGATTGTTCTCCGTTAATGAACTGTCTTACAAGTTCATGATCGGAATATTTTGAAGCTTCCAAAATAACCTCCTTTTTAAATTAAATAAAAGAGTAGAAGTTCAATCGATAAACAATCCTCCGAATTTTAGGTTAGTAAATAAATAATTAATTTAGTGCAATTAAATAAAAAATCTTGTAATTTCAAACTAATTTAAAAAATCTTAACATTCTTTAAGTTTTTCAACTCAACAATTATGCCAATAAAAGAACAATACATTTATATAAAAGGAGCTAAAGTACATAATTTAAAAAATATCAGTTTAAAAATCCCGCGTGATAAATTTGTTGTTATTACAGGTGTTTCCGGATCTGGGAAATCGTCTCTTGCCTTTGATACCATATACGCCGAAGGGCAAAGAAGATATGTTGAAAGTCTTTCTGCTTATGCCCGACAGTTTTTAGGAAAAATAAATAAACCCGATGTGGAAATTATACATGGCATCCCTCCTGCCATCGCCATTGAACAAAAGGTAAACACACGAAACCCAAGATCAACTGTAGGAACATCAACTGAAGTCTATGACTATTTAAAACTACTTTTCGCACGTATTGGCAAAACCATTTCTCCTGTTTCAAATAAGCAGGTTCAACGACATTCAGTCACTGATGTTATTAATCATATCATATCTTTTGAAAAAAATACAAAAACATTAATTCTTACTCCTTACAATCAACAAAAAGAAAAAACATTATCCGGGCAATTATCATTACTCTTAAACGAAGGAATAACCCGTATTGAACAAGATAATGAGACTTATAAAATAAATGAACTATTAACCGATGTTGTAAAAATAAATTCTAAAAAAACATTTCATATTGTTGTTGACAGAATTGTTGTTAAAACTGATGATGATTCAATGGCCAGGTTAGCAGATTCTGTACAAATTGCTTTTAACGAAGGAAAAGGATATTGCCAGGTAAAATCCTTTACAGATAAAGGGGTAATTACTGAAAACTTCTCCAATAAATTCGAAGCCGATGGTATTGAATTTGAAGATCCTACTGTGCACACATTTAGTTTTAATAATCCCGTTGGTGCATGTCCCCGTTGCGAAGGTTACGGAAAAATAATTGGTATTGACGAAGACTTAGTAATACCTAACAAGAAACTTTCAATTTACCAGGAAGCTATTGCCTGCTGGAAAGGTGATAAAATGCAGGAATGGAATCAGAAACTCATTTACAATGCCGATAAGTTTGATTTTCCTATTCATAAACCTTTTTTTGAATTAACAGAGGAACAAAAACAATTGCTATGGACAGGGAACAAGTATTTTAACGGGTTAAATACATTTTTCGAACATCTCGAAGAACAGAAATACAAAATCCAATACAGAGTCATGCTTTCTCGGTACAGGGGGAAAACAGATTGTCCTGACTGTAGAGGAACCCGTTTAAAAAAGGAAGCTTCGTATGTTAAAGTTGGAAATAGTTCGTTACAGGATTTAGTTTTAATGCCCATAAATGAGCTACAGCAATTTTTCGAAAATTTAACTTTAACTGAATTTGAAAAGGAAGTTTCGAAACGAATTCTGCTTGAGATTAACAACAGGTTAGATTTTCTAATGAATGTAGGATTAGGATATCTGACCCTGAACAGGCTTTCGTCAACACTTTCAGGAGGTGAGTCTCAAAGAATTAACCTTGCAACATCTTTGGGAAGCAGTCTTGTTGGCTCGCTTTATATTCTTGATGAACCAAGTATAGGTTTACATCCAAAAGATAACGAACGTTTAATAAAAGTATTAAAACAACTTCAAACAATTGGAAATTCCGTTATTGTTGTTGAACATGATGAAGAAATTATTAAATCGGCTGATGAAATAATTGACATTGGCCCATTTGCAGGAAGGCTTGGTGGCGAAATAATTTTCCAGGGAAACCACATTGATATATTAAAAAGTGAAGAAAGTTTAACAGCTAAATACCTTACAGGTAAAGAAAAAATTGAAATCCCCCGTCAGCGAAGAAAATGGAATAATTACATAGAGATAAAAGGTGCCCGTGAGAATAACTTAAACCATATTGATGTAAAATTCCCCTTACACACATTAACAGTAGTAACCGGGGTAAGTGGATCCGGTAAATCTTCTTTAGTTAAAAGTATTCTTACTCCTGCTTTAAGTAAAAGATTATTAGGTTTAGGAGAGAAAACAGGAAGGTTTGAAGAATTAACCGGCGATATCCACTTGTTAAAAAGCATTGAGTTTGTCGATCAGAATCCTATTGGAAAATCATCGCGTTCAAATCCAGTGACTTACCTTAAAGCTTATGACGAAATTCGTAAGTTATATTCAGATCAGCAGGCTGCAAAAATCAACAATTACAAACCATCCCATTTTTCGTTTAATATTGATGGAGGCCGCTGTAGTGAATGCCAGGGTGAAGGTATTATTAAGGTTGAGATGCAGTTTATGGCTGATATTACCCTTATTTGCGATACCTGCAATGGAAAACGTTTTAAAGACGAAATTCTTGATGTAAAATATAGAAATAAAAGTATTTTCGATATTCTTGAACTTACGGTTGATGAAGCAATCGAGTTTTTTAATCAAAGTAAAGATAGCACCGAGCGAAAAATTGTTGAAAAACTATCACCACTTGCTGATGTAGGTTTAGGATATATAAAACTGGGACAATCATCGAGTACATTGAGTGGTGGCGAGAGCCAGCGTGTTAAATTAGCTTCATTTTTAAGTAAAGAATCTGAAAACAAGCACACTTTATTTATATTCGATGAACCAACAACAGGGCTTCATTTTCACGATATTAGAAAACTGCTTGATGCATTTAATGCTCTTATTGCCCGCGGGCATAGTATTATAATTATTGAACATAACCTTGAAGTTATTAAATCTGCTGACTGGATTATTGATTTAGGCCCCGGAGGCGGAAAAGACGGAGGAAATATTATTTTTGAAGGCAAGCCTGAAGAAATAATTCATTGCGAAAATTCATTTACAGGAAAATATTTAAAAGAAAAACTGACCCGATTCTAAAACAAAAAACCCCGTATAATACGGGGTTTTTATTCGTTGTATTTATAATTTATTCTGAAGCATTTTCTTTAATACCAAACAAAATTGCTACACAGCCACTAATGAGTTCTTCAGATTCTCCTTCACCGCTTTTAACACGTAACGAAATAATTAATTGCTGACTGGCTTCGAGTTTAAAATCCCAAAGATTTGAGTAGTTACTTTTCCTGTTATCGTATAAAACATTACGATTAACATCAAGTACCTGAAATTCTATTTCGGGCAATGCATCTGAACCGCAAATATAAATTCTATAATTCTGGCCTGCATAAAATGTTTTATATAACTCTGCATCTTCACCTTCGGTTAATATAGCAGCATTAAAATTCCCATCGTGAATATAAGGGGAAAGTTCAAGCTTACAAACCTTTTTGGCAAAACTTTTACATTGTGATTTACCTGCAAATGGTAAAAAAGCTATTAATGTCAAAATAATTATTACCTGGAATATTTTTTTCATAGCAGAGGAAATTTTTATAATGTATAATTATTTCGTATTACTTTGATTTTATCTTTTAACTCACTGTATGTTTTCGGACTCATTGAAATTTTAGTCTTTGACTTTAGTGTAGTTACTTTTGTTTCTTCATCAGTAACCGGTTCAATTTTAGAAGTTGAAATTTCAATTTTATCAAATATTGCTTTTAATTCATTCACATTCGTGATTATATTTTTAACATCTTCGTTATCCTGATTTTGATTAAGCAGGTTAAATACAGTGGTTAAAGTTAATTTTTGATCAATAATACGATTGACAAGTTCATTATTTTCCAAATCGGCATCAGAACCAACAAGGTTCGTAGCAATATACAAACCTTCTACCCACCCGCCAACAAGAACAATTGTTGACAATGCCTGACGATCGTTTTCTTCAAAAAATGAGCTGGAATTCATAATTGTTTCCGAAATAATATCCATAATAACATCCCTGTTATTAATGTTTGCTTCGAGTCGTTCAACAATATCTTCGTCAATAGCATTTAAAATCCCTAGTCCTTCTGCCATCTTCTTGGAAGCATTCATGTAATTTATGGTAGCCTGGGTTTGATCAAATAAGCTCGCGTAACTCAAATCGGTAGTATATATACCTAAATTCAGGGCCATGCTTTTATTTGTTACATATCTTGATACATTATCAACAGGGTTTAATAACTCCTCATTATATTTTGCTCCTGCCTGTTTTAATATCATTGCAGTTTCTAATGGAGAAGGTAATGAATAAAATATTTCCTTAACTGTTTTAACATCCTGAATAAGCTGCTCATTTATTTCTAAAGAGTCTAACGTTACCGTATCATCTGAATCCGAAGTTTTTGATTTGTCTGATGAACAACTTGAAATAACTGCAATAGACAGAGAAATTGCAAAATACTTAATGGCCTTTCGTAAAACTGGTGTACTATTCATAATTTACTGTTTTATTAATTGTTACCAATTTAAAACATTTTTTAGTAAAATTAACACTTTTTTTTAAAAAACAAAATTTAAAATACTTGTCAAGTGATTACAACTTCTGTGTTTTAAAATGCACGTTTTAAAATTTTGATTTAAGCAGGTTTAAATAATTTTGAACTAATATAGGAAAATAAATTATGAATAGCCAATATTTATAATGATTTGTTCTAATTTTGCACTGAGTATTTTTATTAACAGCCTGAAAAATCACATAAAAGATAAATAAACGATGACAAATAAAGAATTAATTAAAAATCTAAACTCAAATAATCCCAACCTGATAATACAAACCCTGAATTTTATTTCTAATCAAGGAAGTTCTGAAATTGTCGATCATTTAATTGATCTTCTTCATAAAAACAAAGACCAGCAAATACAAGCAGAGCTTATTCATATTCTCGAAAATATTCATGATCAAAAATCGGTTATTCCAATAACAAATGCATTAAAAAACACTAAATACATAAACGAGCGGGCATTACTATTATCAACTTGCTGGAAGAATAGCATTAAATATGATGAATTTGCTGAATTATTTACCGATATTTTTATTGAAAGTAATTTTGAAGAGGCTTTTGATGCATTTACTGTACTTGATAATTTACATTCAGTAAGTGATGAAAATATTACTAAATGTATATTAAAACTTGAAAGTTCGGTAGAAGATGCAAATGATTTAAAGAAACCATTATTTTCGGAACTTATTAAAATATTTTTAAGTTTTAAAGAAAATCCTGCCGAATAAGCAGGATTTTTATTTATTGAATACTTGAAAAATATCTCATAAACTGTGAACGTTCATAAATCAGCGGATCATCAATCTTATCATAACTCATTTTACCCCTGAATTCTTCAATGCTTTTATAACCCTTATTTTCCATCCATTTTTCAATATCTTTAAGAATTACATCCAATTGGTCGAGTCCGTTTTTATATAAGGTAGAACATACCTGAACAGAAGCTGCACCGGCTAAAATTTGTTTAATGGCAGCTTTTCCATCGTGAATACCTGTAGAAGCTGCTATATCTGTTTTTGTAATTTTTGAAGATATAATCCCTACCCATCGAAGAGAATTTCGAATATCGGAAGGAGTACTGAAAATATCAGCAGATCCGAATTTTAATGTATCAATGTCAATATCAGGCGCATATAACCTGTTAAATAAAACAACACCGGGGACATTTAGTTTTTGAACAAATCCAACCAAATTTGAGAAATGTGAGCTTAATTTGAAAGCAAAAGGTATTTTTAACATTCCGCGCAACTTTTCAGCTAATTCGAAATAAATATTTTCATATTTCTCAGGCGGGGCATTTCTATCCATTGGAAGTACAAATACATTTACTTCAAGAGCATCAGCACCTGCTGCTTCAATTTTCCTGGCAAAAGAAACCCATTCTTTTGATGAAACACAATTAATGCTTGCAATAACAGGTATTTTAACCTGGGCTTTAGCATTTTTTATTAAATCGAGGTATTCCTGAACTGAATTATTCTTTGTATAGTAATTAATATAATCTAAAGCCTCGGGGTAATCTGTATTATTGGCCAATTTACCAGCATCCACGTTTATTTGCTCTTCGAACAGTGATTTAAGAACAACTGCACCGGCTCCTTTTGCTTCCAGATTCTTGATTTTTTCTATACTATTTGTCAGTCCTGAACTTGCAACAATTACAGGATTCCTTAATTTTAACCCTAAATAGGTTGTTTCGAGTTTATTCATAATATTTATTTTATAGTAAAAATCTTAAATTATATTTCTTTCTCCAAATATCAGGCTTCCTATGCGAACAAGCGTTGCTCCTTCTTCTATTGCTAATTTATAATCATTCGACATGCCCATTGATATTTCTTTAAAATCTGGATTATCCTGAAAAAAGGTATTTTTTAATTGATTAAATATATAAACTAATTCTTTAAATTCAGCACGAATGGTATGAGTATTTTCAGTAAAAGTTGCCATTCCCATAACTCCAACAATGTTTACATTTTTTAAATCATTGAATTCCGGCAACTGAATCATATGAAGGGCTTCGGGCAGGTCAAATCCGAATTTTGTTTCTTCTTTAGCTATATAAAACTGCAATAAGCAATTTATTTTCCTGTTATTTTTTTGGCCTTCTTTATCTATAACCTGTAATAATTTAAAACTATCGACACCATGAATCAAATGTACAAAAGGGGCGATATATTTTACCTTGTTTGTTTGTAAATGGCCTATCATATGCCATTCTATATCTTTTGGAAGTGCCTGGTATTTATCGGATAGTTCCTGTACTTTATTTTCGCCGAAAATCTTATACCCGGAATTATATGCCTCAAGAATTGCAGATATTGGTTTGGTTTTAGTAACTGCTATAAGCTTTACATTCTTTGGAATATCATTTATAAGCAAGGATTTAATATTTTCAGAAACACCCATTGTATGCTGATTTTTCAATTTATTAGTTAATTCAAAAGTAATAAAAAAGGTGGTTCAAAAAAAGCAGGGATTGAAAAATCAATCCCTGCCTGCTTATAATTGTTTTCTAAATTAATCTAGTTTATGAATTACCAACCCGCTTCTTAATTTAGGTTCGAACCATGTAGTTTTCGGAGGCATAATATTTCCGCTGTCAGCAATATTGATTAATTGTTGCATAGAAACAGGATATAAAGCAAATGCAGCTTTCATGTTCCCGCTGTCAACGCGTTTTTTTAATTCGCCAAGTCCCCTGATTCCTCCAACAAAATCAATACGTGTAGATGTTCTTAAATCTTTAATATCAAGAACTTTATCCAGAATAAGATTTGAAAGAACAGTAACATCAAGTACTCCTATTGGATCGTTATCGTTATATGTACCTGGTTTTGCATTTAGTTTATACCATTTACCACCTAAATACATACTAAATTCGTGCAGTTTTGATGGTTTGTAAATCTCTGTTCCAATAACTGTAACATCAAATGAAACTTTTAATTTTTCAATTAATTGTTCTTCAGACAACCCATTCAGGTCTTTTACTGTACGATTGTAATCGATAATATTTAACTGGTTATCGGGAAAATGAACAGCCATGAAATAATTATACTCTTCTCCTCCTGTATGTTTTGGATTCTGAGATTTTCTTTCCAATCCAATTCTTGCAGCAGCAGCAGTTCTGTGATGGCCATCGGCAACATAAGTATATGGTACTTTTGTTGCAAATAATTCTTCGAGTTTTTTATTTGTCTGAGCATCATTTACAGGCCAAAAGTGGTGGCCAAAGCCATCCTCGGCTACAAAATCGTAATCGGCTTTCTGATTTTTAACAATATTCCCAACTATCGCATCAATTTCGGGAACAGCCCTGTATGAGAAGAAAACAGGTTCTATATTTGCTTTTGTATATCGTGTAAGAATCATTCGGTCTTCTTCCTTATCTGGCCGGGTTAGCTCGTGTTTCTTAATAATACCTTTATTGTAATCTTCGCAAGCTGCTGCACCAACAATACCATACTGAGTTCGTCCATTCATGGTTTGAGCATAGATATAAAATTTCGCTTCTTTATCTTCTACAAGCCATCCATTTTTCTGGAACTTATTAAAATTTTCAACGGCTTTATTATACACTGTTTCAGAATGAACATCAGTTCCTTTGGGACAATCAATCTCTGCTTTTGTAATGTGTAATAAAGAGCATTCTTTGCCTTTTGCCATTTCTGCAGCTTCTTCGCTATTCATCACATCGTAAGGCAAACATGCCAAATCCTTAGAAATCTCCTTTGGAGGTCTTAATCCTTTAAATGGTTTTACTATTGCCATCTTAAATTAGTTTAAAGTTAAAAGTTAATTTTTTCATTTATAAAATTGCCCGCCTGGGTTGATCCATAAGCGGGTTTTTTAATAAACAAAATAAATAATTGTTACAAAAATACTATTTATTTACTTTGAATTTGATATCTCCTTTTTCAAAGAAATCAACAATCTGGTTTGCAGCAGCAATACCTGCATTTATATTAGCTTCTTCGGTTTGAGCTCCCATTTTCTTAGGTGTAAAATAGAAACGTCCTTTGTATTTTTCTTCGAATATTGCTTTGCAATCAGGTTCGATATCAGAAACATATTCAAAGTCTTTTCTTTCTTCCATTAATTTTAAAAGGTCTTCTTCGTTTATCACTTCTTTACGAGCAGTATTCACAAGAACAGCTCCTTTTTGCATTGAAGAAAGCAAAGTGAAGTTTATTGATTTTTTTGTCTTATCATTTGCAGGAATATGCAACGAAATATACTGGCATTTTTTGTACAATTCTTCAACTGTAGCAACTACTTTAACACCATCTTTTTCAATATCAGCTTTATTTACAAAAGGATCGAATGCATAAACTTCCATTCCGAAGCCTTTTGCAATTTTGGCAACTAATTTGCCAACATTTCCATAAGCATGAATACCAATTGTTTTTCCTGATAATTCAGTTCCTGAACCACCATTAAATTGTTTTCTTGCCTGATATACCATCATACCCAATGCCAGTTCAGCAACTGCGTTTGAATTCTGTCCGGGGGTATTCATAGCAACAACCCCTTTTGCAGTACATGCAGCCAGATCAATATTATCGTAACCTGCGCCGGCACGAACAACAATTTTAAGGTTTTTACCTGCTTCAATAACTTCTTTATCTGCTTTATCGCTACGAATAATAACTGCATCAACATCAGCTACAGCTTTTACAAAGTCAGCTTGTGCTGTATATTTTTCTAATAAAACAAGCTGATAACCTGCTTTATCACAAACGTTTCTGATTCCATCCACTGCTACTTTAGCAAATGGTTTATCGGTTGCAACTAATACTTTTTTCATGATTGTATGTTTTAAATTTTAGCAAAAAGACTCAAAGCTTAAAGCATTGAGTCTATTTTTAAATTAATTTATACTATTAAGCATTTTTAGCTTCGTATTCTTTCATAGCATTTACTAAAGCCTGAACATCTTCCATTGTACAAGCATTGTAAGTAGAAGCACGGAATCCACCAACTGAACGGTGACCTTTTATTCCTATACAGTTTTTCGATTTTGCAAAAGCAATAAAATCGTCTTCTTTATCTTTGTATTGGTCTTTCATAACAAATACAATATTCATACGTGAACGATCTTCTTTTACTACCGGGCAAACAAACATTTTACTGCTGTCGATTGCACCATATAAAAGGTTAGCCCTGTCGTTAGCCAATTTATCCATTGCTTTTAATCCACCCAATGATTTAACCCATTTTAATGTTTCGCGAACAGTAAAAATGTTAACACAAGGAGGTGTGTTGTACATTGAACCACCATCGATATGTGTTTTATACTGAAGCATAGTTGGAATTTTACGATCGGCAACTACATTGTTTAAGAAATCGTTTTTAATAATTACAAACGTAACACCGGCCGGGCCCAAGTTTTTCTGTGCACCACCGTAAAGCATTACATATTTTGATACATCAATCGGGCGGCTTAAAAAGTCGGATGATACGTCAGCGATAAGTGGTTTACCAAAATTGTAATCTTCGAAAATTTCTGTTCCGCGAATCGTGTTGTTGGTTGTTATGTGAACATAATCAACATCAGCAGGAATTTTATAGCCTTTAGGAATGTATGTGAATTTCTTATCTTCAGATGAAACAACTTCTACTTCTCCAAACATTTTAGCTTCTTTAATAGCCGCGGTAGCCCAGGTTCCTGTATTTAAATAGAAAGCTTTGGTTTTTAAGAAATTAAAAGGTATCATGGCAAACTGAAGACTTGCTCCACCACCTAAAAATAATACTGAGTATCCTTCAGGAATGTTCAGGATTTCTTTCATTAACGCAACAGCTTCGTTTAATATCGCTTCAAAGTCTTTACTACGGTGCGATACTTCAAGAATTGATTGTCCGATTCCGTTTAAATCCAAAACAGCTTCTGCTGTATTTTTTAAAGCAGGATCTGATAATTTACATGGACCAGCATTAAAAATATGTTTTCTCATAATGGTATAGTTTAATTATTAGTAACAAACAAATAAAATTGAGTGCAAGATGCAAATAATTTTTCGATTAAAAATATCAATTTGTATGATGTGAAACATCTTTTTTATAAATGTTAAAATTACAAATTCTGAAGATGAATAAAAAATTTGAAATTATAATTGATGTTTCCCGATAAAATTACCGGTTAAAACAGGAATTATTTCTGTTTTATCAAATGTAAGACAATACTTTATAATATCATTCATTCCGAGCTTTGTCAACCTTTTAAATTGAAATGATTTACTTAAATATTTTGTAATATCTGGTTTTGCATGATTCCAGATATCCATGGAATTTAAAGCAGAATCATCCTGAGCCAGAAACAGGTTTGTTGATATCAGTTTTTCAGATAATACACCTGCAAAAACTGTATCTTCAAGACACAAATTTCCTTCCCAACCCGAACATAAGATAATAATATCTTTATTTTGATTGATTAAAAAATTAACTGTAGATGTGAAATTCAGAAACGAACTGATTACAACCAAATCGAAGTTTCTGCAAAGATTAATTGTATTTGTTCCATTGGTAGTGCTATAAACTATTGTTTTACCTTTCACTTTTGCCGGAGTAAATTCAAACGGAGAATTTCCAAAATCTGCAAAATCGAGTTTCTTTCCATTTCTTTCTGCAGCAACAAGAAAACCTTTTTCCTTATATTCTTTTGCTATTTCAAGACTTTCAACCGGAATAACCTTAGAAGCCCCATTCATAAACATGGTACAAATAATTGATGTAGCCCTGAAAATGTCAACAATAACAATAACTTTATTTTTGGTATCGTACAAGTTTAAAAGAGAAGGTACAATACAAACTTCAATCGTTTTCATTGATTAATGAATTTATTAAGCGAAGGTAGTACTTTTAAGTAAAAATCAGAAGACAGGATTCAGTATTCAGCTTTCCCGCTGCAAGCAGGAAGTGAGAAATAATAAACCCCACTCTTTTGAGCGGGGTTATCCATTTTTTATTTTTTATTTGCTTTCATGAAAAGGTGGACGGGTAACTTTTGCTTTTAGTTTTTTATCGCGAATACCGATAAAAATTTCAGTACCTTCTTTCCAGAATCCTTTTTTCAAGTAAGCCATACCAACACCTTGTTTTAAAATTGGTGACATAGTACCAGATGTTACTTCACCAATCTCGTTATTTTGTGCATCGTAAACCAGGTAATGCTGACGTGGAATACCACGGTCAATCATAACAAAACCTTTAAGCCTGTCGCCTGAGTTTTCGTTTTTAATTTTTTCCCATTTCTCACGATCAATAAAATCGTTTCCATCAACAAATTTGGTAATCCAGCCTAAACCGGCTTCAATAGCAGAAGTTTGGTCGTTAATATCGTTGCCATACAAGCAGAAACCTGATTCAAGACGTAAAGTATCGCGTGCACCTAAACCAATCGGTTTAATCCCGAATTCAGCACCAGCTTCGAAAACTGCTTTCCACAGTTTATCTGCATCTTTATTATCAACATAAATTTCGCAACCACCAGAACCTGTATAGCCAGTAGTTGAAAATAGGACATCTTTAATTCCTGCAAAATCACAAACCTGGAATGTATAATATTCCATATCAACAACATTTGCTTTAGTCAATTTTTGCATGGCTTTTAAGGCAAGCGGTCCTTGAACTGCAAGCTGGGCGGTTTCATCAGAAGCATTATATACATCTTTTCCGATTTCCATACCCATTTCTTTTGCATTCCTTGTTACCCACGCCCAGTCTTTTTCGATATTTGCAGCGTTTACAACCAATAAATATTTTAAATCATCGAATTTATAAACCAACAGGTCGTCAACGATTCCGCCTTTACCGTTAGGGAAGCATGAATATTGAACCTTACCATTATAAAGCTCAGCAACATTGTTTGAAGTAATTTTCTGAACCAAAGCAAAAGCTTTAGGGCCTTTAACCCAAAATTCACCCATGTGAGAAACATCGAAAACACCAACCTTTTCACGAACGGTCATGTGTTCATCGTTAATTCCAGAGTATTCAATTGGCATATTAAAGCCACAAAAAGGAAGCATTCTAGCTCCAAGCTCAATATGAAATTTTGTAAATGCTGTAGTCTTCATTATATGATATTTAATGTTAATATTTAAATTGTGCCACAAAGCTACTATTTTTTAAAAATAAAATTTATGTTTTTAATACATATCATAAAAAAATGGGTAACAAAAGTATGTTACCCATTGATAAACTTATAAAAGTAAGATGTTATTTTATTTACTAAGAACTTTAAATTCTACCCTCCTGTTTTGAGCCCGGCCTGCTTCAGTATTGTTATCGGCAACGGGTTGATTAAATGAATACCCTTTGTATTCCAATCTTGATTTTTCAATTCCCCTGCCAATTAAATATTCCACAACACTTTTAGCTCTAGATTCCGAAAGTTGCTGATTTGCTCTAAATCCTCCAATATTATCGGTATGTCCTGAAATCTCAAGGCGAACGGTAGGATTTTGAATGAGAAGCTGTAAAACCCGCTCCAACTCAGCATACGATTCTGATTTAAGTGTTGCTTTATTCGTTTCAAAAAAGATATTATTCAAAATAACTTTAGAACCTACCTCAACCTTATCAAGTTGGAAATTTGACTGTATTTTGCTGTCAACAACTTGTTTTTCTTTCAGGTATAACATTTTTACATAAAACAAATAATCTTTAGCAGTGACTTCAACACCATAATCTTTTTGTTTTGGAATTCTTATTTTATAATTACCTAATGAATCTGATAAGCCGGTAGCAATCACTTTACTTTGCTCCATATCAATAATTTCAATTTTAGCAATTACCGGGTTACTTGTTTTTGAATCAGAAACTATACCAACAAGAAATAATGTGGTATCTATTTTTTGTTCTGTAGGTTTTATGTAAAATAAATTATAATCAGGTTTAAAATTCCACGCTAATTTTTCTTCTTTAAAAGACATTTTAAGTTCTTTTTCTTCTCCAAGGAATATTACTTTGTAAATATCGAATCCGCCAAAGCCATTTTCTCTTACAGATGAATATAGTGCCTGTTTTTCGTTTTCATCCATTTTAAAAAACACATCATCGTAAGGAGTATTTATAGGATAACCAATATTTACAGGAGCATCCCAATTGCCATCGCTATTTTTTTCGCTGACAAAAACATCGTAACCACCCATAGAATTATGGCCTTCCGAACTAAAATACAACTTAGTTCCACCCGGATGTATAAATACTCCTTCTTCGTTAAAAGGAGTATTTATTGTATTTCCAAGATTAACAGGTTCAGTCCACCTATTTTTTTCATCTAAAAAGGAATGATAAATATCCAATTCTCCAATAGAACCTTCCCTGTCGGAAACAAAATAGATTTCTTTACCATCTTTACTAACAGACATTGTAGTTTCTTTGTATTTGCTTGAAATTTTGCCCGGCAGTTTTTCAGGTGATTTCCATCCTCCATTTTTTAATTCACTAACGAGAATTTCGCCTCCGTTTTCTTCTCCGTTATAAACGTATATCTGGCTTCCATTGTATGCAATTGCCAAAACAGATTCGTTATTTTTAGAATCTAATTTATTATCAACCAATACGGGTAATCTCCATAATTCACCTGCCTGTTCTGAAACAAAAATATTTTCAAAATATTTGTAATCCACGTCCCTGTTAGTTTTTTTTTCGGTTTCGCGGCGTGATGTAAAATAAAGCTGGTTTTGATTTGGATGAAGTACAGAGTTATAATCATCAAATTTCGAATTTACCCTTTCGCCAAGATTATTAATAATGACTCTTACAGGGTTATTTATTAATTCTTTACCATACTTGCATTCTTTAATTAGTTTATCAACATTTACTGCTATTTCATCAATGTTGCTTTCATTAAACTGAGCATAATAGGCTTTGTAATTATCTATTGCATTATCAAAATCGAGGTTTACATGGTATGCTTTACCCATTATTAAACGGATATCGCCTGTAACGTGTTCATCTTTATTATACGCTTTTTTAAGATAATCAACTGCATTGTTATACTTATCGGAGGCAAGGTAACAAACCCCTATCTTGTAGTTTAGTAATGCACAATCGGGGTTATATTTTGCAGCCCTCAGGTAAAAGTTTAAAGCATCGGGGAACGAACCTAAGCCATTAGAATATAAATCTTCAGCAGTTTTTAAATCATCCCAGGCTTCATCAAACCCGGTTTCTTTAATATCTATACGGAAATCGCTTTTTGAGATTTTACTATTTTCCTGTGCTGATAAGTATGAAACTGAAATAACCAGCGTAAGAAATATAAGTATAATTGTTTTTTTTGTTTTCATCATTTCAAAGATTTAAATATTACTCACATTCATTCATATATTTCTCAGCATCGCTTAAACCAAGTTCTTTGGCCTTTTTCCAGTCTGCACAAGCTTCGCTAAACTTACCCAGAAATTCCTGTGCGTATCCACGATTCAGGTATGCTTCTGCAAACTGGGGATTTAACTCAATAGCTTTTGTAAGTTCTTTAACTGCCGTAATATATTGTTGTAGTTTTACATTTGTTATTCCAATGTTATTATAGGCAGGTGCAAAATCTTTTTTTATTTCAACTACTTTTTTATAATCACTTAAAGCAGCTTCGTATTTTGCCATCTGGTAATATGCATTTCCACGGTTATTATAGGCAATGTAAAAATCGGGTTTCATTTCAACAGCTTTTGTAAAGTCAGCAATCGCATCCTGATAAGCGCCGGTTTTAATTTTGCAGTTACCCATATTATCGTAAGCTACAGCAAGATTCGCGTCATATTTAAGTGCATTATTGTAATCGTTAATTGCTCCCTGGTAATCATTTAACATACTTTTTGCACTTCCTCTTTCGTGATAAGCGTATGCAAAATCGTACTTTTTATCTATAGCCATTGTAAAGTCAATCAAAGCGCTGTTAAAATCTTTTGATTCAAAATAGATTATTCCCCGGTAATAAAAAACTTCATGACCAGCAAATCCTTTCTGTATAGCTTTTGTAAAATTTTCAATTGCCTGTTGATTTTTCTTATTTAAAAAGTCGATATAGCCAAGGCAATAATACGCTTCAGCAAGATCTTTGTTTAATTCAAGTGCCTTATTAATGTCTTTTAATGCTAAATCTATCTGGTTATTTTTAATTTTAATTTTTCCACGTTCAAGGTAAGGCAAATCAAATTCGGCCAACAGAAACAATGCGGCATCAAATTTTTGATGTGCCTCTGTGTATTTGCCATCTTGTGCAAGTTTTACACCTTCGTTGTAAATAATGCCTGCTTTCTTTTTTAACTCGTTCAATGCATCATCGGAAGGATTGCTTTCCTGCGAAAAAAGAAATAGCGGGAAAAAAATCAGGAGTAATGTAACTAAATGTTTCATGCGTATAGTTATTAATTTTATTAAGCAAATACTTAGAATAATTGTGTATTAAGATTTTCCTGAGAACTTATTTATTTAAATTTTTAAAATAAATTAATGGTAAATATAAAAATTTTATATGCAATATTTGTTAAAGTTGAATGATATCGAAATAAATTACAAATTACATAAAAAAAATAGATATATTTCAAGTATATTAGCAATCGTATAGTTTAAATTATAAAATGGCAAAGGAGTATCATATTATTAATTTGGCTTATTTAAAGGAAATAAGTAATGGAGATAATAAACTAATAACAGATCTTATCGAACTGTTTTTTGAACAAATACCGGAATACCAATTAAAAATGAATGAATATTTTGAACAGCATGATTGGAATAATTTAGGACGTATCGCTCATAAAGCAAAGTCGGCTATATTAATGGCCGGAATGGAGGAACTGGCTTTAGATTTGAAAAAATTAGAACAAAATACAAAAGATGGAGAAAATATTGGCAATTATAAGGAAATAATTGTTAAATTTGTAAACGTCAGCAATGCTGCAATAAAAGAACTTCAAGAAGTAAAAAAACAATACAATAAGTAGTAATATTAACCAAAAAAGGGTATCTATGTTAAACCACGAATCCAAAAACGGAATTGAGATATTAACATTCGACAATGTAAATAAATTAAATATCTTAATAGCTCAGTCGTTAAAAGAAGAAGTAGCTCAATATTTATTAAAGCCTAATACAAAACTCATATTAAACATGAAAGGTGTTGAATATGTCGATAGTTCAGGCTTTGGAGCATTACTTTCGATACTGAGAAATTCAAAAAACAATGATAGTCAGTTTAAAATCTGTAATATTTCACCTGATGTTATGGAACTGGTTAAATTACTTCAATTGCATAATGTTTTCGATATTTGTGATAATATCCAAGATTGTATAAAAAGCTTTGACAAATAAAAACCGGGTTACCCCGGTTTTTTCTTTTAGTTTTTAAATATTAACCTGCTATTTACCATATCTATTTGTATTGTTTTATTTTTATCAATAGAATTTGCCAGAATTTGTTTTGACAACTCGTTTAAAATATGTTTTTGAATAATTCGCTTAACCGGACGTGCTCCAAATTGAGGATCGTAGCCAATAGTCGAAATCCAATCAATTGCTTCATTCGTAATTTCAATATGTATATTTTGTGTTTCAAGCATTGATTTTATCATACCGAATTGCAATTTTACAATCTCTTTTATTTCATTTTCATTTAATGGAGTAAACATAACAATCTCATCAATCCGGTTTATAAATTCAGGCCGTATAGACTGTTTTAATAAACCAATAACCTGTTCTTTGGTGTCTTCTAAAATAACATCTCTGTTTTTCTCGTTCATTTTTTTAATATTTTCCTGGATAAAATGAGAACCCACGTTCGATGTCATAATAATAATTGTATTCTTAAAGTTTACAGTGCGGCCTTTGTTATCAGTTAAACGGCCATCATCGAGAACCTGCAATAATATGTTGAAAACATCGGGATGAGCTTTTTCAATCTCATCGAGTAAAATTACCGAATATTGTTTTCTACGAACAGCTTCAGTAAGTTGTCCTCCTTCGTCGTAACCGACATACCCGGGAGGAGCTCCGATTAGTCGTGAAACAGAATGGCGTTCCTGGTATTCCGACATATCTATTCGGGTCATTCTGTTTTCATCGTCAAATAGAAATTCGGCAAGAGCTTTAGCCAATTCCGTTTTACCAACTCCTGTAGTACCTAGGAAAATAAATGAACCAACAGGCCTTTTTGAATCTTGCAATCCTGCCCTGTTTCTACGAACAGCATCTGAAACAGCTTCAATAGCCTCATCCTGGCCAATAACCCGTTTATGCAATTCATCTTCCAATCGTAATAATTTATCTTTTTCACTTTGCAGCATCTTACTAACAGGTATTCCTGTCCATTTTGCAACAACTTCGGCTACATCTTCACTTCCAACTTCTTCGTTTATCATTGCTGAATCTTTTTGGATTGCCGAAAGTTCTTGTTTCAAATTAGCTGCATTCAGTTCAGCTTCTTTAATTTTACCATATCTCAACTCTGCAACACGTCCATAATCTCCATTTCGTTCCGCCTGTTCGGCTTCAAGCTTATATTGTTCAATATTTTCTTTAAATTGCTGTATCTGGTTTGCAATCGATTTTTCATTTTCCCATTTTGCTCTAAGTTTGCTGCGTTCATCTGAAAAGTTTGATATAAGTTTACTTAAATCATCAACCTTTTTCTTATCACCTTCGCGTTTAATAGCTTCCCGTTCAATTTCAAGTTGTTTAATTTTTCTTTCTATTTCATCAATACTTTCAGGAACAGAATTCATTTCGAGCCTTAATTTTGAAGCAGCTTCATCGATTAAATCTATTGCTTTATCAGGTAAAAACCTGTCCGAAATATATCGCTGCGAAAGTTCAACAGCAGCAATAATCGCTTCATCTAAAATACGTACTTTATGATGTGACTCGTAACGATCTTTTAACCCACGAAGAATAGAAATAGCACTAAGAGTATCGGGTTCTGAAACCATTACTTTTTGAAACCTGCGTTCAAGGGCTTTATCATTCTCGAAATATTTCTGGTATTCGTTTAACGTTGTTGCACCAACAGCTCTCAACTCACCACGTGCAAGGGCCGGTTTAAGAATATTTGCAGCATCCATTGCTCCTTCGCCCTTTCCTGCACCAACAAGAGTATGAATCTCATCAATAAAAAGAATTATTTCGCCTTCGGAAGCTATGACTTCTTTAACTACCGATTTCAAACGTTCTTCAAATTCACCTTTATATTTTGCTCCTGCTATTAATGCTCCCATATCCAGCGCAAATACCAGTTTGTTTTTTAAATTCTCCGGTACATCGCCGTTTACTATCCTGTGAGCAATACCTTCGGCAATGGCTGTTTTTCCAACACCCGGCTCTCCAATTAATACAGGGTTATTTTTTGTTCTTCGCGATAATATTTGCAATACCCTCCGGATTTCATCATCACGGCCGATAACAGGATCAAGTTTACCAGCCCTTGCCTGTTCAATAAGATTTATTGCAAAACGATTTAGTGAATTAAAGGTATCTTCGGCTGTTTGGCTATTTACTTTCGATCCTTTACGTAACTCCTGAATGGCCAGTTTAAGTTCCTTTTCGTTTATTCCATTGTCTTTCATGAGCTGGGAAATATTATCACCGGACATTAATATCCCCAACAATACGTGTTCAATAGAAATAAACTGGTCTCCCATTTCTTTAGAAAATGTAAGGGCTTTTTGTAATGATTTATTTGCATTATTTGAAAGATAAGGTTCTCCCCCGGTAACCTTAGGATATGAATCAATAATCTTATCAAGGACTTTTTGAAAATTTAACAGGTTCACATTCAGTTTTTTTAACAAAAAAGTTGAAATATTCTCCCCTTCTATCGTGATTCCTTTCAATAGATGTCCATTTTCAACAGCCTGTTGCTGATTAGCCTGGGCAATATTAAAAGCCTGCTGAATCGCCTCCTGCGATTTTATTGTAAAGTTTTCTGTTTTCATATTTTTAATTTTTAACAAAAGAAAGGTTTCAAAATAATTGCCATTTATAAAAATTGTAGAAAATGAGCCAAAACGTCATTTATACCAATAAAATCAAAGCCAAAATGACATTTCAAATTTCACTTAACTTAAAAAATTCAGATTGAATTGAAATTTTAATACATTTATCAAATAAAGTTGAAAACTAAAAATTTTAATATCGTGGAAAAAATAAATAAACAACCCCTAACATTAATCTATCCTGTACCTGCATTCATGGTAAGTTGTGGTAAAAGTGAAAATGAATTTAATATCATTTCTATTGCCTGGACAGGAACAATTTGTTCAACGCCTCCCATGTGCTACATATCTATTCGAAAAGAAAGATATTCATATCCCATAATTAAACGTAACATGGAGTTTGTAATTAACTACACGACAAAAGAACTTATTTATGCAATGGACTGGTGTGGAAGAAACTCAGGTAGTAATTACAACAAATTTAAAGAAATGAATTTAACACCAGTAAAAGGAACCCTGGTTGATTGCCCCGTTATTCAGGAATCTCCGGTAAATATTGAATGTAAAGTAAAAGATATTATTTCTTTAGGTTCGCACGATATGTTTATTGCCGAGGTTGTTCATATTCAGGCATCAGAGCGGTATATTAATCCTAAATCCGGAACTATACAAATTCAGAATAACGAACTAATTGCTTACTCACAGGGGAATTATCTTGAACTGGGAAAAATAATTGAACAAGCAGGATTCTCGATTACAAATAAACAATAATTCTATTATCTTTGTTTTCCTTTTTTTAATTAATTATTGTACATAAATACATGAGAATTAAGGTCGTTTTTTCAATTATACTTTTATTTTTCCAATTAAATTTAATTTATTCGCAGGTAAAAGTAAAACTCTATCAAACAATCCGTGGTGTAGTTGTGGATAGAGAAACTCAAACAACCATACCGGGTGTAAATATTATCGTTTTAAATACTAACCCGCAGAAAGGTACAGTATCAGACGAGAACGGGGTATTTCGGTTAGAAAATGTTGAGGTCGGGAGACAATCAATCCAGTTTAGCTCTATAGGGTATAAGACACAAACATTTGATAATATTGTTGTTATATCGGCTAAAGAAACTGTATTAAAAATTGAGTTGGAAGAATCTGTAACAACTATAGACGAAGTAGTAGTAAAAGCAAACGGGAGAAAAGATCAGGCAATAAATAAAATGGCTACTATAAGTGCCCGTTCGTTTACAGTGGATGAAACCAGCCGTTATCCGGGAAGTTATGGCGACCCTGCACGTATGGCTGCAAACTATGCAGGAGTAATGTCGGTTAGAGACAACAGAAACGATATTGTAATCCGTGGAAATTCTTCAACAGGTTTATTGTGGCGACTCGATGGTATTGAAATTCCAAACCCGAATCATTTTGCTGCTTCAGGTTCAACAGGGGGGCCAATTACCATATTAAATAATAACCTGCTTACAAACTCCGATTTTTTAACAGGAGCCTTTCCTGCCGAATATGGAAATGCATTAGCCGGAGTTTTCGATTTAAAAATGAGAACCGGGAATAACGAAAAACGTGAATACTGGCTAGAATTAGGTTATAACGGACTCGAGTTTGGTACAGAAGGACCTTTTTCGAAGAATAATAAAGCATCTTATCTTTTCACGTATCGTTACTCTATGGTTGATATTCTCGACTTATTAGGAGCAGAAGTAGAAACAACCAAATACCAGGATTTGACTTTTAAATTAAATTTTCCAACAACAAAAGGAAGATGGACATTCCTGGGTGTTGGAGGTTCAAGTTATATAGAAATGTTCGATTCCAATGATGAACAAAACGAATGGTCGTTTGATAATTGGGGCGAAGATTTAAGCAATGGCTCTAAAATAGGTGCTGTGGCATTAAGTTACCTGCATTTTTTAAGCACCAATACCCGTGTTCAATCATCTCTATCATTACAGGGTTCTGAAGTAACTACAAAAATAGACACATTTACTGTTGACTTTCCTACTCCTTATGTTTGGGCAGGAGAAAAATCATCGGAAGTAAAAGCAAGTCTTACAACTCAGCTTAATGCAAAGCTAAATGCAAGGAATAATCTTAGTGTTGGATTTATTATTGACCGTTATTATATAAGTTTTGCAGATAGCAGTGCATCAAATGGTTCTTATGATATTGACACGGATATCCAGAATCAGTTTGGACTGTATCAGTTATATACTCAACTTAAACATGAATTTACCGATAATAAAGAGTTTTATATTGGTTTACACGGGCAGTTTCTTGATTTAAATAACTCCTATTCCGTTGAACCCCGCATGGGTTTTAACTGGGACATAAACGATAAAAACTCTTTTAAAATTGGTTACGGGCTCCATTCACAAATGCAACTAAGGGCAGTTTATTTTGCACAATCGAGATTATCATCAGGTGAATATCTTACTACAAACAAAAATTTAGATTTCTCAAAAAGTCATCAATTTGTTATCGGCTACGATCACCTGTTTAGTGAAAATCTCCGTTTAAAATTTGAAACCTATTATCAGTATTTATACGATATTCCTGTAAAAGAAACACTCCCCCAATATTCTGTTTTGAATTATGGGGCCGAATATTTTATCGAGCGAATCGACAGCCTTGTTAATAAGGGAACCGGAGAAAACTATGGTGTAGAACTCACTCTTGAACGTTTTTTTAATAATAACTTCTACTTTTTAATTACTACTTCGCTGTATAATTCTACATATACCGGATACGATAAAGTAAAACGCAATACAGCATTCAACGGCAATTTTGCAATAAATGCCCTTGCCGGATACGAATTTCGCATTTATACGAACAACGTTTTATCATTAGGATTAAGAACATCGTGGGCAGGTGGCAGGCCGTATGTTCCTTTTGATGTTGCGGAATCGATGAACCAGGGTAAAGAAGTACTGGATTGGGATAATGCGTACGAAGTAAGGCCAAGTGACTATTTCAGGATTAATCTTCGAATTGGATACAAGCGGAACAAACGCAAATTCAGTATAGAATACGCGATGGATTTACAATACAGAACAAACTATACCAGTGTTTACGAAAGACGTATCGATCCCACGACAGGTAAAATAACTTATAATTATGAAATGGCACTGTACCCGATGGCTTTGTGGAGAATACAGTTTTAATTGTTAGAATTGGCATTTTATTTGTAAATTCAATTTTCATTTTTTTAATACTATTCTATTAAACTAAACCAGTTATGAAAAATTTTATTTTGGTAATTCTTAGCATTTTAACTATTTCACAATACACCTTCTCTCAGAATTATATCGCGGCAGCACTTGACGAAGAGTTTTGGGGATATATTGATGAAACAGGCAACTGGGTTATACGCCCCATGTATAATGCCGCTAAAGATTTTAACTCGGGAACAGGTTTAATCAGAAACCTGGATGCATGGTATTTTGTAAATAAAGAAGGTATAATTATTAATCGTTCTAACACGTATCTGGTAAAAAATGATTTTTCCGAAGGACTCGCTCGTGTTCAGGAAAATGGGAAATGGGGATTTATTAATAATTTGGGAGAAATTGTGATTCAACCTCAATTTATCGAAGCGGGAGATTTTAAGAATGGTGTTGCAGCTGTAAAACTGAATTCAAAATGGGGATATATCGACCAAAATGGAAAATATTTTATAGATCCACAATTCGATCACGCTAAAGATTTTGAAAATGGTGTCGGCATTATTCGCGAAAAGGGAATTTATAAATATGTAAATTCAAACAAAGAAATATTTCCTGCGAATAACGAATATGAAGCATTAAAAGATTTTTCAAATGGATTTGCCCGGATTAGGCAAGGAAAATTCTGGGGCTTTGTAAACCAATCCGGGAAAATAGTTATTCCTGCCCAGTTTATCGATGCAGGTAATTTTGCCGAAGGTTTAGCTCCTGTATGTTCCGGGAAATTCTGGGGATATATAAACACCCGTGGTGAATATAGTATTCAGCCTACTCTTGAAACAGCTAAAGAATTTTCGGATGGAATGGCATTGGTAAAAGAAGGAAAAGAATTTTATTATGTCAATTCATCCGGAGAGCAAGTTGGACGAAACGCCAGTTACATTATTAAACATGATTTTTCTGATGGTTTAGCCAGAATTATTCAAAACGGAAAAGTTGGATATATTGATAAATCAGGAAATATAGTTATTCAACCAACATTTGAAGATGCAGAAGATTTTGCTGGTGATTATGCTGCCGTCCGATTAAATGGTAAATGGGGCTTTATAAATAAAAACGGGGACATTGTAATTGAATGTAAATTCAAAAAAGTAAGAAACCTGATAAAACTTTAAAACACTGAAAATATATTAAAAACCGTCATCTAAGATAAATGACGGTTTTTTTATTACACATCATATTCTTTTTTATCTTCGCAATTAGAAAACTTTTACAACGAAGCATGAAGATTTTACTTATAAATACTCCCCGTTCACCACACAACATGATTCTTGAATCGGCACCCGAAGAAGCCAAACACTTTATTCATAAAAAACTTATTGGCCCGCCATTAGGGTTATTAACAGTTGCAGCAGCAGTTAAAGATCACGATGTTATAGTATTTGATACCAAAGGAGAATATGATTTATATCCTGATACTACACCCCCGCTGAAAGAATTGGTTAATAAATTATTAAAACAACATAATCCTGATGTTGTAGGAACAACAACCATTGCATCCGAATTTTATTATGCCGTTGATATTTTAAAAGAAACAAAAAAATATAACCCTGAAATTCTAACTGTAATCGGGGGTTTACATGCAACAATCTCGACATCCGATATTACTGATTCTTCAATTGATTTGGTTTTACCCGGACAATCCGCACACCTGTTCAGAGAAGTTATACTGGCTAAAGAGAAAGGCCAATCCTTTGAAAATATTGGAGGAATTTTAATAAACCATAACGGGAAATTCATGCCTTCGAAAGCAAAAATTGCATTAAATAATCCTGCTGACGAAGATTTTCTAATGCCCGACAGGGAACATTTAAAACCCTGGATTGATACCTATAAAGTAGGTAAAAGCCCCTATCCTTCAACCTATTTATTTACATCCCTGGGATGCCCTTACAAATGCACTTTTTGTTCAATTTGGTGTCAATTTGAAGGAAAATACTTACAAAGAAACATCGAAAGCATTATCGAAGAACTAAAACTGCTTGATGATTATCCTGTTGTTCGTTTTGCTGATGCGAACACCATTGTAAATACCGGTTTTATTAACACTCTTTTTGACAGAATACAGGAAGAAGGAATAAAAAAAGATTTTATAATGGACATAAGAACAGATACGGCTGTTAAATATCCAAAACTAATTGAAAAACTGGCTAAAGGAGGGTTAAAAGTAGTTATTTGCGGATTTGAATCGTTTCGGGAAGAAGAACTAAGAAAATACAACAAAAGCACTGATGCAAAGCTGATTCACGAATCTATTGACGTTTTTCACCAAAATGACATCATGTTACGTGGAAATTATGTTATTCCAAATGACTATGACGAAACGGATTTCAAGGCTTTATCAGATTATACTTCATCACACAGGGTAACATATGCAGGATATACTATTCTTTCCCCAATGCCCGGAACACCTTTTTACAACGAAGTAAAAGATCAGATCATTGATTTTGATCTTTCAAAATATAATTTCTTTAATAGTGTTCTCAAAACAAAACTTCCACTCGAAAAGTTTTATGAGAATGTGGGTAAGTTATGGCTTATTAAAAAAGGAACGGACGTGATATAATTATGAATCTAATACCACATGTTGGTGGTTATAGACTGAGTATCTGCAAATAATTAAATATTTTATTATGAAAAAGTTAGTTTCATTTTTTTTTGGATTATTAATTTTTATTTTACTTCCGATATTGGGTTGGGGAATTACTGATTTTAATGGATTCATTGCTAACCCATATAGAACAGCATTTTTAGGGATGATGATAATACTGTCATTATTAGTAGTTATTATAGTTCCTAATGAAGGTCGAGGATTTGGTAATGGAGACGATAAAAAATTAATAAAACGCCAAAAATTTACAATTCTATTTTTACAGATTTTACCAGTACTTATAAATGTATTTTCTCCGCATTTTGACAGAAATCAGATATATACTTTTAATGAAAGTAATGCTATAAGAATTTTAGGACTAGCTTTAACATTTATTGGTTTCTTTCTAATGAATTGGTCAATTTTGATTCTTGGTAAACAATTTAGTGTTAATGTTACAATACAAGAAAATCATAAATTAATTACAAAAGGCCCTTACAAACTAATAAGGCATCCCAGATATTTAGGTATAATAGTATTTCTAGTTGGAATTCCTTTAATATTTCTGTCAGTAATTCCTTTGTTTGTAGATATAGTTTTAATTTCTATTTTGATATGGCGAATAAAGGATGAAGAAGAATTAATGAATAAGGAGTTTAATGAAGAGTGGATAAATTATAAGAAAAAAACATATTCATTAATACCCTTTATATATTAGAACTACAACCACCACCAACGTATATCAAATAAAGCGGTAGCAGTGGGTTATCAAGCAGTATAGCCTGTGTCAGCGTTTTGTCTCGGTGGATACAGAGCAGCTCCACAATCCGCTTCATTTCATTTACGCAACCATTTTATCCTGAATCCTGATACTAAATAATAATTATTTCATATCAGTTTCTTTTCTCTAAAAATTTATTATCTTAGCTAAACAATCAAAAAACAGGAGGTTTATTATGAAAAGAAGTATTGCAAAAAATGCAATAGCAATTGCAGCACTATTATTTATTACATCTTTTAGTGTTCTTGCTAATAAAACATCGGTTAAAATAATTGCACCTGAGAAAGCTGAAAAAGGCACAGAAATTACAATAAAAATTGAAGTTACTCATATGGGTAATACAAAAGGCCATTATACCGACTGGGTCTGGGTAAAAGTAAACGGAAACGAATACAAAAAATGGGAATACACGCCAAAAAATCTTCCTGGAAATCAAAATTTCACTCTTGAATTTACAGTAAAGGCAGAAGAAAATATGGAAATAATTGCCAAAGGCAATTGTAACCGACATGGTTCAAAGGGAGAAGAAACAATATTAATTAAAGTTGAATAATTAAGCCAATGATTTTAAATATTGATATTATATTATGGCTGGGAATTATTAATTTACTATTAATAACATTCCAGCTATTAAGCGGTTTGCATTTTATTAAAGTAAAATATAAAATTCATAAATCGCTCGGAATACTATTGTTCTTTACAGCTACAATTCATGGAATTTATGCACTAATTTAATTATATTTAAGTATTAACTCTAAAAAAATGATTATGAAACAATTAAAACTCTTGGTTGCAGCATTTTTATTACTAAGTGCTACAAATATCCAGGCTCAGAAAATTAAGATTACACAAGGAGATTTAGGCTTTCTAAAAGGACAAACAGAAGTCTTGGTTGAGTATGATTACAGCCAGTTGGCCGTTGGGAAGTTTGACAAAGAAGAAGATTATATTGCTAAAAAAGTAGCTGAATACAATGAAAAAAAACCTGGAAGCGGAGATGAATGGAAAGTTAAATGGGAAGCTGACAGAGCTGAACGTTATCACCCAAAATTTGAAGAATTACTTAACAGCTATACTTCAAAAGTAAATTGTAGCTTTAACCAAACAAATACAAATGCTCAATATACCTTAATTCTAAAAACAACTTTTACTGAACCAGGTTGGAATATTGGTATTTCAAGAATGGATGCTTCTATTAATGTTGAAATTATTTTTGTTGAAACTGTAAATCATGATAATCAACTAGCCGTAATAACCATGACTGGTGTTCCCGGACGTGGAGCAATGGGTAATGATTATGACACCGGTTTCAGAATTCAGGAAGCGTATGCAAAATGCGGAAAAGAAACAGGTGCTTTTCTCGTTAAAAAAGCATTTAAAGAATAAGAAAGAATATACTTAAAAAGGAAACCCGAACAGGTTTCCTTTTTAAATGGCATGCATTTGGATTACTTTAAAATCGCCGTCAATAAAACGGGCAATCTTTGACAGGTCCTTCCCTGCCCCGCATTCGTAAAACAACGAAACATCATTTTTAATTAATGTTTGCATGGTTTTATACCAGTTAATTTTTTCGGTTAAATTATATACAAGTTCTTTACGAATTTCAGCGGATGTTGATATTAAGCGTTGATCAAATGTAGAAATAATAGGGAATTCAGTATCCTTTATATCTAAAGTATTAACAAAATCAGAAAACCGGTTAGCAAACGTTTTTAAATATTCTGAGTGATAAGGTGTTTTCACATTTAATGCTGTTACTGCAAGAGCACCTTCAATTTTAGCAAAATCAATCATTCTTAATACATCAGCCTTTTTTCCTGCAATTACTAATGAATGTTCACTATTCACATTAATAATTTCTATTTCAAAGTTTTTATTTTTTATAATTCCATTTATGTCATCAATTGTTAATCCTATAATTCCAGCCATTGCATATTCACCTGTACATGAAAGTTCGCTGACAAGCTCAAAAGCTTTATAAATTATCTTTATTCCATCTGTCAAACAAATTGAATTGGCGGCATAAAGGCCCGAGTATATACCCATGCTGTAACCTGCGCCGAAATCAATGTTTACTCTGTTTTTTTTTATTAAATCAAATCCCGCACAACTGAATAAGTACGCAATAACCTGGGCAAGAAGTTCATCATTTCTATATTCTGCTGAATTATATGAGAAAGCAGGTAAGTCAATACCTAATGTTTCTGAAGCCTGTTGAATGTATTTATTAAAATCAATCTTATTTCTCGATAAAGTTTCAATTTCTTTTTGGGTATATTCAGTTATGAATGCAGGAAATAATATTGCAGTTTTGGTTCTCATGATTTCCTATTTAACTAATATTACTTTGCAAATAACATATTGGCCGGTTCTTTCAAAATTTACATCAATTTTTGCAATCTCGTTGGAATTTAAATACAATTTTAATACATCTGAATAAAAAATCTCGAAAGATTGTTCGATGTTAAAAATTATTTCGACATCAAACCAACTGATTTCACTATTATGAATAGCTTTGTAAAATGCTTCTTTAAAACAAAAGCCTTTTAAAAAGGCTTCTTTACCAAAAACCGAGAAATTCTCAATTTCTCTTGAAGTAAAAATATCATAAATCAGATGCGATAATTGCCCTTTTTCAAAATAGTGTTTATCAAACCTGATAATTTCTTCAATATCAATGCCGCATCCAAAAATCATCACATAAAAATAAATAATTACATGTTTATGATATTGTTTTCGTGTTCAATAATAAGCATTTGCATATGAATAAGTTCACCTATTGTTTTAACAGGATTTTTAACTGCAAATTTACCAATTGTTTTAAGTTCGATGTTCAGGTTGTATTTTTTCTTAAATATTTCTATTAATTCAAGAAACATTAACGAATCGCCATCCAAATCGCTGATGATATTTGTTTCATCATGAATATTTTCAATAGCAGTTTCACATTCTTCAGCAAAAAATTCATATACAACTTCTCTGACTTCCGCACGGGTTTTATCTGTAATTTGAGCCATTTTTATGGTATTTTAATTATTCATTCATTAAATTATTTACTTCATCTTTTGTTATTTCGCTCCATTGAGGATTTACAAATTTATCATCTCTAATCTCAAAGTTAACCTTAAAAAAGGATTCGTGATTGAACGATAGTTTTGTTTTTTTATCAGGTGTATGCTCGATATAAATCAATTGCTTATAATCAATTTGATTTTTATCACAAATATCCTTGGCTAATTTCGTATTCCATTCGGTAATTGATGTGCCGGGGTTTTCGTCAAACAAATCGGTTGCAATAACAATCGTATTCTTCAACTTTTTAATAATTTTCAATCCACAAATTGATGGAACATCCCACAGTCCTTTAAATTGATAAACCTGATCTTGATAAACATTTTCCATTATTTAAAATTTCATTAAAATTATGATGTAATATTTCGTTTTACCTGTTTTCCAAAACTAATTCCGGAAAGATCCTGTCTTCGTTTTTTAAATGTACCATCTTCAATTTCCCTGGAAACAACCTTTTTAAGAAGTTTAAACATTTTTTCTTCCTGGGTTTCGTCTTTATAAAATGTATCCCATGCATACTGGTACAATTCCTGTAAGCGTTCAGCAGACATATGTTTTGGATGATAAACAACCTGGCCTGCATTGTAATGATCCCAGTCTTTATCAAAAATTCGATTTTGTTTTACTAAATCTGTGTATGCCTTGGTATGAGGAAATGGAGCAAGAACTGTAAACTCGGCCAAATCGAGATCGATTTCGAGTAAGAAATCAATTAATCGTTTAATATCATCTTCAGTTTGATCATCAAGCCCGAGAAGGATTGTACCTTCAACTCCTATTCCATATTCATGATAACGTTTAACACGTTCTTTAATGTAATCTGATGTATCAAAAACAGCCTGATAAACGTACCATGCACCAGCCTGAGCAGCTAAATCAAGTACTTCGTGTTTATCTTCGATAGTATGGCTGCACCATTTCTTTTTCATGGGAATCATTGCTTTAAATAAGTCCTTCTCCCATTGTGTATCCTGGGCCAGTGAGTTGTCAACAATAAATAAACGGTTATTTTCTATTGTTTCAAGTTCTTCGACTACCCTGTGAATTGGCCTGGGCCTGAAATTTCGGCCACCTAAATAAGATACTGCACAAGGATAACAACTGTATTTACAACCCCGTGAAGCATGGAATAAATCAACCATTTGAACCCCCTTGTGATAATACAAGTCTCTTTTTAAAACACTTCTTCGTGCCGGGCCAACGATTTCAATCGGTGGTAAATCATTCATGTGATTATAAACAGGTTTTAGCTGGTTATTCCTGAAATCAGCAAATACCTGTTCAATATGCCCTTCGGCTTCGCCAAGAAAAACAGAATCAGCATGCAACATGGTTTCTTCGGCATGTAACATGGTTGAAATACCACCAAAAATTACTTTTTTACCACGTTTCCTGTATTCATCAGCAATAGCCCATCCGCGTTTAATTTGTGTTGTAAGTAACATTGAAATACCAACAAAATCAACACTATCGTCATATCGCATTTCTTCCAGATTTTCATCAATAAATTCTACATCAACATAATCAGGAATTGTTGCTGCAAAAACTACCGCACCATGAGGCGGTAAGTTAAATGTTGTTTGTCCCGGAAGTTTGTTCCATTTTGGAAATATCAACTGAAATTTCATATTTTATTGGTATTAATTAATATTCATTTTAAATTAATCAAAACTATACTGATTTTCTATCATCCACGATTTCATTATTTCACATATAGTTTGTTTATCTTCTGCTGGTACTATGTAATCATTTTTCTTATAATCTTTAATTGATAATAAAAATTGCTCAACCTGATTATTAAATTCGTCTGAATAGTTCAATCCTAATTGCTTGTAAATAGATTTAACCGTGTCTATTGGTTTATTCTCAAAGTCTTCAAATTTAATTTCAACAAACCTGTTTTCAGGTAAATTTTTTTTGTCACTATTGATTTTTTGTAACATCCTGTACAATTCTCCTGCCACTTCTTCAGTTGTTGGTTTATGCCATTTCCTGTTCAATGCATTCTGGCTTCCTACAATATCCCACATTCGTTGAGTTGAAGGAACAACATTATAAGGATGCCTGAAAATGTGTATATATCGTGCATTGGAAAATATTTCGTTTAATAAATCTATTCTATATGAGTGGAACGGATTTTTTATAAGTATTGTTTCGGGTTTGTATATTAAAAGCTTTTTATAGAAATGTTTTAATGCATTTTTCCAAGATTCTTTTTTGTTGTTCGCAGGTAAAAACCCGGGTTCAAGTTTTAAAAAATATGTTTTTGATTTAGGAAAAATAAGATATTTTAATGGCGAAAACCCTGATAATCTAAACAAAGCATACTCATCTTCAAGAGGTTCATCAAGTCCAAGTTTTACCTGATCCATAGGCCTTGTTCCCTTAACAAATTTTTGCATTATGGGTTCATACGATTTTCTTGATGATAAGAAACTATCAGGTATAGAAGCCTGAAAAACTGTTGATGTTACAAAGCTTGGGTCCAAGCTCAATAACTGATGTAAAAAAGTGCTCCCGGTTCTCCAATGGCCAATAATAATTACCGGGTTATCAGGAAGTTTCTGATTTTCTATCCGGGTTCCAAAAATCTTTTTTTCTTTTCTGTAAAAAATAGAAGCCCAGAAACCATTTTGAAGTAAAAATAAAAAACGCATGATATACCTAGGGGCAATAGAAATTCCATTTTCCCAAATGAGTTTGAGAAAAGCCGATAACCTCATCCCCGCTATCAGGTACGCACTTTTCATCTTATTGGTTTTTGATTTATCAAGTGTAAATTTTTATGCTGTTTTCGAATTATTAATAAAATCAGCAATTGAATTTACATCTTTAAGCACTTCACGAGCAAGGTTTTGATCATCAATACGAACATTAAACTCACGCTGAACAGCCATTACAAGCTCAATGGCGTCAATAGAATCGAGGCCTAATGTATTTTCACCTCCAAAAAGTGGCAAATTGTCTCCAATATCTTCTGCAGTAATATCAGGTATATTCAGTGTTTTAATGATCAGATTCTTAATATTGGTTCTTAATTCAGCAGCATTATCTCCCATTTCAATAACTATTAATTTAAATGATTTACAACTATTTTGAGTTCTTTATAAAATTGTTCCTCAACATCGGCGCGTTCAAGAATCATGTTACTTAACTCGCCAAGCTTATCTGGCCCAAGATCCCTATTTTTTCCAATTTTAGCAGCAAAGTAAGAAATTTTTCTCCATCCGTCACCTATTTCCATCATCTTTTTTGATAAACCTTCAAGTTCAGGGCTATTAAATATTTGTGCAGCCTGACGAAGAAAAGTAGCATACATAAATCGAAATCCGGCTCCGCCTGTTCCCTGGTCTTCGAGAAAAATATTGATTTTCATTATTTCATGCGATAAATGATCTTTTATAATCAATAGATTCAGGTATAGAATCAATATAATATAAAAAACCTTTGGGAGCAAGGTAACCTCCTGCAAATCGTGCTTTATTCAAATTATCCTTATGTAGTTTTGCCAATCGCGGGAAATAGCTGTCACTTACCGTGTAATAGTCGCCTTCCTTACCAATAACAGTAATAAAGTGAATATTTGCATGAACACGTTCCCACTCAGGAATATACTCCATATAATACAAATCGACCTGAACAGCAACAGGAATAACTTTTTCAATTAAAGAATCCAGTTCTTTTTCAGCTTTTTCAGGATTCCTGAATTTCTGAGATTTAAATTTTATTCCTAACCGGCTTGCAACTTTTTTTCTTAATTTACCTGGTTTTGTTCGTAAAATAAACATGGGAAAGTTTAAATTTGGGGTACGGCTCAAATACCCGAAATACAATCCGCTTCCCATTCCAAAAATCATGGGTTCTGTTATTTCCAACCCTTTATGTTGTAATAAGGCGGTTAGAGTTCCTGATTCGCAATGAGCCGCCATATTGTGTTTAAATGTTTCTATAATCATTTCTTACCTGATTCAAATTTGGTTATTACTAAATGTAGATTTTGGGTTTTTGTTTGCAGTACCTTATAAAGGTTCTCATCCGGAATCCCGTTTTTTGTTTCACTATCTCTTCCTTCTACAACAATTACCTGGAAAAGATTTGAAACAGGTACATCAAAAACCTCGGCATATTTAATCAAATCAGAAACTTTAGCTTTGTAAAATCCTTTAACTTTTAAATGCTTTTTCACTTTAAAAACAGAAATTCTGGTTCTTTTTGAAAGTTCAAAAACATTGAAATCGTGAATCACCCTGTAATATTCAACCGGACTAATTAAATTGTCTTTTAATTGTTGAAGCAAGGAAAGCCTCAATTTTTCCATTTTTTCAAAATAATCATCAATATAATTCTTTGATAAATGCGATCCTGTAATCATCGGGCCAAATGTGCCATCATCTTTTTCAACATATAACATCAGTTGATGTGGCTCATAGTCAATGTATGCTTCTTTTTCTTTCATTTATTTTGTATTAAGTAATACATTTCAATACAAAAACCTTGATTTTAAACAAAAAACCCCTGTTTTATTTTGGGTTACTAAATTAATTTAATTTACTAAATCACCAAAATTTTAATTTTTTTGATCCGTATATTTCACGAGTTTATGCTAGATGTATAGGCATTTCAATAAAAATATATTATACAACAACATTTCATTTCCAATTTTGTTTACTTTATCAAAATATGTTTAAAAAAATGATAATATAAACAAGGTGATTGAATTAAATTAAAACAATTTATTAAATTTGCACTATTTATAATATAAGAATAACTGCATATTTAGCTGATATAGAGAATCTTAAACATCAAATTAATTATATAAATCAAAAATGATAATAATTGGAGGAAAAAACCTCACCCTAGACGATTTTCACAAAATCCTTTTTAACGGTGAAAAAATAGACTTAGATTCTTCTGCATTAAAAAAAGTTAAAGAGAATTTTGAATTTTTAAAAGACTTTTCGAAGAATAAAGTAATTTATGGAATAAATACCTGCTTTGGGCCTATGGCTCAGTATAAAATCAGCGATGAAGATCAGGTTCAGTTACAGTACAATCTTATTAGAAGCCATTCATCGGGTTCCGGGAATACGCTTCCGGGTATTTATGTGAAATCATTAATGATTGCTCGATTAAATACACTTATGAAAGCATATTCCGGTATTCACCCGGAGGTTGTAGTATTAATCAAGGAACTTATAAACAGAGATATTTATCCGAAAATATTTGAGCATGGAAGCGTAGGAGCCAGTGGCGATCTTGTTCAGCTTGCTCACTTAGCCCTTATTTTAATTGGCGAAGGAGAAGTTAGTTACAATGGTAAATTCAGGCCTACTCCCGAAGTTTTTAAAGAAAATAACCTAACACCAATTTCAATACATTTGAGAGAAGGACTTGCACTTATAAATGGTACTTCAACCATGACCGGTATAGGTATAATAAATGCAATACATGCAAAAAATCTCTTAAACTGGTCGCTGGTAGCATCGTGTATGATTAACGAGATTGTTGAATCTTATGACGACCATTTTTCAATTGAATTAAACCAGGTAAAACTTCATGTCGGGCAAAATTCTGTTGCAGCAGCAATGCAAAGCATTTTAAAATCAAGTAAACTGGTAAAAAAACGCTCCGACCATCTCTATAATTATTCCACACAAGCCGATATCATTAAAGAAAAAGTTCAGGAGTATTATTCATTACGTTGTGTTCCTCAAATTTTGGGGCCTATTTTTGAAACCATTCAGAATACAGAAAAAATTTTAATCCAAGAAGTTAATTCGGTAAATGATAATCCTATAGTCGATAGCATGAATAAGGATGTTTTCCACGGGGGAAATTTCCATGGGGACTATGTTTCATTAGAAATGGATAAATTAAAAATTGTTATCACTAAGCTTTCCATGTTATCAGAAAGACAACTAAATTTTCTTTTAAACGATAAGCTTAATCAAAAGCTCCCCCCTTTTGTAAATCTTGGTACACTGGGATTAAACTTAGGAATGCAGGGAGTTCAGTTTACAGCAACATCTACCGTGGCCGAAAATCAAACGTTGTCGTTTCCTATGTATGTTCACAGTATCCCTAACAATAACGATAACCAGGATATTGTCAGTATGGGTACTAATGCTGCGCTACTAACTAAAAAAATAATTGAAAATACTTTTGAAGTGCTTTCGATACAATACATTACAATACTTCAATCTATAGATTATTTAAAAATTACAGGTAAACTTTCTGATATTTCACGAAATCTTTTTGATAAAATGAGAACAATTGTTCCTATCTTTATAGAAGATTCTGTTAAATATAAAGATGTAGAGAATATCAAAAATTACTTACTTGAAAATCATACTAAATTAATTTAATAACAAGTTATTAATGAAATACGCACTTGTAACAGGTGGTTCAAGAGGAATAGGGAAAGCAATTTGTTTAAAAATTGCCGGGGCAGGATATCATGTGTTAATCAATTACAGAAGTAACGATCAGGAAGCAGAAGATACACTAGACCAAATTCAAGCAAACGGTGGCTCCGGAGAGTTAATGAAATTTGATGTTTCTAACTCATCTGAAATAAAAACCGAACTCGAAAACTGGAAATCAAAAAATCCTGAAAAACATATTGAAGTATTGATTAATAATGCAGGTATTCGAAAAGATAACTTAATCATGTGGATGAAAGAAGATGAATGGAGAGATGTTATAAACACCAATCTAGATAGTTTTTATTTCATTACCAGGCAATTGGTAACAGATATGCTTGTAAACAAATACGGCCGAATAGTAAACGTGGTTTCCTTATCAGGAATAAAAGGATTACCCGGGCAAACAAACTATTCAGCCGCAAAAGGTGGTGTAATTGCAGCCAGTAAAGCATTAGCACAAGAAGTTGCTAAAAAAAATGTTACTGTAAACTGTGTGGCCCCGGGTTTTATTAAAACGGAAATTTCGGTTAATGGAGGATTATATACATAAAAAGTACATTTTAAAACACGATAATTGAACCCTATGAACAGAGTGGTAATAACAGGAATGGGAATTTATTCAACTATTGGTAAAAATATTGAAGAGGTAAAAAACTCATTATACATTGGCCGATCAGGAATCGGATTTGATCCTGCAAGAAAAGCATTAGGTTTTCGTTCAGGATTAACAGGAATACTTGAAATGCCAAATCTAAAAGGTGAAATAACCCGCCGCCAGCGTGTGGGAATGGCCGAAGAAGCCGACTATGCTTATGTAGCTACCGTTGAAGCTTTAAAACAGGCAAAAATTGATAATGATTTCTTAGATAAAAATGATATTGGCATTTTATATGGAAACGACAGCTCGGGAAAAGCCGTTTGTGAAGCCTATGATGTGTTAAAAGAAAAGAAGGATACTGCACTGCTTGGTTCTGGTGCAATTTTTCAATCCATGAACTCCACGATTACCATGAACCTTTCAACCATTTTCAGGTTAAAAGGAATTAATTTAACTATTAGCGCCGCATGTGCCAGCGGATCGCATTCTATTGGAATGGGTTATTATTTTATTCGTAACGGTTTACAGGAAATTATTATTTGTGGAGGCGGGCAGGAAATAAATTTTCATTCCATGGGTAGTTTCGATGGGTTAAGTGCCTTTTCAGTACGCGAAAATGAGCCTCAAAAAGCCTGTCGCCCATTCGACCGCGACCGTGACGGGTTAGTGCCCAGTGGCGGGGCTGCCACAGTTATTCTTGAAAGCTACGAATCAGCTGTCCGAAGAGGCGCTCCTATTTTAGCAGAAGTTATTGGATATGGATTTTCTTCAAATGGAGATCATATTTCGGTTCCCAATGTCGATGGCCCAGCAAAATCACTTGAAATGGCTATTATCGATGCAAAAATTAAACCATCGGATATCAATTACATTAATGCTCATGCCACGGCAACTCCTGTTGGCGATTTAAACGAAGCCCAGGCTATTACAAAAGTCTTTGGTTTAAAAACTCCACTTATCAGTTCAACAAAATCAATGACAGGGCATGAAATGTGGATGGGTGGTGCCAGCGAAATCATTTATTCTGTTCTTATGATGCAAAACTCATTTGTCGCACCCAACATCAATTTTGAAAATCCGGATGAATATTCAGCAAAACTTAACATTGCGGCCGAAACAGTTAAAAATCATAATATTGATATCTTCCTTTCAAACTCATTTGGCTTTGGAGGAACAAACTCAACATTGATTGTAAGAAAAATTTAATAATTTATAACCTTGAGAGGAATTAAAAAATGGAGAAGCAGGAGATTATAACAAAAGTAAATGATTTTTTAATCGAAGAATTTGAACTCGAAGAAAGTCAGCTTGTACCATCTGCCGGGTTAAAGGATACTTTAGAAATTGACAGCCTTGATTATGTTGATCTTGTTGTAATTATTGAAAAAAATTTCGGGTTTAAAGTAAAAGGAGAAGATTTTGCATACATAAAAACACTTCAGGATTTTTATGATTACATCATAAAACATGCTAAATCAAATTAATTTCAGAAAAGAAAGCGTACGGAGGTTTTTTGAATGCCATCATGGAAAGGTCAGTCTCGCGGAACAGTATTAGGTTATAAAATTTTTGTTTTTACTCTAAAACATTTAGGGCTTACTTTCGCATACTTCTTATTGTTATTCGTTGCTTTTTATTTTTTCCTGTTCTCAAAATCGAGTTTTAAAGAAATTTATTTTTATTTCAGAGAAATCCATAAATTCACGGTAGTTAAATCATTATTCGGGGTTTATCGCAACTACTATGCTTTCGGACAAGTATTACTCGATAAATTTGCAATTTTGGGAGGTTTAAAAGGAAAATATACATACAACTTTGATGGAGAGCATCACTTGCAGAACATGGCAAATGAAAAAACAGGAGGGATTATTGTAAATGCTCACATGGGAAGCTTTGAAACTGCCGGGCAGATACTTGAACGAATAAACACAAAGATTCACCTGATAATGCTCGATGCCGAACATCAAAAAATAAAAAATTATGTCTCTGATGTTCTGGTTAATAAAGGAGTACATATTATTCCTATTCAACCCGATTTTTCACATATAATTCCAATTAGCAATGCCCTGATAAACAAGGAGCTTATTGCAATTGCCGGCGACAGGTTTATGAGCAACAGCAAAATTTATAAAGTAGATTTCATGGGTAAGAAAGCATTTTTCCCCAGTGGGCCGTTTTATCTTGCTGCCCGTTTTGGAGTACCTGTAACATTTGCATTTGCTATGAAAGAATCAAAAACACATTACCATTTTTATGCATCAGCCCCGGTATATATTCCGAGAATTAATAATAAAGAAGAACAAGAAGAAGTCCTTCTGCAATTTGTTGAAAAATATGTGAAGGAATTTGAAAAAATGGTTCGAAAATACCCATATCAATGGTTTAATTACTTTCCATTCTGGGAAAAAAACTAAACAATGAAAGAAAAAAGAATTTTACTCATATCTGCTAATCAGCACACGATACCTTACCCGGTTTATCCAATTGGACTGGCCTATATTTCGACCTATTTAAAAGAAAAATTAACCGATTATGATATTCATGTAGTTGATTTAAACCTTTCATCAATTGATGATATCAAGAAAAAAATTAACGATTTTAATCCAAAATACATCGGAATTTCATTCAGAAATGTGGATGATGTAAACTCCTACAACCGTGAGTTTTTTATAAATCATTACAAGTCATTAGTCAATACAATAAGAGAAATTACAAAAGCAGTAATTATTGTTGGAGGATCGGGTTTTTCAATATTCCCCGAACTCATGTACAAAAGATTAAACCCTGATTTTGGAATTTATGGCGAAGGTGAAGAAAGTATTTTAAAATTGATTAATGCTCTCGATAGTAACTCTGATTACTCGAACATTAGCCGGCTGATTTATTCTAAAAACGGGAATTGCATTTTTAATAAAAAAGAAAGCTATTTTAGTGATTTATCTTTAGATTTTGATGAAAACATCATCGATTTTTATTGGCAAAAAAGCGGGATGTTGAATATTCAAACCAAACGCGGATGCCCCTACAATTGCATATATTGTACATACCCCGTAATTGAAGGGAAAAAAGTACGAACATTAAATACCGGTAAAATAGTTGAGACTTTAAAAACCCTCTATTATAAAAAAGGTATCGATTATGTATTCTTTACCGACTCGGTTTTTAACATTAAAAATGATTATAATTACGAACTCGCGGAGAAAATCATTCAAAGTGGGATTAAAATTAAATGGGGCGGGTATTTTACATTCACAAATTTACCTGAGGATTTATTAGTTCTGCTTAAAAAATCGGGGTTAACGCATATTGAATTTGGTACAGAATCTATTTCAGAAACAAGTTTAAAAAACTATGGTAAAAACTTTACCGTAAATGATATCCTTGAAAAATCTGCCCTTTGTAATAAACTGGGAATCGATTTTGCCCATTTTTTAATCCTGGGCGGATACGGAGAAACCGATGAAACAGTAAACGAAACATTCGAAAATTCAAAAAAAATTGAAAAATCTGTATTTTTCCCATTTGTGGGAATGCGTATTTATCCTGGTACAAAACTTCATGAATATGCTGTTGCTGAAGGAAAAATAAATGCTAATGACGATTTAATTGAGCCAACATATTATATTTCAGATAAAGTTAATTACGATACACTTAAAGAGAGAGCAAAAAACACAGGCCGTCGATGGGTTTTTCCTGACGAAGACGCCAGTGATGTGATGAATAAATTACGAATGAAAAACAAGAAAGGTCCATTATGGGAATACTTGATCATGTAATTGCTGAAGGAGACATAATATTACAATTCATTCCTCAAAGGCACCCGATGGTTATGGTTGAAAAACTTCATAAAGCCGAAGGAGGCAAAACTATTAGCAGTTTATCTGTTAAAAAGGATAATATTTTTTGCGAAAATGGATTTATGCAAGAACCCGGTTTAATTGAAAATATTGCTCAAACCGCTGCTGTTGGCGTGGGTTTTGCATATAGTAACCAGAGCAAAAATATTCCTACAGGATATATTGGAGCTGTTCAAAAATTAAACATTTATAAATTACCGGAAATAAATAAAACAATAATTACAGAAGTAAATGTTGAACTCGAAGTTTTTAATACAACACTTATTAACGGTAAAATAACTTGCGAAGATCAAATTATTGCAGAATGTTCTATGAAAATCTTTCTGGATGAGAAAAAATAATATTGGTAATAAAATACGAATATTGAGATTTTTTAAACTTGTAACTTTTAACTGAAAACTAAAATATGGAAATTGATAAAGTACCACAAGACGAAGGAATCACGGCCGGAATAACCCGCGAAGTACAATATGCAGTCGATGAAAATGGGAAATATGTAAAAACTTTCAGTAAAGGCTGGGAACCAAAAAATATTGTAAATGAACTTGCATGGAAAGATATTGAAGACAATATGAACCTGGCAAACGAAAGAATATCAGCAGGAAAAGCAAGCCCTATAATGTATTTTATGGCAAAATGCCAGATGAATGTTGCTTTGTTAGCCGAATATGTTGAAATCCCTAAATGGAAAGTTAAAAGACACTTAAAACCCCGGGGATTTAAAAAACTTAAACCAGATCAACTGGAGAATTATGCAAAAGTTTTAGGAACTTCTGTTGACGAATTATTAAATTATAAACCTAAGAATTAAACATGAAACTTGATTTCGAACATATACCTGCTGGTCACTGCGAGAATGGAGTAATTTCCAGTTTATTAAAATACCACGGGCTAAATTTAAGTGAAGCCATGATATTTGGTATCGGTAGCGGGTACTTTTTTGCATACATGCCTTTTGTAAAAGTAAATGGAATACCATTGGCATCATTTCGCCCGGTACCAGGAATGATCTTTGCCCGTGCTGCAAAACGATTAGGTATAAAAATGAAAAAACAATCTTTTAGAAAACAGCCTAAAAGAGCCATGGACGAATTAGATAAAGTTCTGGAAAAAAAACTCCCAGTCGGAGTTCAGGCAGGTGTGTTTCATTTATCCTACTTCCCTCCTGCTTACAGGTTTCATTTTAATGCGCATAACTTGACTGTTTATGGAAAGGAAGGCGATACTTACTTTATAAGCGACCCTGTTATGGAATATCCAACAACACTAACTTATGAAGAACTAAAAAAGGTTAGATTTGCAAAAGGGCCATTAAGTCCAAATGGAAAAATGTATTACCCGATAGAAATACCAAAAGAAATTGACTTAAAATCAGCTATTCACAAAGGAATTAAACAAACAGCTGATTGGATGCTAACTATTCCGGTACCTTTATTTGGAGTAAAAGGAATACGATACCTTTCAAAAAGATTAAGAAAATGGCCCGAAAAACTTGGCCCGAAAAAAGCAGCCGCATATCTTGCTCAAATGGTACGTATGTTAGAAGAAATTGGAACTGGTGGTGCCGGGTTCCGTTTTATCTATGCAGCATTCTTGCAGGAAGTTGCTGAAATAATGCAGGATCAACGATATTTTGAATTATCAAAAGATATGACCAAAATTGGAGATAAATGGAGAACATTCTCCTCATTAGCCGCAAAAACATGTAAAGGCAGGTCTTCTGATCCTGACGGGTACAATACCGTTGCTAACTTAATGTTAGAAATCGCTGATGATGAAGAGAAATTTTTTATTGAATTAAAGAAATTAATAAGCTAATGCACGAAAATCAACCAATTATTGAGATTAAGCATTTAACGAAGATATATAGAGGTTCAAATAAACCGGCTATTGATAATATAAGCCTTGATATTCAACCCGGGGAGATATATGGTTTGTTAGGCCCCAATGGTGCAGGAAAAACAACAACCATCTCGATCCTTTGCGGATTGTTTAACCCAACTTCCGGTAATGTTTTTATCGATGGAAAAGACTATACCCATTCGGCCGAAAGTATTAAAAGTATTATTGGTGTTGTACCTCAGGATATTGCTTTATATCCTTCGCTTACAGCTAAAGAAAATCTTACTTTTTTTGGACATCTGTACGGGTTAAAAGGCAAATACCTTAGAAGCAGGATTAATGAATGCCTCGAATTATTTGGATTAGAAAAAAATGCCAACCGTAAAATAAAAACCTATTCGGGAGGTATGAAACGCAGAATAAACCTGATTGCAGGTATTTTACATAAACCTAAAATTATTTTTTTAGACGAACCTACTGTCGGAGTTGATGTACAGTCAAGAAATGTAATTTTAGAACATCTTCGAAATATAAATAAAGAAGGTACTACTATAATTTATACTTCGCATTATATGGAAGAAGCTGAAAATTTTTGTACCCGTGTGGCTATTATAGATCAGGGTAATATAATAACCGAAGGAAAACCAAAAGATTTAATAAATAGCAAAAAAGAATATACAGATCTTGAAAGTATTTTCTTGCAATTAACAGGTAAAGCGCTACGCGACGAATAAAAAACGATAAATTATGCTACGACTATTATCATCAATATATAAAGAATTTCTTGTTTTAATAAGAGACCGGGCAGGATTAGCAATTCTGTTTCTAATGCCCCTGGTACTTATTCTTATTATGACACTTATTCAGGATGCTACTTTTAAAACAGTTAAAGATGCTAACATCTCAATGATTCTGGTTAATAACGACCGCGACAGTTTGGGTGAAGCAATCCGGGAAGGATTAATTGAATCGAAATTTTTCGAAATTGTTGAAGAACTCGATGGTAAAAAGATTACCGAAGAAATGGCCAAAGAAGCTGTTGCTCAGGGTAAATACAAGATTGGAATAATTATTCCTGAAAGAGCAACCGAAGCTATTCGTGGAAATGTAAATGCTTTAATAAATAAATCTTTTAAAACATTTGATGTTCCCGGGGTTAAAAAAAGAACTAAAAAAAGTACAATAGATATCATCATTTATATTGACCCGGCAACCAGCTATTCATTTAAAAATTCGGTAATGAGTTCTTTAAAAGAATTCACATCGCAACTTGAAATAAAAATGTTCTTCAAAAATTTCTCGCTTGCTTTAGCCGATATGTTTCCCGATCAAAAAGCTGTTGAATTTGAGAGTTTCGAAACTATTAAATACAAAGAAATATACGCGTCAACAACGAATTCAGAAATACTTCCAAATTCAGTACAACACAATGTACCCGCGTGGACCATGTTTGCCATGTTTTTTATTGTTCTCCCGCTTGCAGGAAATATTATAAAAGAACGAGATGAAGGAAGTGCTTTTCGTTTAAAAACAATGCCCGGATCGTATGTTACTGTCATGTTCAGTAAGATTTTAATTTTTCTGGTTGTTTCGTTTTTACAGTTTTTATTGATGTTGATGGTAGGATTATATGTTTTACCTGCAATGGGTTTACCTCAACTGGAAATTGGCCCCCATAAAATTGCACTTGCTTTATTAGCCATTTCATCAGGTTTAGCTGCAACAGGTTTGGGAGTTGCTATTGGTACAATTGCAACTACACATGAGCAATCATCAACATTTGGAGCAGTTTTAATTATTATTTTTGCTGCTCTCGGTGGTATCTGGGTGCCAATATATGTTATGCCACATACCATGAGAATATTCAGCCAGTTTTCTCCATTAAACTGGGGATTAAGTGGATTTTATGATATTTTCCTTAGAAATGGGGATATACTTACCGTTCTTCCGGAAATAGTAAAACTCCTGTTGTTTTTTGCAGTTATGTTAATGATTGCTATTGGCTATAATAAGTTGCACAGGACAAAATAATCAATTGATACAATATCAAAGATTTGACTATCAATTTTAAAAACATAATAAAAATCACAAATTAAAAATATTAAAAGATTAATTTTGCAACCTACTAAAAATAAAAAAATTGAAGAATAAACAACTGGTTCACAAAACCGAAACCATTATACGATTTAGTGAAGTAGATTCAATGGGAATTGTTTGGCACGGCAATTATGCAAAATTTTTCGAAGATGGACGTGAAGACTTTGGAAAAGCATTCGGTATAAGCTACCTCGATGTTTACGCCAATAACCATTTAACTCCATTGGTAAAACTTACTTTTGATTATAAACTGCCTCTTGAATATGGCGATACAGCTATAATTGAAACACGTTACATCGATCACGATGCTGCAAAAATTCATTTTGAATATACCATATACAATAAAAAAAATAACAAAGTTTGCGCAACAGGCGAAAGCATCCAGGTATTTATCGATTTAAACCGGGAACTGATGCTTACTCCTCCTCAGTTTTTTATTGACTGGAAAAAGAAAATGGGTTTAATTGAGTAAACAAAATTAAAAATGAACACGATCTATACTTTAACTGATAATATTATTACTTCACTGGGTTTTACTACTGAATCAAATTTCAATTCATTAAAAAATGGTATTTCAGGTATAGCACAAACTTTCGATCCAAAGATTACTCAAACACCCATGTTTACCTCGTTAATCGATTCTGAAATGTTAAAAAACGAGTTTACTCAATATGGCGACAGGGTTGATTATACGCGGCTTGAACAAATGATGATTTTATCGATTTCTAAAGCACTTAAACAAACAAATATCGATACAAAATCAGGGAATACAATTTTTCTTTTTTCATCAACAAAAGGCAATATCGATCTCCTCGAAAACAGAAGGCAGAATTTCAGCCGGGAAAGAATAAATTTATGGGCATTGGCTGATGAAGTATGCAGGTTTTTTAAAAACCCCGTTAAACCGGTAATAATATCAAATGCCTGCATTTCGGGCGTTTCTGCAATTATAACAGCAGCCCATCTACTTCAGGAAAATAAGTATTCCAATGCAATAGTTTGTGGCGGAGATATCATTTCAGAATTTACTCCATCCGGATTTCAATCATTTAAAGCCATAAGCAGTAATCCTTGCAAGCCATTCGATGCTTCCCGCGATGGAATTACCCTTGGTGAAGGCGTTGGAACACTCATATTAACATCAAATAAAAATCTTGTTACAGAAAAAAACCCAATAATATTCAGAGGGGGTTCAAACAGTAATGATGCAAACCATATTTCAGGCCCATCAAGAACCGGAGACGGGTTGTTTTTCGCTATCCAAAATGCATTAATTGAAGCCGGAAAAGAAAACAAAAACATTGACTATATTTCTGCACATGGTACTGCAACTCAGTATAATGATGAGATGGAAGCCAAAGCGATTGCGCTTGCCGGCCTGGAAGATGTTCCTGTTAACAGCCTGAAAGCATACTGGGGCCATACACTGGGTGCCGCCGGGATTATTGAATGTATTGCTGGAATACATTCAATAAAAGAAAAATGTATTATTCAATCATTAGGATATCACGATTTGGGAGTAAGTGTACCTCTTCATATTATTACTAAATTTGAAAATAAAGAAATAAAAAATTTCATCAAAACGGCTTCCGGTTTTGGAGGATGCAATGCTGCTGTTTATTTCTCAGAACTTAATGCCGATTAAAAGACCAAAATGGAAAATTGTATAACCAAATATTGTATTATTAATCCGGAAGAAGTTATTGTTGACGGTAATATTGAATATAAAAATACCGATGGGAATCCATTTGGAGAGTTCATGAAATCTGTTTACAGGCATTTTGACATAAAATATCCCAAATATTTTAAAATGGATAATCTCTGCAAAATTGCTTTTATAGCTTCAGAAATTATCCTAAAAGATAATGAAAAAATTAAAGAAACAGCTCCAAACAAAATTGGGGTAATATTACAGAATTCTCATTCAACAATTGATACAGATACTGAATATGCCGCTACAATTATTGATAAATCAAATTATTTTCCAAGCCCTGCCATTTTTGTTTATACATTACCCAATGTAATGATTGGCGAAATTTGCATTCGGAATAAATTCCAGGGCGAAAATACCTGTTTTATTTCTAAAGAGTTTGACATTGAATTTATTTCTGATTATGTTAATAACCTTATGGATTCAGGGAAAATTGATAAATGTATTGCGGGATGGGCTGATTATGTTGAAAACAATTACAAAACAATGATATTTTTAGTCGAAAAAATTAACGAAAATCAAAAAGATAATATTAGTTTTAAACCGGAAAATTTAAAGAAAATAATTAAACAAGGGGAATAAAAATGGAAGCATTAATTCACAAAATTAAAGAACAAGTAATTGAAGTATTGAACCTGGAAGAAATTGAACCACAAGATATAGACACCGATGCTCCACTTTTTGGAGATGGATTAGGACTTGATTCAATTGATGCTTTGGAGTTAATCGTTTTGCTCGAAAAACATTACGGAATAAAAATTGAAGACCCTAAAGACGGGAAGAAAATCTTTTATTCAATTCGTACAATTGCCGAATATATCGAAGCTCATAAAAATTAACATTTAAGAGGAATATTGTTAATGTCAAAAAGGATTTTTGTTACCGGGATTGGAATAATTTCGGGAATAGGTAATAATATTGAAGAAACATTACAATCAATACTTGATGGAAAAACAGGTGTTGGTAAAATTACACACCTCGAAACATTTCATAAAGATACCATACCTGTTTCTGAAGTTAAATATTCCAACGAAGAATTAATTGAATTGATGGGATTAAATAAAAAAGATCCCTTTACCCGGGCAACACTCATGGGAATTGTTGCAGCAGATGAAGCTGTTAAAAGTGCAGGAATAAAAAACATTAACGATTACAGAACCGGTGTTATTTCAGGAACAACTGTTGGAGGAATGGATAAGAGCGAGCAATTCTACCACGATTTTCTAACTGCAGGTGAACATATTGAATATATCGAATCGCACGATTGTGGCGACAGCACTGAGCGTATTGCCGATTATGTTGGGGTAAAAGACTTTGTCTCAACAACCAGTACTGCATGTTCATCGGCTGCAAATTCAATTATGTTTGGTGCCCGGTTAATCAAAAATAACCGTCTCGACAGGGTTATTGCAGGCGGAACAGAATCCCTTACAAAATATCACCTGAATGGATTTAATACATTGATGATTCTCGACAGGGAACAATGTAAACCTTTTGATGAAAACCGCAAAGGGTTAAACCTTGGCGAAGGTGCTGCTTTCGTGGTTCTTGAATCTGAAGATATCGTGAGAGAAACAGGTAAAAAAGTTTTCTGCGAACTGACTGGTTATGGAAATGCATGTGAGGCATTTCATCAAACCGCATCAACACCGGAAGGTAAAGGTGCATACCTGGCTATGAAAAAAGCTCTCGACCGCAGCGGTTTAAAGCCTGAACAAATTGATTATATCAATGCACATGGAACAGGTACTGAAAATAATGATATTTCAGAAGGAAGAGCTATTGAAACACTTTTTGGAAAAACACCTCCTCCTGTAAGTTCAACAAAATCATTTACCGGGCATACAACCAGTGCAGCAGGTGCTATTGAAGCCGTATTATCTGTATTGGCAATTCAGCATAATCTCATCTATCCGAATATGAATTTTAATCAGCAAATGAAAGAACTCAGCTTTAGGCCTGTTACCGAATTGCTGACAAATGTAAAAGTTGATCATGTTTTATCAAACTCATTCGGATTTGGCGGAAATAATTCTGCATTAATTTTTTCAAGGTATTAGTATGGAAATTTATATAAAAGGTACAGGTATAATATCACCACAAAAAACCACTGATAATAGTGTTTTTCTTGATGAAATTGTTACACATGACAAAGATGTTCTTTCATGCGTTGAACCTGCATATAAAGAATATATCAATCCTATCCAGTTGCGAAGGATGAGCCGTTTAATTAAAATGAGTATTTGTGCTTCGAAAATTTGTTTAAAAGAAGCTGGTATTGAAAATCCCGGGGGAATAATTACAGGAACAGGTTTAGGCCTGGTTGAAGATACCGAGAAATTTCTGAACTCAGTTCTCGATTACAAAGAACAATTCCTCACTCCCACTTCATTTATCCAATCTACTCATAATACAATCAGTGGCCAGGTTGCCATTGCATTACAATGTTTTAACTACAACAATACCTATTCGCATCGTGGATTTTCATTCGAAAGCGCATTACTCGATGCCATGTTGCTAATCAACGATAAGGATGCTGAAAATGTTCTCGTTGGCGGATTTGATGAAATAACAGAACAACACCACAGCATACTTAAAAAAACAAAATGGGTTAAAAAAGAAAAAGTAAACCACCTTGATTTATTAAATTACAAAACCCCAGGAACAGTTGATGGTGAGGGAGTATCATTCTTTGCCCTTACGGGTAAAAGAGAAAGCGGAACGTATGCCCAGATAAAAAATATTTCCACGTTATACAAACCTAAAGATTTTAAAGAGATTGAAAATCATATTAATAAATTTTTAGCCGATAACGGGATTTCTAAAAATGAACTTGATCTTGTAATCCTTGGCTTAAACGGGAATAGTGATACCGATGGTATTTATTATCATTTAACCGATGCTTATTTTAATACCAATTACGCTTATTTTAAACACCTGTGTGGTGAATTCCATACAGTCGGAGCATTTGCATTGTGGTTAGCAGCAAAATCTATAAAACATCAAGTTGTTCCTGAGATTGCCAAATTAAATAAGCAAAACTTTGTAAATAAACCAATAAAAAATGTATTGGTTTATAATCATTTTAAAAATATAAACCACTCATTTTATTTGTTAAATCAATGATAAAATTAAGAACTACAATCGTTCTTTACATCATTGTTATCATCCTGGTATATCTCTTTCTTCCATGGAAAGGGATATTTTTTATTTTTATAACCCTGCTCCTGTTTACACATCTTGTTTACAGCGCATTATCTATTTGCTCGAACCTTTATGTGAAATCCCGTTGTAAGGGAAACAATTCTGAAAAAAAAATTGCTTTAACCTTTGATGATGGGCCTGATGCAGAAATAACATCTGAAATTCTCGGTTTACTTGATCAATATAATGCAAAGGCAACCTTTTTTTGTACTGGAAAAAGTATAGAAAAAAACAGAGAGTTATTAAAAGATATTGATAAACGTGGCCATGCTATTGGAAATCACACTTACAGTCATTCTTACGGAAAAAATATGTTTTCCGCGAAAAGACTTAAAGATGATATTCAGAATAACCAGGATTTAATTTATGAAACTATCGGGAAAAAAGTAAAACTATTCCGTCCTCCCTTTGGAGTAACAAATCCTCCTATTGCAAAAGCAATAAAGAATTTTAATTTCATTGTAATTGGCTGGAGTTTGCGTTCGTTCGATACCATTCATAAACCTGAACAGGTTATTCAAAAAGTTATAAAAAAAGTTAAGCCGGGTGATATTATATTATTCCACGATAACCGTTTGAACACGATTGAAATACTTAAAACAGTACTGGAATTCTTACAATCGAAAAATTACGGCATGGTTCGTGTTGATGAACTTTTAAATATTGCTGCATATGAATAAGAAAATATTAATTCTAACCACCTGTTTTTTAGCTATATTTCTCAATGGAAATACACAGGAAACGGGATTTAACCCAATTGACAATTCAACTGAATTTAAAAATAAAATCAACCTGTTAACCAGTAACACGCAGACTATACAGAGCGATTTTATACAAGAAAAACATCTCGGTTTTTTATCAGAAAATATACTGTCTAAAGGAAAATTCGCTTTCAAGAACCCGAATCTTTTGCGCTGGGAATATGCTGAACCTATTAATTACATTATCGTTTTTAATAAGAAGAGCATACTTATTAATGACGATGGCAAAGTCAGCTCATTCGATACCCGGTCGAATAAAATGTTCAGCGAAATAAACAACATGATGATTGGTACCATTCAGGGTAGTTTATTTAATGATTCTGAAAGATTCAATGTAAAATACTATGAATCGGAAAAGCAGTATTTACTCGAATTAGAACCCAAAATGGCAGAAATGAAAAATATGCTTAAAACCATTAAAATATTTATAGATAAAAGCGACAATTCTGTTTCGAGCATTAAAATGGTTGAAACTTCTGACGATTATACAAAAATTGATTTTGTAAACAGGAAACTGAACCTGCCAATACATGATGAAAAATTTAAGTTATAGAAATAATATATAGCTTGTAATATCCAAACTTTTATCGAACAAACTGAAAAGCAAGTTAAATTTTTTTTAAATAAATTTTAAATTAGTTGTAAATATCAACCAATTAATTTTATATTTGCAAAGTAAATTATTTTATTATGGAAGATAAATATTTATCAATTATGCAATTTAGTAAGCTGATGCGTGAAGTATTCAGGATTATTAAAAAGCGAATTGGTGAAACAAATGAAGATGATTTAAAAATTACACCTGAACAAATTGGCTTGTTACATGCAATAAGCATGACAGATGAAGATGTGATTCAAAAAGACATGGCAGAACTAATGGGAAAAGATAAATCAGCCATTCTAAGGCTTATCGATTCCCTGGAAGAAAAAGAACTTATAAGGAGGGTTGTTGATAAAAATGACAGACGAAAAAACTATCTGATGGTAACAAAGCATGGTGACAGGGTTTTAAAAAATTACCTTGCTATTGTTTATGAAATAATGGATGAAATACAAGAAGGAATTTCTGAATCTGATATAGCAACATTCAAAAAAGTATTGGCCCGCGTTAAGCATAACGCTGAAAAACTTTAATTTTTTTTACACTTTTAGTTGATATTAACAACTATTGATATATTAAACTATTTTTAAATAAAAAATAAGATAAAAACAAACGAATGAAATACTCTTTTTACCTATAAAATGAATAATAATATTCCAGATAAAACATAAAAATCAAATTATTTACGAATGAAAAATCTTTTTAAAACAGTCTTAATTACTGTCTCTTGCTTGAGTGTTGTATCTCTGCAGGCGCAAGAACCATTGGTATTGTCATTAGACAGTGCCGTAAACTATGCCATTAATCATAATAAAACATTGATTAATTCAAAGTTTACAATAGATAAATCAAAGCAAAAAATTTTAGAAACCATTTCACAAGGATTACCCCAGATTAGTGCTTCAATTGATTATACAAATTATTTAGGAGCTGAAGCATCCTTACAAATGAGTGAACAGGCTCCTCCTATAACTATTGAGTTTAATCCTACCAGCAATTTTAATGCAAGTATCAGCCAGTTAATCTTTAATGGAAGCTATTATGCAGGCATACAAATGTCGAAACTTGCAAAAACCATGGCCGAGCAAAGCTATATTAAAGACGAGATGAGCGTTAAAGAGCAAGTAATACAGGCCTATTACATAGTATTGGCAAGTGAACGGATTTTAAATATCATTAAGGAAAATAAAACAAACGTGGAGTTGATTTACGAGAAAACAAAGCATCTGGCAAGTGCAGGCATAATTGAACAGGCCGATGAGAAAAAAATCTCTTTAATGGTATCAAGTGTGGATAACGCATTAAAATCAACAGAACGACAAGTTCAAATGGGTTATAGCTTGCTCCAATTACAATTGGGAATAGAAACTGGCCAGGATATAAAGCTTTCTACTAACATCAACGAAATAGCTCAACGGTTCGCTATCCAGAGAGTATTGGAAGACCAATTCAATATTCAAAACAATCTCGACTATAAATTAGTTTCATTGCAGGGAGAAATGGCTAAAAAACAAATTACCCTGGCAAAAGCCGGCAATCTTCCTTCCCTGGTTGCCTTCTATTCATATACAGAAAAACTTAAAGAACCTTTATTTGATATGACTCCAAAAAATGTACTTGGCTTAACACTGAGCATTCCAATTTTTTCAAGCGGTCAGAGGTATTCGCAATTGAACCAGGCAAAAATTGATTATAAAATCAGCGAAAACACCAGGGAAATAGTAACCGAACAACTTTCAATTCAGGAGAAACAATTAAGATTTAACTATAACAATTTACTTGAACAGTTTAACACTCAAAAGACAAATATCGAAATTGCCAAAGAAGTGCTTAACCACATGAACCTGAAATATCAGCAAGGCTTGGTTTCAAGCCTTGAATTAACAAGTGCCAATACCGATTATCTTACAGCAGAATCAAATTACACCAACATATTGCTTCAACTGCTAAATGCTGAATTATCGTTACGAAAAATAAACAATACTATTTAATACTATTTAAAATATGAACACAAAAAGAATTTTGACTATATCGATTGTAGCAGGAATATTAGCCTTAGGAACATCTTGCACAAGTAAAAATGATAAAACTGAAACAACTCAGCAATCTGAAATAAAACAATCAGTACCTGTAAAAACAACAATAGTAAAAAAAGAACCAATAGAGCGTGCCATTGATTATACGGTTACTTTAATCCCTTTTGAAGAAGTGCATTTAGCACCTTCAACACCCGGAAGAATTGAAAAAATAAATGTTGAAATCAGTGACCAGGTAAGTAAAGGGCAAGTTGTTGCACTAATGGACAGAACCAACCTTGAACAAGCAAGGATAAATTTATTAAAACTAGAAACAGATTATAAACGATTGGATACACTTATGAAAACAAAAAGTATTGCTGAACAGCAGTACGATCAGATAAAATCTGCATACGAGATGGCCAGATCCAGTTACCAGTTTCTTCTTGAAAATACCCGGTTAAAAGCACCTTTTTCTGGTGTTATATCAGGTAAATATTTCGAAGACGGGGAAATATATTCAGGAGTTCCTAACACAACAGCAGGTAAAGCAGCCATAGTCTCCATTGTACAAATTAATCAGCTTAAAGCTCTTATTGGGATATCTTCAAACTATTTTCCCTTGATAAATATTGGTATGAAAGCTGATGTAAAATCTGAAATATATCCCGATTTATCGTTTAAAGGAGAAGTTTACAGGGTTTATCCAACGATAGATAATGCTACAAAAACTTTTACTGTAGAAGTAAAGGTTCAAAATGACAATTTGAAATTACGCCCCGGGATGTTTTCAAAAGTTCAACTGAACCTGGGAAAAGGGCAGGCAATACTTGTTCCAACAATTGCTTTAATTAAGCAAACCGGTACCAATGACATGTATGTTTTTCTAAATAAAAATAATATGGCAGTTAAACAACTTGTTAAAATGGGCCGTATTATCGATGACAATACTGAAATTCTGGAAGGTATTCGCGAAGGTGATGAGATTATAGTCGTAGGGCAAAATAAACTTGAAAACCAAACCCCTATAACTGTTATTAAATAGCATACATGCAATGTTAGAAAATTAATTGATTAAAAAACAAAATTATGAGTCTATATAGCACCGCAGTTAAAAAACCCGTAAGTACCATCATGATTTTCATCGGGGTGGTGATTTTGGGGTTATATTCATATTTTCAGTTACCCGTGGATTTTTTCCCCAAGATGGATCCACCCTATATTTCTGTCATAACATTCTATTCAGGAGCTAATGCAGCCGATGTGGAACAAAACATCACCCGAAAACTGGAAGATAGCTTTGGATCACTTACCAACCTTAAAAACATGACATCCACATCAAAAGATAACATATCTGTTGTAATGTTAGAATTTGAGTGGGGAGCCAACTTAGATGAGGCAACAAATGAAGTAAGGGATGCCGTGGGTTTGGCAGAACGAAGTTTGCCCGACGAAGTGGAAAGTCCGACTATTTTTAAGATAAGTACCAGCATGATACCCGTTTTGATGTTTTCAATCACTTCGGATGAAAGCTATGCCGGGATTAAAGATATTCTGGATGACAGACTGATTCAACCATTAAACCGCATCGAGGGTGTTGGAAACATAATTCAAATGGGAGCTCCGACAAGAGCCATTATGGTTGATGTTGATCCCCGGAAATTAGATGCTTATAACTTAACCGTTGAGCAGATTTCAGGAATTCTGACAGCCAATAACCTGAATTTACCTTCGGGGAATCTCGAGATGGGCAAATCGGATTTAGCACTCAGGCTCCAGGGAGAATTTGAAAATAGCGATGTTGTTAAAAATATAATCATTAGCAATTTCAATGGAAAAACGGTTTACCTTAAAGATGTTGCAACCGTTCACGACGGGCTGAAAGATGTTAAATCATACGAACGATCCAATGGAGAAAAAAGTGTTCGTGTTATGATTCAAAAGCAATCGGATGCAAATACGGTTACTGTTGCTAATAAAGTAAAGGAAAGCCTCGTTGATATTAAGAAAACTCTTCCCCCGGATATAAAAATCGAAACCCTCTTTGATACATCAATTAATACTACTGAATCAATAAATAATCTTTCAGAAACATTAATTTATGCCTTAATATTTGTTGTAGTTGTCGTGCTCTTTTTCTTAGGCCGCTGGCGGGCAACTTTTATTGTATCGCTATCTATACCTATTTCGCTTATCGCCGGGTTTATCTATATGTATTTATCTGGTGGAACCATCAATCTTATTACCCTTTCATCTCTTTCAATAGCAATAGGTATGGTTGTTGATGACTCTATTGTTGTACTCGAAAACATAACTAAAAAGTTAGAGCGGGGTGGTTTTGCACGCGAATCAGCTATTTATGGTACAAATGAAGTAAGCTTGGCTGTTATTGCATCTACGCTTACTATTGTTGCTGTATTTCTCCCATTAACCATGCTCGGTGGAATGACCGGCATTCTCTTTAAACCACTGGGTTGGGTTGTTACTATTACAATTGCTACATCTGTAATTGTTTCATTGACACTTGTGCCCATGTTAGCTTCTAAAATTTTAAGAACCAAAAGCCCAGATAAGAAAACCATAGGAGGTAAAATTTACTGGTTTTCACAAGATTTACTTGAAAAAATGGACAATATTTATGAGAAATCTCTTTCGTGGGCAGTTGGAAATCGATGGACTGTTATTATTATAGCAACTGTAATATTTATATCATCCTTGTTCCTTATTAATGTCGTTGGTACAGAATTTATGCCGGCTTCGGATAACGACCAAATATCAGCACAGGTAAAACTGGCACAAGGTACCAAACTTGACGAAACAATATTAACAGCTCAATATCTTGATTCTGTTTTTATAAATAAATATCCTGAAATTGAAATTATTTCTACCAGCGCGGGTTCCGGTGATGAAAACAGTTTGGCTGCCATTTTCTCGGAAACAGGTAGCATTAAATAATATTGAAGGAACCAAAGATGTTATAGTTAGTCGCGACAGAGAAAAGACCGAACTTCAATTAATTCTGGATAACGAAAAAATGACTTCTTTTGGTTTAAATACAGCAACAGTTGCAACGGCTATCCGAAATCGTATTAACGGTGTTACAGCTACAAAATATAAAGAAGACGGAAACGAATATGATGTAATAGTTCGTTACGACGAAAAATTCAGACAATCGACCGAAGATATTGAAAATATTAGCATTACAACGCCTCAAGGTAAAATAATTAAACTGGGTGAGATTACAAAACTCAAAAGCTTTTACTCGCCACCGAATATTGAAAGAGAAAACAAAGTGCGTGTAGTTACTGTGTCATCAGCTCTTTCAGGTTCAGATTTGGGTACTGTAAAAGCATCTCTTGAAGAAGAAATAGCAAAAATGGATATACCAAATAGTGTTTCTATAGAGTTTGGTGGTAGTGTAGAAGATATGCAAGAATCTTTTGGAAGTTTAATCATGCTCATATTACTATCTCTTGTTTTAGTTTATATTGTTATGGCTTCGCAATTTGAATCGCTGACAGAACCATTTATAATCATGTTTTCAATTCCTTTTGCACTAACTGGTGTATTAATTACTCTGTACATATTTAATTCCACGATTAATATCATTTCATTAATCGGGATAGTGATGCTTATTGGTATCGTGGTTAAAAATGGTATTGTGCTGGTTGACTATACAAACCTGCTGGCAGATAAAGGTTATTCATTAAAACAAGCAGTTATTGCAGCAGGCCGTTCCAGATTAAGGCCAGTACTTATGACTTCCTTAACTACAATCCTTGCAATGATCCCCATGATAGCAAGTAGTACAGGTAGTGGCTCTGAAATGTGGAAACCTATGGGAATTGCTATTTTTGGAGGATTAACTTTCTCTACTTTGGTTACATTACTATTAATTCCTACCATTTATACAATTTTTGGTGTTGGTAAAATAAACAGAGCAAGAAAAAAAGCTTTAAATAATTAAATTAAAACATATCAAATGAAAGCAGTATTTATTTCATATAATCAATCACTAACCGAAATGGTTCAGCTTACTTTAGACAACCTTGCTATTAAAGGATATACTCAATGGACAGATATAAAGGGTTGTGGAACCGATAAAGGTGAACCACACGAAGGTTCACATACCTGGCCCGAATTGAATAATGCACATTTAACCATTATTGAAGACGAAAAAGTAACTCGTTTACTTGAACGGTTAAATGCATTAAACACAGAAGTCGAGAAACAGGGTTTAAGGGCATTTGTGTGGAATATTGAAAATACAATATAGACACCTGATTCAACCCAATTGTTTAAATATCTTACAATTTCATAAATAAACTTAATCACGATTGGAATAAACTTCGATCGTGATTAAGTAAAATTACTAAAGAAAGAAAGAAATGAATGAATTATTAACCTGTATTTCAAATCTTTTTAAAAAATATGGCATAAAAAGCGTTACAATGGATGATATTGCCAGAGAGCTTGGCATATCCAAAAAAACACTTTATCTCCATTTTGAGAATAAAAATGATATTGTAGATAAAGTTGCACAGTTTGAGATTAAAAATGAATTCGACGAACTTAACAAACTCTACACTGAAAAAGAACATATTATTGACCAGTTGCTGGCAATTAGTAAATATTTAGTTGAAAAAATCTGTAAAACCAATTCTTCAATATTATATAGTATGAGTAAATACTATCCTCAGATTTTAGAAGAAACGATGGGCAAAAGAAAGAAACACATAATTGATCTTATAACAAATAACTTTAATATTGGAGCAAAACAAGGTTTTTACAGAAAAGAGCCGGATTTCGAAATCATCCTTTTTTTTTATTCGTTTCTGCTGGATATCAAAAGTATTGACTGGTATAGCGACTGGTTTAAAATTGATCTCGAAAAAAAATTTAATACTATTTTCCTGTATCATATGCGTGCAATTGCAAGTAATGAGGGGATCGCATATTTAGAGAAACAATTCAATAAGCCCCAAATTAATTCTGAATCTCATATGGAGCAAACTAAAATGAAGATATAAAACCCGAAAAGGGTATTTGCTTTTCGCCGGTTATTTTAATGATAACAGATAAATGATTAAAATGTAAATAATGAATATTCAATATTTTAAATATAATTCTATAATAACATTTCTGTTTCTCTGCATATCATGCGATCTGTTTAACTTTAGTCCGCATGAAGTGCCATTTATCAGTGAAAACGAAAAGAATTTAAACACAAAAAATATCGGGAAAATTTCAGAAATAAATATAGCAAATACCGATAGTTTTTGTTTTGCTGTAATTGCCGATACTCATACTGAATATTCTATTCTTGAAGATGCAGTCAGGCAAATTAACAAAGACGAAAACATCCTTTTTGTTATTCATCTGGGCGATTTAACCGACGGCGGGCAATATAATGAATTTCACTGGACAAATGATAAAATGTCCAAACTTATTATTCCTTACATTATGACCATTGGAAATCACGATTACCTGTCAAACGGGAAATTAATTTATGACGAGATGTACAATTCTTCGTCGTTTACCTTCGCGTTTAACAAAACCAAGTTCGTTTGCTTCGATAATGTTATTTGGGAAAACAATAACACTTATCCCGATTTCAACTGGCTTAATAATAACCTTTCTGATTATAAATTTTATAATCATGTCTTTGTATTCTCACATATCCCGCCATTTTCAGACCAATTCGACGAATATTGCGAATCCGCTTTCAACAATATACTCGCGTCAAATAACGTGAAACTCTCTCTCCACGGGCATGTTCATTGTTACACGTTTGAACAACATTATAATTCCAATACATGGTACTTTACAGCCGACGATATAAAAGGGCGCAGCTATTATAAAATATCGGTAACCGATTCCGCCTTTAACGTTCAATCAGTACCATTTTAATATGAAAAAAATTGTGGCATATATCTTACTTATGTTCTTCGCCTCTTCTTATGCTCATGCTCAAGAGAAATTTATTCATAAAATAGGGCCCGACAATGTAAAAATCCAATTTGCAGGCAACATAGGTGTGGTTTCAACAGGAATTGGATACTCTCTTTTCTCAGATAAAATGCAATCCTGCCTGCTGTATGGTTTTGTTCCTGAATCCATTGGTGGCCAAGATATTCATACCATTGCAAGTAAAAACACTTTCAAACTTTTTGAGAAGTCTTTTACCCAATGCTTTTCATTAACACATTCCATAGGTTTTTCTTTAAACTATTCCATCACGAAAAACACATTTATATTCTTACCTAAACAATACCCCGATGACTATTATGCCCCAAATGCTATTCGTTTCGCTCCACTCTTTTCATTGAATTTCATTTACATAAACAAAAATATAAACCTGTTCAATAACTTGAATATCTATTTCGAAATAAGTACACTCGATAATTACCTGTGGTATTACATCAAAAGCAGGGCGTTTAATTTCTCCGATATATGGAACCTGGCAATTGGTACTACAATACCTTTGAAAAGGATATAGATATAAATCCGGGCAAAATCCCCTCCTTGCTGTAAATTGAAATGCTAACAGACATTTCAGTTTTAACAAAAACTCTTTAATCGTTATACTATAATGGATTAAGTAATCTTTGAAAGTTCACTCCTTTTATTTAATTTAGCGCAAATTTAAAAGTAGAACGCTTCTAAATCCTCAGTAAAACCATTACTTGGAGCAAAATATAATAATCAGAAAAATACTTGAAATTCTCTATATTTATGAATAAAGAATATCGAATTTTAAATTTCGAATTTAAACAACCCAATAAGTCCAAGAAACTAATTATTCGATACTCAATATTCTTCCTTTGCTTAATTTTCTCTGGTTGTTCAAATCCCTATAAAAACTCAACCCAAACTGCATATCCTGAGAAAAACATAAAAATTATTCCCTATTCCCTGCCCCATACCGATAAGACAATAATTTACAAAACAGATATAACATTCTACAAAAATAATTTCGGAGGTTTACTCATACTAAAAAAAATAGAAGAAAACAATTACCGAATTGCCCTTACAACACAATTCGGACTTAAAATTTTTGATTTTGAATTAAACCGGGGAAAGCTACATGTTGTTTCCTGTATTGAGCAACTGAATAAAAAAATAATCATTAAAACGTTTGAAGATGATTTTAATTTATTGTTGATACAAAACAAATTTGAAACAATTTCCGAGCTTCAAAATCAAGAATCAGAATCCAGGGTTTGGCTATTAAAATCAGGGAAATTCAACTATTATTATAAGCAAAAAAAATCATCAAATTATATAGATAGTATAGGTAAAAGAAAACGGAATTCTGAAAAAATATCTGTAGGTTTGTGTAACTATCAAAACGAGTTGCCGGGTGAAATAAAGTTGAATCACAGCAATATAAAGTTAAAAATGAATTTAAAACTTATTCAATAAGCATGTTACTTAACGATTTTTATAAATTAACCAATATGAATAAAATTGATGCTGAAAATAGTACAGCATTTATTGAACTTAACAAGAACCATGAAATTTACAAGGGACATTTCCCTGGAAATCCTGTTGTTCCAGGGGTTTGCCTTACTCAATTGATTAAGGAAGTAATGGAAACTATTGAAAAAAAAGAATTAATGCTTGTATCTGCCGATTATATAAAGTTTATGGCCATTGTTAACCCTGAAATAAACAATAATCTTCAAATAGATTTAAAAATTAAAAATAAAGAAGATTACACGATTCAGGTTACCAGTGAAACTCACTTCGGAACAACTGTTTTTTATAAGTTTAAAGGGATTTTTAAAGCCAAATAAGTTTGCAGATGATTGAAGCAGTTGAGAAATATAAGGGATTTTTTAAAGAGAAAAAGTGTTGTGTTATTATTCCAACATACAATAACCATAAAACACTGGCTTCAGTTATAAATGGAGTATTTGAATATACCAATCAGATTATTGTTGTAAACGATGGTTCTACCGACTCCACACCGGATATATTAAATACATTTAATTATCTTGACATTGTAAGTTATCCTAAAAACAAAGGAAAAGGATATGCCTTGCGAAAAGGGTTGCGTTTTGCATGGAACAAAGGTTATAAATATGCAATTACAATTGATTCCGATGGCCAGCATTACGTGAGCGATCTGCCTAAGTTTATTGAAAAACTGGACGAATCACCAAATGCCATTATTATTGGCAGCCGAAACATGAATCAATCGAGTGTTCCAGGTAAAAGCAGCTTCGGACACAAATTTTCAAATTTCTGGTTCCGCTTCGAAACAGGAATAAATGCACCCGATACCCAATCAGGGTTTAGATTGTATCCTCTGGAACCACTGAGTAAAATGATTTTTTTCACCCGCAAGTACGAATTCGAGATTGAAGTTATTGTTCGTGCTGCATGGAAAGGCGTTGATGTTACTTCTGTTCCAATTCAGGTTTATTACGCTCCAAAAGAAACACGTGTTTCGCACTTTAGGCCTTTCAGAGACTTTACCCGTGTAAGTATTTTAAATACCCTGTTGGTTTTTTATGCTCTTCTAATTGTTAAGCCATTTAAGTTTGTCCGAAGCCTGAATAAAAAAAATATTAAGGAGTTTTATCGTAAGCAGATATTGCAGAACGAAGAACCCAATCATAAAATTGTTTTTGCATTAATGCTTGGTTTATTTATGGGTGTTGCTCCTGTTTGGGGTTATCAAATGCTAATTGCTTTCGGCATTGCTCATCTCTTAAAACTCAACAAGGTAATCGTTATTGTTGCTTCAAACATTAGTATTCCTCCAATGATTCCAATAATACTATTTGCCAGTTTTAAAACCGGCGGATTATTTATTGAAGCAAACAAATTAAGTTTAAAGTATAACTCAGATATTAATCTGGATATGATAAAAGATAATATTCTTCAGTATATTGTTGGCAGTTTGGTATTTGGAGTTATTTTAGCCCTATTTACCGGAGTTATTGCTTTTGTTTTATTATCCATTTTTAGAAAAGGGCCACAACTGCAAGAAGAATTTGTAAAACCATAACCGGATTAAAAATCAACGAACATGTCAGATTTTAGTACGTATCTTTTCGATAAATTTCAAAAATTCAGAATAGTTTTTATTCTGTTCATTCTAGCGATTTTTGGGTTATCCGTTTTTTTCGCATCGAAAATCAGGTTCGAAGAAGATATATCTAAAATGTTGCCTTCCGACAAGAACATTGATAAAATTACTTTGGTTTCTCAGAATCTGAATTTTGCTGATAAACTCATTATCAATATTTCTCTAAATGACACAAACCTGGTTCCTCAACCAGATAAGTTAATTGAATTTGGTGATAAAATAAATTCGGAACTTACAAAACTTCAGCCATCATTCATAAAAGATATTACATACGAAGTATCAGAGAATATTATTTATGATGTTTACGATATTTATTTAAATAATCTCCCTGTATTTCTTGAAAAGAGTGATTATTCAAAACTTGATAGTCTGATTACCGAAACGGCAATCAACAATGCTATAAAAAATAATTTCAAAACATTGATTTCGCCTGCCAGCATGGTAATGAAACAGTTTGTAATTAAGGACCCGCTTCATTTTGCACCAATTGCTTTAAACCGGTTAAATAATTTCCGAATCGACGAAAATCACGAAATAAAAAATGGAAGAATTTTTACAATTGATAAAAAGAACCTTACCTTATTTGTAACATCTGCTTACCCTTCTGCTGAAACAAAACATAATGGATTATTGATTAAACAACTTGATAAAATCGTTGATAGTCTTGAAATCTCATCGAATAACGAGATAAAGATTCAATATTATGGTGCTGCAGCAGTAGCTGTTGGAAATGCAAACAGAATAAAAAAAGATATTTCGATTACTCTTTCAATTGCACTTGTAGGATTGATTGTTTTTTTAAGTTTGTTTTTTAGAAAAAAGAGTATTTTCTTTTTGATATTCTTACCTGCATTATTTGGTGGAATTATAGCTGTAGCATTATTATTTCTATTTAAAGGAAAAGTATCGGTCATTTCATTGGCATTTGGCTCTGTTTTACTTGGAATAACCGTCGATTTCTCATTGCATTTATTTTCTCATCTAAAAAGTATTGGTTCTATACGGAAAGTGATTAGCGACATTGCTTTACCTGTATTGGTAAGCAGTTCAACAACTGGGGCTGCATTTCTTTGTTTATTGTTTGTGAGTTCACGTGCTTTACAGGACATGGGAATATTTGCAGCAATTGCTGTATTTGTTGCCGCTGTTTTTTCAATAACTGTGTTGCCCCATTTAATTAAGACAAATAAGAATCAGAACTTTATTCAACCCAAAAAGAATGTACTTGAAAGATTTACATCCTATTCATTTGAAAAAAATAAGTACATTCTCTTCTTTATAATTGCTTTTACTATTTTGGCTTTGTTTTTTTCGAACAAACCTACTTTCGATGATAATATGGATAATATGAATTATCTGTCAGACGAACTTAGGCAATCGGAAAAAGACTTAAATAAAACATCACAGGTTACTCTTAAATCAGTATATCTGGTATCAACAGGAAAAAATTTACAAGAAGCTCTTCAAAACTCTGAGCAAATAATCCCTGAAATAGAAAATCTAAAAAATCAGAAAATAATTAATCAATATACATCTGTTAATTCAATCCTTATATCCGATTCTCTACAAATTGAAAGAATAAAATATTGGAATAATTACTGGACTCCGGAAAAGAAGGAAAACATCAAAAAGAATATTTTAAAATCGGGAGCACAATTCAAATTTAAGGATGACGCATTTACCAGTTTCTTTAACCTTTTTGAAAAAGAATATAAACCTGTTCAAAAATCTGAACTTGGTAACTTGTACTCTCTTTTTATAAGTGATTATATTACTGAACATGACAGTATTACAACGATTGTAAGTATAATTAAATCCGAAGAAGATTCAAAACCAGCTATTTACGAAACCTTTGAAAATCATAGCAATACAATTGTTTTTGACAAAAAATTCATGACAAGCAGCTTGGTTAAAGCATTGAAAAATGATTTGAATCTGCTTGTAAGTTTATCACTGCTTGTTGTGTTTCTTATTATACTTCTCTCTTTCGGAAGGATTGAAATTGCTCTCATTACCATTACTCCAATGATTATTAGCTGGATTTGGACTTTGGGAATCATGGGAATGTTTGGTATTCATTTTACCATTTTTAATATTGTAATCTCAACATTTATTTTTGGTTTGGGTGATGATTACAGCATTTTTATCATGCAGGGTTTGATACAGGAATATAAATACGGAGAAAAAAATGTAGATTCATTTAAAACATCCATTCTGTTATCTGTAATAACCACATTAACCGGTATTGGTGTTTTAATTTTTGCAAAACACCCGGCTTTACGGTCAATTGCCTTGCTTTCAATTATTGGTATTGTATCTGTAATAGTTATTTCTTACACATTAATTCCTGTTTTATTTAACGTATTTCTTTTAAACCGAAAGAAAAAAGGAAAAATTGCTTATTCATTACAAGAAGTTATAAACTCAATTATTGCATGGAGTATTTTTATTGGAACATCCATAATAGTTACCATTTTCGGATTTATTCTTTTTAAAATCTTTAGAATTAAAAGTGAACGCATAAAAATGATTTTCAATTATTCAATTGTTGCATCATCGGCATTACTTTTCTACGGAATGTTTAATATCCGAAAACGAATTATAAATCCGAACAAAGAAAAACTAAATAAACCAGCAGTAATAATTTGTAATCACCAATCGCACATCGACTTAATTTACAACTTGCAGTTTTCGCATAAACTTGTAATTCTTACAAATGACTGGGTTCAGAAAAGTAAAATTTACGGAAAAATAGTTCAGATGGCCGAGTTCTACCCAGTGTCTGAAGGTTATGAAAAGCTATTACCAAAACTGCGAGAGAAGGTTAAAGAAGGTTATTCAATATTGGTTTATCCGGAAGGTACTCGTTCTGCAGATTTAAAGATGAAACGTTTCCACAAAGGAGCATTTTATATTGCTGAAAATCTTAATCTTGACATTTTACCAATAATCTTCCACGGAACCGGCTATTGCATGACTAAAGGCGATGACTTACTAGTTAAAAACGGGACTATTTATGTTCGGTATCTCAACCGGATTAATCCTGATAATAAAGAATATGGAGAAAACTATACCGAGCGGGCAAAAAATATTGGAAAATATGTTCGTGGAATTTATAACCAGATGCGAATTGAAATTGAAGATACAAAATACTACCGCGATAAACTGATTAAGAATTACATATACAAAGGGCCTGTTTTGGAGTGGTATTTAAAAGTAAAACTGAAGCTCGAGAATAATTACGAGTTATTTAACAAATTGATACCGCGAAAAGGCAAGATTTATGATATTGGCTGCGGTTATGGTTACCTTTCGTATATTCTTCATTTTGTTTCAGATGAACGAATAATCACCGGAATAGATTACGATGATGAAAAAGTACTGGTTGCTAATAATTGCCCATCGAAAAACGAAAAAATAAACTTTGAATGTGCCGATATTACAAAATATCAATTTGAACCGGCCGATGTTTTTCTTTTAAGCGATGTTTTACATTATATTCCTGTAAAGCAACAAGAAGAAGTTATTTCAAATATGGTTAATAACCTGAATGATAATGGAATAATAATTATCCGTGATGCAAATACAAAACTTAAAGAACGTCATAAAGGAACTAAGTTTACAGAGATTTTCTCAACAAAAATCTTTGGATTTAATAAAACAGCCGACGAATCGAAACAGTTGTATTTTGTTTCTTCTGATGATATTATAGATATGTTTAAAAAACACAACATGGATGTGGAAATAGTTGATCAGACAAAACACACATCGAATGTTGTATATATAATTAAGAAGAAGTAATTATGCCGAAGATGCTGTAAAAAATGTCAAAGTACGATGTTGTAATAATAGGTAGCGGTTTAGGCGGATTGCTTTGCGGAACAATTCTGAGCAAGGAAGGTAAATCTGTTTGCATTCTCGAAAAACACCATCAACTTGGCGGAAATCTTCAGACTTTTAAACGTGATGGGAAAATATTTGATACAGGCTTTCATTACGTAGGTGGATTAAATGAAGGCCAGAATCTACATCAGTATTTCAAGTACTTTGGTTTAACTGGCAAACTCAGGCTTGAGCGTTTGGACCTGAACAGCTTCGATAAAATTGGCTTTAAAGGTAAAGAATATTCATTTGCCCAGGGCTTTGATCGTTTTGTTGAAATATTAACCAATGATTTTCCTTCAGAAAAAAATGCATTGATTGCATATAAAAAGAAGATTAAAGAAGTATGTAACCACTTTCCTTTATATAACCTGAAACCCGTACATGATTTAAGCTCTGAACAAAAATATCTTGAGCAAAGTATAGGTTCCTTTTTAAACTCTGTAACATCGAACAAAACTTTGCAGAATGTTTTAGCAGGAAACAACCTTCTTTATGCCGGAACACCCGATAAATCATCTTTAGCAATGCATGCATTAATTGCAAACTCATTTATTGATGGTGGAACATACCGATTTGTTGATGGAAGCTCACAATTAGCTGATCAACTGGTTAATATCATTGAACAAAATGGCGGTGTTTTAAGAAAGAACAGCGAAGCAGTAAATTTTACAATCGAAAATGATAAAATAAAATCTGTTCAACTAAAGAATGGAGAACAAATTGAAGGAGGTCGGTTTATTTCGGCTATTAATCCGCATGCAACACTCCAAATGGTTAATTCAGATTTAATCCGAAAATCGTATCGCGAACGAATAAATGAGCTTGAAGAAACCATTTCATCGTTTATTCTTTTTGTATCGTTTAAACCCGATTCATTTAAATATTTGAAATCCAATTATTATCATTTTAACGAAGATACTGTCTGGACAATTTCAAGCTACAATCCGGAGAAATGGCCACAGAACTATATGTTTTTAACACCTCCGTCAGGTAATTCAAACGAATTTGCTGAAACTGCAACCGCCATAACATACATGAAATACGAAGAGGTACAACAGTGGGAAAATACAAAATCGGGCAATCGTGGAGCAGATTATGAAGAATTCAAGAAACAAAAAGCAGAAAAGTTAATTGAACAGGTTGAACTAAATCACCCGGGATTTAAAAAGAGTATTCATAAATATTATACATCGTCTCCTCTAACCTACCGTGATTATACAGGAACAAGAAATGGTTCATTGTATGGAATAGTACATGATTGTAACAACCTGTTAAAAACAACAATACCGGCAAAAACAAAAATTCCAAATTTATTGTTTACTGGTCAGAATATCAATTTACATGGTGCATTGGGAGTTACTGTCGGTTCTGTTATGACTTGTTCTGAGATTCTGGGAATGGAATATTTAATACAAAAAATGAATCATGCTTAGATTAAAAAAACTTGGTAAAGCATTGTTAAAAACTATAGCAATAATTGCTATTATAGTTTTAATATTGGTAATTATTTTTAAAATCACTACCAAAATCAGTCCTCCCGGTATTCACGATTCCGAGTTGGAAAACCTGCAAATCACCCGGGCTGATTCTAATTTCTGTTATCTAAAAGATAACTGGCTGCAAAAGAACAGTCATGGGCTTTGGGAAATGTATATCGAAGGAAATGACTACGAGCGTGGTATTATCAATGGAAAATTAACTAAAAACCTGATTTACAAACAGGAAAATGCGTTTATAAATCAGATTAAAGTGATGATTCCTTCTGAATCGTATCTTAGATTTCTAAAAAACTTTCTTGCCTTTTTTAACCGCAATATTGATAAACACGTTATTCCCGAGTATCAAAACGAAATTTATGGTATTTCTCAATCTGCATCCCGTCAATTTGATTTTATAGGGTCAAATTATCACCGTATATTAAATTACCATGCCGCCCACGATATTGGCCACGCCTTGCAAAACCTGAATCTGGTTGCTTGCACAGCTTTTGCCGGATGGAATTCATACTCAGAAGATAGTTCGCTGATTATTGGTAGAAACTTTGATTTTTATGTGGGTGATGAGTTTGCCGAAGATAAAATCATCATGTTCTGTAATCCTGAAAAAGGACACAAATTTATGATTGTTACCTGGGGCGGAATGATTGGGGCTACATCAGGAATGAACGACCAGGGGCTTACAGTAACATTAAATGCTTCAAAATCGGAAATCCCTTTTGGAGCTGCAACACCTATTTCCCTTGTTGCTCGTGAAATTTTACAATACGCATCAAACATTGAAGAAGCTTATGAAATAGCCCGAAAACGTAAAACCTTTGTATCTGAATCTTTATTTATCGGCTCTGCAATAGATGGGAAAACAGCAACTATTGAAAAATCGCCCGACAAACAGGCTTTATTTGCTGCAAGTAATGAATTCATTATTTGCAGCAACCACTTTCAAAACCCTGAAATGCAAATACCTGAGATTTTAAGGGCAAATACTTCTGATTATGCAACATTATACAGGTTTAAACGGGTTGAAGAGCTAATTAAACAAAATCCCGGGCTAAATGTAAATTCTGTTGCAGAAATATTACGTGATCAAAAGGGTTTAAATGATAAAAACATTGGAATGGGTAATGAGAAAGCAATTAACCAACTTATTGCACATCATTCAATTATATTTAAACCGGAAGAATTAAAAGTTTGGATATCAACATCGCCATTTCAATTGGGAGAATTTGTTTGTTACGATTTAAATAAGGTATTTAATCAATTTAAGGGCATTAAAGAACACCAGGTAATTACTGAACCAGAATATACTATTCCTGCTGATAGTTTCTTAAATACCGTTAATTATGAAGATTTTAACCGTTTTAAAGAGATTCGGAATCAAATTCAACATTCAATTAAAATAAATAAAAAACAAATTGAAGGCGAAGAATCCCTGTTTAATGAGCTCATTGAATTAAATCCTGAGTTTTTTGAAACCTATGTTTATTTAGGTGATTATTATAATCATTTTAAAATAGTTGATAAAGCCATTTTGGCTTATAAAAAAGCTCTTACGAAAGAAATTCCAAATATGTATCAGGCAGAAAGTATTCAATCAAAGATTGATGAAATAACTAAATAATATTGTTTGCCTGAATATTTAATTATTCTATTCATCTTAAATATCTTATTTTTGCCAACATTAAAAAACAAATAAATAACATGAGCATTTCTAATATTATTAAAGGTTTTATAATTATTCTGCTTTTACAATCATGTACAAGCAGCTTAAATACTTCAAAGCAATCAGAAAATGCAGAAGCTGCATATAAAGCTGGTAATTATGAAACCGCGTTAACCATATCTGAACAAGAAATTGAAAGTCGCGAAAACAAAGGTAAAAAAGCTATTGGCCCCGTTTACGTTAGTGCCGGAAAATCTGCTCTTGCTTTGGGACAAAACGATAAAGCCAGAAATTATCTTGAAACAGCCAGGGAGATAAAATTTTCATCACCCGAAATGTATGAATCATTAGCCAAAGTTTACAAAAACATTGATAACCTATCCAAAGAAATAACTGCGCTTGAAGCCTACCGTAAGTTTTATCCTCAGGGAGAAAAAACAGGTAATATCAATATCCGCTTATTTGAAACCTACGTTGAGAGTGAAAATTGGGATTTAGCTGTTAAATTATGGCCAGAAATTGAATCTCAGGCTCAATCCAACGTTAATCTGCTTGCCGGATATCTTATCGTTAATAAAAATCTGGAAAATTCAGCAGTTTGTGACAAGCTTGCCCAGCAAATTTTAAAATTGGATGCATCTAACGTAACCGCCCTGGAATGGTATGCCGAAAAATATTACTGGAAAGCAGAAAATCTTTACCTTTCAGAAATGAAAGCATATAAGGCAAAAAGAACCCAAAGCCAGTACAACAAATTGCTTAAAGCCTTAGAAGTGGTATATCCCGACTTTAGGAAATCCCGTGATTATTACCTCAAATTATACAAAATTAAACCCAAAGCAGATTACGCCAAATACCTGGGCAATATATACACACGCTTGGATGATAAAGAAAAAGCGGATTATTATAATAATAAGGCAAAGTAATTCTAAGATTGTTTCAGCCACAAACACTAAAAATTACACCTTGTTTTTTGATGCTTTTAAATTTAAGATGCTAAATTTGGAGTTTGTTTAAAAATACTACCATGCATATTTTTCCGGAAGATATTGACTACAAGTCAACAGAAGAAATAAGAAAATACCAGGAAGAGAGATTAACCGAGCTGCTTCAATATGTAACCCAGAACTCAAAGTTCTACCAGAATCTCTTCAAAAAGCATAAAATAGGCATTCATGATATAAAAACCATTGATGACCTTAAAAAGCTCCCTTTTACAACAAAAGACGATCTTTACGAGTACAATGAAGATTTTATTTGTGTAAACAGGAATAAAATTGTTGATTACATTACAACTTCCGGAACCTTAGGCGATCCTGTTACTTTTGCATTAACCGATGCCGATTTAGAACGCTTAGCATACAACGAGTGCATTTCATTTAAATGCTCCGATGGTTCATCTGATGATATTTACCAGTTAATGGTTACACTCGACCGACGATTCATGGCCGGATTAGCATATTTTTTAGGTATTAAGAAAATGGGTGCAGGAATGGTACGGGTTGGTAATGGAATGATCGAATTACAATGGGATACCATTTTGCGAATAAAACCGAATGCGTTGGTTGCCGTTCCTTCGTTTATTCTTAAATTAATTGAATATGCCGAAGCAAATGGCATCGATTATAAAAATTCAAGCATTAAAAAAGCAATATGCATAGGCGAAGCACTTCGTAATCCGGATTTTAGTTTAAACACGCTCGGACAACGAATCAAAGACAAATGGGATATTAAACTCTATTCAACTTATGCTTCAACAGAGATGAGTGCTGCTTTTGCCGATTGTGGTCAGGAAAATGGAGGCCATCATCATCCGGAACTATTAATTGCCGAGTTCGTTGATGAACATAATAAACCGGTTAAAGAAGGAGAAGCAGGTGAACTGGTAGTTACTACGCTTGGAGTCGAAGGAATGCCTTTAATCCGGTTTAAAACCGGTGACGTTGTACAACATTTTAATGGCAAATGCAAATGTGGAAGAAATACCTTGCGGCTTGGCCCGGTTATCGGACGTAAAAAAGAAATGATTAAATATAAAGGAACATCATTATATCCACCAGCTTTGTATGATATTTTAAATGAAATGGACTTTGTTGAGAACTATGTTATTGAAGTATCAACAAACCAGATTGGTACTGATGATATTCTTATTCACATTGCAACCAACGGGTATAACAGGCCCGCTGATTTTGAAAAAATTATTAAAGACCATTTCAGGGCAAAATTAAGAGTTGCTCCAACAATCAGCTTCGAAACCAATGAACAAATCAATAAAATTAAATACCAGGAAATAAAAAGAAAACCTGTTGTATTTATTGATAAGCGGAAGAACTAGAGATTGTTTTAGTATTTCTTGAAAACGAGAGCTGCATTATGTCCGCCAAAAGCAAATGAATTGCTTATTGCTACTTTAACATCCTGTTTTCGGGCATTGTGAGGTACATAATCGAGATCCAATTCGGGGTCTGGTTCATCCAGGTTGATTGTAGGAGGAATAATTCCGTCTTTTATAGAAAGAATGGTAATAATACTCTCTATTGCGCCTGCTGCACCTATAGTATGTCCAATCATCGATTTGGTAGAAGATATCGGGACTTTATATGCATACTCACCAAAAACCTTTTTTATAGCTTTTGTTTCGTACATATCGTTTAACATGGTTGAAGTACCATGTGCATTAATATAATCAATTTCATTTGGTGCCAAGCCTGCATTTTTCAATGCCAATTCCATTGTTTCTGCCATTCCTTCACCATCGGGTTTGGGTGCCATAATATTGTACGATTCATTTAAAAATGCATAATTTGCCATTTCGGCGTAAATTTTTGCATTTCTTGCTTTTGCATGTTCTTCCGACTCAAGAATCATGATTCCGGCTCCCTCACCTATTACAAACCCATCGCGGTTTTTAGAGAACGGGCAACTGGCTTTTTCTGGTTTATCATTTGCCAGAGAAAGAGCATAAAGCTCATTGAATCCTTCAATTTCTTCCTTATTTAGAATGGAATCGGCTCCACCAACAATCATCATATCGGCCCTGCCTGCTTTTATCATATCAAATCCAAGAGCTATAGCATAAGCCGATGAAGAACAAGCCGATGATGTAGTAAAGTTTGGGCCTTCAATATTGTATCGCATACCAATCCATGCCGACATGGCATTATTCATGCGTTTTATAATTAAGTTTTTTGAATCGGTTCCCTGTTCTGTTGATGAATCTCCAGTATTAACTACACCTATAATTACACCAACTCTTTTTTTATCAATATTTTCGAAATTTATCCCGTGTTTCTCAACAGCTTCAATAGCACAAACATAACACATTTGTGTTACACGGGTCATTTGTTTTGAAATACGTTTTTTTATTATTTCTTCAGCTTTTTCAGAAAATCCTGCAGGAAGTTCAGCCGCAATCTGGGTTTGATTTTGTGATGCATCAAATAAACTAATCCGTTTTACCCCGCTCTTACCTCCGGTAATATTTTTCCAACTTTCTTCCCAATCCAGCCCTAAAGCATTAAGCATATTAAAACCGGTAACTACTACTTTGTTAGCCATTTAATAATCAATCGTTTACAATACAAATAATTTTGGCTCCAAAAATAGTAAATATATTTTGAATTTATTATGATGAATCTTTTATTAAATATCTTTTTTATAAAATTATTCCGCAAAATTCATGTAACGCTTTTTTTAATGCATAGCTATTTATTTGAAACTCTTTAGAAAATTGATTAAATGTGAAATAGGTGTGCTCAGATATTTTCTTCAGAATTTCTTTTTGAATTGATTCTGAAATTATAACATCGTGCTTAGCTTCATTATAAAACAAATAGTTTCCCTGTCCCGACAAACTGTGTTTTCTATGTAAAAGTTCATTCACTATGGGTTCATATTTCTTTTTATCAGAATCCATTAATGAATAATTCATGACCGCGTTATACATGGTATTATGACCAACCTGATCCATCATTTCAAATAATCCAAAATCAGGAATTACTTGTTTTGCAATTTCATCAACTTGCTTATAATTGATTTTATATTCTTTAACTATTTCAAAGGCTTTAATTTGAATTTGCAGTAAAAACCGGTTTAAAATAAATGCATTCGATTCACTTTGTTCTATGTAGTTTTTTTTAATAGTCCCGGCAAATAACCTAAGGCTTTCCCTGGTTAGTTCGTCTGTAGAATCAGAGAAAATAAGTTCAATTATATTTTTAAAAGCCAGGGGATAAAAAAAATGAATTCCTGCCAGCCTGTTTTTTCTTTTAATTTCCTGCCCTAACTGCGATGGAAGAATGGATGATGAATTAGAAGTTATAATGCATGATGGTTTTGTAATCAGATCAAGTTGTTTTATGATTTCATTTTTAACCTGTTGTTCTTCAATAACAGTCTCAATAATTAAGTCACAATCAGATAAATCGTTTAAATGAGTTGTAATCCTGTAATTGTTCCTTAAATCAAAAATTTCTTTGCTAATAATTCCATGCTTTAATTGCCTGTTCACTTTTTTACGAAATGTTTCGTGAAGAATTTCTCTGTGCTCAGAATTTCTGGTAAACCAAATGAAATGATGGTTGAATTCTGATAAATAATTAAAAATATCTGAACCCATTTTCCCGCTTCCGATTATTCCAACCTGCTGAATTTTATTCATGGTTTTAAGGTTAAATTTTAATCTAAAATAAGAATAAGTTTTAAAAAAGAAAAGCTGCTCTAAAAAAAGCAGCTTTTAACGATTTGATTTTATGTTATAAACTTATTTTGTGGTTTTTACTTTTTTTGTTTTGCTGAATAAACCAAATTTCAATGAAGCATTTACTGCAAGATTTGATAATTCATCGTTGCTATTATCCAGATAATCCATCTCGGAAAACTGAACCATTCTGTATGAAGCTCCTAAATCAAACCGCATAAATTTTGTAAGATTTAATTCAAGATTTATACCTGGTTCAACCACAAAGAAAGCTGAACTTTCGTAAGTATTAAAATCATCCCATGTAAAATTATCCTCATCAATTATAATATCCTTATAAAGACTGACACCACCACCACCAACAAGAACAGGAATAGTAAAATGGAATGCTTTATTTCCAAAAAGGGTATATTCTAAAACCAACCCGCCATAACCAAAACCAATTTTAGCATTATCATTTATCGCAGGGTTATCGGTTAAATCAACTATATGTTCAGTAGTTAACCCATATCCGCCTAAACCTATTGAGAATTTATCATTAAAAATAATTCCCATTCTTCCTCCCATTAAGAATCCATAACCATCTTTGCCACTACCATCGTTAATAATCGTTCCTTTTAATTCAGGGGATATAAAAACGCCTGAAAATTTAAGATGTTTACCTGTAATAAGAGTTTTCATTTCGTCTTTTGGTTCTTCTTGTGCAAAACCAGCCTGTACAAATAAGGCTAATAAAATAAGTATAAGAATTTTTTTCATAGTTGTAATGTGTTTATTAATAATCTGTTTCTATTTTAATCGATTCATTTTATAACAAGACAAAATAAAAACATAAATCGTGCCAAACTAATAATACTTTAACACATAACCTGCCTGCATAAATTTACTAACTTCTGTTACAAAACTCAATATCAAATCGTTATTTTTTAATTTTTCTTCGTGCAAAATTCTGTCAATCGAGATAAAAGCCATTGGCGGACCCGCGTACCCCATACTCGACATTTTAGTATAAAGTTTTTCTCTTTGAATATTGAGTTCGCCACACTCATCCATAATTAATTCCGAGATATGCTTAGATGGGAAATTAACCTGGAAAAATCGTATATCTTTTAAATTAATTGGATATTTACCAAGCATTCTTTTTAACCCTTTAATAAACACACTTCCATCTTCGTCGTGAAAGTGTGCGCGAAGTTGTTCGTTGAACATCTGTCCCAGGTGGTGATATGCTAATTCATATTCTTTTTTAGGGTTCATCCAGTATGCAGGGCGGTGATTTAGCATTGCAGAAGGTTTTTTACCACCAATGGACTCCATATATGTGTTTTCTACGAATAACCCGTTTGATTTTTTATCAGTTGCCTGTAAAATCAATGCTCCTGCCCCATCGCTTAAAAAATACCGTAAAAACAATTCCTCTTTTTTTACAAGTGCCTGGTTATAATATTCTGCACGTAATTCCGACGACGACATGCTCGAAGAAATAACCAAAGCATTTTTATACCTCCCTGATCGGATAAAATCGCTCGCGACCAATAAAGCCTTGTATGCAGATGTACAATTGGCATGAATAGATAGCTCTCCACATTGTTCAATGCCGAGTGCTTCCTGAATCCGAACAGAAGCTGTAGGCATCTGATCCTGATGAGCGCTTCCATATACAATCAAATCAATATCTGTAGCTTTTAACCCGGCTGATTCAAGTGCTTTTTTCGCGGCCTTAACCGACATGGTAATGTTATCATCAGTATATTCTCTGGTTACCGGATCAATTGCATAATGATAATACTCCACTTCAAGCATCTCTTTCATGAGTTCTTTCATTCGCTGCAACCACTTTTGCAGTTTTTCAGATGCTTCGGTAAGCTCTCCAAGAAAATAATCAACATCGGATAAGGGAATAGGTTTCCCGGGTAAATATGAACCTGTTCCTGTTAATTTCACAAACACTTCCTGATGTATATTCTGATTCATTATTAAAAAGTTATTTAAACTGTTCTTAATTCTTTTGTAAAATTTTTACTTAATTTTTCTGCAATATGTATTGCAAATTCCAATGTATCTTTTGCCGGCACTATTTTTTGAATTATTTCCCATTCTAATGCCTGCTGTGGAGAAAAGGTTGAACCACTTAAAATAATTTCCATTGCAATTGATTTTCTGGTTATCCGTGGCAATAAATATGTTCCTGTACATCCGGGTATTAAACCAAAACTTGTTTCGGGTAAACCTAATACTGCTTTTTCGCCACAAACAATATAATTTAATATCTCCATGTTGATTATAACTCCTGGAAATAATTCCTAAAAGATCACCTATAACAGCACCAGAAGAAAAATGTCTTCCATTTCCATATATAATTAAAGCTTTTACATCCGACTTACTTATAATTTCGGTTCTCCACCAATAAAATTCTTCAAAAAACATTGAACTCATCGAATTTGATGGCGGGCTATTTAATTCTAAAAAGCCAATATCTTTTTTTACATACCATTTCAGTACTTTAAACATATTATTCAATTATTACCAACGTTGCTACATAATTTTTTGAATGAGATATTGATATTTGAGTATTTTGAAAACCTGTTAAATTCATTTTTTCTTTCACTTTACCTGAAAATTTTACAAAAGGTTTTCCATCAGCTTCATTTCCAATTTCAATATCGAGGTAATCATTTTTCATATTAAAAAAATTAAGAATCAATTTTTTAATCATGTACCTTGCTCCCAGGCTTTTTAATTTATTTTTAAATTTAACAAGTCTTAATTCTTTATCCGTAAAAAAGATATCTTCAGGTTGATCAAAAATCAATGATTCAATTTCGTGAATTGATTTAACATCTTCAATATGCTTATACATCTTATTCCTGTTGATGAATCTTAATCTTTAAAGCTAACTTGCAAAACAATTCTGTTTCTATTTTCAAAGCATCAACTCTGTTCATAGTTTCAGCGTTTCGAATGGCTTGCATTGCAGAACAGATCACTTCTTTTGACCTATCGTTTGTAAGATTTTTAATTTTAAAATGTGATAATTCAAATGCATCTTTTGTTTCTGATATATAATCAATTAAACCAATTTCTTTTGCATTGGTTGCATTAAGCATATCTGCTTCAAGAACTAATTCATAAACATAGTGATTCCCGAGCAACTGAGTAATTCTGTAAATACCACCTAAGCCAGGGATTAATCCCAAATTTGTTTCGGGAAATGCAAATAAAGCATTTTCAGATGCAATACGCATGTGACAAGCTAAAGCAATCTCTAACCCTCCGCCAAAACATACACCATTTATGGATGCAACAACCGGAATATTTAAATCTTCGATAAAATCAAGAATTTGTTTTCCAGCTTCAATTTTCTGAGATAATTGGCTGTTATCCCGCGCAAGGTTTATTAAATCATTTATACTCGCGCCTGCAGAAAAATTACGCCCCAATCCCCGAATTATCACTCCTTTTAATTCGGTATCGTCAGTCCATTTTTGAAGATCGGTTAACTTAACAAATTCCGGTTCAATCAAATAATTTTCTTTTCCATTTGATAGTGTAAGTATCCCAATATTCCCTATTTTCTCCCAGTTTGATATATTTGATTTAGTCATCCTGTTATTTATTTGATAATGTGAATAAGCTCCGGGGGTAAGTCCTGAGTAATTCGCTCTTTATTAATTAATAAGGTTTTTGTTTTTGCCTTAGCAGATTTCTCGTTGGTTGTTTTATTAAAAATTTCCTGATAAAAAATCAAATAAGGAGGTTCTTGTTTTAAAGTAGTAGTTATTTCAATGCTATCAAACATTTTAAGCTCTCTCACATACCTGATAGTAGTCTCTACCACGACTAAAAACATACCCGATTTTATAAAATCGTTGAGAAAACCGGATTCCTTTAAAATATTCCAACGTGCCTGTTCTGTATAATTCAGATAGGTTGCATTGTTTACATGTCCGAATGAATCAAGTTCGTATCCTCTTACCTCGGTTAAATATTTATATGGCATAACCAATTATTTATAGCATATAAAAATAGGCAGAAATTTGGAGTTTTTTCTAAATTTTATAAAATCTGAATCACTTTTATGAGATTTCATCTTTTTCCTGTTTTCGATTTCAATATAATAAATTTTTCTATTTTTACCCTTTAACATTGAAATAACTGGTTAAATGGAAGAAAAGATAAAAATTCCCCAATATCCTCCTGCAAAGATTCTAAAAGCCGTTGAAAAGCTCCGGTATTTTTTAATTCGTATTTCCCGGAAACTTGCACCTGCAAATGTAAATATAATGGAAATGGTGCAAGGGTTTTATGTTTCACGTGCAATAGGTTTAGCTGTAAAACTTAATATCTCGGATTATTTACATAACGGGAGTAAATCTATTTCAGAATTGGCGTTACTTACCAATTGCCACGAAGAATCGCTTTACAGAATGATGCGCATGTTAGCCAGCCAGGGAATTTATATCGAAAAAAAGAGCAGGGTATTTGCAAATAATAACCTTTCAAGAACAATGCTTGATAAAGATGATACGATGCATTATATGATTTCTCACCAGGTAAATGGTTTTAACTGGAGTATGTACGGCGAACTTGAATATGTTATTCGTACCGGTGAAAATGCTTTTAAAAAAGTATCGGGAATGGAGCTTTTCAAATTCCTTGAAGCAAATCCCGAAAAAAACGATGAATACAATAAAGCAATGACAAACTCATCGGTCATGCTGGGTTATGCCATTTTATCGGAATATAATTTTAAAAATGCTAAAAGGGTTATTGATATCGGAGGAGGCCATGGAGTTTTACTTTCTTTGATTTTAAAAAAACACAAACACCTTAACGGGATAGTATTTGATTTACCGCATGTTGTCAATCAGGCAAACCAAATATTTATAAAGTTTGGAATTGAAAACAGAACAGAAATAATAAGCGGTAATTTTTTCGAATCGGTTCCATCAAATGCCGATATTTACCTGTTAAAGAGCATTATTCACAACTTAACAGATATTCAGGCTATTGAACTACTAAAAAAAATTAAAAGCGTTTTGCCGGTAAACGGGAAGATTTTGGTTTTTGAACCAATTATTGAATCGAATAATGGCCGTTACTCGTTTGCAAAATTATTCGATGTACAAATGTTAGTTGGAACAGCCGGTGGCAAAGAGCGAACTTTGGATGAATATAAGGATTTGTTTAAAAAATCTGAAGTTAAATTAAAACGGGTAATACCAACAGCAGCTCCTTTTTCGATAATTGAATTAACATAAAATAGCCGTTTAAATATCTCAAAACGGCTATTCATATCAAATATTATTATACTGTCTTTGTATAAACATCAAATGCTGGTGGACTTTGCAAATGTTTTTTTACCGCACATAAATTTGCCGAATTGATAACAGCTTCTTTATATTTTTCAGGAAAATCTTGTGGAACCTGTATTTCCAAATCAATTTTATCAATTAAACGAGTTCCATAATTGTAATTCATACGTTGAATTATTTTAATTCCATCGGAAGATATTCCTCTTTGATCGCAAAATCCTTTGACATAAATACCGGCACATGTACCTATCGAAGCTAAAAACAAGTCGAAGGGTGCCGGAGCAGTGCCATCACCACCACCTTGTAAAGGTTGATCGGTCTTTATATCCTGGCCATTAAACTTTGCATTTACTTTTTTATTTCCGTCAAAATAAATTTCCATTTCCATGATTTCATAATTTAAATTATACTTATTTATATATGTACATGTATCATGCAATTGTTTTGCCAAAGCGAAAATATGGATGTTATTTGTCATATTGTCGCGAATAAATGAATCCTTATCAAAAAAATACTGACAATATTTCCAGTAATACCAGGTAAAAGTAAAATATGTAGTTATAAATACATTTTTTCAATCAGATCGGAATATTTTTCGGCAATTGCTTTACGTCTTATTTTCAAGGTGTTTGTTAATAATTTATTATCGATACTAAATGTTTCGGGAAGCAAAGCAAACTTTATCACTTTTTCATATGGGGTTAAATCTTTTTGACATTCATCAATTTGTTTTTGGAAAAAATCAAGAATAAGCGCATTCTCTATAAATTGCTGGTTATCATCAATATTTAAATCCATTTCTTTTGCATAAACAACTAAATTATGATGTGAAGGAACAATGAGAGCTGTGATATATTTTTTATTATCACCCAAAACCACTACCTGCTCAATATATTTATTTTGAGAAAGTAAAAGTTCTATTTTTTGTGGCGAGACATATTTTCCGCCTGATGTTTTAATCAAATCCTTTATTCTGTCAGTCATTACCAGGTAATCACCTTCTGCAATGTAACCTTCGTCGCCGGTATAATACCAACCATTTTTTAATACTTTATTTGTCTCTTCTGGTTTATTATAATATCCTTTAAAAACAGTGTTTCCTTTAACAAGTATCTCGTTATTTTCTCCAATTTTAACATTCGTTTCGGGCATAATACTCCCACAATAATCAAAATTGTACTTATCAGACCTGAAACACGAAACAGTAGCTGTTGTTTCAGTTGCACCATAACCATAATTTATAAAAATGCCTGTAGCATGAAAAAAACGAAGAAGCTTTGAATCAATTGCCGCACCAGCACAAGGTAAAAATTTAATTTTTCCTCCAAATACCTGGCGCAGCTTAGCTAAAACCAACTTATCGGCAATAAATAACTTAACTTTCAGGGTCAGGGGTAAATGCCTGGAATCTTTTTTATATTCAATGCTTTCTAAGCCTGTTCGAATTGACCAGTTAAAAATTTTCTTTTTGAATGAAGGCCATTTCTCTGTTTCTGCATAAATTCCCTCGTAAGTTTTTTCATAAAAACGGGGTACTGTACACATCAGTGTAGGTTTAACAACGGGCAGTTCCTGAATTACATCACGCGGATTTTCAAGAAAGACATTTATTGCACCGCAATAAAGAAGAAAGTAGGTCCAGGTACGTTCAAAAACATGACTAAGAGGCAAAAAACACAACGATATATCATTATCATTAATTTTGAGTCTTTCATCATTAATCTTGAATGCGCTCATAAAATTGTCGTGTCCAAGCATTACTCCTTTAGACTCACCTGTTGTTCCTGATGTATAAATAATTGTTGCCAAATCATCCGGCTGAGCTTCTTCCAACAATTTATTAAGTGATTCCTTATGATTATTTTCTGCTGAAATTTTTAAAAAATATTCCCATGTAATACACCTCTCGTCGGTTTGAGAAACATCATTATCGAATACAACAACTTTTTCAAGTGATTTACAATTTTCGAGTAACCATAACGCCTTTTCAACTTGTTCTGAATTCCCTACAAACATTAACTTCATTCGCGTTTCATCAACAATATATTTTACATGCTGAACTGATGATGTAGCATAAAAAGGAACCACGATTCCTCTTACTGACAGGATTCCTAAATCAGCAATTGTCCATTCCGGCCTGTTCGAGCTAAAAATTCCAATTTTATCATTAAATCCGAACCCTAATTGAACAAGTGATTCTGAAACCTTTTCAGTATAATTAATTAATTCAGACCAACTTATTGATTTGTAAACCGAACTTATTTTATCTTTGTACCTGAAAACTTCCTTAGTTTTGTAAGCTGAAGCTTTCTCCCGTAACATGTGTGCTATATGTTGTTTCATTATCAGTGATGGTTTTGGATAATTTTAAATTATTCGAATATCGTATTATTTTATTACATAAAAAAGTTTTTGGCAACTATCAAAATCGAATAATTTACTTAATAAAAAACAACTTTAGAAATTGGAATTCGTTTAAAAATAAGAACTTACATTACAAATGATTATTTTAAAATAGAAATGAATAGTTTTAAAAATATCTTTTTCTTTACCCTTTTCTGTGTAATTTCTTACCATACTTCCTACACGCAAGAAAAAATTAGTTTTCCATATCACCTGAATTATTCAACTGACATTCTTTTACTTTCAGGAGGTATTTCATTAGCCTTATCATATCAGTACCTTAATAATTCTGAAACTATTCGTTATTTATCACAAAATGAGATTTTAAAACTCGACAGAAATCAAATCAACTCATTTGATCGTTCTGCCACAAATTACTGGTCAACAGAATTGGAAAAAACAAGCGATTATATAAGAGATGGTTTACAAACTATTCCAGCACTACTGGTAATACCTGTAATAGAAAATAAGAGTTGGAATAACCTGTTTACATTAGGGATAATGTATATTGAAGGTTATCTGATAAATTCCGGTTTAACTAATACTACTAAATTAATTGTACAGAGAAAACGTCCATATTTATACAATACCAATATTTCAGACGACATGAGGATAGAATTAGGTGCTGAAGAAGGTTCTTATAAATCATTCTTTTCGGGCCATACTTCCGGTTCATTTTACAATGCAGTATTTATTTCTAAAGTTTTTACAGATATTTATGGAAAGAATACATGGACATATCTTTTATGGGGAATCTCCTTATCTGCAGCTTCTACCACCGGATATTTAAGGTACAAATCGGGTTATCATTACCCAACAGATATTCTTGTTGGTGCTATTGTTGGTAGTGTTGCGGGGTATTTTGTCCCGGTTTTACATAAATCGGCAAACAATAAACTTTCTGTTATTATTAAACCCAATAACCAATATGGAATAGCTTACACCTTTTAATCTATTTGGAATACTGATTCTCTTGTTTCAATTAAACCATTTTATTTTGCCATTTTCCATATTTTAAATACAAGAAAGATAATAAGGCAATTATAAAACCATAAATAATTTCAATAGTCCATACAAGTTCAACACTTGTATTTTTTAAATTCACTAACAAATAGGTAATTATTACATAAATAAATATTACAAAAGTTTCTATTAAAAATGAGACTTTTGTATTTCCTGTTCCGGAAACACCACTAAAAAGAACAAAGCCAATAGCTATAAAGAATGATGCAATACTAACAATATATAATGCAGGTACTGAATCGTTAATTAAATCCTTATTGTTGGTATATACAGATAAAACCAATTCAGAAAACAATACATTCAACATAACCAGTATAAAAACACCTGCAACAGTAATTTTCATTACTTTATAAATTATAGGTAATACTTCATTGTTATTCCCTCTTCCAATAACAAAAGATACCAATGTATTTGTAGCAGACGAAAAACCCCAAATAGGAATAAGCATAACCACATATACGCTTCTAATTATATTAGAAATTGCTAATGAACGTTCCCCCATTTTTTCAACAAACAGGAAAAAGAAAAACCAGCCAATAAAAGATATGAAATTTTGCATCATGGTTGGAAAAGAAACAACAAAAATTCTCTTTAAAACCGAAAAATCAAATTTGTAGAATCTGAAAAGATTGTAAAACTTAGTATCAACAAAACGTGAAGTATAAATAATAAAGAAAACTACTGCCAAAAGCTCTGCAATAACAGAAGCTATGGCAGCCCCGGCAATTCCCATTTCAGGGAATCCAAAATTTCCAAAAATAAGTGAGTAATCAAAAAATACATTGGCCAGAGCCATGAAAATTGTTGTATATGTAATAACCTTTGTTCGGGCAATTCCAATATAAAAAGCTCTGAAACCATGAATTATAAAGGCAAAGAATAACCCGAATATTCTATATTTTACATATTCGCCTGTTGCATTTCGTATATCATCAGACTCAAGTACGGCATCAAAAATATATGGCATACCAAAAAACATGATAGCAATGAGGACAATGGAAAAGATTATTAGAAAATAATGTGTGTGTTCAATAATTATACCTATTTCACTATTTTTATTTTCTCCAAACCTGCGGGCAACAATTATTTGTGTACCAATAGAAAAGCCAAATCCTAACATGATAACAGTAAGGTAGAAAACACCTCCAATAGCAGCTGCTCCAAGTTCAATCTCACCTACCCTTCCCAAAAAAGCTGTATCAGTTACTGTTATGACATTATGAACCACACTACTTAATATAATGGGATAAGCTATTCTCCAAATTTCCTTATATGTTACAGTATGATTTTTCAAACCGTTTTATTTTATAATGTGTAAAAATACATTTTTCAACTTCATATTAATTATTTTTTTTATTTGATACACTTGCTCTATAAAATTTAACTAATTCCGATTCTGTTAAGCATTATAATTAAAAAGGGAATAAATGAATTATTTCAAAAAGCAGTAAAAGTGATAAATTTTGATTACTAAAACATTACAAAAGATTAAGAAATCTATTCTATCCAGTATCTTTGATAATTCATGTTTTTTTTATTACTTAGCAATAATATTGAAAAAAATAACCTGAATATGCCCATAAATATTATAAAAGGGAAACTGATTTTTATCCCCTTACTTATTTTTCTTTTTTTAATATCATGTAAAAATTATACAGAAAATGACACTTCATCTGCCCAGGTTCAATTACACGAAATTGATACATCATCAGTAATTCTAAAATATAATAATACCTTATTTACTATTCCCTCCCCATTTCAGGTAACATCGGTAATTAAATCGAGTAATATTGAGTTTAACAAAGATTTAATGAACTTACCTGATAACGTATCAAATTATACAACAAACTTTAAACAATCGCTCAACATTGGAATTTATGGAACCGATTTAGGATACTTAAATTTATATGATCAGGTACCTGACATCATTTCGTATTTTACAGTAATTAAAAAACTTAGCGAGGAATTAGGTATTACCGATGCCATTCAGGTTGAAATGATTAACCGGATAGAGCAAAATATTGATAACCAGGACTCGCTGTTATATTTTCTCACGAATACCTATTGGGAGTTTGATAAATATTTAAAAAACAATAACAGGAAAGATGTAGGCGTTCTTATAATAGCCGGAGGATGGATTGAAAGCTTATATATTTTATCACAAATAGCCAATGAGAATAAAAAGAGATTAATTATAAACCGACTGGGAGAACAGAAACATCCACTCGATAATTTAATTGAACTTCTTTCGCCATATTACTATAAATCGAAAGACTATTCTGTTTTTATTGACGAACTTGTAGATTTGGCATACGAATTCGATGGAATTATTTTCAATTATACCTATGAAGAATCTGTTGTTTATCCTGAACAACAATTAACAGTAATAAACAGCAATTCCAATGTAATAATTTCAGAATACCATTTACGTACAATAGCCAATAAAATATCTGCTATCAGGAATAAAATAATTTATTAAGGGTGTTAAAATGAAAAGGTTAAAACAATCATTTATAATAACAAGTTTTTTTTTATTTACTTTAGTTTTTAATGCCAAAAGTCAGGAAAACACAATTACAAATTGTATCAATCTGATTAATTCAGGGTATGTTTCTGACGGACAGGAATATAAAGCAAAACTAGATGAAAATAATAAAGCCCGTTTTTATACTACTTTTTACGGGGGAAGCCATTACAGGATAGTTGGTTGTTCAAATATCACATACACCCCTTTAATATTATCGGTTTACGATACTGAAAAAAACTTATTGTTTTGTAATAAAGATTACAATTACATTCCTTACTGGAACTTTAAATTTACTTCAACAATAAATTGTATAATAGAAATTGAATTTGATAAAGAAAAGCAAATTAAAGATGAAGTAATGCTTTTAATTGGTTTTAAAGAAAATTAATTTTAAATTCGTGTTAATCATTATTTTAGTATAATACAATAATATAATTATATGAGCGAGCAGATATTAAAGGCATTGATGCAGTTATTCGCGATTATTGCCCATCCATCGAGTATTGCAAGCGACCGCAGATCTTTTGTTGAATATTTTTTAAAACGTCAATTAAACCAGGAAGCTGTAAAAACTTACATCGAAGTATTTGATTATTATTATGAAATACATCAGGAAAAACTAAGTGAGAAAAGCCTGCGTAAAAAAAGAACTTCATCAAGCTCGGTAAAAGTTTTAAAAATCTGTACACAGATAAACGAAGAATTAACCCAACGTCAAAAAATTATAGTTCTGGTTCAGTTACTTGAATTTGTAAAATCGGGCGGAGAGATTACTGAACAGGAAATGGCCTTTGTAACAACTGTTGCCGATTCATTCCATGTACCTGAAGAGGAATATAAACATATTGAGGATCTTGCATTTTTTGGTTATGATAAAATGCCTTCAACTAAAAAATTATTAGTCATTGATAATATTATAGATTCTCAGTTTGAGAATGTTCTACATTTAACAAAACAAGCGCTTGAGGGACAAATCCGAATCCTTGAGGTAGATTCGTCAAACATGTATTTAATAAAATACATTGGTGAAAGTGAATTGTATTTAAACGGGCAACTACTTGAAAAAGAAAAAATATATGTTCTGACCAATGGTTCTTCAGTTCGAAACCCCAAAATTAAACCAATTTATTATGGCGATATTGTAAGCCAGTTTAATATTGACAGAATAAAATCACGAATTATTTTCGATGCACGCGATATTGAATTTTTCTTTAAATCAGGAAAAACCGGTTTACATAAATTAAATTTTACAGAAGAATCGGGGAAATTGGTTGGAATTATGGGAGCCAGCGGTGCAGGGAAATCAACCTTGCTCAATGTTTTAAACGGAACTTACCCTCCTTCAAAAGGTGAAATACTAATTAACGGAATAAACATTCATACAGAAAAAGATAAGATCGAAGGTTTAATAGGGCATGTTTCCCAGGATGATTTGTTAATAGAAGAATTAACAGTTTATCAGAACCTTTATTACAATGCAAAACTTTGTTTTGACAACTATACCGAAAAAGAAATTGAAAAAGCGGTTACAGATGTGCTTGAAAACCTCGGTTTATATGAAATCAGGGATATTGAGGTAGGTAACCCTTTAAACAAAAAGATTAGTGGAGGACAACGAAAAAGACTTAATATAGCTCTTGAATTAATACGTGAACCCGGGGTTTTATTTCTCGATGAACCTACTTCCGGCTTGTCATCGAGAGATTCAGAAAATATTCTCGATTTACTCAAAGAATTAACATTAAAAGGCAAGTTGGTTTTTGTTGTTATTCACCAACCATCATCCGGAATATTTAAAATGTTTGATAAACTTCTGATTCTTGATAATGGAGGTTATTTGATATACGACGGAGACCCGATTGATTCTATTATTTATTTTAAGTCGAGCATACAACATGCAAACTGGAGCGAAAGCGAGTGTCATTGTTGTGGAAATGTAAACCCGGAACAAATTTTCAACATCATTGAAACAAAAGTTCTTGATGAATACGGGAATTTTACAATCGACAGAAAAATATCACCTGTTGAATGGAGAGATAATTTTGCAAAACAACAAGCTGAAGAACCAAAAGAAACAACCATATCCAAACAAATACCGCCAGATATAAAGCTTCCGGAGATATCTTTTAAAATACCCAATGGATTAAAACAACTTGTTGTATTTATTAAGCGCGATGTTCTTTCTAAAATGGCTAACACCCAATATTTGGTAATCAACCTTTTAGAAGCCCCATTATTGGCATTTTTGCTCGCGTTTATCATTAAATATTACAATGTTAATGTAGGGAATGTAATTGGTTATAGTTTAAGCGAAAACAGCAATTTACCTGTTTATATTTTCATGTCAGTAATTGTCGGGTTATTTATTGGATTAACAGTTAGTGCAGAAGAAATTATTAAAGACAGGAAGATTCTTAAACGCGAAGCATTTCTTAATTTAAGCTGGTCGAGTTACCTGTTATCAAAAATTTCTGTATTATTTACCCTTTCGGCAATTCAATCTGTTGTTTTTGTAGTAATTGGTAACTCGATTATGGAAATTAAAGGAATGTACTTTGAATACTGGCTTGTTTTATTTAGTGCATGGTGTTTTTCGAATATGTTGGGACTTGTGATATCCGATAGTTTCAAAACAGTTATTACCATTTATATTTTAATTCCATTCTTAATTATTCCACAGCTCATTTTAAGTGGTATTATTGTGAAATTCGAAAAACTAAATCCAAATATTTCAAATCCGCGCGACATTCCATTTTATGGAGAAATTATAACTGCCCGATGGGCTTACGAGGCATTAGCCGTTTATCAGTTTAAAGAAAATAAGTATGAAAAACAGTTTTATGGGTTTGATAAAGCCATGAGCATTGCCGATTTCAAAAAAAACTACTGGATACGTACACTAAATAATAAAGTATCTTTTTTAGAACGAAATTTAGATAACACGGAGAAAAAACAAGAGATTGAGGATAACATCGAAGTCTTGCGAAAGGAAATAAGTAAAGAATTAAAATCAGAATCAGGTAAAATTGTAGCATTCAGAGATCTTGATAAATTGTATATAGATAAGTTCGACAAGGACGTAATTAATTCAGTAAAGAATTACCTGGAAGTACTAAATAAGTATTATGTAAAACTATACAATAAGGCTAACGGGTTAAAAGATCAATTAATATCTAACTTGCAAAAAACCAGTGAAGATCGTGAAAAATTCATGGAAATCAAACGAGAACATTACAACGAGAATTTATCTGAACTTATGCGTAATTCCAATGAGATAAACAGGATAATTGAATATAACGGTGAATTATTCCAGAAAATAGATCCTATTTTCCTGGACCCTGCAAATCCATTTATTAAAGCCCATTTTTACGCACCCCGTAAGCAATTATTTGGAAAGTATTACGATACTTTCTGGGTAAATATATCCATGATGTGGTTTATGACAATTGTTCTATATGTCATATTATATTTCAGGTTATTTAAGAAAACTTTAGAATTCTTTGAACAAAAAAGAATCAAGGCCAACTAAATTATTAAGTAAAAAGTTTAAATACAAAAAGCTACAGCATATAAATATCCTGTAGCTTTTTTTAATATTTTTAAACTGGTAATTAATCTACTACTTCAATCATTTTAAAAGGAATACGAATAATTGATTCGTAGTCTTCACCGGCTTCCAGCATATCTTCGTCGTCTTCTTCGTAGTACCAGTTAATAACAACCTCATTACGGGCTTTTTTTATTGTTTCCAGTTTTTTAAATACATCTAAAATACATTTAGAGGAGCTTGTATTAAAATACTCAAGTTGAATATTTACCGTTGTAAGCTTTTGAGGTTCTTTTGAATATTCCTCAAGCCATTCAACCAATGGTCGATAGAATTCAATCGAGTTTTCAGGAATTGATCTTCCTTTTATTTCAATTATTCCGGTACCGGCATCGAAATTTACGGTTGGAGTTTTTGGAGTTCCTTCTATTGAAATTGATTCCATATTATTGATTTATTTAAAGATTTTATTAGTTTATTCAATGATAACATCTAATCTAAAAAAAGAATAATTCTGATCATATTCTTCAAATGCATAATCTATTTTTCCTTCAGTTCTTCGGGCAATATCAATTAAGCCCAATCCGCCGCCGCCTTTATCGGAAAACTTCTGATTATTTAAAACAAATTTATACAAGTCTTTTAGTTCTTCTTTTGAAAGAGTTTTTATTTTATCCAGTCGTTCTTTTAGCTTCTTAATTTTATCACTTTTAATAAAATTTCCGGTAATTACTTTATAGGTTTCACTTGTTTTTGTAATTACAAAAATGCCAAAATGCATATCAAGTTTATCGTTATAATCTTCAGGTAAATCGTCAACATGATGGTACAGGTTTTGAAGGCTTTCTACTAAGACATTGTATATTTTCTTCTTAATTCCTGAATTATCAATAACATGATCTAGCTTTGTTTCAACAACTCCTAATACGTTTGTAATAAGTTCGGCTGTAATACTTCCTTTGTAAGCAAGCAAAACCTCCCCTTTATTCATTTTAGTGTAAAGCTCTTCAATATTAAAGCTCATACTGGCTTTATGGTTAAATCTGTTTCAAGTTTTATAAATTTAAAACTTTTTTTATAGTAAAACAAATATAATTAAAAAACGGTTCACTTGTTATATTTATATCCACGTTAATTAAGATATATTTATTTTCTAAAGTTTTAAAATGATGAATAAAAATAGAAAAGTAAAATCACAATACAAAAAAAATATTCCAATCGCATAAAAATAATTTATGAATGAATTATTTTAGTATATGAACGATATCGGCTTTTTTTTTAATTTTTTATCCTTTTTGCTTCCTTTATAAATAGAATATTTAAGGAATTTTACATTCGGGAGTGCCGTTATAAAGCGTCCGTTTTTTCCCTGATGTAATCCAAAATATTTAATCGCTACATCAGTATTCTACAGATGGTCTTTTTTCAAATTTTTCTCGAAATTGCAATTGCATCTTTCGTTTTTAATGTTACATATTTTGAGTGAGTAAAAGAACTTGATGAAAGTTTGCTTTATATATCATCATTTTATCGCCATAGGATTCTTGCCTGCTTTATATTAACTTTCAGATTAACAATTGTTTTTTAAAAAATCAGTTACTATAATTTTAGCATTCTCAAATCTATTTTCACCAACTCCTTTAATTATTTCGTATTTGAAAGTATATTTTTCGAGTTCCGATTTATACATTTGAAAAAGTTTTTCGCGCATTTCGCCCCCGTTTTCACGAACATTATCAGGTATCCAGGGAATTTCTGTATTGCATAATAAAAACAAATCAATTTTCAATGCCATTATATTATTTTCGAGCCATTCAGGAACTTTATTATAAACCACTTTAAACCAAATTTTAGTAATAATCAGGAATGTATCGTAAAATAACACATGATTAGCCCTTTTTAAGTATTTAGATTCCATCTCAATTTGTTTTCTGGCAATATGTTCAACATCGATAAATGTATAATGCCTGTTCAGTTTTTCGATATATTCCCTGGCATACTCGGGAACGTATATGGTATTGAATTGCCTGGAAAGAAATTGTGCAAGTTCAGTTTTACCGGTTGATTCCGGCCCGATTATTACTATGCGTTTTATATTTTTTTCAAATCTTTCCGCCATTCAAAATATCCGATTATTGCAAGAATTGTATATACAGTAAACAATATAACCGTAGCGTATAACCCTTTATAAAAATACAAAGCTAATGATACAGTATCAACAACTACCCAAAGAATCCAATGTTCAATAATTTTACGCGCAAGCATCCATGTCGCGACTAAACTTAAAGCTGTTGTAAATGCATCCCAATAAGGTAAAGGAGAATCAGTAAAATTAACCAATACATATGCAATTATTACAAAGAAAACAGCATTAACAATAAAGAGTATTATTCCCAGTTTTAAATCAGTAACAGTAACTTCAAGGTTATCCGTTTTATTTTTTTTCCCTCCATAAAGCCAAAAGTACCATCCATAAATACTAACAAAAACATAATAAGCCTGCAACCCCATATCGGCATAAAACTTGGAAATAAAAAAAACATAGACATATAATAGTGAAGTAATTAAACCAACCGGCCAGCACCATATATTTTGTTTTATTGAAAAGAAAATATATAAAATGCCAAAAATCGTTCCGAGTACTTCGACAAGATGATTATTTATCCAGAGAATAATTTCGCTGAGCATTCATTGAGTTTTTTGAATGCTGTAAAGTTATTTTAATAAATATTAAAACCTAAAAATGTTATTGGTTAATTAAAACTTCTGAATGATATTTCTCCCAGTTTTTAGCAACTTCAACAGCTTTATTAAATCCCTTATCACGAACATTCACAATCTGGTAATATTCGCTCATATCCCATAAATCTCTCGCGATAAGAGCTTTAATTATTAAAGAAAAATCATATTCAGATTTTTTGGCATCATCTCCTTTAGGTTCTATTTTGTTATTTGCCCCGTAAATTACAAGTTCTTCAATCATTTTAGGAGTTACAACAAACTTTTCGTTATATGTATTAAAGTCAGGATACTTTGATTTTAATGATTTTCTATTTTTATCGATATAATCCAGAACAAAAGAATTAAGAACTCCCTGTCGAACCATCTTGCTATAAAATTCTGTAACAGAAGTAGTATCGAGAGGAACAAATATATCGGGCATAATACCTCCGCCACCATAAACGATTCGTTTATTTTGCAGGGTAAAATATTTTAAAGAGTCGTGAAAGTTAATGCTGTCTTTATTCATCATCTCTCCTTGCTGATAGCGGGTAAGCAATTCTTTTTCATAATTATCCATTCCTTTATCGTAAGGTTTCTGAATTACTCTTCCTGTAGGTGTATGATATCTTGCAATTGTTAATCGAATCATTGAACCATCGGGTAAATAAAATGGTTTCTGCACCAATCCCTTGCCAAAAGAACGACGGCCAATAATAATTCCTCTATCCCAGTCCTGAACAGCTCCGGCTACAATTTCACTTGCTGAAGCAGACCCTTCGTCAATAAGTATAATAACATTCCCATCCTGACATATACCATCGTTTGTAGCAAAGCTTTCTGTACGCGGAACACGCAATCCTTCAGTAAAAACAATAAGTTTATTGTCATCGAGGAAGTGATCGGCCAATTCAATGGCTTTATCCAGGTATCCTCCTCCATTATCACGAAGATCAAGAATCAATGATTTTGAACCTTGTGCTTTTAGTTTTTTTATCTTTTCAACAAACTCATCAACGGTAGTTAAAGCAAAACGATTAATTTTTATATAAGCAATATCCTTATCTATTAAATAAGCAGCATCGACACTGAAAATTGGAATTTTATCACGGGTAATTGTAAACGATAATAATTCTTTAACGCCCTTACGTTTAATCCATACAATAACTTTGGTTCCTTTTTCACCCAATAATCGATCGCGAACACCAGTATTTGAGATTCCTTTACCTGCTACAATCTCCTCGTTAATTTTAACTATTCTGTCGCCGGCACGTAAGCCAACTTTTTCAGAAGGCCCTCCCGAGATTGGAGAAATTACATATATGGTATCGTTTAATAAATTAAATTGAATTCCTATTCCCTCGAAATTACCTTCAAGAGGTTCGTTCATTTCTTTTACTTCGTCTTCAGGAATGTAAACCGAATGAGGGTCAAGCTCTTTAAGCACATTAATAATTGCATTTTCAACAAGTTTAGGGCTATTGACAGTATCAACATAAAAATTTGATATATAACCCATTGCCCTGCTAAACTTGAAAATATCTTCGGTAAGATATTGAGAGAAACAATTAGCAGGAATTGTAAGTAATGCTATAATAAAAAGTATGAGGTGTTTTCTTTTTTGCATAATTAGTGAATTTTGTTATCAAATAATAACTTAATTATATACGGGCAATAAAATTAAAATCCATGCGAATAACATCTGAAAGATCTTCGCCATCTTCGAGTATCTGATCGTCCAAATCCTCGTAATACCAATTGCAATTTATTATTGCTCCTTTTAATGAAAGTTTCTTAAAAAAATCAAGAATTTGAAGAATGTATTTTGATGATGCTGAATTTATATATGTTAGATCAAAATTTAGATCGAATTTTAATTTATTTACTTCACTCTCGTTTTTAAGAAGATGACTTACATATTGATCGATTTTAAATATTATTGATTCGTAAAACGCAACCACATCTTCAGGGCGTGAAATACCTGATAATTCAAATGTTTTATTTTTAACATCGAAAACAATTTTCGGAGTAATTTCTGTTGGCTCAATGTAAAGGTTTTCCATGGTATTACTAACTATGTATTTGAATATACTTTAATTCGCAGGGTGTAATTTAAGAATTTATTATCAATTTGCTTAAAAGAATATTTAATTTTATTATGAGTAATCTTGGCAATACGAATAAGTCCAACTCCGGGTGTATCTTTTTCGATATAAACTCCTTCAAGAAGTTTTTTTAAGTAGAATTCTTTTAATAATACTTTGTTATATTCATTTATTTCCTTGATTTTATTCTCTAATAAACTAACATGTTCAATTTTAAGTGGATTCGCCGATTCTATTTCAAATCCTCTCGCGATTTTAGATATTTTGATATAAGGGAGATTTATTCCTTCTGGTAATTCATTTTGAATAGATTGAACATACTTGTAATTATTTTCGAGTATTTCAATCATAACAATCAACATTTTTTTAAATACAGAAGTCGGAAGTTTATGAATTTTATTGATTTCATAAAAATCCCTAATCAACTTATTTACTATAGAATGACTAAAAAATCCTTCATATTGAAATAGTATCTTAGTATCTTTCATTGTAATTGTTGATTTTCTTACACTCATTTTAACAAAAGAAAAAGGAAAAAGTTCCTTTTTCCTTTATTTTATTCCCATTCAATTGTAGCAGGCGGTTTTGAGCTGATATCGTAAACCACCCTGTTTATGCCTTTCACATTATTGATTATTTTATTTGAAATATCAGCGAGAAATTCATAAGGTAAGTGCGACCAATCAGCTGTCATACCATCTGTCGATGATACTGCACGTAGTGCCACGGCATTTTCGTAAGTTCTTTCATCGCCCATAACACCTACTGACTGTACAGGAAGTAAAATAACACCTGCCTGCCAGACTTTTTTATACAAACCGGCTTGCTTTAAGCCTTCAATAAATATATCGTCAACTTCCTGTAAAATTCTTACTTTCTCGGGAGTTATATCACTTAAAATACGAATAGCCAAACCTGGTCCGGGAAAAGGATGCCTGTTTAACAATTCATCTTTAATACCTATTGATGTGCCTACTCTGCGAACTTCGTCCTTAAAAAGCAATCGTAAAGGTTCAACCACTTTCAAATGCATTTTTTCGGGTAATCCTCCAACATTATGATGCGATTTTATTGTGGCTGATGGGCCATTAACCGAAACAGACTCAATAACATCGGGATAAATTGTTCCCTGGGCTAACCATTTTACATCTTTTATTTTATGTGCTTCCTGATCGAATACTTCAATAAAAACCCGTCCTATAATTTTGCGTTTTTCTTCGGGCTCTACAACACCTTTAAGTTGTGATAAAAATTGATTTTTGGCATCAACTCCTATTACATTTAGTCCCATATCTTTGTATGATTCAAGAACTTTTTCGAATTCATTTTTTCGTAAAAGGCCATTATCAACAAAAATACAAGTAAGGTTTTTCCCGATAGCTTTATGTAAAAGAACTCCTGCTACAGAAGAATCAACTCCACCCGATAAACCGAGTAATACTTTATCATTTCCAAGTTTGTTGCGAAGATCTTTTATAGTTTCATCGGCAAAAACGGAAGGTGTCCAATCCTGTTTACAAGCGCAAATACCAACAATAAAGTTTTCGAGCAATTGCTTCCCCTGCTCTGTATGATATACCTCAGGATGAAACTGTATTCCATAGGTTTGTTCATCTATTATTTTAAAACCACCAAACTTAACATCCGAAGTGCTTGTAATTACCTGGTAATTATCAGGAACTTTGGTAATCGTATCGCCATGTGACATCCAAACCTGTGAGTTTAATCCAATTCCTTTCATCAAATCCGAGCCGGAATCAACATAATTTAATCGTGCACGACCATATTCACGATGCTTTGATGGTAAAACTTCGCCACCATAATGATGAGCCAAAAATTGTGCCCCATAGCAGACTCCCAGTAATGGAAATTTCTTTTTAATATTTGTTAAATCGGGATAAGGTGCATTAGTATCCCTAACTGAGAATGGGCTTCCCGATAATATAACACCTTTAGTGTTGTTATCGAGAGCCGGTACTTTATTAAATGGATGAATTTCGCAATATACATTCAGTTCGCGAACACGCCTGGCAATTAATTGAGTGTATTGTGATCCAAAATCAAGAATAATTATTTTTTCGTGCATAACTGTTTTTTGTGCAATTTTTCAATTTCACGCAAAGATAATATTATTGATTGACAAGTTAAAATTGATATTTTAGTTATTCTCTTTCCAGATCAACTTTATGTTTCTCACCATCTTCGGCTGTAACCGTGTTTCCAAAAACTGCTTTTGCCTGATTAATTAATAAGCTCAAATCTTTATAACGTGCAGAAAAATGCCCAATTATTAATTTCTTCACGTTTGCCCTATTAGCAATTTTTGCAGCTTGTTCGGCCGTTGAATGAAAAGTTTCTTTTGCTAATTTTTTAAAGTTATTTGCATACGTTGCTTCATGAAAAAGAATATCAACATTTTGAATGGAGGGAATTATTTTTTCTGAATAGGCCGTATCGGTACAATAAGCATAAGAACGTTGTTTGTAAGCTGAAAGCGTGAGTTGTGAATTAGGAATCGTATCGTCGCCAAATTTATAATCACAACCTTCTTTTATTTTATGAATTTCGTTTATAGGAATTTGATACCTTTCAACGACATTCTTTTTAAGGTTTTTTAAATGAGGTTTTTCTTTAAACAGAAAACCACAACATGGAACACGATGCTTTAAAGGTATTGTTTCAACTGTTATAGCTTTATCTTCATAAATTATTTCACTTTTTTCCGGATTTATATTATGAAATATGATTTTATAAGACAGGTTTCGTTCGAAATACCGGATATGTTCTGTTAATATTCGTTCAAGCTCCGAATGAGAATAAATATGAAGATCAATTTCTCGTTTAAGTAAATTAAACGTGGATATTAAGCCAAATAATCCAAAAATATGATCCCCGTGAAGGTGGCTAATAAATATGTGATTTATTTTACCAAAACGGATTTTATTTCGCCGGAGTTGAATTTGAGTACCTTCGCCGCAGTCGATTAAAAAAAAACGCTCATGTACATTGAGCACATGAGCGGTAAGGTTTCTTTTAGATGTTGGAACAGCTGAACTGCTCCCTAATATTGTTAGTTCAAATATCAAAATAAGAAATTCTATTCTTTATTTTTTTTATTTTCTTCATTATCCATAACAATATCAACAGCTTCTTCGGCTGAATAAGCAATATTTAAAACAGTGTCTAACTGCGAAATGGTAATTAACCTGTCAACAGCTTCATTTAAACCTGTCAGTACGAAAGTACCATTAGCATTTTTACACAAGCGATTAGCAACAAGAATAGCACTCAAACCAGATGAGTCGCAATAGCGGCAATTACTTAAATCAAGTATAATGTTTTTTTCTCCTTTACCAGAAATTAAAACCAGTTCGGATTTAAGACTTGGAGCAACATTCGTGTCCAGTTTTTCTTCCATTACTTGAATTAATGTATATTTTTCCAGTTTTTCAATCTTGAATTCCATTGTAACTTATTTTAGATTAAAATAACAAACTATTCTGCTGAATCTTCTTGTTTAGTTTCTTTTTTTGCTTTTGCAGCTTTGGCTTTCTTTTCTTCTTTAGCATCCATCTCAGCTTTTTTCTCAGCTACTTCTTTCTTGTGCTCTTCTTCCATTTCCGTTTTAAGAGTCGCTAATTCAGATATATCGCCTAAAGTTGTTTTTTCTAAATTTGTTTTTACTTTCTTAACAGCTTTCTTTGTTGCAGTAGTTTTAGCTTTCTTTTCTGTTTCTTCAGTTTCTTTCTTTTCATCTTCGAAAACTCTACTGTGTGACAAGATAATCTTTTTTGTTGACTTTGAAAACTCTATAACCTTAAATTCTAGTTTTTCGTCAACTTTTCCTGATTTTCCGTCTTCTTTTACAAGATGTTTAGGGGTAACAAAGCCTTCAACACCATATGGTAAAGCAACAACAGCACCTTTGTCAAAAACTTCAACAACAGTACCTTCGTGAACTGAACCTATTGTAAATACTGTTTCAAAAACATCCCATGGATTTTCTTCTAATTGTTTATGGCCCAAGCTAAGTCTTCGGTTTTCTTTATCGATTTCAAGAACTACAACATCGATTTTCTCACCTATTGATGTAAACTCAGCAGGATGTTTAATTTTCTTGGTCCAAGAAAGGTCTGAAATGTGAATTAAACCATCAACACCTTCTTCTATTTCAACAAATACACCGAAATTCGTGAAGTTGCGAACAGTTGCAGTATGCCTGCTTCCCATTGCATATTTTTCGTCTATATTGCTCCAGGGATCAGATTTAAGTTGTTTAATACCTAAAGACATTTTCCTTTCATCTCTGTCGAGAGTAAGAATCTGGGCTTCGATTTCGTCACCCACTTTTAAGAATTCCTGGGCACTACGTAAATGTTGTGACCATGACATTTCAGAAACGTGGATTAAACCTTCAACGCCTGTTGCAATTTCAACAAATGCGCCATAATCGGCCATAACAACAACTTTACCTTTTACAGAATCACCCACTTTAAGATCTTTGCTTAATGAATCCCATGGATGAGGAGTTAATTGTTTTAAGCCTAAGGCAATACGTTTTTTATCGTCATCAAAATCAAGAATTACAACATTTAATTTTTGATCTAATTTAACGATTTCTTCAGGGTGATTTACACGGCCCCATGATAAATCGGTAATGTGGATTAAACCATCAACACCGCCAAGGTCGATAAATACTCCGTACGAGGTAATATTTTTAACAGTTCCTTCAAGAACCTGACCTTTTTCAAGTTTTGCAATAATCTCTTTCTTTTGTTGCTCAAGTTCGGCTTCAATAAGCGCTTTATGAGATACAACAACGTTTTTGAATTCGTGATTAATTTTAACCACTTTAAATTCCATTGTTTTATCAACATAAATATCGTAATCGCGGATAGGTTTCACGTCGATTTGTGAACCTGGCAAGAAAGCTTCAATACCAAATACATCTACAATCATACCGCCTTTAGTACGGCATTTAATGTATCCCTGGATAATTTCATCTTTTTCGAGAGCTTCGTTAACTCTGTCCCATGAACGAAGTGCTCTTGCTTTTTTATGTGAAAGTAATAACTGACCGTCTTTGTCTTCCTGGCTTTCAACATATACTTCTACTTTATCCCCAACTTTTAAGTTTGGGTTGTAACGAAATTCGTTTAAACTGACAACACCTTCAGATTTGTAACCAATGTTAATAACAACCTCGCGTTTGTTCATTGATACTACTGTTCCATCAATCACTTCATTTTCTGTAATTGTAGAAAGAGTTTTGTCGTAAAGTTTTTCAAACTCGTCTCTTGTTGCTTTTGGGTAAGCACCGCCATCTTTTCGTGTATTTTCCCAGTCGAATTCTTCGCTTGGAGTGGCGTATTCAATAACAGATTTTACTTCTTTAACTTTTGCTTTTACTTTAGTTTTAGCAGTTTCTTCAACCACAACCTGTTCCTGCTGCTCAACACTTTCCATTTGTTCTACAGCTTTGTTCTCTTCTTTTTCAGTCATTTAATTTAATTAATTACTTTTAATAGGTTAGACATTATTTATAGTTTTATTCAGACTGCAAAAGTATAATTTTTATTTAATTATTTAAAAATAAAGATACTAAAAAACCTTTCAAAGGTCAATCATTAAAAAATCAGGCTTACTATTTTTTAATAAAATCAATATTTACAAGCTATAAGAATTATAACGTTATTTAAATATATGTTTTACAGCAATAATTTTTTGATGAACAGCTGTTTAATTTATAAAAAACAAATTCAATACAATCAAATAAAAATATAATACAGGCTGATATATTAAAACATCAGCTTTTTCTTATATTTACCTTTGTAAATAATCTTCTATACATAAAAAAAGCATAATTTTAAAACCCAAAAAGTAATTCATATTTCAAGTAATGAAAAAAATATTAGTAACCGGTGGAGCAGGTTTTATTGGTTCACATCTTTGTGAAAGGCTTTTAAATGAAGGAAATGAAGTAATTTGTCTCGACAATTTTTTTACGGGAAATAGAAAGAATGTAGTTCACTTACTTAGCAATCCGTATTTTGAATTAATCAGGCACGATATAACTATGCCGTTTTTTGTAGAAGTTGACGAGATTTATAACCTGGCCTGTCCGGCTTCACCAATACATTACCAGCATAACCCGATAAAAACAATAAAAACATCGGTTATGGGCGCTATAAATATGCTGGGATTGGCAAAACGTATAAAAGCCAAAGTATTGCAAGCATCAACAAGCGAAGTTTATGGTGACCCAATTATTCATCCACAAACCGAAGATTACTGGGGCAACTGCAACCCAATTGGAAAACGTTCGTGTTACGACGAGGGAAAACGATGTGCCGAATCATTATTTGTAAATTATCACTATCAGAACAATGTACGAATAAAAATTGCCCGTATTTTTAATACCTATGGCCCCGGAATGAGTGCAAACGATGGTCGTGTAGTCTCAAATTTTATTGTTCAGGCCTTAAAAAATCAGGATATAACAATTTTTGGAGAAGGTAAACAAACCCGCAGTTTTCAGTATATTGACGATCTGGTAGAGGGTTTAATCCGGTTAATGAATACCGGTGACAACATTACTGGCCCTGTAAATATCGGAAACCCTGATGAATTTACAATACTCGAACTTGCCGAACAAGTTTTAAAAATTACAGGTTCAGGATCAAAAATTGTTCATCTTCCTTTACCCGAAGACGACCCGACACAGAGACAACCCGACATAAGCCAGGCTAAAAAAATTCTTAACAACTGGTATCCAAAAGTAAAACTGAACGAAGGTCTAATAAAAACTGTTGAATATTTTAAACATAATAGTTAAAAAAATGAAAGGAATAATACTCGCCGGAGGAGCCGGTACCCGGTTATATCCAATAACCAAAAGCATTTCGAAACAAATCATTCCAATTTATGATAAGCCCATGATTTATTACCCTCTTTCGGTTTTAATGCTGGCGGGAATCAGGGAGATTTTAATTATATCTACACCAAAAGATATTCATTTGTATGAGGATTTACTGGGAAACGGGAATCAATTGGGATTAAGTATTTCATACGAAATTCAACCTTCTCCCGACGGACTTGCCCAGGCATTTATAATTGGTGAAAAGTTTATCGGAAAAGATAACGTTTGCCTTATTTTAGGTGATAACATCTATTATGGTTACGGGTTTAGTAAAATACTTGAACATGCCGCAAATAATAAAGATGGCGCCGTAGTTTTCGGGTATTATGTTAACGATCCTCAGCGATACGGCGTTGTTGAATTCGATAGTTCGGGTCAGGCAATTAGTTTAGAAGAAAAACCTGAGAAACCAAAATCGAATTATGCTGTAACAGGTTTGTATTTTTATTCGAACGATGTAATTGACAAAGCAAAAAACCTTAAACCCAGTAAACGTGGCGAGTTAGAAATAACAGACCTAAACAGGTTGTACTTAAACGAAAAAAGGTTGCAAGTAGAATTACTGGGACGTGGTTTTGCCTGGCTCGACACAGGTACACACGAAAGCCTTTTGCAAGCATCAAATTATATTTCTACTATTGAACAGCGGCAAGGATTAAAAATTGCATGTATCGAAGAAATAGCTTACAAAAAAGGATTTATAAATAAAGAAGAGCTTTTACAACTTGGAAATGAATTAAAGAATAACCAATACGGGCAATACCTGGTTAAGATTGCAAACGAATAAATTATTGAAGCTATGCAGATATTAACTACAGACATCCAGGGGCTACTTATCATTAAACCCCATGTTTTTGAAGATTCAAGGGGTTACTTTTTCGAGAGTTACAATAAAAAGAAGCTGGAACAATATATTCCTGTTGATTTTGTCCAAGACAATCAATCAAAATCAGTATTTGGAACAATCCGTGGTTTGCACTACCAACTGGCACCATTTTCTCAATCTAAACTGGTTCGGGTTTTACAAGGCAGAATATATGACGTTGCCATTGATATCAGGGAAAAATCCCCAACTTATGGAAAACATTTTGGAATAGAACTCACGTGCGAGAATAAAACACAACTATATATCCCACATGGATTTGCACATGGGTTCTCAGTTTTAAGCGAAACAGCAATTGTTCTTTATAAGACCGATGGTTTTTACGAATCCGGTTCAGAGAGAGGCATTAATTTTAATGATTCATTTTTAAATATAGATTGGAAAATTGACACAGATAAAGCCATTGTATCTCCAAAAGATAAGGTTTTACCATCTTTTTGTGATGCTGAAAAAAACTTTAACTTCTAAATAAATACAAAGATGAGTACGTTAAACATTTTAGTTACGGGAGCCAACGGCCAGTTGGGAAGCGAATTAAAATATATTTATAATTCAGGGAATTTCAAAACAGGAACCTCTGTTAATGTAGTTTTTACCGATATTGATACTCTTGACATAACAAATACCATATTTCTAAAAAAATTCTTACAAGATCATTCTTTTGATTATATTATTAACTGTGCTGCTTATACCCAGGTTGACAAAGCAGAAACCGACTCTGAAAATGCGTTTATTATAAATTCAAAATGTGTAAAAAGTATTATTGATTCAATAAAAGCATATAATACCCGGTTCATCCATATTTCAACCGACTATGTTTTTGACGGAGAAAACTATATTCCTTACACCGAAGAAAATCAGACAAATCCGCAATCGGTTTATGGAAAATCGAAAGAAGAAGGTGAAAAAATTGCATTAACATATAATAATACTATAGTAATTCGTACATCCTGGCTATATTCGAGCTTTGGAAATAATTTTGCAAAAACAATACATAAATATTGTAAAGAAAAAAATGAATTAAATGTAGTATTCGACCAGGTTGGGACACCAACCTACGCACGCGATTTAGCAAATGCTATTATTCAAATTATTGATCAATCTGTAAATCATAAAAATTTTGTTCCCGGAATTTATCATTATTCCAACGAGGGAGTTTGCAGCTGGTACGATTTTGCACGTGCAATTGCAATTAAATCGTACTCAAATTGTAAAATCAATCCTATTGAATCAAAAGATTATCCTACACCGGTAAAACGCCCATTTTATAGCGTACTGAATAAGAGTAAAATAAAATCTATTTATAATTTGAACATCCCTCATTGGGAAGATAGTTTAAATGAATTTTTTAAATGTATTTAATTTACTATTACAGCTTAACAACTTTCTTAAAAATTGATATTTGATTTAATTCTTAAAAAATACTATTATGGCCGATAGAGAATTAGTACAACAAGTAAGGGAAAAGGCCAATAAATGGCTTAAATCCGGTATTGATCAGGAATCGAAAAGGCAAATTGAGAATTTGCTTAACAACGATCAAGATGAACTCATTGAATCATTTTATAAGGATTTGGAATTTGGCACCGGGGGTTTACGCGGAATAATGGGTATAGGGACAAACCGGGTAAATATTTATACTGTTGGAATGGCAACCCAGGGTTTAAGCAACTACCTGAAGCAACAGTTTTCAGAAATGAAACAAATAAAAGTAGCTATTGCCTATGATTCACGAAACAACAGCCGGTTATTTGCAGAAAAAACAGCAAGTGTATTCTCTGCGAATGGAATTAAAGCTTATTTATTCGAGAGCCTCCGCCCTACCCCTGAATTATCATTTGCAATAAGGCATTTAAAGTGCCAGAGTGGCGTTGTTATTACTGCATCACATAATCCAAAAGAATATAACGGGTATAAAGCATACTGGGATGATGGCGGCCAGATAATCAGACCACACGATAAAAACATTATTGCCGAAGTACAAAAAATCAATAAAATAAGTGATGTGCTATTCGACACATCAATGAAAAACGTTGAAATCATAGGGGAAAAGACAGATTTTGAGTACGTTAAAGAATTAGTAAAATTATCTCTGAATCCTGAAATCATAAAAAAACATAAGGATTTAAAAATTGTTTACACTCCCATTCATGGTTCTGGAGTTAATTTGGTTCCCCGGGTTTTAAAAGAATATGGGTTTGAAAATATCATTTCAGTTCAGGAGCAAAATATTCCCGATGGTAATTTCCCAACAGTAAAATCGCCAAATCCCGAAGAACCTGCTGCTTTACAAATGGCTATTGAAAAAGCAAAAAAAGTAAATGCAGATATTGTTATGGCTACCGACCCCGATGGGGATCGTGTTGGAATAGCCGTTAAAGATTTAAAAGGTGATTTTGTTTTACTTAACGGAAACCAGACTGCTGCTTTGCTTTTAAATTACCTGATATCGCAATGGAAAGAAAAAGGAAAACTGAAAGGAAAAGAATATATTGTAAAAACCATAGTTACCTCGGAAATATTAACCGAAATAGCCCAGAAATATAAGGTTGAATATTTCGATGTACTCACCGGGTTTAAATACATTGCCGACATTATAAAACAAAACGAGGGAAAGAAAAAATTTATAGGCGGAGGCGAAGAAAGCTACGGTTATTTAGCCGGGGAATTTGTTCGCGACAAAGATGCAGTAATGTCATGTGCCCTGATTGCTGAAACGGCGGCATTTATTAAAAATCAAAACAAAACACTTTACGAAGCTTTAATCGATATTTATATTGAGTTTGGATTTTATAAAGAAACCCTTATTTCATTAGTAAGAAAAGGCAAATCGGGCGACGAAGAAATTAAGAAAATGATGGAAGATTACAGGAACAGTCCCCCGCAAACCATTAACAACTCAAACGTAATGCTGATACACGACTTTTTGAAACAAAAAACCTTCGACCAGATCAGTCATTTACGATACGATATCAATTTACCAAAATCGGATGTTTTGCAATTTATATTGCACGACGGGACTAAAATTTCTATTCGCCCATCGGGTACTGAGCCTAAAATTAAATTCTACTTCGGAGTAAAAGAGAAACTCGATAAACGGGAAGATTTTGAAAAAGTAAATACCTTGCTTGATGAGAAAATAAAGAATATTATAAAATCGTTAAATATTAAATAACTGTGAATAGTGAATCGAATATGACATATAATTAATCACTATTCACTAATAACCAAAAAAATGAAATCATACCGCGAAGAAGTCTGGTTTAATATATCTAAACGTCGGGAGTTTATTAATATCACCCCTGTTGTAAACCAGGCATTGGTTAAAAGTGGAATTAAAGAAGGTCTGGTTTTGGTAAATGCCATGCATATTACATCGAGTGTTTTTATTAATGATGATGAATCGGGCCTGCACGAGGATTTTGAAAAATGGCTCGAAAAACTTGCACCAGAACTACCTTACTCGCAATACAGGCACAATTACGCCGAAGACAACGCCGATGCGCACCTGAAACGAACCATCATGGGCCGCGAAGTGGTAGTGGCTATAACCGAAGGCAAGCTCGACTTCGGGCCATGGGAACAAATTTTTTATGGTGAATTTGATGGAAAAAGGAGAAAAAGAATTCTAATAAAAATTATTGGTGAGTAAAAAAAGATAAAAGTTTAAAACAATTTGTATTCCTGGGTGTTTTCAATAAAAAACAGAATGTTGCATAATCATCAAAATACCGAACCCGACAAAAAAAGACTATTCATAAGTGTTTTATTAAATGCAGTAATAACTATTGCTGAATTTGCTGGTGGTATTTTTTCCAACAGCCTGGCACTTATTTCCGATGCTGTTCATAATTTGAGCGATACCATGGCAATTATAATCAGTTACATTGCCATGATTATTGGTAAAAAAGAATCTACTCAAAAAAATACATTTGGATATATACGAATAGAGATTTTAGCAGCCCTTTTCAATGCAGTAGTTCTTATTGTAATTTCGGTTTATCTTTTTTATGAAGCATATCAACGTTTTATTGATCCTAAGCCAATTAAAGGAGTTATCATGTTTATTGTTGCTACAATAGGACTTGCAGGAAATTTAGTTTCAGTATTACTTCTTCATAAAGATTCTGCACATAATTTAAATGTAAAAGCTGCTTACTTGCATTTATTAGGCGATACTTTATCATCTGTTGGTGTTATCGTTGGTTCAATTCTTATTTATTTTTGGAATATAACCTGGATAGATCCGTTGCTGACAGTTATTATCGGGGTTATTATTATAAAAGGGACATGGGGAATAATAAAAGAAACGATCGAGATTCTAATGCAGGCCAGCCCGGCTGATTTAAATTTAGATGCAATTAAAACAAAATTGGAACTACATCCTGAAATAAAAAACATACATCACATACACGCCTGGCGTTTATCCGACAAACTAACTCATTTTCAATGCCATGCTGATTTAAAAAGGAATCTGAGTATTGTTGAAGCAGATAAAATAAGGGCTGAGCTGGAATCAATACTTCAGAATCAGTTTCATATTGATCATATTACAATTCAACCGGAATTTGACATCTGTTCCGATAAGAATGCAATTAAAAACGACAAGCTTTAATCTATGGTAAAAAATCTTTTATTGAAATTTACCAGGTAAAGCTTTTCTGTTGGCCTTGTAAAAGCAGTATAAAGCCAGCGTAGAAATTCAACATCCATCATTTCGTCAGAAAAATAACCGTGATCAACAAATACCGATTTCCATTGTCCTCCTTGGGCTTTATGACAGGTAACAGCATAGGCAAACTTAACCTGAAGAGCATTAAAGAATGGATTCATTTTAACTTTCTCGTATTTTGCTTTTTTACGTTTAGTCTCTGTATAATCTTCAACGATATTGTAAAAAAGCTTTTTATTATCGTCACTTGTTAAAGCCGCCGAATTAATATCTAAAGTATCAAGAATTATTTTGCACGCAATTTCTATATTGTTATAATCGATTAACCGGATAACCACATCGGCAAAACGAAATCCATATCTTTCAGTATATTTTTTAATCTGTATTATTTCGGCAATATCCCCATTTGCAATAAAATCAATATTCTCGTTATCAGAAATCCAAAAATAATTATTTTTAACAACCATAATAAAATCGCCAACGGCAATCTCTTCTTCGCGCCAAAGAATCTTGCTCCTTATTCCTTTGTTGTATTGATTTGCACGTTTATTCGAACGGGTAATTACAATAGTGTTCTCCAGCCCGTATTTATCATATGAGTCATTAATTTTTTCAATAAGTTCATTACCCGACAATGTTTCAATATCAGTAAACTGATCAACCTGAATTTTTGGAAACCCAACTGGTTTAGATAAAATATTTGAACGTACCTGGGTTGCATTAAACAAAATTCCAGATTCCTCCGATTGCCTTAAAACCTGGGTTAAAACAATCTCTTTTACTTTGTAATTAAATGAACTTAAAACATCCATATCAAGCGCAGGGCTTAATTCAATACCAACAGGAGGCAGCTGGGCAGTATCGCCAATTAAAATCAGTTTACAATTCTTGTCATTATAAACAAATTCCAACAAATCATTTAATAACCGGCCACTGCCAAAAATTGAAATATCATTTGACTGGTTCGAAATCATGGAAGCCTCGTCAACAATAAATAATGTATTTGAATATAGGTTTGCATTAAGTACAAAAGTTCCAAATCCATCTTTTGATGATTTTTGCCTGTAAATTTTTTTATGAATTGTAAATGCCGGTTTCTTGGAATAAGATGATAAAACTTTCGCGGCTCTCCCTGTAGGAGCTAAAAGTAAAGAACGAATTTTCAGTTCTTCTGTTGCCCTTACCAATGCACTAATGACCGTTGTTTTTCCCGTTCCGGCATATCCTTTAAGTATAAATAACTGATGGGGATCATCATCAAGAATAAACTCTGAAAGATTTTCAATTAGTTTAACCTGCCCACGTGTTGGTTCATGCTCAAAATTTTTAAGAATACAGCTTTTTATATGATCCTTTAACATTTTGGTAATTTAAACTAAATTTAAATTTAAAATTTAAAAAAATTGTTAAATTTGCAGGCAAACATAAATTAAATAAAGCAAAATGAAAAGATTAATTCAAATTGTATTAGCAATACTTATGGTAGTTTTAGCTTACCTTGTATGGGAAAGTATTCAAACTCCAATCCGGTTCAATAAAGAAAAAGATAAACGTTATACAGCAACAATACAACGTTTAAAAGATATCAGAACTGCTCAAATAGCCTTTAAAGATGAGTATGGTAGATTTACAGGCAGTTTTGACACCCTGATAAATTTTATTGAACACGATTCAATGAAACTTGTAAAAGCAATTGGTAGTATTCCTGATGATTTATTAGCCCAGGGATGGACAGAAGCAATAGCATTAAAAGAAGGTATTATTACAAGGGATACAATCAGGATAGCTATTAAAGATACCTTGTTTCCAAAAGAATTTACCGCGCAGGAATTATGGAAAGTACCATTTACTGAAAATGCAAAATTCGAACTTGCTACAGCAAAACTAATGACTGGTTCAGTAAAAGTAGATGTATTCGAGGCTAAAATACATAATGATATATTGCTATCAGGTTTAGATCGCCAGTTGATAATTAACCTGAATGAGAGAATGAAACAATCAAACAACTATCCTGGTGTAAAAGTTGGTGATATTGCAGAACCAAATAACAACGCAGGTAACTGGGAATAAAACATGCATAATATGCAGAATTTTATTTTCATTGATGAAACTTTAGATAAAAATATTACACATACATATGAATTGTCCATTCAGGCTGGCTTGAATGGACTTTCTTTTTGTATTCTTGATATTACAAGAAACAAGTACATAACTTTAGCTCATCAAAATTTCACCAGATTTTCAAATATTGAAGATTCTGTATCTGAAATTGAGAAAATCATAAAAAAAACTGATTTATTAAACCGGACATATAAAACAGTAAAACTTATATGGATTTCACCCAAAAATACACTTATTCCAACCCCCTTATTTACACAAGAAAACCTTAAAGCATATTTTGAATATAATCATCAATTAGACGAACTTGACGAGATGCATTTTCATAAATTAACTTATATTGATACTAGTAGTGTTTATACCATACCAAATGCCATAGCAAATCTTTTCATAAAGCAATTTCCATCAATAAAAATTTTTAATCAGCAAGTACCGTTTTTAAACAACATTATACTAAAACATCATACTGAACAAACCAATGTATTTGTTAACGTTCAAGATGAGTTTATTGATATAGCTTTAATTGAAAAAGGGAAGTTACTGTTTTATAATAATTTCCCCTTTAAAAATGATTCTGATATTTCTTACTATATTTTATTCATTTTCGATCAGTTTAAACTAAACAAAGAAATTAATGAATTGATTTTTTCAGGATTTATAGAGAAAAATAAAGATGGGTACAAGAATATTCAGAACTTTATTAAACACATAAAATTTGAAAAATTACCTGAAGAATACACTTATAGCTATACTTTTAACAAAATCCCGGCTCATTCATTTTCAAATTTATTTAATTTACATTCGTGCGAATAATTAGCGGTACTTATAAAGGCAGGATGCTTCATCCTCCAAAAAATTTTAAAGCCCGGCCAACAACCGATTTTGCCAAGGAAAGCCTGTTTAATATACTGAACAATAATTTTGACTTTTCTGAGGTAAAAGCGCTCGATTTGTTTTCCGGAACAGGAAGTATATCGTATGAGCTGGCATCGAGAGGATGCCCGGAAATAATATGTATTGAATTAAATTTTAATCACCTGTCATTTATAAAAAAAACTATTCAGGAATTACACTTTACACAAATAAAAGCATTTCGTGCAGACACTTTCAAATTTTTAAAAACCTGCAATACTTCTTTTGATTTTATTTTTGCAGATCCTCCCTACGACTTAAATAATATTGAAATAATTCCTGATATTATTTTTGAAAGGAATTTATTAAATACAAACGGATGGTTAATCATTGAACATGGAGCCAAAACCAGCTTTGTAAATCACCCCCGTTTTAAAGAACACAGAAATTATGGAAGTGTAAATTTCAGTATCTTTGAGAGTTATAAAATTGAAGGATAAAAAATTAAGCTGCATCATATTTTTTTTGTAAAAACCTTTGGCAGATAAAAAATATACGCTATTTTTGCAACGCATTAAAATAATGGTTCGGTAGTTCAGCCTGGTTAGAATACATGCCTGTCACGCATGGGGTCGCGGGTTCGAGTCCCGTCCGGACCGCAAAAACCTCTCAGATTTGAGAGGTTTTTTGTTTTATTCTGTTGCTATAAAATTAAAAGGAATTCCTGTTGCATCCGACATTATCTGCCCGTCTTCGAGCATATCTTCATCATCCGGGTGATAGTACCAGTTAATTTTTATTTCGATTCCTTTTTGAATAAGTTCTTTTAATCGTTCAAGTAAATCGTAAATTATTTTTATAGTAGCCGTGTTAAAATATTCGTACTTAAAATCGATAACCAGTTTTTTAAGTCCATCCGATTTGGAGCTTTCAATTTCGAAGTTCTTAATAAACTCAAATAAAGGTTCGTAAAAATTAAATGCATTTTCGGGTTTCGATACTTTAAATAAAGTAAGTTTACTATTATCAATATCGAATGTAATTTCAGGTGTATTTGCTGTTGCTTCAATTTTTAATGAGTTCATTTTTCTGTTTTAAATTAGCATTTAAATATACGCATTTAAACTTATTTTGTTATAAATTCGTTCATTGGGTAAACAAAACTTATACCACAAAAATGATGAAATTTTAAAAATCAATATTCATTTTTAATACTATTCTTTGGGTACTCTGAACTATAGTTTACTTTAAATACTTAATAAGTAACATCATTATACTTTTTTCTGTATTTTAGCTTCAACAAAAAACTATAAATTGCATGTCAGGAACAATGAAAACCTGCATTATTATCGATGATGAGAAGAATGCAAGAGAAACACTCGAAAAAATTATTGAACGCTATTTCAATACCCGGCTTAAAGTTTTGCATTCGGCCAGTTCGGTAAAGGAAGGTGTTTTTGCAATTAATAAATGTAACCCGGATATTGTTTTTCTTGATATTGAAATGCCCGAAGAAAATGGGTTTAAACTTTTCGATTATTTTGACATTACGAACTTTGAAGTCATTTTTACTACTGCCTATAAACAATATGCCATAGATGCCATTAAATTTTCGGCTTTGGATTATTTATTAAAACCTATCAATTATATCGACTTACGCGATGTTTTAACCCGTATTGATAAGAAAGAGAAAAACTCTTCAAAATCAGCCCAGATTGAAGCTTTTTTAAGTAATATTAATAACGATCCAGGCAACTTTAATAAAATTGCATTACCTACCCTCGATGGTTTTCAGCTTCAAAAAGTAACCAACATTGTATATTGCCAGGCTGAAGAAAACTACACTAAAATTTTTACAAACAGGAATGAGGTTATTCTTGTTGCACGAACATTAAAAAATATTGAAGAAATGTTACCGGCAGAAATCTTTTTCAGGATACATAAATCGCATCTTGTAAATATGAATTATATTAAATCCTATAGTAAAACTGATGGTTATAAAGTTACTCTTGAAAATGGCCTTACTCTTGATGTGGCAACACGAAGAAATGATGATTTTATTAAGGCATTAACTAAAAAGCAAGTATAAATTTCATTTATTATCATGTATCCCTCTTTTATTCACTTTTTAATACAATAAGAAATTAATGATAAAACGAATATTTATCATATTCTTCTTTTTTCAATTTACTGTTTTCTCCTCGTACAGTCAGCAGTTTTTTACCCGGAATTACAATATTAACGATGGTTTGCCCGACAATTGTATATCTTCAATATATAGAGATTCCCTGGGGTTTTTATGGATTGGAACTCCTGCGGGACTGGCACATTATGACGGGAAAAATTTTAAAATCTTTTCTTTACTCGATGGACTTGCCGGAAATAATATAAATGATATTACTGAAAGTGAAAATGGAACAATGTGGTTTAGCTGTTATAAGGGAGGTATTTCAAAGTTCGATGGCCAAAAATTTCAATCATTAACAAGCAATGATGGACTTATTAATAATAACGTTACAAAATTATTTTATTGCCAACCATACAAATTATTACTTGTAGGTACAACCGATGGGTTATCTGTGTATGATGGAAATAGTTTTATTTCTTTCCATTTATCTCTTAATAATGTCAGGCAACGAATTCATGTAACAGGATTTTTAAAATCTAAAAACGCTGTTTATGTTCTCACGTTAGGCAATGGATTATATAAATTTTTACCTGAAACCAGGAAATTAACCAGGGTAAGTTCAGATAACAAACTCAATGACAACACGCTTTTTGCAGCGCACATTACACCCGGTAAGGATACATTAATAAGTATTAACCGGAAAGGATTTAAAATTGTAAATAATCATACAGGATATTACGAATCTATTGGACAAGTTGAATGCTTTGCTTCTGATAACGATTCAACCGTATGGATTGGCTGCTGGCAAAATAACAACTCAAACACGGGCGGATTATATAAATTCAAAAATAACACGATTACTAAATATAACGGTTTTTTGGGTATAGAATCGGAAAAAATAAAATCTCTTTTATTTGATGCCAATGAAAATATACTATGGATTGGGACAGAAGATAACGGGCTTTATATGTTTCCGGGTGAAGTTTTTACATATTACCCTGCTAATTATTTCAATTTGAATAAACTTTCAATAACTGATTTAATTTTTGACAATAGCAAGAACTTATGGATTTTAACTGAACATACAGTTATAAAAAAATCCCCCAATAATAACTATAAAGTATTCAATTTCAATCTTTTTTATGAAAAATTTATTGAGTATAAAGAAAATGAGCTCAAACATAAATACCAATACCTGATTGACAAGGAAGGCTCGTATGAAAAATATCAATCTTTGATAGAAAGGAACATTTATAAGTATTCAAATCCATATATTAAAATTAATAATGCAAAAATTGAACTATTAGAAAAGGGAAGTTTGTATAAACCAAACAAGTACGAAATAATTATAGAAAAAAACCTGTATCAATTTACTAACTTAAAATCCGATAAATATGGTAATATCTGGGTAGGAAGCAATGCAGGTATCTTTAAGATTGATAAGATTTTAAATTCGATTGAATATTTCGATTTAGATGGAAACTACTTTACCCATTTCACATTCGGCACAGAAAATGAACTTGTTACCACGAGCTGGGATGATGCAATAATCTATCCCGGATTCGAAAATAATCCTGTCTTAAATCAAGCTCATTTTAGTTTGAAACACGGCCCCAAAAATGTTAGAAAGATAAAATCAACTAAAAATACGGCCTGGTTTTTAGATAATGACCATGATATTTATTCATACAAGAGTTTTCAGTTTAATTTTTTAAACCAGGATTCTTCTGAATATCATACTATAAATGATTTTTGTTTTGATAATTCCGGTAATATTATTTTAGGTGGTAATGGAGGAACGGTTTATATTTTTGATCAAAATGAAAACAGATTTACTGTAAAACATAAAATAAGTAAACAAAACGGCCTCTCCGGAACAAATATCAGATGGGTAAATTGTGCTGCTGATAATCATCTGTATATAGGAACAAATTCCGGCGTCAACATTATAAACCTTAACCAACTTTACACAACGGGTGAAATTGAAATCAAAAAACTATATAAAGTAGAAGGGTTTACTGATTATTCAGGTACAGTTTCAGTAACTGATACTGAAAAAACCTTATGGATAGGAACAAATAGCCAATTGGTAAAAATTAAAACTACTGATATTGATTACAATAAAAGTAAGAACTTGTCCTTTGTAATGAAATCAATTGAAGTAAACGATGAGCCCTTTCCTGTTTACGAAAAAGATTCAGGCAATCTTCATACATATTTAACCGAGAATACAATTACTCTTCCCTGGTATAAAAATTCAATTTCATTTAATTATGATGTTTTAAAATTTATTAATGCTGAAAATATTCGTTTTGTTTATACATTGCAAAATGGAAAACGAATTGATACAAAAGAAACAAGGGAAAGAAAACTGGAATTTCAAAATTTAAAATCAGGCAGATATATCTTTAAAATTCATGCATTTTCTGATCGTGGGAACATTGTTTCATCAGAAATAAAAGTTCGTTTTATTATTAAACAGGCTTTTTGGAAAAACGGGTGGATAATATTATCATTTACTTTACTTATTATTTTATTAACATGGCGAATTCTGCATCACCGAACAAGAAGAATAAAACAAAAGGAAAGAAAACGAATTGAACTGTCCGAGAAAATTACCGAATTTGAAATAAAAGCTTTACGGGCACAGATGAACCCGCATTTTATATTTAATGCTATTAATTCTATTCAAAATTACATGTTAAGTAACGATGTTGACGCTGCATTGAACTATTTGTCAGACTTTGCAAAATTAATACGAATAACATTAGAAAATGTATCTAAAAAAATGGTAAGTATTGAAGAAGAATTAAACTATATTAAATATTACCTTAGGTTAGAGCAAATGCGTTTCGATAAAAAATTTGATACTCAAATCAATATTGCTAATGATATTGATAGTAATAAACTTCTGATTCCTCCCATGATTTTACAACCTTATATTGAAAATGCAATTAAACATGGATTAATTAATAAAGATGATGAAGGTGCTTTAAAAATTGAGCTATTTATTATATCGAATAAATCAGAACAATTTTTACATTGTATAATTGAAGATAACGGTGTAGGCATGAGAAAATCAGAGGAATTAACTAAAGGAACCAGAAAATCTCATACTTCTAAAAGCACGTATATAACAAACGAAAGGTTATCATTACTAAATCAGACAAATCATCGCAAAGGTTATCGTGTTGAAACTACTGACCTTTACGATGAAAATAAGAATCCTGCCGGAACTCGTGTTGAAATAATCTTTCCGATTTAATTTGAAATTCATTTACAGGTTTGCTAACCTTTTTGATTTTTGTTTAGCTGGTTCTTTTTCTATATAACACCTGAATAAAATGAGAGTGTTCAGCTGGTGTAAATATCTGTATTAACTCCCAGCTTTTATCATAATCCTGGATTGCCTTTTTTAACCGGCTAATTCTGGCAAGCGAACGGGTTATTTCATCAGAGTCGCCATTTAATTCATCGTCAATATCCCAGGGGAAAGATTCAACCCTGAAATCGTAACTTATTTTTCTGTCGCCAACTTTTAAATGCAGTTCGGCAATTTCATTTTCGCCAAACCCAGGTACCGGAATACATAAATCTCTTAACATAATTTACTCCTTTCAAATAAAAAAATTAAAAATAAAGAACAATTTAAGTAAAGGGTTCAACGGCAAATTTTAAATAAAGGCAGAAATGAATATTGGGGATTTTATACTCAAAATTTGGAAAGTATTTGGGGGAAACATTCCTGCCTTTATGTCAATATCAGAATACTTTTTTTATGTTTTCTGTTACAACATGTCCATCGAATAATTGCACAATACGATGTGCTTTTTCGGCATCAGATGGAGAGTGAGTAACCATAACAATTGTAGTACCTTCAGAGTTAAGTTGAGAAAGTAAAATTGTTGTGGAAAATGTTTTTTCCTGTGCGACATTTTCATCCTGTCAAGTACCGCTTCAACTTTCTTTTTTCTTTCCGATGATGGCATATTCAGGTACAATAATGGCAATTCAACATTTTCATAAACTGTAAGTTCATCGATCAGGTTAAAGCTTTGAAAAACAAATCCAATATTTGCTTTTCTAAGGTTTGTTCTTTGTTTTTCGGTAAATTTTGATACTTCATTCCCATTGAACCAAAGTTCTCCTGCCGACGGGTTATCTAACAAGCCTAAAATGTTTAATAATGTAGATTTTCCACAACCCGAAGGACCCATTATTGCAACAAATTCACCACTTTCAATATTTAAACTTACTTTATTCAGAGCAGTAGTTTCCACTTCGTCTGTTCTGAAAACTTTTACCAATTCATTCGTTTTTATCATGGCTATAAATTTTAATTAATTATTATTTCGTTATTTTAAAATCAGTTTATCTTTTTCATTGAAGTTTTCATATCCTGAAACAATTACACGTTCTCCTGCTTTTAATCCTTCGAGTACTTCGTAATATTTTGGATTTTGGCGACCGATGACAATATTCCGTTTTGTTGCAATTTCGCCTGCCGGATCAACAACATATACCCATTGGCCTCCTGTACTTTGATAGAACCCGCCACGTGGTATCAATAATGCCTGTTTTGATTCTCCTAACTCCAGTTTTGTACGAAATGTCTGCCCTATTCTTATCTGGTCGGGTTTTTGTGATGTAAATATCATGTCAACCGCGAATCGCCCGTTATTTACTTCAGGGTAAACTTTATCGATAATTAACTCAAAATCAGCACCCGTGAAATCAAAACTGGCTGGTAAGCCTTTTTTAACCCTGGCAATATAATGTTCATCAATTTCAACTCTTAATTTATAATCATCGAGAATATTTATTGTGCCTAAACGTGTACCATAGTTTATTACTTCACCGATTTCAGGATTTAAACTTGCAAGCTCGCCATCGGTTGTTGCTTTTACAAATAAATTATCTAAACGCCCCTGAATAATTTTCAGGTTATCTTCCATTCTTCGTATTTGCGTTTCCATTGCTTTTAAGGTTACCTCTTTATATATGGAATCGCTTTTTATTGCTTCAATTAATAACGCGTATTGTTGCTTGGTTGCAGAATATTGTTCGTTCGACTGGTCAAATTGTTCTTTAGAAATATGATTTTGTTTAAATAGTTCCTGGTTGTATTCAAACTGTCTTTTTTGCATTTTTAACAAACGCTCGGTTTCTATAAGAGTTTGTTTCCTGTTAATGGTTTGAAGCTGGAGATTAATTTTTGTATTCTGAAACTCATTAATTGAACGCGAAACGGCAGCTTCATTGTTCGAAATTTCCAAAATTAAATTGGTATTACTTAATTCCAGAATAACATCGCCCTTTTTTACCATGTTTCCTTCATCAATTAAAATATCTTCTACACGTCCGCCTTCAATAGCATCAAGAAAAACAGTTTTTATGGGTTCAACCGTACCTATTAATGCAATGTAATCCGTAAACTCACCATCAATTATTGTTTCAATTGTTATTTTATCTTTTTCAACATTCAATTTTGAACTTTTATCACCAAAAATGATATTAAATAATGCCAGCAATACAATTACAGCTACAACCGAAATCCAGATTGTTTTTTTGTTTAACCATTTGTATTTTTTTTCTATTACTCTATCCATTTTATTAATTTTTTAAACGTAAGATTAGGTTTTCGTTTTTTAATCACGAATTATGCCAAAGAATGTATCATATTAAAATACTGCATATTACAGGTTAAAATTAAGTTTACATAATTTATTATTTGTTCGATAACGAAACAGAAAGAGTACGAAAACGAACATCAATTATAAAAATAGTGTATATTTACTCATAAACTTTTTTAGTATTTATTTATCCTATTAACAAATATCAAATTTTAGGTTTATGAACGAGAAATACGGTAAAGTATTGGCAATAGATGACAATGAAGATATTTTATTTGCATTAAAATTACTTCTGAAAAACTACGTAGAGGTTATTCGAACCGAGATGAATCCTGAAATCATTCCCGATTTATTAAGCAAAGAACAGTTCGATGTCATTTTATTGGATATGAACTTTACTAAAGATGCAATAAGCGGCCAGGAAGGATTTAACTGGCTTGAAAAAATATTATCCATAGATCACGATGCCGTAGTAGTTTTTATAACTGCTTATGGTGATGCCGAAAAAGCCGTAAAAGCAATTAAATCAGGAGCAACAGACTTTATATTAAAACCCTGGCAAAACGAAAAACTTATTGCTACAGTATCATCGGCTATTCGTTTACGCCAGTCAAAAAACCAGGCTTCAGATTTAAAGAAAAAACAAGTAGAGATTAGCGCTATTCAGGATCAGCCATTTCACGAGTTTATTGGAAACTCACCCGAGATGCAACAGGTTTTTTCTACCATACGTAAAGTAGCAAAAACAGATGCAAACGTATTAATTCTTGGCGAAAACGGAACCGGCAAGGAGCTTGTAGCACGCGCACTACACCGCAATTCGTTAAGAAAAGATGAAGTATTTATAAGTGTTGATTTAGGTTCTATAACCGAAACGCTTTTCGAAAGCGAACTATTTGGTTATGCAAAAGGGGCCTTTACCGATGCCAAAGCTGATAAATCAGGACGATTCGAACTGGCTTCAGGAGGTACTTTATTTCTCGACGAAATAGGGAACCTTTCATTACCCATGCAGGCAAAAATTCTTACTACAATTGAGCGAAGAGAAATTATCCGTGTAGGTTCAAATAATCCAAAATCTATTGATGTCAGGTTAATTTGTGCTACAAACAATAATATTCACGATATGGTTAAAAATGACACGTTCAGGCAGGATTTATTGTACAGGATAAACACCGTTGAAATACATTTGCCCCCATTGCGTGAACGTACAGGAGATATTCCTTTACTTGCAAATCATTTTCTTGGCATTTATTCAAAGAAATACAGGAAAAGTATAAAAGGATTAAGCAGCGAAACATTAAAAAAACTAACACAATATCAATGGCCGGGAAATGTCCGCGAATTACAACATGCCCTCGAACGTGCAGTAATAATGAGCGATTCGGACACCTTGCAACCCGACGATTTTATTATCTCGACCAAATCGGATAAAATAGGCGAAATTGAAATCGATACTTTTAATCTTGATGATATTGAAAAAAATATTATTGTAAAAGTACTGAAACAAAACCAGGGAAATGTTACCCAGGCAGCAAATATGCTTGGTTTAACAAGAACTTCGTTATACAGAAGAATGGAAAAATATGGTCTTTAGAAATTTTAGATTTATAGTTATATTTAGAATATTGTTGCTCACTGCAACAATATTTCTTTTCTTTTATACCTTAACCCTCGATTATTTTGTAACTCCGTTCCTCATTGCATTGGTTATTGTTTTTCAAATTTATATGCTCTTTAAATTTCTCGATAAAACAAATCGGGATTTATCGAGTTTTCTTGAATCTATTCGTTTTTCGGAATTTACCCGTTCGTTTAGAATTGAAGGAATGGGGTCTTCATTTGACGAACTGAATAAAGCATTTAACGATGTTATACAGGATTTTCAAAAAGTACGATCCGAAAAAGAAGAACAATACCAATACCTGCAGAGTTTGGTGAAACATATTGATGTAAGTATTATTACCTATCAACGAAACGGTACTGTTGATATGGTAAATAATGCCTTTAAAAAACTTTTCCAGTTAAACTCCCTTAAAAACATTAACGAGTTAAACGAAAAGAGCCCTGATTTGGTAAAATCTCTTCTTAAAATTGAACCCGGGAAAAACTGTTTAATAAAAATTCAGGAAGAAGATGATATCCTGCAACTTGCAATTTCTGGCACAGAATTCAAGATACACGATAAAACCATAATCCTGGTTACAATAAAAGATATTCAGAATGTACTTGAGGAACACGAAACAGAAACATGGCAAAAGCTTATACGTGTTCTTACCCACGAGATTATGAATTCAATTACTCCTATTTCTTCACTTACATCTACTCTGGATATCATGTTAATTAATGCTATATCCAATCATAAAACTTTAGACGAAGAATCGCTGAGTGAAATATCACAGGCTATTAAAACCATTCATAAACGAAGTAATGGCTTGCTCCATTTTGTAAATACTTATCGTAACCTGACAAAAATACCCAAACCCAGTTTTAAGATTGAACATATAAAAGAAATCTTCAACGGTATATTACCACTAATAAAAGAAGAAATAAACAAGAGTAAGGTGAAAATATCATTTTCTGTGGAACCGGAATTACTTGAAATACATGCCGACATTAAATTAATTGAACAGGTAATTATCAATTTAATTACAAATGCCATTCATGCTACAGAAAACCAGGCGAACGGGGAAATTCATGTGCGGGCATTCCTGAATAAACGGGAAAGAGTTTCAATCCAGGTTATTGATAACGGGCAGGGAATTTTAAAAGATGTAATTGATAAAATATTCATTCCATTCTTTACAACAAAACCAAAAGGTTCAGGCATAGGATTAAGTCTATCGAAGCAAATTATGCGATTACATGGTGGTTCAATAACAGCCAGTTCGGAACCCGATAAAGGTTCTGTGTTTACCCTCACCTTTTAAATCAATTCCAAGTGTTAAATAAATTAAAGTTTCAAGTTCTTATCAAATTCTTTAGCAATGGCTATCGACATTTTTAAGAAATCGTAACCATCGTTTCTGTTGGTTAAAATTAATACTGTAGTTTTTGTATCGGGCAAATGCAGGACTAAATTGGTATAACCATTTCCTGAACCTCCATGCCAGTAATACCTTGTATCTTTTCTTTTCATTAAGACCCATCCGTACCCATAATATGAATTGTTCTTAAGGTTGCTGTCTTCCACGGTAAAGATTTTTGAAAGCGATTCGCATTTCAATAACTTGTCAGAATACAAGGCTTTATCCCATTTTGCAAAATCTGTTGAATTTGTAAAAATACCTTGCTCTCCATAAATCAGGCTTATATCATTTCCAGCTATATAAATCTCATTTTCTTTATAATGCCCATCAGCACAGTTTGTATGATTCCTTTTATCATCGGCAAAAAATGTATTTGACATGGACAGCTTTTTAAATATCGTTTTAGTTAAAAACTCATTGTATGACATTTTTGAAACTTTCTCAATAATCATTGCCAGTATAACATATTCGGAATTACTATATTGAAACTTTGTACCTGGTTCAAAAACAGTTTTATCCTGTGCTTTGAGGAAAGTAAATACATCGGGGTGATTTGAACATGTATTGATATCATATTGAATTAAACCGGATGAATGACTTAATAAATTTCTGATTCTTATTGTTTTCCCATAATCTGCAAAATCAGGAAAAATGTCATTTATTGTATTGTCGAGGCTTAATTTATTCTTCTCTACTAACTTCATTACAGCCAGCGAAGTGAAAGATTTGGACAGATTTAATAAGTTAAACGTTTTATCTGTTGTCATTACTTCTTTTGTCTGCACATTCGATAAGCCATAGGCTTTATTAAACAGGATATCTCCATTTTTTATTACAGCAATTACAGCACCAGGATTATCATTTGAAAAATACTTCAGGTATTTATCAATATTTTTTTCAGGAGTTGTAATACTTTTATTTTCTTGTGCAACTGCAAAAGCAGATAGGAATATAAAAAATATAACAAATGTTGTTCTCATTTCATTTCATTTTTAGTGAATCACCTAATTATTCGAAGATTTACAATACATATTTATCATATCCTGTGCTTGTTGTACTCCAAGTTCCAAAGCTTTAGTAAAATCGGAACATCCGCCGGTATAATCGTTCAAATTAATTTTTGAAACCCCGCGGTTTAAATAGGCTCCTCCATTATTTTTAACTCGGGTTAAATACGCATCATAGTCAGCAATTGCCTCGGCATGTTTTTTCAATATTCCTAAAGAAATGGCTCTTCCTAAATATGCATCGGCATATTCTTTATTATATTTTAAGGACAGATTAAAGTCTTTAATGGACTCCTCATATTTTTGCTGCATTGCTTTAGCAACACCACGAATGTAATAAACTTCGAAATAATCCTTTTTTAATTCAACAGCTTTATTAAATGGTACGATTGCACTTGCCGGTTCAGATTTATGCATATAAACCAATCCTTTTCTGTAAAATGGTTCTGCATCTGTTTTATCTAAACTTATTGCTTTATCAAAGTCGGCGATTGCTTCATCAAAATTGAGTAATGCTGCTTTTGCATTTCCTCTTTTCTTAAACGATTTGACATCAACCGGGTTTAATTCTATTGCTTTATTGAAATCGGATATAGCTCCATTGTAATCACGAATCTGAAGTTTAAAATACCCTCTCTGGTAATATGCATCCTGGTTATTTGCATCTAACTGGATAATTGCATCGTAATCGGAAATAGCACCCGTGTAATCGTCTTTTTCAATCCTGTATTTTACCCTGTAATTATAGGCTTCCAAGTTTTGGTCGTTTAGCTCAAGGGCTTTATTAAAATCGGTTACAGAAGTTTTAAAATCGCCCAGGTTTGCTTTAACAATACCTCTCTGATGATATGCATCGGAATACAATGAATCCAGCTTTATTGCCATATTTAAATCATCAAGGGCAGGTTGAAATTGTTTTAACCCTGACTTTACATAACCTGAAAAATAATGATATTCTGCTAAATCATTTTTAAGTAAAATAGCTGCTTTTAAATCTTCAAGCGATTTTTCAAATTCTTTTTGTTTTATAAATAACAATGCCCTCCCAAACAATGCCTCATGGTTTTTAGCATTGATTTTAAGAATCCTGTTAAAATCTGAAAAAGATTTGTCCATATTATCGAGCTGATAATATGCCTGAGCACGCTTTAGTAAAGCATTTTCGTTTTTCTTTTTGTAAAAAATCGATTTGTCGAAATAAGATATAGATTGCTCATACATCAATGAATCGAAATAATTTAATCCTTTTTTATAATTATTTTCCGATAAACGGGGTTTCGTAATAAAAAATGCAATTAGAACGATTGCAATTACCAAAATTAAGATGCTCCATTTTTTCATAATTTATATAATTTAAGTTTTATATCTTTTTTCTTTCGCCCCTACGGGGCTTAACACTTTTAATTATTCCTTTTTACCATACTAACGCTCCTTCAGAGCTTATGTCATTCTTTATGCAAACAGACTTTACTTTCAAAATCTATACTTCCTTTTTTCTAATCGCAGAGCGATGAAAGTATGGTAACACAATAATACTAAATTAATTTAAGCTGCAGAGCAGCGATACATTAGTTATTCATAAAATTCAAACAGATACTGATCATCATACTTTACATCAAACCTTCTTAATAGTTTCAGATATTCATCTTTAAAAGAAACCTTTTTATGATGACTTTCCTGATTCATTATATATTTTATTACTGTATCTCTTTGTGAACGAGAATAAGAAAATGCACCAAATCCTCTTTGCCAGCTAAACTTACCTTGTACCAATTTATTTTCATTTATCCATTTTGATGAATTTGATTTAATATCACGTATTACATTTGATATTGAAGTATCAGGACGTAACTCAAAAAAATGTGAACATGATCTGTAAATCCATTTATTGCTAAAGAAAACAAATTCATATTCCTTAATATACCGCTAATATATGAGAATAACCTTTCCCTTATTTCTTCAGAAAGAATATTTTCTCTGCTTTGAACTGCAAAAACTGCATGAATATTTATCTGGGAATACGTATTTGCCATTTTTTCAATCTTTATCTATCACCTCTAACAGGACTTTTTTTGATGTTATTGTATTTTATTACCAAACTAACGCTCCTACAGAGCTTAATTTGTAAATAATCCTAAACGAAGATAAAAAAAATGCTTCGCAAAGCAAAGCACTCTAATTTATAATTCAATGATTTTAGAATCTGTTTAACCAACGATATCTTCTCTGGTTATCTCCGAATTTTAGGCCAACCATTATTTCGTGCGAACCGTAACTAATCCGCTGAATATCGTTTAATGAATAATCAAAAAAATTTTCTGTCGTTTTGAATAATACTGAAGGCTCTATTTCAAAATCATTTTTCATATCGTACCTGTAGCCAGTAATAAAATAATAATGGCGTAACTGCTGATAATCTTTAAAACTATCGTCTTCGCCAAATTTTAAAGCAGACTGAAACAGGTTGCGCGATGATAATCCAACATAAAAAGGCTGGAAAGTATAATATAACCCAAAACTACCATCGGTAACCCACATTCCTTCGCGCGCTTGCAGAAGCAATGGGTCAACAGTTTCGCCCTGAGGCAGGATTAAATTTTCGGTATTCACTCTAAACTGAAAAGCAGACAAGGATACACCTAAAGATAACTGTCCATCGTTAATAAACAGGTGGTATGCATAAGTAAATTCGCCTCCCGTTTTACCAATCTGCCCGTTTTTATCGTTGTAAATATATGCACCAATACCCACTCTGCCACTTGGCCTGCGTTTTTTAATTCTTTTTTTAATTGATCGTGATTTAGATATATAGCTTGTTTTTAATATTCTGGCTTGACCGCTTATGGATTGAGTAGATGGAGCATCCTCCATTCCCAGCCATTGTTGGCGGGCAGTAAGATTAAAGGAAGTATAACCCTCGCTTCCTGCAAAAGCGGGATTTATAAGAAACTGGTTCATTGTAAACTGGCTATACACGGGTTCTTGCTGACTCATAACAGAAGTTGTTGCCAGTATTATAAAAAATGATATGAGTACTATTTTTTTCATTCACTTACCTAAAAAGTCTTTTTTGCGTTTACTAAAATTTTTAACGAATTACGGTTACAGTTCCAACAATAGGAGTTTCACCATTATGTAAATCAATCACGTAATAATATGAATCCATTGGTAATTTTCTACCATTGGAATCTGTTCCATCCCAGGGTTTTTGATACCCCTTGGATTTAAATACATTGCTTCCTCCCCTGTCGTAAATATCAACCGTTACTTCGGGGAAAAGATTTAAATTTTCAATCACCCACTCTTCATTCACGCCATCATTATTCGGAGTAAACGCGTTGGGTATAATAAATTCGCCACAGAAATTAACTGTGATCGTGTCTGAACCGATACAACCGTATTGGTCGGTAACCTGTAACCAGAAATCCCTTGACTCGGTGCTGGCTTCAACATTCATATAAGAAGAAATAGATGTTCCTCCTTCATAGGTCCATAAATATTCAGAATACATGGTATCGAGCTGAAGCGTTAATATTTCGCCCGGTTCGCAAATGGCAGTGTCGTTACCCAAATCGATTACCGGGTTTTGGTGAACAGTTAAAACAGCAGTATCGATAGCACGGCAACCGTAGCTGTCTTCAATACGTACCCAGTATTCACCTGTTGTTGATGCAATAAATGTTTCCCCGACAGAATTATCCTGCCATAAATAATTTACTGCTTCAGATGAGCTTGCAAAAAACTCGTACGTTTGATCCTGGCAGATATCTGCATCTAAACCAATATCTACCGAAGGATTTGAAATAATTACAGTAGTAAAATAAGGTTCACCGGTACAACCGTACAAATTTGTTTCGGTAACAGTAATAGTTTGTGGATCGGTTAAACCCCAGGGCCAACTCACCTCAATGGAATCGTTCCAATTAGTAACAATAGTACCCCCGGTAACTACCCAGTTAAAAACAGAATTGCCGTTATCGCCATAAACGCCATAACGAACAATACTACCGGGGCATGCCACGGGAACATCTTGGGCATAAGCATTTAAACCCTTCAAGAGCAGGAAAAACAAACCAATAAATATGTATAATTTCCTTTTCACTTTTTCACCTTTTCTTTTTTTTGCTTATGCTTCTTTTTATTTTTTAAAACCGGTTCGGGTGTTACCCCGAACCAGTTTTTTAATTTAATAACAATTTATTAGTTATATAATTAACTAGTATGCCCAAGTATTGCTGATATGATAAATTGGACCAGTTGTAGGTGCAGGCAATACAATATAAGCTATTGATGTAGTAGCACCAAAAGGATATCCTGTAACTGCAACACCATAATCAGATTTGTTAGATATTCCAGATACAATACCTCCTACTGGGCCATCAGAAGCTGGAGAAATAGTATAAGTATATCTTGTTGGTTTATCATTCACAACAACTAATGCTGGAGTTGGAATAGTATAAGTTGAAGTAGCAGTACCAATATCGTTAGGAGTCCAAGTATGAGTTGGGTTAGCTGTTAATAAAGCATGTCCGGTTTTAAGTTTAGAAGCAACTGTATAATCCCAATCAGTATCAGAAATTGCAGCTCCATCAGGTGTAGTTAAATCAGCAGCCAACACATTTTCAACAGTTTGATTAATTAACAAAGCATACGATCTATAAGCAACAGGTAAATTAGCATCTTCAGTAATTGTTATAGTAACAGTTTCAGAACCTGTTGTAGCTGGTAAACAAGCTGTATAAGGGCTAGCTCCAGACCATGAATAGTTAACATTAGTAGCAGAACCAGCAATTATAGCAGTTGGTTCGTCAATTACTTCTACAGTTAAAGAAACTGCCGTACCTGCACATGTATTAAATGTTTCTTCTGCCTCAATAGTCCAAGTACCTGCCTCATCAAATGATAACTCTACATAGTTATTATTTAAATTTGTTTCTGTTGCTGTACCAGTAGTTGGAGCAGTATAAGTCCAAGCAAATGTAGTATTAACATTTGCTGTTAAACTTACAGCTGCATCAAAAAGAGGAGATAAATTTGCATCAGGAACAACAAAGTATGGTAAATTTTGATTTATAGTTACATAATCTGTTGTAGCTGAACTTACAAAGTCAGCATTATCAGTAGCCAACTGTGCAAAAGCACCAGTCAATACAAACGCCATTACAAGCGTTAAAGCGAATTTTAAAAAGTTTGTTTTTTTCATGTTTTTTGTTGTTTAAGTTAATATTTAAATTCATTAATTGTTTTTTAGCTTTTAGCTTTGATTTTTATATGTTGAGTTTATCTTTCGTTTTATTAAGCATCTATTTACCATCTAATAATTTAACTTATTCTCTTTTTCATATTTTAACGCTTAATTCGGTATTTGGTTGCGCAAAATTAGTAAGCATTTGATTAAAAACAAGTATTAACTTATAAAAGTATCATTTTAAATGATTAATACAATAATACACCTGCCAAACAAGTTCTTTTTTTTGACCAAAATTTTGTTTTTTTATTAACTTGTATATTCTCCTTCGCAGGCGTTGGTTGTTAATAATGTTGATATTAGAAACAGCATTGAGTTTTTCCGCCCCCTTAGAATCTCTTCAGATAGCTACAATTTTAAATGCTGCCTGCAGGCAGGCTCCCAATCCAAAGAACGTTATATCATTCACATCATTCCCTTAAAAAGGCTTGCAAACAAGCCTTTTTAAGAGTATAAAACGAATATGCAACCAGTTTACGGCCAATCGTTTGAAATATGGTATTGAGGGCCGGTATCAGGTGTACGGGTCACAATTACATTTACCGTACCTGTATCTGAACAACCAGCACTACTCGTTACAGTTACAGTAAAAGTTGTTGTAATTTGTACCGGGGTTGTCGGGTTAGTTGCCGGAGTATAAACAGGGTTTTCTAATGTTTCATCGTCTAATTCGGCAATAGGATCCCATAAATAAGTTGCACCTGTTCCCCCGAAATTAGCATCCAGTTGCGAATTATCGCCATAGCAAATAGTTGAAGGTACAGCACTTGGTGTGAATACCGGCAACGGGTCAACAGTAACAGCTACCGGGTCGGAAGCAATACTATAGCATCCAAAAGCATTTGCAACCTGAACAGAATAGTTTCCTGCTGTTGTAACATTAATATTTTGTGTTGTGGCACCATTAGACCATAAATAGGTTGATCCGATGCTTGAACTTAAAATAACACTTTCGCCTTCACACAAAACCTGATCGGTATCGGGGCTGATTGTAGGTTGAGCAGGTACAGGGTTAACGCTTACAGTTGAACCATCAGCATTTCCGATATTGGAGCCATTGTTATATTCAAACCCGGTTAATTTATATGATCCGGATGTTGGTGCAGGCAAGCTATAAGGTAAGTCTGCTGATGTTATAGTCACTAACGAGGAAACCCCTAAATCAACAGAATAGTACAACGTATAATTCAGCTCGGCAGAAGTTACTCCTGAAAAAGAAACAGGGATGGATTCTCCGGCACATACATCATCAATTGTTGTAAAGTAAGCTTTAGCCAAAATAGGCGATGTAGAACCTAATGTGTAATATGCCGGGGTAACATCAATTGTATTTGTAGTAGCTACTGTACCATTGTAATCATCGCCAACCGGAGCATCAGAATCTATATCAACCCAATCAGTACCATCAAATTCAGCCACTATAATATCATCAATTCCATTTGTAGTTGTCAGGGGAGTAATATCGCTTCCTGAATCCCAACGCAATTCAACTTGCGCCTTATCAGTTGCATTAGGATTATCAATTGCCCAGTATTCTGTTTGGCTCACTTCGGTAAGAGTAGTACCTGTAATGGTATAATCTCCAAAGCCTGTATTAAAGTATTCTGCAATCCAGGTTCCGTTATCTACTCCTAAAAGTTGTAACTTACCATATCTTGAACCATCTCCAATAGGGAAGTTAAAATTATTTCCTCCATAAATATATATTGACACAGGGCCATCGATATATGCATCAGCAGAACCTCCATCAGGTATAACCTGTGATGAAGCCCCGGGATTAAGTATCTTTAAAATGTTTGTAGATGTAGTAGTAATAATACCATCGGTTAATGACAAATCTTCATTAATTTCTAACGGGCTGTTTAAAGTTAAACCACTGCTATTATTCAATTCGAAATTATTAAACTTATTGGTGCCTGTAAACTGTCCATTAACGCCACCCAGTGTTTGCGCTGCACTTCCGGCAAAGACTACGGTTGCATTAGCACCTGTTCCACTTAAAAAAGCACCTGAATTTATTCTTTGAAATACTCCGTTAACTGTAAGTTTCCTGTTATTTACACTATTATCTAAAGTTGCCCCGCTAATTTTTAAAGTATCACAAATAACCAGATCTTTATCAGGGAGGATTCGTTTATTTGTACCTGTAAAGTATAAATTTCTAAGAGTATCTATACGATCTGCAATAATTGTATATTCGGTACTTCCATTAAATTCCAATGTCCCCCCGGAGCAATTTAAAAAAGATGTAAATCGGCCTGCAGGTAATACAGGTCCCTCGAGCCTTAATTTCCCTGTACCATAAACTGTTCCCAGGTTATGTCCATAAGTACTTCTGACATCTAAAATCCCATTAATTGTTGTTCTATAGGCAAACCGACGGTTTCCATTGGTATAAACAGAATCTCCCGGGCTTACAATTACAATAAACCCGTTTGGGCCACCTGCAGGAGCAGGATCTCCATCGCCTGGATCACCAACTTTTTCCCAAATACCAGGGGTATCCCAGTTACCATTCATTATACTCTGGTAAACCGGAACTGTTGCAGGAATAGCGGAATCGTTTCCTGCTGTATATTCTCCCGATATGTTATTCACTCCATTGTAGTTAAATTTTATAGTATCGTTAGTTTCATCAACATTATCAGTGCTCTCTCCGGGAGATGCTTTGCTCCATGTAGTTCCGTCAGGAATAATTAACTGTGCTGCCACGTAACTGGCTTCAGCACCAGCTACATCAGTATCGGCATATTTAAATTTCAAATCTCCATAAAAAGCAGAAATGCCTGTGCTTGCAACTTCCCAGTAATATTGTAATACCTGGGTGTCGTCTAATACAGTAGGATGGTTATCGTTAATACAATTGATTCTTATAGACCCTGCATTCGTATTTGCTGTAATATTTAAATCGGCAGGAGTATATTTCCCGCTAACTCCCAGCGGGTAAGTAAATACATGATCCCCTGCAGTAAAATTCTTTATAATCCCGACATTACTAAACACTCCATCAGGTTCAATCATCTTCAATGAACTGAACCCGGTACCGGTTGTATCAATAATATCTGAATTCTCTTTCAAAGTCAATAGCCTTTGGTTGATATTCAATACCCCTCTTGACAAAAGTAAATCCTGCTCCAATGTAATATCATTTAAAATACGTGCTCCAAAAGCGTTGTACAAGTTCAACCGGCCAAACGTTCCTGATCCTGAAATTTCCTGTTCGGCAGATGTTCCGTTTAATATGATCCCTCCCCGGGAAGCATCGCCAGAATGGATACCGCTATTTGCAACATCGCCAGCCACATATATATTTAATGTATCGCTTAGCAAGGAACCGGAAACAATTGAAAAATCATTTGCAATGGTGACATCATAATTAAAAGTTAATGATGTAGAAGGATTACTAACCAGGTTATAAAAATCGGTAACTGTTGAGCCTAAAATGGTTTGTGTTGTACCATTAAATGTTGTTGTGTTCGTTCCCGGAATATAAGTCCCGTTATTTGTAAGATTACCTTTTAGAGTTACATCGTTACTATTCGCATCAAAAATGCTATTTGCTGTATTGATAGTTAAATTCCCGTTCATAACCAATGGATTCACCATCAGCTGAAAAGTGTTATCCGTTCCAACACCATCTAAAATAAGTGTATTTAAAGGAACTTCGGAATCTAATTTTATTGTTTGTACACCAACATTAACAGAACCTAAAGTAATCGTTCCTCCTGTAGCAGAACCCGATTCAGGGCGCAGGTACAAATCGCCATAAGTACTACCCCCACCTCTTAAAATAGTAAAACTGCCACCCGACATATAAAACTCGCTACCCGGGTTTACTGTTTCAAATTTTGCACGTGTTGCAGTACCTCCCCGTCCATAAATTATTGTAGATGCTGTACCCGACTGATTAAATTTTAACACCCCATTTGTTTGCGTTGTAGATCTTCTTATTTGAGAGTTTACTGTTAAACCGGATGTTTCGGTTAATTCAATTTTTGCATTGCCCGAACCAGAATACTCGATATAACGGGTATCGGAAGTAGTTCCATCTCCAATGTTAATTACCGAGTTATCCTCGGCACGGAGTAATCCATCCAGAAAAATACCGGTACCTGTTCCCGTAACAGAAACGGATGCCCCATTTTTTAGAATAAGTGCCGCAGTTTGCGGAATACTAAAGTTCGCTCCGCCACTACTTAATGTAATATTATGTGAACTATTGCCAAAAACCAATGTTCCTTTAGTAAGTGCCAAAGCTTTAGGGCTGCTGTTTGTAATCCCATCAAGAGTAAGTGGGTGATATATAAAAACTGTATCGGAAAGATTGTCTTTATTTATTACCATTCTGTCGAATGTAATTGTATTAGCTCCTCCTGTCCGATCAGTCACCACCACATTTGCAGAATCCAAAAAATTAAGTGTAGCATAATCGATCGCGATAGATGATTGCCCCGTGATGATACTATCGCCGTAAAAATTTACATTATGTAAACCTGTTCCACCATTGTCATCAATAATATTTGTATTATCCGTGTTGTTATATCTCAGGTTAATATCTCCATAAATATTCAATATCTGTGCATTATTTCCATTAAAACGCAATCTGCCCGTATTATTAATCTTAATATCATTATAAACAGTTAATGTTCGAGATGCATTCGGATACAATAAAGTGTTATTTGTATATGCCGGAACCGAAATAATTAAATCCTTTCGAACTAAAACATTTGAATTGGGTAACGTTTTTGTTATATTATTTGCATTTGATGTAATTAACAAAGTAGGGTATGATGTGATGGTTGTTCCAATAGTATATGATCCCCCATGATAATTAAATACAGCAGAGTCATTACCTGTAAAATCACCATAATCTGTAGTTGGAATTGTTGCAGATGTTGTAACAAACTTGCCTGCACCTTTTAATAAATCAAGTGTTATAGACCCTCCAAAATTTTGAATATTTAATGTAGGCCTTCTTTCATCACCAGTAAAAGATCCTAAGATTGTTATTGTTGCTGCATTAAAACCTGCAGTTACTGTAATAGAATCATTTCTGCCAGCTATACCTCCAATGTATATAATATCACTGGCACTATTTGGGTGACAATTACAATCGGCTCCATCATGAGCAGTTGAAGACCAAACATCATTTGAACTAAATGCACCACTAGCAATAGAATAAAAAACGTCAACATTATTAAAAGCACCACTATTACCCGCTGTAATATCAGCAGAAATAAATCCCTGTGAGTTTGCAATACCATTTATTATTACATTTGGTCTGGATGCTGAACCTCCACTATTCCAACTAGTCGTCCCGCTTATAAGGGTATATGCTGTATTAACACCCGATTCCCAATCCCCTACAATATTATTGTAACACTGGAAATAAACATTTGATCCTGATGGTAAGCCTGTAGAATTACTTCTCCAGTAATAATAAAGATGCCTTCCTGAAGTATTTTGAGCAGGATGTATATTATTTACAGGTGTAAATGTAACATATCCATTTCCTGTTCCCGGTGAAGTATTTCCCATGATTGTACAAGGAGTATATTTTCCCGTAACACCAATCGGATACACAAGATTGTTTCCTGTTGTAAGAGATGAAGCATTCACTCCCATTCTTAAACCTCCGTCAGAACCAACTCCATTTGTTCTAAAATATCTTGTTGTTGTATATCCTGAAACCACCCCTGATTCAATTGTTAAACGATACTGTCCAAGATACATCATTCCGCTGGTAAAAGTGAAGCTTTCAATAGACCCATCATTTACTAAGTTAGCACCATTAGCATTGTTTAAAGTAACATTACCTAACCCGGGTTCACCAAAAACTTCATAGGTAATATATTGCGCGGAACCACCATTTAATACTATTTCTCCTGTTCCAGTATGCTTACCGGCACAATATATATGCCCGGCAACGTTCAATGTTTTTCCGCCGTCGTTGAGAGTTCCTCCCAATATTTGTAATGAATCGCGAATGGTAAATGTTGTAAGTGTACTAACAAAAATAATTGTATCAGCCGATTTATCAATTTTCAATTTATTAAAGCCTGAAGTTATTGTACCATTTCCTGTAAAGGTCTGGTAACCTGCTCCATTAAAGGTTGTCCAGTTTGTTCCCGGAGTATATGTACTTCCTAAAGGTAAACTAAAGTCGCCACCAACCTGTACCTGGTAATTATTAGAAACCAACGTGGCACTATTCGACAATGTTAAATCATTGGAAACAGTTAAAGGAGGATTTGTTCTGGCAGTAACACCCGTTTTTGATGGAATGTTTGTAAGCTGAACTGAAGAAGTTCCTGTTACTCTTTCTATATTCAAATTATAAACAGGTGCAGCTGAAGCTACATAATAATTATAATCTGTACCAGTACCATCTGTCAGTTTAATAGTAACATTCCCTCCCGTTACATTGTAATATGCAGGTAATGAATTCACTTCATATACTCTTGAGATTGAACTTGCATCTGCTCCACACACATCAAGTATTTCAATTGTACCACCCGACATATCAAAAATATTATCGTCTCTGTCGATATTGAAAGTACCAACCGCAGCTTGAATACCTCCTGTATTTTGAGTTGTACTTAATGGTACGGTTGTTAAACTTGCAATGGTTGAAACACCAGTAACATTTCTTATAAATCGTCCGCGAAGGGTAAATGTACCTCCTGTTTGCCTGTATGCAGTAAGCCCTCCTGAGGTATTTGCAGTTCTAAATTGTTTTGTATCCAGGGCACCTCCATTAATAATAAATTCACCCGACGAGCTTGCCCAATAAATAAAACCTCCCGATTCACGGGTTGATATATACCCGTCATTAATCTGAAATTTACCCAGGATTGAGAAAGAACTACATCCCGCACTTGCATTTATACCAAGAACTCCATCACTGGCAGCCGAAGTACCGTAAGCCGCATTTACTTCCCTGTAATTATCTGCAGTGGTTAAAACAATAACATCCGGCCCATCAATAACAAGTGCTGCATTTGCAGGTATATAGAAATCGGTATTGGGGCTACTGTCGGTGTCTCCACAAGAACCTTCCGACAAAGATGGGATAACAACTTTTCCAAACAAGAGCAATGTACCATTCCGAATCCACAAAGCCTTTTTTAAATCGGGATTATCTCCGCCGTTTTCGCCACCGGCTATATTTGCACCAAACAACCTGAAATTATAATAGTCAGATGAGTTTACAGCCAATTGATAAGTTTGATCAGTGCCTTTATCAACAACCAAATTATAAAAATCAGTAGTATCATTACAAGTTAAAATATTATCGGTTGTACCAAGAAAGTAAACAGTGGCAGCACCATTTGTTGGAAATGAATTATAAACAGGGTAATCCTGGTTTGTAAAACGTACTGTTCCGTTATTTGAAAAATCGCCATATATTACAACCCGATGTGTGTTTTGATCATAGTAATTCAGGAAAGGAGCTGTACCACCATCAACAGCCACAGTATTAGCAACAGGATTAGTTGTTGTTGCTGTATTTCCTGTACCAACTTTTAAAGATGAGCCACTATCAACAGTAACATTTCCGCCCACAGATAATTGCCGCCGTGCGGGTGTTCCATTATTTATTTGATATTTCCCTTTTTTAATATACAAATTACCATTTAAAGTAATATCAGATAACTGAGTTGCTACAATAGCAGTGGAACTCAAATTTAATGTCAGATTATTATATTCTGTTTGTAATACTGGTAAAGTAAAATTCGACGAGTTATTATATTCTGTTGTACCTCCACCCGCATCTACAAAAGTATTCGTAGTCGCTGACGGGAAATTTGTTCCTGAAAGTTTTATTGTTCCTTCACCTCTCAATGCAGATAAACCAGCGGTAAATGAGTTTGCGCCCAAATTTAAAATACCACCACTTCTTATTGTAATATCGAGGTTTGTTGTAGCAGTATCGGCAGTTAATGTTACTGTTCGTGACATGAGAATAACTACTACATCTCCATTGGTTGGTATTCTTGATCCAACTAAGGTTGTTCCGCCCGGGTCTGTAGTCCAGGTATCCAGGTTATTCCAGTTACCAGACATGTATGAATAAAGCGTTTGACTCTTTAAGCCTGCTATTGTCATGCTTATTACTATAAAAAACAATATCACGCTTTTTAAGAAGTATGAACTTACTTTCATATCGAAAATTTTACATTATTATAAAGTATTAAACTGAGAATCAACTTAAAAGTTTCAGCATAACATGCAAAAATAAACATATCGCCTTTAAAAATTGATAAATTGATATATTTATTTGATAAAAGATAGCTTTTACAGGTTGATTTTTGTTAACGACTTATAAATATAGTAAATAATTACATTTTATTGCCAATTTTAAAATGAAGATAATAAGAATAGAAACCGGATGGTTGTTGCTAATAATTCAATGAAATATCTGAATATAGGATGTAAAAGTAATATTCTTGCATGTAAAAAAAGCAGCCAATTATTTGACTGCTTCGTTTGTGGGAGATACTGGGTTCGAACCAGTGACCCTCCCGACTTACAAGTCGGGAGGGTCCGAACCATTCCTAGCAATTAACTCTTGAATTCTGATTTTACTTTTCCATTTTTTAATCTGCCTTTCTCGTTCATATGCCAATTCTTTTGTTGGATACGATTCCTTATATACAATTTTCCAATCATTATTTCTTCCTGTAAAACCTTTATGATTTGAGTTATGTTTACGAAGCCTTTCTTCTAAATTGGCTGTGTAACCAATATAGAACTTGTTTAAAATAGCTGAATATAGGATGTAAAAGTAATATTCTTGCATGTAAAAAAAGCAGTCAATTATTTGACTGCTTCGTTTGTGGGAGATACTGGGTTCGAACCAGTGACCCCCTGCTTGTAAGGCAGGTGCTCTGAACCAGCTGAGCTAATCTCCCAAAATATTTTAGAACTTTTTTCTTTAAAAGTGTTGCAAATATAATTCACTTTTTTAATCTTCAAAAATTAATTTGAATTTTTTTATAAATTTATAGTGCATCAGCAACCACAAAAGTGCTTCCCCCGATGAAAATCAAATCGTTAGCACCTGCATTTATTTTTGCATTTTCAATTGCAAGCTTAACAAGCGGGTAAGAATTTCCAAATAATTTATACTTCTCGGCTTTTTGTTTTAAAATTTCATGATTCAATGCCCTGGGGATACTTGCCTGTGTGAAATAATATGTTGCATCTTCAGGTAAAATCTCTAAGATTTTATCAATACTCTTGTCTTCTACAACTCCAAAAACTATATGTAGTTTTTTATACGGAGTATTCTTAATTTGTTCAACAACATAACTTATTCCTTCAAAGTTATGCCCTGTATCGCAAACAATTAAAGGGTTCTGATTTATTACCTGCCATCGTCCCATTAACCCCGTGCTGTATGCTGCATTTTCCATACCGGAATAAATTGACTGTAAATCAATATTAAACCCTTTTTCTATAAATAAATCAATTGTTCGTAAAACGGTTAAAATATTCTTCCGTTGATAAAGTCCTAACAAGTCAACTTTTAGATCGGTATAAAAATTTTTACCATTTTTCGATATATTAAATACCTGCTTAAAATTAACTGTTTGCATCGAGTATTCGGTTTTGTAATATTGATCGGCAAATTCGATTCTTGAATACTTATCTGTTGCAACTTTTCTGAATACAGGCTCAGTTTCAGCATGAGTCTCCCCAATTACAACGGGAATTCCTGTTTTAATTATTCCTGCTTTTTCCCCGGCAATCTCGCGGAGCGTTTTCCCCAGAAACTGGGTATGATCGAATCCAATATTCGTAATTACTGATACTTCGGGCTGAATAATATTTGTAGAATCGAGTCTGCCTCCCATTCCAACTTCAACAACAGCCAAATCAATGTTACTTTTCTCAAAATAATCAAATGCCATTGCCACCGACATCTCGAAAAAAGAAGGTTTTAATTCTTCAAATTTTTGTTTGTGATGAGTAACAAATTCTGTTACAAAAGATTCAGGAATCATTACCCCGTTAATTTTTATACGCTCCCTGAAATCTTTTAAATGAGGTGATGTATATAAACCCACTTTATATCCCGATGCCTGTAAAACCGAAGCCAGCATATGCGAAACAGATCCTTTGCCATTTGTACCTGCAACATGAATACTTTTAAACTGTGTATGAGGATGATTAAAATAACTATCTAATTCAATTGTATTAGTCAAATCTGCCTTATAAGCCGCCTGGCCAATTCTTTGGTACATGGGTAGCTGGCTAAAAAGCCATTCGAGTGTTTCTTTGTAATTCATTGCTCATAAATTTCTACAAAATTGATAAAATTATTGAAACCGTTTACCAGAAATTAAAATGAATTCTTTCCGGTTTAAACCTATCCGGAATTTCCTTACTCTCATTCGGGTAGCCAATTGAAATAAGAGATAATGGCTGGATATTAGCAGGTAATTTAAATAATTCCCGAACAGCTTGTTTTCTTTCCTCGCGAGGATGCAGTCCAAGCCAGACAGAGCCTAATCCTAAACCATGAGCTGCAAGTAAAATGTTTTGTGTTGCTGCCGAACAATCAACAACCCAGTATCCTGAACTTAATTCAAGCGCTTCGTCGCCACAAACCAGGATAGCCAGTCGTGCTTCAGTAAGCATTTTTGCATAAGGGTGAATCCCGGCAATTTTATTCAAAATTTCTCTTTTATTAATTACAATAAAGTGCCAGGGTTGCTGGTTACGGGCTGAGGGAGCATACATTCCGGCTTTTAAAAGCACCTGTACCTGTTCATCGCTAATCTTTTGGCTGGTGTATTTTCTTATGCTTCTTCGAGTTATGATTCCTTCAATGATTTCCATATTAAAATAGTTTTCTATTGATACAGATTGAGAAATAATTTCGTTAAATTAGTACGAAATTAGATGATATCTTTTCTACACCAAAATTTAAAGACATGAAAAAAAATAAAAAAGTTTTTGTAATCGATACCAATGTTATTTTGCACGACTATACCTGTTTGTATAACTTCCAGGAAAATGACATTGTGCTGCCTATTGTGGTTTTAGAAGAACTCGATTACTTGAAAAAAGGAAACGATTTAATAAATTATCATGCCCGGGAATTTACCCGCGAACTCGATAAACTTTCAGGTGATACTCTTTTTAATGGTGGTAAAGAATTAGGTAAAGGTTTGGGTAAGTTATCAATAGAAACCGGCAAACCTTTCTCGGATCAATTAAAAGCATCGTTTCCTGAACCTACCCCTGATCACAGGATTTTAGCTATTGCTGAATTTGTTAGCGAAAAGAAAAAGCCCCTGCAGGTAATTTTGGTTAGTAAAGATATCAATCTGCGTATGAAAGCCAAGTCGCTGGGTATAATGGCACAGGATTATACAACCGATAAGGTTGCCGATTTGGAACAAATTCATAAAGATATTGAAACCATTGATAATGTTGATGATTTATTAATTTCCCGGTTTTATGAAATGCACGACGGGGTTCCGATTGATGAATTTAAATTAAAACCCAAACCTCATCAGTATTATATTTTAAAGGGGCAAAAATCTTCTGCCCTTGCCCATTTTGATCCGATAAACCGATTAATGCAACGAGTCGAAAAACACAGAACTTATGGTATTGAGCCACGCAATGCAGAACAAACATTTTCAATTGATGCTTTAAACAGGCCTGAAATTCAGCTTATTGCTTTAACAGGAAAAGCAGGAACAGGTAAAACCTTGCTGGCATTAGCATCGGCACTTCACCAGGAAAAAAAGTTTAACCAGATTCTTCTTGCACGTCCGATAGTTCCATTAGCTAACAGGGATATGGGTTTCTTGCCCGGTGATGTTAAAGAAAAAATTCTACCTTACATGCAACCATTGTTCGATAACCTGTCGGTAATTAAAAATCAGTTTAAGGCACAAAGCAAAGAATACATGCAAATTGAAGATATGCTTAAATCCGAGAAGCTTGTTCTTAGCCCATTGGCATATATCAGGGGAAGAAGTTTATCAAACTCTTTCTTTATTGTTGACGAAGCCCAGAACCTTACGCCACACGAAATAAAAACAATTATTACCCGTGCCGGAGAAGGAACAAAAATGGTATTTACAGGTGATATTCACCAGATAGATTCTCCTTACCTCGATATGAAATCGAATGGATTAAGCTATTTGGCTGATAGAATGAAAGGACAGGATATTTTTGCACACGTTAACCTTGTAAAAGGGGAAAGAAGCTACCTACCTGGCTGAATTAGCCAGTAATTTATTATAAGAAGTGCCTAAAGTGCCTAAAATTTAAAATTTAATTTATGACAGCATACAAATATTTATATATTATCAGGCATGGTAAATCAGTCAGAGATTTTAAAGATGTTCCTGATTATGACAGGCCTTTAAAAGAAAAGGGAATAAACGACAGTTATAAAATTGCGGAAAAATTGATGATTAAAAAAAATATTCCCCAGTTGATTATGTCCAGCCCCGCAAACAGGGCATTACACACAGCCCTTATTTTTGCACGGATTTTTAATTATCCTGTCGATAAAATCAGTATTATTAAAGATTTGTACATGTCTTCTGAATCTGAAAATATGGAATTAGTAAAAGAAATTGATAATCCCATTAAATCAGTAATGTTATTTGGTCATAATCCATCATTTACAGATTTTGCAAATTCTTTTTTAAATGAAAAAATTGACGAACTTCCTACTTCGGGCGTAGTATGTTTAAAATTCGAAACCGATACATGGAAGAATATCGGTAATATAAAACCTGTTGAATACTTTTTTGATTATCCAAAAAAATAAAAAATCACAAAATTGAAGCTACTAAAATTTGCAGCGATAGATATTGGAACAAATGCAGTAAGGATTTTATTTACAAACATTATTGAAGATGATAATGAAGTAAGTTTCACGAAATCATCCATCATTCGGGTACCCATTCGTTTAGGAACCGATGTTTTTACAACCGGAAAAATAAGCGAGATAAAACAAGAAAAACTTGTTCTTGCAATGATTGCATTTAAGAACCTGATGGAAGTCCAAGATGTGGTAAGGTATAGAGCTTGTGCAACATCGGCTATGCGTGAGGCAACAAACGGGATGCAGGTTGTAAAAAAAATTAAAGAAGAATCCGGTATCACGATTGATATTATTGATGGAAAAGACGAAGCTGAAATTATCTACAATAACCGGGTTATTGAATCCCCTGATAATAAACATTCATATCTATATGTTGATATTGGAGGCGGTAGTACTGAAATTACCCTGTTCTCAAAAGGAGAAATAATTGCTTCAAAATCATTCAATATCGGAACAATTCGTTTACTAAACAATACTATCGATTCTGGCAAACTGAATTCACTTAAAAACTGGTTAACCGGTATTAAGAAGAATTATAAAAATATTGAGTTAATTGGTTCGGGCGGGAATATTAATAAACTACTAAAATTATCGCGGGAAAAAGAAGGAAAACCTTTGCCTATAAAAGTATTAAAAGATGTTTATGACACTATAAAATCGTATAGCTATAAAGACAGAATTAAAATTCTTGGACTAAATCCCGACAGGGCCGACGTAATTATTCCTGCATCCGATCTATTATTTAAAATTATTAAATGGTCAGGAACCAAAGAAATTATAGTACCCAAAGTTGGTATAGCAGACGGAATTGTAAAGCAATTGTATTCTGAGTATCGTTTAAAAAAATAATTGATTCATAAAATAATATAAATTTGCAGCTCGTGAGTTAAATCAAAAATGAGTATATCAAAAAACAAATTGAGGCAAGTTGCATTTCATACCCTAGGTTGCAAGCTTAACTTTTCAGAAACATCAACCATAGCACGTAAATTTAAAGATAATGGATTTGATGTGGTTAATTTTAATTCCCCGGCCGATATTTATGTTATAAATACCTGCTCGGTAACCGATCAGGCTGATAAAAAATGCAGGCAAATAATTAAAAAAATTCAGCATCAATCGCCAGAAGCCTATATAGCTGTTGTAGGGTGTTATGCACAACTTAATCCTGAAGAAATTGCTTCCAACCTGGGAGTCGATTTGGTCTTAGGCACTAAAGAAAAATTCAATATTATTGAACATGTTGATGAACTGGGGAAAAATAAAACTCCTCTTATCTACTCTTGTGAAATTGAAAAGATTGAAAATTTCGATTCATCGCACTCCGAAGCTGACCGTACACGATCGTTTTTAAAAGTTCAGGATGGTTGTGATTACTCCTGTGCTTATTGCACCATTCCCTTAGCACGAGGTAAAAGCAGGAATAAAAGCATCCGTGAGCTGGTATCGGAAACAGAAAGAATTGCTTCGTCGGGTATAAAAGAAATCATTTTATCGGGAGTAAATATTGGAGATTTTGGAAAATCTACAGGCGAATCCTTTTTTGAACTTATTAAGAATCTGGAAAAAGTTACCGGTATTAAACGAATCAGAATATCATCCATTGAGCCTAACCTGCTAAACGATGAGATTATTGAGTATGTTTCCCGGTCAAAAAAATTTCTCAATCATTTTCATATCCCTCTACAGTCAGGATGTAATAAAATTCTGGCAAAAATGCAACGCCGGTACAACAGGGAGCTCTTCGAATCGAAAATTCATAAAATTAAATCCTTAATGCCCGATGCATTTATCGGGGTTGATGTAATTGCCGGATTCCCGGGAGAAACAGATGCTGACTTTGCCGAAACATTTTCTTTTTTAGAAAAAACAGAGGCTTCTTTTTATCATGTATTTTCCTATTCAGAAAGACGAAATACAAAATCAGCCGAAATGAAAAATAAAGTCCCCGGGAATATTATATCGGTTCGTAGTAAAAAACTACATGAGTTAGCCCATAAAAAACATTTGGAATTTTACATTCAGAATATTGGCAAAGAAGCGAATGTTTTATTCGAATCATCAAAAAGAGACGGAAAAATGTTTGGTTTTACAGAAAACTATATCAAAATTGAAACTACTTATAATAAAGAACTTATAGGACAAATTAAACCTGTGAAATTAAATTCAATTGCATTAAGCGGAAATATGGAAATTTCGTTTCTATAACATCGAAATAATATCCGTCTTAAAAATATCGTTTATTATCTTTGTATTTAAATTTTAAAACTATAGCATGAACCTGGAACAAATTTGCAATCAAGTGTGTAACTTATCGAAGGAAGTTGGGCTTTTTATTAAAACCGAAAGAACATCAAACAACAGTATTCATGTCGAAGAAAAAGGACTTCACGATTTTGTTACTCATGTAGATAAAACATCCGAAAAAAAATTAGTTGACAGGTTAAGTATAATACTCCCGGAAGCAGGATTCATTGCCGAAGAAAATACATCAACAAAAAAAGGAGAAAAGTACAACTGGATTATCGACCCGTTAGATGGAACGACTAATTATATTCATGGAATTACTCCCTATGCAATAAGTATTGCATTGATGGATAATGACCGTATAGTTCTTGGAGTGGTGTATGAGATAGGCCTCGATGAGTGTTTTTATGCATGGGAAAATGGTCCTGCCTATTTGAATAAAAAAATTATTTCTGTATCAGAAAAAAAAGATTTAAAAAGCAGTTTAATTGCAACAGGGTTTCCCTACTACGATTACAAAAGAATCAAGCCATTTCTCGAATCGCTGGGGTATTTCATGGTAAATTCGCATGGAGTAAGACGGCTTGGTTCTGCAGCTACAGACCTTGTATATGTTGCCTGCGGCCGTTTTGAAGCATTTTATGAATATGGCCTTAGTCCATGGGATGTTGCTGCCGGCGCCTTTATTGTTCAACAAGCTGGTGGAAAAGTTTCCGATTTTAAAGGAGAAAAAAATTATATATTTGGAAAAGAAATTACAGCAAGTAATAATTTAGTATTCGATGAGTTCTTAACATCTATAAAACAATATTTTAAACCATAAGAATTAGAATGAAAAGAATAGAAAACATCCTTTTTCTTACATTAAGCTGGTCATTAAGTCGTCTTCCTGACTTTGTATTATATGCAGTAGCTGATATTGTGTATGTATTTATTTATTATATAATAGCTTACAGGAAAAAAGTTGTTTTTAAAAACCTAAGAAACTCTTTCCCTGAAAAAACAGATAAAGAAATAAAACAAATTGCAATTAAATTCTATCACCATTTAAGCGACATTTTTATCGAAACTATTGCCTTAATAAAAATGAAACCTGAACGTGTAAAAAAAATGGTTGATTACGAATCAAACATTGAAACTATTACAAATCTATATAAACAAAATAAGCATATTGTTTTAGTAACTGCACATTATTGCAACTGGGAATTTTTTTTAGTCTTGCCATTATTAACACCTCATACAGTTTTAGGAGTATATAAGCCTTTAAATAATCCATTCTACGATAAGCAGTTCTTAAAAATGCGCAAAAAATTTGGTGCATTGCCTGTAACCATGAATGATTCGTTTAGGACAATATTACAAGATAAAGAAAAAAAACTCTTGTTAATTGGTTTAATTGCAGATCAAAGGCCTCCCAAAATAAGCAGTAATTATTGGACAAACTTTTTAAATCAGGATTCAGCAATATTTTTAGGGCCTGAAAAAATAGCAAAAAAAATAAATGCCACCATAATATTCACTTATCTCGAAAAAGTAAAACGCGGAAAATATAAAATGATTTTTTCATCACAACTCGATGATTTAACAAAATACAAAGAATTTGAAATAACTGAAATGTATATCCGGTTTGTCGAAAAATTAATAATTGAAAAACCTGAATATTGGCTATGGTCACACAATCGGTGGGAGAGAAAACGAATAACTGAATAGTAATGCCGAAAACAGCAATTGTAATTTTAAACTGGAACGGGATGGATTTTCTTTCCCGGTTTTTACCAGCACTGATTAGACACACTCAAAATACTGATTCAGAAATCATTATTGCAGATAATAACTCAAAAGATAATTCCATTGAATTTTTAAATTCATCTTACCCGGGAGTAAGACAAATTATTCTGGATAAAAATTATGGATATACCGGGGGATACAACAAAGCATTAGCTCAAATTGATGCCCAATATTTTGTTTTGTTAAATTCTGATGTTGAAGTAACAGAGAACTGGTTAACTCCTTTAGTTAAATTGCTTGATTCCGATTCTTCCATAGCTGCTGTTATGCCGAAAATTCTTTCTCTTTCAACGCGCGATGAATTCGAATATGCAGGAGCCGCTGGTGGTTTTATTGACAAATATGGTTATCCCTTCTGTCGTGGAAGAATACTTGATACCATTGAAAAAGATACGGGGCAATATAATCAGGAAACAGATATTTTTTGGGCTACCGGAGCCTGTATGGTTATTAAAGCTGAACTATTCCAAAAAGCAGGTGGTTTCGATAACGATTTTTTTGCCCACATGGAAGAAATTGATCTTTGCTGGCGATTAAAAAATATGGGTTATCGCATTGTCTATTGCCCCGATTCTGCTATTTATCACGTAGGTGGCGGTACATTGCCAAACACGAACCCGTTTAAACTTTACCTTAATTTTAGAAATAACCTATTTCTGCTTTATAAAAATCTACCACAGCAAAAGCTTTTAAGAATTTTTATTACCCGGTTAGTGCTTGATGGAATTTCGGCTTTATTATTTTTATTCAAATTGTCTGTTCCAAGCTTTATAGCTGTTTTAAAAGCTCATGTTCATTTCTACAAATCATTAAAAATTTTGAAAATAAAAAGAAAGTTAATAGCTACACAAACTAAAAAAACGGATCACCCGGAGATATTTAAAGGAAGTATTGTATTTAATTATTTTATAAGGAATCGAAAAAAATTCCCTGATTTATTTTTTTGAACCAAAACTATAAAAATTCGACAATACGTTCCAGTTGAATCCCTCTCGAACCTTTAATCAAAATAGTTGAATTAGTAATCTTGTTTTCTGATACCCAGTTTATTGCAAGATTAACTACAGGAAATTTTAAATAATTTTCGGGAGTATGTATTCTGAAAAAAGTTTCACCAACAAGAATTATTTTTGAAAAATTTCCTTCTTCTATTAACCGGATTACGTTTTCATGTTCACTCTCAGAATCCTTACCCAATTCAAGCATATCACCCAAAATGATACACTTATTCTCTGAATTTAAACTCATAAAATTCAATAACGATGCTTCAATGCTTGTCGGGTTTGCATTATACGCATCGAGAAATATTGTATTTGTTTGGCTTTTAATAAACTGGGACCTGTTATTCGAGGGGGTATAATTTTCTATTGAATTTTTAATCATGTATGGTTCAATTCCAAAATAGTTTCCAACACAAACAGATGCAAGAACATTTTCAAAATTGTAAGCCCCTACAAGTTGCGTGTTTATGACGAATTCATTATTCCCCTGGGTTACTGTTAATGAGAGAAAAGGATCTGAATGTAAAATATTGCCTTTAGTATATGAATTTAATCCATCTCCATAAGGAATTACTGAAAGTTTTAACTTTTTAACTTTTTCACTTAGTATTGGATTTTTTGAATTATAAAAAATTGTACCGTTGGTTTCATTTAAAAAATCATATAACTCAGCTTTAGTTTTAATAATATTCTCAAACGATGCAAAACCTTCGAGATGAGCTTTACCAATATTTGTAATTAGGCCAAAATCCGGTTCGGCAATTTCACAAAGCTTTTTAATTTCAAATGGATGATTTGCTCCCATCTCAACAACTCCAAATTGTGTTTCAGTAGTCATTGATAATAAAGTTAATGGAACCCCGATATGATTATTCAGGTTTCCCTTTGTATATACCAGGTTAAATTTATTCATAAGAACATGCGAAACCAGTTCTTTTGTTGTGGTTTTTCCATTTGTACCAGTAATCGCCAGAATAGGTATTTTTAATTCTTTTCTATGATGATTGGCTAGTTTCTGCAATGTTTCTAAAGTATTATCAACTAAAATAAACCTTGAATCCCTTACATATTCTGCTTCATCAATAATAGCATAAGCAGCCCCATTTTCAATTGCTTTTTCTGCATATTGATTCCCATTGTATTGATTTCCTTTTAACGCGAAAAAAAGGCAGCCATTTGTTACTTGCCGGCTATCTGTTATAACGGCAGAATACTCAATATAAATTTTATATAACTGATCTATTTGCATTTATTTATCTTAATAAAAAAACCTCATTTTACATGAGGTTTTTAAATAGTATCTTTAAAATATTTTATTAATATCCTTTACCCTTTGGACTGCTAATTTCGGTCATAGCACAACGGAAACCAATATCATCACGAGCTTCTTCCTGATCCAGGAATCTGCGTGTTGCGGGGTTTAACCAATACACCCTGTCTCTCCATGAGCCACCTTTATAAACTCTAACTTTATCAGTAATCATTGAAGCCCAGTCACCTTCTTCTTTTGAATACATTTCGTTTGTAGAAGTTGCACCTTTTGTAGCTTCATCCTGATTTTCAAAATCAACTCTTGAAGTTATATCTCCGTCAAGATAGTTTCTGTAATCTGCTTTTTGGTAATTATATCTGGTTGCAGCTTCTTCTTCGGTAACTTCTCTTTTCTTTAGTCTTCCTAAGCTATCTTTAGCCATAATGCTTCCATCTTCGTTTGTAAGAAGAGTTTCAAAAACATTACCTCGGAATGGCCTAAAATCGCTAACATCTTCGTGAGACAATGGCCTATAAACATCTTGAACCCACTCGTTCACATTACCAGCCATACAATATAAACCGTAATCGTTAGGCCAGTATGATGTTACAGGAACAGTAATAGAACCGTTATCGTTAAGATCACCTGCAGTACCCATCATATCACCACGGCCACGTTTAAAGTTGGCCATCATAATACCTCTGTCTTTGCCATTCGGATTACGAACATTATGTCCGTCCCATGGATATAATCTGCGTTCATAAATTCTTTCATCGTAAGTATTTCCTACAAGGGCAACTGCAGCAAATTCCCATTCTGCTTCAGTTGGGAGCCTGTATTTTGGTAAAAGATAACCATCTTCTAATTTTACACGTCTGCTTTCAACATTAGGATCGAGTGAAGGAACATTTTCTTTTACTAAACCTTCATACTGGCCAGCTAAATAAGCTTCTGTGTTAAAATTTTCCCTCCCTACCTGGTTTGGATCTAAATCTAAAACACCTTCTTCGATTAATCTCATTTCATTTACTCTATCTGTTCTCCAGATACAATAATCGTTTGCCTGCAACCAATCTACTCCAACTACAGGATACTGATTGTAAGCAGGGTGACGGAAATAATACTCAACATAAGGCTCGTTATAAGCTAATGGACTTCTCCAAACAAGTGTATCAGGCAATGCATTTCTGTACACAGCAGGATAATCGACAAATACTCTGCTTATCCAATATAAATACTCTCTGTAATCCACATTACGTACTTCTGTTTGATCAAGATAAAATGATGAAACGGTAATTCTTCTTGGTACTGAATTCCAATCGTACATTACATCCTGTTCAGTACGTCCCATGGTATAACTACCACCTTCAATCATAACTAAACCAGGTCCTGGCTGATCATAATATTCATTTTTTACTTCAAAACCTCCGTTATCCGGATCATTATATGCCCAACCAGTTGTTGATGAATTATTGGTATCAACCTTAGGACCTCCACCGCAACCGTAAACTGTAAGTAAACCTGCGAGAATTAAAGAGAAAATGTTATGCTTTACATTCATGGTTATATTTTTTTTATTTCAAATATAATATTTTTTATATACATGATACAACATTAAGACACAAATATAACTAAATTTTGGGACATTTTATTGCCTTGATTTTTTTTCTTTTGCTTTTATACTTGAATTTATATAAAAAGGTTACTTCATGTGATCCGGAAATTAACCCGGCCAGTTCGCTTATATAAAAAGGGATATCGTAACTGTATGCAACAGTAGAATAGTCACCAACAACACCAAGCATTAAAACGGCACCTGTTAATTTAAATTGTGTATTTGTTTTTATCCATACTCCTGTTGATAATAAATTTTTATTTAGATACAATCCTAAATTAAATTTTGATGAACCTCCCTGTACTTGTACCAGGATATTGGGAGATAATGTCCAGTCAATTCTTCCCATGCTGTTGTAATATGGTATTTCCATTCCTCCATGAACTGTATATTTTCTGTTAATAATTCCCGGATCGTCACTTCCCAGAGACAATACTGGTTTAGTAATATGATCTATGGAAAAACCAAAATAATAATTTTCATACCACGTGAGTAATCCCGCAGAAAAATCAAAATATTTGATTTGTTTATCTATTACCGTTCCTGAATTTGGATTTATTGTCCAACTGTTTTCATCAATCATTTCAGGTAAAAGAAGGTTATTTGTATTAATAGATTTAATACTATATCCCGCCTTTATTCCAAAGTTTACAGACCATAACTTTCGTATTTTGAAATGATAGGCATATATTAAACTAATATTTAAATCATTAATAGCTCCCTGTGCCTGCCTGTCGTTCATAATTTGAAACCCCAGGCCCCCGCTTAATCCATCAAAATACTGGTCATAAGAAGCACTATATGTAGTATAATCACCATAAGAGCTTGGCAATAATGTTCTGTAATTTAATGAAAATCTCGACATATTATCTGAACCTGCAAAAGCGGGATTTAAATAAAGCATATTCGCGTAATATTGAGAAAACTCAACGTCCTGTGGAAAAATATTCTGAAAACTAGATATAAATATGAAAAGTATAATTATCTTTTTCATGTATAAGCAAACATCCTTTTTATTAATTTTTCAAAATTACAATATTGATAAAATTACTACCGTTTTAAGATAATTAATTATAAACAAACGATTCACAAGCAGATATTATTACTTTGTGTAAAGTTTTGTTTCTTTGTAAAAAATATATAAATATGAAAATTAAGTTATTTATCATTCTTATAATTCTTTCTCCTTTTATATGCAAATCACAAGAAAAAAGTTTCGAAAAGTTTATTCGCTGGCAAACTCCGCGAACAATTTCTAATTACAAAAATATTGAAGATAAAACAATTGGTAAGAAAGACTTTTTATTTTTTGAAAATGCATCTTTTACTAATGAGAATCCATATATACCTTACTATTTTGAATTACTGAAAGTAAATTCGGCACACGTTCGTATTTCAGTTTCCCATATTAAAACCCTGAGTTTAAATTCTGAAGAATTAAAAATATTAGGCAATAACATAAAAATACCTGAAAAGCCTGAATATAACTATAGCATCCAATACCAGCGGGGTAAACCTTATATATTATTTAATTTCCTGCCACTTATTAAAAATTCCGTATCAAACCAGGTTGAAAAAGTAATATCGTTTAGAATTAATATTGTTGATGATCAAAAATTAAAAACAATTAAACAACACTATGGTACCCTGTTTCAATCAGAATCTGTATTACAAAATGGGAAGTGGGTAAAAATAAAAATAAGCCAGGATGGAATATACAAATTGAGTTATTCTGAACTTATTGGAATGGGATTTTCTAATCCGGAAAATATAAAAGTGTATGGAAACTCAGCAGGAATGCTCCCAATAACAAATACCGATCTTTGCCAGGATGATTTAATCCAGAATGCAATATACATGGAAAAAGGAAGTGATGGTATTTTTAATTCCGACGATTATATATTATTCCTGGGAAAAAGCCCTCATCAATGGCAATATGATGCAGATGAAAATTTTTACTCTTTGAACAGGCACTTATTTTCCGATTATAATTATTATTTCTTAACTACCGATGCGGGTATCGTTAATTACATTTCCAATTCAGGTTTCCTGCCGGGGGCTGTTGTTGAAAATGTAACTTCATTTACCGATTTAAAGCATCACGAATCTGATTTATTCAATTTGATAAAATCCGGGCAACTGTGGTTGGGTGAGAATTTTGATATCACAACGAACTATGAATTTAGTTTTAATTTCCCCGGGTTAATAAAAACAAGTCCTGTTAAGATAAAATCAGGCATTGCTGCCCGATCGGGAGTTAACTCTGCTTTTACATTTCATTCCGGCTCCACGACCATTTTTAATCAGGAAATTGCCGCCGTTAATTTAAGCTCCTATACTTCAATATATGCCAATATAGCTAATCCGTCAGGAAGTTTTACAAGCCCGTCGGACCAGGTTAAAATCAATATATCTTACAACAAACCATCGGCTTCATCAGAAGGATGGCTCGATTACCTGACATTAAATGCTCAGCGCCAACTAAGTATGAGTGAGAACCAACTTGTTTTCAGGTATTACAATTCTGATTTGGTATCAAAAATAATTGAGCTCACCTTGCAAAATGCCACAAGTGAAACTAAAATATGGAATATAACAAATGTTAATCAACCTGTAAACCTTGCAGTTTCTGCTTTACAAACAAATAACTCAATTACCTGTAAAGTTGCAGTTCAACCGGGGATAAATGAATTTATTGCATTTAACAATTCGGGTTACCTTACACCTGTTCAGGCGGGAGAAGTTGAAAATCAAAATATTCATGCACTCAATCATCGCGATATGATTATTGTATCTCACCCTGATTTTATTTCGCAGGCAAATCAACTTGCCGAACTTCATGCCGCAAATGAAAACCTGAGTGTTGCAGTTGTAACAACAGAACAGGTTTACAATGAATTTTCATCGGGAACACCAGATGCAACAGCCATTCGAAATTTTGCAAGAATGATTTATAGCCGGCCATCGACAAGTGATACATTAAAATATTTGCTTTTACTTGGTGATGGCTCGTTTGATAATAAATCGATAAGTGCTCAAAATATTAATTATGTGCCAACTTATCAATCAGTAAATTCTTTGAATCCCACCACATCTTTCGTTACAGATGATTTTTTTGGATTGCTCGATGCGGACGATAATGTTGAAGCAACAAACTCAGGCCTGGTAGATATTGGAATTGGCCGGTTCCCTGTGCAATCGGCAAATGAAGCACAAGATATCGTAAATAAAATAATTACATATTCTGATCCGGTTAATTATGGAAACTGGTTAAATTCAATTTGTTTTATTGGCGATGATGAAGACAATAACCTGCACATGGAAGATGCAGACAGACTTGCCACTTTTGTAGATACAAGTTATCGGCATTTTTATATAAATAAAATCTACCTTGATGCCTTCCCTCAAACTTCATCAGCAATTGATGAAAGCTATCCTGAAGTTAACCAATTAATAAATGATGTTGTTAATAATGGGATTTTGATATTCAATTATACCGGGCATGGTGGTGAAAGTGGCCTGGCACATGAGCGGGTTCTTACAATTGATAATATCAATTCGTGGAAAAATAAAAACAAACTGGCAATTTTTATGACTGCAACCTGCGAATTTAGCCGATTTGATGATCACAACCTGATATCAGCCGGAGAATTGGTATTACTCAATCCGAACGGAGGAGCTATTGCATTATTTTCTACAACTCGCCTGGTATATTCAAGCCCGAATTTTGTATTGAACAGTAAATTTTACAATTATGTTTTCGAAAAAGACTACAAGGGAAACTACAGAGCATTCGGAGATATAATAAGGCTGGCAAAAAACGCATCAGGAACCGGAAATAACAAACGAAACTTCACTTTGCTTGGAGATCCTGCTTTAAAGATTCCTCTTCCCCGACTGTTTATTATTACTGACTCAATAAACGGGAATAGTGTAACAGAATATACCGATACACTTAAAGCATTACAAAAAGTAACGATTTCCGGCCGTATCTCTGACGAAAACAATTTATTTATTTCAAATTTCAATGGTGTAATCTACCCGTTGGTTTTAGACAAGAAAAAAGATATTTCGACCCTGGCAAACGATGGCGGAACACCAATGACTTTCTCTTTACAAAATAATATCATTTATAAAGGAAAGGCGAGTATAAATAATGGCAGGTTTGAATACACCTTTATTGTTCCCAAGGATATTTCATACAGCTTAGGAAATGGTAAAATCAGCTATTTTGCAAGTGGAATGAATAATTTTGCAAAAGGATATTTTAATGATTTTATTATCGGGGGTTCATCAGATTCATCACCCGAAGATAACATCGGGCCTTCAGTAAATCTGTATATGAATGATGAAAATTTTGTTTCAGGAGGTATTACCAATCAAAATCCTAAACTATATGCAGTAATTATAGATAGTAGCGGAATTAATACAACAGGCAGCGGAATAGGGCACGACATTGCTGCAACTCTCGATAATAACACGAGCAATGTAATCGTGTTAAACAATTACTACGAATCGGATATTGATAAATACCAAAAAGGCAGAATCGAATATTTATTTTCGGAACTCGAAGAAGGAAATCATAATCTTAAACTGAAAATCTGGGATGTTTACAACAATTCAACCGAAGAATATCTTGATTTTATAGTAGCCGAAACAGCAAGCCTGGCATTAAAACATGTGTTCAATTATCCAAACCCGTTTACTGAAAATACAAGTTTTTATTTTGATCACAACAGACCCAATGAAGATTTGGACGTACTGATTCAAATTTTTACTATATCCGGCAAATTGGTAAAAACAATACACCATATACTAAACTCAAATGCTTTTCGTTCTGATGCTATACCTTGGGACGGGCTTGATGATTTCGGGGATAAAATCGGCAGGGGTGTTTATGTTTACATGATAAAAGTGCGCTCGGCAGATGGAAAAACAGCTGAGAAAATAGAAAAATTGGTAATACTTAAATAAAGTAATTATCGAATAGAAATAATTTTATATTTGCAAATCTTACAACGAGGAATTTTAAATGAAAAGATTAATTTACATTTTGCTGTTTGGATTAATATTAACAAACATAACCGGTTATTCGCAAGTAACATCAAATGACTTAATTGGCTCAGAAAATGCAATTGAATATGCTGTTCCGTTTTTAATTATTGCCCCCGATTCAAGAGCTGGTGCAATGGGTGATGCAGGGGTTGCCACATCGCCAGATTACAACTCGATGCACTGGAATGCTGCTAAATATGCATTTATTGAAAGTGATCTGGGAATTTCAGTTTCCTATACTCCCTGGCTGCGAAACCTTATTGGTGATATAGATTTAGCATATGTTTCAGCTTTTAAACGAATAGACCAAAGACAAACAGTTGCGGCAACATTGCTTTATTTTAGCCTGGGCGAAATTCAATTTACAAATGACATTGGGGAACTATTAAATGTCCATAAACCCAACGAATTTTCTGTTGATGTTGCCTATGCCCGCAGTTTTTCCGATAATATTTCAGGAGGTATTGCATTCCGTTATATCCGTTCAGATATCACCGGTGGTGCATACGCTGGAAGCACTGAAACAAAAGCAGGAAATGCAGTTGCAGCAGATGTTTCGATGTATTATGTTAACGACCGGATTAAACTTGCACAAAAAAATTCCACCCTTTCGTTTGGATTAAATATCTCGAATATCGGTTCAAAATTATCTTATACCGACATTGAAAAAGATTTTTTACCTACTAACTTAAAATTAGGACTCGCTTATTTAATCAATATCGATGATTTTAATTCTTTAACTCTTGCTATTGATTTAAATAAATTTTTAGTACCTACACCTCCTGATTACGACAGTTTAAATGTAATTGTAGCAGGTTACGATCCCGATGTTTCTGTTCCACAAGGTATGATTCAATCGTTTTACGATGCTCCCGGGGGATTTTCTGAAGAAATGCACGAGATAAAATATTCTATTGGAGCTGAGTACTGGTATGCAAAGCAATTTGCTGTTCGTGGCGGGTATTTTACTGAAAATGAAAATAAAGGAAACCGTAAATATTTTACGGCCGGCGTTGGTTTAAAGTTTAATGTTTTTACTTTCGATTTTTCGTATTTGATTTCAACACAGCAAAATCATCCTTTGGATAAAACCATGCGTTTTACTTTAGGCCTGGATTTCCAGGCATTACGTAATCAAAAACGGCAAAAAGCAAGCTAAAATGAATATTCGGATAGGACACGGATACGATGTTCACCGCCTCGAAGAAGGCCTTAAACTGGTTATCGGGGGCATAACAATACCTCATACAAAAGGTTGTGTTGCCCATTCCGATGGCGATGTACTTATACATGCTATCTGTGATGCCCTGCTTGGAGCTGCCGCACTCCGCGATATTGGATTCCACTTTCCCGATACAAGTAACGAATTTAAAGGTATTGACAGTAAAATTCTTCTTAAACGAACATTTCAATTATTAAACAAGTATGGGTATTCTCTTGTAAATATTGATTCTACAATATGTTTACAAAAACCAAAAATCCAGGAATACATTCCGGAAATGATTCGTACACTTGCAAATACACTTGAAGTTAATCCCGATAAAATATCAATAAAAGCAACTACTACCGAAAAGCTTGGATTTATTGGCAACGAAGAAGGAATTTCTGCTCATGCTGTTGTTTTAATCCAAAAAATTGTTTAACCTTCCTATCATCTGTCAACATCTATATTTCCTATTTGTAACATCCTCGGAAAAAATGTATTTTTGAATAGAATTCTTACTAAAAAATAAATATTGAAATTTTAAAATATGAAAAAGACACTTGTTTTAGGAGCAAGTCCAAATCCAACCCGGTTTTCTTACAAAGCAGTTAAAAGCCTTGTTCGCCATGGGTTCGAAGCAGTACCCATTGGCAATCGTAAAGGGCAAATTATGTGGCAGGATATTATTATCGGAAAACCTGAACTTTCTGATATACACACTGTAACAATATATCTTAATCCTGAAAATCAAAAAGAATACTACGATTATATCATCAACCTGGCGCCAAAACGTATAATCTTTAACCCCGGTTCAGAAAACCAGGAACTTATACAACTTGCAATGGAAAACAATATTGAGGTATCTATTGCATGTACACTTATTATGCTAAACACGAATAATTATTAATGATACCATCAATAAATAGTTTACCGGATTTTAACGAATCAATTTCGCAAGACAAAGCTGTGCTTTTTTATTTTTCTCACCAGTTATGTAATGTGTGTAAGGTATTAAAACCCAAAATTGAAGAGTTGCTTAACACTGAATTTCCGCAAATGCGAATGTATTATTGTGATACCATGGAACATCCTGAAATTGCAGCTCAGAACTCTATATTTGCTGTGCCAACACTGGTTATTTATTTCGAGGGAAAAGAATACATTCGCAAAAGCAGAAACTTTGGGATTAATGAATTACAAAATGAAATTGCCCGTCCTTATTCATTATTATTTAGTTGTACGCAAGCCGAAAAAATGACACAGCAGCCAGATTAACTGCTGATTTAAAAGACAAAAATATGCCAACGCACAAAAACAAGAGTGTTCCAGCCCGTCCCACGACCATCCCATCGCTTCCACACACTTGTTTTTCTTGCCTACGCACACCAGATTGAGGATTAAACTTATATCTTTTAGATTTTAGTTATGAGAAATGCCTATAGTGGATATACTTATCAAAAGCATGTAACTAAATTGTTATTGAGCAAAATGGACGTTGAGCGTTCAATCGATAAGATTGAAATTGAGGCTGATGTGAATAATAAATTTGATGATGCTAAAATCTCATTCGGAGATGTAGAATACTATTTTCAAATTAAAGATTTTGAAGGGATTTCATTAGATGACCTTGTTTTATCTGATGGAAATATTAAAATTCGTGGAAATAGCCATAAACTTTCCGATGCAAAAAATATTCTGTTTTTTAAAAGTATTCCCTTAACTCCTAATTGTGAAATATTAGGTTTTCCAGCTTTTAAATTGTCTGATATTTATATTGTTTCATTTAACCGTTCTCAAATAGACAAGAAAATAGCCGAGTTTTACAAGAATGACACACTAAGAAAACAGGAAATCGAAAATTGGTTTCATGAGTGCTTAGATAAGCGCGAGTGGATTCTTTTAAGGGAGGATTTACCTTCAATAAAAGTATTTAACACGGAGCTCCAAGAGAAAACGATTGACACAGGTAGAAAACATCTTCAAATACACAACTTGTTATTGATTGAAGGGAAACCAGGTGTAGGGAAAAGCCATTTTGTGAATAGTCTTACTAAAGAATACAATAAATCAATTTTATATCGATTTTGGATTAGTAGTCAAGACGAAGACTACGAAAAAAGATTAAAATTTAAAAACTTCATTTTTGATTTCTCAAAAAAACTATTCAACGACCAAAAATTCAGAGAAATAAGTGAAATATTTAAGGAGATTAAGAAAAGACAAAAAACAGTTATAATTGATGGATTAGACCACATTGAAAACTATAATCTACCTGAGTTTGAATTATTCATCGATTTTATAAATAAGTTAAAGAACTATTGTAAAGTAATTGTACTATCACGACCTCTACAGAAAAAGCTTGAATGGGAAAAATTCAACTTGATTAATTGGAATGAAAAACAAACCCAAAAAGTTCTTGATGAACTATTTCATATTTCAGATTATCAGATTTTTAAGAAAATATATTCAATCACTGATGGCTATCCTATATTAGTTAAATATATAGCGGAACATTACAAGCTTTACAAAGCTATTCCAAATTTAAATAAACTTGAAAGTGTTGATAGTTACTACAATAACTTGATAAAGCAGGAAAAGGGAAAACAATTATTATCGCTATTTCTATGCAATCGTTCTTTCTTCATGAAATCGGAAATCATTCAGATTTTGGATGAAGCCGCAAATTATGTGAATGAGTTTATTGAGGAACATCCATATTTATTTGAAATCAGGTTAAATAGAATTTCTTTATTTCATGACAGTTTTAATACTTTTTTGCGCAAACAGAAAATCGACTATTCTTCTATCTCAGAAAAAGTTAATCTATATGTTTATAATTCTATTCAAAGCATAGATAAAAGGTTCTTATCTCGTTTCAATTACTTCTATCTTGATAATCAGTACAAAAAAGACATTATTCTGAAGTATTGTCAGATAAGCACTTTTAAGGAATTGATTCAAAATGTGATTGACTATGAAGCAATACAATCATTCTATTTTCAAATAAGAGAAGCGATAAATGCTTTGAATTATGAAGATTTAGAAATAACTCATTATTACGATTTATCTTTAATTTTAAATATTGTAAGCAGAGACCATATTTCAACTCTTAATGCCTTATATTATACATATACTAAAGCTCTTTTAGCCAATGGTTTTTCAGAAGAAAACATTACAAGTACAAGGTACTTATTTGCAATGTTGTGTTATATAAAGTCGAATGATTCAACATTACTCTTCAATATAACCAGTGATGATATGTATTCAACAGAGCGGTTTTCCGAAAATTTGCAAGATGAAATCGATACAGAGGATTATTTTTTTGACCAACATGAAAAGGCTTTAACAGAAGAAAGGTTAGATGAATTAATTCAAGATAAATTAAACTTAAAGGATATTGTTACATATAGTTTAGAAAATTCATTTATTCACGGAAATACAACAGGCTCATTTTCTGTTTTACACGATTGCATAAAGCTCTACATATCTGGTAAAGAAGATATTGCGATAAACAAATTAGCTTCATTTCTTAAGCCATATAGCTCTCAAGAATATTATTCTAATTGGACATTAAAAGATGCTAAAAGAAATATTCTTGCTTATGGATATTTACCAGAGATAAATGACTATAAGAAGTTGTCTCTACGTGATTTTATTCTTGCGCGAAAGGATTTAGGTAGTTTCGATTTGAGAGATGAAATTCACAATTTTATACGTTTATCACTACAGGAATCAAGAAAAATAGATATATCCAATATTTCACCTTACTGGACTAAATATTACCAACGTAAAGATTATTCATTTATTAACCTTGATACAGCACTATATGAATTTGAAAAAAAATGTTATGTATCTAAGTTTGAATGCATAGAACTTATTCATAAAATTCAGGAGATATCAGAAAAAGGATATAGAGGATTGCTATCAGGTTTTGTAGAACTATATCCTCCACACGAGATATTGCCTTTTATTCTCGAAAATTTTGACATAGAAAGCCTGAGAATAGAATGGTTTCATTTACCTGTTGACTATATAAACATATTTCCTGACCAGATTTTTAATTTTGCTTTAAGTGAAATATTAAGATATCATAATTATAATAAAGAGATTGATTTAAATGATATCTTGAATGTGCTTTATTCAAATAGGTTGAATGAATTAGCGCAGATTTTAGAAATTACAAAATATTCAATTCGTGTCCCTAAATCCCATTCAATTATTAAGGAATTTAAAAATAGTAAATTAAGCTTTGTTCAATTTGAACCAGATAAATATGAATATAAAGATGATAGTCAAAGTCGTTTTAATAGGGGGGAGTTAACGATTAAAGACAAAGAATTTATATTAAGCAATAATATCAAATCTTATGAGGTTGCTGGATTTTCTAACGGCTATCATTCTGCTTTAGCTGATACTGAACTGTTTGAAATTTATACAAAGAATGATGTAAAGGATAATTTCAAGCAAATTTTATATAATGCATTGTTGGGAAAAACAAAAAGCATAAATTTTTTTCATGACGTTTATAATTACCCAAGCAATGTATTAAAAATGGTTCGTGAGTATGAGATTGATGTTGATTATGATATACTGTTTAACAACTTTTTAAACTATCTGGATATATCTCAGTTTTCATTAAAAAATTAATTGATTATGAATAGAAGATTATCCAACACCTTTTGCATCCCTTTGCTCTCAGGCACATTTGGCATTCCCGCAAAGCTTGCGCTCAATCCCAAAATGCCAAAAGAGCCTTCAAGCCCGTTCCACTCCAACGCACAGTTTGAGAGACAATACATTAAAAATGAGATAAATAGATTAGAAAACAATAACGGCCAGCGTACAACACGCGGTATAAAACATTGGGGGTTAAGTGGTTATGTAAACAGTATCTCTCGCATCAAAGTTGGTTGTACCTTGATAGTGAAGTGTCTCCGAACTCCCCAACGATTTCATACCGCCATCAGTTAGCTGCAACCCTGAAAATGTGGTCTCCGATGACAAATAATCGTCAAGAAGTTTTCAAATCAAACAAAAAGGATGAGATTATTGTTTTAAAGTCAAAATTGATAGCAAAATGAGAAACTTAGTATATTTTATGCATTCATCACTTGATGGTTTTGTTGCCGGATCAAATGGTGAAATGGACTGGATAACTGTTGATGATGAAATATTTGATTTTGTTACAACAATGACAGACCAAGTCGATACAGCGTTATATGGTCGAGTGACATATCAAATGATGGAAGCATACTGGCCAACAGCAGGTGAACAGCCTAATGCAAGCAGACACGACAAAGAACATTCAATTTGGTATAAAAACGTTTCAAAGGTTGTTTTATCAAAAACAATTAATGAAACTGGATTATTGAATACAAAAGTCATAAGTGACAATCTTTCTGAAAATATAAACAAATTAAAACAACAGTCAGGTAAAAACATATTGATTTTTGGTAGTCCAAGAGCTTCTCATTCTCTTTTAAATCTTGGATTAGTAGATGAATTTTGGATTTTTATAAATCCAATTTTATTAGGACAAGGTATTCCATTATTTAAAAATGTTCAGGAATTAATTAAACTAAGACTCTTGGATACTAAAACATTTACTTCTGGTGTAGTTGCACTTCATTATAGGAAAGAATAGAAGGACAAACCACTTTACAATAAGAAAAACTATAGGGCAGCAGCTAACAGGCAGCACATGGCCAATGCGGGTTTCAGATGTTTGCAATATTTGTAGTTTTTTGGTAGTTTTGGTCACGGTGGATAGAGATGCGGTTATAAATCCCGCACAACACGATACCATCGACCGATATACTGTCCGATGCAGGATAGTTCTTTTGCTTTCTATCCAGCCACTTATTTTAGCTATTTTGTTTAAAAACCGAGCAAGAAAAGAATTATCCCCATTCAAATTCAAAAATTTTACATTGATTTAATCTCATTTTACCCCAATAATTTGTACCTTTCATCGTTTAAATAAATTTATTGACAATAAATATGAGACTAAATATTTTTAAAATATTTAGAAAAAAAAGGAACCATCAGCCAACCGAAAATAAACAAGAAAATAATGATTTTCAATGGGTTCATAATTTTCTCCTGGAACTGGGGGGGCTATCCAGATTTACAGTTCAGTTTTTTAAAGAACTCTTTAGCCAGCCTTATGAACATAAAGAATTTTTTCGCCAGGCATACAAAATTGGATTAAGCACACTCCCGTTAATAGGCATAACTGCATTTATAATGGGTTTAGTCCTTACATTACAATCAAAGCCAATAATGGAAGAATTTGGAGCCGAATCCTGGTTACCCGGTATGGTTGCAGTATCTATTGTCAGAGAAATTGGCCCTGTAATAACAGCTTTGATTTGTGCAGGCAAGATTGGCTCCGGCATTGGTGCCGAGCTGGGCTCAATGAGAGTAACCGAACAGATAGATGCCATGGATGTTTCCGGGACAAACCCGATAAAATACCTGGTAGTTACACGTGTACTTGCTACAACATTTATGATTCCATTGCTTGTATTATATGCCGATTTTATTTCATTTTTTGGTTCGTATGTTGCTGTTAACCTGGGTGGTTTTATTTCTCTTCCCTTATTTGTTAATTTGGCTTTCGATCCATTGCATTATTACGATTTAGTCCCGGCAACAATCAAAACCTTCTTTTTTGGTTTTGCAATCGGGATTATTGGATGTTACAAAGGATATTATGCCGAAAATGGAACCGAAGGGGTTGGGAAAGCAGCTAACTCGGCAGTTGTCATTTCTTCGCTTGTAATTTTTATTATGGATTTAATTGCTGTGCAATTAGCTGATTTATTTAAAGTATTTAATTAATGAATTTAGAAGAAGAAATATCGTTATATTCTGACAAGGAAGCTGTTATTGACATCAATCACCTTAAAAAAGCTTTTGACAGACATACTGTTCTTAAAGATATCAGTATGAAAGTAAAAAAAAGTGAAAATGTTGTTGTACTTGGAAGATCCGGTATCGGGAAATCAGTTCTTATAAAATGTATTGTAGGATTAATACATCCCGACGAAGGTTCTGTTAAGGTTTTTGGAAAAGAAGTAACAACAATGAATTCAAAAGAACTTAATGAATTAAGAACTAAAGTAGGTTTCATATTCCAGAGCAACGCTCTTTACGATTCAATGACAGTTAGAGAAAATCTTGAATTTCCGCTCAGAAGAAACAAGGAACTTAACGATCATCATGTTATTGAGGGATTGATTGTAGAAGCACTTGAAAATGTGGGGTTACTTGATACAATAAATAAAATGCCATCAGAGCTTTCGGGGGGCATGAAAAAACGAATAGGATTAGCACGCACATTAATTCTTAAACCCGAGATTATTCTCTACGACGAACCTACAACAGGCCTCGATCCGTTAACATCAAGAGAGATAAGTAATTTAATTCTTGAAATCCAAACCAAATACAATGCATCTTCAATAATTATTACTCACGATTTAAACTGCGCCAAAATTACATCGAACCGAATGTTAATTTTACAAGATGGTGTTTTTCTGGCAGAAGGTACTTTTAACGAACTAAAAAATTCAAATAATGAATGGGTTCGATCTTATTTTAAAATTGAATAAAAACAATTGAATATGAAAAATACAAGAAAAAATAATATTCGCCTGGGTTCTTTTGTAGGAATCGGAATAATTATATTCATCTTAGGTATTTATTATATTGGCAGCCAGGGTAGTATATTCAGCCGGAATATTATGCTGAGTGGTATTTTTAAAGATATTAGTGGTGTTAAAATTGGCAACGATGTACGGTTTTCCGGAATAAATATTGGAACAGTTTCAAGTGTTAAAATTCTGAACGACTCATTAGTCCGTATTGATGTACATATACAATCTGATGTTAAACAGTTTATTCGCAAAGACTCCAAAATGGAAATTATACCTGAAGGACTAATGGGAATAAAAGCAGTAACCATATACTCCGGAAGTTCTACCGAAGAAGTTGTCGAAGATGGTGATGTTTTGGAAACCATTGAAGCAGTTCAAATTGATAAAATCCTTCGGCAATTAAATACTTCCACTCAAAATACCACGATAATCACAAAAAATATTGCAGATATTACAGAAAAAATAAACCGGGGCGAAGGGGCGTTTGGAAAATTCTTTGCCGACGAATCGTTCGCAAGTAATCTGAGTACTATTGCCCGGAAAACTGCAATACTTACCGAGAATTTTGCCGACATTTCGGATAAAATATCAAAAGAGCAAGGCACAATAGGTATGTTACTATCAGATACTGCTTTTGCAAATAAAATATATACTGCAGGCCAAAACCTGCAAAAATCAACAAAAAACCTTGTTGGCATTACCAACCAAATGAACAAAGGACAAGGACTTTATGGAAAAATATTTACTGATACATCCTTTACATCGGGATTAAGCAGAGCAGGTAAAAACCTCGATTATACAACCGAACGGACAAAAGTCTTATCGGATAATCTTGTAAGAATTACCGATGAAATAAACCAGGGACAAGGCCTTATTTCACGATTAATTTATGATACTGCATTTGCTGACAGTGTTGAAATTGCTGTTCAAAATTTAAATAAAGGAGCTATAGAAGTAGAAGAAGCTGCCGGTGTTGTTAAAAGAAACTGGTTAATAAAGCTATTTTCAAGAAAAAAATAATGAAAAATATTAAAAGCAAAAAAATGAAAAAAAATATTTTGATCATACTCCTGCTTTTTATGCAGAATTATTCATTTACACAAAAATATGTAGCTTTTGCCAGGGTTGACGATAATTGGAGTTTAATTTCACTACAAGGTGAAAAAGTAATCAACAAAGAATTTTCTCATGTATATTCACCTTCATGTGATTATTGGTCACCATCACCCAGCGCATGCATAATCCATTTGCCAAACGACAATGTATTTAGATTTAAAGAAAATAACAGGTATGGTTACATCGATATTAAAGGAAATATTATTATAAAGCCTCAATTTATAAGAGCTGAAGACTTTCACGAAGGATTTGCTGTTGCAGGAAATATCCGCTCCCTGGGTTATATAAATAAATCAGGTAATTGGATTATTGATGAAATTTTTGATGAAGCCTATGAGTTTTCAGAAGGATTAGCTTTGGTAAAGTATAAGTCGAAATGGAATTTTGTTGATACAAATGGTGTTTTTTTATTTAAAGATGGCATAAACAATGCTTTCTTATTTAGAGACGGTATTGCCCGTGCATGTGTTAATTCAAAATGGGGTTTAATTAATAAAAAAGGGCAATGGATTGTTTTTCCAAATTATGAAAATTTAAAAAAGATATCTGAAGGTAAAATAGCATTTTCTGAAAAAAACAAATGGGGGTTTATTGATATTTCAGGAGATACCATTTCTCCTGCCTTATTTGACGATATAAACGACTTTTCTAATGGGATGGCAGCAGTAAAAAAGAATGGGAAATGGGGATTTATTGATAATACAGGTAAATTAGTTGTTGATTGTAAATATGATAAAATAAGAGATTTTGCCGAAGATGTAGCTGTAGTTTTTAAAAATAAAATAAGTGGAATAATTGATAAAAATGGAAATACGGTTGGTTCTTATAATTACGCTGATATTAAAAGTTGTAAAAATGGTTTTTTAAGAATAAGAATGAACGATTTATGGGGTTACTTAAAAAATGACGGTTCAGTTTTTATCGAACCTAAATATACGGGTGTAGAAGATTTTTCAGAAGGTTTTGCGCGTGTTAAATCTGGAAATCAATGGATATTTATTGATACAAATGGTATCATCCAATTTGAAAAATTATTTGATAGTGCACATGATTTTATAAATGGATTTGCCCGTATTAAGATTCGTGAAAAATGGGGCTTAATTAATAATAAAGGAGAAATAGTTATCAAACCTTTATATAATAATATTTCTGATGTATTTATTCTTTAGAAATGAAAAAATTAAAAGGGCAAAAAAAATAGGGGGTTAAAAGAGCGGGCAAAATTGCCCGCTCTTTAAGCCTATTTTCAAGCAGATAAAAATATTTGTCCAACTTATTAGAATAACTTATCAATCAATTTATCATCCGCAACATTCGGAAGAGTAACTTTTAAATCAGGTGTACGTTCCATTTCGCGTTTAATTGCAAATATTGCTTCATCGTTTCTGGCCCAGCTTCTGCGAGCAATTCCATTATTCACATCCCAATGCAACATCATTTTCAGGTGTCTGTCTGCATCATCGCTTCCATCGAGTACCATTCCAAATCCGCCATTAATCACTTCGCCCCATCCTACTCCGCCGCCGTTATGAATTGAAACCCATGTTGCACCACGGAATGAATCACCAATTACATTCTGAATAGCCATATCGGCTGTAAATTGCGAACCGTCATATATATTAGATGTTTCACGGAAAGGAGAATCCGTACCTGAAACATCGTGATGATCACGCCCTAAAACAACAGGTGCAGAAAGTTTGCCATCTTTAACCGCTTTATTAAATGCAGCAGCTATTTTTGTTCGCCCTTCGCAGTCGGCATACAAAATACGTGCCTGAGAACCTACTACCAGCTTGTTCTTTTTTGCTTCGCGTATCCAACGAATATTGTCTTTCATTTGCTGGGTAATCTCAGCAGGCGCAGTAAGAGCAATTTCTTCGAGTACATCCATCGCGATTTTATCGGTTAAATCCAAATCTTCAGGTTTTGATGAAGTGCAAACCCAGCGGAATGGCCCAAAGCCATAATCAAAACACATTGGGCCCATAATATCCTGAACATACGAAGGATATTTAAATTTGCCATCTGCTTTCATTATATCGGCTCCTGCCCTGCCCGATTCCAACAAAAAAGCATTTCCATAATCGAAAAAATACATTCCCTTTGCTGAAAGTTTATTAATAGCCTCTACCTGCCTTCGCAACGATTCCTGGACATGTTTTTTGAATTTTTCAGGATTTTCAGCCATCATCTTGTTCGACTCCTCGTAACTTAAACCCACAGGATAATATCCCCCTGCCCAGGGATTATGCAATGATGTTTGATCGGAACCCAAATGAACCTGAATATTTCTTTCGTTTAATTTTTCCCAGAGTTCAACAATATTTCCCAAGAATGCAATCGAACGGGCTTCCTTCTTTTTGCAATATTCAAGAGCTACATCAATAGCTTTATCAACATCAGTAATTAATTCATCAACCCAGCCCTGCTCATGGCGTTTAGATGCCGCTTTAGGATTTATTTCAGCTGTAATACTTACAACACCTGCAATATTAGCTGCTTTGGGTTGTGCACCACTCATACCACCCAACCCTGAAGTAACAAATAATTTTCCTTCTAATCCTTCCCCTGATTCACTGATTTTTCGTCCTGCATTTAAAACAGTAATCGTTGTACCATGCACAATACCTTGTGGGCCAATATACATAAACGATCCTGCTGTCATTTGTCCGTACTGCGACACTCCTAAGGCATTAAAACGTTCCCAGTCATCCTGTTTCGAATAATTCGGAATAACCATCCCGTTTGTAACAATCACTCTGGGCGCATCTTTATGAGATGGGAACAAACCCATTGGGTGTCCCGAATAAAGCACGAGTGTTTGTTCATTGGTCATCTCTGCAAGGTATTTTATTGTTAGCAGGTACTGAGCCCAGTTTTGAAATACAGCACCATTGCCTCCATAAGTAATTAACTCATGAGGATGTTGTGCCACGGCATAATCCAGGTTATTACTCAACATCAGCATGATTGCTGCAGCCTGAACAGACCTGGCCGGGAAATCATGAATTGAACGGGCATAAATTCGATAATCAGGGCGAAAACGATACATGTAAATCCGCCCATATTTTTCAAGCTCTTGTAAAAACTCTTTAGCCAAAACTTCGTGGTGTTTTTTATCGAAATAACGTAAAGCATTTTTCAAGGCCAGTTTTTTGTCTTCTTTTGTAAGAATGTCTTTACGTTTAGGAGCATGATTTATTTCGCTATCATAAGGTTTTGCTGCAGGCAATTGATCAGGAATACCTTGCAAAACAAGTTTTTGAAATTCTTCTCGTGTCATTATATACTATTTTTTAATTGTTTATCTTTTTTATGTATCATTCAATATTTGTAAAAATACCTTTTCTATGGGTATCTAATACGTAAAGTATTGCTTGTTAAAAAAGGATAACAATCTTTCCAGTTCATAAGTTAAGTTATTTATAATGCCAAAAATACAAATATTGATGTTATTTAGAAAAATTAAAATGCATTTGGCATATAAATTATGACATAATTACCTGAATTGAAAACTTGCATAAAATTTGAGACTGGCAATGTATATTTAAAATTTACTACATTTGATTACAAATTAAAATCTTATTAAAAATGAAAAAATTACTTATCACTTTAGGAGTTATTGCAGGTATTGTAATAATCTTTGTTATGTGGGCTAACGGAAATTATGATAAAGCTATAAAATACCAGGAAGAAGTTAATGCATCATGGGGTGATGTTATTGCACAATACCAACGAAGAGCCGATCTTGTTCCCATGTTGGTTGAAACAGTAAAAGGTGCCGCAGAAAACGAAAGAGGAATTTTAACGGCAGTTACCCAAGCCAGGGCAGGAATTGTAAATGCAAAAACCCCTGAGGATCTTGAATTAATGGGAAAACAAATCAATACAGCTATTAATATGGCATTTGAAGCTTACCCGCAAATTCGCTCAACGCAAAACTTTGGTGAATTGCAGGCACAACTTGAAGGCACTGAAAACAGAATATCTGTAGGACGAATGAAATACAATGAAACTGTTAAAGTTTACAATCGTCATATTCGCGGATTCTTTAGAAAATTTGCCATAGGAATTTTTGCCGATGAAGATGAATTTCCAAAGAAAGACATGTTCCAGGCTGTATCTGAAAATGTTGAAAAAGCACCTGAAGTTAAATTTTAGTTATGAAGCCATCAGAATTTTTCAACGAACAGGAAAAGCAGCAGATAACGCAAGCCATAAATGATGCTGAAACAAATACATCGGGCGAAATTCGAATACATATAGAATCGGACTGCCCCGAAGATGTACTCGACAGGGCTGCTTATATGTTTAAGAAACTTGAGATGAATAAAACAAAACTCCGCAATGGTGTTTTGTTTTATCTATCAATAACCGACAGGAAGTTTGCCATACTAGGTGATGCAGGAATAAATGCTGTTACACCCGCCAATTTTTGGGATGAAATTAAAGAAACTGTTATTTCAAAATTTAAAACAGGCGAATTTGCTGCAGGATTAAGCGAAGGAATAAAAATGGCAGGAGATGCTTTAAAAAAACATTTTCCATACCAGAAAGATGATATTAACGAACTATCCAACGATATATCGTTCGGAAAAAATAATTAAAATGAATAAATCATTAAAAATAATATTCATAGCCATTTTGGCATTGTTTAGTTTACGCGGGATTGCCCAGGATTTTCCCCAGAGGCCTGTTCCACCAAGAATTGTAAATGATTTTGCAAATTTTTTAAGCGGTCAGGAACAACAAGCACTTGAGAACAAACTGGTACAGTTTAACAACGAAACTTCTACCCAGGTAGCAATAGTTATTCTTCCTACCCTAAACGGTTACGATCCATCACAGTATGCTTTCGAGCTTGGCGAGAAATGGGGTATCGGGCAAAAAGGAAAGAATAACGGCATATTGATCCTTGTAAAACCTAAAACAGCTACAGAAAAAGGTGAGGTATTTATTGCCACAGGATATGGTTTAGAAGGTGCCGTACCTGATGCACTTTCAAAACGAATTGTTGAAAATGACATTTTACCCTATTTCAGGCAGGGACAATATTATCAGGGACTGGATAATGCTGTAAATACGATTATCAGCCTTACCAAAGGTGAATATACTGCCGATGAATACCAGAAACGAACCCAGGGAACCGGGCCATTTCCGATAATTATTGTTTTTATACTCATCATTATAATTGCTATCGTGAGCCGTATAAAACGTGCAAGGCATTATGCCCTGGGCCACAACTTACCATTCTGGATTGCAATGGGAATGCTGGCTTCACAAAACAGGAGTCATAGTGGCAGCTTTGGGAATTTTTCTTCCGGTTCGGGAGGATTCGGCGGTGGCGGTTTTGGCGGTTTTGGTGGTGGCAGCTTCGGTGGCGGTGGTGCCGGCGGAAGCTGGTAAAAAGAAAATAAAAAAGGTACCTGAAAAACAGATACCTTTTTTTTAATTATTTAATTGCTATTCATTTTCCATCTCAGGATCAACAAGAATACGGCCACAGTATTCACAAACAATGATTTTCTTTCGCGAGCGAACATCTAACTGGCGTTGAGGTGGAATTTTATTAAAACAACCACCACAAGCATCGCGTTGCACAGAAACTACTGCTAATCCATTTCGGGCATTTGCACGTATTTTCTTATATGCATTCGATAACCGTTCGTCAAGAATTTCATGAATTTTTTCAGATTTATCGAATAATGCTTCTTCTTCTTTTTTGGTTTCGTTGGTTATTGAATTGAGCTCGTTTCTTTTGTTCTCTATATCTGTTGAACGCTCGTTAAGAATTATCTTCGACTCATCAATGATATCTTGCTTCTCCTTAATTTTTACAGTAAATTCCTTAATACGTTTCTCGCATAACTCGATTTCGAGGTTTTGAAATTCAATTTCTTTTGAAAGAGAGTCGAATTCACGATTATTACGAACATTATTTTGTTGTTCTGTATATTTTTTTATCAGGGCTTGGGCATCTTTTATTTCAATCTTCTTTGTATTAATAGATTCGCTAAGTTTAACAACATCTTCTTCAAAATTCTGAATACGGGTTTGTAAACCGGCAATCTCATCTTCCAAATCCTGAACTTCTAACGGAAGCTCCCCTCTTAGTCTTTTGAAATCATCAATTTTCGAATCAACAGATTGTAATTCAAACAGTGCTTTTAATTTTTCCTCTACAGTAAGTTCTGCGGTTTCAGATACTTTTATCTTTTCTTTAGCCATATTTATAAATAATTTATCGGATTTGAATTTATTTCGGACAAATGAACTGCAAATTTAGGGAATTTTTTTATAAGTAATTCATAAATTAATTCTTTTGTAAATTGTTCTGATTCAAAGTGGCCAATATCAGCAATCAGTATTTTATTGTTGGCATCGAAAAACTGGTGGTATTTAAAATCTGCAGAAATGAATACATCAGCTTTTTCGGCTATTGCACGGTTTAATAAGAAACTGCCACTTCCCCCGCAGAGAGCTGCTTTTTTAATCGGTTTGTCGAGTAAACCGGTATAACGAATACATTTTGCATTAAACAAAGATTTCAACTGATTTAAAAAATCAAGTTCATTCATTTCATTTTCAAGTTCACCAATTATTCCAATACCAGAACCTGTATATTCATTTTCAAGTGCATAAAGGTCGTAAGCAACTTCTTCGTATGGATGTGCCGATATAAGCGCTTGAATAACATTATTTTTTATTTGTTTCGGGAGGATAACTTCAACACGGATTTCATTCTCAGTATGTATTTCGCCTTTCTTTCCCACGAAGGGATTCGTGTTTTCGCGGGCCTTAAAAGTACCTTTGCCTTCTACATTAAAACTACACATATCGTAATTGCCTATATGCCCTGCACCAGCTTCGAATACTGCTTTTCGTGTTTCTTCTGCCTGTTGAACAGGAACAAAATATACCAGCTTAATAAGTTGATTTAATGAGTTTGATAATATTCGTGTATTTTTCAGGTTTAGTTTCTGGGCAATTTTACTATTAACTCCCCCGGAAACACTGTCGAGATTCGTGTGTGCAGCATAAATAGCAATATCATTTTTTATTGCCTTTAATACTGTTTTTTCGATATAATTTTTACCATTTATTTTTTTTAATCCCGAGAAAATAACCGGGTGATGGGAAATAATTAAGTTTAAATTTTTATCAATAGCTTCCTGAACAACTTCTTCAATTGAATCAATTGTAATTAATATACCGGTAAGTTCTGCATCAGGATTTCCAATAATTAACCCGGAATTATCATAATCTTCCTGAAGCGAGAGTGGTGCAAACGATTCTAAGTAAGAAATAACTTCTTTAATCTTCATATTTTAGAAAGTGAGGTAGGAAAATTTTATTTGTAATTAAATTTCTTCGCGAATCTCGAGCAATAGTGTTTTAATTTCTTTCAGGGTTTTTACAGCTTCAAAATTATTGATAGTACCCTCTTTATTTTCTTTTAATTTCTTCTGAGCTCCTTTTAAAGTCAATCCAAGTTCTTTTACAAGATAATATATAACATGAAAATTTTCAATATCTTCCAGGGTAAAAAACCTGTTTCCTTTTTTATTTTTATGAGGCTTGATAATATCGAATTCTTTTTCCCAGTAACGAATTAATGATGGATTGACATTAAACATCTCGGCAACTTCACCAATGCTGTAATAAAGCTTCTCTACTTTTTTTTCCTTATATGGCATACCAAATTATATAAATATGTACGGGAAATTTTAAAACACTAATTTAAAAAAATATATCCAACATGCAAAGTTAATTCTTTAATCCAAAACAATATAAATATCCATCGCGTGAGGCAATATAAATTTTATAATTATATACTATCGGGGTAGATTCGAAGGAGCCTGGTTTTTTATCAAGTAAAACAAATTGATTGTTTTCGTTGTATTCATATAAACTTATTCCCCAATAACCAGCAACTATGAGTTTGTTCTCAACAAATACAGGTGTAGAAATTGATGGCCCTACTTTTTCTTTATAAATCAACTTAGGATGAAAATAATAAGTTAAGCTGTCAGGGCCAAGAACTTTCATTGATTCATCAATACTTCTATGATCAACTACATATAAATACCCATCTATTCCAACAAAAGCAGACAAGTGAGTTTTATCAGGCTGAATGTAGCTATCATTAATGCCAACAGAACCGATTACACCACCTTCCCAGCCATTAAAATCGTTATTTTCAACAGGGAAGAACCAAACTACAGATTTATCGGGTGCTGATAAAGGATTCAATTTAAATACTCCGCCTTTACCTTTTATATACTGTTTTTCAACAGAAACCATTATGCAACTGTCATTTGTAACAACAGCAGAGCCATCCATGTCGGAACCTATAAAAAAGTCCCAGTCAAGTTTTCGTGATATCAAATTATATCCCCAAACATGCCCTGCTCCCGAGGCAACATAAATCCTGTTTCCCATTATAGAAGGTGACGATTCGGTAACAATATTATTTTTATGATTATAAACATCGTTTAAAGAATACAGTTTGTGCTCTTCGTAAATTTGAGGCTGAAACATTCCATTAATTAGTGTTGCATTTCGATGATCGGGATTAAAAACAGTAAAAAGAGAATTTTCAAATCCAATATAAACGGTATCATTTAATATGAGAGCAGAGCCATCAACATCGCGGCTATAACTTTCAGTCCATTTTTGATCAAACCGCCACAATTCTTTTCCTGTAAAATAAGAAATTGCCCTGTAGCTGGGAATGTATCTTGAATCGAGAAAATTTCCAACTCCTAACCTGCTGCCTTGTAATATTACCAAGCTGTTTTCCGGTTTATCCGGGTTTTTATTCACCCATATTGTTCCTGTCCCTTTTATAACATCATCGAACAGGTATTGCCAAACCAGTTTTCCGTCTTCGGCATTAATTTTCTTTAAATGATGATCATACGCACCCTGAAGCAGGAATAAAGTATCATTTTCAGAAACTAAAAGTGGCTGCCCTGTCCATCCGGCGCCTGACCATATTTTAGTACCTAACCTTCGTGAGATTACTGTTTCCCCGGTTCCCAAATGATGTTTCCAGATAATATCCAGTTTTTCGGGAGCATTTACACCATAGTAATTACGTTGCCAGTTTCCAAGAAATGTTTGAATTACCGGGTAAGTTGTATCATTCAATTCAACCGGTTGTTCTTGTGCAAGAACCCGGGTACAAAAAAAATTCCCCAGAAACAGGGGAATCAGAAAATATCTGTAATAATATTTCATTAAAAATTGAATTAGTCAAACGATTGCCCGCTATTTGAAGAAATAAATATCATTTTGTCAAACTCTTCAGGGCTAAGATCATTAAAATAATAATGAACCGGGTTTACTTTCTTATCATTTTTAAGCACTTCGTAATGTAAATGTGGTGCAGTTGATGTTCCGGTAGAACCAACAAAGCCGATCACTTCACCACGTTTCACTTTTTGGCCTTTTTGAACTTTATACCCGCTTAAATGGGCATAAATGGTTTTATAACCAAACCCGTGATCAACAATGATATGTTTTCCATAACCACGCATTGAGGTTTCAACAGTTTCAATAACGCCATCACCGGTTACATAAACATCAGTGCCTGTAGATGCAGTAAAATCCATCCCGTAATGAAACTTTCTGATTTTATATATTGGATGAATCCTCCAACCCCAGCCTGAAGCCGTGCGGGTTAAGTCTTTATTGGAAATTGGCATTATTGCAGGAACAGAAGCAACCATTACTTCTTTATTCTTAGCCAGTTTAATAATATCGTCGTATGATTTTGACTGAACAACTAGCTTTTTTGAAATTTTATCCAATCGTTCAGTTGTATTAATAACAAGTTCAGAATTGTTATAACCTTGTAAATCCAGGTAACGGTTTGTACCACCAAAACCTGCCGAACGAACAGATGCAGGTATAGGCTCAGCTTCAAAAATTACCCGGTATATATTATCATCACGTTTTTGAAGATCTTCGAGTGTATTTTCGATTAAATCGAATTGCTTGTTTAATTCATAGTACTGTGTTGCCAGTTGTTGATTTTCCCGGATTAACCCTTTTTCTTTTGGTGTATGAAAAAGCGAAGAAAAAATAATATTATAAATTAATCCTATTAAAACCGTTGCAACAAAATAAGTTAAAAATCGAAAAAACTTCTGCTTTAGTGATAAAGAAACCTTATCATAACTCAGGGACTCGTGGTTAAACTTATATCTTATTTTAGCCATTCTTAAATTTTTAAAGCTTCAAATATACATAAATTTTTAAATCTAATCCATTGGGGTTCTTCTTTTTGAAAGCGCTAAAATCATTTCGTCATATTCCTCGGCAGTTATATCGTTAAAATAAAAATTAATCGGGTCAATTGGCTTATCGTACAACCTGACTTCATAATGAAGGTGAGTACCTGTTGAACGGCCTGTATTGCCTAACTTACCAATTACATCGCCACGTTTTATCTTTTGCCCGTTTTCAACACTGATTTCGTTCAAATGGGCATACACTGTTTTATATCCAAAACCATGATCAATGGTTAAGCGGTTTCCATAACCGAATAAAGAATATCCTGCTTCAACAACAACACCATCGCCTGTAGCAAAAACATCTGCTCCTTCGGGTCCTGTAAAATCCATTCCATAATGCATGGTTGATGAGTTATTAAACGGATCGCTACGCATTCCGAAATAATCACTTATGCGATCAAAATCTTTTATTGCTACTGGCTGAATTGCCGGTATGCAGGCTAACATTTTTTCTTTGTTTTTAGCATAATCGATTACAACATCAAACGATTTTGACTGAACAACTAACTGCTTTGAAATAGCATCCATTTTTTTACAGGATTCAATCATCATTTCTGAATAATCATATCCTTCGAGTTCAGTATAACGGTTAGAACCTCCAAAGCCGGCCATTCTAACTGTTGAAGGTACCGGATCGAGTTCGAAAATTGTTCTGTATAAATTATCGTCACGATGCTGCATATCTTTTAATACAGTATTTACTTCAGCCAGTTTATCCTGTAATAAATCATACTTAATGATAAGTTCGTACCTGTTATTAATGATTTTTGATAGTTTAGGAGTAGTAAAGTAAGTTGATAATATAAAATTCAGTAAAAAAGCTGCAGTAATTGTTACTACTAAAAAAGAAACCAGTCTTACAATTTTTTGTTTCTTTACTAATCGAACTCTCTTGAACGTAAGTGTATTATCATCAAAATAATATTTGACTTTAAACATGATACCAGTAGTTATTCTTAAGCATTATTTAACAAAAAAACACGATGATAGCGACAAATCTAACTTAAATAAATTAATTTTACAAATTCAAAAATAAAAAATTAATCACATAATTATTTAGTTTACAACATTTAACTGTTTATAAATTGTTTTTTTATGAATTCGAAAGAAATACGAGCTGCTTTTTTACATTATTTTGAAGATAAAAATCATGCAATTGTTCCATCTGCACCTATGGTAATTAAAAACGATCCCACACTCATGTTTACCAATGCCGGGATGAATCAATTTAAAGATATTTTTTTAGGGAATAAACCCGCAAAACATACACGAATTGCTGATTCACAAAAATGTTTACGTGTTTCGGGAAAACATAATGATTTGGAAGAAGTAGGGCACGACACCTATCATCATACCATGTTTGAAATGTTAGGAAACTGGTCATTTGGCGATTACTTTAAAAAAGAAGCCATTGAATGGGCTTACGAATTACTGGTTAAAGAACTGGGTATTGATCCCGACAGGCTTTATGCAACAGTTTTCGAAGGCAGTAAAGATGATAAACTTGAAGCCGATAACGAGGCTCTTACATATTGGAAAAAATACTTACCTGAAAACAGGATCCTTTACGGTTCAAAAAAAGACAATTTCTGGGAAATGGGTGACTCAGGCCCATGCGGCCCTTGCTCCGAGCTTCATGTTGACATAAGAAGTAATGAGGAACGAAAAAAAATTGATGGTAAATTACTCGTTAATAAAGATAATCCGTTAGTTATCGAGATATGGAATCTTGTATTTATTCAATACAACCGTAAAGCAAATGGTGAATTGGAATTATTGCCAAACAAGCACGTTGATACCGGTATGGGCTTTGAACGATTGTGCATGGTATTACAAAAGAAACAATCGAACTACGACACCGATGTTTTTCAACCCATAATTCAGGAAATTGCAACTATTTCCGGAATAAAATATGGCTCAAACACGAAATCCGATGTTGCCATGCGTGTAATTGCCGATCATTTACGTGCAATAAGTTTCTCTATTGCTGATGGACAGTTACCTTCGAACAATAAAGCAGGTTATGTTATTCGCAGAATCTTACGCAGGGCAGTCCGTTATGGATATACATTCCTTAATTTCAGGGAACCTTCAATTTATAAATTAGTCGATGTTCTTGCTTCGAATATGGGAGAAGCTTATCCCGAACTCAGGTCGCAGCAGGAATTAATTGAAAAAGTAATTGCAGAAGAAGAACATTCATTTTTAAAAACACTCGAAACAGGAATAAAATTGCTTGACCAGATTATTGAAAAAAATCTTGCTCACGGGATAAAAATTATTGATGGCAAAACAGCATTTGAGCTATACGACACCTATGGGTTTCCTCTTGATTTAACCGAACTGATACTAAAAGAAAAAAATCTTGTAGTTAACAAAGATGAATTTCAAAAAGAGATGGAAGCTCAAAAAGATCGCTCCCGTTCAGCTACATCGCTTACAACAGATGACTGGGTAGATTTAGTTGCCGGTGTTGAAACTGAATTTATTGGTTACGACAATATTGAAAAAGAAATTGATATTGAAATTACCCGTTACCGAAAAATTAAAACGAAAGATAAAGAGCTATATCAACTGGTATTTAATCAAACACCATTTTATGCCGAGTCGGGAGGCCAGGTTGGCGATACCGGGTATATTGTTTGCGGAGACGAAAAAATTTCAATCATTGATACCAAAAAAGAAAATAATTTAATCGTCCATTTTGCATCAAAATTACCAACTAATCCTAAAGCTGAATTTAAAGCAATTGTAAACAAAAACAACAGGCAGGCAACAGCAAACAATCATACAGCGACACATTTACTTCATCACGCGTTACGGGAAGTATTAGGTAAACATGTTGAACAAAAAGGTTCTTTGGTTCATCCCGATTACTTACGATTCGACTTTTCGCATTTTCAAAAAGTAACACAGGAAGAAATTGAAAAAATCGAAAGGATTGTTAACTCGTTAATCAGGCAAAATAATGTAATAGATGAAAAGCGGGATGTTCCAATGAAAACGGCAACCGATATGGGCGCTATCGCTTTATTTGGTGAAAAATACAGCGACCATGTGAGGGTAATTAAATTTGGTAATTCGGTTGAATTGTGTGGAGGAACACACGTGAAGGCAACCGGGCAAATTGGTTTTTTTAAAATAATTTCTGAAAGTGCCATTTCTGCCGGAATACGAAGAATTGAAGCCATTACAGCCGATAAAGCAGAAGAGTTTATTAACCAGAATCTTAAAGAGATTCATGAAATCAGGGTAATGCTTAACAATTCTAAAAACCTGAAACAATCAATTGAAACAATACTGAATGAAAGTACCAGACGCGAAAAACAAATTGAACTTCTCTTGAAAGAAAAAGTAAAAACAATAAAGGCTGGTTTACTGAGTAAATTGGAACATATAAACGGTATTCAGTTTATTGGAGATATTATTGATATTGATTCTCCTTCAGCAATAAAAGATTTAGCTTTTCAAATGAAAAACGAAAATTCAAATCTTGTCATGGTGTTAGGTTCTGAAATTGACGGGAAAGCAAATCTTTCTGTAATGATTTCGGATAACCTGGTAAAAGAAAAGAACCTGAATGCCAGCCAGATTGTACGTGAAATATCTAAAGAAATTGATGGCGGCGGCGGCGGGCAGGCATTCTACGCTACCGCCGGGGGTAAAAATCCTAAAGGATTAAAACCGGCAATTGATAAAGCCCGAAAATTGCTTTAAAAAATTTATACAACTCCAAAAAGCCTGAATGTAATTTTGTATTCAGGCTTTTTTCTTTAAACCCACCAAAACGAATTTAATAAAACATATTGCACTTGAAATCTATTCTTTAGCTCCCGAATTATCAACATATAAATATACTTGAGGAAATTAATTATTATATTTGAGTGCTATTAATTAATCTATCAGATTATGGAATTAACAAGAACATTTGATCTTCTTGAGCGTTACAGGGAATTATATCCGATGGATGATGCTCTTGCAGGAAAACAGGATGGCGTTTGGGTTAAATACAGTACCCGCGATTATATAAATTACTCAAACTATATCAGTTGTGGTTTATTGGCTCTGGGCTACAAGAAAGGAGATAAGATTGCAACCATATTAAACAGCAGGCCGGAATGGAATTTTATTGACATGGGCTTATCCCAGGTTGGAATAGTTCATGTTCCTATTTACCCGACAATTGGTACCGAAGAATACGATTATATTTTAAAACATTCTGAAGTTAAAGCAGTATTTATTTCAAGCAAACTTATCTGGAATAAAATAAAACCCGTTGTTAACCAGGTTTCTACAATTCAATCAATCTATTCGCTTTCTGAAATTGAAGAATTAATATCGTGGGAAGTTGTTTTGGAAGCAGGTAAAGAGAACTATGAGAAATTAATTGATACAGTTCATTCTATAAAAGATTCCATTACCCCTGATGAAATGATTTCAATTATTTACACATCGGGAACTACAGGTAACCCTAAGGGAGTGATGTTGACACATAAAAATATTGTTTCAAACTTTGTAAGCACTTCAAAAGCCCACGCTCTCGGATATGGACACCGCACACTAAGTTTTCTGCCTTTATGCCATATTTACGAGCGAATGATGAATTATCATTTTCAATACAAAGGAATTGCAATTTATTACGCCGAAAGCCTTGGAACAATTACCGCTGATATTAAAGACGTTAAACCCCATATTTTTAATACTGTTCCCCGCTTACTCGAAAAAGTTTACGATGGAATTATTGGAAAAGGAAAAAACTTACCTTACCTGAAAAAACAGGTATTTTTCTGGGCTGTAAATCTGGGGTTAAAATACCGGTTAAACGGGAAATACCGTTTCTGGTATAATTTTAAATTAACAATTGCCCGGAAACTAATATTCAGTAAATGGAAAGAAGCTTTAGGAGGTGAAGATTTAATTATAGTTTCGGGAGGAGCAGCTCTTCAGGAAAGATTAGCCCGTATTTTCTGGGCTGCAGGCATCGATGTTATTGAAGGATATGGGCTGACAGAAACATCACCGGTAATTGCCGTAAATTTCCATACGCCACAAATATGTAAGTTTGGAACCGTTGGTAAAATACTTGAGAATGTTCAGGTAAAAATTGATGATGACGGAGAAATATTGAGTAAAGGGCCAAACCTGATGCTTGGTTACTACAAAGAACCAGAACTTACAAGTGAAGTCATTGATTCTGAAGGTTGGTTCCATACCGGTGATATTGGCCATATTGATGATGACGGCTTTCTTAAAATTACCGACCGTAAAAAAGAAATGTTTAAGACTTCTGCAGGCAAATATATTGCACCACAGGTTATCGAAAATAAATTTAAAGAATCATTTTTTATTGAACAATTGATGGTTATTGGCGAAAACGAGAAGTTTGCCAGTGCATTGATATCGCCAAATTTTCAATTCCTGCACGACTGGTGCTCAATACACAAGGTTCAGTACAGGGATAACACCGAATTAGTTCATTTGCCCGAAGTAATTGCACGATATCAAAAAGAAGTAAACAAATACAACATTACACTTGGCGAACATGAAAAAATTAAACGTTTCAGGTTAGTATGTGAAGAATGGAGTGCTCAATCCGGCGAATTATCGCAAACTCAAAAATTGAAACGTAATATTGTATTTGAAAAATACAAAGATATTATTGCTGAAATATATCAACACGAGAAGAAACAGAAACCAAACGGGATAATACAGAAAACAGTATCTGATATTAAAAACGGGATAAAAAATGGAATTGATACGATAATTAAAAATGTCCCTAAAATTTAGGGATATTTTTTTATTTTAAAGTTAAATCCTTTTTCTTCTGCACTTTCTTACAACCCCATACAAAAAAAATATTTTGAATATGCTCCCCGGATTGTGAGGTATTACACAACAGGTTGGCATCAGGCATTTTTTATTTTGTATAACACTAAATATTTTTTGGATATCCGATTTTCAATTTGCATCTTCGCATCAACTTCGTAAACATATTGATTTTTTATTTTAACAAAATTAGGAGGATAATTACATGATTACCGATCTGGAGCAAATCTACTCGATTAGCATTAAAAGCATGAAGAAGTCAGCTATTCGCGAACTTCTTAAATTAACCCAGCGCCCAGAGATTATTTCATTTGCCGGTGGTTTACCAGCGCCTGAAACATTCCCAATTCAACAATTAAAAGAAATTACTGCTGAAATTCTGGATAACGACGGGGCAGCCGCTTTGCAGTATGGTGCCACGGAAGGCGTTACCGAATTACGCCAGATTTTAGTTGAGAGATATAAAAAACAGGGCTTAAACATCGAGTTAAAAAATCTTGTAATTACAACTTCATCACAACAGGGACTCGATTTACTGGCTAAAATATTTATAAACCGGGGTGATAAAGCAATCGTGGGACTTCCTTCCTACCTGGGTGGATTAGGTGCTTTTAACTCGTATGGCGCAGACCTCGTAGGAATTACTTTAGACGATAAAGGAATGCGTTCTGACCTGCTTGAGAAAAAGCTTGCCGAGCTTAAATCGCAAGGTACAAAACCAAAGTTTATTTATGTTATTCCCGATTTCCAGAACCCTGCAGGCATTACCATGCCCGAATCACGAAGACGAGAAATTATTGCCATTGCTAAAAAATACGATGTTCTTATTGTTGAAGACAGCCCATACCGTGAAGTACGCTTCGACGGGCAAGTTCAGCCAACACTTTTCGAGTTAGATAATTCAGGACATGTTATTTTACTGGGAACTTTCTCGAAAATTTTCGTTCCCGGCTTTAGAATCGGCTGGGTAATTGCCGACGAACGAATAGTTGACAAGTTTGTAACGGCAAAACAATCGACTGACCTGTGTACCCCGACATTGAATCAAAAGATTGCTTACAAATACATTCAAAAAGGATATTTCGACCAGAACCTTAAAAAAACCATTGCTTCTTACAAAGAAAAGCGTGACAACATGCTTAAAGCATTCCGCGATTATATGCCCGAAGGTGTAACCTGGATTGAACCCGAAGGCGGATTATTCCTGTTTCTGAAACTACCTGAACACATGGATGCTGAAAAGCTTTTTAATAAAGCACTTGAAAACAATGTAGCTTTTGTTTTAGGCAGCGTGTTCCATTGCGACGGCAGCGGCAAAAACACCATGCGGATTAACTTCTCGTTTATGTCGATAGAAAAAACTATTGAAGGAGTTAAACGGCTGGCTAAAGCGATTAAAGAAGAAATGGGAATATAATAAAACCAAATAGAAAAATAGTAAAAAGGTACTGTTTAAAAAAACAGTACCTTTTTTACAATAACTCCAAAGCTTTTGCTAGCTATTCCTTTCATCCAAAGAATCATGTCCGGGATTTTTTTCTATACACCTATCCTTATTTGCTATAAGTTAGATATAAGTTTAGATTTATAATCATACAAGGATGTGTCTAAGCTAAAAGTATATTTCTTGTAATCATCTTTTTCAAGATTTACAAATGTAAGTTCATTCTTTTTATATGTCCCTTTATAGGCAATTAACCGAAAATCCCTGTTCGAAGGAATATCAAGAATAACAACTCCTTCGGTATCGGTTCTTCCTGAAAACTCAGCTCTTGCAACTAATTCTGCAACTGTATAATCCGAATCATATAATTCATTTGGAACAACAATAACATCTAAATTTGTAAATGGCCCACCACCAAGGTAATCAGACAGGTATATTGTAAGCTTAAACTTTCCTGTATATTCTTCAACATTTACTGTGATTTCTTTTGATGAACCCGAGGTAACCTGCAATGTCTTAATTGGATTATATTTTATTCCATCCACTTTAGGTGTATCAACATTAATCACATAAGTTCCGGTAAGCACTTTACCAAAATCAACTTCGCCATTGCTGTTTGTATAATAAGCATCTAAAAGATCCCCTTCTAAACTTTCTATATAAAGCTTTACTTTGGTATCTTCTATTGGATTTTCAGAATCATCTGTCACACTAACAAATAAGCTACCATCCATTTTTAAAGTAACGTTTAAATCGTTATCATCGGTGCACATGATTAAAAGCATAGCAAAAGCCAGTAAACCCAAAATTTTTGTTTTCATATTTTTACTTTTATTTATGATTCGTATTCAATTCGTTTATTGTTATAAATAGAAACAAATATCAATTTTTTGGCGGTAAAGAGAACTTACAGATAGTTCAAACCAGTTTACCATGAACTCATTACAAAGCTAAAATAATAAAAAGGATTGTATTTGAAAAATTTCATTTTTTCAAGAATCAGGATAAGTGTTTGGTGAAAAGAGTAAAATATTGATTCAAATCCCGAATAAAAAAGGGGAAAATATTTTATTTACCCAACAATTCCAACGTGTGATTTAACAATTCCTTACCACCCAAAGAGCCATGCCCCGGAATAACGATTTGCGCATCAGGAAAACGGGCAATTACTTTGTGTATGGTTTTGGGATACTCGTTTAAATCAGCATCTGCGGTATTACCAAGAGTTTTTGAACAGGTATCTTTAGCCATACATCCTGGAAACAGGATTTTCTCCGATGGAATCCAAACCACGATATTATCGGTTGAATGAGCTGCTCCAAAATAATAGCATCTTATTTCTTTGTCATCCAGATTTAATGTAAGTGAATCGGTAAAACCGACATCAGGAACAGGCAGTTTCTCTTCAATTGCTTTATCAATTGTCACCTGGTTTGCCCATGACTTTATTCCTTTGCTCTGCAAATACGACAGTCCGCCCATGCAATCGTTGTGCCAATGATTTGGAACAAATCCAACAATTGAAACATTCAACGAATCTTCGATCCATGAAACCAGTGTTTGAGTATCCAAATCACTCATAGGTGTATCGAATAAAAAAGCTTTTTTATTCGATACACCTTTTGAACATAGATCAGTCCATTCGAACCTACCTTGCCCCACGCGGGATGCACGAAATACGAAATATGAACATAGGCATTTTCTGAAATTTTTGTAAGCTCCAAACCGGGAGCAATAATAATTTTTTCGAGCTTTAGCTGCGAAAAACCGGTAAAAGAAATGAAACCGGTAAGGATAAGAAGAAGTCCCTTTTTAAAATTCATTTTTAAATTCTTTTAGTTATTATACGATGTTTAAGAAAATTAATAATCCTTGCATTTAAACCAAAACAATAGTATTTAAGCTATTTAAATAGTTTTCTAAATCAACAACTGCAATATTTCCATTTACAGGAATCATCTCTTTCCATATCCAGTTGTAATGTTCAATAATTTTATCTGCATTAAGGTGCGGCCTGTTGGCAGTTGTATGCCCGTTAGCAATTACGGTTACCTTATAATTATTTGTTAAAGCTGATTTTACAGTTGCATCTACGCAAAAATCTGTTGCACAGCCTGTAATAACTATTTCTTCGATTCCAAACCCTTTCAATATTTCGTTCAGATTTGAATTATAAAATGAATCGTTAGCAGTTTTTCCAACAATAATATCTGTATTATCCACATTTAATGATTCAATAATTTCCCATTCTACAGAACCAGGGATACAGAAATTGCCTTTAGAGCCATCGTGTTGAATAAAAATCACTTTATCTCCATTTTTTCTGAAATAATCAGAAAGTGAATTAATTCGTTTCACAACGCCTTCTGCATCAAAACGAGGAGTTTCGGGAGTAAATGATATCTTTTGCATATCAACAATCAATAGTCCTTTCATAGCTGTTTTTTTATTCCGGCAACCAATTACCAGTTATGTTAAGCTGCTTTTTCACTGGTTCAATTTGCCCTGTGAATAGAGTTTGAAGATAATAATTTCTGAATAAACTACAATAAATCGTGATTAAATTACAAAGATGTGAATCCAGATAACGGGAAACCCGCGGGGCTTTGCCTGAATACATTACCACTGTCAAAGACGGTGGTTTCTTAGATTCTAATAAAAAAGCGGCATTATGAATGCCGCCAAACTATTTATTGAATTACAAATTCAACTGCTCGGAAGAATTTCAAATTCCGCCGAGCAAGTTACAACAAACTTTGATGTGGACTACTGTGCACTAAAAACCACCATGTGTTGTAATACATTTATTTATTCATTTGATTATTTACAATATTTATTCTTGTCGTTATGCCTATTTTGAACTTAAACAAAGTACCTTTATTATCATCTGATTTGTCAACATTAAATACATCTACGTAGTCAAAAGTAATTCCTGCAACAGGATTAAAGGCATTTTGCTTACGAAGAAAAAAAACTCCAAAACCCAATTTCGTTTTAGATAATTCTGCTTTTGAAATATCGGTCCTGCTATAAGCTAAAAGCGAAACATTCTCGAGTTTATGAGGAACTAAATAAAGGTCAAAGTTTAAAGGATACACGACAGTCTCTTTATAATTACCTGTATATAAAGTTTGTTTTGTGACAATTTTTCTTGTAGCGCCTGTTATGCTATCACTAACTAATTTAGTATCCTCTGAAATACTTTCGGTAAGATCATCAAAGTTATTAATCCTTTTATAGCCTATTGTTGCTCCCGCAAGAATAGTAGTATTTAAAATTCTTGCGTTCCAGTAATTAAGGCCTATATTTATTTCTGTTCCTGTAAAGTTAGTTTTCTCTATTTGTTTCGAAAAAACGCTGTCTGGTTGAAATAACTTAAAAGAAGAACCAATAAATTTACCTGTTGTTATAAGCCATAAATCCGATGCGGGTTTTGTTTTTTTGTCTAATACTTCTTGAATTTCCTCTTTAGTCATATCCTTAATTAGGTATTTAGTAAAAAAAGAATTGTTCTTAAAAAGTCTTAATCCAAATCTTAAAGTTGCATCTCCTCCAGAAACTACATTTCCAGAAGAAAAAAGATTTGCAACACTATTTTTTAATTCCCCAGCAGCAGAAATTCCAATGAAAAAGTCAGTGAACTTTTCTGGTGAAAAATAACTGTAGTGATTTAATTCTAATTTTTTATCTGATGTAATTACCTTAATAATACCTAAATTAAAAGGAATTTCCTCAACTTTGGAATCATTTATGGAACTATCTTTTTTTGTTTCCTTAAAACCAGGATTTAAAGAAATTGAAGATAAACCTTTAGTATCAGAAACAATATTCTGAGAATAAAGATGGTTGCCTACAAGCAATAAAACTGATAAAACATAATATCTTTTATAAGCGAATTTCTTGATTAAACTGTCCATATCCATTACGATTAAATGGTTTAAATAAATTAAACGAACCCTTCTCAATTCCGCTAATTATTACTTTCATTTTAGAATTGCTGTTTGGATTACCTATTGTTACAATTAAGAAATCCAAATCATTATCAGAACCCAAAGGGAAATTATTAAAATTCCCTACCCATTCGCCATTCTTGAATGAGAAGTGATTTTGCGGTTTTAAGTTTTTGTCTTCCAACAAACAAAATTCTATTCGTCTAGAATTGCTATCAATTTTGATTGTAATGTCAACATTTGCCATATGCTAGGTTTTTAAATGGTTTATAACGGTTGATGGCATGACCAGTAAGGGTTTGCGGGTGTTTTCTGTCAAGTTACACGAAAAGATGATGCGGGCAAAAACCTTTCGCATACCACTGAAACCCTTATTGGCTATACCGCGTGTTGTGCGTTCGTGCTATTCTTTATTTAAAAAATTATAGTGACAAAAACACTTTATTAATGAATCAATATCAAAACCATTTTTTTTCAACCTTTCTTTTGCACCCTTGTCCATCGTTCTTTTTAAACAATTCAGGAATTTACAGATGGTAACATGAAATGGATTTTGACTAGTATCAGTGGATGATGTCGGAGCAGGAGCATCACCCCCTTTCCAAATAGCTGCGGATAAAACCTGCTCACGTGTAAAAGGCAGATTACGGGAAGTAAATCCATTTGCTTGAACAGTAAATACATATACACCTTGGTAATCTGCTCGAAGCTGGGTTTCATATATGCCTGATGAAACTTTATTTAAAGTGATAGTATTTACCGAACCATCCGGCATAATATACGATGAAATCACACTTGTATCTTTTATCAGTGGTATGCCGTACTCAGTGATAAGGCAGCGTAAACTGATAGTGCCACCAGGTTCATATGAGTTTTGTGAAAGAGTACAATTAATGCGAAGATTTGAATATGCATGAACCAGTGCCGTAAATTTTACACCATGTACAACAACTTGTTGATACTGATCTTTAGATTTCTTGAGTTCTGCCAGGTAACGCTTATAATACTTTTGATTCACTTTAAGCAAAATATTCCACTGACCGTTCTGTTCGTTTATTCTGGTGCCATCACTTACCGGCAGAGTCATCCTGTAATAGGTAACCTGTGTTCCGTCAACCTTTTTAACTGTAGGAAACGAAGCTAGATTTGAATCTTCAATGATGTTACCTTCTGGTGTTTCAATAGAAACGTCAATCAGACTCTGAATGGGCATCATCACTATTGCATCGACAGAGATATCTGTTTCATTTAGATAAAATGGAATCTTTATCACAGAATTAGGGACAACATACCCATTGGGATCAACCACAATCTGTTCATTATTAACGCCTGCTTGTATTTGAAGAAAATATTTGGCAAGCTTAAAGGTATCATCATTGTCCAGTTGGTCCGTTAAAAGCAGATAACCATTGTGGTTGTTGCATATACTATTTAGTGCTGCTGCGTTTAGTACATCGGCAGTGCCTAAGCCTACTGCAAAAACTTGCTCATCAATTAGCGAACTTACATCAGCAATAAATTTCGGCCTATTTTCGCACCCATCAGTAAATACTATCATTGCTTTTTTATCGTAACCTGTAATCCCCGATAAGTTATTGTGCCCTCTTTCTATTCCATCCCCTATTGAGGTCCAACCATTTGGATTTGGAGCATAATTTGATAAAGCATTAAATGCGCTCACGTGAGCGCTATCAAAGACATCTTCTGGAGTACCAAATGGACCAGCAAGTGGATTTAATAGATCATATGAATCTTCATCAAAAGTAACTATCCCCACACCATTATTCTCGCGTATACAGGACAAGAATATACTAGTTGAATATTTTAAGACTTCCGATCTGAGTTTATTCTCAATTCCTGAATCCCAATTCATACTGTTCGATTTATCCAAAACCAGCATCATTGCACAAGTGGGGCGTGCAATCGTATTTGCAGTAATAGTCACATCGAAAACGTCTCCAGTAGTGATACAGCGAACTTGAGCTGTTGAATTTGCGGTGTCACCGGCATTCGTCCCGGTATATTTCACCCATACAAAAAACGAACGTGGCAAATTATAGTTTGTTGTTTTGCCCAGTATAATGGGGCCGCTGTAATTATGAAGACTGAATGGTGCACTTGGAGATACAGTCACTTCCAGTTCTGTTTGGTGAAAACTGTTTACATCTATTCTGATCGCTCGAAGTTGTGTTTCTCCTTCAGGTATGTCAATAAAGTTGAGATTTGTTTGAATTGACGTCAATTCCCATCCAGCTTTGGCTACTGCTTCTGCAGCGTTTATTCGTCCATATCCCCAGTCATTGTTGAATATGTCAGAGCCAAGTTTAACTGCGGTGTTTTGAATAACATCACGTACTTGTTCGTTGGAAAGGCGCGCTTCACGACTCCAGACCAATGAAGCCAAACCAGTAACATGAGGTGTAGCCATTGATGTTCCATCCCATTCTACAAAGTCATGGGCGGTGTCTCCATTTACATCATAGGTTGGAAAAGTCGAAAGAATATTCTTACCAGGAGCTACTACTGAAACGGCTGGGCCAACATTGGAAAAATCTGTTACTTCATCCGAACTATTGGTTGCACCTACTGCAATAACGCCTGAGAAATCTGCCGAGTGGATGGCAGGTGTGCGTAAATCCCCGCCATCATTACCAGTGGCAACGCAAAGTACCATCCCATTATCATGCGCATATGCACATGCATCACGTAATGTTTGATTGTCAGTAAACCAACCTGCGCTTAGGTTGATAACTAAGCGTTTATTGTTAGCAATTGCATAATCAACAACTTCTTCTACTGCTGCTTCAAAATCTGATTCAGAACCGTTGCCAGAGTCGTCAAAAACTTTGCATACATAAATTTGCGAATTCCAATTCACACCTGCAATACCTGAATTATTGTTAGTTTCAGATCCAATTGTTCCACCCACATGTGTTCCGTGTCCGTGTCCATCGGCTGGCAAGTTATCATCATTTACAAAATCGGTACCAAGAATATACCTGCTAGTGTCATTTAAGTCTGGGTGAGTAAGATTAGTTCCATCATGTGAGATACCAGTGTCTAGTACTGCAACCAGTACATCAGTATTACCTTTTTCCAAATCCCAAGCATCTTCTGCATCAATCATGGTTAAAGCCCATTGCTCACTATACTTTGTGTCGTTCGGAGTTGCCAACACATTAGTTATTGTGTCAGGTTCGGCATAAGCGATATCCATTCGTTTACTTAGTTCTTCAGTGAACATTAGAATATCTGTACCTCCAGAAACTGATAGGACAATTTTCCCAGTTTTCAGGTTAAACCTATGCACAGAAGTGCCTTTCAATAATTTAGTGATTTCTTCAACTTTCTTTTTGAGCTCTTTTTCATCCTGTTTGCCTTTGCTGATCTTAAGTTTTACATTCAGCCTATCAGTGCGGATGTCAACTTTTTTTCCTTTCCATTCAACTGTAGTGAACGGAATGCGTTTTGATTTTTTTGTTTTCATTGTTTTTCCGTTTTTTTAATAATTACTACATATTATTTGGTGAAAATGAGATTCTTAGCATGACGCCCAACTATTTAATATATTCAAAATCATTGAACCTATTCACTCAAATGTAAATTTGAATGTATAAATCTTACAAATAAGTTTTATCTTATGTATTCTAAATCTTATCAGTAAATTTCCTATTCAACCTGCCCTGCCAAGCTATTTAACCAAACTTAAAAGATCAATTCCTGGTCTGAATTTCACAACTTTTTTTCGGGGAATAGAGATCGGTTTTCCCGTTTGCGGGTTTCTTCCTACCCGTGCATTTTTTTCGGTAACCGAGAAAGAACCAAACCCAACCAGGGCAACTCTATTTCCCTTTTTTAGTGCCCCACTTACACACTCGTGGTAACAATCAATTGCTCTTTTTGCTTCTGCTTTTGTTAACCCGGAGCATTCAGCTATGGCTTCTATTAAATCTGATTTGTTCATCTTGTAATTATTTAATTAATTATTTTTTTTTATAGTATTCAATTGGTTTATGCTATCATTCAGTAGAATTATTTTTGTATATAATTCGTCCATTTTTATATTATCCTGCTCAATTTTTTGCTTTAATTCCGTGTTTTGATTGTTCTGTATTAAACCATAAAAGCTTACAAAAACTGTTATAATCCCCAGTACGATATTTAATATCAAATTAATTTTTGTTTGTCGTTTCTAATAATTTGCTATAAACAGATTCAGCAATTGGTTTTTATCAAAACTTTTCGACAGGTCTTTGTAATATTTACAGTTTTTCATAATTTCATTTTCCTTTGTTAGTCCACCAATACACGTTTTTCTCCTGATTTTTTGCAACAAATACGAAAGTCTTTCCAATGCCTGTTTGTCTAAACCGTACAATGAATCTGTATTAAATTTTTCGAACTCTATCTGTTCTTCACTGCTCAGATTTTCAATGTCTTCATCAATTAAATGAAACGAACATTCAGTGCATGTCTTAATTTCTTTTTTTGCCATTTAACTATCGATTATATTTTAATATTTAGCTTCAAAACCTGAATTCTAAACCATTGGCTATATAGTTTATTTACAAGAAACTTGAAACACAACTGTTGGTGCTTTTGGAAATGTATCCCAACCAGGGCAATATTTTTCATCCCCAAAATTTAACATTGTAAAATACCATATTCCCGATATTGTTGGTTGCGGATCGAATCCTGCCTGAAAACCATTATCAGCAGTTAAATATCCACTTACTGCTGTTCCTTTATCATATTGCCAATTAATTAAATATTCATCAGGTTTTCCAATACAGGTATATTTTTGTGGGTATTGTAGCTGAATTTTATGGACAATTATATCATTACTCCAAATTTCGGGAATAAACTCAATTCGAAACCTGTACCGGGTATCTGAAATATACAACCCTGTTCTCGAATAGGTTTCAATCCCCATAATGGTTTCTACTGTAAATTCTCTACTTTCACCATTTGACGCATCAATTTTCAAAGTAATAACTACCGGATTTGGTAAAGCATTAACATCTTCTGCATTAATCAGGTAGTCACCACTTCCAGGTGCATCGTGGGTTTCGTCATTATAAATAATTTTTATCGGAGTATCAGGACTAGTGGTCCAGTGAGCTCTTACATCATCTTTAGGACATCGGAATAAAGGGTAAACTTTAACTGTTTTAAAATTTACCGTTTTTTCACCATTGGTAGCAATTATTGTAATTAATCCAATAATTACAATAACAAAAAATAACCCATACTGATAAAATTTTGATTTTCTCATAATTGTAATTTTTAATTAGTACAAATGATATAAGTGATGAAAATATTATTGCAAGAATATCGAACCAATCAAAAATTCCTGAACGGAAAAAAGAAACTAAAGCATTTAATACTGAATAAGATACTTTTAAATCAGCATTGTATAACTGTCCAACTTCAAACAACAGTTCAACAATCATCCAGAATAAACATATAGCTATAATTTTTGAATTTCTCTTTGGTGTAACCAAGTATAAGAAGATTGTAAATGAAAAGGTGTGAGAAAAACTGGGAAAGGAATTTAAGAATGCAGTAAGAAAATTATTTTTTGAGTAATCAATAATTTTTATGTTATAAACATTTAATAAACCTGGTCTCGACAAAAAATAAATCATATAACCCATTATTATTACTATTATGCCAACACATAATAAAATAAGGTTCTTTTTTTTGGAATCTTGATAAAACATATTTTTCAATATTTTAATTTCTAAGATTCTGAATAAAAATATTTATCACCCTAAAATTTTATTAAAAATCTGATCTCCTTCCACTTATATGTGCCTTATTTTTGAAAAAGGTAACCCTAAATAAAATATGTTATAAAACATGTTTTTGGAATTACTCACGAAATATGAGTTTTAGAATGTATCTTTTTTGAAAAAAGAAAAAACAAGAAAATTGAACACTTATTAATTTTCCATACAGGGAGTTAAAGTATCAAATAAAAACTCTTTAACTATGGAAAAATGTTAGCTCCGGGTATTTAGTTTGGTATTATATAAGAAAACTACCCTGCTTGAATAAAAATGATTTCCAAAAAACAGCAACCTTTTTTAATTGTTCCCAACTTAACACGATATTAAATTGGGAAACAATTGCTGTTATTACTTAAACACAGTAGTAATAAATTCTGCTAAATTTACTTTAGCTAAAACCCAAACGGGTTTATGCCATTATTTTAACTATATTTAAAGTGACCGTGTAATTGTATGAATTCCCGAATTTTTTATGTTTAAATTTTATGGTCTTTTCGTTATTCCCCAAAGCTAAATCTCTTATTTTAAATTCAATGCTTTTTTCACCTAAAAAATCGTCATCATCACCATATGTAACTATTCTCGATACAGCCTCCTTAGCTATATCATATAATACTCCGCCAACTAATGCCCCAATAATAAATAAAGCTACCGGGCCAACAGCTAATACTTCAGAATCACTTGATGAAGGTACCTTTTCAACCCACAAATTATTAAATTCTTTCGAGTATTTTTCAGCAAGTTTCTGATAAAACTTACCATTATCCTGTTCCCAGGCTTCCAACATGATTACAACAACATGGTTGTCATCTATAATTATATTATCATTTTTACAAATTGTAGTATTTACAATTTTTGTTTCACCGCTATTGGTACTATAAATATCGGTTAATATTGTGCCTGGCATATAAACTTTTTTTTCTTCATTCTCATGCCCCTCGTCCATCTTGTCTGAAATAGTATAAGCCCCCATGAGGTAAAACTCATCCCGACTTAATTCCTGTGATTCTTCACAATGAATTTTTGTTAATTCAACTTCAATTTTAAATTGATTCTCCATAATAATTAAATGTTTAGTTAAAAAATTAATATTAAGCTACCTTAGAAAGTTTTCTAAGTTTTTCTCGTTTTTAGATTTCCCATTTCTTTCTCTCATTTTAGAATCCTTCCACTTACATGTGTCTTATTTTTGAAGAAGGTAACCCTAAATAGAGTGTGTTATAAAACATAATTTTTGAGAATTGTAAACATGTTAAGTGTTTTGGGATATAATTTTTAAGAAATTTTTAAAATGAGTTTTGTTTATTCCTGCAACCCGGTTAAACTTCGAATAAATATACTGTCGTGCTTACAATACTCTCGACATATACACTTAACTGTTTATTACCCTATATTGCCCCAATGAAGCTATTGTTGAGTGTGGGAACTAAAGGATGGTAAAACAATACAAATAAAAAAAGTAAGCCCAATAGGGCGATAGAAATTCGGAGAACAGTATTATTATATCTAAGAACGGTAATCAAATCCCCCCTCTGCCGACAGTCGATCCCCATTTATTGTTCTCTTTGATCACGAGATCGCTTCGCTTAGTTTTCCAAAGTGGGGAAATGTAAGTATTCAAAGGTAGAAGGAAATTATAAGCAAAATAGAAGTTTAAGTGTGATTTACCTGAAAATAAACTATTTAGAAAATAAATTTAACGCCTATACCTGGATCCGTTGAAACCCAAACATCACCATTTGATACAACCTCAATGAATGGTTTAAAATCAAAACTAACAGCTATAGGTATTTGTGGAATTTTATACTCCATTCCCAATAGGCCGTCAAGTCCAAACCCAAAAGTAATATAATCAACATAAGCAGGATAATCAGTATGCCAATATGGCTCTTTGTTTCTGTTAAACTTTTCGCCATAATGCGAAACATGAGCTCCTGCGCCATAAATCCAATTCAAGCCAATAACATCAAAAGCTTGTTGTCTCCTTTTATGAAGCACTGTTACCGAAACGCCATGGTTCCAGAATCCAGCTATTCCTTCGAGTTCATATCCCGAAGAAGTTATCATTCTGAATGTTAATCCAGAAGTTCCACCAGCCCGGAGACCCATTGCATAATTTTCCTGAGCTCTTGCATCAATAAAGATGAAAGTTAGCACGCTAAATAATATTAGTAACTTTTTCATAGGACGTATTTTTAAAATTATTTTGATATTTTCATTTTATGTGCAGGTTCGAGTTTTAGTTTTAAGCCAGATTTGCAATATTCATTCTCCTCGACATTTATATATTCAATTTCCCAAGTAAAACTTCTGTTATGAATTTCTTCCAGGGTTTTAATATCTGATTGAAAAGCAAGGTTCCATCTTTTCCCCCAGATTTTTTGGCTTGGACGAATACAATATTCCTTGTATCCGCTTCGAGAATGAACCACTCCATTCCAAAAGTAGAACAATTCAAAACTTACCAGTTTTTTCTCAAATCCAGTATTTTTAATCCTAAGATAAAGCACATAAGGACTATCGCTTTTCAATAGATTTTTCTTTCTCCATTTGTATTCGAATTTCACATCATCCTTCGATGCAAAATCAACATATTCCTGCCCATATAACATTACAGGTATCTGGAATAAAATCATTATTGTAATTAAGTATTTCATAGCAGTTTATTTTATATGGTTTAAATTATTATTACCTGAATATTCGTTTAAGATTCATCCTGTACACCAATGTAATGCTTCATCAATGTTCCCAAATAGCTCGCATTCCAATCCGGCTAATCTCATCTCTGAAAAATAAAAACCAAAACCATTGATTATTTGCGGATTTATTGCAACCATTGCAATTTTAACCGAGTTGTTCCACCTCATGGTGCCTTTTTGTAACATCGAAAACACTTTTATTTCATTATGAGAAATATCCAAACTTTCAACTTCCAGAAAGTTAAAAATCTGGTAACTCATCAAATCAAATTTTGGACTTGTTAGCATAAACGCGTTTGCTTCGAGCAATACTTTCAGATCAAGCTTACCCTGCACTTCTATCATAATATTATTTTCGATCCATGTGTGACTAACTTTCATAACTTTATTTTTTTGTGTAAATCAAAGGGATGCTGTTTTAAAGCCATCCCCAAGATCATTATTAACTAAAACTCAAATGACTTTTTAAAGGAAAAGCCAGCCTCATTTATTATCCGTAAAGAAATTCTCTACACTTTTACCAAACTCGGCAAAATCATACTTTAATTCATGCTTAATCTCAATAAGATGATCGTCCGTTTTCTCTTCCAGTTGGTCAAGTTTAGCTGCCAGTTTATTACTGGTAATTTTAAGCTGACTTATCTTAGATTTTGTTTCTTGATCAACTATTTGTTTCTTTTCAGTAATTTCAATTTCAAAATCCTCGATTTTCTGATTGAATTTATCCAGCAGTAAATAAGCTTCCGTTTTAAAATCATCGCTCTCATTCATTGTCAGATTATCGATTTCTGAAGAAATCTCTTTCATCTCATTTTTTAACTCATTAATACTTTCATTGGCATTCTCTTCATTCTTTGAATCCTGTTTACATGCTGTAAATAATGCTACCGCTATTACCAACATGATTATTCCCTTAATTTTTATTGGTATTTTCATGGCAATTGTTTTTATAATTTATTACTGATTTTTATTTATTAGAAAACTGTTAAATTCAACCAATGTTATTATTAAAACTATTTACCCGTGTCAACAACAACATACCTGGTTAACTTCCAAAATTCTTTAGAATCTTTGATTTCGAGATATGCAATAAGGCTGTCGTTTCTGACAAATTCGTAAGAACTGGCCGGATGATCAGATATTAGTTCGGCTTTTTTCGAGTTTACTTTAATTTTATTGGTTTGTACAATATCAATTTCATTAAAATCTTTTTCTGAAATTACTGTTGAAACCTCTTTGTTTCTTCCAATAAATCCCAGGAATCCACCGTTTTTTTCTACCAAACCTTTCTGTTTTAGTTCCTTTGAACTACCGATTGCCACATAGGCTGTGTTCATTTTTGCAACTTGTAGTTCAATTTCCTTATTCTTTTTAATCACTTCATAATCCAGACTATCAATTAACTTATTGAGATCTTCGAGTACAAATTCGTTTTTCACAAGTTCAAATTTTAAATCAGCTATGCTCTTATCTCTTTCGACTATGGCATTTTCAAGATCAATCATTTTCTCTTTTAGGGCAGCTATTTCCATTCCTGATTGTTTGAGCTTATAATTAAGGGTTGCAATCTTGGCTTTGTTCTCCTTCATCAAGGAATTCAGGAGTCTAATCTCACTTAGTATTCGCTCTTTTATATCTGCTGTAATTTCTGGATCAGTATTACTAAATTTCAACAAGTTTTCCTTTTCACGCATGGTGATTAAATCTCTTTCAATCTCGTTGAATGCTTGCATCCATTCATTGATTAATGAATCCCTGTTTGTCAATTCAAATGATAATTCAGAGTTTACTTCTGCAAGAGCTTCATAATTCTTTTTATGATAATTTTCGGTATAGAGATAAAGCAAAACTCCTGCAATAATCAGTAATGAAATAACTGATATTGCCGACCAAAATCCTTTGTTTTTTTGTTGATTGGGTTTTTCTACTTTTTTGCCATCATTCGGTTGGTTAGGATCGTTGTTTGATTTTTGAATTTCATTGTTTTTCATAGTTGTATTTTTTAGTGTTTGTTTATTGGTAATGCCAAAAGCAATACCAAAGCCAAATAAAAAACACAAATAAATGATTATCTGATACTTAAAAAGTGATGTAAATCAAGAAGAAAAATCAAAATGATGAAAGATTATCAAAATGAGACAAGTTAGTTTTGTTTCTTTTCTTTTAACATACGGTAAATTGTGGCTGAACCGATCGCAAGTTTTTTGGCAACAAGTCGAACGTCGTTATTGTATTTTTGCAGGTAGGAATTAATAATTTTCATTTCATACTCACGCAGAGTAAGGTCTTCGAAGGATTGGTTTTCGAGTATTTCACTGCTATTAAACAAGATATCGTGGTCGGTAATTTCATTTGTAGAACTCAGCGTTACAGCCAGTTCTATTATCGATTTAAGTTCCCTGATATTGCCCGGAAATGAATAATTTTTAATTTTATTTATTGCAGAAGTGGTTAGCTTCTTCTCTGCCAAGTTATTTTCAGAACAGAACGATTTGACAAAATGCTTTGCTAAAATAAGTACATCGTTATTTCTCTCTCTTAAAGGAGGTAATTCTATTGGGAAACCGAGCAAACGATAAAACAAGTCCTGTCTGAAATTTCCATTTTTTACTTCCAGTGCAAGGTTTTTATGTGTAGCAGTTATAATACGGCAATCCACTTTTAATTTTTTATTGCTTCCAATCCTGGTAATTTCCTTTTCCTGAAGAGCTCTTAGCAGTTTCGCCTGAAACTGAATATCCATATCTCCTATCTCATCAAGAAATAAGGTACCACCATCAGCTTCTTCGAATTTGCCTTTACGTAAAAATGAGGCACCTGTAAAAGCTCCCTTTTCGTGACCAAACAATTCGCTCTCGACTAATTCAGATGGAATAGCGGAAACATTTACAGCAACAAAGGCGTTTGATTTTCGATTAGAATTGTAATGGATTGCTTTGGCTACCAATTCCTTACCAGTACCTGTTTCACCAAAAACTGACACATTAATATTTGTAGTGATGGCTTTGGAAATCAACTCGTGCACACCTTTTATAGCATCACTTTCACCAATAATCAAGTTGTTGTATGTATATTTCTTTTGAACTTCTTTTTTTAACTCTGATATCTCGTTTTTCAGGCCAACATTTTTTCTGATATTTAAAATTGTATTGTGCAATCGTTCTTTAATATCGTTCGATTTAACGATGTAATCGTAAGCACCCTCCTTGAGAAGTTCAACCACTACTTCGATATCATTCTGCTCAGAAATTAAAATAACATGGGTATCGTAGTTTTGTTGTTTAATTCTTTTTAACACTTCAATTCCACTAATATCGGGCAATCGGAAATCCAATGTAACAAGATCCGGGTTTTTATCGAGATTATTTAAGCAATCCCAACCATTTAAAAAACTAATAACTTCAAAATCGGGATTTAACGACAAATTATGAACAAGCAAGCGATTATACCATTCATTATCTTCAACAACAAAAATCTTAAAAGGTACACTGCTCATGAGCTATTTCTTTATTTTTTATTTTTTAATTCGCGAAATTGATCTTCCAGGCTTTTTATTGCTTTTGCCAGGGTATCTTTTGCTTCGGGCACCAATTCCAAAATTACATTTTTATTTTCATTTAATGCATTCTCTTCTATGTCTTTAAACTGCTTAACTAGTTTATTAATTTCTAAATGTCGGCTTGCAGGAGTTAACTTATGCGCCAGATCTGCAACAAGGTCAAATTGATTATTGTCTATTGCAGTTTCGATCTCATTCAGTCCACTCTCCATTGATTGCTTAAATTTTTGAATCATTTCTTCAATAAAACCTATATCATTTGCAGCAGTTCGAATAAGGTTCGATAAATCTGCATCTTTCAGATTTTCTTTCTGATTAGCAATTGTTGTTGTCTTTAAAACATCACTATTTTCATTAGGTTCATTTTGTAGTACATTGTACAATTCATCTTCGGTAAATGGTTTAGTAAGAATTGTATTGAACAGATTTTTAGACTCAGCTTTCAGGTTTGTCGATATATTGGCTGTTATTCCAATTACCTGTGTTTGCGTATCCGATAGATTTAATGTTTCCCTGATAAATTTTGTAGCCATAACACCATTTATTATTGGCATTCGTATATCCATAAAAACAAAATTGTAGGTATTTTTCTTTATTAGTTCAATTGCTTCAAGGCCATTTTTTGCAATATCATAATTAAGGTTCCATTTATCTAAAATAGATGTTATTAATAATCGATTATACTCTTCGTCATCTGCTAAAAGTATTTTCAAATTTTCCGGGAAACAGTATTTGATTGCTTCGACCTTACGTTCAATAATTTCTTCACGTTTACCAGGCTCGAACCTAAGATTGCAAATTGCTTTAGTACCAAAACCTTTTTTACTTTCCAGCCTGACATCTCCATCAAAAAGCTCAACAATACGTTTAACAATAGTTAATCCCAAACCTGTACCTCCATATTTAATTGCCACATCCTGATCTTCCTGAGTATATTCCTGAAATACAGCATCAAGCATTGATGAATCAATTCCTAAACCAGTATCAGTTACAATTAACTGAAACAAAATAGTTTCCTTATTTTCAGGTGTTACTTTGGTAAAAACATCAATAGTGCCATGTTCAGTAAATTTAACTGCATTGCTTAGCAGGTTGTAAATAATTTGCTGTAAACGATGAATATCGCCATAAAGAACAATGTTTTCGTCGTTTTCAATACGAACAATAATGCTATTTCCATTTTTCTTAGCCAGATCATAAAATAAATTGCAGACATTTTTAACCAACTCCGTTGAATCAAAATGTGATTTGTAAATTGTAAGCTGATCGGATTGCAATTTGGTAAAGTCAAGCACATCGTTTATTAGCCTGATTAAATGATCACTTGCCTGATCTACAATCTTTATTTTTTCTTTTATAGGCTGTTCCATTGGCATTGTAAGAGCCTGTTTAATAAAACCAGAGATTGCATTCAGCGGTGTTCTTATTTCATGACTAACCTTAGCCATAAATAGCTCTTTGGATTTTGCCAGGTTTTCTGCCTCCATTTTTGAGCTAATAAGTATTTCGTTGTACTTTTTACTTTTACGTATGTATTTAATAACACCAAGCAAAACAAACATCGACAATAGCACACCAAACAGAGAGAATAAAGCCAGGCGATTATAAGCCATTTCGGCAAGTTTTTCTGCATTTTTATAATGTTCAAGTGCTTTCTCTCGCTCATAATTCTCCAGTTGTTCCATTAATGAAATAAATGCATCGTTTAATAAGTTGCTTGTGGTTGTTAGCTCCGTTTCTTTCATTAACAGACTTTGTTCAATAACTTTTTCACTTCGCCCGATTTTATTTAATTTTTCGAGGATTTCACTACTGCTAATTAATTGGTCTGCCCTTCTGGATTTAAAGATTCTCTCAAATAATCTTGTGTCTTTTCCCAAATTATCTTCGTTAGTTTGCAATTCTGCTGTAAGATTCGAAAAAACATCATCTGTGCTATCTGTTTGCCATAGAAAAATCATTTCATCCCAAATTTGGGTTTTGGTTTCCAAAAGCCAGCTGATTGTATCTATTTTTGATACAAACCACTTATCGGCTGGATATTGCGAATCGAGCATATTGAAATTTGAATCAATTTCCTGAATGTATTTTTTATAGTTCTTTAAATGAGTATTTTTTTTTGTTATACCATACAGCCTTATATTGTTTTCGGCCTGTTGTATTAACGTGGTTATATTCTTGATAGTAACTAATCCGTATCGCGGTTCTTTTTCTTGTTGCATCAACATCAATACATTAGATAAACTACTGTACGAAAAGTAGCCTCCGAGCAAAATAATAAATATGCCAACAACTAATAACACACCAATCTTATACGAAAACGAAGCCCTGAACTTGAACATAGTTTAAACTAAAGGTTATTAATATAATTTTCTACAATTGTGCTGCAGACATCCGGAGTATAATTATGCTTTAATATCTTAACAAACCTGCTGTTTTCCAATTCCGGAATTTTCGTCTTTTGAATTATTTTTTCGGACTGCGACATCAGCACGATTTTCATATTCTTATTTCTTTCAAGTAACAAATTTACTAAATGTTTACCGTTGATTCCATCTCCAAGGTAATAATCAATAAATGCGATAGTAATTGATGGCTCAAAATTATAGTCCTTTGCCTTTTGCAAACACTCATCCGGCTTGGTATATTGCTTAACAGTAAAGCTAAACCGGGTTTTAATTTCATGCTTTTGTTGAAGATTAAAAATTGTTTTAGCAATTAAGTTATTGTAAAAAATATCGTCTTCCATAATCAAAATCTCAACCTGTTGTTTTGCATGTGTTTTCATATTCTGCTATTTTATTTAAACATGCAATTTTCAATTTTAGTACCATAAGGCAACTTCTAAGTTAAAACACTAACTATATGACACATACAAAAAGGAGTAATTTCCTGGAATGTTTAATAATGATAATTTTTTCTCAAATTGAAATAAATCAATATAAATAGAACCATGAGTTTTTGCTTATGTTGGATTTTGGTTCAAGAGAAAATCAATACTGAATAAGCATGAAACAGATAAGATGATATAAAAAAAATTGAGCAGGGATAATTTTATACAAAACTCTATTGATCGGCGAATTTAATTCCCAATAATAGTCTGTTCAATCTGCCAATGCAAAATATGAGTCAATCTAATTTTATGGAAGAGTTTGAGTCCTTTTTATTTTTTTGCTTTTTCATTACCAAACTTATCAAAGACTCGTAATATCTTTACTTTTTTGCCGGCTTTAAACTCTGTTTCGTCCCAAAGTTGTCCGTTATCATAATAACGTGTCCATACACCCGTTTTCAATTCGTTTTCGAACGTTCCAACCTGATTCAGTATTCCGTTTACATGATACCATTTCCATTCGCCTGTCATTTTGCCCAGGGTATAGTTTCCTATTGCTTTTATAATGCCATTTAACAGGTAGTATTTCCACTCTCCTGTTCGTTCTCCGTCCTTGTAATCGCCTTCGCAAGCAATAGCTCCATTTTTAAAAAATTCCTGAAAATGGCCGTTTTTCAGTTCTCCATTTTTATCGAATTTGCTGTTGTCGAATTTCATAAGCTTTTAACTGTTAATATTATATAACACTTCAACTTCCACATTGCCTTTCAACATCGACCATACAGGGCAATAGGTATCTTCCGATAGTTTTATCACTTTCATTAAATCTGTTTCTGTTACATCGGCCGATGTAAGATGGATATCCATTACAATCCGGCTAAAACCTGTTGGATGTTCCTGCTTTCGGTAACCTTTGGAATGAATATCGCAAGCTGCAATGGTTTTATTCATCCTGCGAAGAAAGGTTAGAACCGATGAACCCAAACATGATGATAAGCTTAACAACAACAATTCCAGCGAGGTATAACCCATATTATCGCCCAGGGGAGCAATATAATCGATAGAAACAGGGGTATTCCCTTCAACTGTTCCTGTAAAATTCAACTTATTGTTTATCAGTTTTACTGATGCGTTTAATTCTTTTGATTTATCAATTTGGTGTTCCATAGCTAATATCTTAATTACTGATTTTGTGATTTCTGTCGTTAAAGGTATAATAAAAATTTTATCTCCACTTGCTCCCAATTCACAAAAAATATCAATTATAGCAGGGAAACATTAACTACTAAATAAATTTCTGAGATAACACATTAAACATTTCGTTATATTTGTATTTCGCATGATTTAAAAAATATTGATGATTAAGCTGTCTGTAGTAATTGTTAATTATAACGTAAAGCATTTCCTGGAACAATGCCTTATCTCGGTATTTAATGCTACCAAAGGCATATCTTCAGAAGTTTTTGTTGTGGATAACAATTCTGTCGATGGCTCATGCACACTGGTAAAGGAGAAATTTCCACAGGTTCAGTTAATCGAAAACAAAATAAACCACGGTTTTTCAGTTGCCAACAATCAAGCCATTAAGCAGGCAACAGGTCAATACATCTTACTTTTAAATCCCGACACCGTGGTTGAGGAAAACAGCTTCGAAAAATGCATCTCCTTTATGGATTCTACAAAAGATGCCGGTGGACTGAGTGTGAAAATGATTGATGGACGTGGACGATTTTTACCTGAATCAAAACGGTCGCTCCCCACTCCTGCCGTTGCTTTTTACAAGATTTTCGGCCTATCGAGGCTTTTTCCAAAATCAAAACGATTTGCCCGCTATCATTTAGGACATCTCGATAAAGACAAAACAAACGAAATTGAGATTTTACCTGGTGCTTTCATGTTTTTACGTAAAGAAACGCTTGATAAAACAGGCCTGCTCGACGAAACGTTTTTTATGTATGGCGAAGACATAGATCTTTCGTATCGTATAACTCAGGCAGGATACAAAAATTATTATTACCCTGAAACTACAATTATACACTACAAGGGGGAAAGCACAAAAAAAGGAAGCATAAATTATGTTCTTGTATTTTACAATGCCATGATTATTTTTGCCCGGAAACATTTCTCAAGCAAGAATGCCCGGTTGTTTTCATTACTTATAAATTCAGCTATCTATTTCAGGGCATCAGTTGCCGTGGCTCATCGCTTTGTTAAGAAAGCAATTCTTCCGCTTCTCGATTTTTCAATCATCTTTCTTTGTTTTTACTTTATAAAACCTTTATGGGAACAGTATAAATTCCAAACTCCCGGGTATTATCCTGCTGAATTTTTGCAGTTCGCTGTTCCTTCATATATCCTTATTTGGATGCTGGCTTTATGGTTTAGCGGAGCATACGAAAGGATAATTCATAAAAACTCAATTATTAAAGGTGTCCTTTCAGGAACAGTAATCATTTTATTGTTTTATGCTTTATTGCCAGAACACATGCGGTTTTCGAGAGCCCTCATTCTTATTGGCAGCTTACTGGCTCTTTTTGCAGCATTTCTGAACAGGTATATTATCCATTTTTCACCTTTTATCCCGCAACATTTTTATCAGAAAAAAACTTTGCGCATATTAATTGTAGGTGAAAAAGCTGAGATTACCCGCGTAGAAAAGCTGTTATCCATGGTCGAAATTACCCCGCGTATTGTCGGGTACGTTTCGGCTAACACGAACGAAACATCCGGGTTTTACCTGGGAACTGTTGAGCAACTCGGGGAAATGATAAAAATTCACAGAATTGATGAGATTGTTTTTTGTGCTAAAGATATTCCTTCGCAAAGTATCATAAAAAACATGCTCAGTCTATCGTCGAGAGATGTTGATTTTAAAATTGCCCAGCCCGAAACCATTTCGATTATTGGCAGCAGCTCCATTAACTCGGCCGGCGATTTTTATACCATTAATATCAATTCCATTTCAAAAGAAAAAAATATTCGCAACAAACGCATCTTCGATATTTTAACATCATTTATTGTACTGATTTTTAGTCCATTCATCATCGTATTCACAAAAAATTCTTTTCTATTAATAAACAATTCGTTATCTGTTTTGTTTGGATTTAAAACCTGGGTCGGATATTACACGGGTGGAAAAGTTAAACAAAACAACTTGCCAAAAATAAAAGCAGGGATTTTAACTCCGCTCGATTATGTAAAAATAAACGATTACTCAGATTCTGCAATCGAAAGCATGAATATTATTTATGCCAGGAATTACACCATCTGGAACGATTTGAATATCCTGACAAAAGGTTTTCAAAATATCAGCAGGCAATAACCTGTTTGTTTAAATCGATAATTGAATACAAAATGGCAAAAATTGAAATTATATTGCCCGCGATGGGCGAAGGGATTATTGAAGCAACAATTACCAAATGGCTTGTAAAAGAAGGACAACATGTAGATGAAGACCAGTCTATCGTGGAAATTGCAACCGATAAAGTAGATTCCGAAATTCCGGCTCCTCAACCTGGTGTAATTCAGAAGATTTTAACTGGCGAAGGTACTGTTCCCAAAATTGGCGACACCATTGCCATATTAGAGACTGAAGGTACCGGAATAATTGAAGAAGAAAAAGTAAAAACAGTTACCGATGCTGTTGAAGCCAAACAACCTGCCGAGGAAAAAACAGTTTCTGCTGTATTATCTCAAAAAACAGACAATGCAAATCATACTGAAGAAAGTACTCAGGTTTACTCCGGAAAATTCTTATCCCCGCTAGTTAAAAACATTGCTAAAAAAGAAAATATTTTACCCGGAGAGCTTGAAACAATTCGTGGAACAAGTAATACAGGCCGGGTTACAAAAAACGACATCCTTAATTATTTAAGTAATAGAAAATCTACAGGAGTTCAATTGCCCATACAAAGCGAAAAACAAATTATTGAACCAATACAACAGGCAAAACCAGTAGTTAGCAAAGAGCAACTATTCAGTTCGGGCGAATATGAAATCGTTCAGATGGATCGTATGCGTAAGCTTATTGCTGAACACATGGTTTACTCTAAACAGGTTTCGCCACATGTAACATCGTTTGTTGAAGCCGATGTTACCAATATGGTACAATGGAGAGAAAAGCAAAAGAATCAGTTTCTGCAAAAAGAAAACCAGAAACTTACATTTACCCCGTTATTCATTGAAGCTACAGTTAAAGCGCTGAAAGATTTCCCTATGGTAAATGTTTCTGTTGATGGTGATAAAATCATTGTTAAGAAAAACATCAACATAGGAATGGCTACTGCTCTCCCCTCGGGGAATTTAATAGTACCAGTAATTAAAAATGCCGATCGCTTAAACTTAACAGGTTTAGTCACCAGTGTAAACGATCTGGCAGAACGTGCCCGTGACAATAAGCTTAAACCTGACGAAATACAAGGCGGCACATTTACAATAACCAATTTCGGTACTTTCGGGAATATTTCGGGTACACCAATCATTAATCAGCCACAGGTGGCTATTCTGGGTATCGGGGCAATAGTTAAAAAACCTGCTGTTATCGAAACTCCTGCCGGTGATGCTATTGCTATAAGACACTTGATGATTCTTTCACTGGCCTACGATCACAGGGTTGTTGATGGCGCTCTGGGCGGAATGTTCCTGAAACGAATAGCCGATTATCTCGAAAATTTTGATACTAAGCGAAATACATAAGAATCTAATAAAATCAAGGCACTCGAATTAATCGGGTGCTTTTCCCTTTATTCTCCCTAAACATTTAGATTACAATCATTTTCAAAACTTAACAATAATTTATTACATTTGTTATTCTGTTAATGAAATTATGGTTATGAGAAAACTAAATTTAGTACTATTCATTATCATTTTAATATCACCGGGTGCATTTTGTCAGACCAAGCAGGATTTGAAAAAAGTATTTGTAAATGCAGAGTTTTCGTTACTTTATGAAGAATACCGTGAAGCATTACCCCTGTTTTTAGAAATATACAATTCGGGACGCGATGATGCATATATCAAGCAACGTATAGGCCTTTGCTACCTGAATATTCCCAACCAGAAAGATAAAGCGCTTACATTTTTAGAAGGAGCGATAAAAGATGTATCACTTACATACAAACCCGGTTTCTATAACGAAAATCAGGCTCCGATTGAAACATATTATCATCTTGGAATTGCATACAGGATAAATAACAGGCTAAGCGATGCCATTGATGCTTTCAATAAATACAAGCAAGTTATGGATACCAACGATATTGAAAGTTTTACTCTTGTTGAAGCCCAGCTTAAAGCCTGTTATAATGCATTGGAACTAACCCGGACACCAACGAATATTATCGAATCGAACCTGGGTAAAAATATTAATTCCGAGTACCATAATTCAAACCCGCTTGTATCAGAAGATGAAGAAACAATTGTTTTTTCAAGCGAACTAAGATTTTATGACGGTGTATTTTTTTCTAAGAAAAGAGATAACCGATGGTTACCTGCCAGGAATATTTCTCTTGAATTCATGTCGGAAAATCCGCTAAAACCTGTTTATTTAACCCGTGATGGCAAAACTCTTTACCTGCAACGCAACGATAACGATATTTTAAACTTATATACAAGTAAATATGAAAATGGTGTCTGGGGCCCGGTACAAAAGCTAAACAATAACATTAACTCAACATCGGACGAAACTCATGCATGTGTTAGCGACGATGGCAAAACACTCTATTTTACAAGTAACAGGCCCGGAGGCCTGGGAGGATTCGACATTTATAAATCCGAACTTGATGCATCAGGAAACTGGGGCCTGGCTGTAAATCTTGGAAACACCATAAACACTGTATTTAACGAAGCTTCTCCTTTTATTTCCGAAGATGGAAATACACTTTACTTCTCATCTGAAGGACATTTTAATATTGGAGGCTTCGATATTTTTACTTCGAAAAGAAACGGGGATAATTGGAATACACCTGAAAACTTAGGTTACCCATTTAATACTACCGATAACGACCTTTTCTTTTTCCCGTTAAAAAATGGTGAGGTTGCTTATTATTCAAAATACAAATCAACAGGATTTGGTGAAAACGACATTTACAGGATTCAGATTATATCGAAAGAAAACATTGAAGAAACAGAACAGGATATACGAGAAGGTAAATTTATAAACGATACCATAAATTTGGATTAATTCTACAACAGAAATACATTCTGCATTTAATACTTTTAGGGGATTTGTTGATCATTACTTTAATTTTTAATATCTTTAATTTAATAATTTTCACTATTTTCGTGTGTTAAGAAACCATTGTTTTATGAAAAAAATATTACTCTTTTTATCTACATTGCTATTTATCAATAATATAACATATTCGCAGGAAGCATATCAAATTGAAGAAATGTTTCTTGATGCTGACTCATGGTTTTTTTACGAAGATTATACCGAAGCATTACCCATATTTTTAAAAGTAAATCAGGCTGAGCCCGATAATTACAATGTAATCTATAAAATTGGTTATTGCTACTTAAATATTCCCGGACAGAAAGACAAAGCCATTCCATATTTAAAACAAGCTACCGAACACACAACAGAGAACTATCGCGAAAATACGTATATCGAAAAAAGAGCCCCTGTAGATGCTTTCTTTTATTTAGGAAATGCTTACTTAATTAATAACCAGATCGAGCTGGCTATTGATTCATATCTTGGTTTTAAGAAAATACTCTCGCAAAGTAAAAAACTGACCAATAAAGATATTTACAATATTGATTACCTGAACAGACAAATCGATGCTTGTAATACAGCAATTAAGCTGAGAAATAACCCTGTAAATTTTATTGCAGCAAATCTTGGTAACCCGGTGAATACAAAATTTACCGAGTTTAACCCGGTTGTTTCGGGTGATGAAAAAACACTCGTTTTTACAACAAAATTAAAATTTTACGATGCCATTTTTTACTCCAGAAAAGAAAACGGGAACTGGAGCTACCCTGTAAATATTATGTCGCAGCTGGGAGTAGATAATAAGACAGCTACCTCATGTTTATCGCACGATGGGAAAGAATTATACCTTTACCGTGACGATGATTTCGATGGAAATATCTATGTAAGCCGTTTAAAAAATGGAGTTTGGTCGAGAATTGAAAAATTAGGAGAAACAATTAACACAAAATACTGGGAATCGCATGCTTCCATTTCAAAAGATGGCAAGCAGCTGTATTTTACAAGCAACAGGGCTGGCGGATTTGGTGACCTGGATATCTATGTATCAGAAAAATTACCTGATGGAACATGGGGTATGCCAAAAAACCTGGGAAAAAATATTAATTCGCCCTGGAATGAAAACTCACCTTTTATCACAGAAGATGGAAAAAAACTGTTTTTCAGTTCCGAAGGCCATAACGGAATGGGCGGGTTTGATATTTTTTACTCTCAAAAAACAAAAGAAGGATGGTCAGAACCGGTTAATATCGGATACCCTCTAAATACTACCGACGACAACTTATTCTTTGTTCCATACAATAATGGTGAATATGCTTACTACTCCATGTTTTCTAATGCCGGATACGGAGCACAGGATATATATAAAATTCAACTTACCGATATTGCAAAATTATCTCCTATAAAAATTGAAGCAGTACTCACACTGGATAATAAAACAAACCGTAAACATAAAGATTTTATTATCAACATTATCGACACAATACATTTTGATACCATAGCGGTTTTACACCCCGAAAGAGATTTAGATGACGATCAGTACAGAACTCCTTTTGGTAAAGATCACCTCGTTTACGAAAGTACATTACAAAACGAAAACGGTGTTCAGTACATCATTTCACGTGAATACAATACCAGCGAAATTTTTATTAATCAACCAAAATCAAGGGAAGAAAACAAACTTGCACAAATTGATTCTGTTCCTGAAATAAATATCGATAAAGATGTATATAACACCGATTCCGACGAGGAAAATGTTAAAATAAAACTTTCGCTTCAAAAAGGAAATAAACTTTTTGTAAGCACTTTTTATAAAGACAATGTAATAAGTTCCGAAGAGTTTGATATCAAAAAGAAAGAAGATTTTATATATGAATATAAACCTCTCGAAGGTGAAAGTAAAATCCATTTTAAACTGGTTGACAAAAATAATAATATCAAGACCCAGGAAGTAACCGTTTCTTATATTCCAAAAGATAAAGATGCCCACATGCAAATTGCAGGCAAAGTAATAAACCTGAGAGGAAACGATAAGGATGTTAAAATTAAGTTATCATTGGAAAAAGATTCAAAACTTTACGTTGAAACATATATTGATAACGAACTTGTAAATACGGAGATTTTTGATATCGACAAGGAAAGTTTTACATATGAATACGAACCCAGGGGCGATAAAAGTAAAATCAACTTTAAGCTGGTTGATAAATTCAATAATATAAAAAATGAGGAAATAATTATTTCTCACAAACCAATTTCTCAGGATTTGGCAACGCTATTAACCGGAATAAATTCATTCAATACCGCAGGGTTTGAAAATCTGCTTAATTCGCCCAAATTAAAATCAGCCAACTCAATTAAGGAGTTAATTAGCCTTATTTATTCAGAATCGGCAGCAATGGGTTTAAGTAAAGAACAAACCGATGCATTAATTATTGCTCTTGCTATCAGTTCGTCAGAAAAAACTTCCGATTTCATAAAATCCCTGAGTAACCTTGCATCCGGAAATTTAAAAATTACCCTTGATTCGCTCTTCCTGAACCAACCCGACTTTCAAACCAACTTATCGGTTGTTCAGTACTTATCGGCAAATGCAGGTAAAAAAGGTTATACACAAAAGGATATAGTTAAACTACTTTCAGATTATATTGCTCAGTCGGGATATACTACACAGAGCGCTTTAGCAAGATTAAACCAGATAGTAAAAACAGATATTTCAGCATTACTTACTAATCTTGATGCCGGGGCTATTGATATTGTTACTGTTAAAGATTTCTTAAAACATCTCGGCAAACGGAACATATATACTGCAGAAGAGATGGATTTAATATACGCCCTTATTGAAGGTATAAATCTTACTATAGATAAAGATAAATCCCTTACCAAAGCAGAACATAAAAAAGACGATATACAGGTAAAATCAAAATACAATTCATCTTTTATACTTCTTATTGTATTTGGAATCGTTATTTTAATATTTTTCATACTATTTATTACCCGTAAGAAAAGTAAAAAAAGAACAAAGAGGATAAGATAATTTAATTTAAAAATTAGCATTTTTTATATTAACTGCGTAACTTAATGCTGTTTTAAATTGATTTATTTTTTATGAAAAAATCATGTATTATTGCACTCTTTCTTGTATCTAACTTTTGTTTTTCTCAAGAACAAGTTAATCTGAAAGAATCATTTCTCGAAGCCGAATATTACATTCTTTACGAAGATTTTAAAGAAGCTTTACCATTATATTTAAAAGTTGTAAACAATGGTTTAGATAACGCTTATATTAATTATCGTGTAGGCGAATGTTATCTTCAAATCCCGGGACAAAAAAGCAAGTCAATACCTTATCTCGAAAAAGCCATAAAAGACATTTCTTCCGATTTTAAAGAAGGTTCGTTTAAAGAAACACACGCTCCTAAAAATTCAATTTTTTTACTCGGGAATGCTTATCAAATAAACAATAATCTTGATGAAGCCATACTGATGTACGAAAAATTTAAAGAATCTTTAGAAGTAAATGACGTTTACAATATCGATTATGTTGACCAGCAAATTCAGGCATGTAAAAATGCAAAAGAACTGATGAAATCTCCAACACGAATTAAAGAAACCAATTTAGGAAATATTATTAATGATGAGTTTTCGAATATACGGCCTGTAATCTCTTCAAACGAGCAGGAAATTCTTTTTACCTCGAAGCTTAAATTTTACGATGCTGTTTTTTATTCAGAAAAGGTGGGAGGTAATTGGGATGTACCGACAAACCTTACTCCTGCAATAAAATCCGATGGCGATTTTTATACTTCATCTATCAGTAACAATGGCAAAACCTTAGTTTTGTTCAGGAACGACAAATTCAGCGGTGATATTTACCTGAGCCATTTCGAAAATAATGGCTGGCAGGTTCCAGAAAAATTAAATAAAAATATTAATTCTAAAGGATGGGAAACACATGGAACCTTGTCGTCCGATGGAAAAACCTTTTACTTTGTAAGCGATAGAAAAGATGGATTTGGAGGACTTGATATTTACAAATCGGTTTACGACGAAACAATCAACGACTGGGGTGTAGCTGTTAACCTGGGACCTGAAATAAATACTGCCTACAACGAAGAAACTCCGATAATTACTGAAGATGGCAATATGCTATTCTTTAGCTCCCAGGGGCATTACAATATGGGAGGATTCGACATTTTTTATTCAAAAAAATTAAACGAGAATGAATGGTCAAGCCCGGTAAATATTGGTTACCCAATAAATACAACCGACGATGATTTGGCATTTTACCCCGTGAAAAACGGAACATTCGCGTATGTTTCAAAATTTTCGAAAGATGGTTTCGGGCTTGATGATATTGTCCGTTATGAGATTTTTTCACCTGAACATCCATTCGAGATAAATGTAAAAGGTACTGTAACATTGCTCGATAATCAGGTAGAGTTTCCAAAAAATAATTTTTCTGTAGATGTTATTGATTCTTTAAAATCAAAAACCTTATACTCGCTTGAACTGAATGAAAATTCGGGAACTTTTAATACTAAACTCAAACCCGGCATTTATAAATTTATTTTTAACAGCAAAGAATACAAACAAAAATCAAAAATCCTGTTTATCCCCGAAGATTATCCACGCGATGAGCTTACAATGAACATTGAACTTACACCACTCTCTGTTTCTACAGGCGAATATATAACGGTTAAAAGTATATTTTTCGATTTCGATAATTCTTCTTTAAGCCGTGATGCAAAAATTGAACTTGAAAGAGTTTACAACCTGATGGTACAATACCCATCGCTATACATTGAAGTTATAGGGCATACCGATGCTATTGGGGCATCGCAATACAACTACAATCTGTCAGTTAAACGCGCCCGTTCTGCTATTGATTATTTAACTAAAAAAGGTATTGATCCCAAACGATTTGTAGCTAAAGGAGCAGGTAAATCACAACCCATAGCAATAAATAAGAATAACGACGGGACTGATAATGCCGAGGGCAGAAAATTTAACCGAAGAGTAGAAATTAAAATCTTAAAATCAGAAGAGAGGTTAATTATTGATAATGATGTTAATTTACCTGAAAACCTTAAAGACAGAAATCTTACTTATTCAATTTTACTTTTAAAACAGGAAAACAGGTTACCTGCCGATTACTTTGATAAGTACGAAGAACTCTATAATTATAACATCAATGAATACCAGGATGGTTTGTATATATATACTTTAGGAGTATTTAAACAAAAATCGAAACTTATAGAGATATATAACACTATTCTTGAACTTGGATTCTCTAACGCGGAAATAATAAGTAGCTACGATTTACAAATTCTGCTTAACGAAAATGAAGCAGGAACAGATATCTCAGAAACAGATTTTTCTGTAACCTATACTATTCAGTTAAAAGCCACAAGTGTTCCTGTAAATACCGAAACATTTAAACCTTTAGAAGGAGTCAAAGAAATTAAGTGCATTGATGGTTATTACCGCTACATATATGGAGAATTTAAAAATAAGGATTTCGCTGTAAAAGAACTCGACAAATTAATTAACAAGGGATTTAACGAGGCGTTAGTTATTGAATTAAACAAATATAAATAATTCATTATTTTGAGAATTCTCGAGGGTAATATTACACGTTTAAGAGCCGTTGAACCAACAGATGCTGATTTAATCTATACCTGGGAAAACGACTGTTCTGTCTGGCAAATGAGCAATACCATTGCCCCGTTTTCAAAACACATTATCGAACAATTTATTGAAACCGCACAGCAGGATATTTTCCAGGCAAAACAGCTACGATTAATGGTTGACAAAACTGATGTAAATAGCTCCGAAACTATAGGTACTATTGATATTTTTGAATTCGACCCGTTAAATTCGCGTGCAGGAATTGGTATTTTAATAGCTAAAGAAACCGATCGTGAAAAAGGTTTTGCTTCCGATGCTCTTGATGTTTTAATTAATTATTGTTTTAATACTTTATTGCTTCACCAGCTCTTTTGTAACATCTGCCACGATAATATCTCGAGTATCAATCTGTTTAAAAACAAAGGATTCGAACTGATAGGAATAAAAAAAGACTGGATACACACTTCCGAAGGATGGAAAGACGAACTCATGTTTCAACTGGTTAATCAAAAATGGGGTGAAATGTGATGCTAACTATTCAGTTCTTTAAATTCCGGAATATGATTTAAAAATACAAAACCCTGGTTCTCAAAATCAATTTTGCAGCAAAAATGCCGTAACCCGTTTGTTACAATAAGAAAATCTACTTTCAGGTTCATATTGTACCGGGCAATTTGCTCAAATGCCTTCTGATCAATTTTTACACTTGTTGCTTTACATTCTACAATTAACAGGGGCCTGCCATCACGATTAAAAATAACCGCATCGCAACGCTTCGAAAGTGTATTTAACTTAAACTCCATTTCCACCGAGATAAGTGAAGCAGGATATTTTTTTTCTTCGACTAAAAATTTTAGAAAATTTTGCCGAACCCATTCTTCAGGAGTTAATAATACATATTTCTTTCGCAGAGTGTCAAAAATATATTTTCTTTGTTCCTGAAATTTTATATTGAACGAATAAGTTGGTAAATTTAAGCTCTCCATTAAAACTGATTCAAGAATTAATATGTTTGAAATTTCTGTTTTTTTTGAGAGAAATAAAAATAAAGTACACGCTATATGAAAACAAAAAAGGAAATTGTTGACAACTGGCTTCCCCGTTATACTGGTTGCCCGTTAGAAGAATTTGGAGAATATATTTTACTAACCAATTTTGGACATTACCTCGAACTGTTTTGTAAATGGAACAATGTTGAAATAAAAAACCTGAATGTACCCATGCATTGTGCCACTGCCGATGGAATTACAATGATAAACTTTGGTATGGGAAGTGCCAATGCTGCAACAATCATGGATTTACTAAGCGCGATACATCCAAAGGCCGCATTATTTCTCGGGAAATGTGGTGGTTTAAAACGAAAGAATAAACTGGGTGACTTTATTTTACCTATAGCTGCAATTCGAAGCGAAGGAACATCGAATGACTACTTACCTCCTGAAATCCCGGCTTTGCCTGCATTTAAGCTTCAAATGGCTGTATCAAGCTCTATACGCCAGTTTAAACGCGATTACTACACGGGAACAGTTTTCACAACCAATAAGAGGGTTTGGGAATATGATGAACGATTTAAAAAATACCTTCAAAAAACCCGTTCAATGGCAATTGACATGGAAACAGCAACCATTTTCATTGTTGGCTTTGCCAATGAAATTCCAACCGGTGCATTATTACTCGTTACTGACCAACCCATGATTTCTACTGGTGTTAAGACTTCAAAAAGTGATAAACTGGTTACAGAAAAATTTGTTGATGATCATGTAAAAATAGGAATTGAAGCTTTAAAAGAAATTAAAAACAACTCTGAATCGGTAAAGCATCTTCGCTTTTAATTTTCATAATTATGATGAGTTTTGAACAAATTGTTTCGGATTTAAAAAATAAGATTTATAAACCCATTTATTTCTTGTCGGGCGAAGAATCCTATTATTCCGATATTATTACCAAATACATACAGGATAATGCTTTAAGCGAAACCGAGAAAGCATTTAACCAAACCATTATTTACGGAAAAGATACCGAGATTTCCACTGTAATTAATACGGCAAAACGCTACCCGATGATGGCAAACTACCAGGTTGTGATTGTTAAGGAAGCTCAAAACATTAAAGATATCGACGATCTGGTTCATTATGCTTCAAACCCTTTAAAATCGACAATACTCGTTATAAATTACAAATACAAAACACTTGATAAACGAAAAAAGTTGTATAAAGTAATTAATGACAATTATGTATTGCTGGAATCTAAAAAATTATACGACAATGAAGTTCCTCAATGGATTAATGCCTATCTGAGAAATAAAAACAGAACCATTGACCCGGGTGCAGGAATGTTAATGACCGAGTTTTTGGGCAACGACCTGAGTAAAATTGCTAACGAACTCGATAAGTTAATTATCACATTGCCCGACGGGGAATATAATATTACATCGGCTCATATCGAGCGAAATATCGGTATAAGTAAAGATTACAATAACTTTGAGTTACATAAGGCTTTAACACAAAAAAATGTATTAAAAGCAAACCGGATTGTCAATTATTTTTCACAAAACCCAAAAGATAATCCTTTAACACTAACGCTTTCATCGCTATATCATTTTTACAGCAAAGTGTTGATATATCATTTTATTAAAAACAAAACCGATAAACGCAATGTTGCCCTGGCTTTAAAAGTAAACCCATATTTTGTAAGCGATTACGAGAATGCAGCAAAAAAGTACAACCCTAAAAAAGTTGTTGAGATTATTGCTTTGTTACGAGAATATGATTTGCGTTCAAAAGGGTACAACAATGTGAATACACCCGATGGAGAGCTTTTGAAAGAACTTGTTTATAAAATTTTACACTAATTCGTTACATATACAATGACATTATTACTTATCGCTCTTACTTCAATCATATCATTCCTAGCATTTAACAATTCAGTTATATTTGAAAAAATGCAATTAAATCCTTACCAGGTTTATCATAAAAAGGAATGGTACAGGATTGTTTCGCACGGATTTCTACATGCCGACTGGATTCACTTAATTGTAAACATGCTTGTACTGTATTCATTTGGCAGTTCTGTTGAGCAAATTTTCAGGGAATTAGCCGGGCAGGGAATTATACATTCACCTGTACTATCGTTTGTTATCTTATACTTTGCAAGTATGATTATGGCAACGGTTACAACAGTTAAAAAACAAAAAGATAACATCTGGTACAATTCTGTTGGCGCATCGGGGGCTGTTTCGGCAGTTGTTTTTACAAGTATTTTTTTTCAACCCATGTCGTCGGTATATTTTTATGCTGTGATTCCTATACCGGGTATTATTTTTGGAGTTTTATATCTTGCTTATTCGCATTATATGAGTAGGCGTGGTAGCGACAATATTAATCACGATGCCCACTTTATTGGGGCTGTATTCGGTTTTATTTTTCCCCTTTTTCTCGATCCTAAACTTATTCGAGTTTTCCTGGATCAACTTTTAAATTTCTAACAATTACTTGAATGAATAAAGCTGTTTTTTTCGACAGGGATGGTGTTATTAATTTTGACCCGGGAGATTATACATTCCTGTTGGAAGAATTTAAAATAAATGACGGTATTATTCCGGCACTTAAAAAATTACATTCCAACGGGTATCTTCTTCTTATTATTACCAACCAGGGAGGTATTGCAAAAGGACTATATACACGCGAACATGTTGAAATTATTCACAGGCATTTAATTGGCAAATTAAAAAGAGAAGGCATTGAACTGACTGAAATATACTATTGTCCGCATCATAGCGATATAGAAAATTGTTTATGCCGTAAACCGGGATCTATAAATATTGAAAAAGCTTTAGCCCGTTTTAATATCGATCCCGGGAAATCATTTATGATTGGAGATAAACAAAGAGATGTTGAGGCAGCTGAAAATGCAGGGGTGAAAGGTATAAAAGTTGATGTTAATGAAAATATTGAAAAATATATCGACCTGATTATTAAAAAATAAATGGCTGTAAACTCTTTTATATTATTTAATGGAGAATACCTTAGGCATGAAGAATCCGGAATAAGCTATAAAAATCGTTCATTTTACTATGGCGACGGGTTATTCGAAACCATGCATGCCAATGGCACCGAAATTCAGTTTTTCGATGATCATATCGTGCGCCTTAAATATGGAATGGAAATTCTTAAAATGGAAATCCCTGCCAGCATAAAAAATGGATTCATTAAAAAGGAAATAATAAAACTTTTACATAAAAACAAGCTTTACCAGGGTGTAAGAATACGATTGAGTGTTTTTCGAAATGATGGGGGAAAATATACCCCTGTAACAAATACCGTATCTTACCTGGTTGAAACAGAATTTATTGAAAATGCATTTTACGAATTAAATCAAAAAGGTATTATCCTGGGTACTTATCACGATATAAAAAAACCTGTAAACTTATTTTCGAATCTGAAAACATCAAATTCGTTGCTTTATGTAATGGCAGGAATATATGCCAAAGAAAAAAAAATTGACGATTGTATTATACTGAATGAAAAAGGATTTGTAACCGAGACAATTAGCTCAAATATTTTTTTAATTCAGGGAAATAACATTCTTACACCTCCCCTGACCGACGGGCCGGTTGCCGGTATTATGCGTAAACAAACCTTACGTATTGCCGATAGTTTAAAATATAGAATCCACAATGAAATACCGGTTACTGAGGAACATCTGCTTTCTGCCGAAGAAGTTTTTATTACAAATAGCATTAGTGGTATTAAATGGGTTTTGGCTTTTAAAGAAAAACGTTATTTTAACTCTACTGCAAAACTATTTATTGATAAACTGAATGAATTGACATTTAAAAAAATTCAACACGGAAACTAGTTCATTGCAGGGTTTTCGGGGAAGTTAGCCCATATCTTGAATTTTTTTCCAATCTCGAGAAGTGTATTTTCCCAAATGTCTTTATTGGCAGTCATTATTTTTGATGAATCGACTTCGGTAACCAGCCATGCATTTTCTTCAATTTCTTCTTCCAGTTGCATAGGCTTCCATCCGGAATATCCAAGGAAAAATCGTACCTGCAAAGGTTTTACTTTTCCTTTAGCTACAACCTGCTTTAACTGATCAAAATCTCCTCCCCAGTATATATTATCCAAAACTTGAACCGAGCCGGGAATCAGCTCACCCAAAGTATGTAAAAAATGAATCGTATCTTTTGCAACCGGCCCCCCGACATAAACCCGTGCATCAAATTTCGGGAAATCACCTAAAACTTCATTTATCATCAGGTCTATTGGTTTATTTAAAACAAAACCTACGGAGCCATTCTCGGAATGTTCGGTTATAAGAACCACGGAACGTTTAAAGTAAGTATCGCTGAGTAAAGGTTCCGAAATAAGTATCCGTCCTTGCTGAGGAACAAGGTTGTCGTGTTCTATATTTAAGAAATCAAAGTTCAGGTACTTACTCATAATAAACAGATATAATAGCAAATTACAATTTTTTTTACAATTTTCAAACAATGCTTTCTGAAAACAAGTATTATAAATCAATATTTAACATTGTTTAACACGTGTTGGTTCAAAATTCAACCTTATACCCGATTCGTGCAATTGTTATGATTCAATTGAAAATTGATCTGTTTAATTGAATCTAAAAAGATCCCTGTAATTTTTGAAGAGAGAGAGTATAAATTTCATCAAAATATTCATCCATCTCGTGGTTCAGGCCACGGGCCCCGTTAACAACCTGCTTTGCCCAGTGGATATAAGCAATTTTACGGTCTTCCGGCCAGCCTTCGGGTGGATCATTGATAATATCCTGAATATTGCAAATTTTATCAGCTATTTTGAGTTTTTTTGCCCTGTCGGATAGATTCGGAGTCATCTGTATTTGCAATTGCTTACGTTCGTCAACGGGTAGCTCCTTGTTATCTGATACTTCAAGAACTGTAAGTAAAACATTCTCGCCAAACATTTTCAATATTTTCCCTGATAAATCTTTAACCTGACTTTCGTTCTGAGCAGTATCTTCAACTACATCGTGTAAAAGAGCGGATACAATTAAATCGGTATCATCTTCGCCATAATCTATTAATGTTTTTGCAACCTGTACCGGGTGGTTTATATACGGGATTTTACCAACACCTTTTCGGGTCTGGTATTTATGCCGGTTAGCAGCAAACTCAAGGGCTTTGAATATTTTACCCAGCTTTTCCATAGATACATTACAAGTACCTAAATATAATAAATCTTTTTAAAAATTAGAAACCCTTTCGGCATGGGGTAAGCAGGTTTATTTATTATTACATATTTTCTCATCTGCTTTTTTAGTTAATATGTATCGGTAATGATTTCGTAGGTTTGTTCGTTTTCTTTAAACCACTTTCTTAATGTTATCAAAGCACTTTCATAATCGTCGGTGAGGAGATCGCCGGTTGAATCGGTTTCAAGCGGGAAATTCTTAATTACCGGAGCAAGAAACTCCATTACACGATAGCCACATTCAATCTTTTGTGGATTTTCGGGATTTGCCGAGTAACAATTCTTTTCGGTGCTTTGTAAAATGATTAGAATATAATCAAAGGCTTTTCGCTGACGGGTATAAATTAAGCCGGGAATCAACTCGTAAATAACATCGTCGTTTACAGCTTGTTTTTTAACCGTATTTACACAGTACTCTATTTCGGGACCAACTCCTAAACGTGCAAGAGCCAGATGTGCAGCCCATGCATTTTTAGTGTTTTTTAGTGATCCGCTGGCAATGCTTTCTTTCAAATAATCAATTTCATCTGTAATTCCTGCAAATGCAACCAGTTGAATTATTTTGTTGTAATTCGAAGCCGGCTTATGCAAAATGGCTTTTAGGCTGTCTTTTGTAACGTTTGTGAAATCTGTAGTTTTAAAGTTAGTAATCCAGTCGGCGGCACTTCCTGCATTTCCTGCATCGGCATCTTTTAAAGCCTGTACCAAATTATAAACCGCCACATTTCTTAGCTGCTGATCTTTATTCCTATAGGTAGTTTTATAAGTTAAATAATATGCCTGAAGCCTGACTTTCGCAATGGTATCGGCAGTATACGATTCCAACAATGGCAATAACTTAGCTGCGTTTTGCTCACTCAGCAATACTTTATCGGGACTCGGATTGTACTTTTCGTTCCGAACCGAAAGCATATAACTATTAAGTTTTTCGGAAATATTGTTTCCGGTTTGTGCCCAGGCACTTAAATTGAGCAAACCAATACAGATGAGTAATTTAAATTTCATTTTATGTGTAAATTAATTTTAACTTTAAATACCAACTTGCGTTGCTGGTAACTACGCTGGCGCGGACGTCCACGTCCGGGCCTTTTAAATTATATTTTATTTCCAATTTTGAATTAATGGTTTATGTCCTAAAACAAATACTTCTAAATAATTATCTAATTCTGCATAATTTCTTGCAGAACTGAAAATATAATCTTCCGGTTTTTCAACCAGTAAATCTTCTACTGGATTATTATGTATGTATTCTAACTTTTCCCATAGAAAAGCATTACTAAAAATCTCTTTTGCCTGATTCCCATCTTGCCAGATTTTAAAATTCTGATTTCTGTTTAAATGAGCACATGCTTTTGAAAAATATTCCAACATCCCTGCCTTGCCGGCAGGCAGGCAATCTCTTCTGCTTTCAGGTTCTTCTGTTATTTGATTTATTAAATTTTTTGATGTAAATGTTTTAAAATCTCTTAGTATATCCGATAATGTTAAATCTCCATCTGCTCTGCAAATCATATGCAAATGACTTGGCATTAAACAATATGCAAAAATTATTAATCCTTTGTTTTCTATGCAGTATTTAAGTGAATTTATTATTAACAACTTATGATTCGGTCGTGTGAAAATATCTACCCATCCAACTGTTGTTAATGTAACAAAGTAGGCTTTCTCTTTCTCACTAATTTTGTACTTATCCGACATAAATAAAATACACTTATTTAATCTATTGCTGCTTATAAATTTCTGTTCGTGCCATTTACTATTTTTCATTATCACGGACGTGGACGTCCACGCTTGCTGGGGTGTTACCAACATCGTCCTTTTTACGACCGTACAACATGTCCGCTCGAGCAGAATTTTCGGGACCATCCTACAATTTGAAATGTCAAATAATACAATCCTTCTTTGTCTGATATCTTATAACCTGTTGACAATCTTCTTTATTTTTTATTTTGCTTTGATAAATTATGTTTGGCTTAGGCTTTGCCTAAGTCGTATTTATCTTTTCGAATTAAAATCTGTTTGCACTACTCTTTATATTTTAATTCGTCTTATTCATTTCAAATAGGCCGACGGTGGCGAAGCCACCGCCGAACTTTCTTTTATTTATTTTTTTACAGCCTCAGGCGAACCGAGTTAACTTCCTGCGAAAACAAAGTAAAACCACTTATTATAAAAATCAATATTGTAAAATGCTTCTTCATAATACCCATTACTTTTTCAACAAAAAAAATTCTTTAAACCAATTATTTTTTTTATTCACTTAAATACTTTTGCATTTTTACATCTACAATTATTTTTTCTGTTTGAACTTCTTTTAACTTTATAGCACCCCATTTTCCTTCATAATCTTTCATTAAAATTACTCTTGGAGGTTCTTCAAAATAAACCACTACATAATAATTATCAGCATTACTAAGATTTTTTAAATTTTCATCATCTTGCAAATTATTAAAATCTTCAATTGTAAAACTATTGTCAATATTGTTATTAAAGTCAGTAGTTCTATATCCTACAATTGGATCATCACATTCATCAGGGCCATATATTACAATTCCGCCTCTTGCATAAATAACAAAATCGATTATTGATTTTATTGAATTTGTCAATTCATTTTCAGTATATACTAATCCTGAAGAACACGAAAAATACTCTCCATAGGTATTCGTATAGCCAGATCTTCCAAATTCTAAATTCTCAAAAAAACTTATCCCGTTTTTTCCTGTTATTTTCACAGTTTTAGATTTTTTTTCTTCTTTTTCGCCTGTTGTTGCAATAAGTGTTATTTTAAAATCGCCTGTTTTATCAACAATTACCTGCGGATTGGTTTCGGTTGTAGTGGTTATGTTTGCTCCTTCGCTAAATCCCCAGGTAAATACATCTGCCGAGTCGGAAGTGTTGGTTATTTGAACTATTGCATTGGGCGATTCGCCTGTTACCACTACGTTAAAATCTACTTTAGAAGTGTCTTCGTCTTCTTCGCAGCTTGCAAAAAATAAGGCTGTTACTGCCATTAATGTTAAAAAGGTTAGTTTTTTCATAATTTTTATTTTTAAATTTTTTGTTACTTGTTTCTTGAGATTCAGGGTCTTTATTTCATTTCGCCTGAATGATATTTAATTTTCATTTTTTATTCCTTGTTGTCATTTCCGACTCGATTGGAAATCCCATTGTACAAATCGTTCCATTCTGGATTCTCTTTATTAATTAGTTCTTCTTTCCATTTTCGATTCCACTTTTTTAGTTGTTTCTCTCTATGTATTGCATCATTAATATTTTCAAAATGTTCAAAATATATTAAATGAATTACATTATACCTTTTTGTAAATCCTGGAATCAACTTACTTCTATGTTCATTTAGTCTTCTTATTAAATTATTTGTAACTCCAATGTAAAGAACTGTTTTTAACTTATTTGTCAATATGTAAACATAATAATTACTATTCCACATAACCTATATTTGAGATTCCCACTTGCGTGGGAATGACTTTTACTCTTTTTGCTTTTATTCCCTTAGGTCATTTCTTACCTGACATGACTTTTTGTTTTTATGTTTTATTCCCTGTTACTTGTGATTCAGGGTCTTTATTTCATTTCGCCTGAATGATATTTAGTTTTCACTTTTTATTCCTTGTTGTCATTTCCGACTCGATCGGAAATCCCATTGTTCGGATTAGGCGCAGCCACCGCCGAACTTTCTTTTTTATTATTTTTACAGCCTCAGGCGAACTGAGTACTAATTTAATCATAATCACCTTCAGTCCTTAAATCAATTATAATTTCTTTAATAACCCCATTATGAATACCAAATTTAAGTGACCCCAAATAATACTCGTTTTTATTATATTTATTTATTATAAAAATTGGTTTTCCAAAATGAACATTATTTTTAATATTTTTATTCTTCAATGTATAGATAATATAATCATTATAGATATCAAAATATATTTCTTTCAATGTAGATATGCTGTCATTTACTTGAAAAATATTACCATTTATTTTTACTTGATGGTTGCTTCCTGTAATTTTTATCCAATTAGTAAATTTTTTCCCAGTACTATTGCTAAAGATTAATACTTCAATTGAATCATACTTGTACTCTGTAAATTTTCTAGTATAATCTTCATAATCTTCAATCCATGTTTTTTCATTTTTTACTTTTCCAAAATCCTTATATATATATCTTGCTTCTTCTAAAGAAATAGTATCAATAGTAATTTCATCAAGTCTGAGTATTTCATTATTTTGTGCATTACAACTATTGACAAACAGTATATATATAAATAAATAAATACTAATTAATTTTGTTTCCATTTGAATCGAATTTAGTTGTTGTAAATGTTATTGGATTTACTCTATTATATTTATCAGTTCCACCTTTATAAATAGTTAAATGAAGATGATATCTCCAAGAATCAATTCCGCTTGCTGTTGTACCAGTATTTCCAGAATAGCCAATTAATTGTCCTTGTTTCACTTTTCCAACGATATTCTCATAACTGTTTAAATGTCCATAGCTACACCAGATTTTTTCTTCTATTCCTAATAAATTATGCTCATCTTGTGTCGATTCTATTAGCACAAAATTACCTAATTTTGAACTATATGCAACAGTTGCCACCCCATCAAACATAGCATAAACAGGTGTGCCTATTGGTGCTAATAAATCTATCCCATCATGAACTTTGTTTTTATCTAAAATGGTGGGGAAATTTGTTATATTCTCAACCCATTCATCGCAATTCTTTTGATCATCATCATCAGTCCATCGCACACATCCATATGTTCCTCCAATCTTTGACGTAGAAATTATGCCAACTATCTCCATATTTATTAAAGGATCTCCAGGTAATGGTTTTTTCAATGGATATAAATACTCTTCAAAATTAACCTTATCCTTATCAGGTACAGCTATTTCAAATAAAAAATTATCTGTCATTTCTGGTGCTTCCGGTACCGGTTTTTCTTTTGCTTCATGGAATTTATAGTAAGTAACCTTACCAACATTGGTTTCTGAAAGTCTTAAACTTTTTTCGGATGGTTTTATAATAACTTTTTCACCCTGCAGGCCATCCCAATCAATAAACTGAGCTTGTGTATTTTCATTTAATTCTGCATTCTCGAAATCTTTAGAACAATTTAACTGTAAAAGGCTTATTGTTTCATCACCCAGTTTTACATTTTTATAACATACCTGAGGACACTGATCCTGAGTAATTTGAATAAAATCTGTTTCATTTTTATTTGCTTCTCTTATCTGGCTTAATAAAGTTAGAATATTTACACTTGCCATTTCTTCATCACTCTGCAACCAAACAATCATATCCTGCGGATCGTGAATAAAATCCCACTGGTACTTGTGTAAATGTGTACCGCCATTGTAATCCATCAGGTTATCGGTTGTGTATGCCGACTGAACAAATGTATTATTGTTGCTAAAAGTATGGTATAACCTGAATGCACCATGGCCAATTTCGTGCGAAATTGTGCGTGATACTGTATTCGGGTCGGTGCCGATTATTTGTGTAAATAGTAACCCGAATTGCTGTTTAAATGGCATATATCCTGCCAGGTTACCCGATTGTGGTTTTATATCTTTACAAATGAATACATAATAAAAATCATCGTCAGGATCGCGTTCGTTCTTATATTTTCCGATAATTTTATTCATCTCGTTTGTATAATTAGCAAATATACCACTTTCAGAATCGTCGAGCAACGAATTTTCGTCTTTATCCCATTCGGCAGTTGTAATCTCGAATTTATTATCAAGTGTAATATTCCATTCGATTGTCGATTGTTTATATATTTCTCTTATTTCGTTTGTTAGTGTTGTTATATTTAGTTCTTCTTTCTCCATGTTTACCGGAACAACTTTTAAATGATACGTTCTTTTCTGATAACTAATTGTACGAAGTTTACCTAATTCAATTTCTGTTCCAGATGAATCTTTACTTGTAACAAAAGCAATAATTTCGTCAACAGTTTTATCAACTTGCCCGTATAAAAATATTTTTTGTTTGTTTTCTTCAATATTTTCGGATGTTAATGAAATACCTGTTGCAGTTCTGTATTTAATATCCGAATTTTTATAAATAGTGTCCGAATTTTCGATATTTGTTGTAACATGATCGAAACTACCCGAGCTGTTCGATTTCCACGAAGCGTAATATTCATTTCCACCAATATCATATGGTGGTGTAAACATACCGGCAGGCAAATCTTTACTGTATGTATCAAAACCATATTGTTGTTCGTTAAATTTTTCGAACGTAACAATTATCTTTGGTTTTTGAATTTCGTCAGTAGTTTCTGTATTATCTGTTGTACTTCCATCTCCATCCGGCCCGTTGCCGTCGCCAACAATTACATCACCATTTTCTACTATCCATGTATCGCCATCGCTGTCGGTAATTATGATATCGTCGGTTGTGTGTATGGTATCGGTTGTACCGTCTTCGTTTAAAATTAAGACGGAATGTCGTCGCCATCGATAAAAATTGAATCGATATCGGCTACAAGTGTGGTATCGTTAAGTCCGCCATCATCGGTTGCTATTATACTGTCGTTTTCGGTGTTGTAATCTTCGCCATCGAGATCGACAGTTACAAAGAACGGGCTGTTAGGGGTATACACCGATTTAATCTCGCCTTCGTAAACCTTGTTGTCGGTATTTACCTTTATATTCCGGAACTCTGCAGCCAGCTTTACATAACTCAGGTAAGGAACCATTGCAAATGCTTTTCCGCTAAAGGTTCCGTTGCCGCCTGTAACATCATATACCTGGAACATGAAACTACCCGACCACACGTAATCGCCATCGCGTAACATGGGCAATGGTTCGTGGTTTGAAATGCTGCTTTCGTCATCGCCTCCACCACACTCGAAGCCCGAAACCTCTGGCGCGGGTGTTGTGAATGTTTGTACATCGGAATAATCGCCTTCGTACGTTCCACAGAATCCCATAACCTGGTACTCGTACGTGGTTAGCTCTTGTAAATCGGTTAACTTCAGCTTATCAATAAAGGTGTTTTGTTCGAACCACCCGGCATCGGGTTTGTTTGCCTTGCGATAACGAACAGTAAAGGCTGTTTGTGAAAAACCCGGTGCCCATTTTATTTCGGCCGTGTTGTACTTTTCCGATCGTGCAGATACATTCTCCACGGGCTTACATTCGTCGCCAAAGGTAAACATGCGAACCTCGGAATACCCGTTGTTCTTGAACATGTCGCGGCCATCCACATCGCGGGCCTGAATCCGGTATGCATACTGCCTGCCGGGTTCCAGAAATGGCTCTGCCAATCCATACACCAATGTGGTACTTGTTGTTGTGGCCTGGAAAATCGGAATGCTCGTTTGAATGGCATTGTTCGGGTCGCGCCCTTCGGGCCAAATCTCTACCAGTGTAAATTCGTACTCAGCAGTAAATGCCGAATTGGGTGATGCAGTATGCCGGGGTGTCCATTGAAAAACAATATTCTGTGGATTGATATGCTCTACTTTGTAATCGGGAAAAGGAATATTGATTAATGGAGGCTCGTTTAGCATGAGCCACGCAGTAATGGGAAAATTGCTCGATACCCGAATGTTTTTATTGTAGTCGTAGGCTGCAAACGAGAACCGGTAAACTCCTTCGGGCAAACGGCCGGTTGCAAGGTAGCTCGATTTGCTGTACCCGCTGAAATCGAGATTCTGGGGATTAAACCATTCTGCTAAATCGGATGATGTAAAATATTGAGGTACTCCACCATCGAGAATAACGGGTGCATGATTGTAATTAGGGCTTGTCTTTATGGTTATTCCATTGCCTTCGATGGTTAGCTCTAAACGAACCTGGTAACCCGATTCATTTATATCGGTTAACAGCATATTTAAACCAACGCGATTGGTTCCGGGTGCAACATAATCGGATAACCTTAACGAATACGGTGGTATAAGCTGCATGTTAAGCTGTACCGGGTAAACCTGTGATTTAACATCTAAAACCAGTACAAGGTTTAGTATAAAAAGAATTATGAAATATTTTACTGTTTGTCTCATTTTTTTAGCTGATAGCCTTTAGCTCATAAAACCTTTAATAATTCACTTCAACCACTTTACTCATACCCGACTCTCTGCCATTGTTAAAAACCGCTTTTACAACATAAAAATAGGTATTGTTAACAATGAGTTTTTTATCCGTAAATTCATATTCTTTAACCGACATGTAAGCTGCCAGCGATTCAATACTTGTCCCTTTATAAATGAGAAAGTGTGATACTCCCTGCTGATTGTATTTCCAGCTTAACTTTATAAATTTCTCTGTTCTGTCTATATCAGAATCTATTTCTTCAACAACCGGCTTATTCTTATTCTCAAACTGTTTTATTTTTATTGGATTAACTGGTTTTGATTCCAAACCTGCTTCATCTACTGCTAACAGGGTGTATTCGTAGAATTTTCCAGCTACAACAGAAGTATCGGAATATGATTCAACAGAATCTGTAAGGTAAAAGATGGCATTTACTTTCCAGCTTTGTTCATCTTCAGCTTTTCGATAGAGAATATGTTTTGCCACATCGACACTCGAACTGTTATGCCATTTCAACAGTATTCCAGATTCGTTTGTTTCGTAAGCATAAAAAACAGGTTGCACAGGTGGAATCTTATCAGGCCTTTTTAACTCAATAATTTCGGAAAAATCACTGGGGTTAAAATGTTGATCCACGGATTGCATCTTGTAATATATTGTTCGTGTTAGTGTATTAATATTAATTGTGTCGATAAAAACAGTATCTTCAACAGGGTTAACAGTTATCTGCGAAAACTCTGCCGAACGAAAGTTCGATCTGAATACACGATACCCTAATAAATCCATTTCTGTATTCGGGATCCATTTTAAACTTACTATTCCCGTAGTATCAACAATACCATTTAGTCCTGTTGGAATTACAGGAGGAATACTATCAATTATTTGAACCATATAGGGGTACGATTGATAGGTATGATTGTAATGATCTTTAGCTATGATTTTATAATATGTATAAGAATACGGAGGTTCATCAGCAAACTTTCTGTTTTCGGGAGGTATTATTTTTTTGTTTACTGTTTCGAAAGGGCCTTTATCATTAACAGATCGTTGAATATCGAATCCCGAAATATAACTATTTAATGAATCAGGAAATGCCCACTCAATGGTGGCTACTTTATTAGAATAAATCTCAACACTACTGATATTAGGATTTACAGGTAAGCGTTTATATCCCATACCTGAAATAGTATCCGAGGGTTCAGAGATTTCTCCGAACGAAGTTACTCCTTTTATCCTGTAAAAATACTCTTTGTCGTTTTCAGGAAGAGAATCGATAATAAACATTCTCTCGGGTGTTTCGTAAACAGATGTTGTTGTATTTATTAACGGATCGTCAGATATGGGGTTGAATGTTTTTCCGTTATCGTCGGAACGTTCAACCTTATATGCAATAAATACATTTTGAAATAATTGATGATTCCAGCTGATTAATGCTGCCCCATCATTAAAATCGCCTCTTACATCAATAGGTTTTGGAAGTGGTTTGTAATCTTCAGTTCCAACATAAACATACCCTGTATCTATTTGAAGTTTTTCTGCAGGAACCATTGAAATAATTAAATACAAATACTTTTCACCTTTTTTTACAGTTTTATCAGTAAACAGTAAACCGGATAAATTCGCAGTATTTGTTGAGAAATCAGCAGCTAACAATGCAAATGAAAACCTTGATTCCAATTCTTTTGATTTGTTAATTACAGAAAGAATATCAGAACCATCAATACCGTGAGTTACTTCAAATGATTCTCCAAAAATGGCTTGTGCTGCTATTGCAACATATTCATCTGTTTCAGAATATGGCTCCCATTGGCTTAATGGTTTTGGTTTAAAAACATCTGTTGTTGGACTTATTGAGTCCGGTTTTTCTAACAAAACACCATCGCGCATAAGCGTAAATCGTTCTATCTTGTATCCATACTCATTTAAATAATACCATGCTGCCGGTTTACTTGGGGCCCAGCGAACTTTAATAGAATCGGCATATGGCCTGGCAATAACACGGATCTTTGCTTCATCCTGCGATTTAGCTATACTGGATATAAATAATACAATAATCAGTAGTAATATGTATTTTACCTTCTTCATTAATTATAAATTATTAGTAATATTAACTCTGTATTTAGAACTAACTTCGTTTCTTCCCGGCACAACATACTTAATATCAAAAGGATATGTTCCTGAAGATACTATAGGAAAAATTGTTTGCATTAAAGTTTCATACCAGGTTTTTTTATCTCCTTTATACCACTGAGAAGCTGCTTGTTGTTGAAGATCGAGGAAGTCGTTTGCATAAAACCAAATCAGGTTATATACAAATGCACCTTCAGTTGCTGTTCCAAGCGGATAGCCTCCACTTATTTCGTCATCTGTTAATGTTTTATTAAATGGAATTTGTCTGATATAAAGAGCTCTTACAGGAGGAATTCCAATATCAAAATCAGGTTCTCGCCAGTTTATTTTCAGTGTTGATTGCGATTGATACGGATTATAAATTAATCCATTAATTACATTTTTATAATAATTATCTGTTAATACAGCTTCAAATTGCACTAGTGGAGTAATTTCAGTAGTCCAATATGTTTCGTATTTCTCGAACAACTCTTTTCCGAATAACGTAACACCTAATTCATGTACATCTGAATGAATATTCCTTCTGAAACCCGTAGAAATAAACATATCATCAAGCTTTTGTTTTAAAGTAGAATAGTAGCTTGTTCTGAAATATGAGGTAAAAATAATTTTCTCTTTTAAATTTTTAATTTCACCTTCAACTTCTCTTGTTTCTATTGTTACATCCTGCTCATTATCACTTTCGTCAATTTTAACCATTTTACTCTTTGCACTTACGTTTTTATCAATAGCATCCTGTTGTAGAGGTATATTAACAAGATCGAAAGAATAAACCGTATTTTCAATCATGCCAGAAGGAATAGTGTATTCAATTTCATTGTTTTGCTTATAAATAATGTTGAATAAAATAATTGAACCATTAACTGCAGAATAACGTCCTTTAGTTATAAAATCGGTATTTGTTTGAAACAAATAATCCTGCCCTTGTTTTAATTGAATATATCCTTTGGCATATTCTTTACTATAAAAATTATAGTGGTTAAGAATTGGGTAACAATATTCTACATTATTCAGTGGTATGTAATCCGGAGCCTTTCCAGTTGTAAAAGTAACTTCCATTGATTCGGTAATAACGTTATTACCAACTTTAACAGGTAACCATACATTGCGATCGCGTTCTTCGAAGCTAATCTGAACAACAGCTTTTATGCTTGATTCACCAGGTAAAATATCTACAGGTTGTAATGCTATTACAGTATGATCCGTATTCCATTTATAATTTACTTCTATTTCCTGTGCTCCCTTTGTCAATTTAAAATGATCTAATCTAATTCTAAATGCTTTAAGTTTTCCGTCAAGATCGACCATTTCAAATACTTTATCAACCTCCATATTAAATACAGCCTGAGGCGAATTAAACACATCAATATCTGTTTGGCCAGTAGCAGGAGTTAGTTCCGAAATAACTTCAATTCCTTCAAGGACACTACCTTCTCCAACAAATTCGCATTCTTCACCAATTGTAACTTCGAATTTACAGTTTCCCTTAATCATACCACCTAAAAGGCTATAATATCCACCAACAATACCTCTCATCCATAAAGGATTTGGAAGTTTAGCCTGTAATACAGCAGCCATGCCTAAATCAAGTATTTCGTATTTTTTAGTTTTACCAAATATCTTAACTTTTATTCCAACCTTTCCTGAAAAATAAGCAAAAGCCTGACCGTTTGCGTACCATCCATTTATACCAAGCTCTTCACTTCGTCCGGCACATTGAATATCGCCATAATCTTTCATCATTAAGTCAAAACCTAAACCAGCAGTAAAGCGGGCATAAAATATAAGGAATGTCAAATCACCGGTATCCATAGTTATCCTGGCTCCAAAAGCAATTCCTCTTCCAGATGCAAGTTCGTTTTCTGCACCCATATAATTAAGATCAATACCTCCTAATATTCTCGATACTTCAGCAGGTGGTGGAGGACTACCGGGAATGTTATCACCGACCATAAAGTAACTTTCGAGACGAAGTATTCCAAGAACTTCCAGTCCAACAGGATTATCAGGAGACCCCACGTGTATATACCATTCATCAGGAGAAAAATGCATAACTGATTCCCCGGCTAAATCACCTGGTCCTATTCCTTTTATTATTCCTCCTGCTACATTAACATATACTTTAAGATTAGCATGCAAAGTTTTCGCAGGAAAATTCATATTAATATGAAGTTCTGCCGATAACGAAGATGTTGTAGTTCGTTCAGGAGTTTTCCCTCCTTTCATTTCATCAATTCGACTTTGTAGCTTAACTAATTGTTGAGCAGCACCAGGTAACTCGGGTGTTATAAAGTTTGCATTTCCAAGAAAATCTATTGTACGCAAACCTCCTCCAACATTAAACACAATTTCAAGAGTTGCATCACCGTTAAATACAGTCTCAGAACTATTCAAAATCAGCCCTACAGATGCTTTTATTCCAATTAAAATTTCTTTATCTGGTCTGTATATAATATTAGACTTTGTTAAACCTAAAGTTCCACCAAACTCTTCACCGAGATCAAGTTGACGCATATGATGAAAAACACCTCCGCCAAATTTATTAAGTGCAAATGCACCTATAGGGATTCCTGATTTAAATGTAGCCATAGCATCTGCATACCAATACCTATATCCATTGACTTTTCCAAAGAGAGCCATTCCCTCGATTTTAATCATGCTTACAATTTCTATTGTAGCTTCTCCTTTAAATCCATTACCATAATATTGGTCGTTTTTGAAGAATTCTAAACTGCCAGCTACTTTATAAGCACCACCATCAATATTAACAGCTATCTTAGTTAGTTCTAAATAACTGTATTTCCATGATTGAATTCCGTCGAACTCTCCCATATTTTCAATACTAACAGGGAAGCCGGCTGTTGATTGTTGAAGTGCTTCAGAACCAAAAGAAAAAGCTCCTACTTTAACGTATGGACTAGTTGATGCAATCTCTAAAGCTTCAAAAGTAATATCGGCAAGTGAAACACCATTATCTGAAAGACTAATACTCGCACTTCCATTTAAAACTGCGCGTGGTTTAAACTCTCTATCTTCGATAATTACATCAATAAACGAAGTTTGCTTTAAAACAACATCGGCTGCCCAAACATCAAATTTTACATCTTTGGTAGTTGAAATTGTAAATGCATAGTTCCCTCCCATATCAATCAAAGCAGTATATTCCAGAGGATTATCTGCTGATAATATTGGTACCTGCACTTTACCGTTAAAACCAGCTTTAGTAAGCTGATTTGCTACCAGCTCAACTCCAATTTTATCGAGAGAAAAGGCCCAGTTTCCCATTTTGCCTTTATCAAGAGATATTATGTTTTCTGCAATTATCTTTCCGGAAAATCCCTGATCATCAATAATCAGATCGTATGCATTAAAAGACACGCTGTCAAATTCTTTTGGAAGTCTTATTGATACATAACCTAAATAAAAACCGCGCCATAATTTTTCATTTCCGGGAAGAAAATAGGTTGAAGTATATCCTTGCGGAAATTTCATTCCTGCAAAATTAGCATGATCGCTAAAATCAAAAACAGCATCTTTAACTGTAAAACCTACTCCATCAAAACCTTTAACTTGAAAAGCAGGCAAACTTAAACTAACTATTAAGTCGTTCCAATCAGCCATTTCTGCTGTAAAACTGCATCTTACTTTTTCACCATTAATAATGTTTCCATTTGCATCCTCGGGAACAAGAATATCGGCAGAAAATATGATATCTGCTGATATTCCCATTTTTTTAAATCCATTACAATCCCAAATTACATATGATGAACCATCACCTTTGATGACCAAATCAATACCATCACCAAATCCAATTTTTACAGAAGAAACAAGCTCCAAACGAATATCTTCTTTTAAACCTCCTCCAAACGATAATGGAATATTTAATCCTCTGAATGATAATTTCTTACCGCTTTGAGGAATTTTGAATGACATATATGCATTAAAATATGCACCATCGGATTTAAAACTAACTTGATCAATTAATATAATATATTCAAGTCCACCTAATTCCGTTTTTATACCAACAGGTAAACTTATAATTGCAGCTGAATCAAGTTTGTCAATAAACCGATTTTCACTTTTAACCAGTTCAAGCAATTCATTTGTTACTTCCTCATAGTAAACTGATGAATCGGAAGGAGAAACTGCCAGTTCATTATTAAACGAAAATGTGCTATTCGATTGCATTTCCTCGCCAACTACTTCAGCAAAAGTAAATTCACGAAACTGATTGATTGCATATTCATCGAATTGCTTTTCAACTTCCTTGTTATCAGTTAATTCAAAATTATTATCTATATTGTTTTCGTATATGCAATTATTATCTGCACATACATACGAGTTGAAACAAAGAATAAAAAAACATAGTGTTGCACCTGCAGATAGATATAGCCTCATTTTTCGATTAGATTGAAATTATATATAAATTTGATATAGTACCAAATTGAGAAGAAATATGTACAAAATAGTTAATTTTATTACGAAAATAATTATTACGTACCAAATAATTTTACGAAGCCATGTGTTTTATAACATATCCAAAAACAGGCAAATTGAAAATACAATTTTCTGAAAGTAAAAGATTTGGATATCCGATTTGTACTATCTATAAATACTAACTATTACGTACAAAGAATTATTTACCAATACTATTCTAGTAACTTTTTGCCTGCTTATACCAACCCAAATTTAAAAATATTCTAAATAAGCAGAAATAAATTTACAGAATTTTACCAAACCAATGGAGCAGTTTTCCGTTTCCTTTTTCCAGGAATCGCTTTTAATTTTTTTGTACCCGATTGAATTTTAATTACCTGAATATTTTTTTAATCTTCTAAAAATAATTATTCCCAATTTGACTTATCTTTGCGAATCATTTTTTATTAAAAAACCCGAAATAATTCAGCCTGATGGTGAATTATTTGATTTTTATTACTGTTTATCCATCGAATAGTGTTAAATTAATTCGTATTTAAGTTTACTTTATGGACAATAGTCAATTTCTTATCTTGTCAATATGGGTAACTGTTGCCGGGTGGCTCGCAATATATGTTACTCCTGCCCGGTTTAGAGGAAATGTAACCGGCATATTTGTTTTTATAACTGCAATGTTAACTTCTATTCCGGCAATTCATGTGCTTACCTTAAATAAAATTGAATTTGCTATTTCCGGCATATCATTAATTGGAAATATACCTGTTCGCATTGATTCATTATCGGCATGGTTTATTCTAATCATAAACTTAACAAGTTTAACAGGTGTTGTCTATGGATTAGGATATATGAAGCCGTATGGTGATCAGAAATCAAATCTCACCTTACACTGGATTCAATATTTGCTTTTTCATTCGTCAATGCTTTGGGTATGCATGGTTCAAAACAGCATCGTGTTTTTAATTGTATGGGAATTGATGTCGCTTTCATCCTTAATGCTTGTTATATTCGACCATCAAAACAGCAAAACACTCAAGGCCGGATTAAATTACCTGGTTCAGATGCATATTGGCGTAGCCATATTAACGGCGGCATTTATATGGGTTTATCTTTCAACAGGTTCATTGGATTTTGCTGCAATAGCTCAATTCTTTCAAACACATTCAAATATCTGGCTATTCCTGTTGTTTTTTATAGGATTTGGAATTAAAGCAGGGTTCATTCCATTTCATTCGTGGTTGCCTCATGCACACCCTGCAGCACCGTCGCATATCTCCGGTGTAATGTCGGGTGTTATTGTAAAAGTCGGGATATACGGAATTTTAAGGATGATTACCTTTTTAAGCACTGATTATCTTATTCTTGGAGAATTGATCCTGGGGCTCTCGGTTCTAACAGGGTTGTACGGAATTATTAATTCAGCCATTCATCGTGATTTTAAAAAGATGCTGGCCTATTGTACTATCGAAAATATTGGTATTGTTGGCATTGGTTTAGGTTTAGGCCTGATCGGGTTAGGTAATGGGAATAACATAATGATTATTTTAGGATTTGGCGGGGCATTGCTTCATACCTTAAATCACTCTTTATTCAAATCGTTATTATTCTTCTCAGCAGGTTCTGTTTACCAGCAAACTCATACCCGTGATATGGAAAAGCTGGGAGGGTTAATACACGCGATGCCTCAAACAGCATTTCTTTTCTTAATTGGCGCATTAGCAATTGGCGGATTACCTCCATTTAATGGCTTTGTTTCTGAATTTATTTTGTACAAAGGAATGCTCGAAGGAATAAGCAGTTCAAATATGTATCATGTAATACTTATTATCATTTCTTTCGCAGGATTGTCAATTATTGGAGGGCTTTCCATATTGGTATTTACCAAGAGTTTTGGAACCATTTTCCTGGGAACTCAACGAACCAAACTGCATTCCGAACCTGTTGAAGCATCCTTGTCAATGCGATTACCTCAATATCTTATTATTGGGATTATGTTGCTTATTGGGATTTTCCCTTCATTCTTTTTTTCTTACACATCGCAAATTGTTATTACTTCTTTCCCGGGTTTGGAAAATATAAATTCAGGCTCTTTAACTCCATTTATAAATAACTTATCGTTAGTTGGTATTTATGCAACTGTATTTCTTGTTTTGATTGCGTTGGTTTATTTTACCCGGTTATTACTTAATAAGAAAAACCTCACTCAAACATCACCAACCTGGGGATGTGGATACGTGGCACCAAGAGCATCAATGCAATACACGAGCAAGTCGTATTCAAAAACACTCGGCAAATTGCTGGGATTTATAGTAACCGAAAAGAAAAAATATACCGAACTTGAATCTTCTGAAATATTCCCTGAAGAAAGAAAACATTCAGCCTATTATGTTGATTTTTTTGAAAACAGGATTATTGAAAAAATAACAAACCGCTTGCAATATTTCATGAACCTGTTCCAGTTTATTCAGAATGGAAGTACGCAGATGTATATTATTTATGGCTTGTTCTTTATTGTAATCGTATTTTTGGGTACATTATTTAATTTTATCTGATGAATCTTGTATATGCTATACTAATTGTGGTTTTTTTATCATTAGCGATAATACCATTCTTAAATTCAAAAATGAAAGGTATTCTTACCCTGGCATCTGTAATTAGTGTCAGCATACTTAGCAGTATTCCTGCAATTAAAGCATTAACAGGAGAATCTACAGAGCTACTTTTATCGGGTACAATAGTTACTTCGACTATTCCTGTCAGAATTGATGCGCTTTCGGCCTGGTTTATCTTAACCATAAATTTTACATTTATTACAGGGATAATTTATGGGATAAGCTACATGCAAGCCTATAAAAAGCAAAAAGCAAATTTATCATTGCATTGGATAAGTTATATTTTGGCTCATACTGCTCTTGTTGCTATTTGTTCAGTTCAAAACAGTCTTGTATTTCTTATTGCATGGGAAATTATGGCATTGTCGGCTTTTCTTCTCGTGATTTTTGAAAGCTATAGTGCTAAAACCTTAAAGGCCGGGATAAACTATTTAATACAGTCGCATATCAGCATACTCTTGCTAACATTGGGTTTTATATGGATTTTTTATAAAACTGGTTCATTTGATTTTAATGCCATTCGCGATTTTGCAAATTCAACAACTGCTTTTGGTGGCTTGGTATTAATGATTTGTTTTTTTATGGGATTTGCAATCAAGGCAGGATTTGTGCCATTTCACACATGGCTTCCTTTAGCTCACCCTGCTGCCCCCGCACATATTTCAGGAATAATGTCGGGAGTAATTATCAAGATTGGAATTTATGGAATTCTTAGAATGCTTTTTTTAATCAGAACCGATTACCTTGCAATTGGTTATTTTATTTTATTCATTTCTATAGTTTCGGGAGTATATGGAGTAATGCTGGCTATTTTGCAACACAATTTGAAAAGGCTATTGGCTTATCATAGTATCGAGAATATCGGGATTATTGGTATTGGAATCGGTTTGGGATGTATTGGTTTAGGTACAGAGAATAACCTGCTTTCAATTCTTGGATTTTCGGGTGCATTATTGCATACGTTGAACCATTCGTTGTTTAAATCACTTTTATTTTATAGTGCAGGAAATATTTACCAATCGGTACATACAGTAAACATTGAACAATTAGGTGGTGTTGGCAAAAATATGAAACAAACAGCTTTTTTATTTTTGATCGCTTCGCTTGCAATATGTGGATTGCCTCCCTTTAATGGCTTTGTTTCTGAATTTATTATTTACAGTGGCATTTTTAACGGGATACACGATGCCACGTTTCTAAATCTTATGTTCCTTATATTCTCGATTTTTGGATTAGTACTTATTGGCGGATTAGCAATTCTTTGTTTTACAAAAGCATTTGGAACAATTTTTCTGGGTTCACCAAGACATTCATTCCACCAGAAACCAAAAGAAAGTAATTTTGCAAAACGAATTCCCATGTACTTAATTGTTGTTTTAATTATTACCATTGGTATTTTTCCAACTGCATTCTTAAAAGCCTTGTCACTACCAGTTTCTCAATTGAGTGGAATTTCAACCGCCGATTCTATTCCTTTAGAAACATCTGTCTCAAAAACAATTTCGCAAATTGGTTATGTTTCCTTGCTATTTATAGTCATTGCAGGGGTGATATTTTTTATACGAAAGAAATTTACAGTTTCAAATTTATATAAAACCTCTTCAACCTGGGGATGTGGTTATACGGGACAAGTAAGCAAGATGCAATATACTGCAAGCTCGTTTGTGAGAAATTACAGGAAACTTGCCGAACCGGTATTATATGTTCACAAGTTTAAAAAAGAAGTAAATGGAATTTTCCCCGGCAAAGCATGGCACGAAACTCATCCGAAAGATAAAATTGAAGAACTATTTATTAGTTCTCCAATAAGGCAATTCAAGCATTTTTTAAACTTTTTTGGTAAATTACAAAGTGGAAACCCACAAATGTACATTCTATATGGAACAGTATTTATAACCCTGTTAATTGCTGTACCTCAAGTTTATGAAATAATAAAAACATTATTAAAATTTTTAAATAATTTATAAGATATGATAAGCCTTGCATTAATCATTTTGGTAAGCTTTTTTTTCACGGGTATTGTTATCCGCACAAAAAGTATTGCTTCGGGACGTAAAGGCCCGGGAATATTTCAGCCCATGAAAGATATTTTCCGATTGTTTAAAAAAGGTGCTGTTTATAGCGAAACAACAAGCTTTATTTTTCAGGTTGCCCCAAGTATCTATTTTGCTTCGGTTGTAATGGCTATAATGGTTATCCCGTTTGGTCAGTACAAAGGAATCATTTCTTTTGAAGGTGATTTTGTATTCTTTGCCTATGTTTTAGCTATCGGTAAGTTTTTCAGCATTATATCAGCACTTGATACAGGAAGCAGTTTTGAAGGCATGGGTGCAAGCCGCGAAGCACTTTACTCCATGTTAGCAGAACCCGCGTTCTTCCTGCTTATGGGTTCCCTTGCCCTGCTAACAGGTTATACATCATTTCACGAAATATTTATGACATTCCATTTTGGTTCATATATTTCTTATGCTTTGGGTGTTATGGCAACATTCGTGCTGGTTATGATATGTATGATTGAAAATAGCCGCATGCCTGTTGATGATCCAAAAACTCACCTGGAGCTTACCATGATCCATGAAGTAATGATTCTCGATAACAGCGGTTTCGACCTGGGATTAATTTTACACGCTACAAACCTTAAATTTGCCATGTATGGTGCTTTAATTGCTAATCTTTATTTTGGCGATTTGCCACTTTATTATTCCATACCAATTTTCCTTGTAATTCAAACTCTTTTTGCTGTTTCTGTTGGTTTGCTCGAATCCTTCACTGCACGATACAGAATGAGTCATAATGCTCAGTTTATTTTTACATTGTCATCCGTATCCCTGCTTATATTTTTTGGAGTGCTGATGATGCTGGGTAAACTGATTTAATATAACGAACTAAAAAAAACAACTATGATAAATGTTTTGCTTATAACTTTTGTAATAACACTGCTTTATATTTCCATTGCAAACCGCTTGTTAACTTACGTTAAAATATTGGCATTTCAGGGGATTTTGCTTTTTGGGGTAGCATTTATTGAATTAATCGAAATCAACCCGGTAAACCTCGCGTTTATCCTGCTCGAAACGATTATTGTTAAAACAGTTGCAATACCAATGTTTTTAACCCATGTAATAAAGAAAAACAGGATAACCCGGGAAGCAGAGCCTTTTGTACCCAATTTCGTATCTCTTATTATTGTTACCATTATTATCATTGTTACATTCCTTATCTCGAATAGCATTGCCGATACTCATTTAGATAAGATATACTTTGTAGTAGCCTTGGTAGCCCTGTTTAGCGGGCTATATATTATCATCTCCCGAAAAAAAATTATAACCCATGTTATTGCTTATGTGATAATTGAAAACGGGGTGTTTATTCTGTCGCTGGCTGTTGGTAACGAAATGCCCATGCTGGTAAACCTTGGAATATTACTCGATATTTTTGTCAGTGTATTCCTTTTAGGTATTTTCATTAATAAAGTGGGCGATGTGGTAAAAGATATTGATATTACTCAATTAAGTAATTTAAAAGATTAATTTGAATTAAAATGATTGGAATCTATTTAACAGCAGCTGTTTTAATAAGCGGTTTAATTTTTGTCAATAGAAAAAGGCAGGTAAATAAACTTCTTGTAACTCTGTTTATTGGAGTGCAATGGGCATTTACTATTTATGAATATTATCATAAGGGCATTGTTGAGTTAAACTATTTTAAACCTGATGCATTAGCTATTTTGTTACTTGCAACTCTCAGCATTATTAGTATTCCTGCCTTGTTTCATAGTTACGATTATATTTATCCCGAAAAAGATAATCCTAAAACAAGATCAATCTATTATGCAGCAATGACAATTCTTATTGCTGCTATTGGGGCAGCCTATCTTTCAAATCATATTGCCGTAACCTGGATTTTTATTGAGATTACAACCCTGAGTGCATCAGCATTGATTTTTCATCGCAGAAACAGTGGTTCACTCGAGGCAACATGGAAATATATATTTGTTTGCTCCATCAGTTTAACCTTTGTTTTTATAGGAATTTTATTTTTAAGTATTGCATTAGGCCATAGCGGAGAACAAGGCCTCTATTTCGATGCTCTTGTAAACCAGGCAGCAAATCTGAATACCTTCTGGTTTAAACTTGCATTTGTATTTATATTCGTTGGATTTACAGCTAAACTCGGGTTAGTTCCCATGTACACAGCTGGCATTGATGCTAAAGATAAAGCCCCAACACCAGCTGCCGCCTTATTCTCAAGTGTTTTAATGAATGTTGGTTTTGTTGGGATTTTCAGGATATATGCAGCAGTGGCTCACTCATCAATACATGGCTGGGCAAATCATGTGATTATGATAGCCGCATTCCTTTCGGTATTTATTGCAACTGTTTACGTATTAAAGGTTAAGAATATCAAACGAATGCTTGCCTATTCAAGCATTGAACACATGGGATTAGTTATGTTGGGGCTGGCAGCAGGCGGAATTGGTTATTACGCGGTTGTATTACATGTTATACTTCATGCTTTTGCAAAATCGGCTCTTTTCTTCCAAATAGGACAAGTTTATAATATTTACAAGAGTAAAAACTTATATTACCTGGGGAGTTATTTTAAATACAACCTGCCGGGTGCAATTATCATATTAATAGCTTTTATTTGTGTAACAGCAATGCCTCCGTCAGGACTTTTCATAAGTGAGTTTTATATTTTTACAGCATTGTTTAAAAGCGGGTATTTATTTGTACTAATTCCTGTACTTATATTATTAACAATGATAATCTGGGCCATGGGCAAAAATTTCTTAAAACTATTATTTACACCACCAGTAAATTTTGATGAAACTAAGATTGAAAAAGTAAGCCATCTCGAAACTTTTTCACAGTTTATATTGCTTGGATTGGTTATTTATCTTGGGATAAATCCTCCGGCAAAATTTGTTAATTTAATTAATGAAGCAGTAAAAAATTTAATCTTCTGATATGAATTATTCAGTACTAAAAAATAATCAGCGTGTACCGGTTAATTCAATACCGGTAATCAGGTACGAAGATTTTATGGACACGATTGTTTCCACCCTGATGAAGGACAAAAACAATCATTGTGTGAATTATTTTGGTTATCATCACGAAAGCAAAATCAAACTCATTTGCTGCATTGCCGATGATGCGAATCATTGTATCTATGTTCTCTCTTCCCTGGTTGAGCAAACAGCTATTTTGCCTTCTTTTTCGGCTCATAACCTTTCCTTTGAAAAGTATGAACGAGAAATACATGAGAACTTTGATATCGGTTACTCAGACCACCCCTGGCTTAAACCGGTAAGATATCCATTTCATGCTGCTGATAAAAGTAAAACAATATCCAATTATCCCTTTTATCAAATTGAAAGTGAAGAATTGCACGAGGTTGGTGTTGGCCCTATACATGCGGGAGTAATAGAACCCGGACATTTTCGGTTTATTTGCAACGGAGAACAAATACTTCATCTCGAAATCCAACTCGGTTATCAGCACAGGGGAATTGAGCAGCTATTCCTTGAAAAGAAAAAGCTGTTACAAAGAACTACACTTGCCGAAAACATTACCGGTGATACAGTTGTCGGCCATACAGGTACATTTGCAAAACTTTGGGAGAGTTTATGTGGTTATACTGCAACTCCGGAATTAGAATTTGCAAGAACACTGGCATTGGAACACGAACGTATTGCAATTCACACAGGTGATTTAAGCGCCATTTGTACCGATATAGCATACCAGCTGGGTAGCTCGGTATTTGGAAGATTAAGAACTCCTGTTATTAATTATTTCCAGATTTGGGGAGGAAATCGTTTGTCGAAAGGGTTAATCCGTCCGGGAAAAACAAATTTCCCATTTACAAAAGAACTTGCTAAAAAATGGATTGAAGTATTCGATGCATACGAACCCGATTTTACAGAAATGGTTAAACAAATGTTTGATCTGCCCTCTGCATTAGCCCGGTTAGAAAAAACAGGTGTTGTTTTAACAGGTGTAGCTGAATCTATTGGAATGGTTGGAATGGCAGCACGTGCCAGCGGAGTAAACAGAGACGTACGCCTTTCGCACCCTGATAATTTATATAAACAACTTAATCATAAACCAATAGTAAAACATCATGGCGATGTTTATTCAAGAACACAAATAAGAAAAGAAGAGATTTTTCAATCTATAGGATATATCAAACAATTGTTAACAGATATTCCTGAAAATATGAAATATACAAATGAATTAAATACTCCGGAACCCGATTCTTTTGTTATTTCCTTAACCGAAGGCTGGCGTGGTGAAATTTGCCATTGTGCAATTACAGGCAACAAGGGCGAACTCATTGTTTACAAGATTAAAGATCCTTCGTTCCATAACTGGCTTGCATTGGCCCTGGCCGTTCGTAACAATGAAATCTCTGATTTCCCGATTTGTAATAAGAGTTTTAATTTGTCGTATTGTGGACACGATTTATAACATTGAACTAAAAGCATATGTTAAATAATTTAAAAATAATGTATCATCAGGGGAAGCAATACATTCCTGATGTTACAACTGTAGAAGTACCAGGCATATTCAGAGGAAGGCCAATAATCAGCGATGTCAGAATAAATACCGAAGAGCTAATTCAACTATGCCCTACTAATGCAATAAATAGAGAACCAATAAGTATAGATTTGGGAAAATGTACTTTTTGTGGTGAATGTGCATTTGCATTTCCCGAAAAGATACGTTTTACAAAAGATTACAAACTCTCAACCAATGAGCGTAATCGGTTAATTGTTGTCGAAGGACAAGACAAGCCGATAGACTTAAATCCTGATTTAATTCGTAAAGAAATTCACAAACTTTTTGGTGGTTCACTTAAACTACGGCAAGTTTCAGCTGCCGGAGACAACAGTTGTGAATGGGAATTGAATGCAGCAAGGAAATGTTAATTTCGACATGGGCAGGTTTGGTATTGAGTTTGTCGCTTCGCCACGCCATGCCGACGGGATTGTTATAACAGGCCCTGTTTCAGAAAACATGGCTGAACCTCTTCAAATTTGTTACGATGCTACTCCCGATCCTAAACTAATTATACTTGCAGGAACAGATGCAATAAGCGGTGGAATTTTTGATGGCGCCCCTGCTTTAAACAGGTCGTTCCTGAATAAATATAAAATTGACTTATATGTTGCAGGAAATCCGGTACATCCTTTGAGTTTTATAAATGGAATTCTGCAACTGATAAGAAAAATCAAATAAAATTATTCCTGTATAAATAAAAACTCTGGCAGGATATCCTGCCAGAGTTTTTATTTATTTGCAAGCTTTTAAACTACAACCATTTAACCAGGCAAAAATCCTGACGGTGAGGTAAATTTGGGTTTTTCGCATACACCCTGATTCCGGCATCGAATACCCCGGGCTCTGTTGGTGTAATATCCAGCGAATATGTAACCAACGAGTTTTCGATATTCATTATTTCAAAATCCTGTGTATGTTTAATCGAGACCCGCTCACTATCAACGGGTTCGGCAACTACCAGTTCAACACCAATATCATCAGGAGATAAGCCATTCAATTTAATTTCGACAGTAGCACTATATTTTTTTCCAATAACAATCGGTTCTTTCGAAACATCGAATTGTTTAATAGATAATATCTCGAGACTTTCCCAGCAACGAGATACTTTCTTCTTCCATGCTGCAATATCCTTAGCCATTTGGAAATCATCAGCCATCATTTTTTTACCTCTTTCTGCTAACTTATAGTAAAACTTATTTTCGTACTCGGTTAACATGCGGTGAGTTGTGAAGTTTGATGCTACTTTTGCAATTGAGTTTTTAATAAAACCCACCCATTTCTCGGGTAAACCGCTTTTATTACGCTGGTAATATGCAGGAACAATTTCATTTTCAATGATATTGTAAATGGTTTCCGCATCAAGCTCATCCTGGTAATCGTTGTTTCCGTATGTTTGCTCTTCGGGTAATGCCCATCCTGCATCGGGAGAATATCCTTCTACCCACCAGCCATCAAGAACGCTAAAATGTAAAACACCATTCATTACAGCTTTCATACCACTTGTACCCGATGCTTCCATTGGCCTTGTAGGATTATTAAGCCAAATATCAACACCCTGAACCATGTTTCGGGCAAGCTCCATATCGTAATTTTGAAGAAAAATTACTTTCCCTATAAATTCCGGCTGTTTTGATACTTCAACAATACGTTTTATCATTTCCTGTCCTGCAGTATCGTTCGGGTGAGCTTTCCCTGCAAAAATAAACTGGATAGGTTTGTCGGGATTATTTACAATTTTACTTAATCGTTCAATATTCCGGAATAATAAATATGCTCTTTTATAAGTAGCAAACCTGCGTGCAAATCCAATGGTAAGAACATTTTCACGAAGGTTTTCACGAATCTCAATAATCTGTTTCGGGTTATCGTATTTCATCGTTTCCGGCTCGAGCAATCGTGTTCGCAGGAAATTAATTAAATTCTTTTTTTGTTGTTGTCTTAGTTCCCATATTTTACTGTCGGCAACATCATAAACTTTGTCCCAGCAATCTTTCGTATATTCGTGATCTGCAAACTCTTTACCCGGTTCCATGTGGCATAAAATTTCCCAACCGGCAGAAGCCCAGGTCGGAAAATGAACACCATTGGTAACGTAACCAATATGCAATTCATCAGGGAAATACCCCGGCCATAAATTTTTAAAAATATCCCTGCTCACCTTGCCATGTAACATGCTTACCCCGTTTACTTCCTGCGACATATTCGCTGCAAGAAAACTCATTGAAAATTTTTCGTTCGGGTTATTAAAGTTTATTTTACCCAAATCTATGAACTGATCCCATGAAATTTTCAACCTGTCGGGATAATGGGCAATATATGTGCGAAGCAGGTTTTCCGGAAATGCATCATGGCCAGCGGGTACAGGCGTGTGAGTGGTAAAAAGTGATGTTGACCTAACAACTTCAAGCGATTCAGTAAATGATAATTTCTCGTTTTTTATTAAACTGTTAATTCTCTCTATTCCAATAAACGCCGCATGGCCTTCATTACAATGGAAAACATCGGGGTTAATACCCAGTGCTTTTAATGCCCGTATTCCTCCAACGCCAAGCAGGAGCTCTTGCTTTAGCCTGTTTTCAAGGTTTCCCCCATATAGATGATGTGTAATGCTTCTGTCTTCAGGTAAATTATCCTCAAAATCGGTGTCAAGTAAATACAGGTTATTTCTGCCTATTTGGATTTTCCAGATTCGTGCATACAAATTTCTACCCGGGAAAACAACTGTAATTGTTAACCAGTTTCCATTGTCATCGCGAACAGGAATAGCAGGTATCTTCGAAAAATCCTGAGGTTCATATTCGGCAATTTGCATTCCTGTTGAAGAAATCTGCTGTGAAAAATAACCATACCTGTACAAAAGCCCAATACCTGTTATATCTGTATTTTTATCACTTGCTTCTTTTAAATAATCTCCGGCTAAAATACCCAGTCCACCCGAATAAATTTTTAATGAACTATGTATTCCAAATTCCATCGAGAAATAGGCAACCCTGGGCCCTGTTTGCTTTTCTTTTTTGGAAATGTAATGTTGAAAATGCTCGTAAACACTATTGAGATTATTCAAAAAATTATCATCTTTCTCCAGTTCCTGGTATTTACGAAATGAGATTTTTTCTAAAAAAAGAAACGCATTATATCCACTTTCTTTCCATAATGCAGGGTCTATACTTTCAAAAAGTTGAATTGCATCGTGATTCCAGCACCACCAATAATTTCGTGAAATCTGATCGAGAGCTTCGAGTTTCTTTGGTATATTTTTCTGAATCATTAACCTGATCCAGGTAGGTTTATTTACTGCCACAATTTGTTCAATATAAGGTAATTGTTCCTGCCTGTCCTGATCAAGAAGTTTATCGATACGTTCATCAACTTTGCTTAATGCAATATGAAATGCTTTATAATAATAACTTATTAAATTCTCCCATAAAGCAATTTTTGAAACATCAACAGCATTTTGCTTAATACCATCACGCTGTTGAGTATCTATTTCGGTAAAACTTTTTATTTGTTTTGAAAGATTTTCAATTACAAATACATCATTCGTATCGGTACGTTCAATAATTCCGATACCTGGATGAATATCTTTATAATTGTTCTTTACCCACAATCCAAAACCGGCCAGCGATGTTGTTATTGTAGGAACTTCAAAAGCTAAACTTTCAAGCGGAGTATATCCCCAGGGTTCGTAATATGACGGGAATACTGTTAAATCAAGCCCTATCAACATCTGATAATAGGTTTTATTAATAATACCATCGTTACCATCGAGATAGCAAGGTACAAAAAACAACTTTACTTTATCGGTTTCGTTATTGTTGATACCAAGCTCCTTAGCACGTTTGAGAATTGGATCGTAATCGGGATCAAGCAAATAGTGTGTTATGTGCTTATTGCTTAATACAATAATATTTTCGCTGTCCTTGTCCATAAGGTTATGAAAGACATCTTTTCGCGGGCCATGATGGCCTGCAGGAACCATAATAAAAGCAAGGATATTTTTTTTCAGTTTTTCGTCTTTGTTTAAAATGCCTAAAGCTTCAATAAAAACATCAATTCCCTTGTTTTTAAACTCGTACCTTCCTCCCATTCCAATAAAAATGCTATCTTTAGGAACTTCGCATGTTAAAAGGGCTTCGGCTACTTCGTAAAATTTTATCCTGGCTTCCACCCTTTCGAGTTTAAACTCGTCACCTATAGGAACAAAGCTGTTTTCAAAACCATTTGGAGTAACCATGTCCACTTTTTTGGAAAGAAATGCTGCACATTCTTTTGAAGTAATGTCGCTAACTGTTGTAAAACAATCGGCATTAGCTGCTGATAACTTCTCGAGCGATTGTTTTGACACTACATTAAATTCGAGTGCTTTAATATCGGGATTATATTTTTCGATATTATCATAGAGAGGGTATCCATTCCCGGCAATAGATCTTCCAAGTACCGTGGCATGAGTGGTAAACACTGTAGCAACTTGTGGTAAAGCATAATCTAAATACAATAAGCCTGTACCAGTCATCCATTCGTGAAAATGAGCAACAATTTTATGGCCACGGCTTAAATAAAAACGGGTATAACTCTCGATAACCTTACCTGCTGCATAACCAAATAACGCAGGTTCAATATAATCCCACTGGCCGGCTAATGAATCCAGCTTGTATTTCTCCCAAAAAATCTTAAAGATTTCATCTTTTTGCGAGATAAATGTTGAAAAATCTACCAATACTGCAATCGGGTTACCAATAATATTCCATCGTCCAACTTTAATTCTTAACCCTTCGCTTGCCGATCTTTCTCTCCATGATTTAAGCATTTGCTTGTCTTCAATAAATTCAGGATGTTCAGAAGTATGACGTAAAATATCGGGACCGATAAATATGTGATTATTTTTGAGAACTTTTGAAAGTGTAATGGCTTTGGTTGAAATAACGGTATGTATTCCGCCTACTTTATTGCATACCTCCCAGCTAACTTCAAAAAGATAATCAGGGACATTTGTAATTTCATTCTGCATAACTGGTGTTATTTAAGGTTCTTATGATTAATTGATTTCTTTTGTTTGTTTTTATCAGCAATTTTACTTTTTACACTTTTTGTTTTACCTGATTTTTCAATTTTTACCATTTTTGATTTTTCAGTTGATTTAGCAAGTACTTTTTTCTTAATAGCCTTTGGTTTTATCTTTTTATTGATAGTCTTTGATTCGGTAATATTTTTTAACTCGGCAATTTTTTGTTCATACTCGATAATCATTTTTTTGATTTCAATTGGCAATAAAGTTTTAAGATCATTTCTGGTTATCTCTTCGTCTATCCTGAGCATGAAATCGCTTAAAATATTCATAAAATTTATAAATGCATCGTAGGGAGTATCATAAGGATTAAAATATTTATGAACATCGCCATCGGAAAACCACTTGGTACACATGTAATAAAAGTGGTCGCTTGTTTGAAGGTATTTCCAATCACGAATCAGGTTTTCATCATTCACCAATTTTATTTTTTCCCTGATCGCGTATAATTTATCAAAAGCATCATCCTGCAAGTCGTTTCCAAGCCATGCAGTAAGATCTCGTTCTTCGTCTGCCCACGAAATAGGGTGTTGAACATGCATCGGTGCTATTGGCTGATGTTTTTCGGCTGCTTCGGAAGGTGTTAAAAATTCAAAGTCAGAATTAGAAAATACTCTTCGTGGCAAATGACGCATAAATTCAAATATGCCTGTTTCTTCCCATTGGTGCTCACCAAAAGTTTCATAATCCATAAACAGGTTAATTATTTCTTCTTTTGAATCAATACTATTTAACCAATTTACATATTTTTCGGTTGTTAAGGGCCATTCATCCCAGGCCCTGTTCGAGAAACGAAAAGCAATATCATCGCTCAGTTTAAAATTCTTTAATAACAATTTTAATTTGGGATTTATTGCATTGGTATATACATAATTAGGGCTTTTCCATCCTAAAATATGTTTGGCTCCTTCGCAAAGAATTGCTTTATATCCCATTTCGGAAACCATCTCGCCAATTTTATCAGAATAAATCAACTCGGTATTACGAAAAACAGTTGGTGTTTGATTAAAATGCTGTTTAATTTTAGCTCCATGCAAAGCAACCTGGTTTTCAAATTCTTCCCTGCTTTTTAACGATGATAATGAATGTGAATATGTTTCGGCAAGAAACTCAACACAACCGGTTTCGGCAAGTCTTTTAAAACTATCTAAAACATCGGGAGCATATATTTCGAACTGATCAATTGCAGTGCCCGATATGGAGTAGCTGATTTTAAATTTGCACCCATACTCTTTAATTAAATCGAGAAATAACTGGTTTGTAGGCAAATAACATTTATCGGCTACTTTTCTCATAATTGTCCGGTTTGCATAATCGTCGAAATAATTATGGCGTGCACCAATATCAAAAAACCTGTACCTGCGTAACCTGAAAGGTTGATGAACCTGAAAATAAAAACAAATGGTTTTCATATATTTTTTATTTTTTACTATGCATTAAACGAATTGTAAATTTCTTTAACCTGTAATGCAGCATTTTCCCATTTCAAGTGCAATACTTCTTCTTGTCCCATGCGTCTGAAAAAACGGGACAAAGCATCATAATGAATAATTCCATGAATTGCATCGGCCATTGCATCAATATCCCAGAAATCAACTTTAATCGCATGTTTTAGTACTTCCGCAACACCCGATTGTTTTGAAATAATAACCGGAACATTGGCTCTCATGGCTTCGAGTGGTGAAATCCCAAAAGGTTCAGATACTGATGGCATTACGTACAAATCGCTTTGCATAAACATTCTGTTAACATCATCCCCTTTTAAAAAGCCTGTAAAATGGAACTTCTCACTTATCCTGAGTTCGGCCACACGCCGCACCATGCGATTGAGCATGTCGCCACTGCCAGCCATCACAAAACGAACATTTTTATATTTTGATAATACCCTGTTTGCTGCTTCAACAAAATAATCAGGCCCTTTCTGAAAGGTCACACGGCCTAAAAATGTAACTACTTTTTCTGGTACAGATTTATGCCATTCATGCTGATTAAAATCTTTATCGAACTCAACGGCATTATGCACTGTAAAAACTTTTGATTCATTTATTCCATAACGATGAATAACAATATTGCGGGTATAATTGCTTACACAGATTACTCTGTCGGCAGTCATCATTCCCTTACGTTCGATATCGAAAACATTCTGGTTGATATTTTCGCCGGATCGATCAAACTCTGTGGCATGAACATGAATTACAAGAGGCTTTCCTGAAACCGATTTTGCTGCAATACCTGCAGGATAAGTAAGCCAATCATGTGCATGTACAATATCGAAATTATTCTTAGAAGCAAGTATTGATGCTATAACAGCATATCGCGATACTTCTTCCATTAAATCTTTTCCGTATTTACCGGAAAACTGGTAATGTGTCCTGAAAATCGAATGTTGAATATCCGTTTTATCGTGTAAATTCTGAGAAACGATTTTTGTAAATTCTTCAGGCGAAACATAAGGAATAAGATTCGAACCTATTTCCATCATGGTAATTCGTTTCCAAAAATCTTCAATTAGCAATGAATCCCTGTTTACTTCAATATCGGAAGCACTAAGAATACGGGCAACATTGTAATCTTCGTCGCCATAAGCTTTTGGGACAACAAAAGATACTTCCACCCCATTTTTGGCTAATCCTTTAACAAGTCCATAGCATGCAGTACCTAAACCACCTGTTATATGGGGAGGAAACTCCCATCCAAACATGAGTATTCTCATTCGATTAAGAAATTAATTTTTTACTTAAAAATCTGAATTAAAAAGAAACTGTTGGCTTAATAAAAGATAATCTAAACAGAATTACTTTTTACTCAGAAGCTCTTTTTCCGCTTTAATCCAGTTTTCAAGATCAGTTCCCTGGTAACCACTTTCAACATATATTTCATAAGCCCTGGCCTGAATCTCTTCATCAGTAGGTTTACTTTTTTTGGGGGTTGAAACTGTTTTTTTCCCTGTTGCTGTCTTTGTTACAGTTCTTTTTGTTGCTTTTGTTTCCATAATTCTACGATTTAATTACTTTAAACCTTTAATTTCTTTAATTCTGCAATATATTCGTAATACTTCGGCTACGCTCCATGCTTGTGAAATAGCTCCCCTGTTACGTTGTGGAGGATCTCCATCGAAAATCTCCGAAATTGAAGATAATCCGTATTTTGTCATATCTTCTTTAAAACTAGTTACAATATTTTCTGCCTGAGGAATAGCTTCTTTTCCATAGATTTTGAATATTGCATCAACATAATGCCCCAAGAGCCATGGCCATACAGTTCCCTGATGATACGCACTATCACGTTCGGCCTGGTTTCCCTCATAACGGCCATGATATTTCGGGTTACCGGGTGATAATGTTCTCAATCCTTTGGGAGTTAAAAGTTCTTTTTCTACAACCCTTATTACACCTTGCATCTGCGGCTCGGTTAAAGGGCTATATGGTAATGAAACTGCAAAAATCTGATTTGGACGAACCGAGTTGTCCGAGAATTCATAATCAACCAGATCATACAAATATTGTTTTTCTTCGTACCAGAATACATCAGAGAAAGACTTTCTGGTCAGGCCGGGAATGTTTCCCCATTCTTTAACAAATTTTGAATCGTTAAATTGCTTTGCAAGGTCAAGAGTATAACACACGGCATTGTACCACAGAGCATTTATTTCCACAGCATAACCTGCACGAGGAGTAACCGGTTTTCCTTCAACCACTGCATCCATCCATGTTAAGGCTCTTCCCTTTTCACCTTGCCAGATTAACCCGTTGTTGTGCATTTTTATATTAAACTCAAGCCCCTTGCGATAGTTATCGAGTATCTGTTTCATTTTTTTCCCATAGTCGTGCCAAATGATATTATTATCGTTAATCGCTTTTGCATACATCTGAACAGACCAGAAAAACCAGAGGGGAGCATCAACTGAATTAAACGCGGCATTACTATTTTTTCCAATATTTGGAAATAACCCGCCTTTTAGCTCATGAATCATTGTATCGAGTACATTCTTGCACGATTTAATATCTCCGGTACACAAAGTTAAGCCCGGTAAAGAAATAAATGTATCTCTTCCCCATCGTCCAAACCACGGGTATCCTGCAATAATTTCGGTAGTTTTTTCACGTTCCACAAGAAATTGACTGGCCGAATTTTTCAGGCAATTTTCAAAACTATCCTTAGGCGGGCGCCGCTTTAATTCGGTTTCAAATTTCCGATTTAGCCCTGTTGGTGTAGCTTCTGATGTTGATGCAGAAAAAATTATAGTCTCTCCTTTTTTAATGGGTATTTCAAAAAAACCAGGTACAAATAAATCTTCCTGGTATTCATACCCGCGGTTCAGTTCTTCGAGATATTCAATATTGTAATACCAATCGGGTGAAGCAATAAATTCATTCTTTTTATTTAGTTGCATGTACAAGTATGGAAAACCGGGATAAAGCTTTGATTTAATCCCGTTTTTAACATTCTTATATTTTATATCTGCATACATATTTGCTTTCGATAATTTATGTAAATTTCGAAATGCTAAAAAAGGTTTAATGCGCAGACGCGTAGGTGAATGAGCATCTTTAAGGGTATAACGAATCATAAACTGCTCTTCGTTATGAACAAAAAGGAGTTCTTTTTCCAATACAACACCCCCTACTTTATATGTTAACTTGGGAGTTTGATCGTATTGAAAATCTGTTATATATTTGTGCCCTCGTGGTTCGTACACCCCTATTCCCGGGAATTTATGAATACCTAAATTAAACGATTTTCCATGCTGTATAACTGTTTCATCAACTGAAGAAAGTAAAACATGGTTTTCATCGTCGAATTCTTTAATGGGTAAAACCATTAATCCGTGATATTTTCTTGTATTACATAAGATTATTGAGGTGCTAAAGTAACCTCCTGCCCTGTTTGTGCTTAATATTTCTTTTTTTAACGAGTATTCAAGGTTAATAATTTCATCTTTATTCAAGTCAAGATAAGCCATACGGGTACTTTTTAGAACGTATTTAATGTATTTAATTTATTTACTATTCAGGTCTTCTATTGCAACCTGTATTTCAGAGTAAGAAATAACGGGTTGATATAAAAACTTACCCGTTATCAAGTAAACAAGATATTACTTTTTGTATTTCTTTGTTTTAACTATAAATTAAATCAATATTAACAATAAAGCAAAAAAGCAGAGTCAGAGTATTTAAAATTGAAATCAATAATTAACAACGCTTAAAAAACTATAATATCACACTAAATTAGAGGTTTTTAAAATCAGAATCAACTTAAAAACTAAAATTTTTGCTTACAAACCAAAACTAAAAAAGGAAAGTATTGTTTACACACTAAAAAGTCATGTATAAATTTATATTGATAATCATTTTTTGTTTCGTTTCAATGAATTCAAAATCACAAGATACCATGCAATACAAGCAATTAACACCAGATGAAGAAAGGGTAATCCTTTACAAAGGAACAGAAATGCCTTATACAGGGGAGTATTTAAATAATAAATCGAATGGTATTTATACCTGTAAACGTTGTGGGGCAGAATTGTACCGATCGGGTGATAAGTTTAACTCGCATTGTGGCTGGCCCAGTTTTGATGATGAAATCAAGGGTGCTGTAAAACGAATACCTGATGCTGATGGAAAAAGAACGGAAATTGTTTGTGCCAAATGTGATGCCCACCTGGGGCATGTTTTTATTGGCGAAGGGTTTACTCCCAAAAACACAAGACATTGCGTGAATTCTATTTCTTTAAAATTTCAACCCGAACAAAAAAGTAGATGAAGGTTTTATCCGCTTAACAGTCTATAATAAAGTTTTTATACCTTCCAAAATTTTTTAATTGAACAGTTTTTCCTAACTTAGATTTCGTTTAGTTTTTTTATTTAAAATCTTTACGCAACGGAATATTTCAATTCTTCATCAATAGAATAAACTTTAACCAAATGAATTATGAGAAAAATAATTTATTTAATTCTTTTGAGTTTCCCCCTGTTTATAGGAAGTTCAAATGAATTCGACAATCCTTCGGACTATTTTCCGGTATTAATGGAACGAAGCGAGCTTGAAAAAAGCGTATTTTACCGAACTCCTCAGGATATTGTTAATCCCGGTAAAATTTATTATAAAGACAATACAATTTATCTCGTTGAAAAATATAAGGGAGTTCATGTCATTGACAATACAAATCCTTCGAATCCGCAAAACAATGCATTTATTAACATTCCCGGATGTATTGATATAGCGATTAAAAACAACAGTTTAATGGCCGATAATGCCATTGATTTGGTTTCTGTCGATTTGTCGGAAGGTGTTGAAAATATTAACGTAACAAAACGAGTTATGAATATTTTCCCTGAAAGCACACCTCCCGATTTAGATTATATTCCATATATGTTCAATCATAGCAATAGGCCGGAAAACACCATTATTGTTGGATGGGAAAAAAATAATTTATAAAACAGGATGAATATTAATACAGATGAAACCAATAAAAATTTTCAGCATATTTTTTTCGTTAATCCTGATTCTGGGTTGCGAAAGTTCTGACATTGGCACTACTACTGATGATTCAAGTGATACCGGTACTGCAGGTTCTCTTGCACGGTTTACTATTGCGGGCAACTATTTATACACCGTTGAATTACAACAACTAAAAATTTTCAATATCAGCGACGAAAAACAACCGGCATTTATTAAACAAATATACCCGGGCTTCGATATTGAAACCATTTTTTCAAAAGATGATTATCTTTTCCTGGGATCACGTTGGGGAGTTTATATTTTCGATATTTCTAATCCTGAATCGCCTGAAGAAATCTCAATTTATAGTCATATTTATAGCTGCGATCCTGTTGTTGTTTCTGGAAATTATGCCTATTCAACACTAAACTCTTCGGGTTCTTGTGGAAGAGGTTTAAACCAGCTCGATGTTATTGATATTTCAGATATTGAAAATCCAACCCAGGTTGCAGAAATTGAAATGGAAAGCCCAAAAGGCCTTGGTGTTTCGGGAAATTTGCTATTTGTTTGTGATAATGGAATTAAAGTGTATAACATTTCAAATCCTGAATCACCTCAATATATTAAAAAAGAAGCTGTTGACGCATACGATGTTATCCCTGTTGGCAATTTATTGCTGGTTGCAGCAGAATCGGGCCTTTACGAGTATGAGTTTGATGCTAACGGCAATTTAACTTTTGTAAGTACATTATACACCATAACTAAAAAATAAACAGATGAAAAAAGTACTCATTCTAACAAGCATATTCATTCTTGCTATTTCGGGCCAGTTATCAGCTCAATCAGATACATTGGCATTTAAAAAAACGATTTACTCGTTTATGCCACAATATTTAATAAACAGAGGCATTCGAATTGATATTGAAAAACAAATATCAGGCAAACACTTCATTCAGATTTGTCCACAATTCTACCTTAGCGAAAAAGATAACGATGAAAGCTTTGTTTATGATGAAAATTCATATAACAGCCTTATTGGTGGTGGAGTCAATGTATATCATAAAATATTTGCACATTCCAATTTTACTAAAAATGGCCTGTATTTCAGTTATGGTGTATCCTATAATTATTTCGAAATTGAGTATTTCGATGAATACCTTGGCTCAACTATAAATGCCAACGCAACAATTCAAAAAATGGGTTTCGATATCACCCTGGGTTATCAGTTTATGATTAAACAAATCATCTCTATCGATATATTTACCGGGGCAGGAACACGATATAGTATCATGGAAACCAACAGCGACAATAAAGACAAGTTTAATGCTACTTATTTCGGGTATAATTATACAGGAAACTTATTGCTGCTTGGTGCAAGAATTGGTGTTATTCTTTAAAATTATTCTACTTAAAAAGCCTGACAATTTAAAATTGAAATTATGAAACCAAAATATATACTGATTTTTATTTTCCTTTTTGGGTTTAATCAATATAGCCGTGCACAAAAAGATATAAAAGAAAACCTTATCGTTTTCTTTTCTCCTCAATACATGATTACAAATGCCATGCGGTTTGACATTGATATTCGCCAGGGAGAAACCAACAAATGGTGGGTTGTTTCGCCATATTTTTATTTCGATAATTCATCTACAAGTATTCTAAACCCGGATGAAGAATTTGAAGATAGCTACGATCCACATACTTACGAAGAAATGTGGGGATTAGGATTGGAATTGCGACGAAAAATGTTTTTACTCAATCGCAATTTCGATAAAGGGTTTTACTTATCATTTGGTGCAAATTACAAGTATTTTGATATTACCGGAGATAATGTAATATATATCGAAGAAGAAGGTGACGACGGATTAATATATACCAGAATGGCTGATATTTCTTATTCAATTAATATTAATAGTTACTCCGGGTTTGCAACTGTTGGCCATCAGTTTAAACCTTCTTCTAAATTCTTTATTGACTTGTATGTTGGGTTTGGGCTGAAATACAGTTTTCATAACTCCCCCCAGAATGTATCTGTAGAATATAACCGGGATTTTACTGATTATGGTTATACCGGAACTCAGTTTCTAGGCGGATTCAGGCTGGGAGTTGCTTTGTAAAATATATTATAACCAGATGGTGTACGGCTTGTTGGCTATCTTTTTGCCACGCGGGAGAAAAGTTAAACAAGCCTGACTGCCATCCAGGCAGGCTCAAGATGACAACAGGCTGTATTTAAAACCATCACCCTGAGCTTATCGAAGCATGGACAATGATAAAACATCTTTACAGCCTCTTTTTCTTCACTTAAAAATTCGCATTTCAACATTTTTTGCATCTAAAAATCGCAGCAATAAATTTTTTAATTTGTCTAAATGGATTTGCAAATCCTTTTCTCCGCTAAACGAAACAATATTCATATTTATCTGTTTTGTTTCATCTGTTATTTTAACACGCTCCGAGTCGCTTGTAGGACTTCCGAATTTCCCGATTTTATCGCTAAATACTGCAAGATTTTCAATATTTAATATACCACGCCCAATACCAAAATACTCATCATCTTTTTCCCCCAGGGTGAATTCAATTGGCGGATAAAGTTTTGAAACATCGAATGCACAAATTGAAAAAAAAGACGAGATAGAAACAAGATTGTTAATATCAACAATATTATTCACATTATAAATTCCTTTATCTTTAACTACCCGCCTTAACAATGCTTCAGACGACACTCTGTATCGTGCAGGATCTTTCCCAAATGCCTTATACGCTTTCCGGGTATCTGAGATAGGTTTTAGTTTTGAAATATCTTCTACCGAATGGTTTAAAGCAAAATCTATACATGCTTTATTTAGCAACTCTTTTAATTCATTGCACGATGGCTTTACCAGAATATTTGCCTGAATAGAAGCAATTGCAATTGTTTCCCATTTCGATTTTAATACCTTTGAAACAGTGATATCAAACATTTTATAAGTTTTTCTTTTTTTACTGCTATAAATCTAGAAAAAGTTTATTTCTTTTGCCAGGTTTAACTAAGGTATATGATTACAAAAACAGTAAATAATACAACTTACTTTCTTTTCGAAAATTTATTGAGTTACAATTCTATAAACCATTTCACATCAACTCGTTTAGGCGGTATAAGTACCGGGCATTTATCGGGATTAAATCTGGGTTATACGGTTAACGACAATCCTGAAAATGTAAAACATAACTTTGAATTATTAGCCTACGCGACAGCAATTCCACAAGCTGCCATAGTTTTTCCCAGGCAAACTAATGGAGTTAATATTGGAATTCTGAAATCTGTCGATGATATTTTCCCCGATACCGATGCGTTAATAACGAATGTTTCAGGTGTTTGTATTGGAATCAGAACTGCAGATTGTGTTCCGGTTTTACTCTACGACCCGGTTCAAAAAGTTATTGCAGCAATACATTCAGGGTGGAAAGGTACTGTTGAGAAAATTGCAAAATCGACAATTGAACGAATGATGAAAGAATTTGGTACACAACCACGGGACTTAATTGCGGCCATTGGCCCTTCAATCGGGCCCGATGTTTACGAAGTTGGCCCCGATGTAATTGGTTATGTAAAACAGGCTTTTACCGAAAATACTGTGTTAGTACCTGTAAAAAATAACGAAAAAGCATTTTTTAATCTTTGGGAAGCCAATAAACAAGTGCTTATTGAAAGCGGTATTCCATCAAATCAGATTGAAATTGCAGAAATGTGTACCTATTCACAACCCGAACTGTTTTATTCAGCCCGCCGTGATAAAGGAAAAACCGGCAGGTTAGCCACCGGAATTATGATGATTTAACTATGTATCCTGTTCTCAATTAACACTGACAACCTCGTACAATACTTCCCCTTTTTCATCAATAAAGGCTTTGTAATACGTTCCTTCGAATTCGTAATAGGTATTATTTTCGATTGTTACTTTTTTATAACCATCGGGTAAAGCATCTACAACCGCGCCAACCGGTGGCTCAACAGTAATGTATTCGCTATCATCAACCGATTTTACATAATATGTTCCATAATAATAGAAATACCTGCGGCCACCAATCACAAAATGCACATTTCCGGCAGGCAATGTCCTTACACGAACTCCAAGTGGCGCTCTTACTACAACATACGTATTACCATGAGGTCTGTAATAAACACCCGCGTGATAATGATAATTAACACCAGAATATGGAAAAATAAATGTTCCTTTTGGAATGGCTTTGTATTTATATCCCCAATGAGGTAAATCCCTGTAACGGTAATTCGGTTCGTTTCTTCCATTATGATGTTTATCTCTTTTTTGAGCCTGCAATGTTGTTAATGTAAAGCTTAACAGTACAAGAACAAAAATCTTTAAAATATGTGTTGTTTTCATAGCTGACTTAATGTGAATTAAACTTCGAAAGTAAATTCAAGTTTTATGCCAAAGTTTAACGAATAAGTTAAAACAATAAGTTTATCTCATTTAATTGATAAATCAATTAAATTATTATTTTTGTACACGTTATGTCAATTTATTCATATCGAAAAATCTCAAAACTTAAATTCACAATTATGAAAAAACTTACTTACTTATTATTATTTGCTTTTATAGCAAGCTCAGTATTTATTGCTTGTGATGATGAAGAAGAAACAGTATCTCCATTTCACACGGTAAAATTAGGTGCTCAGGACAATACCAGCATTGGTGGTTTTTATTCAATAAACGATAAAAAAGTTTATACTCAGGATGTGGCAGCAACGAAACAAGAAACAATTGATTTTTTATGTTTCTACGAAGAAGGTAATGACATTTCTCTTGCATCTCCGGGAGCAAATATTACAGATATTTTTACAGGAACAACATCTCCCGAAACCTGGACAACAACTGATACTACCTGGTTTTATCAGACTGAATTAACTACTGTTCAATTTGATGCATTAACTGAAGATGACGAACTTATTGTAACTTCTTATAATGCTGATGAGGCACGAAGGAAAGCAAAGCTTTTAACAGTTGGAAATATATATGCTTTTAAAACTCAGGATGCATATTACGGATTATTCAAAGTAACAGAAGTAGTTCCTGATTCTATCGGTTCTGTTGAATTTACTTATATTATTAAAAAATAGTTTTAAATTTTACATAATACCTACGAGAGTTTAAACTAAGTTCTCGTAGGTTTTTCCTTTTTAAGTTATCAATTGCAAAAATGTAACTTGATAAACTTTTCAAATAAATCCTGCCCTATATGAGAAAAATTTATACCCTTTTTATTTTAATTATCCTTTTTTTATTTGTCCGATGCACAAAAAATGAAAGTGTAGAATCGAATCCCTTTATCCTGCTAAAAACAGGCGATGCATACACAGCTAATGAAGCCAGGGTTCCTGTCGGAGGGCAGCTAAAATTTGGATTATCTGCCGTTGGCGATGGATTTGCAATTACAAATCTGACCATTAAACGTGTTACCACATCAAATACCATAATTGAACTCGATAAAGGTTTGTACCTTAAAAAAGGTGGCCTGGATACAATAGTAATCTTTACCAAAGGCTCATCAGAAACAGAAACATGGTTATTCTCAATATTAAACGAAAACAGGGACACGGCATCTGTTTCAGTAAAGATTTATTTGGGCGAAGGATCTGCATATGGCGATATAAATTATTTCCCTAATATTACAATTGCGTATCAGAACAATACAGAATTTCCTCATTATTTAGATTTACATTCCGGAACAACATATAACGAAACAACAATTACAGGTAATGAATCAAATATCGATTTAGTCAGTTATTATTATTTAAGTTCCGGAACATCATCTCCTACTTTATCATGCCCGGGTTATAATTCTGCTGCAGGCTATTATCCCGAATTAACCAATTGGACAACAAAAAATTCAACTCTTTACGATTACAGCACTACCGATAATGATCTCATTTCAATTGCGCAATTCGATGCTTCACAAAATGATAGTTTAATGGTTACTGCATATATTCCAAACAGCACAAGTGGTACGTGTAAGTTTTGCTATACAGGTAAAGTAATTCCGTTTAAAGCTAACAATGGAAAATATGGCCTGATAAAAGTAATCAGGGCCGATGAAACCGATACGGGGTCAATTGAAATATCAATAAAAATTCAACAATAGTCTCGTGCAATAATTTATCCCAATATGAAAAAAATAATATTCATCCTGTTTCTGTTTAATTTCAGCTTTTCTTCTTTTGCTCAATCAACACTTGTTGGAAAAATTTTCAATTCTGTTACATCAGAAGAAATTTCATATGCTAATGTTACTTTAAATAAATCAATAGGTACCACAAGCAATGAAAACGGAACTTTCAGATTCGAAAATTTAAAACCCGGCGATTATATCCTGAATATCAGCTTTGTTGGATTTGAGAGCCTGTCCCAAAAGATAAAAATCGAAGAAAATAAAATTCTGGAGTTTAACTTTAGATTGCAACCCCGGATTTACACAACCGATGATATTGTAATTACTGCAACAAAAACAGAAAATTACATCCAGGATATTCCTACCAGGATAAACCTACTAACTCCCCGCCAAATTCAGGGTATTACAGCTCAAACTACCGACGAACTATTGAATAATATCCCCGGAATAACTATAAGCCGTTCGTTTGGTATCTTCTCCCATAAATCATCAGTTACTATGCGAGGCCTAAGTGGCCAGGAACAAGCCCGGATTCTGGTTTTAATTGATGGTGTTCCGACAAACAAATCAGATGGCGGCTCGGTAAACTGGAACCTGTTAAATACAGATATGATTGAACGAATTGAGGTAATCAAAGGCCCGGGTTCATCCCTGTATGGAAGCAATGCTATGGGAGGCGCAATCAATATCATTACAAAAAAACCTGCCGAAGAGTTTAGCGGCCGGTTTAGTGTCGATTATGGAACCTACAATACCATGCGCGGACGAATCAATTTATCGGGCAGATTATCAGAAATTGCCAATAAAGGGTTTTACTGGAACCTGAACAGTTTTTACAGGCAAAGTGATGGGTACATTACCCAGTCAGAAGCCGACCAACAGGCAAATCCATATATTGTGAATTCAACATTGCAAGAGTGGAGTGCCTCAGCTAAACTGGGTTACGACTTTAACAAAAACAATGGCTTCGAACTTGATTTTATTTATTATGACGACAAGCGAGAAACAGGGGAAAAAGTATATCAACCCGATGGAAACAAAACCGACCACGATACATATCATATTCGGGCCCGTTATTTTGGTGAATCAAATAAATTAACCTACAACATCAGTTTTTTTTACCTGAACGAAAACTATAAGAAAGTAAATGAATATTTAAAAGATGATTATACTTTTTATGATGTGCTGTCTGTCCGTGAAGATTTAGGTGCATTATCATCTGTTTCCTATTCGTTAAATAAAAATAAGATCACTACAGGAATAGACTTCAAACAAGGTGCAGTAGATGCCAAAGATGTTTATTACACATCAACCGATATCGTTTACAATCGTGGGAAAATGAACTTTCTTGGTTTATTTGTTCAGGATGAAATAAGCATCCTGAACGAAAAGCTAAAAATTATAGCGGGTTTACGATTCGATTATGCCCGGTATTTTGATGGTAGTTTCGAAATTGAAAACCCAACGGGTGAGACTACTTTCATGACAGATTTCGAAAATACTGATATGCAGGAAGATGCCTGGAATGCATTAAGTCCAAAATTATCGGCACAATATAATTTCAATCAGGATTTCAGGTTCTATGCCAGTTATGCAAAAGGATTCAGGCCTTCAATCCTGGATGATTTATGCCGCTCGGGACGTATGCGTGGGGGATTTAAACTGGCTAACCCAACGCTTCAACCCGAATATTTAAATAACTTCGAAATCGGAACAGATATCCGTTTATTCAATAAATTAAGATCCTCTGCTACTCTTTATTATTCATTGGGTACCGATTTTATGTATTATGTGAATACCGGCGATTCCATTGATATGGGATATGGATTAAGGCCTATTTATAAACGTTCAAATATTTCAGAAGTATCAATTTATGGTGCTGAAATTGAATTTAATTATCTTTTAAACGAACAGCTTATTTTTAATGCAAATTACGCATATACTCACTCACAAATTAGCAATTATAAGCCTTTAAGCGAAAGCGACCCAATTGATTTAACCGATAAGTACCTAACCGATGTTCCGGCAAATATGGTTTCACTTTCTGTTTATTGGAAGAATAGAATTGTTAACACATCCTTGACAGCTAAATACACTGATGAAATGTGGGTAAACGACTTAAATCAATATGATGAAATTGTACTCGATGATAAATACCCCGCATATACCACGATAGATTTAAAATTTTCAAAAGATTTTAAACGAATCTTTGCAAACCTGAGTATTCAGAATATTCTTGATACTAGATTTTACGACAGCAAAGGAGCCGTTTGTCCGGGACGCTTTATTACCATTGAACTAGGAACCAAATTTTAACTAAAAATAATAAAAACTATGAGATTATTTACAACCCTTATTGCATTATGCTTCGCAATCGTTTCGTGCAATCAGAATACCCAGAAAAAAATTTCTGAGAATTTAAATCAACCTTATGTAATAGATACTACGAATAATAACTTTTACGATAACGTGGAATCGTACGCATTGCCATTAGTAGAACTCGAAATTACAGGTGAAATAGCAAGTCCTGTAAAAGTTGATTTTACAAAACTTGCCAAACACAATATAATCGTTAAAGAAACACGGTTGGAAGGAACCGGGAAAGATAAGTTTGTTGGAGCATACCGCTACGATGGTTACTCGTTATTCGATATTTTAAACACCTGTGTCTTGAATAAGAAAAACATTGAAGAGTTTCGTCCTATTATTGATCTTTATGTTGAAGTTGAAAACAATACAGGTGAAAAAGTAATTTTTACCTGGGGCGAAATTTTCTATCCAAATAATTTACATAGAATTATTATTGCCAGTGATGTAGCACGAATTGTTCCATCAAAAACGAAGGATTTATGGCCATTACCAACAAATAGTAAACTGGTTGCAGGAAATGATTTAATTACCGAACGTAATATTTCAAATCCTGTAAAAATTACAATAAAATCATATGATAAATCATTTCCAACAGAAAAGGGAATGAATCCAATGTATTGCAAGGAAGTGAAATTATTTAAAAACAATGAACAAATTGCAACTCTAAATAACACACCTGAAGGTTTACAGAATGTAACGTTTAATACCATTTTTTATGGCCGTGGCCGTGGAATACACAGTACATCGCCGTTTATTGGAGTTATTTTAAATGAAGCATTAAAGCCTTATTTTGAATTTAACAAAGAGAATCTGCAAAAAGGATTATTCTGTGCAGTTGCTAAAGACGGGTATCGGGTAGTGATTAGCTATTCGGAACTATTTAACAGAAACGATCAGCAAGAATTCTTACTGGTTAAAACGGAGTTAAATGAAAATGGAGGATTATTCAGAATCTTCCCTGCTTGCGATTTCTTTTCAGACAGGGCTGTAAAATCTCTGGAACAAATTTATTTTACAAACAACTAATCAGTCAGATACTCAATAGAAGCATAGTTGAGTATTAAAATATTTCTAAATTAAAAACGATTCGCCAGTTGACGAATCGTTTTTAATTTTAGTTGTATTTCTTAATAAAATAACATAAGTTTATTGAATCAAGTATTTTTATTGCCGGGGATAAAACTACCATATTAATTGAATATTTAAAATGAAGATCAAGTATCTATGCCCTCTGATTTTTATCGGGCTATCTTTTTTTTCATGCACTGTTACTAAATTGTCAGAAAAGTATAGTTGTAACTTTCTTGATGAATCTGTAGAAACCATTAGCTCTTTTAAATCATCAAAATCAATCTTTTCATCTCCTGTATTTACAAAAAACGACCATGTAATCGTTGGTTCACACGATAAAAACATTTATTTCTTTGATAAAGATGGAACATTAATAAATACTTACAAAACTAACGGGTGGGTACATGCATCGCCTGCAATCTTGTCTGATGGAACAATTGCTATTGGCTCATACGATGGATTTATTTACTTTTTTAACGAAAATGGAAATCTACTAAAGAAATACCAGCCAAAAACAGGTTCCATGTTCACATCAATAATCGAATTACCTAATCGGTTACTGGTATTTGGCACAAATAAGAAAGGAATTATTTTTTACAATCAAGATGACAGTACATCAATAATTTTTCCGAATAGAAAATGGGTACATGGAACTCCAGGCAAAATTGGAGATAATAATATCGCGATTGGCACTAACGATAAACACATCTATGTTTTAAATTCTGAAGCTAAACTCGTGTCAAAAGTAAAAACAAAAGGCTGGATTATGCATTCTGCTCCATCACAAATCAATAATTACAGCTTTGCAATTGGATCGTACGATAAAAGCCTATACATCTGTAATACAAATGGAAATTTAATTTCATCTTTTAAAACGAAAGGAAGAATTCATGGTTCTCCTTTAGTTCTGAACGATTCTAAAATTGTTTTTGGATCATTCGACAGGTTCATCTACTTTTTAAAACCGGATGGTTCTTTATTTAAAAAATTCAGAACCAGCAAGAAAGTTGTTTCTTCACCAGTTCTTTTAAATGATGGAACTATAATCGTGGGATCATTTGATAAATATTTATATTTCTTTACAGCAGCAGGAGATTTTTTAGGGAAATATAAAACTAAAGGCAAAATATTTTCGACACCAATTATACTCAGCAACAATATAATAGTTGTTTGTACAACCAACGGTTATATAGAATTTTTACAGATTAAACCTTTTACTTTAAGTATTTAAATTACAATTTTTCGGCAATAAGTTCCTTTACCTTCCGTGTTAATGAATCAAAATCATATTCTTGCGGATATACAGGTTGTAAATAGCTAACTTGTATTTTTGTAAATGGCCGCGGGAAATGAGAACCTGCGGGTAAAGCCTTAAAAGCACCACGGATAGCAACAGGTACAACCGGAACATTTAACTCTTTGCTTAATATGGCAAAAGTCTTTTTAAATTCAGCAAGCTCTCCCGTTTTAGTCCTGGTACCTTCAGGGAAAATAATGACTTTTTTGCCTTGTTTTAATACCTCTGCCATTTTCTGAATCGATTCCTTCAAATCGGTATTGATATCCATGATAATTACATTATTTTTATTAGCCATGAAGTTCAGGAACTTATTCTGAATGTGTTTTCGTTTGGCATAAAAATAGGTTTCTTTAATTACACTCCTTTTTAGAAAAGCAGTAATAAAAAGACCATCGATATAGCTTTGGTGATTTGGAGTAAATATTACGGCACCTTCAGGGATATTTGATAACCCGTCACATTTAATTCGGAAATAGAGCTTGAAGATATTTCTTGACGATTTAATAATGAACGATTGAGTTGGCCACGATTTTGGTAACTTCAGGTGAATCTTTTCTTTTATAATTGCTGACCAGTTATGCATTTCGAAAGTTTGGAACATTTTATTTTCCTTAATATGTTCAACCATTTTACCAATAGAAGGAAATGTTAAAAGTTTATCTTCAGGAATCTTAACGCCGAAAGTACGTTCAATAAAATCGATGAGTGTAATTTTACCGAGTGAATCAAGTGCAACATCAAACTCAAGGTGATCATCAGGTGAAATAGTCATATCAACCTGGCTCTCGAGAAAAGTTTTAATTGCAATAAACTCTTCTGATAATGAATGTTCGGATTGATCCTTTTTCCTTGCCGGTTTTTCGAAAAGTTCTTCCAACTTAAAGCGTTGGATTTTTCCAAGACGTGTTCGTGGAATTTCCTCTTTTATCAGTGAATATTTCATGATTCGTTTATAAGAAGTAAGCTCTGAATTAAAGGCAGGTATTATTTCTTCCTTGAAAAGTTTCTCGGGATCCTTAATTTCTTTTTGAGTAAGCACTTCGTAATCGGGTAAAATTACAGCATGTAATAAATCACTGAGTAAAAAGACACCAGCCTCTTTAATAAAAGGAATCTTTTCCAATTTTTCTTCCAACTCAACAGGATTAATATTTTTCCCATTTGGAAGAACAATAATTTCTTTTTTACGGCCGGTAATAAAGAGATAACCTTTTTTATCGATATACCCTAAGTCGCCGGTATATAACCAACCATCCTTAATCACTTCAGCAGTTTCTCCCGGGCGATTGTAATAACCCTTCATCACATTTGGCCCTTTAGCTACAATTTCACCATCGCGGATTTCCATTGTCAAACCAGGTAATGCATGGCCAGGGGAACCAATGAGAACTTTCCCGGGACGTGTAAATGTTATCATGGGAGCAGCTTCAGTCATGCCAAATCCTTCGAGAACTTCAAACCCAATTGTTTTGAAGAAACCTCCAACGGTTTTATTCAATGCTGCACCACCTGAAACAAGGAATTCAAGATTTCCCCCGAATCCCTGGTGAACTTGTTTAAATATTTTTCTACCTAATTTTTTGCTCCCGGTAACTTTTACTATTTTAAAGAATAACCGCCCAATGGTTTTAGCATCAATTTTAGCCTTAATACCTTTATAAAGCAATTCATACAACCGGGGAACACCAATCATAATGTTTACTTTATTATTCTTTAGTGTTTCAAGAATATCAGCCGATAACATTGACGGCGACATAACTACAGTGCCACCCACCGCTAATGGAGCAGCCATTGAACCTGCCAATGGGAAAATATGATGTAAAGGCAATAATACAAGCACTTGCCTTTCCGGGGTAAAAATGACTACATCTTCGGATACCGCTTTAATGTTTGCTATCAGGTTTGAATACGAAAGCATAACTCCTTTTGGACTTCCTGTTGTACCTGATGTATAGATAATAACAGCTGTTTCTTCTTTGTTCTCTGGTACATTCCAAACAAACCCGGATGTTACAGGCAACAAATTAAGTTCATCAAGATTTATTATTACCGGGCTATAGGTAAGATTTGACTGTACTTTATCGAATTTCCTGCTTGTTTCGTTACTGATAAAAACGACTTCGGGTCGGCAATCATTTAAAATATAAGAAACATCATCAGAAGCAGCTAAAAAATCTATAGGAATAACAGTACATCTATTTTGCCAGGCTGCATAAAAAGTAAAAATCCATTCAGCCCTGTTTTCAGCATGGATTGCAATTTTCGTATAATTTTTACCGGTAAAAAGTTGAGAAAAGGAATTTATTTCATGAAATAACTCTGAATATGTAAAAGTTTTATTCTTAGTTATAAGAGCCGGCTTATCGGTGTAATTTGTATTTATCATGTTTAAAATTTTTAATCCAATTATCAACTGAATTCCTTTTGAATTGAAGATACTAATCGAATTTATTTTTGCAGTAAAATTAAAGTTTTTTTCGATATTGATAAATCTTTCATATTGATTGGAACACGGTTAAAATGGCAAGGCTCAGAAATTTCTGAGCCTTGCCATCTTTTTAGTTAATAATAATCCGTGCGGTATTTATTTGATTACCAACTGCAATTTTTATTATATAAACTCCTTTTGCATAATTGTAAAGATTTATTTTTTTGTTTGAAAATTCATTAAACCCTTCATTAAACTTAATTTTTCCTGATAAATCTGTAATTTGAATATTCACATTAAATGCTGTTTGCTCAAATTCAATGTTTAACTCATTATTAGCAGGTATTGGAAAAATATTTATTCCTTTTAATTTAAGATCTTCAATCCCTGTAGGTGTATAATTAATTGACCATTGAGTAGCTGCAGTATTTAAGTTTCCTGCTCTATCAATTGCAACTTCTGCTGCAATATCAACAGTTACAGCTCCACTGGTTGTTGGAGTAATTTGAGCTGTAAATAAAGTATTGTTCGAAGTATTAAACGCTGTAATTGCTCCATTTCCAACAACAATATCAGTTTGTTCAAATCCTGATACGATTTCATTAAAAGTAATTGTAATATTTATTGGACTACCAGATGTTGTGCCGCTTGAAGCAGATGAAATAACAACAGATGGTGATTGTGTATCAAGGACAACTTCAAATGCATTGCTGACAGGGCTTTCAAAAACAGGACTAGATGAAACTACTTTTACTTTATAATTTGTCCCAGGTATTGTTCCTGCAGGAATTTCTCCATCAATCGTTCCTTCAACATCAGATACAAGATTTCCTATCTCAACCTGGTTTGTAAAACTTCCCGTTTCATCAGATAGATAAGCAGTAAATGTATTTGAAGTAAATGTTTCGTTTAATTCATAATTTATCTGGATTTGAGCAGAACTATCGTTGGAAACATAAAATGGGCCAGTAATTTCGTTAAGATAAATCTCAGAAACCTCAAATGCCGATAAGTTTGACTTCCATAATCCTCTTCCATATGTACTAGCATATAATACACTGTTTTCAGAAATTGAATTATCGTAAAAGATTTCCAATTCAGTAACAATAACTGATGGAAGATTGTTACTAAATAAAGCCCAGTCAGAACTACCATCTTTAAAGAAAACACCGATATCTGTTCCAATGTATAAATGCTGTGTACCCGATAATTTATTTTGAATTATTGTATTTGCAGGGACACTTGGTAAGCCACTCGATATATTATTCCATGATTCTCCTCCATCAAATGATTCATATGCCTTAACATTATCATATCCACCAAATGTAATCCATACATGTACCGGATTAAATGCATCAACAGAAATATAGGTAATACTATTTGATGTTGATGGCAGATTTGATGTTAAATTGTCCCAATTTGAACCACCATTTGTTGTCCGGTAAAAACTATCAAAATCTGTAATATATAATGTTTGATTATCGGAAGGTGCTATAGCCATAGATCTTATTCTATTAGATAATGATAGTGAAGAAATTTTGGTCCAGGAGTCGCCTCTATTTGTTGTTTTCCAAACATCTGCATAACCAACATAAATTGTTTGATTATTTTCAGGATCAATTAAATATGGAGTAACCCATGCCCCATCTTCTCCTCCAGGTATATTTGCAGAAATATCAACTGCATTAGACCAATGATCTGTTGTTCTATCAATTTGACCATTAGTGTATGTTGCATATTGAACATTAACATCGGTATAATCAATTAAACACTCCATTCCATCTCCGCCTTTCACATCGTACCAGGTACCAGATGTAATTAATTTACTTCCATTATCTTGTAACCCTAAAATTACCTCATCGGAAACTGTTTGAGAAACTCCAAGTTTATATATTTGGCTAATTATCATTCCATCCGTTAAATCAACCCAGCTATCACCGCCATTAGTAGTTTTATATATACCCCCATCGTTAGCTTCAAAAAAGGTATTTTCGTCTCGAAATTCCATATAATGTTTGTCGGCATGTACTGCTGGTACCCCATTAGCTCCATACCAATGGTTTACTATGTCCCATGTAATTCCTCCATCTAAGGATTCCCAGCTATTTATTCCACCAAGGAAAATATGATTTTCATCAACAGGCGAAACCGAAAGCGTTAAATCGTACCATCCCTGTCCACTAACATCTGAGTCGCCATCAAACCAATTTAAAAGATTATTTCCAGAAATTGTTCCATCATATATTTTAGAAAAAGATTCTCCACTATTTTCTGATTTGTAGATTCCCTCTAATCCACCATCACCTGTACAAGCCATGGCATATACAATTGTAGAATCAGATTGAGCAACATCTAATTCAACTCTGTAAACTGTAGATGGAAATGTATATACAACAGACCAATTCGTTCCGCCATCATATGTTTTATATATTTTCGAATCATCTGAATAGGCAACAGTAGCGGCAAATAATACAGTATCTTCGCAACCATATTTAAATTCCATATCATAAAAAAGACCGTTCTGTACTTCCGACCAGCTATCTCCACTATTTGTTGATTTAAATATGCCGCCATTTGTTGCAGCATAAAAAATATTTTGTTGCGTAGGATGAACCAACATTCTAGTGATTCTGTAACCATTTGAAACATTAAAGCTTAATCCTGTAGATGTCCAAGTATTCCCTTCATCAGTCGTTTTTAAAACTCCTATAGAATAGTTATCTCCTGCATCCCTGTCTCCAGTTGCAATATAAATTGTATTACTGGTTTCGTAATCATTCGGAATGATTATATCACTAACTCCAATAACCGGTAAAGTATCAGTTAATACTTCCCAAGAGTTACCTCCATCAATTGTTTTCCACAAACCACCTGATGGTGCACCAACCCAAAATATATCTGGATTACTTGGATGAAAAGCAACACAATTAATTCTTCCTATACCTGCATATCCTCCATATGAATTATCAGGACCCATATTTTGCCAATTTGATAAGTCTGATTTTGATTTATAATTTTTCAGGTACCCGGATTGAATTTTTAATATATTAATATCAGGAAAATCACCTGTTTTTCTATTGATTCGTGTTTCCCAATACCACTCCCAACGTTTAAATTGTTTCCATCCTGCTGCTTTATATTTTTTGCCATTTATAAAGTAATATCCTCCTTTTACATCATATTTACTCCAATATTCATTAAAATCTTTTTGCATATCGAAGAAAGATTTTCCACCCTTTATTTCGCTTGGAGCATAAAACATTTCTTTCCAGTTTTGGGAATAGCTTATACTCTTGAATACAAATGTAATAAGTAATAAAATGATAATTTTTTTCATAATTATATGATTTTAAAGTTCAAATTCTTTATAAATTATTTGTTTTTCAGATTGTTTAATCTGATATATGATCGTTATTCTGTATTTCCCGGTTTTAGGTGATATTTTTATGGTTTCAGGTATTCCATATTCATTTTTTTTACCACACCAGCTCTCTTGTTTATTCCATACATAACCATGAACCTGACCAATATATAGTTCTTTTTTTTCTATAGGCTTTGCGCATGGTGCACCACAAGGACAATTTAACACTCTCACCTTTTCCCATTCGTTATTTACCAGTCGTTGAATATTAGTTTGCTGTGGACTATAAATATTGATAGTATCGTTTGATACATTTTTAATTTGAAACAAAACCTGGTTTTCAGAAATAATAACTTCTGTTTCAATACCAGTTGATGTTTGACTTGTAGGAATCTTTTCGGACGACTTGCACCCAACAAACAGGACTATTAACACGGCAAGGGAAATATATTTCATGTGATTTTTAATGATGGTTTTAACAAAGATACAAAGAATTATAAATCCTAAAAATTAAACAGATTAAAACCTGTTTTGTTCTTTATATTTATTGATTGTAACATTAATCAGGTTCATGCGTCTAATTTACATATCTGTGCTGCTCTCAGACCTGTTATTAACAGTCATTTGCTATTACTCTATTCATTTTACAGGTTTTTGGGCAGCATTTTTTAATAAAAATCATTTCATTCAATATATGTTTATCTTTGTTACAAATTATCTAAGAACATATCTAAATGAAAACTCTAAACATATTTTTTTTATCACTTATTATTATTGTAGTTGCTTGCCAGCAAACGCAAACTAAATCGGACTTACCCGTTAAAAATCCTGATGGTTCATGGATTAAAAAAGCATATTATGAAAAGAGTGGCAAATTAAAATCGGAAATAACTGTAAAAGATAAAAAGAAAAATGGACCTGCTAAAGAATATTATCCATCGGGTAAGCTAAGAACTTTGGTTAATTATGTTGATAATGTAACCGTTGGGGAAACTATATGGTACTACGAGAACGGACAACCATACCGGGTTACACCATATATTAACGGAAAAATGGAAGGCATAAGAAAAACATATTACGATAATGGAAAACTACAAGCTGAAATTCCTTATAAAAATGGTGAAGCAATAGAAGGATTAAAAGAATACGACAAATATGGAAAGCTTATAACAAATTACCCTCAGATAGTATTCGAACTTAAAAATAATCTTAAAGTTGATAATAAAATCATACTTACATGTAAACTTGATAAAAATGCAAGGGATTTGATATTTTTACAAGAAACCACCAGCTCTGACAACAAAAAAGTTTTATACCCTTTGCCTATAAATAATGGAATTTCTCGATTAGAATTTTATATTCCATCTCAGGTTACTGTAAATAAAACGGTTACTATTTGGGCAAAATTTAAAACCATGTTGGGGAATCCATATACAATAAATAAAACATATCAGTTAAAAGTTGATACGTATTAATCTGATTAGGTTTTTATAAAAACCGGCATTTTATTGCCGGTTTAATAAATTAAAATGGTTTTACAGGAATACAAATATCCAGTACAAATTTATATTCGGGGTGATCTGCAGGATCTTGATGGTACAATTCATAAGAGTTCCGATCATCGGGTTGGTAACCACTTTCTGAAACCCAAATACACATTGTATTCCAAGCTTGTTCGAATTCTTTAACATCAATTTCAAAGTGCCCTACAGCATATTTCCCTTTTGGTAAAATTAGTTTTCCAAATTCTCCTTCGGGTTTCATATCATTTTTCACTGTAATACAAGCACTTTGCCTAACCTTTTCAATTTCGGTAACATTGGGATCATCATGATACACTGTTACTGTCTTAGTATTCTGATTAAGAAGTCCTCGTGGCCCGGCCCATTTAAATAATTTTTCATAAGCTTTCCCGATTTGATCAAACTGACCGATATGCCTGCAATAAATCAGATTTAGTTCGGGCATTTCTTTAATTTCAACATTTGTTTTCATAAGTTTCTTCCATTTTTCGTTTAATTCCATAATGCGAATATAGTCGGAGGAAGATTTTTTCAGTTTATCAATCTTGCTATCGAGTTGACCATTCTTGCTAAGTTCGTTTAACATTTTCTGCCTGTAGTCTTTTGCACTGCATTTAAAATATTCCTTAAATGCACGGCAAAAAACAGAGTTACTGCTATAACCACAATAATATGCTATTTCTGTAATCGAAGTTTCCGGATTATTCATGAGTAAACTTGCTGACTTTTCAATTCGCAACCGTTTAACAAAATTGTTTAAAGTTTCGCCCGTAAATGTTGTGAATATGCGATGAAAATGAAATGGGGAAAAGTTGGCTATATCAGCCAAAACGTTAAGGTTTAGTGGTTTGTCAAGATTTTTATCAATATAATCAATAACCTTGTTTACTCTGAAAATATATTCTTTTTGAAAACGATTAGGGATCATTTTTTATATTTTAAATGATCCCTAAAGATAAAAATTCATACTAAATTAAAAAACTAAAAACTATTCATACCTGAGTGTATGTGCCGGATTAAGCATTGCCGTTTTATAAGCACGATACGCGATAATTACAAGAGCTATAAACAATGAGATTAATCCTGATAAGATGAATAACCACCAATTGGTTGAGATATGCTTCGAATACCCTTCGAGCCAGTTTGTAGTTACATAATAAGTTACCGGCCAGGCAATCATATTGGAAATTATCATAAGAATAAGGAACTCTTTCGACATTAATTTGATAATTCCACCAGATGTTGATCCTAAAGCCCTGCGAATACCAATCTCTTTGGTTCGTTGCTCTGCTAAAAACGATGTTAATCCCACCAATCCCATACTTGCTATAAGTATCGCGAGAATAGTTAACATGAGCGAAAAACGGCCAAATTTAAGTTCATCTTTATATAAATTATCAAGTTGTGTATCCATAAAATCATATTCAAAAGGCCTGGTAGGTACAAACTCTGTCCATTTATCCTGAATATACTTTAATACTTCGGCATAATTTTTTGTATCTACCTTGATAGCAATGTATTGAGAAAATGCCTGCGGGCGCCTGAAAATATCTATCACGAATTTATTCATTGGCCGGTGCAACGACATGGCATTAAAATCTTTTACAACACCAATAACACGTTCGTCTCCATCTCTTGATGTAATTCTTTTCCCTATAGCCTCTGCATTTGTCCAACCTAAATCTTTTGCCATAGTTTCGTTAATCATAATAGCATTTACGGTATCTGAAGGAAAATCTCTCGAAAATGCACGCCCCTCAACTACTTTTATATCGAATGTTTCAACAAAATCCCAATCAACCAGAAATGCCGGAATATAAAAACGTTGTCCCGGGGTTAAACCCTCGATCTCATAATCTCTTGTGTTATGATTTACACCCAGCACATCTTCCATCCCTGTTACATATTTTATGTTCTTATGCTTCAGGAGTTCATCTTTAAACGCCTGATAATTCCTGAATAGTTGCCCCTTATTCTTTAAAAGGATGATTTGCTCTTTGTTAAAACCAATATCTGTGTTTCGTAAAAACTGAAGTTGATTATACACAACCATGGTTCCAATGATTAAACTAATTGAAATTGTAAATTGTATTACCACCAATACTTTTCGGGCTGTTGCATTTCTTGCTCCTCCTTTTAGAGTTCCTTTTAAAACTTTTAAGGGTTGAAAAGCTGATAGGAAAAAGGCCGGATATGTACCGGCAAATAAACCTACTATTAATCCCAGGCCTAAAATAAATGCCAATACCTTAAAGCTTATAAAAAAGCCATTTGCTATTTCTTTCCCTGTAAAATTGTTAAACGCGGGAATTAAAAGTTCTACAAGAAATATTGCAATAAGCATTGCCAGGAAACTTTGAACAATTGCCTCGCTTAAAAACTGAAAAGTAATTTGCGAGCGATAACTTCCAAAAACCTTTTTTAATCCAATTTCCTTTGCCCTGCCTGCCGAACTGGCTGTAGCTAAATTCATAAAATTGATACAAGCTAATGCAAGAACTATTGCAGCTACAATTGATAAAATATATACATAAAGAATATTGCTGTTGGTACGCATTTCATAAACATGGTGCGACTTTAAATGAATATCTGTTAATGCCTGAGTATATAGCGTTACATCAGCATTTTTAAGGTCCGTATAATGATTTTCGTAAAACTCGGGGAATTTGGCATCTAACTGCTCATGAGTTACTCCTTCTTTTAATAAAACATACGACCAACAAGGATTCCATATCCATGTTGTTGGAAACTGACCATTTCTGTTAAACTGTCTGAAGGTATTTAAAGAACCCAACAAATCAATTTTAAAATGCGATTGAGATGGAATATCCTTTATGACTCCTGTTATTTCAAAATTGAAACCTTCCTCGGCACGAAGCGATTTTCCGATTGGGTTTTCGTCTCCAAAATATCGTTTTGCAGTTGACTCGGTAATAACCATTGTTCCCGGGCGATCAAGTGCTGTTTCAGGATCGCCTGCAATAAACGGGAAGGTGAAAATGTCAAAAACAGTAGAATCAGCCATATAGAAATTCTTTTCGTTATATTTGATTATCTCTGTTTCACTTTTCTGGTAGTCGAAAAAGAATTCAGGACGCATAAAATTGAAAAACCGAACTGTTTTCTCTATTAAATTTGGATAATCAATTTCCAATGTAGGTGCGCATGGAAAAGAACATGTTGCTGCATCTTCATCTACATCGTTGCTATTGTATAAGCGATTAACACGATATATACGATCCGCCTTTTCATGAAATTTATCATATTTCAACTCATCTTCAATATAGAGAATAATAAAGATAAAACTAGCTAAACCAATAGCTAATCCTCCAATATTGATCAGTGAATAATTCCAATATTTAAGGATATTCCTGATTGCAATTTTTAGGTTGTGCTTAAACATGATATGTAAAGTATTTTAGGTTTATACATTTCTGCTTAATGTTCAAACATTATACCATCAATATTTACATGCTGATTTAATGATATTTACACAGATTTACACATTCTTTTTTTGTTCGTAATCAGTACACGCTTGTTCGTTTTCGGACACCAAAAAAACCGTTTTAGTATTTAGTATCAAGATTTAAGAAGAATTAAGTTCTTCAGTTTAAATTTTGAATCAACTTGAAAAATTTTGATATTCAATTCTTGATACAAATAATCTTAAAAAAACTTATTGAATATTCAATTATATTTACACAACATATTTTATTTAATATGGCATATAAAGATATATCGATAGAATTACCAACCGATTATTCTGAAGCTGATCTAAGGGAAAAAGTTAAGAAACAACTTGGTATAAATAATTTCTCATATCAAATTGAAAATAAAAGCCTGGATGCCAGGAATAAAAGCAGGATTCATTGGTTAATTCGTGTTGGTGTTTATTCCGATGAACTAAAAGGTACCAATCCAGAACCTCTCCCAACCCTGCAAATTGATTATAAAAAAAGAAACAAGAAAATTGTTGTTGTTGGAAGCGGTCCGGCAGGTTTTTTCTCTGCTTATATTCTTCAAAAAGCAGGATTCAATGTAACTCTTGTTGAACGTGGTTGTGATGTAAACACGAGAGACGAAGGAATAAAGAAATTTGAAAAAACAGGAGTTTTTGATACCAAAAACAACTATGCTTTTGGCGAAGGTGGTGCAGGAACTTTTTCTGATGGTAAGCTTACTTCACGCTCCAAACATATTTCGATTGAAAAACAATTTATACTTCAAAGTTATATTGAGGCTGGAGCTCCAGAAGAAATAGCTTACCTGGCACGCCCTCATGTGGGAAGTGACAATTTAAAGAAAATTGTTAAAAACTTACGACAGGAATTTAAAAATACGGGTGGTAAATTTTTATTCGAAACTCAACTTGTTAATCTGATAATTAATAAGAATAAAGTAAAAGAAGCCATTCTGGATCAAGGAAGTTTAGATGCCGATTATTTTATCATTGCTTCGGGTCATTCTGCCTTCGAAACTTATCGAATGCTTATTAAACAAGGTATTCCATTTCGCACAAAAAACTTTGCCATTGGCAGTCGTATTGAGCATCATCAGGAAATCATCAATGTAGCCCAATGGGGAAAAAAACAACTACCTGGAGTAAAAGCAGCCGAGTACCGCTTAACATCAAACCCTGAAAATAGCCTGCCTGTTTATACATTCTGCATGTGCCCCGGGGGAATCGTTGTTCCTGCAACTGCTTACTCGAACACGAACATTGTAAACGGGATGAGCCTATATGGTCGCAACGCCCAATTCGCTAATGCAGCCTGCGTTGCAGGAGTAAATCCTGAAAAACTTATGGGCAGAGAAATTACTGCACTCGAAATGCTCAATTGGCTTGAAGGACTTGAACAAAAATTTTATGGATTTTCAAAAGGATACAGTGCCCCTTATTGCAGTATTCAGGATTTTATATCGAAAAAAGAACCACAAAAGAAAACCCGTACCAGCTATCCTTTAGGTTTAAATGCCGCTCCTTTGTGGGAAATGTTACCTGAGCCTGTGAGTAATTCCATGCGCAAAGGACTTTTGGATTTTTGCCGTAAAATAAAAGGATTTGAAACAGGAAATATCATGGGACTGGAAAGCAAAACATCATCTCCCATCCAGGTTTTAAGAGAAGAAAACCTTGCTGTAACTGGTTTTGAAAATTTATTTATTGTTGGCGAAGGAAGCGGTTATGCCGGGGGTATTATTTCCAGTGGAGCAGACGGAATAAAAGCTGCAATGAGTATTATCAATTATCATTAATAACTTTTATTCTATTTCTTACAAAACAAATATTCTTTTCGAAACCTTAATCTCATCAATTTCGTTTTTATAAATAAATGTAAATTTGATATTTTAGAACCATCATAAATTAATGTTATGAAAAAAATTTTATTAACCTCTGCCCTATCAATACTTGTTTCTCTAAATTCTATTGCTCAATGGACATCAGTACTCAATCTAACTAGTTCGAACACCAAAGGCGTATTTATTGCAGTTGATCAGCAAGGCAACATCTATTCGGCCGGCAATGCCTTTAAAAATGCAACAGAGAAAGACAACTACTTTCTGGTAAAATATAGTCCAACAGGCGATACGCTCTGGACCCGCAACTATAATAGAAGTAATGAAAATGACCAGGTTGCTAAAATCATTGTAGATAAGAATAATAACGTTATAGTTTCAGGCACATCATACAGCAGTACTAATGCAGAAGATATTGTAACCTTAAAATACAATTCAGGTGGCGACTTATTAGATACAAATATTTTTGATGGAACAAATCATTTGGCAGATAAAGCCGTGGATATAGCAACTGATGATGATGGAAACTATTATATCTGTGGATCAAGCCGATTAGTTGCACAAACAGGGTACACATTAATTAAAACGAATAATAACTTGGAAAGAAAATGGATTAATACATTTACTGCATATTATGGTGCCGATCCTAAAAGCATTTCATTTAACCAAAGTAGTCAACAGATTGCTATTACAGGTTATCTTACCGATTGGGAAAACGATTATTTCATTGGAACTATTGTTTATGATTCATCAGGCACAGTAATTTGGGAGAATTATTTTCAGCAGATTGAAGGATTTAATGCAGTAGGTTTTGATGTTCATATGAATAACGATGAAACAGTTTATGTGTGTGGATACGAAACCAATGCATCATCAAATAAATGGGAAGCTATTCTCATGAAATACAACTCAAGTGGGGATACTCTTTGGACTAAAAAGGTTTCACCCGGTGAAAGTTCAAATTCGCTTTTTAAATCATTAATAACAGACAATTCAGGAAACATTTTTGTAACCGGAGTGAAGGGAGATAGTGTTATTACCGCAAAATACTCATCTGGTGGTGAATTGGTCTGGCTGAAACAGCATGCCGGTAAAAATAGTTTTTCAACTGAAGACACCAGGGAAATTATTAAGATTGATCAAAATGACGATATATTGGTTGCCGCCAGAAGTTATGTTTCATCCGGCGGTGGAACCATGTTAATCAAATATTCTCCAACAGGAAATCATTTATGGACCAAATATTACAATGGTTCACCTTCTGAAATGGATGAACCTCTTACCTTTGATATTGATGAAACCAGTAATGCCTATGTAGTTATTAACTCGCGAAACAGTAATTTTTATTTTGATATGGCAACCGTGCAGTTTACTCCCGCTACAAATCCAACTTCAATACATAAAATTCCTGAAAAAAATCTGATCTCGATATATCCAAATCCATCACAAGGTATTTTTTATATAAACGAACCAATCAATAATACAGCAAATTATACTATTTTTTCTTCGGATGGAAGACTTGTATATTCAAACAAAACTGATAAAAATAGAATTAATATTGACCACTTGCCCAATGGAATTTATTTTCTTGAACTTAAGACCGAAAATATAAGTAAATATTCAAAACTGATCATTCAGAAATAGCAAAGAATCAATTATTAATCATTAAATACGCTAAAAAATTTCTTTGGAATATTGGTTTCGAAACGAACTACTTTATTTGTCACAGGATGCTTAAATGCAAGTACTTTAGCATGTAAACCAACTCTGCTGATAGGATTCTGTGTTGAACCGTATTTTTTATCTCCCACAATACAATGGCCTATATCCTGCATATGAACCCGGATCTGGTTTTTACGGCCTGTTTCGAGTTTAACTTCCAGCATTGAATAATAGTTGTTTTTTTTCAACACTTTATAATGAGTTATTGCTTTTTGCCCTCCATTGTCGTATGAGCTGGAATGCATTTTTAATGCTACACTTTCTTTTAACCAGGATGTAATTGTTCCTTCGTTTTTTTCGACACTTCCTTCAACCAATGCAACATATATCCGGTCTAAAACTGTTTCGTCCCATGATTCCTGCAGCTTCTTCTGAATATCCATGCTTTTTGCATACATCATTAAACCCGACGTTTCCCTGTCGAGGCGGTGTACAACAAATATTTTATTTCTTGGATTTTCCTTTTTTACCTGATCACTTAAAATAGTATATGCTGTTTTCTCCCTTTCTTTATCGGTACCAATAGAAAGCAAGCCAGATTTTTTCTCTATTACAATTAAATAAGGATCTTCAAATACGATTCGTAATCCAAAAAAACGATTGTCTTCTTTAACAGGAGTAAAATTTACAAGTACTTCCTGTCCCGGTTCAAGCGGGTGATTGTATTGGGTTATAATTTTTAAATTTATAGTTATTTGCCTGTGAGTTAACAAAGCTTTTATACTATTCCTGCTTTTACCAGGTAATTGAGTAATTAAAAATGGTAAAAGTTCGCCATGTTCATTTACTTTAAGCAGGGTTTGTTTTGCTTTGCCTTTAACTGGGTGTGATTTATTGCTGGGTTTGTACATGATTTATCGGAGTAAATAAGATTCATTGGCAAAGGTATTAAAATGAAATGAATAATTTTTAATAATTACCGCTAAGCAGCAAAGACGCAAAGAGAATTACTTAGCATCATCGCAGCCTAGCGGTTCAAAATCATAATTTATTATTCTACCCTCAACGATTGGGCAGGGTTTGCATTTGCTGCTTTCCAAGCCTGGTAGCTTATGGTAATAAATGTTATTGCCACTGTAATTAAACCGGCAAGAATAAAAACAAACAATCCCAGGTTTGTACGATAAACAAAATTCTGCAACCAGTCACGCATGAAGAAATATGCCAACGGGAAAGCGATAATCATTGAAATAACCACAAGAATTAGGAATTCTTTCGATATTAATTTTACAACTGTACCTTCGCTTGCTCCCACTACTTTTCGTATTCCTATTTCCTTTGTACGTTGTTCAACTGTGTATGATGCGAGTCCGAATAAGCCCAAACATGCAATCAGTATAGCCAGAACTGTAAATAATGTAAATATAAATCCACGTTTCTCATCGGCTCCAAATTGTTCATTAAACCTATCAGATAAGAACGAATAAGTAAATGGTTGATTTGGGAATATCTCATTCCACCTTTTTTCTATGTATTTAATAGTTCCCTGAACATCATTGTCTTTAAGTTTTGCATATACTATCTGGTTATTTACCCTGTAAATCATCATCATTGTTTCTATCTCATTATACATCCCTGTTTGATGAAAATCTTTCATAACCCCAACCACGGTTGCTTTTATAACATCCTGCCCGTTTCTTCCTTGAAGTTCGACCTTTTTACCAATGGGTTCATTCCAGTTTAAACGAGCAGCCATCGTTTCGTTTACAATAACACCAAGCAAAGTATCAGAAGGCATATCCTGTTGAAAATCGCGTCCTTTCACCATTTGTATTCCTAAAGACTCTACCAGGTCATGATCAACAACTGCAAAATTCAATCCCCGTGGTTGCATTCCATCATCGGTTTCAACTGTAAAAAGAACTTTCCCGGAACCTTCTCCAACACGTGTATTGGTTGATCCCACTTTTAAAATATCAGGATTTTCAAGTAAAGCTTGTTTAAGTACGGGATATTTATTAATCATCTCACGTGTAGATAACTCAAGGCTGATAACATTTTTCATATCATAACCCAAATCCTTTGTTTTCAAGTAATTTAATTGTTTAAAAACTACAAGGGTAGAAACAATCATTGCCACAGAAATTACAAATTGAATTACCACGAGTACTTTTCTGAATAAACTTCCCGAAGAGCCTTTTGTTATTTCACCTTTCATAACAGTAAGCGGGCTAAACCTCGATAAATAAAATGCAGGATAACTTCCGCCGAATATTCCAACAACCAGAATTACTCCAAATAAGCTTAACAGAATTACGGGGCTATAAATGATATGTAAATCAAACGATTTTCCTGCAAGCTGATTGAAATTAGGGATAAGTATAATAATTAAAACAATACTTAGAATGAGTGAAATAAAAGTAAATACTGTTGATTCTGTAAGGAACTGTAAAATTAAACTTCGTCGGTTAGAACCAACCACTTTTCTTAATCCAACCTCACGGGCACGTTTTGCAGAGCGGGCTGTTGCAAGGTTCATGTAATTCATTGCAGCAATTAAAATCAAGAAAAGAGCAACTATTCCAAAAATATAAACATAAGCAATACTGCCTGTTGGTTCAGGCTCCTGGGCATTGCTTGATTTTAAGTGGATATCAGTAATCGGTTCAAGGATATAATCAATTTTAATTCCCAGATTTTCAAAAATCGGTGCCATGTACTTTGGGTACATCTCCTGAATTTTGGTTTCGAATTGTTTAAAATCAGTTCCTTCGGGTAAAAGCAAATAGGTAAAAACACCAAAATTGCCCCAATTACCAAACTGTGCAGGCAAGCTCTTGCGTGATGCCAGTGCATCGAATCTATAGTGAGAATTGTGAGGTACATCTTTTATAACACCTGTAACTTTATAAGCCTCATCTCCAGTAACCAGGGTTTTACCTATAGGATCAAGTATCCCAAAATATTTGGCTGCAATAGTTTCAGTTAAAACAATGGTATTAGGCTCTAAAAGTGCATCTTTGGGGTTTCCTTTTATAAATTCATAAGTAAAAACATCAAAAACAGAAGAATCAGTATATGCAAAATCTTCTTCATAAAATTCTTTATCTTCATATTTAAAGAGTGCTCTTTGAAAAGGAATAAACCTAACGGCCGCTTCTATTTCGGGATAATCTGTTGTTACTTGTTCTGCAAATGGTATTTGCGCGATAATCCAGGTAAACTCATCATCTGTTTCTTTAATATGAGATGCAACCCTGTAAATTCGATCTGCTTTTTCATGATAGCGATCGTAACTTAATTCGTCCGATATGTAAATTATAAGGAATAAAGCACTGGTTATTCCGATGGTTAAGCCCAAAATATTCAGGCTGCTATATCCAAAATCTTTAAGGATATTTCGAATGGCTGTTTTAATAAGGTTTTTTAACATGACATGTATATTTTTATTGATTTAAAATTATTCTTAAAATTCAACACCGCAATTACCAATTAGTTAAAGTTTAAAGAAAAATCCCGGTTCATTATCTATCAGAATTTATACCATTCTTTATAAGCTATTAATTTTATGATACTTATACAAAAAAATCATATGTAAAATTGTAACGTATCCGAACACTTCCCGAACAAAATCGGACAAAATTTAAATTAATATCCATTTTGCTTTTCGTAAATATTTATTGATATTTGATATTCAAAAAATAAAACCAAATCATGTCAAACAATTTCGTTTATACCATTTCGGCAAGAGGTAAAAAAGCAAATCAGCCGGTAGAAAAGTACCTTAAAACATTTTTCCCGAATATACCCCTTCATAAAATCGATAGTGTTTTTGGATTTGTTGAACCATCGTCGTTTTATAGTGGAAGGCCTTTTACAGGACGCCAAATCTCAAATAAAGACATTGATTTTTTAAGAAAAAACAATATTGGAGTTCGAATTCCTTTTACAAATCATTTTGCAACTGAAAAAGAATATTTAAAAAATAAAAAAATACTGGATAAATACCACTATAAAGGAAATTCAATCATTGTAACCAACGATAACCTGGCCCGATGGATAAAAAAAGATTACCCGTTATACCAGGTAGAAGCGAGTCTTTTAAAAGAAGTTAAGAACCTTGACGAGATAAATCATGCACTTAGCATTTATGATACAGTTGTTTTACCCATGAACCTGAATAACAACCACGAATTATTAAAAAGTATAGAACAAAAAAACAGGATTACACTTTTTGGAAATGGTGGTTGTGCCCTTACCTGCCCTAACAGAATTTGTTACGAGTATATTTCGAAACGAAATAAAGTGCTTACCACCACAAATACTATATTCAGGTATCTTTACTATTGGTACTACTTTGTTTTAAGGAACAAATGGTGTATGAATAAAATAAAACCCCGCAAGCTGCACGGGATAAAAGATTTTGATCTGGATGTATTAGCCGGACTCGGGTTCTCCCGCTTTAAAATGCTCAGGGAACACGCGGGAAGAAAATCAGGGTACTAAAGAAAAAATTATAAATTATGAATTGTTACGGATTTTAACTTTCAGACTATTTCCTGTACATTTTTTCCCTTAATTCCAGAATTTTCTCATTGGTTATATAATCATCGTAATCCATCAATTTATCAATAACTCCACTCGGGGTAAGTTCAATAATTCGGTTACAAACAGTTTGAATAAACTCATGGTCGTGCGAAGACATTAAAATATTGCCTTTAAAAACAGTAAGTGTATTATTAAAAGCCTGAATTGATTCCAGGTCAAGATGATTTGCCGGAGTATCGAGAATCAATACATTGGCATTTTTTAACATCATTCGTGAAATCATACATCGTTGCTTTTCGCCACCAGAAAGCACATTTGACTTTTTATATATTTCTTCGCCAGAGAAAAGCATTTTCCCTAAATATCCACGTAGAAACAACTCGCTGGTATCTGTCGAATATTGTCCTAACCAATCAACAAGCCTCATATCTGTTTCAAAAAACTTTGAATTATCTAATGGCAGGTATGCTGTTGTAATAGTAACACCCCATTCAAATGTACCTGAATCTGCTTTATCGTTTCCATTAATGATTTCGAAAAATGTTGTCATCGCTCTTTGATCGCGTGATAAGAAAACAATTTTTTCTCCTTTCTGAACAGTAAAACTTAAATCTTTGAAAAGCACTTCTCCTTCAATACTCTTGCTTAATCCATTTACTTCCAGTATTTTATTTCCTGGTTCACGCTCGGGTTTTAAAATTATTCCCGGGTATTTTCGTGTTGATGGCTGAATTTCTTCAATATTCAGTTTCTCAATCATCTTTTTACGACTGGTAGTCTGTTTCGATTTTGCTACATTGGCACTAAAACGGGCAATAAACTCGAGTAATTCCTTTTTCTTTTCTTCCGCTTTCTTATTCTGAGCCTGTTGCTGGCGTAATGCCAACTGGCTCGATTCGTACCAGAAACTATAATTTCCGGCAAAAAGCTGAACTCTTCCAAAATCAATATCAACTGTATGTGTACAAACTGAATCTAAAAAGTGTCGGTCGTGCGATACAACCAAAACTGTATTTTCAAAATTCGACAGGTAATTTTCAAGCCACATTGCCGTTTCAAGATCAAGATCGTTTGTTGGCTCATCGAGTAACAAGTTGTCTGGTTTACCAAACAGTGCCTGGGCGAGTAAAACCCTAACCTTTTCCTTACCACTAAGCTCTTTCAATAATTTATTGTGATGAATTTCCTTAATACCTAAACCGCTTAAAAGGTTGGCCGCATCGCTTTCGGCATTCCACCCGTCCATTTCGGCAAACTTATTTTCAAGTTCGGCAGCTCTCATTCCATCGGCATCAGAGAAATCTGGTTTTGCATACAGTATATCTTTTTCCTGCATTACTTTCCAGAGCTTACCGTGGCCCATTAAAACCGTTTGAATAACCGAAAACTCGTCAAACTCAAAATGATCTTGTTTTAATACAGATAATCGTTCTCCCGGACCTAAATTTACCGAACCTCTTGTTGATTCCATCGCCCCTGAAAGAAGTTTTAAAAATGTAGTCTTTCCTGCTCCGTTCGCACCAATAATTCCATAACAGTTTCCGGGAGTAAACTTTAAATTCACATCCTGAAACAACATTCTCTTACCAAACTGAATAGCCAAATTTGAAACTGTAATCATCTGAAATAAAATATATTAAAAATTTTGTTCGTGTTTAATTGAAGGTTGGCAAAAGTAAATATTATTTAATTATCTAAAAATGAATTATTAAAATATTTAAAATAAAAAATGTATGTTAAAAAATTTAAATATTAAATAGCTATTTTCAGATAGCATTTATATTTTTACAATCATATACTTTAACACAACATGGAACTTCATTCACTGGAAACCAATCCTGAGTACATAAACCTGCAAACAGAAATGATATGGATGCAACGCTGGATAATGGAAACTCAGCAACGATTGGTAATTATTTTTGAAGGCCGCGATACAGCTGGTAAAGGAGGAGCAATTATGCGTTTTGTCCGGTTTATTAACCCGCGCGGATACAGAATTGTAGCATTACCAAAACCAACAGAGCATGAAAAAGGACAATGGTATTTTCAACGATACATAAAAGTGTTACCCGACCCGGGAGAAATTGTTTTTTTTGACCGTAGCTGGTACAACCGGGCAGTAGTAGAACCGGTTATGGGATTTTGCACCGACGAACAATACCAGTTATTTATGAAACAGGTTGTTTCTCTTGAAAAAATGCTTATTGAAGATGGAATCAAAATTATAAAATTTTGGTTTTCCATTGATGTGGAGGAACAAAAACACAGGCTCGAAGAACGCAAGAGTGATCCTTTAAAACAATGGAAACTAAGTACTATTGATCTTCTCGCCCAGCTAAAATGGAATAACTACACTGAACATAAAGATGAAATGTTCAGAAGAACCGGAAGAAAGAATTGCCCGTGGGTTATTGTCCGGGGTAAAGATCGCGATAAAGCAAGGCTTGAGGCAATGCGTTATGTCCTGAATGAAATGGACTATCCCGATAAAGGAAAAACAGGTGAACGAATTGAACCCGACAAAAAGATTGTTAAAATAAAATTCTACTAAAAAGTAAACCCGAACTTCAATTTAAAATACCAGGATATGAACCGGTTTGTTTTACTGTTTATCCTTTTCGTTACGCACCATTTTTTATATTCGCAAGCCATAATTCAAAAAACAGATACAGATTATACTCTAAAAATTGAATCGGATAGTATAATCCGCCACCTTACCTTTTGGAAAGAAAAAGACTCTGCAGGTTATTATGGTTTTAAATATTCATACACCAAATTTACCCCCCTTGTACAACCAATATATCTGAAGAATGAAATTAAAACCATTGAGTTTTTATGGAATCGTGCTACAGACAGTATTCAAATTAATTTGAATACTATTTTTATTGGTTATCCTGAAGAATATCATGATATTCTGATAAATCACATTCAAGCTTTTAATAGTTCTGCCGAATGGCAAAATCATTTAAAGAAACATGGTAAAAAACTGGATTATAAGTTAATTCATAAGATAATGCTCGATTACAATGTTTATAAACCTTTAAATGATTTTCTTTTAACCAGGGGGTACGAAATTTCAGAATACACCACAGAAAAGCATGGTTTTATAACAAAGGAAACATTAATAAAAGCAGGTTTCTCAGGATCTGAAATTATTCCAATGCCATTTATGGTTTGGATAAGTATAAAAAACAAAGGGTGTTCTAATACAGAAACACCCTGATTCAATAATCTTTCTTAACGAGTACTATTCATATTTTAGTGAAACCGCGGGATTTATGCTGGCCGACTTAATTGTCCTGTAGCTTATAGTGGCCAATGCAATAACTATTGCAACAACAAAACCAATAATAAAATCAAAAACATTTAAATTAATTCTGTAATGATAATTCTGTAACCAGTTATTGCCAATATAATAAATAACCGGCCAGGCTATAATGGTTGAAATTGATATAAGTACAATAATTTCTTTTGAAATTAGGTAAAATATATTTGGAATGGATGCACCCATCGCTTTACGAATACCAATTTCTTTGGTTCTTTGCTCAACCGTAAATGATGTCAGTCCAAACAGTCCAAGAGATGCGATTAAAATTGCCAGAATTGTAAAAATAATCGCGAGCTTGGAGTTACGTGCTTCTTCCTTATACAAATTGTTAAACGATTCATCAAGGAAAAAATACTGCATTGGCTCGTTAGCCGTAAAATCCTTCCATACATTTTCAATTCCGTGAATAGTATTATTAATAGAATTAGCTGATATTTTAACAGTTACAAAGCCCCAGTTTATATTTTCGTTTTTAAAATTAAAAATGTAAGGAGTAATCTCTGTTTGGAGCGATCTGAAATGAAAATCCTTTACAACACCAATCACGGGAACATATGTTATTGAATCAGGATTATCGTTATCACCAATAAACCGGGTTTCGAGTGCAGGTGAAAAATTATAATGTTTTACAGCCCGTTCATTAATAACACAAGCTTCTTCATCAGACGGATGGTTCTTATCGAAAAAGCGTCCTTCGGAAATCTCTATCCCAAATGTTTCCAAATAATCATAATCAACCCAGTTTGATTCAAGTAGCAGTGTTTCTTCTCTCCGTCCTTCTACTAAGTACCCGTTGTTGTTATTGTTATGTGAAGGAACTGCTGTTGAAGCACTAACCTTCTGCACCCCCGGCACTTGCAACAGCTCTTCTTTAAATGATTTTATCCGTTTTCCAACAACCTCTGCCCTGCGAATAACCAATAACTGCTCTTTTTTGAAACCTAAATTTTTGTTTTGCATGTAATGTATCTGGCGAAACATTATTGTAGTACCAACAATAAGGATTATTGAAATTGAAAACTGAATAACTACTAAAATACTCCTTAACCTTCCATTTTTCATACTGTCTTTTATGTTTCCTTTTAAAACAAGAACTGGTTTAAAAGCTGAAAGATAAAATGCAGGATAACTTCCTGCTAATAAACCTACAAAAACAGTTATGATTATAAGTACAGGAATAATATACCATCTCTCAAAGAAATTCAATTCCAGATTTACCTGGAGCAGGTTATTAAAATAAGGCAAGCTGAGTTCAATAATAAAAACGGCTATTAATAAAGAGAAAAAAGCAAGCAATAAAGATTCTGTTAAAAACTGCCTGATAAGCAATCCTTTTGTCGAACCGCTTACTTTTTTTATTCCAACTTCTTTTGCACGTTTTGCTGCTTGTGCTGTTGAAAGATTCATGAAATTAATGGCAGCGATAATTATTATAAGAATTGCAATACTTGCAAATATGTAAAGATATTTTGGATCATTTGCCGGCTTAGTATCCTGCTGGATTTCGGGTTGAAGGTGTATGTCAAGCAATGGTTGCAGAAATAGAGTATATTTATTGCCCTGAGAAAAGAAATCATCAAGGGAAATACCTATAAATTGCTGAATAAGCGGCCCTACATATTTAGAAATCATCCCGGGTATTTTAGCATCTACATCTTTGTAGTTTGCACCTGGTTTTAATAACAGGTATGTATTAAAACTGTTTGAAAGCCATTGATTATCATTTGCCCTGCGATTGGATAAGAATGAACCTATAATATTTGCATCAAAATGTGAATTCCCGGGTAAATCCTTAAAAATCCCAGTAATTTTATAAAGAGAAGAATCGTTGCCAATTTTAAGCATTTTATCTACTGGATCATCATTTCCAAAAATCTTTTTTGCAGTCGATTCCGATAACACTACTTTATAAGGAGCATCAAGAACAGTTCGAATATTCCCTTTAACTAAAGGAATGCTGAATATTTTAAAAAAGGACGAATCTGCTTCAATAAATTTATCTTCTGTAAAATTCTTATCTTCATATTTTATAATCGTTTCACCTTCAATATTTAACCTGGCATAATCTTCCACTTCGGGAAATTCCTGCAGCATTGTTGGGCCAATAGGTGTTGCTGTTGACGAAGCTTGTAGCTCCTGCCCTCCAATTTTTCCATCGAGTATAATACGGTAAATACGGTCGCTTTTTTCGTTAAAAGTATCATAACTTAATTCGTGTATAACATACAATGCTATTAGCAAACTGCAAGCTATACCTATAGAAAGCCCCAGAATATTGATTAAAACATAACCTTTTTGTCTGCTAAACGAACGGATGCTGTGTTTGAAAGTATCTTTTATCATATCTCTTCTTTTAATAAAAAATCAATTTATAAAAAACGAATCATATTTAAAATCGTTGTTACTGGATTTTTAAATCTTAAATTTATATTTTATTCCTTTTATCAGACGCATAGAAAATTGAATTGTTACAAAATTTATTTTAAAAACTGCAATAAATCGAAAAGTTAAAGTCAGGGTATATATGAACGATAAAAATGTAAATAAAAAATTTATACATTTTATTTCCGGGGAATACCGGAATTTAGTTGTTTATGTTAAAAAATATATGAACGAAAGATACTACAATATAACAGCCGAAGATATTATCCAGGATGTTACATTAAATATTTTTTCAACTGTAGAATTTGATTCCCGTATTGAAAATATTGCAGGATATTTCTACAGGTCACTTAGAAACAGGATATCAGATATAAGGAGTAAAAAGAAAAATGAACTATTGATAGATAATTTTTCAAACGATAATAACGGGAATTCATTTTTTGAATCCCTTTTGACTGATGAGTTCGATGATTCAAAAACAATTAATGACAGTAAGTTTTATCAAAAACTACATGAAGCACTTGAAGAGTTAAATCCAAATCAACAAGCTGTAATTATTGCAACTGAAATTGACAATTGTACATACGACGAGCTCTCTGAAGAATGGGGAATTCCTATTGGCACATTACTTTCGTGGAAAAGCCGTGGAATAAAAAAACTAAAGGAAAAAATCAAGCTTGATGATTTTTATATTGATAATGAATAATTAACATAAATTAAAAAATCAAATAAATTATGAAAACACATTTTTGTAATGATGATAATCCCTGGAAAAGAGGATTTAAGTACGCGGGAATATTCATACTTGGAGGTATAGCTGCTGTGGGATTTGCCGTTTTGTTCGGTTATTTTGTAATGCTGCTCTGGAACTGGCTAATGCCCGAAATTTTTGGATTAACAACAATCACATTCTGGCAGGCTGTTGGAATTATTATCCTTGCCCGGTTAATTTTTGGTGCATTCAAACATCACGACAAGCATTACCACGACTATCCGGGAAAGAAATTTAACTCAAGATGCAAAGATAAGGAATGGTGGAAAAATCATAAAAGTAACTGGCGATATTTCGACGATTACTGGAGCGAAGAAGGTGAAGAAGCTTTTAATAGCTATATCGAACGTAAAATAACCAAACCCGATTCAGAAATTAAAGAATAAAATCACCTCCAGCTATGTATATAAAGCATTATGGAAAAGCATCAGGCTTTACCATAATGTTTTTTTATTCTTCAGGATCATGGGAATTGTGTAAAACTCCCTGAAAAGAAACAAATTACGAGGTTAATTTAACTTCTTTGTGAATCGTTTTTTCGAGTAATTCAACTGCTGTTTTAATAAAGTACGAACACTTTTTATTAAATACATCAGCACTTTGAGCTTCATTCCGGCCTTCCCGTGTATTTAAATCAAAATTTATTAAAGCCTTACAGTTAATACTCCCATGATATTCAGCAAACTGTTTTGAAAACTCCTGAATTAAATGATTTGTAATTTCTTTGGCTTCGTCGTCGCCTTGTTTATATTTGCCACGAAGATATCCTATAACCATAAATGCTCCGGTAGCTGCTCCGCAGGTACCCTGCATCCGTCCCATTCCACCACCAAATCCAGAAGCCAAACGAAGTGCTGTTTCTTCGCTAATATCCATTATATCAGCAAAAGAAACAATAACCGACTGGGCACAATTAAAACCTGATGAATAAAATTGAAGAGCTTTTTCTGAACGGTTCATAGCAAAAAAATTAGGCTGGTCGTCGGTGATGAATTACCTGGTTGAATTTTTCAACAAAAACATTACTGCAATTTACTAATTTGTACTTAGGAATAGAATGTTCAGAAAAATCAATCTCTACACGTGCCGAAGGGTTCTTTTCTAAATGCCCTATTACTTTTAAATAATCTTTTACCACATCATACTCGATATAGTCAATATCAAAAGGATCTTCTAACTCAAACTCATTTCCATTTTTATAACAAGCAATTGTCATATATTTTTATTTTTTAATTTTTATTTCCATTAACAAACTTGGGGCCAAAATGTTTTAACCTATTTATTAAAAGACTTAACCCGCTGAGGTGAACTAACTAATTTTATGTTGATTGTAATAAAATCATTACAAATTCAAAGATGATTGTTTTTGTGAATTGGTTGCGTTAGTTAAATTATTTATACATATGAAACATGTTTCTAATTTTATGCAAGCAAATAACGTTACTAATTATGAAGTGAAAATGAAGTTAACTTTTTTATACTATGAAAAAATGGAACAACAGATTTAATCCATTATTCCATTTCAAAAAAAGTATTAACAAAAATCAAAAAAACTTAAACTACCTGCATCCTGCTATTTAATTATAAGTTTCCTGGTTGCGGTTTTCTTTCCCCGTGAAATCTGGATAAAATATTCGTCCGCAGTTAAATCAAGTTCTTTAGTATAAATTCCCGAGAAATTTTTTTGTTCATCGGTAAAGCTGCTCTTACCTGATTTATCGAATATATTGATTTTCAATGTTGCCTTATCCTTAACTTCAAGGTTGAGATTTAACTTTTGTGTATTCGCTTCATACATTAGCTTTAAATCGCTAATATCAAGCTCATTACCAGGATTAACATCTTTTTTAATATCAACAAGTAGTTTTTTATCATCGTCGTTTAAATCTTTTATCATTATAATTGATTTATGAATTTTTGATTCATCACCCGTTTTCAAAACAAATACATCTTCATTCGAATAAAACTCTCCTTCGCCATCGTTCATAACTACTGTTTTGTAATTACCATCATCTCCAGATTTAACAATTACTTTATAAGCTTTTTCAGTTTTAACATCTTCACCATCGGCAGTTACAAATACCTGGATATCTTTTTTATCTCCGGTTTCAGAAATAATGTTCTTGATCCGGATTACTTTTAAGCTATCTTCAGAAATTGTTGAAACATCACCTGATTCACTTACCCAAACATATACATTGCTATCATCATCCGCACTATCGCCGCTTTTATACTTTTTAATCATCATTTTATTTTGGCAGTTATGCAAACTGGTATCTTTAAACATCTCTACATCATCACCATCACTAATAAATAGCATGTTTTTAGCTGAATGTTCTTTAAACTTTCCATCATTGGAACAAATAATTGTAACTTTTTTCTCTATTTCCTTTTTATTTTCATATTCTTCGTCAAGCTCTACCCATATTTTCATTAAGGAATCTCCTTTCTCGCATTTCTTGCCGTCAAACATGTAAATTTTCATTTTACAATCACCGGCTTTGTCTTTTTTCAATTCATTAATAATGCTTTCCACATCTTCTGTCAGATGTAAACCAGAAAAATCAACATCTTTAACATCTGTATTTATTAAAACCGTGTCAATAGTTGTTGTTTTGCCATTTACTTCTTTTATTATTTTAACTTTTATTTCTTCCTTATCCTGAGCATTAACAGAAAAGCTAAGGATTAAAATCGCTACAAGTACAATACATGTAATTAACTTACTATTTGTTTTCATTTTTATTTCTCCTTTATTAGTTTTAAAGATCATGAAACAAACTTACAAAACATTGATAATCAAAAATCTTAACATCTGGTTAAAAAGAGTTAAAGAATTGTTAAAGTTTTCGCGAGGGTTGTATTTATATTTATATTTGGGCTTGAAAATGAATTTATTTAAAATGAAAAAAAACCTGATTCATTTATTAATTGTCATAATGGCTATCTCTCTTTCAGGGATAATTATAGTTCAGTTTTTCTGGATAAAAAATGCAATCCGGGTAAAAGAAGCCGAATACAATGAGAATATCAGGGAAGCAATGGGGCGTATTATTCAAAAAATTGAACGAAAACAACAAGTTGTATTTATATCCGAAAACTGGAATAATGGTTTTATGAGTTTATCTTCCAACCCTGATTCACAAATAAAAGGAAATAACTTCTATCAATATTTTACCAACGACACTATATTTATTATAAATGATGAACAAACAAATAGCTCTAAAAATGTAGATGTAAAGATTACTGTAAAGACCGATAATGAGAAAAAAAAGGTTTTATGCGGGAATGGTAACAATACAGAAAAAACTGTTGTTTATGTAAGCCCTGAATCTAAAAATAAAGTTGAAGAGGATTTCATATTTCTAGCTGATTCAGGACAAAATATCTCAAGTGTTAATACGTATAAAATAAAAAAAACACAGCAACTGGAAGAAACCATTGAAAAAATGGTAGTAGAGTTTGAAACCAGGTTTAGCTCCGTTGAACAACGAATTAATATTGAAAATATCAGGGAGTTAATTTACCAGGAAATTATTGAAAAGGGTATTGATTCTGACTTTCAGTATGCAATAATAAATGTACAGAATGACAGTATAGAGAACAAATCGCCAGAATTCAGCAAAAACCTTATGCCCTACTCATATAAAGCAAATCTTTTCCCTGATGATATCGTTGATAAATCAATCTACCTTTATTTATACCTGCCCGGTAAATATGGATTTATTTACAAATCTCTGGTATATTTACTTACCGGGTCTGTATTTTTTACCCTGGTTATTATTCTAATTTTTGGTTTTACTATCCGTATTATTTATAAACAAAAAAAAATATCTGAAATTAAGTCGGATTTTATAAATAACATGACCCACGAATTTAAAACTCCAATTGCAACAATTTCTCTTGCTGCCGATTCAATATCAAATCCTAAAATAATCAATGATTCAGGTAAAATTTCAGAATATTTACGAATAATAAAAGAAGAAAACCGGCGCATGAACAACCAGGTTGAAAGCGTTTTGCAAATGTCGTTGCTCGAGAAAGACAAATTTAAATTGTCATTGACCGAAGCAAATTTACATGTATTGATTCAAAAAGCGATTCAGAACATTGAGATACAGATTAAGCAAAAGAATGGCACTTTAAATTCAGTTCTTCATGCGCAAAATTCTGTAGCACGAATTGATGAAATTCATTTTCTGAATATCATACATAATCTGCTCGATAATGCGAATAAATACTCATATCAAAATCCGCAAATTAGTATTTCAACCCGGAATCAGAATGGCAATATTTTGATTTCAATAGAAGATCAGGGTATTGGCATAAAAAAGGAAGATTTGGTTCGTATTTTTGATAAGTTTTATAGGGTTTCGACCGGTAATATTCATAATGTAAAAGGTTTTGGGCTTGGATTAAGCTATGTAAAAGCTATTGTAACCCAGTTCGGTGGAACAATTCATGCAAGCAGTGAACCCAGGAAGGGTTCAAAATTTGAAATCAGTTTACCTGTAATACCTGTAAACAATGAAGAATAACAATCATATTTTTTTAGTTGAAGATGATGCAAACTTTGGTTCTGTGTTAAAATCATATCTTGAAATGAACGATTTTACAGTTACCTGGGTTCAGGATGGTGCTAAAGCCTTTGATACTTTTTTACAACAATCTTTCGATATTTGCATCCTCGATATCATGTTACCCAATATGGACGGGTTTTCAATCGCCAAAATCATAAAACAAAAAGAAAGTGAAATACCTGTTATTTTTTTAACTGCAAAAACCCTAAAAGATGATATTATTGAAGGATTTAAAACAGGTGCCGATGACTATATTACAAAACCTTTCGATTCCGATATTTTACTTTATAAAATTAAAGCTATTTTAAAGCGCAATTATTCAAATTCTGAAAACGAATCCCTGTTTATAATTGGAAAATACGTGTTCGATTCAACTTTACGCGTTCTTAAATTCGAAAATAAAAGTATTCGTTTATCACCCAAAGAAGGCGATTTACTTAAAATGCTCTGCGCAAATAAAAATAAAATGCTTACCCGTGATAAAGCATTAAAGCAAATATGGGGCGATGATGGCTATTTTACAGCAAGAAGCATGGACGTTTATATTACCAGGCTTCGTAAATATTTACAAAACGACCCTTCTATTGAAATTGAAAATATTCATGGAAGCGGGTTTATTCTGAATATTAAGGAAACCTGATTTTTAATGCTTAATAGTCGTTGTCTCTTTTCCTTTTTTTACCCAGGGTTTTTCCGCCCAGAATACCCCAGCCTCCGCTACCAATAAGAAACCCGAAAGCATACCATGCACCATTGTTGTTTTGAGCATAAACAGTAATATCATCTCTAAAAAGCATTAACACGAAATCAATTGGAGCAATTATTCCGTGCCATAAGCCACCCCAGAATCTATAAGTATGCCCTTCGAGACAAGCATCTACAATTTCATTATTTGAACAAGATGAAAAAAACGCTAAAAGTAAAAATGCAATTGCAAAAAAACCAAGCTGTTTGTGAATGTTCCGTGTTTTCATATTTTTTTTGAAATTAGTTTTTATTCAAATTTTGAAGATAAATTTAAAACTTACTTGTAAATATTCAATTATTCTATGGAATTAGTTCGATATTTTACAAATAAAAAAGGACGTAGAAAAAGAACTACATCCTTAAATTCAATAAATCAAAAATCTATTCCTGATCTGTTTCTTCAGCCTGCTGAATCTGGGTTTCCAGTTCTTTCACTTTTGTTTCGGCCTTATCAATTTTTTCTTTTTTCTCGATGTATTCTTTTTCCGTTATCTTCCTGTCTTTCTTGTCTTTCTCCAACTTTTCTTTTGAAGCATTTATCTTTTCTTTAGCTTCGTTCACCTTTGCCTGGCTTTCAGAAACTGTTTGATCCAATTCTTTTTCTTTGTTTTCCTTATTCATTTTAGCTTCACTTGCCCGTTGTTGCCCAAATTCTTTACCCGACAGTTCACCTTTATCTTTACCGTAAGCATTTCCTCTATCTTCTCCCTTTTCTTCCTTTTTACCTTTATCATCTTTACCTTTTTGTTTTTTATCGACTTGTTGATTCAAGGTATCATTTTCTGATTCAATTTCATCAGGTTCAGTTTTCTCTGCATCTTCGTTATCTTTTATTTTATCATCTTTTTCTACCTTTTTATCTTTTTCTTTATGTTCTTTTACTTTTTCATTTTTATTTTTTTCGTGTTTTCCTTTTTCCTGGGCATAAACTCCCGGTATGCTGAAAGTAAAGATAAATGCAACAATTAGTGCAATTATCCATGTATAATTATATTTCTTCATTTTTATGGTTTTTAAGGTTAAGCTATAATTCATTTACAAGGTTTTCAAGTTCTTCGGCAGATTTTTCAATTTCTTGTTTTCTCTGATCAATTTGTTCAGAAATAGAATCGAGTTTTGCTGCTTCTGTATTTAGTTGTTCTATTTCCTTTTTTTCAGAAGCACTGGGGCCACATCCTGCAATAAATAAGGATACTACGGATAATAAAAGAAAGATTTTTTTCATATAATTTGTTTTTAGGAGTTAAAAATATTTTACAATTTACTAAAATCTAATTTTTCAATCAAGTAATTAATTGTTTAATAATTAGAAAATATTTGTTGATTGAACCAATCGTTCTATTTTTGTGTTTTACTTCACACTTATGAAATTAAAAATGAAATTAAAGATGACATTACTAATAATTTTCATTATTATCATTGCCATTCCTGTGGCAATCAATATTTTTATCCGGGTGAGCCCTGTTTTCGGAGGAAAAGCAAAAGGAGAAAACCTTATTCGTGTTGAAAGTTCGCCAAACTTTAAAAACGGAATATTTCAAAATCCAGAACCAACAATTATGATGGTTAAAAATGGTTCTGCACTTAAAACACTACGAAAATTTATGAATGGTGTTGAAAATGGCAGGCCTGCTGAACCGGTAGAAACTGTACCGTTCGATAAGAAAGCATTTACAAAACCTGATTCAGGAATTGTTTACACCTGGTTTGGGCATTCTACAATACTTGTAAATATTAATGGCACAATTATTCTTACAGATCCGGTTTTCAGTAAAGCTGCATCCCCTGTATCATTTATAAACAAAGCCTTTGAATATTCAAACCATTATACAGTTGCAGACTTACCAAACCCGGACATGGTAATTATTACACACGATCATTACGATCACCTGGATTATAAAACCATTAAAGAACTCGACAGCAAAACCGGGAAGTTTTATGTTCCGCTTGGTGTTGAAGCACATTTGCTTCGTTGGGGAATATCTCCTGATAAAATTAGTATTGCCGATTGGGGCGAATCATTCTCCGATTCAGGATTAAGGCTGACCTCTGCTCCTGCCCGTCATTTCTCGGGCAGAGGAACCCGCGACAGAAATAAAACCTTGTGGTGTTCGTGGATAGTTCAGTCTGGTGAAAATAAACTATTTTTTGGCGGTGATTCCGGTTATGGCAGGCATTTTAAAGAAATTGGCGAGAAATATGGCCCTTTCGACTTAACTTTTCTTGAATGCGGGCAATACAATAAACAATGGCCTAATATTCATTCTATGCCCGAACAAACTGTTCAGGCTCATATAGATATTAAAGGGGAAAAACTTGTTCCCATACATTGGGGAAAATACAGGCTGAGTTTACATCCATGGACAGAACCTATAGAGCGGGTAACTGTTGCAGCCAAACTACAAAATGTTAAACTTATAAATACTAAAATTGGTGAGATTATTACTTTAAACTAAAAACTCCATTATTTCAATATTTCAAAAATTGACGTTTCTATCTCTTTCATGTTAAAAGGTTTTCTGAAGTATTTATGAATTAGCCTCTCATTTAATGCATCCGCGATTTCTTCTGTAATATCGAAACCCGTTAAAATGAAATATGAGATTTCAGGGAATTCTTTTTTTGCTAACCTGATAAATTCTATTCCATTCATTCCGGGCATTTTCATATCGCTTATTACAACTTTTGTATGATTGTTTTTTTTAAGCAATTCATAACCTTCCAAACCCGACCCGGCTGTTAATACATTAAATTTATTTTTAAAATTTAATGCAAATAGCTTTAAATTGATTGGTTCATCATCAACGTAAAGCAAAGTTGGTTTCTCATTCATTTTTTTTCTGTATTATTAATGGCAGATTAATTTTAACTGTTGTTCCTTTATTTAATTGAGATTCAAATTCAATAGTTCCATCATGTTCCTGCAAAATATTATACGTGATTGAAAGTCCCAATCCTGTACCTTCGCCGGCTTCTTTGGTTGTAAAGAACGGGTCCATAATCTTAGGTATAATATCATCTCTCATTCCACAACCAGAATCTGTAATTGCTATTTCAATTTTTCCCTTATCTACTTTGGTCTTAATCGAGATAGTTCCTTTTTCGTTTATAGACTGAACAGCGTTGGTAAGTATATTTAATATTACCTGATGTAGTTTTCCCTCGTTACAAATTAAAAGGTGTGGTTCTGTTGTATAACTTTTAATAATTTCGATTTTATACTTTATTTGATTTTGAAGCATTACCAGGCAGTTATCAATAATTGAGTGTATATCACATTTAATTCCCGGCAAATCATCGCGGCGGTTATAGTGATTTAAACTTGTAACAATAGCAGCAGCCCTTTCAACTCCCACGTTTATTCCTTCCATGAGTGGAGCAACTTCATTTATATGATCTTTTAAATTCTCATCAAAATAATTTTCTAAACCAATAACTCCTCCTTTAATAAAATTTAAGGGGTTATTTATTTCATGCGCTACACCTGCGGCAAGCACACCTAATGATGCCATTTTTTCTGCCTGAACAAGTTGTTTTTGTGTATTTTGCAAATTGAGTAACACAGCTTCCAGTTCTTCCCTCTGGTTATGTAACTCTTCGTTAGTAGAAACAAGTTCTTCGTTAGCTGTGGCTAACTCTTCAGTACGTTCCTGGACAAGTAACTCGAGATGATTTCGGTGTTTCTCAAGCTCTTGTTCAATATTCTTTTTTTCTGTAATATCACGTGTAATGGTCTGCAAAAAAGTCTGGTTGTTTAATGTTAACTTTGACATGATCCCACTAAACCAATGAGTTTTACCCCAGGTATCAATAAAACGGTTTTCGATAATCCCTGTATGAGTTTTTGTTCCCGATAAGAGTTCCTTTATTGCTTCTGTAATTATATGAATATCTTCAGGATGAATATGTGCCGGCCGATTGGGGTTTGAATAATCTTTTTGAGTAATTCCCGTGATTAATTCAAGAGAAGAATTACCAAATACTATATTCCCTTTTAAATCTGAAATCATTATGATATCAGGAAATGCTTCAATAATCGTTCTATATTTTTCTTCGCTTTCTTTTAATGCTTTTTCTGCCAATTTCCGGTCGCTAATATCAACCATGGCACCAATAGAAGCAATAGTTTTTCCTTCAGGATCCAGTATAGGTGCTCCACTAACCAGAAAATCAATTTTTTTGCCATCTTTTGCCAGAAACGGGATTTCATAATGACTCTTACTTTTATTTATTCTAACCTGATTGGCTTGTTCAATTAGGTGATAATCCCGGGGGTCGTGCAACATTTTATACCCTATTTTTCCAATAATCTCTTCAGGAGAATAACCCAATTTTTCAGTAAATTTTTTATTTACATATTGCACAATATGATTATTATCTGCAACAATAATAACTTCGTTCAGGCTCTCCACAAGTGTCCGAAATTTTTCTTCACTTTCTTTTAAAGCCTTCATGGTTTGTTTTCGTTCTGTTATATCTACAACAAAACCCTCGTAATATTTACTTTTACCATTAGAATCTCGAATCGCCCGGGAATTTTCACGAATTATAAGAACCTCTCCATTTTTTTTTCTCCATTCCGATTCAAAGTCCTTTACAAACCCTTGTTTTTCGATTAATTCAACAAATCTATCTCTCGACGAATCTATATAAGCATCGTTATTTTTCAGGTTATGTTTCGAAATATCTTCTATAGATTCAAATCCAAACATGTTTATAAATGCCGGATTGGCTTGCAAAATATGGCCATCGGGTGTGGTCTGGTAAACACCGACCTGGGCATTTTCAAAAATATTTTTATATTTTATCTCGCTTTCTACAAATTTTTGTTCTGCTTTAATTCGAATCTGGTAATCGTGTTCAACTTTTTCCAATACCATATTGTTTATTCTCACGATCTGATATGTAGCAACACCTGAAAATACAAGTGCAACTGATGTATCAACCAAATAATCAACCAGCACAGAACTGGTTAAACCAAACTCATCTTTAAATAACTGGACAAAAATGAATAGTACAGTAATATTTACAAATACATAGATAAAAATGGTTGATTTAAATTTACTTATAAATAAGGGAATGCTATTTATTATTGCCAGGATAATTACAATAGTATCAATCTGAGAGATTACATCACCCTTTCCGGCAAACATTATATACCAGACACATATATTTGCCGAAATCATAAATAAATGAGCAGATAGATTAAAATACCCCTTGATTAATAGTTGTAAACAAGCCCCAAAAACAAAAAGCAAAATAACCTCGGGAATTATAATCGGTAAATATATTTTATTCAGCAAACTGCTTAATTGTACATAAGCTGATGAAATTGTGAGTAGAATAAGCCCTATAATAGCTGCAATACATATATTATAAAAAACACGAACTTTTAATTGTGTTGTAAAATCTGTTTCCTGGTAATTTTTTAAAATTTCAGGCATCTTTTCTCCCGATGAGTTAATTGATTCTTTATTCTTATTTATCGGAATTTCCATAAATTCCAGTTTACAGGTTATGTTAAAACTATTATTTATACATGACAACAACCAATCAGATAAACTTACTGCTAATCAGCACCTTTGCCCGGGCAATTAAATCTTTAATGATTAGATATCAAATATTTATATTTATTAAATTTATGTAATGTTTTATTAATTTACAAGATTCAATAGAACCATCTGATAATTTACGCTAAAAGGCAAATAAAAAAGGGCTATTGTTTCCAATTGCCCTACTAAATATGGTCAAAAAGTTTTAAATATTCTTTTTAATATAATCCCATGTTTCGGGTTTCATTTTCGATCCAATTACTTCTATTACTTTGCTTGCACATAATGAACCAATTCGTCCACATTTATCCATTGGCATATTATTTACCAAACCGTACAAAAAGCCTGAAGCATATAAATCGCCTGCCCCGGTTGTATCAATTGAATTTGCTTTAAATGGTTCAATTATATATGTTTTTCCATTGTTTTTAACCAACGATCCTTTTTTGCCAATTTTAACAACAGCAATCTCGCAATATTCAGCCAATTCGTTTAATGCTTCTTCAGGACTCTTTCCTGTAAATGCTTTTGACTCTTCTTCGTTTGCAAAAATAATATCAACGTAATCTTTTACATATTTTTTAAAAAAATCAATATTCTCGTTAACAACATTATAACTCGCCATATCAATAGAAATCTTCATGTTATTTGCTTTAGCCAACCGGGCAGCCTTATTCATTAAAGCATGGTTCTGTACAAGATACCCTTCGATATGAAGATATTGATATCCTTTAAACTGTTCAGCATTCAAATCGTTCTCGCTAAGCTCAACTGCAGCACCCAAATAAGTTGCAAATGTACGTTCCGAATCGGGAGAAACCAATGCAATGGCTCTGCCAGTATCTGTTTTGCTTTTTAGCATTATAGGCTCAATTTTGTTTTCGCGCATATCTGAACTAAAAAATTCGCCAAACTCATCGTTACCTACTTTTCCAATATAACCGGTTGCGGCTCCTAAATTTGCCAATCCATGTATTGCATTTGCAGCAGAACCTCCTGACGATTGTGATTTTTCAAATTTTGAAGTAGCCTGGTTAATTTTCTCGGCAAATTCGCGATCCGACAACTGCATACTTCCTTTCTTTAAAAGAAATTTTTCAAGAATCAAATCATCAGGTAATTTGGTCATAATATCAACCAATGCATTTCCTATTCCCAGTACTTTATCCATTATTTTACTTTTAAATTCATAATTAGCTGCAAAAGTAAGAAGATAATTTTAATAGACTTATAATTCAATTAAAATCATCAGTAAAATATATCTTAAAAATTTTTGTTTTTTTAAACTTGGTTACAGGGGGATTTAATCTTTCAGGTTTACGTTTTAATAAAAAACCGTCTTAAAATATTAAGGCGGTTTTTAGATTTATTTAAATCAATTATTTTACAAGCCAATCTTTTGCCGATTCAATATCGTCAAATCCGACAATATTCGTACCCGAAAATAAATTAATCGTGTTTAAAATTATTCGTTGTGCATTCGTTAACCCAACAAAAGCTTTTTTCTTGCTGTATTTCTTCACCTTATTATTAATCTCTTTTAAAGATTTTAATGTTTCACTTGTAGCATACGAACCTTTCACATCAATGATTTCAAGCAAATCTTTTTGACCTGATTTTACAACAAAATCAGATGTTTCATTCATAACTTTTAAAGCTTGTTCAGATGTTTTTAAATTTGTCCAATCTGAAAAATAAATTTTTTTCCCATTATGAAAAATCGGGTAAATCCGTTCTGACATTCTTATTCCTCCAACTTATATTACTTTTTGCAAATCTAAATATAAACATAGTGTAATACGTAGATTATTGTAAAAAGTTAAAATTATTGAAATGAATATTTTCATTTATAGCAATTCATCAAGTTTTGTAATAACATTTTTTTCTATCCTGTCAATTACTTTACCCGCATCAGCTTTAATAAACTTATCCCCGGTAATATTTTCGTACAATTCAATATATCTTTCGGAAATTTGATTTACAAAATCATCATTCATTTCAGGCATTTTTTGCCCTTCTTTTCCCTGGAAATCATTTGCAATAAGCCATTCACGGACAAATTCCTTAGACAATTGTTTCTGCTGTTCCCCTTTGTCCTGCCGTTCATCATAACCTTGAAGATAAAAATAGCGTGATGAATCTGGTGTATGAATTTCGTCAATCAGGTATATTTTACCTTCTTTTTTACCGAATTCGTACTTCGTATCAACCAATATTAAACCCATTTTTGCCGCTATTTCTGTTCCCCGTTTAAACAAAGCGAATGTATATTTTTCGAGTTGCTCATACTCATCCTTGGAAACTAAACCTTGTTTAATGATTTCTTCTTTCGAAATATCTTCATCGTGCCCTTCATGTGCTTTTGTAGTAGGCGTAATAATTGGTTCAGGGAATTTCTGGTGTTCCTTCATTCCTTCAGGCATAGGCATTCCGCAAATATGCCGTTTACCCGATTTGTACTCTCTCCATGCATGACCGGTTAAATAGCCACGAACAACCATTTCAACAGGATATGTTTCAACAAAATGCCCTATTGTTACCATTGGGTCGGGTGTTGCAATTTTCCAATTTGGAACTATGTCTTTTGTTGCTTCTAAAAATTTATCGGCAATCTGGTTCAATACCTGACCTTTGTATGGAATTCCTTTTGGTAACACAACATCAAAAGCAGAAATGCGGTCAGTTACAACCATCACCAAATATTTGTCGTCGATATTGTAAACATCACGTACTTTACCTTTGTACACACTTTTTTGTTTTGGAAATTTGAAATCGGTTTTTACTACTGCCTGTGCCATGATTTGAAGTTAAAAGTTTAAGGTTTATATAATTTATAATCAAAACTACTAATCTGTATTTTTCTTATACGCATTTACTATATATTTAACCAGATGATGTCTAATAATATCACGTTCATCAAAATATAAAATTGATATCCCTTTTATTCCACCAAGAAAGCCCAGGGCCTGAACCAAACCTGAATCAATTTTCCTGGGTAAATCAATTTGTGTAATATCGCCAGTAACAATAAACTTTGCATTTTTACCCATACGTGTAAGAAACATTTTTAACTGGTTTACTGTAGTATTCTGGGCCTCATCGAGGATTACAAATGCATTATCGAGTGTTCTTCCGCGCATATAAGCTAAAGGGGCAATCTCAATTATTCCATCTTCGATAAGTTCTGCAAGCTTTTTAGGATGAATCATATCCATAAGAGCATCGTACAATGGACGCAGGTAGGGATCGAGCTTTTCTTTTAAATCACCTGGTAAAAAACCCAGGTTTTCGCCGGCTTCTACTGCCGGCCGGGTAAGGATTATTCTTTTTACTTCTTTGTTTTTAAATGCTCTTACAGCTAAGGCAATAGCCGTGTATGTTTTGCCCGATCCTGCCGGCCCTATTGCAAACAATAGATCGTTTGTATCGTACTCATCAACGAGTTTTTGCTGGTTAACAGTACGGGCCCTGATAGGTTTTGCATTATTACCATAAACTAAAGCATCATCGGTGTCTTCTTTCCTCTTCAAAAGGGATTGACCCTCTCCTTTTAACATGGATTCGAATTCGTTATCACTAATTTGTTTAAACTTTAAGAAATACTCGATAATAAGTTGTAATTTTTCTTCAAACTCATTTATCTCAACTTCTTCACCTTGAACTTTAATTTCATTTCCACGGGCAACTATTTTTAACTTTGGATTGTATTCTTTAAGTTTCTCAAACCGGATATTTTTAATACCATAAATATTCACCGGCTCTATTCCTTCTAAATATATAACCTTTTCAATCATAAAATTTTAACAAATATTGATTACTTTTGATTTATTCAAAAAATAAAACCTTTTCCCGAATACTCATCAGGTAATAAGTATTCAAAGGTAAAACATAAGTTTGAAAATAGTTAAATAATTCGTTATGTAAATAATAATATTCTATATTCATTTTAATTGTAAAAAAATAGAATTCAATTATTCCAATAGGTTATTGTTTAAAACCCGAGATAACAAATAAATATTTATTACTTTTTGTTTTGTTGGACTTTATAATAAAACATATAATTTTATAAGCTTAAAATAATAAAAATTTCCTTTTTAACTAAATGCCAATAATAACCTTAACTACCGACTGGAATAACGATGACTTTTACATTGCATCGGTTAAAGGAGCATTTTACCGTGAGTGTAATAATGTTGTTATTGTTGACATTACGCACAAAATAAAAACATTTAATATTTTTCATGCTGCATTTATTCTTAAAAACAGTTACAAACTATTTCCAGAAGGCACGATACATATTACCGGAGTTAATACTGATGGCAATTCGGAACAGGCGTTTTTAGCTGTTGAGTCGGATGGACACTATTTTATTGGAACAGATAATGGAATTTTCAGCTTGCTGTTTTCTGATGAACAGGTAAAAGCTGTTTCAATTGAAAAATATCCGTCAACCAGCTTTGCAGTATTGGAAACTTTTGTTCAGGCAGCCAGAGATTTGATAAATGGAGCCGCAATTGAAAGCCTCGGTGAAAAAGTGGAAAAGTTTGTTCGCAGAACTCCTTTACTTGCAACTATTGAAGAATCTACAATAATTGGGAGTATTGTTTATGTTGACTCATATCAAAATGCAATTACAAATATTTCGCATGAATTGTTTACCCAGGTTGGAAAAGGCAGGGCCTTTAAAATATATGTACAAAGTAACGGGAATGTAATTTCCAAAATAAATAAGAAATATGGTGAAACATCACCGGGAGAACTGCTGGCAATATTCAACTCAATAAATCTTCTGGAAATTGCAATATTTAATGGAAATGCAGCAGAACTTTTAGGGTTGGATACAAACTCAACTGTTCGAATAAAATTTCAATAAATTAATATAATCGTTCGCTTAAAATGAAAAAAGAACTTGAAGCTTTCAATCGTTTACTGGAAATAATGGATGAATTGAGAGAGAAATGCCCCTGGGATCAGAAACAAACGATAGAAAGTTTGCGCACACTTACCATAGAAGAAACCTATGAACTGGCCGAGGCAATAATTAAGAATGATATGAAGGATGTAAAGAAAGAATTGGGAGATATTCTATTACATATTGTTTTTTACTCAAAAATTGCATCAGAAACAAAATTATTTGATATTACTGATGTAATAAATGGAATAAATGAAAAACTGGTACACCGTCATCCTCATGTTTTTGGCGATGTAAAAGTAAAAAATCACCGTGAGGTAGAAGAAAACTGGGAAGAAATAAAAATGAATGAAAAAGACAGCAAAAAGTCTGTCCTGTCAGGAGTACCTGACTCATTGCCCGCGCTTATAAAAGCAACCCGGATTCAACAAAAAGTACGGGGTGTTGGATTCGATTGGGACAAACGAAGTCAAATCTGGGATAAGGTTCGCGAAGAACTTACCGAACTCCAGCATGAAGTTGAATGTAACGATCAGGAAAAAATTGAAGCCGAATTTGGAGATTTGTTTTTTTCAATAATAAATGCAGCAAGGCTTTACGATATTGATCCCGAAACAGCACTTGAACGTACAAACAAAAAATTCATTAAGCGATTTAAATACCTCGAAGAACAAACAATAAACAAAGGTTTATCATTAAAAAACATGACTCTTGAAGAAATGAACCATTACTGGGAACACGCAAAAAAATATGATAAATAAATCAAACTTGCCGAAACTTTGCTATATTGTAAATCGTTAAAAAACAGTAAATAAGCAACTGATTTTATGTCAAAAGATTCAATTAGCAAGTATTTAAACCGGATTTCTCAATTAGAACAAGAAAATAAACGTTTAAGAGAAAAGTTAAGTACTGAAATCAGTCGGAATGAAGTTGCTGAACAAAAATTTATTACCAGCGAACTAAACTTACTAAACCTGATTGAAGCAATTCCTGTACCCGTTTTTTTTAAAAGTAAAAATGGCGTGTATATTGGATGCAACGACGCATTTGCGAAGTTTGAAGAGTTGCCTAAAGAAAAAATCATTGGTTCATCGCAATTTGAAATTTTCCCAAAGGGAAAAACAAAAGAATATGCAGATCACGATAAAGAAGTTTTAGATAAAAAAAAGACTATTATTCGTAAAAAAACAATAACTATTAACAATAAGGTTCGTCATGTAGAAATTCACAAATCGGTTTTTAAAGATATTATTACTAATAATCAGGGTATTGTAGGAATTATTATTGATAATACAGAAAGAATTAACTACGAAAATGCAATAAAAGAAAGCGAGAGAAAACTTCGAAGTTTCATAAACCAATCGTACGAAGGAATTATTATTATTGACAGAAAAGGAACAATCCTTGAATGGAACAAAGCAATAGAAACACTTACGGGTATTCAAACAGATGAAGCATTAAATAAAAAATTTATCGATTTTGCAAGAGAAATTTTTCCTTTGTACCATGATACAGAGAAATTTGAGAAATTTAAAAACCAGATTCAGCTTTTATTAAACTCGAGCGATGCATATCTTTTTAATAAGTTATTCGACACACAACTCAAACATAGAAATGGGAATATTTACGATATTCAGCAATTACTATTCCCCATACATTTAAAAGACGACTATTTAATAGCAAGCGTAACCGTTGATATTACTGATAAAAAGAAAGCTGAGCGACAGATTCGGGATAAAGAAGAGTTTTTCAGAAGAATAACAGAAACAATAATCGACATGATTAGTATTTCTGATTCAAAAGGTAAATACACATACATTGGCCCCTCATTCAAGAAATATCTTGGATACTCGCTTAACGATTTAAAAGGCAAAACACTATTTGATTTCATTCATCCCGGCGATAAAAACGCGATGATAGAATTATTTCAACAAAAAATTTCAACAAAAGAAAGCGGAACAGCCGAATACAGGTTTAAACATAAGAATGGTCAGTATATCTGGTTAGAAACAACCGGTAAAGGAGTATTAAATGAAAACGGGGATATAGATCATATTTTTTATACATCGCGTGATATTACAGAACGTAAGACAAACAGGATTAATCTAAGTTTCCTTGCAAATTCAGCTCTTCAGTTTTTAAGCCTAACAAAAAAAGATAAAATATTTGAATACCTCGGGACACAAATTTCAAGTATTAAACCTTCATCGTATGTAGCAATTTGCTCATTCGATTTCGCGAGAAATATTATTAAAGTTGAAAACATACATGGATTCAGAAGGTACCTTAAAAACATGGTAAATATGCTGGGAACGAACCCGGTTGGAATAGAATTCCCTATTTCAAACATAAATTTAAATCTTACAGAATCAAAGATTCATAAAATACATATCCCCGATTACGAATATAACTTCCCTGCTTTATCCAAAAAAACATTTTTGGTATTGGCAAAACTTTTTAAAATAAATTATATCTACTACATTCCATTCAGAGTTGAGAATATAACATACGGAACAGCAGTTGTATTAACAAAAGACATCTTACCTGATAACATCTTAAATACTTTTGAAACCATAAGTCATCAGGCATCTGTAGCATTATACAGGCATAATATTGAAGAAAAATTAAAAGAATCGAAACTAAAAGCAGAAGAATCAGACCGGTTAAAATCGGCTTTTCTTGCAAACATGTCGCACGAAATACGAACACCAATGAATGGTGTTCTCGGGTTTTCACAACTTTTAATAAAAGGAGAACAACCACGTGAAAAAACAAATCGCTTTTTGAATATCATTTACAATAACAGCAAACAATTACTCAACATTATTAATGATATTATAGATATCTCGAAAATTGAGTCCGGGCAATTAACAATTTACAAGAGTAAAACCAATATTAATGATATTTGCTATGATTTAGTAACTTTCTTTGAATCAGAACTTGAAAAAACCGAAAAACAAGATATTGATTTTAAGTTTATTCCAGCTTTAGATGATCGGGATTCTGATATATATTGTGACGGAAACCGGTTATACCAGGTTCTTGTTAATCTTATTGGCAATGCTATTAAATTTACAGAACATGGGTATGTGAAATTTGGTTATACTACCGATAGCGACAAAAAATATATTGTTTTTTATATTACTGATAGTGGTATTGGTATATCAAAAGATAAAATTGAAGTTATTTTTGAACGATTTAAACAAGCCGACGACAGAATAAACAGGAAATTTGGTGGTACAGGTTTGGGTTTAACTATTTCGAAGCAACTGGCAGAACTAATGGGAGGAAAACTTTGGGTTGAATCTGAGCCCGGGAAAGGATCTACATTTAGTTTTTCCTTACCTTATATTTCAGATAATATCAATTCAAATATTCCAACGCCACTAATCGATAAAGTTGAGAAAAACTATATTAAAAATAAAACCATTTTAATTGTTGAAGATGATTATACCAGCTTTTTATTTATTGAATCGCTACTTGAAGATTTGGAAGCAACCCTTATATGGGTTGAAAATGGTATTGCAGCAATTGATATGGTAAAAATAAACCCGCTAATCAGTATTGTTCTTATGGATATTCAAATACCCGGTATAAGTGGTTACGAAACTACAAAAAAGATAAAAGAATTGCGGCCCGAATTGCCAATAATTGCCCAAACGGCTAATGCAATGGAAGGCGATATGGAAAAAGCTTTGAAAGCCGGTTGTAATGATTATATTTCAAAACCAATAAACCATCTTCAATTGATAAAAAAAATAAATGCGGCTTTACATAATTAAAAAATCCGCTTTTAGGCGGATTCAAAAATAAAATTATTCTGATTTTTTCTTAGTCGTTTTTTTCGGAGTTTTCTTTTCAGGCTTTACTTCTTGTTCTTTTACTTCTTCTTCTGTCTTATCTTTAGGTTCTTCTACTGGTTCTTCGAAGTTCAGAAGATTATGTTTAAGCAAAATATTATACCAATTTATAACTTTCTTAATATCTGAAACATACACTCTTTCTTTGTCGTAGCTTGGGAGTACCTGTTCAAAGTATTTTTTTAATTCATCATTTGATGATTTATGGCTTATAGCTTCGCCACCGTTTTCTTTATCGAAAATTGCTTTTAACACATTTTTCAAGGCAATATCTTCTGTTTCAGTAAAAATTGAAATATCGTCTAACGCACTAACCTTTGCAGATGCATGAGCCTGCATACGTTTTTGATCTTCAAGAGATTCTACAATAATACCATTTCTTGCCTGTGAAACATACTTAAATAAACCACCATGTCCTGAAATCGATAAAATATCTTTTAACATATTCGTTTTTTTTATTTAGATTTTACAAAAATACAATACAAATTAGTTTACCAAAAAATTATATGTAAAAAAATGATGATTATATGATATTTCTTTCTTTTTTAATTTTTTCGTATGCCTGGTTAACCTTTTGAAATTTTCCTTTAGCAGCATTCTGAAAATCTTCACCTAAATGACTTACCTTATCGGGATGGTATTTTACGGCCATTTTACGATAAGCTTTTTTAATTTCGTCAACTGATGCAGACTTTTCAATCTCAAGAATTTTATATGCCGAATCGGTATCTTCAACAAACATGGATTTGATAGATTCAAAATCTTTTGTTGAAACACCCATGTAACTTGCAATTATTGCTATTGTATTGAGTTCCGCTGGAGCAATATGTCCGTCGGCATTCGATACTCCCATTAAAAAATGTAATAACTGAAGGCGGGATGCGTAATCAAGGTTTTGTTTTATTTGAACGCTTACAGCTTGTAAAGGAATATTCTGGTTTAAAATATCGCGTAACATTTTAAGTGCCTCAGCTGCAGAATCTTCTCCAAAAGTTTGGATAAAATATTTTTTCACGTAATCTAACTCCGAACGTAAAACTTTACCATCTGCTTTCATCACAGCTGCAACCAAAACCAGGAGGCTCATTGCAAAACTGCCTGTAGTTGTTGCAGAATATGTTGTTGTTGCTTTAAATTCCTGAGTATCGAGTAGTGAACCTAATGCAAAACCTAATATCCCTCCAATAGGGCCAAATATTGCCCATCCTAAACCTCCCGCAACCCATTTACCAAATTTCCCCATTGTGAATTATTTATTTATAATTTTATTGTGAATTTCTAAAATTTGTTGAAGTATCATCTTTTCATTATCATTAATAATATTAAAATCAGCCAGTTGCATTCTTTGTTCATCACTAAATTGGTTGCTCATCCTGTTTCTAACTTCTTCATAAGTTGATCCGTCACGTTTCATAACCCTTTCTATTCTTATTTGCTCAGGCGCTGTTATGTTTATAGTATAATCAAGCTCTTTGTACGCCCCACTTTCGAATAATATCGCGGCTTCTTCAACTACATAAGGTTTATCTTCATGTAATTTACACCAGTCAATAAACTTTTGCCTTACCACGGGATGCACGATCAGATTGATTTTTTGTAAAGCATTTTTATTTTTAAAAACTATCCCGGCTAATTTTTTTTTATTTAAACCATTGTTCTCGTAAATTTCTTCTCCGAAATATTCTGTTATAGAATTTATGATATCTCTATTTGTGTTTAAACAATCTTTAGCTACATTGTCAGCATTAAAAACAGGAACTCCGAGTTTTTTTAAAACTTCACAAACTAAAGTTTTTCCACTTCCAATTCCACCTGTTACGCCAACTTTTAGCATTATTTTTTTTCGATAATATATTCTACTGTATTTGGGTTATATCTTACTGATTGTAAATACTCAGGGTAGCGAATTAATTTAATATTTAGTCTGTTTGAAGTTGGGTTAATGTCATTGAAATCAACAATAAAATCAAATAATTGAGGGAATACTTTTTCATAATCGCTTAAACCTACAAAATAAATTACATTTATTTCATTCGGGAAAGTCCGTAATACAAGACTATCAGGCACATTAACTACTTTTAAAGCAACATTTTGTGTACCTTCAGTAAATTTTTCAACACGTATTGTAACATTTGCTTCATCTTCAGAGAAGTCAACATTCTGAATTTCAATTATATCAAGTTCCTTCTCAATATCTTTCTCAATATTCTCAATGTTTATTTTTTCTGTATAAACATTTTGAATGGTATCAATCAACGGGTAAGCACCTGAAATAACTATACTGTCGGGGATAATTTCGGCTTTTCCTTTTAGCATGTATTGTTTTCCAGTCATGGCATTCAACCGGGAAACAACTGGTACTTTTTTACTTACTACCCGGGCAAAGTCGAAAAAAAGAGTGTCGGGGTCAATATCCAGCACACGAAGTTCGTATCCTATTTGCTGATTTATTTGTTCTTTAAGGATTTGGGAAAACGTAAAAAACTTCGTAGTTTTTCCTTTAGAGAAAATTCTCAGGTTCAATGAATTAACATCGATCACAAGAGGCAGAAATTTATTACCGATTTTATATTCGATAATTTTATACCCCCGTGCTTTGATTCGCAAATTAAATGTTTTCGTTAATTCACCTGAAAGTATTTTATTTTTTGGAATATTTGTATATCGGACAGGAATTGAAATTGATGTTTCATATTCTTTCTCCAGTTGATTTAAAAACCATAAAACAGATGAAAGAAGAACAAAGAACAAAAAAATGATAATTCTTTTATCAATTCTTAGTTTCTTATTTTCTAATGTTTTAACAATAATATCGTTATTACTACTTGTAATCACTTGATAAATAAATTAAGCAAAAAATTAAGCGTTTAATTCTAGAATTAAACGCTTAATACATATTATTTCGATTCAATATCGCTTGAATCTCTTAAAATTGCACTTTTATCAACTTTTATTCGAACATTGTTATCAATTTCAACAATAACATAGTTATCTTTTAACCCGTCAACTTTCCCGTAGATACCACCTGTTGTAATTACTTTATCGCCTTTTTGAAGTCCTTCTCGGTATTTTCTTAATTCTTTTTGACGTTTCATTTGAGGACGAATCATAAAGAAGTAAAATACAACAATAATAAGTAATAACATCAGGAATGACGCATATGGGCTTTGTCCCTGGGCTGGTTGCCCCATTAATAATACTAAATTATTCATTTCTTTTAATTTTAATTAATTGATTTATTTGGTTTTACATTTGCTTTTATGGTAAGCGTTTTTTCTTTTATTATCGTGTTTAATTTAAGAGTTATATTTTTATATTGAACACCATTTCGTCCTGCACTATCGAACGACACTTCTATTTTCCCATTTTCTCCCGGCTTTACAGGTTCCTTACTAAAATTCGGCACAGTACATCCACAGGTTGAATAAGCATCGTGAATAATTAAATCGCCTGTACCTGAATTTTTAAACGTAAATATACATGAAACTTTTTCGCCTTCGATTACATTACCAAAATCAAAAAACGTTGTGTCGAATTTTATTTCCGGAACATCTTTCCCTGTTGTAAAATTATTCGGGTTTTTATCCGGGTTATCTGATTTTATATTATTACATGAAAGAACGAATGTTATACTTAAACAACCAACAAATGCTATTTCTAATAATTTAAACCTGCGCATAATTTTACAAAATAAAAACATTTTTATAAAATGAACAAAATTGTTAAATCTCACCGATTAAACCTCGTCCTGATTTTTTTATTTTGCCTTCTTTTTTTAAATGTTCAACTATTTTATCTAAAATACCATTTATAAAAATATTGCTTTTTTGAGTACTATAGAACTTTGCAATCTCTATATATTCATCCAGGGTAACTTTGGTTGGAATTTCGGGAAATTCAACCAACTCCGAAATTGCCAGGCACATAATCACGTTATCGATAAATGCAACACGTTCAACATCCCAGTTTTGAATAAACTTTGAAATAAGATCTTCGTTTTCTTTATAATTCAGGACTACTTTTCGGAATAACCGTTTGGTAAAATCTTTATCTTCATCGTTTTTAAACAGGGGCATTAACTCAGTATTTTCATCGCTGTTTACTTTAAACGATCTGAATGATTTTATAATCATCTGAATAACAAATTCAATATCATCATTCCAATATATGCTTTGTTCTTCAAGGTTCTGGTACAATGGTTCGTACTGGGCGATTATATGAGAATATACTTCTGTAATAAACTTCTTGTCTTCAGTAAATGATGAAACTCCTGAATTCATGTACGATTTATATAAATCAGAATCTTTTATCTCGTTATAAAGGTTTTTAATTAGTTCAGGATAATTTACCCAGCTAAGTTTTTGGTTATTCAAATATGATTGAAGGGAAGTATTTTGTTCCAGCTTTTTTACAAGTAAATTTTCAGTAAATTTTTTATTTGGATTTAAATCATCATACGTTGGTATGCGTTTTTTCGATGCCAGGTCAATTCTTGATTCTGCATAATTCACAATATCAATGATTAATAATATGAGATAGTGGTATAAATCGTAAGATTTCTGAATACTGAAAAACAATTCTTTTTCCGAGTGATTTATTGACTGGTCGCTCGATTTAAAATAAGCGTAACTAATTTGAAGAATTTTTACCCGTAATAGTCTTCTGCTAACCATTTTTAAAGAACTCCTAACATTAAAAATTATAAAAATATGAGCTGCAAAGTAACGGTTTTTTAGTTCTGATAACAACTATTCATTCATTTTTTTACATGACTTTTTAGAATTTTCATAGAATTAACATTCGCCCGGTTTTTAATTAATTCAAAACAGGCTTAAATTTAAAAACAGCGATAAAAAAGGGTTAGGGATTTGAAAATAATATCCTGGTTCTAAAAAACGGATTCGTTCTAAAAAAAAATAAAATATAAATGAAATATTAAATATTTTTTTACTTTTGGGTGTTGATATTTTGAAACTACTAATTTTTATTTACGATGGACGGATACGAAAAACATGACGAAATAGAGAATAACGGACGTGAAGAAATATTCTCTAAAGTGGTACGAGCTGGTAAAAGAACTTACTTTCTGGATGTAAAAGCTACAAAAAGAAATGATTATTATCTAACCATCACAGAAAGTAAAAAAAGATTTAATCGCGACGGAAGGCATTACTTTGAAAAACACAAGATTTTCCTATATAAAGAAGATTTTGAGAAATTCATTGAAAACCTGACAGAAGCTATCGACTTTATTAAAGTGAATGTTCCTGAAATTCTTCCGCTTGAACATGCTGAAGTAGGAGTTGAAGCTGAGAATAATAACGGATATACTTCCGACGTTGAATTCGATGACCTGGGTGAAAAAAACTGATTTATAAAATCAAAAAAGCTGACTTCATTGTGAAGTCAGCTTTTTCATTTCGCATCAATCGTATTTATGCATTTTATCTTCAATAGTAACCTCCCTGTTTTTTCTGTTCTGAATTTTTAAATATACCAACAACTCATCTGCTCCATTACTAAAACAGGTATTTTGTATTTGTTCAATCACTTTCATTATCTCATCATAAGGCCCTTCAATTACTGTTTCGAACGGGCAAACTCTGTATTTTAATCCCGATTCGCGAATAACCTGTATTGCATCATCAACCAAATCATAAGGTTTTTTAGTATCCGACTTCGGTAATACTTGTACAGCTATATTTACTATGTTTTTCATTGTTATTTTTTTACTTTTTCTCAGAAAAATATTTTTCTACTTCTTCAATACTCAACAATTTTACATTTGTTATTAAAAACCGGGTACTTAAAAAGTTCCCGAATTGATTGGATTCGGCAATTATATCATCAACTAACTTATTAATATCTACTTCAATGGGAATAAGTGAAATCAGAATATAATACTGGTTAAAAAATTCAATTTTTTCAATCACAGAGTTATTCTTTTTAAATCCACACTCTGATTCGGTTTGAATAATTTTTCTCTGACTATCAGTAAAAAACAAACCTGCATTATGCTTACCTGCTATAAAATAACGCAGTTTAGAATCTTTACCACCTAAACCAGTTGAAATAAAAACCTGGTGTTCGTCCATTAATTTTGATTCAAGGCCTATCCTGCAATATTGAAACGATAATAAAGCCCATGATTTAAGCTCCTGACTAGCATTTTTAAGATAGTTTTCAAGTACTCGGTATGCCTGAACACTTTCACATATCGACAATTCTGCTAAAAGAACTTTCTTCTCATCATCTGGCACTTCAGTATTCATTAACTTTCCGGATTCAGATAGTATTACCTCATCATCTCGCTTAGTTTTCTGTAAATCATTTACAAACTCAAAAAAAATCATTTGCAGGTTAACATCAACCTGTTCTTCGAGAATACTAAACTTTCCTCCTGATTTCCCGACCAGCTGGCTAAGTTTTTTGTATGTTTCGTCTGATTTCATAAAGAATATTACTTAACAAACTTAACTATAAATATTCGATTTGTTGGTTTGTATTTAAAAACAATTGATTCGTTCTGGTGTTTAATATACCAAATCATCAATTTAAAAATACCAATAATTAGGTATTGTTAAGGGTTTTTATAAAATATACTTTTGGGCAGGAAACTGAAAAAGGCATAAAATCAGGACTAATAAATGAAATTATCGCAGTTAAAAGATAAAGACGAAGGATATATAACTAAAGTACGAGGCAGGGGAGCTTTTCGCAAACGAATTACAGAAATGGGCTTCGTTAAAGGGAAAAAAATTGTTGTTGTTAAAAATGCCCCTTTAAAAGATCCTATTGAATACAGCATTATGGGTTACGAGGTATCGCTGCGTAAAAGTGAGGCTGCATTAATCGAAGTAATTACAAAAGAAGAAGCACAAAAACTGGATATAAATAAATTCAATGGTGTAATTACCGAGGAAACTTTAAAAACATCTGCTAAAAGTAAAGGAAACGAAATCCAGGTAGCCTTAGTAGGTAATCCAAACTCGGGGAAAACAACACTCTTTAATTTTGCATCACGTTCAAGAGAACATGTCGGAAATTACAGCGGAGTAACTGTAGATTCCAAAACTGCCCATTTTAAACTCGATGATTATTCATTCAATATTACAGACTTACCGGGAACATACTCATTATCTGCATATTCTCCCGAAGAGTTATTTGTCCGCAAATTTATTTTAAAGGAAATTCCCGATGTAGTTATTAATGTTGTTGACGCGTCGAATCTTGAACGAAATCTTTACCTTACAACACAACTTATTGATATGGACATTAAAGTTGTGATTGCCCTCAACATGTATGATGAATTAAAGCAAAAAGGTGATGATTTTGATTTTGAATCGTTAGGTAAAATGATTGGTATTCCAATTATTCCCACTATCAGTTCTAAAGGTTATGGTATAAAAACCCTTTTTAAAAAAGTTATTGATGTATATGAAGATAATGATCCCTCTGTTCGCCATATCCATATCAATTATGGAAAAGACGTGGAACAATCAATTCATAATATACAAGAAGTTATATGGAAAAATGAACGTATCTCAGATACTGTATCATCGCGATATTATGCTATAAAACTATTAGAGAAAGACAGTTCCGCGAAACGAACTTTATCAACCTGGGAAAATTATACAGGAATAAAATCAGTTGCCGAAAAAGAAATAAAAAAAATTGAATCTCTGCTTCAGGAAGATAGTGAAACCATAATCACAGATTCGAAATATGGATTTATTGCCGGTGCATTAAAAGAAACTTATAAAGGAAACATAAATACCCGCAGAAAAAAAACTGAACAAATCGATCATTTTCTAACACATAAATATCTTGGTTTCCCGATTTTTATCTTTTTCATGTGGTTTATGTTTCAGGCTACATTCTCACTTGGACAGTATCCAATGGACTGGATTGATAAACTGGTATTGCTATTTAGTAATTTTATACATACCATTATGCCCAACGGGGCTTTAAAAGACCTGTTGATTAATGGTATTATTGGTGGCGTAGGAGGTGTTATTGTATTTCTTCCAAATATATTAATCCTGTTCTTTTTTATATCGCTAATGGAAGATACCGGCTACATGGCCCGCACAGCATTTATCATGGATAGAATAATGCACAAAATAGGATTACATGGTCGTTCATTTATTCCTTTAATCATGGGTTTTGGGTGCAATGTCCCGGCAATAATGGCTACCCGAACAATTGAGAACAGGCATAACCGCATCCTTACTATGCTTATAAACCCGTTTATGTCGTGTAGTGCAAGGTTACCTGTTTACGTGTTGATTATTTCAGCATTTTTTCCAAATCATCCCGGAACAGTGCTATTTTCGATTTATGCTATCGGTATTATTGTAGCAGCTTTAATGGCAATATTATTTAAGAAAACCATATTTAAATCAAACGAGGTACCTTTTGTAATGGAACTACCACCCTACCGTGTACCAACGATTAAAAATACATTGCGCCACATGTGGCATAAAGGAGCTCAGTATTTGCAAAAAATGGGTGGTGTTATTCTTATAGCTTCAATAATTATTTGGGCTTTGGGATATTACCCCAAAAATGTAAACTACGCCAAAAACTACGATAACGAAATAAATATTGCTAAGAATAACCAGGCTTTAAATCAGGAACAAAAATCGCGGGAAATAAACAAATTAATTACAAATAAAAACTCTGAAAAACAAGCAAGTTCTTACATTGGACAAATAGGAAAATTTATTGAACCCATAATGCGGCCTTTAGGCTTTGACTGGAAAATGAGTGTAAGTTTACTTTCCGGAGTTGCTGCAAAAGAAATCGTTGTAAGCACAATGGGTGTATTATACCAGGCTGGCACAAACGGGAACGATATTGCAAACAATTTATCTATCAGATTACAAAACGACAGAAATGAAAATGGAGACTTAAATTTTTCTCCACTTATTGCTTACGGATTTTTAATCTTTATTCTTTTATATTTTCCTTGCGTAGCTTCTATTGCAGCAATTAAAAAAGAATCGGGGCATTGGAAATGGGCATTGTTTACCGTGGTTTATACCACTTTTTTAGCATGGCTCTTTGCTTTTGCAATTTACCAGATTGGAAGTTTAATTATTTAATGATATATGATACAAGAACTAATTGCAATAATTATAGTTTCGCTGGCTGTTATTTACACGATAACGAATACGATAAAATTCTTTGCCAATAAGAACGAACAAGCGTGTAATTGTTCCTCCTGTGATTTTAAAAAAGAAACCAGAGACCTGATAATTAATAAAAAAATAAATTAAATTCCATTTTTTGATTTTTCCATTTACTATAAATTCAAAAAGTATTATATTTATATCACGATCATATAAAATATAATATGGATTATATACTGCTAACTGTATCTGTTATATTAATTGTATTGGGATTGCTGGGATGCTTTTTACCCGTAATACCCGGCCCTCCTTTTAGTTTTTTAGGTTTGCTTGCAATCGAATTTACCCGGTTTGTTGATTTCTCAACTAATTTCCTGATTTTTATGGCTGTAATAGCTATTGTTGTTACAATTCTGGATTATGTTGTACCCATTTGGGGAACAAAAAAATTTGGTGGTACAAAAGCAGGAATGTGGGGGGCTACTATTGGATTAATTGTTGGAATGATTTTTCTTGGCCCCTTTGGAATGATACTTGGCCCTCTCTTTGGTGCAATTATCGGCGAATTAATTCAAGGTACAAAATCAAATGAAGCTATGAAAGCCGGGTTAGGTGCTTTTATTGGTTTTTTGCTGGGCATAGGGCTAAAACTCGCGGCTTCATTTTACATGACTTTTCATTTTATTAAAGCATTTTTCTAGAACATCATTTATTCTGATTTTAAATATTTTTTCATTTTAAAACAAAATTTATATCTTGTTGATTCTCATTAAATCTGTACACGATGTCCGAAACACTAAAAAATATTATTGTACCTGTAGATTTTTCAGATCATTCTGTAAACTCCATCGACGAAGCTATATTACTTTCTAAGTTAACTCAAAGCAAAATCCATTTGCTTAATATCATTGAATTTAACGATTGGTGGAACTCCCTGATTATTAATAAAGAAATTAAAGATAAGCTAACAGAGCTTGCTCAATTAAATTTAAAAAAATTAACTGAATCTTATCCCGAAGTACATTTTGAAATGGTAATACTTTTTGGAAAAAGGCACGAACAAATTTTATCATATTCTGAGTCTGTTAAAGCTAATTTTATTTTATTATACGATAAACATAAAGATGAAAATGAAAGCAAAATAATAGGTTCGACTGTTACCCGGATTATTACTAAATCAAAATGTCCTGTTATAACAATTAAAAATAAAGTAGTTTCTGAAATAAATAAAATAATTGTACCTGTTGATTTATCGGATAAAACTGAAGCGCAAATACTTTCTGCTATTGAATTTAGTAAAAAAACAAATGCCCGGTTACACCTTGTTTCTGTACTATTTAAGGGATTTGGCACAAAAAATTTAAGAATAAAAGCTAAAGCACAACGATTACGAAGTACATTGAAAGAATACAATATACCTTTTACTATCAGTCTCATAAAAAAACATAACGCGTACGCTTATCAGGATATTCTTGATTTTTCGGATAAACAAAATGCTGACTTAATAATAATCATGACTCATAAAGAGAATTATGGTTTCGATAATTATATTGGAGCATTTGCACAGCAAATTATTAATTATTCAAAAGTTCCTGTAATGACTATTACATCGGAGGCAACCCGTTCAGAAACAGGGACAATAATTAATAATTTTGTTGATCCTCTAGGAATTTACGACCGGGAAAATACCATATAAAAAAGAGCGCCATTGAGCGCTCTTTTTTAAATATATTGTTTTTTATTAATTTCCTAAAGTAGCTACCATAACAGCCTTAATAGTATGTAATCTGTTTTCAGCCTGATCAAACACTAATGAATTCGATCCTTCAAAAACTTCTTCTGTTACTTCAATACCATCTTTCAAACCAAAATCTTCAGAAACCTGTTTTCCAACCTTTGTATCTGCATTATGAAAAGCAGGAAGACAATGCATGAATTTCACATTTGGATTTCCACTTTTTTTCATAATTGCGCTATTAACCTGGTAAGGTTTTAAAAGCTTGATTCTTTCAGCCCAAACTTCTTTAGGTTCGCCCATCGAAACCCACACATCGGTATGAACATACTCTGCTCCTTTAACCGCTTCTTCAGCATTCTCGGTAATAGTAATTCTTGCACCTGATGTTTTAGCTATATTATTACAATCTTTAATTAAGTTTGCATCTGGCCATAATGCTTTTGGAGCACCAATACGAACATCCATTCCCAGGATAGCACCAATTACTAGTAAAGAACGCCCCATATTAAAACGAGCATCACCTAAATATGCATAAGAAATTTTTTCAAGCGGATTGTCTGAATGTTCCATCATTGTGAGAACGTCAGCCAACATTTGAGTTGGGTGCCATTCGTTTGTTAAACCATTCCAAACAGGAACGCCTGCAAATTGAGCCAATACTTCAACAATATCTTGTCCAAAACCACGATATTCAATACCATCATACATTCTGCCAAGAACGCGTGCAGTATCCTTAACCGTTTCTTTGTGTCCTAACTGACTTCCGGTTGGTTCCAGATAAGTAACATGAGCTCCCTGATCATGAGCTGCAACTTCAAAAGCACAACGTGTACGAGTAGAAGATTTTTCAAAGATCAAAGCAATATTTTTTCCTTTTAATCTTTGTTGTTCTGTACCAGCATACTTAGCTTTTTTTAAATCTTTTGATAAGTTTAAAAGAAATACTAATTCTTCTTTAGTAAAATCAAGTTCTTTTAGAAAATGCCTGTTTCTTAAATTAAATGCCATAGTGATATAATTTTAATTTATTATTTTTACTTGGTTCCCTGTAATAACAAAATATTAATTCTCGTACTCTAAAGTTATTTTAGTACCATAACTCATATCTTCAAGCTTGGTTGATTCTGTAATGACACTCATTTTGCCCCCTTTTTCGATAAATTGGAGACAAGCTTTTATTTTAGGAGCCATACTACCCTGAGCAAACTGGCCTTCGGCTAAATATTTTTCAGTATCTGCCTTGTTCAGAAATTCGAGTTTTTGTTCGTTTGGTTTTTTATAATTGATATAAACAAAAGGAACATCGGTTAAAATATAAAATTCATCAGCATGAATTTTTGCAGCTAATAATGATGAAGCTAAATCTTTATCAATAACAGCTTCTGCCGGCCGAATTCTGTTTTCTTCATCAATATAAACAGGAACACCTCCACCTCCAACAGCAATTACAATATTCCCCTGGCGGGCCAACGATTCAATAACTTTTTCATTCATTATACTAATTGGTTTTGGTGAAGGTACTACCCTTCTCCAGCCACCATGAGCTTTTACTTCTTCTTTAAAAATCCATCCTTTATCAGTTATTAATTTATCTGCTTCTTCTTTGGTATAAATTTTACCAACCCGTTTTTGAGGATCTTTGAATGCAGGATCATCTTTATCAACAACCACGCAAGTAACAAGTGTTACGATTTCTTTATTGATGCCATGTTTTAACAAAACATTCTTCAACATACGTTCAATCATGTAACCAATGCCGCCTTGTGAATCGGCAACACAAATATCAAGAGGCATTTGAGGAATATTATACATGTGCTCACCCGCGTCATTTCGCATTAGAATATTTCCAACCTGAGGGCCATTTCCATGGCCAATTACAATATCGTATCCCTCTTTAATTAAATATACCAGGTTTTCTAATGTATCGAATGTATTTTGTTCTTGTTCATCAATTGTTCCTATTTGATCACCGCGTAACAATGCATTACCACCTAACGCAACTACAGCTAATTTATTCATAATCATCAATTTATGTTTTAAAGTTTTAAAGCTACAAATCTATAAAAATTTTATTCAAATTGGCAAATTACTGTATTTCTTTATATAAATACCAGATATGATAAAAAACATATTTTTTTATCAAAAAAATTGAATTATACAACCAAGATTATATCTCTTCTTTTGTTTTTATTTCAAATATTAGTAATTTAGTTCACAATAATTATACTTATATGGTAAATTAATCTTAAAAGATGAAGATAAAAAACACCCTCCTGATTGCTGTTGCATTAATAATCATTTCAATATTTTCATGTAAAAAGTTCGAATTTAAAGACAGGATTAAAGAAGGATATATTGAATACAATATTGAATATTTAGACGATAGCTTAGACAGGTTTATGAAAGGATTATTACCAAAAAAAATGATCGTTAAATTTAAAAACAACAACACGATAAATAAAATTGAAAGTTTATCGGGAATTGTCAGCTTTACCCATATTCAAAATTCAAGAGATAAAAAGAATACCACTTTAGTAAAGATTATGAATAAAAAATACAGGTATGCCGAAAAAATAGACGAATCCTCACTGTTCTTTGAAGATATTCCCGGAATAAAAATTGAAACTCTTGACGAAATAAAACAAGTTGCCGGACTTACATGCTATAAAGCAAAAGTAACAATTCCAAATCGCGAAATTGAACCATTTTACATTTATTATACAAATGATATAATTATTCATAAACCAAATGCAAACACACCATTCAGATCGCTTGATGGCGTTTTGTTGGAGTTCCAGGTTAAGTTGTACAGTATGAACATGAAACTCACTGCAACTAAAATTGTAGAAACTGAAATTGATTCCGATGAATTTAAAATTCCTGAAGGTTATATTCCCATTAATCGAAAAACAATGGAAAAAATCTTATCTACACTTAAATAAAAATTTCAAAAAATTTTACTTACATATAAGCTATAAATTCCATTAATAATTGCTATTAATTATTTTACTTTGTAATATTAATTCTTACATAGTACCAGATAAACGATTCATAATAAAATGGCAAAAAAAAATATTGATTCTGCAAATAAAAAGAAAACATCATTTTTAACAGACGAACGTTTAAAAATAATCTTTGGAATTTTCATTCTATTTCTTTCTGCTTTTTTGACACTTGCATTTTTTTCATACCTGTTCACATGGAAAGCCGATCAAAGTTTTGAATTTCAGAACGTATTTTCCCTTGCAGATATTACTGTTGAAAACTGGTCGGGTAAGGCCGGAGCATTTTTCGCCAATGTTTTTATGAATAAATGGTTCGGCATTTCATCGTTTACACTTCCATTTATTCTTTTAGTTATTGGATTAAGGCTTTTAAAATTCAGATGGTTCCCATTACGAAAGACAATTAAACTATTATTAATTACCACTATACTCGTTTCAATAGTACTGGGTTATTTGTTTGGTACCGCAAATGGTTTCCTGGGCAGCGGATTAGGCGGCGGGCATGGGTACATCATATCCCAGTGGCTTAATTCATTTATTGGTAAAACAGGTACTGCATTTTTGTTAATTGTTTCAATTCTTGCTTTTGCTTTATTTACTTCAAACAAAGTTGTAGAATGGATGAAAGCTCTTATTGAAAAACTATTTACAAAAAATATTAAACCGGGTGAAGAAAATATTGCTGACAACAGTATTCCCGAAGCATTATTTGAAGAGCCCAAAATAAACGAAGAAGATATTGTTGAAGAAGAAATTGATGACAATTTAGTTTTTACCAGCCGCAAAAAAGAAATCCCTGTTGTTAGGGAAAAACCGAATATCAATGTTAGTTTAACTGAAGATAATAATATTGAACTTACCATAGAAGAAACTGTTCACCCAAACGACACCGTTGATGGTATAAAAATTTTAGAATTACAAGATTACGATCCAACTCTGGAACTATCATCATATAAACTTCCGACATTGGATTTACTTGATGATTACAGTAAGAATTCCGACGGGCAAATAAACAAAGACGAGATTATAGCAAATAAAAACCGGATTGTTGAAACTCTGGCTAATTATAAGATCCAAATCGATAAAATAAAAGCTACCGTTGGGCCAACAGTTACTCTTTACGAAATAATTCCGGCTCCCGGGGTTCGAATATCAAAAATTAAAAATCTTGAAGATGATATAGCTCTTAGCTTATCGGCATTAGGAATTCGAATTATTGCTCCAATACCAGGCAGAGGAACTATTGGAATTGAAGTGCCTAACCAGAATCCTGAAATTGTTTCCATGCGTTCAATAATAACATCAAAAACATTTAGCGAAACAAAATACGATCTGGCGATCGGGTTAGGCAAAACCATTTCGAACGAAACATTTGTAATAGATTTGGCAAAAATGCCCCACTTGCTTGTTGCCGGTGCCACAGGACAAGGAAAATCTGTTGGCCTTAATGCCATTATTGCTTCATTGTTATATAAAAAGCACCCTGCACAGTTAAAATTTGTGATGATTGATCCTAAAAAGGTTGAATTAACATTGTATTCTAAAATTGAACGGCATTTTCTGGCAACACTTCCCGATACCGAAGAATCAATAATTACCGATACACAAAAAGTAGTAAACACGTTAAACTCGTTGTGCCTGGAAATGGATCAACGCTATGATTTACTTAAACTGGGTCAGGTTAGGAATATTAAAGAGTATAATGCTAAATTTATATCACGGCACTTAAATCCCGAAAAAGGACACCGGTATTTGCCATATATCGTTGTTATTGTTGATGAATTTGCAGATTTAATAATGACAGCGGGACGAGAAATTGAAAGCCCTCTCACACGATTAGCTCAATTAGCGAGAGCGATTGGTATTCATTTGATTATAGCCACACAACGGCCATCAACCAATATTATTACCGGAACCATAAAAGCAAATTTCCCTGCCCGAATAGCATTCAGGGTTTCATCAATGATCGATTCCCGAACTATCCTCGACAGCCCCGGTGCCAACCAACTTATTGGACGTGGAGATATGCTTATATCTTCGGGTAGCGACCTTGTTCGCCTTCAATGTGCATTTATTGATACTCCCGAACTTGAAAAAATTGCTGATTTTATAGGTTCACAACGCGGATATCCATCGGCATATCAACTTCCCGAATATATCCAGGAAGGAAGTGATGAGGCCAGCGAAGTTGATTTATCAAAACGTGATGCTTTGTTCGACGATGCAGCAAAGCTTGTTGTAAGGCATCAACAAGGTTCAACATCATTAATTCAACGGAAATTTTCCATCGGGTACAACAGGGCAGGAAGAATTATCGATCAGCTTGAAGCTGCAAATATTGTAGGCCCTTTTGAAGGCAGCAAAGCACGGCAGGTTCTTTTTAGTGATGAATATTCTTTGGAACAATATTTGAAAGAATTCTCCGAGAATAATTAATACTCCATAATTTATTAAAACATAATTTCCTGCCAGTCCTGACCATCTGCCTGGAAATTATAAATGCTAAAATCAGTTAAGATGAAAAAAATATTTTTTATAATAAGCTTTACACTTGTTGCATTTACTATTTATGCACAGCAAGATCCTGAAGCAAAAAAGATACTTGACAAACTCTCTCAAAAAACAAAATCATATAAAAATATTGAAGCCGGGTTTAAGGTAGATTACATTGATTTAAAAGATAAAATTAAAAATTCATCGGAAGGAACAATAACAATGCAAGGCGAAAAGTACAGGTTAAACTTTATGGATACCGAGGTTTTTTTCGATGGCAAAACCTTATGGAGCTATATTAAAGATGCTAATGAGGTAAATATTTCAGAACCTGAGAATGACGATTCTGATATTCTTAATAATCCGCAAAAATTATTTACTATTTACGAGAAAGATTTTAAATACCAATTAATTTCTCGAAATACTGAAGGGGGAACATCAAATGCGATAGTTGATTTATACCCTTTTGAACTCGAGAAGGATTATTCGCGAATTCGTCTTCAAATAAATACCAGCACATTTCAACTTAAATCGGCTACTATATTTGGAAAAGATGGTTCCAGCTACAGTGTTAGCATTTTTAATTTTAATACCAATATTCAGGTTGAAACAAACTACTTCACCTTTATAGAAGCTAATTATCCCGGTGTAGAAATAATTGATATGCGTTGGTAAAAATAATTACGCTATCTTTTCAGGATACTTGATACGTATATGATAGATATTTGCAAGCTTCTTCTTAAAGATTGATTTAACAGTAGAAATATCTTTAAAAGTGATATCAGAGATATCAAATTGCATATCATTCATCTTATTATTAATAATCGATTCAACAATATTATCAATTGTGGAATCATTATAATCGGTTAAACTTCTTGAAGCAGCTTCAACAGAATCGGCCATCATTAAAACTGCCATTTCTTTTGAAAATGGTTTTGGCCCGGGATAAGTAAATTTATTGATATCAATTTCTTTATCGGGGAACTTTTTAATATACGAACGATAAAAATACTGAACTTTTGATGTTCCATGATGTGTTCTGATAAAATCAATTAGTTTTTCAGGTAATTTATGTTTTCTGGCCAATTCAATCCCATCTGTTACATGGTTAATGATTATATTGGCACTTTCAACAAATTCATGCATGTCATGGGGATTAAACCCGGTACGTTGATTCTCGATAAAATAAAGAGGGTTTATCATCTTCCCAATATCATGATACAATGCACCTGTACGAACCAGTAAAGGGTTTCCTCCTATTTTAATAATTGCTTCCTCTGCCAGATTTGCCACCTGCATGGAGTGTTGAAATGTTCCGGGAGCTTTTTCGGCTAATTCTCTCAATAATTTCTGGTTTGTATCCGACAACTCCATTAATGTTACATCGGAAAGAAATCCAAATATCTTTTCGAATATATATATCAGCGGGTAAGCTAATAATACAAAACCTCCGTTAATAGCAAAATAGACAAAATTATTCCATTCAATATTCGAAAAATTTCCTTCTTGTGTAATTGCCATTCCAAAATAAACAAAGCTGTATGTTAAAAATACCAGGGCGGCAGAAAAAATAAGTTTCCCTCTTCTGTATAAATTGGTTAAACTAAAAATTGCAATTATACCTGCAATAAAATTTAGAAAAACAAACTCAAACCCATTCGGGGCAAAAAAACCAACAAGCAAAACAGTTATTATATGAATAAATAATGCAAGGCGGGAATCATAAAATGTTTTAATAATTATTGGAACCAGCGCGAAAGGAACTATATAAATACTATTAACACTTATTTTTAAAGTAATACTTGCTATTGAAACTACAATAAGAACAACCATTAATATGAATAAGGTTTTCAGGCTGTTTTGCAGTATATCTTTTCTGAAATTTAATAAAAACAAAAAGAGAACAGCTATACAGGCAAAGACAAAGATTATTTGTCCAAATAAAATAATCCTGTAATAATAGGATGAACCTAACTTAGTTTCAAAATCATGTTTTAACGATTCTAAAACAATATGAATTTTTCCATCAATTACATCGCCTTTTGCAATAATTCGTTCACCTTGCTGAACCATTCCTTTAGTAAGAGAAATATTTTTAAGAAGGGTATTTTTAACATTTTCAGATGTTTTTGAATCATAAAAAATATTAGGATGAACAAATTCGTATAAATTAATACTTTTATAAAATCCAGAGTTTTTTAAACCATCCTTTTTTCCTGTTATATAGCCTGCATTTTTTTTAAGCACATACTCATAAGCGGTTTTCTGGCTGTAAAACTCCGAGTACAAATGCTCCTGGGCAATATTATCTTTTAAAATAATCAATTTTGAATTCTCAGAGAACCCTTTTGTAATATCCGATACTTCAACAATTCCACTATTATAAACTTCTTTTAGAAGATTTATTGAAAAATCTTTAAAGTCGGAGGTATTTACAAAAAAACTGTGATTTTGACGCTCTCCCTGGCTTATATTGGGGTATTTTCTTTCAAAATATTCAATTTGTTTTTCATTGTAATATTGAATAAACTTATCCATTTCCAGTATTAAAACTGAACTATCGAAAATAAAATACGGGTTATATGATTTAAGGATACTATCCTTTTCGAACTGAAGTTGCTTCTCTCCTTTATATATTGGAAAATCAAATGGAGCAATTAATGTTTCATGTAACCAGGGGCGTCCTTTCTGAAACTCATACCTGAATTTACCCTCTCGCGGGAAAAGTGAAACAATAATCGCTATGGTTGTAATAAATAAAATAAACCTGAAAATAATCTTATAATAATTCCGAAAAGGTTTAAGAAATTTTTTCATCACATTGCTATTAATTAGAGTGCTAAAACATAAAATACAAATGTATAAATTTTACAAATAGTTTGACTTGTATTTATTTCTTATAATGTATCTTAAACACATATTAATTACCTTTGTTAAGAAAAACATTTTTTTTACAAGGATTTATTATTTTTATACTATAAAATAAACAGATACAATGATTTCGTACGGGATTAGTGAAATGGCAGTAATACCAGTAAGAATGGAACCATCAGATAAAAGTGAAATGGTTACGCAAGTTCTATTTGGTGAAACATTTAAAATTACAGAAGAAAAAAACAACTGGGTTTTTATTGAAATCATTCATGATGGTTATAGAGGATGGATTGATAAAAAATTATTGTCATATAGTAATCCTAATTATATTGATTGTTCCGTTAATGAGCCTTTTATAATATTATCGGAAGTTTTTACCGAAATTACAGAAAAACAAACAAGTGAAATAATAAGAATACCGTTTGGCAGCACTTTGCCCTGTTTTAATAAAGAAAAAAATGAATTTAGAATAAATTCAACTATTTATACGCTAGCTAAAAATCAGGAAATAGAAAACAATAAGAATCTTATCCAGAATGCCAGAAAGTTGCTAAACACCCCCTATTTGTGGGGAGGAAAAAATCCTTTTGGAATAGATTGTTCAGGATTTGTTCAGGTTGTATATAAGACTGCAACTATTTTTTTACCACGTGATGCAAGTAAACAAGCTGAAATTGGAACAACCATCGATTTTGTAAATAATATAACCCCGGGCGATCTTGCTTTTTTTGATAACAATGAAGGCCAGATTATTCATACAGGCATATTGTTATCCGAAAAAAAGATAATCCATGCTTCAGGAAAAGTAAGAATTGATACTTTCGATCATCAGGGAATATATAACGAAAAACAGCAAAAATATACACATAAGCTTCGAATTATTAAACGTATAATTTAATACTACTATGGGGAAATTATATATATTGGTTTTTATTATTTCGGCAATCATTGTTATTTACATTATAAATAATAGGAGACAAGAAAACCGGAACAAGAATGAAGAAGAACAATGAGCTTTACATACGAATATCCTCGCCCCTCTGTAACTGCTGACATTATTGTCTTCTCTAAAGTTAGGCAACCGTATCAAATTTTACTTATAAAAAGAGGACATGAACCTTACAAGGATAAATGGGCATTACCCGGAGGTTTTATTGAACCAGACGAGGAACTGGAAACTGCAGCTCTTCGTGAACTTAAAGAAGAAACCGGTTTAACAAAAATACAACTCAGGCAATTCAAAACCTATGGAAAGGTTGGCAGAGACCCACGCGGAAGAACTATTTCTGTAATTTTTTATGGATTCATAAATGCAGAAAATGATAAGATACTTGCAGGTTCAGATGCTGCCGACGCTGTTTGGTTTAATATAAATGAAATTCCTCCTTTGGCCTTCGACCATTCCGATATTATTTCTGACGCTCTAAAGGTCTTGATTTAATTAAAAAAGGAATGACAAATTAGCATATAACAACTCATTATTCAGTTTATTTGTCATTAATATATTGGGGAACATTATTTGTATCAATTAAAAATAATTAAGAAATTGAACTTATAAAGTTTATACCATGAATCACATTGAAATTCAATCCAAATACTCAGAGATTTGTAATCTTATTTTAAATAAAGAAATATCTGATTCCATTGTACAATTACAATTATTCGCAAATCAATCCAAAAAGCAATATCATCAAGATCAAATTGAGGAAATTCAAAACACATACTCAAATATTTTAAAGCATTCATTTACAAACATTAACGATCCTGAGCGAGATAATATTTATAAACATTTACAACGATCGTTGTTTGAATTAACAGACACAATTAATGAATGTTTGTTGACAGAAACCTCCGGTTTAACAATTTACAAAATGAAATGGTCTTTAGATCGTAAAAGAGAGTTGCACTCCGATGAAGCCGTTTCGCTAATACATTACCTGACATTTGACAATGAGCTGGATGAAATTTTAAAGAACAATAACATACATCTTTCAGGCTCCACAAACAAGACCATTTCACGCCAACAGGCATTGCGCGATTTATTTAATTACTTATGGCTAACCGATAAATACCAGGAAACGGAAAAAAAAATACTGGAAACCATTTGTTTTTCCGAAAAAATACCCTGGCATGATAAAAGCCTTATTGTAAGTGCGATAACTTTAAGTCTTTTACGGGTATTCGATAAAAATAAGTTTTTATCATTATTAAATTTCTATTATTCAACGGAAGAACAGGTATGGCAAAGAGCGCTTATTGGGCTTTTATTAGGATTTTATAAATACGATAAACGGATAGATTTTTATCCCGAATTAATAATTGAAATCGAAAAAATTGCGAAAACAAACGACATTGACAAACTAACCGAATCAGTTATAATTCAGATTTTTAAATCAAAAGATACCGAAAAGTTAACAAAAAGATGGGAAGAAGAAATACTTCCCGAAATGATGAAAATGCAACCCAAAATCGAGGAAAAACTCGATTTAGAAAATATTATCCCCGATAAATTTCTGGAAGATAAAAACCCGGATTGGGAAAAAGTATTTGAAGACTCACCAGGACTGCTCGATAAGCTTCAGGATTTTAGTAAAATGCAAATCGAAGGTTCAGATGTTTTCATGAGTGCTTTCTCACGATTAAAACATTTCCCATTTTACAATGAAATAAGCAATTGGTTTGTTCCTTTCTATAAAGAAAACGAGTCTCTTACCCAACCAGCAAAAGAAAATGATACCAAGCTGCTTCCATTCATAGAACAACTCGAGAAATCTCATTACATGTGTAATTCCGATAAATACTCGTTTTGTCTTAACTTGCAATATATTCCTGAATCACACAAAACAATGATGATGGATTTGTTTAACGAAGAAATGAAAAATATTGAAGAAATCTCAAAAGATGAAAACCTGATAAATAGCTTTGCCCTTACAAAAAGTATTTTTACACAGTATCTTCAGGATATGTATCGGTTTTATAAACTGAATCAATATAAACACGAGTTTTCTGATATTTTTAGCTGGAAATTTGATATCCAGAATACCTTTTTCTTTAAAAAACTGGTTTACAATTCCGATATTACCAGAAATATTGCTGAATTTTTTCTTGAAAACAAACATTTTCAACAGGCATCTGAACTTTTTATAAACCTGGAATCTACTGAAACAGACATTGAACTATTTGAAAAGATTGGTTATTGTTACCAGCAATTAGGGAATTACAATTTAGCACTGAATTATTACAAAAAAGCAGAATTATTCGACAGTAAAAAAATATGGATAATAAAAAAAATAGCTCTTTGTTATCGTTATTTAAATAATCCTGAAAAAGCACTCGAATATTACCTTGAAGCTGAAAAATCGGAACCCGAAAATTTATACATTCTTGCATATGTTGGTCATACTTTAGTTCGCTTAAAAAGATACGACGAGGCTCTAAAATATTATTATAAAGTTGAATATTTATCACCTTCAAATGATAAAATTCAACGCCCAATCGCATGGATTTCATTTATTTTAGGAAAATTCGAAATCGCCAACAAATATTACCTGGAAATAATTGGTTATAACAAAAACGAATTCGACCTTATACACCTGGGACATGTACAGTGGTGTATGAAAGACCAACAAAAAGCAATTCAATCATATCAGGAAGCATTGAGATTGTCAAACAATGACTTTGAGTCGTTTTACAAGGCTTTTAATGATGATATTCATTACCTGCTTAAATACGGAATTAATGCTATCGATATCAGTTTAATGAAGGATTATTTAAAACGGGGGTTTTTTAAACTATTCCAAATTATTAAATTGTTGTTTTAATGTTATTTATTCTATATGTTATTTGCTTTTTATTTTCCGGTTTTATATAGTAATCAAAAAAATCCGACTTTTAGTCGGATTTTTTTGATTTGTACAAGCTATCGTTTAAATGGTTTATAAAAAAACTTTTCCCAATGGACAACTTCTTTTAAAGGTTTACGCAACTGTTCATGACGGTTTGTATCTACTTCATCAGCAGGGTATCCAACAGGTAGTAGTACCATTGGTTCAACACCATCAGGTAAATCTAATAAGCGAACACATTTCATTACATCGAATTTACAAACCCAGCAAGAAGCTAATCCAAGATCGGTTGCAGCTAAAGTCATGTGATCAACAGCAATGGCAACATCCAGGTTCGTGTGGATTTTACCATCAGATCTGCGCCATGCATCACGGTGGTCGCCACAAACAACAATAATTGCTTTAGCAGATTCGAGCCATGATTCCTCGTAACATTCTCGTATTTTTGCGAGTGGTTCAGGCTCAGTTATTGCAACAAAGTGCCAGGGTTGTTTGTTTTTTGCAGATGGAGCAATTCTTCCAGCTTCCATAACCTGAAGTAAAAGTTCTTTATCTACAGATTTATCCTGATAATTGCGCGACGAATATCGTCGTTTTGCCAGTTCTAAAAATGTCATATTTCTGAAATTTTAATATATTACTCAACAACTATTGTTTTATCGAATATTTCAACTTTATCCCCTTTACGTATTTTTGCTCTTTTCCTGCTCTCTATTTGCCCGTTTAATTTAACTATACCATCATCAACAAGCTGTTTTGCTTCACCCCCGCTCATACACATATTGGTAACTTTTAAAAGCTTAATAAGCTCAATATAGTCCAATTCTGAATTTAGCTTAAAGTTAATCATATTTTTGATTTTTTTAATTCATTTATTAATTGAGTCATCATTTCTGTAGCTTTTCCCTGTAAAAAGACATCAGTTATTGTGCTTGTAAATAACGATTTTTCAGGATTTATTTCAATAATCTGAGCCCCATTTTGTTTGGCAACAGATGGAATCATTGAAGCCGGGACCACTTCGCCGGTTGATCCTATAATAATTACCAAATCTGCTTTTTCTGCTGCTTCAACAGATTTCTGGTAAGCCAGGGCTGGTATTGATTCGCCAAAAAATATAAAATCGGGTTTTAAAACTCCATGGCATTGATTACATAATGGAACAATATCGTTCAGGTTTACTTCTGATGTTAAATAATTATGGCCACAATACGGGCATACAAGCATGCGTGAATTTCCATGAAATTCATATACTTCTTTGCTTCCGGCATCGGTATGCAAATTATCAATATTTTGGGTTATAACCGCTTTTATTAATCCCATTTTTTCCATTTCGGAAAGTGCAAAATGTGCCGCGTTGGGTTTAGCAGCGCCAAAAAAATCATAAAAAATCTCTTTTATAACCTTCCACGAATCAATGGGATTAAGAAAAAAATTATTCAGGTCGAGTACATTGGGATCGTACTTACTCCAAAGTCCGTCCTTACCCCTGAAAGGAGGAATGCCGCTTTCAACAGAAATTCCTGCCCCTGTAAAAGCAATGGCAAATTTTGAATTAATAATTAATTCAACTGCAGAATCTATATTCACGCCTGTTGCCATTTAATTATAATTTTTTCAATTAAATCAATATCTTTTTGCGTTTCTTCATCAATAAAATATTGAATAAGATCTGCTTTTATCTGTGCATACAATTTATAAATTTTATCGATATAAACCTGTTCATATTTATCTTTAAGAAGTTTGTCGTACATTTCAATCATGTTAACCTTAGCCCGATACTCATAATATGGGTTAATGGTTGATGTTTGTAACATTTCTTCAAGTGCAACAATAGCTTTCATGTATTCGCCTGAATTTCGCATAACCTGATATTTATTATAGTATGCATGAAAATAATCTGGCATTTCTGAAATGTATTTTTCAGCATGTATATACGCATTTTCACTATCGTTAAGCCTGGAATAATAAGTTGATAACTGATGAGCTTTGTACGATGGGGATAAATTAAAATACTGTAATGTATCAATTATCAACTCGTAATCTTTCTTATTCCATTTCTTTTTTCGTGTAAAAGTTGTTTTAAACCATTTATTATAAGCTAACCCTGCTGTATAAAAATCCTTATCGGCAATTTCCTGAGAATCTTTGTAAATAGTTACATCTCCCGTTGTTATATTGTAATGTAAATATTTGTTTACAGCTGCATTGTGCTCTCCATAGGTAAAATAAATATCATTATTCGTATTATCTAATATACAACTTTTAATCGTATTGTAATTGTTAATACAGTAACCATAAAATGGGTCGTGAGATAACTGATGATTTTCTGTATTCGTAAGAATCTGATAACTTTTATCAACTAAGTTATGGTTATCTGTTTTCTCATTTAGCTCTTTCATTTTTCTCTCTCTTGATATATTTGATGTGCTAAACATCCAAATCGGGCTATATTGATAACGGCCTTTGTCAGAAACTGAAAGATTTTCGACAAAGAGAAAATCATCTAGCATGTTATTCTTAATAATTTCACCACGAGTTAGTTCGTATATAGAACCCGTGTTATCTTTTTTACTGCCAACTGTAATAAACCATGCATGTGAACTGTAATTTCTAAACATTTCATCTACCTGACTGATGTTCTCGGCATTCTCGAGAACATTCCTGACTTTAAATGCTAATGGCATACCTGTATTGTATTCGCTAATTTTCTTGCTATTTCCCGCGGGTGCACCATTCATATTTATTGACATACTCAAACCAGAATGATTTAACCCAGTATAAACTCCCGGGTATCCTATAAAAGTTAAATTTGTAAATGGAATTTTATTGTTAAGATGATAATTTACAATTAAGGGAAAATGAGTTAAGGCTTCTATACCAGGCCAATCGAGGTTTCTGCCATGTACTATTCCGTCCGAGTTTCTTAAAATAAATGATGTACAACTGATTTTAAAAAATAACTGAGGTACATATGCAATAATTTGTACATCCTTCAACTCCAAATCGCTTCCATCGGCTATACCTTTCATTTCAAACAGGTATTCGACCGGCATATTCCTTTCAATTTTTTTAACTTTTGCACTTAAAGCTGCATTAACAATCCATTTCTTCAGAAAAAAGTTTCCCATATATGCTTCAATCATACTATCTACAACATAATCTATTTTAAGTAAATAGTCATTCAGTAACACTCCATATTGTAAACCTGCTTCATATGAATCCCCTTTAACAGTTAAGAAAGGAACTCCTTCTTTAACTATAAGTTTTCCTTCATGAAATATTCTTGTACCATTTTCATTTACGGTAAAGGTTTTGTTCTGAGATAATAAAGAGCTTGAAAAAGAAAAAAATAAAATGAGAATCAGAATCCTTTTTTTAGACATGACAATAAAATTAATCAATATAAATTTAAGAATAATTTTATTTTGTTTAAAAAATTCAATTAAAATGAACAAAGCCAGTTTAAAACTGGCTTCGAAAATTTTTGATGATTTTATTTTTTAATATAATTCGGGATATTTCTTTGGGTTTGCTTCATTCATCATTGCATAAATTGCTTCGAAAACATCCTCGGCATTTGGATTTGAGAAATAATCACCATCGGATGCATAGGCAGGGCGATGTTCTTTTGCAGTTACTGTTCTGGGTTCAGAATCGAGATGAAAATATGCACCTTGCTCTTCCATTACTTTCTGCATCATGTAAGCAGTTGCACCACCCGGAACGTCTTCATCAAAGAAAACAACCCTGTTCGTTTTTTTAATCGAATCAGCAATCACATGTTTTCGGTCGAAAGGCAATAATGTTTGAACATCAATAAGTTCGACAGAAATATTAAATTCTTTCAGTTGTTCAACAGCATCTTGAGCAATACGAACACACGAACCATAAGTAACAAGGGTAACATCGGTTCCTTCATTCAATATCTCGGGTATTCCTAACGGAATTTTATACTCTCCAATATTGTCGGGTCGCTTTTCTTTTAACCGGTATCCATTTAAAGGTTCAATTACCAATGCCGAATCTTCGCCTTCGAGCAATGTATTATAAAACCCTGCGGCCTGTGTCATATTTCTTGGCACACAAACATAAACACCACGAATTGAATTTATAACCATACTTAATGGAGAACCCGAATGCCAGATACCTTCCAGTCGATGTCCCCGTGTACTTATAATTACAGGAGCAATTTGTCCCCCTGCAGTTCTGTAATGAGTGGTAGCCAAATCGTCGCTTAAAGTTTGTAATGCATAAAGCAGGTAATCGAAATATTGAATTTCTGCAATTGGGCGCAATCCTCGTAAAGCCAATCCTATTCCTTGCCCTAAAATGGTTTGTTCCCTAATTCCTGTATCAGTAATTCTTAATTCACCATATTTTTTTTGTAATCCTTCAAAGCTTTGATTTACTCCTCCAATATATCCTGCATCTTCACCAAAGGCAACAAGTTTCGGGTATTTTGCAAAAAGATAATCGTAGTTATCACGTAAAATTTCTCTTCCTGCAACTTCTGCTGAATTAGCAGTAAATATTGGTTTTACTTCTTTCACGTTAAGAACTGATCGTTCAGATTCGTTGTATAACGAAGTATTGTATCTTTTATAATTATCTTCATAATTCCTGTCAAGCCATTCCGATAAATCTTTTTGTAGTTTCCCACGAATATTACAATCGGTACAAACATGACGCAGTATTTTTTTTGCAGCGCTGAAATTATCTTTTCGAATGGGATTAATTATTTTCTTTAGGTCGTTGGTAATTGTTCCTACTTTATCATAACCTTCTCGTTTGCACATACATGAACGGTTATCAATAATCCCGATGAGTTTGTCTCTCTCAATTTTAACCGGTTCGGTAAATTTTTGCCAGGCAATACGTCTGGCTTCTTTTGCTTCTTCTTCAGCTTGTTTTTCAATACTTACCAATTCGTCTTCTAATGCGATTTTTTCTTTCAGAATCCATTCTCTCATTTTTCTAATACCATCAAATTCAGTTTCCCACTTCAGGCGTTCTTCTGATTTATATCGTTCGTGCGAACCCGATGTGGAATGACCTTGAGGTTGTGTAATCTCTTCAATATGAAAAACAACCGGAACATGTTCTTTTCTTGCTATTTCCACACCACCATGGAATAGTTTTATCAATCCTTGATAATCCCAACCCTTTCCTTTTAAAATAACTATTCCTGCTTTCTCATTTGTTCGCTCAAAACCTTTAAGTAATTCTGAAATACTTTCTTTTGTTGTTTGGTATTTTTTAGGAACAGAAATGCCATATCCATCATCCCAAACGGCTAAAACAGCAGGAACCTGCAAAACACCAACAGCATTTACAGCTTCCCAAAACTGCCCTTCGGAAGTACTTGCATCGCCAATTGTTCCAAATGCTACTTCATCTCCTTTTACTGATAATGTTTTAAATTGATGTAATTCTTTATTATTTCTGAATAATTTTGATGCATACGCTAATCCAACCCAACGAGCCATTTGTCCTGCCGTGGGTGAAATATCAGATGATGAGTTTTTTTGTTTGGTTAAATCTTTCCACGTGCCATCTGTATTCAAACTTCTCGTAGCAAAATGATTATTAAATGAACGCCCGCCATTTCCGGGATTTAAATTAACATCTGTTTGTCCATATAATTGGGCAAAAAATTCTTCTGCTGTAAACAGCCCGGCTGCCATCATAAATGTTTGATCACGGTAATAACCTGAGCGCCAGTCTCCATCACGGAATGTTTTTGCCATAGCAATCTGGGCTATTTCTTTTCCATCGCCAAAAATTCCAAATTTTGCTTTTCCTGTTAAAACTTCCTTTCTTCCTAACAGGCTGATTTGGCGACTCAAATTTGCCAGTTTATAATCGTTTAATACTTCTATTTTATCTAAAACCATATTCACATTTTTCTTATTTTCACTTTTCTCAATTACTTTTGTACTCATATTCTCGCGTGTTTAACTTAATCAAATTATATATTTTTTAATTAATTTCCAATAATAAATGTAAAGATTTATATACGTAGATATTATCAGTTTAATTATCTTTGCATCCGATTGTTATAACAATAAAAATAAATTAATGTTTATTAAGCTAATACTTTTAGTTATTGGAATTTTGGCTATTGCTTTTATAGCTTTGGGATTTAATATCTTTTTAAGAAATAAAAAATTTCCTCAAACATCCGTAGGCAAAAATAAGAATATGGCTAAACTAGGCCTCTCGTGTGCAAAACACGAAGAAATAAAATGCCGGCGCGAAATTGATAAAAGAACAGAATATTGCTCTTCGTGTGGATGTAGTTAAATTATTTAACAACTTTTTCAATTCTTTTCAAAATGTATTACCTTGCAGGTAAAATGGAAAAGTTATGCAAAAAACAGCATTAGTTTTTGGATCAACGGGACTCGTAGGGAGTTATCTTGTCAGTGAGCTTGCAGAAAATTCAATTTATGAAAAAGTAATTGTTTTTAATCGAAAAAAACAGAATTACTCAAACAACAAGATTGTTGAAATACTTATCGACTACGGGAAGATTTCTGAATACACCCACGAATTCAAAGGCCATGATGCTTTCTGTTGTCTTGGCTCTACAATAAGAAAAGCAGGAACAAAGGAGAATTTTTTTAAAATTGACCATGATTTACCCGTGGAGATTGCAAGGATTTGTTCTAATAATCAGGTTAGTTCCCTAATTGTTATATCCTCCATTGGAGCGAACCCGGAGAGTTCTAATAATTATTTAAAAACTAAGGGACTGATGGAAAAACATATTACAGAGTTTGATTTCACAAAAATTGTATTCGTACGTCCATCCATGCTTTTAGGACCAAGAAAAGAATTTCGTTTTGGCGAAATAGCCGGTAAAGGATTTATGGCAATATTTAACTTCCTTTTTATAGGGGAATCCCGCAAATACAGAGGTATTCATGCCCTTACAGTTGCAAAATCGATGATAGAAATCGCGAATATGCCTACCAATAAAATAGTTTTTGAATCAGATGAACTTATAGAAATTGCAAAAAATGATTAGCGGAACAGACTTTCTTAAAATTATTCAAAAAAGACAAAGCGATCGTGCTTATTTAACCTCCTCTATTGAACAGGAAAAGATTAACAGGATAATTGAAGCTGCCCACCTTGCTCCCTCTGCATGTAATTCCCAGCCATGGAAATTCATTGTTATTGATAATCCTGAAATTAAAAATAAAATTGCTGATTGCACTTCGAGCAAAATACTTGGAATGAATCATTTTACCAAACAAGCTCCTGTTCATATTGTGATTGTAGAAGAAAAAGCAAATTTTACATCAAGTGCCGGAAGCACAATAAAAAACAAGCAATTTCCTCTTATTGATATCGGCATTGCAGCTGAAAATATTTGTTTGCAGGCAACTGCTGAAGGACTGGGAACTTGTATGATTGGCTGGTTCGATGAAACCAAAGTAAAAAAGCTGCTTCAAATTCCTAAATCGAAGCGTGTTCCTCTAATTATTACTATTGGATACCCGGCAAAGGAAACCCGCGATAAACGAAGAAAACAATTAGATGAAATAGTGAGTTATAACAAATACTAGTTTGTGGTTTTAACTACCTGGTTCAAACCACATTCACTTCCATTTCCAACTCAATACCAAATTGATTATTAACAGATTTTTGTATTTCGCGGGCTAAATAAAGCACTTCAGCACCTGTTGCATTTCCCCTATTTATCAAAACAAGCGCTTGTTTATTGTGAACCGCAGCATTTCCGATGTTTTTACCTTTCCAGCCAGCCTGTTCTATTAACCATCCCGCGGGAATTTTTACGTTATTGTTGCTTTGTTTAAAGTTAGGTACATCCTGATATTGTTGCCTTATTTTTTCAAATACTGCTTCTTTGACCTCAGGGTTCTTAAAAAAACTGCCTGCATTACCGGTTTCTTCTGGTTTTGGAAGCTTTGAGTTACGAATATCAATTACGGCATTTCGAATATTCTTTAAATTTATAGATTCATATTTCTGCAGTTCCTCGTTTAAATTACCATAATTGAGCTTATATTCATGATTCTTATTAAATTTGAAATGAACATACGTTATTACCTGTTTCCCTTTTAAATCATGCTTAAAAATACTTTCACGGTACCCAAACCTGCATTCGGTATTTGCAAATTCCTGTTTCCTTAATGATTCAATATCAATGGTTTCAACTTTTAAAATAACATCTTTTACCTCAACACCATAAGCCCCGATATTTTGAATAGGGCAAGTGCCAACGAAACCAGGAATCAAAGAAAGATTTTCAACACCTCCCCAGTTTCTGTTTACACAATATTCTACAAACGAATCCCAATTTTCCCCTGCACCAACACGCAAATCAACAGAATCATCTGTTTCATTAATTATTTCTATTCCACAAATAGTTGGTTGTATAATCAATCCATTAAAATTTTTAGTAAAAAGAATATTGCTTCCGCCTCCAATAACCATCAAAGGAATATTCTTGTTTTTATGTATTAATAATAGTTCTTTTAATTCTTCTTCGTTTGAGAAAGATGCGAAATAGCGGCAATTGATATCAAAACCAAAAGTATTGTATTTTTTTAAAGAGAAATTTTCTTTGATTTCAATCATAACTTAGTATTTTTATTGCCAAAGATACGGATTGAAATGTGAATATTTTATAATCTGATGTTTAGAAAAACTAAAATGAAAAAAACAAAACAGATTTACCTTGCAGTAACAAACGACCTTGTAACCGATAATCGTGTACATAAAATTGCCAGCACACTTCTAAAATCAGGTTGCAAGGTAACACTTATTGGTCGGATTAAGTCTGATAAAACACCATTAACCAACCGGCAATACTCAACAATTCGATTCAGGATGATATTTAAAAAAGGCTTTTTGTTTTACAAAACGTTCAACATCCGGTTATTCTTTTTTTTACTTTTTCACAGGTTCGATATTGTTGTAGCTAATGATCTGGATTCTTTGCCGGCATGCTTTCTTGCTGCCCTTTTAAAACGAAAAAAGCTGGTGTATGATAGTCATGAATATTTTACAGAAGTCCCCGAACTGGTTCATCGTAAATTTCCAAAAAAGGTTTGGCAAATCATTGAACGATTATTCCTGCCATGGATTAAATATTCATATACTGTTTCAGAATCGATTGCCGAAACCTATAACTCGAAATATGGTATTGACATGAAAGTGGTGCGAAACGTACCTTATAGTGTTCAAAATATAATATCCGATCAATCAGCTCATACTGATAAATGGTTAATCCTTTACCAGGGATCGTTGAATCTGGGGCGTGGCCTGGAACAATTAATCGATGCCATGTTGTTTATTGAAAATGCCCGGCTTAAAATTATTGGCGATGGAGATATAGTAAATAAATTAAAAGAAAGAGTTATTCAGCTCGGGTTGAAAGAAAAGGTAGAAATCACTGGGAGAATACCTTTTGAGCAACTTTTCGAAGAAACCATTCATGCCGACTTAGGAATTGCTCTTGAAGAAAATATAGGGTTAAATTATTATTACGCGCTTCCAAATAAGCTGTTTGATTATATTCAGGCGAGAATTCCTGTTTTAGTTTCACCGTTCCCGGAAATGCAAAAGATTGTACGAAAATATGATATTGGAACAGTTTACGACCACAAAGATCCACAATCTCTTGCAAATAAAATCAATGAAATTTTTGAACTTAAAAACCGCCACCAAAAGTGGAAAGGAAACACGGAAAAAGCTGCATCAGAACTTTGTTGGGAAAACGAAGAAAAAATCCTGATGAAAATTTATACTCAGGTTGGATTAAATTTTAATTAATTATCTGTAAATCTTTTCCTTATTCAATGCCCGTTGATAAAGACGGGCATTTATATTGTGCTGCTCCAGAGTTTTTGCAAAGCTATGATAACCCGAAAAATCTGCTTTTGCACAAAAGTAAAGATAATCATGTTCTTTAAAATTTAACACGGCATCAATAGCTTCAATAGAAGGAACAGAAATTGGGCCCGGAGGCAAACCATAATATTTATAAGTATTATAAGGCGATTCCGTTTCCAGGTGTGTTTTTAAAATACGCTTTACAGTAAAATCGCCAATTGCATATTTTATCGTGGGATCAGCCTGAAGAGGTATTCGTTTTCTTAACCGGTTAATATATACTCCGGCAATATCGTCCATTTCATCTTTTCTAAACGTTTCTTCATCAACAATTGATGCAATAGTAATCACATCTTCTTTTGTCAGGTTAAGTGTTTTTGCTTTCGACAATCTATTTTCATTCCAGAATGTTACATATTCTTTATGCATACGCTCAATAAATTTCTCTGCAGACGTATTCCACCAGAATTCATACGTGTTCGGAACAAAAATACAAGTAATTGTTTTTGTTGTTAAGCCATACTTTTGTACAAAAACGGGATCATTCAATAACCTTATTATTGAAATTGAATCAGCCTCAATTTGCCTGGATATTTTACCAGCAAGTTGTTCTTTTGTACGGATGTTATTAAAAACAACTTTTACAGGTTCCTGTTTTCCCGAACGAAGAATATCAAGTAACTTATTATTATTCATTTGGTTAGTTAATTTATATCTTCCCGGATGAATACGATTCCTGTAATTTTTCTTTTCAGCCAGCCGTTCAAATGAATTTCTATTTACTATATAATTCTTCTTGTAAAGAATATTTACAACATCTTCAAGTGTAGAACCTGTAGGTATATATAAATAAGCCGTTTCGGACTCTTTTAAAATAACATTGGGTTGGTAAATCCGTTTGTAACTTGTATAAAAAAAGAATATCATAAAAATCAGAACTATCACAAGGATTGAAATTATTACTTTAACAAATAATGATAATTCATTTTTCTTCTTTGCCATGTAAGCTAATTTTTGAATTTTAAAAAACAAAAATAGGTTTATTTTGTTTTTATTACTTTAAAGATTTTGATTAATTATGTATAAAATTTAACAATAGGTCAATCTTTTTTGTTTATATTTATAAATAAATTGTAAATTAGTATGATTTTTTACTTTTTAAGATAAATTTTATAAATTGGGTAAAAAGCAATAAATTCTCTTATGAAAGATTTAATAATAAAAGAAACTGAAAAGACTCCTTCCGTAGCATTAGGTACTAATGGTGTTTTAAAAATCGAGGGAAGATCAATACCAGAGGATGCCGCAAAGTTTTTTAAACCAATTCTCGATTGGACAAAAGAATACACTTCAAATGAAATTCGTATAGATATTAAACTTGAATATTTTAATACCAGCTCTTCAAAGTTTATTCTTGAAATGCTACGCACAATCGAAAACAACCCGAACAACAGCAATGTGGTTGTTAACTGGTTTTATGAAGAAGGTGATTTAGATGTTCTGGAATCCGGCCAGTACTTTGAATCCATAATCGGGATTCCTTTCAAATACATCGAGTACGAAGAATTATAAAAGCTCTTATTAAAAGGGCTTTTTTAAGCTATATTCATTTTTATTAATTAACAAATTCACGTTCTCCGTAATCTTTTGATATTACTGTATTTGCTGATATTATTTAAATTGTAAATTATCATGTTACAAAAAAAGATTGATATTGTAGTTGTAATTAAAAATTCGAATCTTGTAACCGAAATTCAAAAACAATTTAACCCGGATTCATATAATTTAAACATCTTTTTTAGTGGTAAAGAAGCATATTCATTTTTAATAAATAGCAATTCATCAAACCTGATAGTTATTCTAAACAATAATTTACCTGAATTAAAGGGCCTTGAGCTTGCAAGAATATTAAAAAAGGAGGAAAAATCATTTTCATTTATCTTTTTAATAGATGAAACTATTGATAAACAAATAATTGAAACTATCCGAACCGAATCATTTTATTTTATTAATCAAACATCCGATTTCAAAAAAGAATTAATTCCATTAATTCACGAGATAGAAAATCAAAAATCGAAACAAATTGAAGACGATGCTTTAAAATTTGAATTTGAGAATTATAAAAAACGAATACAGGATCTCGAGCGTGATGTTGATTTTTATGTTAAACAAGGCGATATAATAACCAAGCAAAGAACAAAAATCCAGAAAGAAAGAGACCAACTAGCGATTGAAAAATCTGAAATTGCAAAACAAAAAGAATTAATGGAAACTGATTTGCAATTTATTATGAAACAGGGAGATAAAATTGCAGAACAAAAACATAAAATAAAAATCCAACACGACCTTGTTCAACAACAAAAACAAAAAATTACAGATAGTATTGTATATGCCAAACGAATACAATCTGCTATATTGCCGCCCAACCGGTTTATACAACATCTGTTAGCCGAACATTTTATTTTTTATAAACCACGCGATATTGTAAGTGGGGACTTTTACTGGATTAAACAGGTTGATAATCGTATTTGCATTGCTGCAGCCGATTGTACAGGCCACGGAGTACCTGGAGCACTTATGAGTATGCTTGGAATAACATTTTTAAATGAAATCATAAATAAAGATCCAAAAATCAGAGCCAATGAAATATTAAATGAGCTTAGAACACATGTTATCAGTTCATTAAGACAAACCGGAAAAACAGGTGAAAGTCGCGACGGAATGGATATTGCTCTCTGCATTATCAATCATGACTCAAAAACACTTGAGTTTGCCGGTGCAAATAATCACCTGTATATGATTCGCGATGGAGAACTTACCGAGATTAAGGCAGACCGGATGCCTATTGGTATTCACCAAAGAGCTAAAGAACCTTTTACAAACAACGAGATAAAACTCGAAAAAGATGACCTGATTTATATCTTTTCAGATGGTTTTGTCGATCAATTCGGGGGCCCCGATGGCCGAAAATTCTTAGCAACCAATTTTAAAAAACTTTTATTGGAAAATCATCAGGAACATTTGACTGATCAAAAACAAATTCTCGAAAATACCTTTGAAAACTGGCGTGGTGAATTTAAGCAGCTCGACGATATTCTTGTTATTGGTTTCAAAATTGCCTTTACCAAATCGTACCCGAAATCAAAAGATAGTTACGATTGGGAAGGAAAAGTAATTCTGATTGCAGAAGATGATGAAGCCAATTACATGTTACTTGAACGGGCATTGTCAAAAACAAAAGCCACACTTATAAGAGCTGAAAATGGTAAAGAAGCAGTCAAAATTTTTAAATCAATTCCCGGAATTGATGTTATTTTAATGGATATTCGGATGCCTTTAATGGATGGTATTGAAGCAACACAGGAGATTAAGGAAATAGACAGTAAGATTCCGATTATTGTTCAAACAGCTTTTACCATGTCGAGCGAAAAAGAAAAAAGCTTTAAAGCGGGATGCGATGATTACATTTCCAAACCAATTAACCTGAAAGAACTTTTAGCTACAGTAAGCAAATACATCGACAGAGAATAAAAAACCGGGAATACCCGGTTTTTATTTCAATTTATCAAGTGCCGTTTTTAAACGTTTCATAGCTTCAACAAGCTTTTCGTCGGAAGTAGCATAAGAAAACCGAATGTAATCGGGTGATCCAAAAGCACAACCAGGAACAAGAGCTACATGAGCATTCTCAAGCAAGTACAGGCACAACTCATTTGCATTATGAACAGTTGTTTTTCCATCAGATTTTCCAAAATAATAACTTGCTTTGGGGAATAAATAAAACGCTCCGTCAGGAATATTATATTGTAATCCTTTAATTTCTTTTACAAGACTAATTACTAAATCGCGTCTTCGTTTAAATGCCGAAACCATTTCAGTAATACAAGAGCTATCAGAATTTAATGCTGCAACAGAAGCCATTTGCGAAATAGATGAAGCCCCCGATGTTGTTTGTCCCTGAATCTTATCACATGCTTTGGCAATCCACTTTGGAGCGGCAATATACCCTATTCTCCATCCGGTCATTGCATATCCTTTCGATACACCATTTACAATAATTACTTTATCCCGAATAAAATCGAATTGGGCAATACTTTCGTGTTTGCCAATAAAATTAATGTGTTCATAAATCTCATCTGATATAATATAAATATCATTTTTAGCTTTTGCAACAACTTCAGCAATTGCCTTTAGTTCATCTTTTGAATATAAACTACCTGTTGGATTTGATGGAGAGCATAAAAATAAAACCTTCGTTTTTGATGTTATTGCCTTTTGAAGCTGCTCAGGGGTAATCTTAAAGTCATTATCAATTGTTGTTGGCACTTCAATGCTTTTACCTTCAGCTAATTTAACCATTTCAATATAACTTACCCAATAAGGTGCAGGAATAATCACTTCATCACCTTTATTTACCAACGACAAAATTACATTTGCCAATGAATGTTTTGCCCCGCACGATACAACAATCTGGTCAGTTGCATAATCCAAATTATTTTCTCGTTTTAACTTTGCAGAAATCGCTTTTAACAATTCCGGATACCCTGGAACTGGCGAGTAATGTGAATAATTATCATTAATAGCTTTTATTGCCGCATCTTTTATATGTTGAGGTGTATTAAAATCGGGTTCTCCAACACTCAGGTTTATTACATCAAATCCTTTAGCCTGAAGTTCACGGCTCTTTTTACTCATTTCCAGTGTTTGCGAAATAGCCAAGCTGGATACTCGCTCTGATACATTTTCCATTGTTTTCAGTTTTATATTGGTTGTTGATTCTGTTTTTTCCAATATGTTATAAATTTTAGTAATTTTGATTCAGCTTATTGCTATAAAATGCGAATAGCTTTAACAAGTAGCAAATATAAAACTTTTTAAAGTATTAATTTGTGTTGTAAAACAACATAACCGAAACTGAAATTGATCTTAACCTAATAAAAATGAATTACCATGAATGAAATTCTTGAGATTTTAAAATACACAATACCCGCATTGGTAGTTTTCTTAACCTCATGGATAGTTTTAAAAACATTGATAAAAAATGAAGAACAAAGAAACCGGTACGAAATACTATCCAAAACACAAAGAGTGATTACCCCAGTAAGATTGCAGGCATACGAGCGAATGACAATTTTACTTGAACGCATATCTCCTGAAGCACTAATAATGCGAACAAACAACCCGGCATTAACCGCAAAGCAATTTCAAACAGAGCTTATGTCTGTCATACGTTCCGAATTCGATCATAATGTAGCTCAGCAAATATATATATCAACAGAAGCCTGGGAATTAATAAAAAATGCAAAAGCAAATGTTATTCAATTGATAAATTCAACTGCTTTAAAATTAAATCCAGAAGCTCAATCAATAATTTTAAGCAGGATGATTCTGGAAGAACTGATGAAAGAAGAAAAATCGCCAGTTACTCATGCAATGGATTTTTTAAAAAATGAAATCAGGCAACTATTCTAATTGATTAATAAATAACAACTTCTATCTTTTTATAATGTAAAAATACATTCCTGTAGTTAACATAAAGCTTTTATTTAAAGCCTTTTCCGGGGGTAATTCGTTTACATTTAACCTTGTATCTCCATTGCTTAGGTTATACCGGTTATCAACAGTTCCGTTATCAATATTGATTAACCCCTGGCAATACCTAAAATCGAGGAAGATATCTGCTTTCCGGTTAAATCTACCCTGCACACCTACTCCGGCAATAAACCCCGCATCAAATGCAGATAAGTTTGGTTTAATATCTTCGTTAATTTTTTCATTCACTTCAAATTTCTCATAAGTTCCTGTTGTTTTAGCAGACAATAAATATGAACCATAACCACCGCCATAGACATATATTTCGGGATCTTTAGAAAACGCAAACTTCGCAAATAACGGGATACTTATATAATTAAGGCTGGTTTTTAATTCGTACCCATCGAAATTTCCACCTTTGATTTCAAAGTTTAGTTCACTATTAATTGATATTTTGGGTGAGAAAAAAAGTGCCCCGGTAATCCCTATCTGGGGCATAATTATTTTTGCATATGGATCAATAACATTGTCGCCATCAATTGTAGATAACAATATGCCTCCTTTTATTCCATAAGTTGGCGAATTATGGGGGTTTTGTGATCTTATACTACCTGCAAATGATAGAATAAAAACAAAAGTTAAAATATATAAATGATTTCCCAACCGCATTGACTAATTTTTAAAAAATCTAAATTACAAAAAAAATAAATAAGAAAAGCCTGCCAACTTATTGACAGGCAATTGTAATGTATTTTAACCCTGAATTATTTTATTAATTCAACACTTCGTTTAACAAATTTAGTTAAGTCCTCTCCTTTTAGCATATTGTTTGCAAGTAAAGCCAAATCAATAAGTTGCTTAACCAACTTATTCTCTTTCCCGTATGTTTCGAGCAATTCTTTCTTCTGTTTTTTTAGCGTTTCAATATTCTTTTCAACATCCGACAATTTATCTTTTTCAGACTGGTTAATTTCTTCTTCTTTTTTATCTTTTTGACTATTATTTAATTTTTCCTTTTCCTCTTCAACCGGTTTTAACTCGTCAAGTAACTTCGAAATTTTTGTTCCGATTTTCTTATCTTTTTGTTCCGATATTTTGGCTAAAAGCTTATGGTTTGAGTTTATAACAAGATTAAAACTATCAGGAAGATTACCATAAAAGTTCATCCCACCACTCATGGCAGCCATATCTTTCATGCGTCGCATGAATTCTGATTGCGTAATAACAATAGGATCATCGTTTTCTTTCATATTCTCAAAGGAAACAATAAAGGTGTTATTTTTAGGCAACTGGCTTTCGAACATTGCTGTAAGTTGGTCCTTTTCTTCAGATGAAAGACTTGATTCTTCAATATCATCTTTTTTAATGAGCTTATCAACCACATCAGAATCAACACGCATAAATCGTGAATCTTTAAACTTCTGTTCGAGTTGATTAATAAAATGAGTATCTAATTGGCCATCCATCAACAAAACGTCATAGCCTTTTTGTTTCGCATTTTCTATAAATGTAAATTGCTGGTCTTTATCCGTTGCATAAAGATAAACCAGGGTTTTATTTTTATCGGTTTGGTTTTCTTTAATCAGTTTCTCGTATTCTTCGAAAGTAAAATACTTTGAATCGGTATTTTTTAGAAGAGTAAAATCTTTGGCTTTATCGTAAAATTTTTCGTCTGTAAGCATTCCATATTCTATAAATACTTTCAGGTCGTCCCATTTTTGTTCAAACTGCGAACGATCATTCTTAAAAATATCTTCAAGCCTGTCGCCCACTTTTTTAGTAATATGGCTCGATATTTTTTTAACATTTGAATCACTTTGTAAGTAACTTCTCGAAACATTTAATGGAATATCGGGAGAATCTAAAACACCATGTAAAAGAGTTAAAAATTCAGGTACAATACCTTCAACCGAATCTGTTACAAAAACCTGGTTGGCATATAGCTGTATCTTATTTTTTTGAACTTCAATGTTGTTCTTAATCTTGGGAAAATAAAGTATTCCGGTTAGATTAAACGGGTAATCCACGTTTAAGTGAATATGAAATAAGGGTTCTTCTTTAAACGGGTATAATTTGTCATAAAACAACTTATAATCTTCATCTTTTAAGTCAGCGGGTTTTCTTGTCCATAAAGGATTCGTGTCATTTATAATGTGATCTTTATCTGTTTCAACTTCTTTGCCGTCTTTCCAATCTTTTTCTTTTCCAAAAGCAATTTCTACAGGTAAGAATCTGCAATATTTATTTAATAAATCTTTAATCTTACTTTCTTCAGCAAATTCTTTCGATTCATCATCAATATGTAAAATAATATCGGTACCACGCTCGTTTTTCTCAACTTCTTCGATTGAATACTCGGGGCTTCCATCGCATTCCCATTTTACAGCTTTTGCATCGTCTTTATAAGATTTGGTAATTATCTCTACTTTCTTAGATACCATGAAGGATGAGTAAAAACCCAGGCCAAATTTACCAATAATGGCTGTTTGATCTTTAAATTTATTTAAAAACTCCCCGGCACTCGAAAAAGCAATCTGATTGATATATTTTTCAACTTCTTCGTTAGTCATTCCTATTCCTCTATCGCTAACAGTAAGTGTTTTCTTTTTTTTATCGAGAGAAACACGAATAGTTAAATCGCCAAGGTCGCCTTTAATTTCGCCCATGGAAGAAAGCTTTTTAAGCTTTTGAGTAGCATCAATTGCATTTGAAACGAGTTCGCGTAAAAATATCTCGTGATCTGAGTAGAGAAACTTTTTAATTATTGGGAAAATATTCTCTGTTGTTACTCCAATTTTACCTGTTTGCATATTGTTATTTATTTTGAGTTTTACATTATTTCAATGTTTGCTTATTTTCAAAGTACATGCCATTATTAAGATACTGACAAATAGACAGAATAGAGGAAAATAACTATTTAGTTAATGAAATAATAGCAGGAATACTGATTTACAAAAATCAGTTGTTATTCGAATCCAATTCTTAATCATTCAGCTTTGTATTTTAAGTGGCAAACCACTGAGGAAATAAAATATAAACAAAAGCTATTAATCCGGCGATAAGTAAGAAAAAAATGATGAAAAGTTTAGTTGCAAACCAGCTTGATTGTTTTTTCAAGATAAAATTTTTCTGACTTAAAATTCCTTTTATGTTGTTCTCGAGCCGGAGCAGGAAATTCTCGTTTTTCTTAATAAAAGTATATGCACCAAAATGAAATGCAGAAGAAACCAAATTAATATCATCATTATCAGAGTATAAGATTACTTCTGATTTGGGATTTATTTGCTTAATTTTTTTTAATACATCAATTATTTCCACGGGGTTACCATTATCATCCATTTCAAGAATTGTTGAAACAAAAACTATGGATACATTTTTCCTGGATGGTTTCAGAAGAACAAAATCGCTGAAAAAGTCTTTGCTCCTTGAATAAATCTGAACATTATAATCATTTACATCTTCAAAGTTTGAAAGTACATCGCGAATGTACTGATCATCATTGTCGATAAAATAAACAAACACATTACTTTTTAATATCCTGTCCTTCATATTTATTGTAAATCATTTTTAAAATTAATCGTTCTTATAAAAGAAGTCAAGAGAGAAACTAAAAGTAAGCAGATTAAAACTTCAAACCTGTAATTCAATATTATTCATAAAAATCAATATTTTAAATATCTCCTTTAATTTCAATATCGGAATATTCAATCCATTTCCCCTTTTTGAATTTTAACCCGTCATACGAAAAATCAGGTCCATAAAACTCATATTGGCCCTTTAAAAATGATTTTGATGGTGATAAATGATCATAAACAATCATTTTTACATTCAAATCATATGTTAATGTCATACTTGCCCTAACATTAAATTCAAATATTACCCTGGTAAAAAACTTGTTTGATTGTTCAAAAATCTGTTCCCCGAAAACAGGTATTTCATTTTGGTCAAAATACAAAACATCAATAATTTTCTTTTTAGTTAAGAAATTATTCAAATCAGAAGCAAGCAAGGTGTAATATATCTTATTTTTATATTTTGTTTGTATAACCCGGTAATATAATGCTCCGTACCAATTTGTATTATTTAAAACAGCAAATTCCGGATTTTTTATTTCATCTGATTTATCCATTAGTTCAAATACAAGATTTTGTTTCTTCTTCTTGCTGTAATACTGAATGAATCCAAAATATTTGTGGGTTCCATCGTTAAGCGGAATATTCCAGGTATAAATTTTTAATTTGTCATCGCCTGACTGAATAAAACCAATGTTTTTTACTGAATTTACAGGGTACTTGAACGATTCTTCTTTACTTAAAAAAAAACGCATATATTCTAATACCCTGTTATTTAATATAAGTTTATTTTCATCGTTTTTCTCAGAAATTATTTTTGTAAAGCAATTATTCAGGCTATCTGTTATAGTAATTAAATCAATATTCTGAGCAAAAAGCTTATTAACAAATACAAATAGAATAAAAGAAAAGAAGACCCTTTTAGAAAAATACAATTTCGTTTTTATAAACATATTCATTTAAAATCCAGTTTATTATTTAATTGATTCATCAATTGAATCTATTAAAATACTACATGCTTTTTCGATCTGGGAGTTACTTATTGTAAGTGGTGGTGATATTCGAAAAGCTCTATCATGAAATAAAAACCAATCTGTTACTAATCCTTTTGTTATTGCTATGTCGATTACTTTTTTAACCTGCTTAAAATTCTCAAGTTCAACAGCTAAGAACAAACCGGTTCCTCTTATTTCCTTTATTTCTTTATGTTTCAAAAGCTTCCTGAATAAATTTTCTTTTGCAGGGATTGATTGAATAAGCTTTTCATTTAAGATTACATCTAACGAAGCTATAGCGGCAGCACATGAAACAGGATGCCCCCCAAAAGTGGTTATATGCCCAAGAATTGGGTTTGTTTTCAGGCTACCCATAATTCTGTTTGATGAAATGAATGCACCCAGAGGCATTCCGCCTCCCATTCCCTTAGCAACTGTTAAAATATCCGGGGTAACCCCATATTTCATAAATGCAAATAGTTCTCCTGTTCTTCCAAACCCTGTCTGAATTTCATCGAAAATTAATATCGTTTTTGTTTCAGAACACTTTTTACGCAGCTTGTCTAAAAAATTTAACCCGGGAATAATTATTCCCGCTTCTCCCTGAACCGGTTCAACAAGTACACAGGCTGTTTTGCTTGATATTTTTTCAATATCTGAGAAATTATTAAACTCAAGGAAACGGATATCCGGTAAAAGTGGCCTGAACGAGTTCTTAAACATTTCGTTCCCCATTACACTTAATGAGCCATGAGTACTTCCATGGTATGCATTTTTAAATGCAATTATTTCCGATCTGCCGGTAAATCTCTTTGCAAGCTTTAAAGCACCTTCAATCGCTTCGCTTCCTGAATTTACAAAATAAACCGAGCTCAAACTTTCAGGTAATAAACTTGTTAGTTTTGAAGCATAAGCAACCTGTGGCGATTGTATATACTCGCCATATACCATTAGATGTAAATATTTATCAACTTGTTTTTTTATTGCATCAACAACTTGTGGATGCCTGTGCCCGACATTACTAACAGAAACCCCTGAAGTTAAATCAATATATTCTTTATCATGAATATCATACATGTAAATGCCTTCAGCCCTTTCAATTTCTAATTGTAAAGGAAAATCCGATGTTTGCCCCACATGTTGCAAAAATAATTGTCGTTGTGAAATCATATTTTATTAAACAAAAAAGGGGGGAATCCCCCGGTTTAAAAAGAGTTGTAAATATTTCTACCTTCCCATCAGGTTTATATCATTCATAAATTTTTCCTTATATGCTTTACCTATAGGAATAATTTTATTGCCCTCGTTATTTTTCATTAGTATGGAATTGTCTTCTATACGGACTATTTTACTAATATTTATTATAAACGAACGGTGAACACGTTTAAAAAATGAAGATGGTAATTGATTTTCAATTGATTTCATTGTAAAATGAATAGTAAACTTTTCGGTAAATGAATTAATAATAACGTAGTTTTCAAGAGCCTCTATCCATAATATATCATCATATTTTAACCGGACCAATGCAGAATTCTTTTTAATAAATATTTCGTCCAGCTGCCTATGCTTTTTTGATTCGTGCGTATTTCTGGCTTTTAATACAGCTTTATAAAACCTGCTGTATGTAATTGGTTTAAGTAAATAATCCGTAACATCGTAATCAAAAGCATTTATTGCATATTTTTCTTTTGAAGAAATAATAATGACTTGAGGTAAATTTTTTAATGTATTAAGAAAATCCAATCCATCCATCATTGGCATTTCAATATCCAGGAAAATTAAATCTATATCTGAGGCAATATCATCAGAATTATTAATAGCTTCAATTGCATTATGGAAAGAATTTTTAAGATTAAGAAACTCTGTTCTGCCAACAAATTCTTCTATCACGCGTCTCGAAAGGGCATCATCGTCAATAATTATACAATTCATAATTTATTGTAAATATTTACTCAAATATAGGAATAATTTAATAAAAAAAGGCTATCATCTTTTTATAAATTGTACATGAAAATACAAAAAAGAATGATTAAATGTTTATTTCTTTTGATAAAATTTTTTAATAAGTAATTCTGGTTTCCTAAGGGTTTGTTTTAACCAGCAAAGCATAATCTCATCTTTTTCTGCATCAGTCAATTGCCAATTAATATCCGACATCCTGAGTTTCCGGGTTAATTCGTACATTATTATGGCAGCTGAAACAGAAATATTAAAACTTTCGGTAAAGCCCACCATTGGTATTTTAAGGTATTCATCGGCGTTATCGAGTACTATATCGGAAAGGCCATTCAGCTCAGTACCAAAAAACAAAGCAACTTTCCCATTATTCAGGTTCAGTTTTTCGAGATCGATATCATTTTTATGTGGGGTTGTTGCAATTATTCTATATCCATTATTTTTTAGAAAATGAATGGTTTCAAGAGTATTGTTTTCTGAATTATTGTATTTGTACAAATTAAGCCAGTTTGCAGAACCCAGGGAAACATCGGGATTTACCTGGTACTGGTATTTGTTTTCAATAATATGGATATCCTGTAAACCAAAACAATCGGCTGTTCTAAGAACAGCACTGGCATTTTGAGACTGAAAAATATCTTCCAGAACTACAGTAATATACCGCGTTCTATTATTAAGAACTTTCTGAAAGTTTGAAAATCGTTCTTCTAAAACAAATTCTTTTAAAAAGTCTATAAGTTCTTTGCTCATAGCTCTAAAGTAAATGAATAAAAAAAGGGAGTACAAATATAAATGTACTCCCTACATAAAAAACAATTTTGTTATTTATTTACAGAATCAGCTAGATCGCTACCTGCTTTGAATTTAACAACTTTTTTAGCTTTAATAGTGATAGGTTTACCAGTTTGTGGATTTCTACCAGTTCTAGCATTTCTTTTAGCAACTGAGAAAGAACCAAAACCTACTAAAGCAACTCTGTTACCTTTTTTCAAAGAAGTAGTTGTGCTTTTAATGAAAGCGTCTAAAGCTTTTTTAGCATCTGCTTTTGTTAATTTAGCATCGTGTGCAATTGCATCAATTAATTCTGCTTTGTTCATAATAAAAAATTTTTAGGGTTAGTAAATATTATTTTCCTATATACATACAAATATAGAGTATTTATCATGTTTTGCAAATGTTCTGTTAAAAAAAATGCGTTTTTATTGATAAAAATGAGGTTTTTGTTAATAATTTGACTAAAAAACAGAGTGAATCGTTCACTTTTGAACAGTTCGTAGTCTTTTTTATTAAAAAAATTGTAAAAGAAAATCACGAAAAGAAAAAATACAAAAATTTTGCACAAATGAAAATTAATTTTACTTTTGCCCCCGGAGAAATGGCAGAGCGGTCTAATGCGGCGGTCTTGAAAACCGTTGACCGTGTGAGCGGTCCGGGGGTTCGAATCCCTCTTTCTCCGCCAGTAAAGCAGTTCATTCGTTGAACTGCTTTTTTACAGGTTTCAATTTGACCCGGAAATACTTATCGGAAAACCTATTAAACCCTTTAAATTATTCTCTTTAGTAAATTATATATTTTAAAACAGATACTAAATTCATTTTCTTTTTTCTATTTTTGCAACGGAGAAATGCCGGAGTGGTCGATCGGGACGGTCTCGAAAACCGTTGTACTGGCAACGGTACCGAGGGTTCGAATCCCTCTTTCAGGGTTCGAATCCCTCTTTCTCCGCCAATGAATACTTTCCCGTTGAAAAGCGGGATTTTTATTTTTCAGATGTTTGTGTTATGCGAGTTTGAAAATGATGAATAAAATAAGAGTTAAAATATCTCGAGATCGTTGAGGCGAGCGTATATTCCATTCAATTTAATTACCTCTTCGTGGTTTCCTTTTTCAACAATCCTGCCTTTATCTAAAACTATTATCTGGTTAGCGTTTTTTACTGTTGATAACCGATGAGCAATAACAATCGTAGTACGATTGTTCATTAAATTTCCTATTGCATCTCTTACTGCAAGTTCAGATTCATTATCAAGAGCAGATGTTGCTTCATCAAGAATCAATATTGGCGGATTTTTTAATATTGCCCTGGCAATACTAATGCGTTGTTTTTCCCCTAATGATAACTTGCTTCCTCCTTCACCTATTGATGTTTGATATCCATGTTTTTGTTTAATGATGAAGTTATGGGCATTGGCCAGGCGGGAAGCTACTTCGACATCTTCCTTTGATATATCTTTTTGTCCAAATACAATATTGTTATATATGGTATCATTAAAAAGAATGGTTTGCTGGTTTACGTAGCCAAACAAATTGCGTAAATCGTAGATGTTATAGTTTTTTAATATTATTTCATCAAGTAAAATTTTTCCTTCAGAAGGATCGTAGAAGCGAGGTATTAAATCAACAAGGGTTGACTTTCCGGAACCTGAATGGCCAACAATAGCTATAACCTCACCTTTTTTTATTGTTAAATTGATATTAGAAAGTACATTTATTTTATCAGAACCATAACTAAATGAAACATCTTTGAATTCAATCGAGTTCTTAAAATCAGCTATTTTTACCGGGTTTTCAATTTCTTCAACCTTATACCGGAAGTTAAGTATCGTATTAATCCTGTTAACAGATGCCATACCTTTTATAATATTATAGTATCCGTTAGAAAAAGAGCGAACAGGACTAATTATTTGAGTAAATACAGCCAAATAACCAATAAAAACGGGGGATGTAAAAGTGCTACCCGGAGCTAATACCAATTTTACACCAACCCACATGATTATTAGTATTGTAGAAACTGTGACTAAATCGCTAAAAGGTGTTACAAATACTCGTTTACGCCATGCCTTTTCTAAAAGAATTGTGTAATATTGATTGATTTTAAAAAATCTGTTTTTTACAAATTCTTCAGAATTATAGGCTTTTATAACTTTTATACCTCCAAGTATTTCATTAAGAACACTAATTAAAGAACCCATTTGCTTTTGACCTTTTAATGATGCCCTCTTCAGCGATTTACCAACGCGTGTAACAATAAATGCAGATAGTGGAAATATAACAATAATAAACAGGGTTAATTTTAAACTCATTACACATAATACATACAGGTATATAGTAATAAGAATAGGATCTTTAAATAATACATCAAGTGAATTAATAATAGATATTTCAATTTCTTTTACATCCAGAGTCATTTTAGATATAATATCGCCCCGTTTTTGAGTATAGAAATAACTTAAATCAAAATCAAGTATTTTATTAAGTAATGTATTTCGGATATCTTTTACAATATGTGTTCTCAAATGAATCGTATATGAACGTCCCAGGTAAAAAAAGACGTTCTTTAAAAGGGTAAAAACCGCAACTATAACAATAATATACAACAAAGCATCAATTTGTCCTTTTTCAGTAATTATTTTACCAAGGAAATAATTAAAATTTTGTTGAATTACAGTTGCATTAAAACGAAAAGGAATTGGGTTTTCTATCACCTGCTGTTTTGAAAACAATATTCCCAAAAAAGGAATAATCATTGTAAATGATATTACAGAAAAAATTGCAGCCAGGAGGTTGAATAAAATGCTTAAAAAAGCCTTTAGTTTATATGGTATTAAATATTGAATAATATTTTTTAATCCCGACATAATTCTTATAGTCCTCTGTATAGAATCAAAGGTATAAAAATTTCACTTTAAAACAGTGTAACTATATTAAATTCCGGTATAATTAAATGGAGATATTGATTTAAGTTCTTCCTTAATCGTTGCTGATAAATTTAATTTTTCAATAAATGAATAAATGCTTTCTTTGGTAATTTTATCTCCTGTACGTGTTAATTCTTTGAGAGCTTCGTATGGTTTGGAATATCCTTCGCGGCGCAAAATTGTTTGGATAGCTTCTGCAACCACAGCCCAGTTTTCATTTAAGTCATTAGTAATTATTTGCTCATTCACGATCACCTTTTCAAGGCCATTTACAAGTGATTTAAATGCAATAAGAGTGTGAGAAATTGGAACTCCAACATTTCTGATAACTGTAGAATCTGTTAAATCGCGCTGCAATCTCGACACGGGAAGTTTTGCCGATAAATGTTCAAATATTGCATTGGCTAAACCCAAGTTTCCCTCGGCATTTTCAAAATCTATCGGGTTCACTTTATGAGGCATAGCAGATGAACCTACTTCTCCTTTTTTAACTTTTTGTTTGAAATAATTCAATGAGATGTACGTCCAGAAATCGCGTGACAAGTCTATAAATATTGTATTTACACGTTTCATGGCATCGAACATTGCTGCAAGGTTATCGTAATGTTCTATCTGGGTAGTTGTTTGCGAACGATTTAGTTTTAAAGAACTATTCACAAACTGGTTCCCGAATTTAACCCAATCAATTTGCGGGTAAGCAACATAATGAGCATTAAAATTACCTGTTGCACCACCAAATTTAGCTGAAAAAGGGATTTGTTTAAGCTGATTAATTTGTATTTCAAGTCGTTCAATAAATACATTTATTTCTTTTCCTAGTCGTGTAGGCGAAGCCGGTTGCCCATGTGTTCTGGCTAACATGGGGATATCTTTCCACTCCGATGCAAGTTTTTTTAATTTCTGAAGAACTTCATCCAAATTGGGGTAATAAACTTTTTCTAATGCTTCACGAATAGAATAAGGTGTTGCTGTATTATTAATATCCTGCGATGTTAACCCAAAATGAATAAATTCAATGTATTTATTTAGTTCAAGAGCTTCAAATTTATCTTTTAAAAAATACTCAACAGCCTTTACATCGTGATTTGTAACTTTTTCTATCTCTTTAATTTTTTGAGCATCAGTAATTGAAAAATCTGTATAAACTTTTCTAAGGGTTTGAAAAATATCTTTATTAAAATCATTTAACTGTGGTAAAGGAAGCTCGCACAGGGCAATAAAATACTCAATCTCAACTAAAACCCTGTATCTTATTAAACCCAGTTCGGAAAAATAAGGCGCAAGTTCTTCCGTTTTATTTCTGTATCGTCCATCAACAGGTGAAATTGAAGATAAAGTATCTATTGTCATATTGCTATTTTTTAACAAAGTTAGAAAAAAATATCCCGAAAAGTTTAAAAAGTAAATTTGATTACATATTTATTGTAACTAATTTCATTCTATTAAACCTGTATGTAATTGATTTATAAATAAAAAGTTAAACTATATACAAAATCATTTATTTATTCTGATTTTTTTAATAACCACATCCATTGTATCTTTGTTGTAAGTAAAACGAATGCGATGACAAAAATTAAAGTTTCTGCAGTTTCATACACGAATTCAGTTCCGTTTATTTATGGATTAGAAAATAGTCCAATAATAAATCATATTGAGCTTTCAAAAGATTATCCTTCGGTTTGCGCTCAAAAGTTACTTGAAAACAAAGTGGATATTGGCTTAATTCCGGTTGCGGTAATCCCCAAATTAAATCATTACGAAATACTATCTAACTATTGCATAGGAGCTTCCGGGCCTGTTAGATCGGTAATTCTGGCTTCGTTTTGCCCGTTAAATGAGATAAAAACCATTTATTTAGATTATCATTCGCGATCGTCGGTTATGTTATCAAGAGTTTTAGCTCATAAATTTTGGAATATACGTGTAAAATGGACTGATACTATTGAAGGTTTTGAAAACAGAATAAATAAAAACGAAGCTGCAGTTATCATTGGCGATAAGGCATTATTGTTGGAAAAAAATTTCCCTTATGTATATGATTTAGCCGAGGAATGGATAAAATATACCGGTTTACCTTTTGTATTTGCTGCCTGGGTCTCCAATAAACCCCTGGGAAACCTGTTTAAAACCGAATTCGGCAATGCACTAAAAATTGGTATAAACAGTATTGATAAATTAAATCAATGTTTCGATTTTTCTCATTTACCCCCACATATTGATGTTTTAGATTATTTTAAAAATAACATTGATTATAACCTGGATGAGCAAAAACAAAAAGGGATGAATTTGTTTTTAAAATATGCAGAAGAAATTCAATAACAAAAAATATGCAAAAGCTAATAATTATTTTTTTTATCATAACAACTGTATTAACTGACGTTTTATCAGCCAAAACTATTAATAGTGAAGCTGACACCTTAAAAAATGTTGTTTACGTGTTTAGTATAGATAAGGATATTGCGCCTGCAATCTGGCGCTTGGTACAAAGGAGTTTTAATGAGGCCGATAAAGTAAATGCAGATTACATAATTATTAGTGTAAATACATATGGAGGGATGGTGAATATGGCTGATTCCATACGAACAAAAATTTTGGATAGCCCTGTTCCTGTTTTTGCTTTTATTGAAAACAATGCCGCATCGGCCGGAGCACTCATTTCGATTGCTGCTGACAGTATTTATATGAGAAAGGGGGCACGAATAGGCTCAGCCTCGGTAGTTGATCAAACAGGAAAAATCATGCCTGAAAAATACCAGTCGTACATGCGTTCCACGATGCGTGCAACAGCAGAAGCTCATGGTAAAGACACTATTATTCAAGGAAATGACACGATAATAAAATGGCATCGCGATCCAGGAATTGCCGAAGCTATGGTTGATCCAAGAATTAAAATTGAAGGAATATCCGATACAAGCACAATAATAGCATTTACTGCACAGGAAGCACTTAAATACGGATACTGTGAAGCCATTGTTGAAGATGTAGATGAATTAATAAAGCATACCGGAATAAAAAATTACACGATAGTAACATACGAACCAACAGGTTTGGATAAATTTATTGGTTTTCTTTTGAATCCTGTTGTTCAAGGAATTCTGATAATGTTAATGATTGGGGGAATATATTTCGAACTTCAAACTCCCGGAATTGGATTCCCGCTTGGTGCTGCAGTTTTTGCTGCAACATTTTATTTTGCTCCTTTGTATCTTGAAGGGTTAGCCGAAAACTGGGAACTCATTATTTTCATAGCCGGGTTAATTTTAATTGCTTTAGAAATATTTATAATCCCGGGTTTTGGAATTGCCGGAATAAGCGGAATTATTCTTGCTCTTGCAGGTTTGGTTTTAGCCATGATAGATAATATCATTTTTGATTTTGAATTTCATTCGCAAGAAGCATTCAGTGTAGTAAGCAAATCCCTTTTAGTTGTTTTCATTTCAATATTTGCCTCTTTCTTTTTAATATTATATTTAAGCAAAAAATTTGCTACATCATGGGCATTCTCCGGATTAGTTCTTGAATCAACACAAAAAAAAGAAGAAGGATTTGTTGGTGTTGATGTTAAACAAAAATATCTTATAGGTAAAACAGGAAAAACTGTTACCTGGCTACGGCCAAGCGGAAAAATAGAGATTGATAATGAAATATTTGATGCAATATCTGAAACAGGATATATCGAAAAAGGAAAGCAGGTTAAAGTTATAAACTTTAGTACCAGCCAGCTATACGTTTCAAAAATTGATTAACTAAAAAATGGAAAAACAATTTATTGTAAGAGATTACACCCGTAACGATTTTAATAAACTAAACCTGCTTTGGCAGGAAACCGGTTTAGGAGGAACCCAACGGGGCGATAATGAAGAAATAATCAGCAATAGCTTAAAAATAGGAGGAAAACTGATTCTTATTGAAAATACAGAAACAAATGAAATTATTGGTTCATCATGGATGACTTTTGACGGGCGAAGAATCCACCTGCATCATATCGGCGTGTTGCCACCATATCAGAATAAAGGATTTGGTAAGTTGCTAACCCGTGAATCATTAAAATTTGCCAAAGAAAAAGGATACCAGATAAAGCTGGAAGTTCATCAAACCAATAAAATAGCAATTGACATTTATAAAAAACTGGGATTTACATTTCTTGGTGATTATGATGTATATATTGTTCGTGATATAAACAGCATACAATTATAATTGTTAATTTTTGCTAAAATTGATGTTAAAATGATGTTAAAATTTTTTACTCAGGATTAAATTCTGTACTTTTATGGGTGTGTCTAAATTTAAAAAGCGTTGTTATGACAATTACATTCAATGAGTTACGTAAAATTAAAGACAATCTTCCTCATGGAGCAATTAAAGAAATTGCTCAAAAATTAAACATGAACGAAGAAACTGTGAGAAACTACTTTGGGGGAGCAAATTACCGTGATGGTCAAAGTGTTGGAATTCATTTTTCACAAGGTCCCGATGGCGGACTCGTTACTTTTGACGATACTACAATACTGGATATGGCTATTGAAATAACCGAAGTAGAAAAATCCAGGGTTTAATCGCTTTCCTTTCGCGAAAAAAAAGCAGAAGAGCATTCCTTTTCTGCTTTTTTATTATAATTTCTTACTTGAAAAATGAGCAAGCTGCAAAAAAATATAAACCAAATTGAAGATAAATGGCTTGAAAAACTATTTACTTATACCAGAATATTGTTTTCAAAAAGTAACATTACTTCACACGATCACCTGCATCATAAACGGGTTTGGAACTACTGTAAAGAAATCTTAAATGCTCTTGAATCCGAAATTTTAATTGAAAAAGACCTAATCGAATCACTTATAATAGCTACCTTTTTTCATGATACCGGGTTAACAATTACTGTTAACGAAAATCATGGATTCAAAAGCCGAATGCTGTGCGAAAACTATTTTAATGAAAATAATATTGAAAAGCCTGTAAATTTTGAACAAATACTGGATGCAATAGAAAAACACGACAATAAAAATTATACTGAAAAACAATCGCCAACTTCACTGCTTACTATTTTGTGTACAGCAGATGATATGGATGCTTTTGGACGAATTGGAGTAATCCGATATTCAGAAATATATTTATTAAGGGGATTACCACTACATAAATTGCCTGATACTGTTATTGAAAACATAGACAAACGATTTGGGAATTTTAAACAGAATTATCAGTTCTTGCCTGATTTATTTACTAAATACAAGTCAGAATACTTGATTACAAGAGAATTCTATGAAGAACTGAAAAAAGAATTATCATAAAAATTTTATAAGGAAATTATTTTATAAGGAAATCCAGCATTTTTCTATCTTCGATAAAAGCAGTAAGCCTGTCTCCAATTTTTACAGGGCCTATACCAGCAGGAGTACCAGTGAATAGGATATCCCCAATTTTTAAAGTTAAGAATTTTGAAACATGAGCAATTAATTGATCGACAGGAAAAATCATTTGACTGGTATTGGCTTGCTGAACTGTTTCCCCGTTTAATTCTAACCTAAAATTCAAATTTTGAATATCACCCCAATTATTTAAATGGACAAATTTACTCATTGGTGCAGCACCATCGAATGCTTTAGCCATTTCCCAGGGTAATCCTTTTTCTTTGCATTTATTCTGAAGATCGCGTGCAGTAAAATCAATTCCAATACCAATCTCATCGAAATAGCGATGTGCAAAACGTGGAGAAATATTTTTTCCTACTTTGCTGATTTTAAGAATGATTTCAACTTCATATTGAATATCATTTGAAAAATCGGGGTAAAAGAACGGGTGGTTATTCCGAATAATTGTTGTGTCGGGCTTTAAAAAAAATATAGGTTCTTTAGGTACCGGATTATTTAGCTCTTTGGCATGATCGATATAATTCCGCCCTATTGCTATGATTTTCATATTTCAGATAATAGGCAAGTTATGAGTTATGACTGATTTCTTTAAAAATGAAAACATTAAATCTAATATCTTAAATCTCATATTTTGATACTCAAAATTACGAATTAAATTTTCGAAGTTTTATTGCAGTCAATACCTTTTTCGTGTACAAGGGAAAATCACTATTCATCATCCATCCAAAATAGCCGGAATCTTTTTCTAAAACAGATTCAACAGTCTGGCCTTTGTATTTCCCGAAATTAAAAACTTCTTCTCCCTTATCGTTGTAAACAATACGGCCTGCAAAATCGGCATTGGTATTGTGAGATGAGAATTTAGAGAGTGACTCCATATCGTTTTCCAAATCTTTATACCTGTCAACCTGAGCTTTCAGAATTTCGTATGTAGCCATAGTATCTGCCTTTGCACTATGAGCATTGGTTAAGTCTTTATCGCAATAAAATTTGTAAGCAGCACTTAATGTACGTTGCTCCATTTTATGGAAAATAACCTGAACATCGATTAAACGAAGTTTCTTTAAATCAAAATCAATATCAACTCTTAAAAATTCTTCGGCAAGTAAAGGAATATCGAATTTATTTGAGTTATAACCAGCTAAATCGCATCCTTCGAGAAAATGAGCAATATTTTTTCCTACTTCATTAAATGTGGGTTCGTTTTTAACATCTTCGTCAGTAATCCCGTGAATATCTGTAGCTTGTTTAGGTATGGGCATCTGGGGATTTACACGCATGGTTTTACTTTCGTCTTTTCCATTTGGATGAATTTTGAGCAATGATATTTCAACGATTCTGTCGTTAGCAATATCAATACCTGTAGTTTCGAGATCGAAAAATACAATTGGTTTTTTTAAGTTTAATTCCATTATAAATTCTTTTTGCAAACATAAGCATGAATAACAAAAAAGAGCTTCGTGCGAAACTCTTTTTCAGTTATCATTAATTATTTTTTATACATTAATCATCATCGGCATAATCAGCATCAACACATCTTCGTCGATGTTTTCTCTTTCTGCAGGAAGTAAGATGCCTGCACGTGATGGATCTGAAAGTTCAACAACAACATCTGTTGAAGATAAATTCGATAATATTTCAATCAGGAAGGACGATTTGAATCCAATTTCCATATCATCGCCTTCGTATTGGCAATTCAAACGTTCGTTTGCCGAAATTGAGAAATCAATATCCTGGGCCGAAACATTAAGCTGGTTCCCTTTAAGATCAAGTTTAACCAGGTTGCTTGCCTGGTTCGAGAATAATGCCACACGTTTTAATGCATTGTATAATTCCAACCTATCGATTGTTAATTTATTCGGGTTATTGGTAGGAATTACTGAATTGTAACTCGGGTAGTTTCCTTCAACCAAGCGGGAAACAAGTTTATATTCAGACAAAGTGAAAAATGCGTTTTTATCGTCGAATTCAATTAATACCTGTTTTTGTTCTTTTGGAAGTATCGCTTTTAATAATGAAGCCGGTTTTTTGGGAAGAATAAATGATGATTCATTTTCGGATTTAACATCCATTCTCTTGTAACGAACCAATTTATGAGCATCGGAAGCTACAAATGTCATATTATCGGAATACAATTCGATAAATATACCATTCATTACAGGCCGTAGTTCATCATCGGCAGTAGCAAAAAGAGTTTTTACTATTCCGTTTAACAATACATCCGAGGGAAGTTGAACTGATGTTTTTAGGTCTTTCTTCAAGCTTGGTAATTGTGGAAAATCTTCACCATTTTGTCCTACAACATTGTATTTCCCATTTTCTGTTGTAATAACTATGCTAAAAGTATCGTTATTAATATCGAAAGTTAATGGTTGATCGGGAAATTCCTTTAATGTATCGGTTAAAATTCTTGCAGGAATCGCGATATTACCGCCATCGGTTACATTTTCAAGATGAATAGTAGTAATTAAGGTTGTTTCCAAATCGGATGCGGTAATTTTAAGTTCTTTTTCGTTTAACTGAAAAAGAAAATTATCAAGTATAGGCAGTGTGTTTTTATTGCTAATAACCCTGCTAATTGCCTGTAAATGATTTAAAAGTTCTGTGCTGGAAATTACAAATTTCATTTGTATCTATTTTAAATTTTTAATTATAAACACTTATAAATTAATTATCAATAATACGAAAAAAAACTCAATGAGCCAATATACATATTCGATTTTTGTGCTAGCGAAAATAATCAATTTCTTTGAATATTAAATCAAAATTATAATATTGAATTACTAACAATTCATCATTATTATTGAATACTGCATAAGCCCTGTTGTAGTCAAATCCGGCTTTATTACCAAACTCATCAATATTATTTTCTGCATCTTTCCTGAAGATTTCAAGTTTATTTATTGCTCCATTGTAATCTTCAACTGAAATTATACAGTAGGCAACAGATTGTTTAACAGAGTCGATTTTTTCTCCGGCTAATGTAGCTTTATTTTCATATTTAACATTTTGGAAATTAGTAAAATATTGAGCAACCTTTTCTATATTAAAATCTTGTTCATACTCTCCTTCGTTAAGGTTTTGTAATGTAAAAGTTCCTTTATTATATGCTACTTTGAAAGATTTTGTATTTGACCGGGGGTATTCAACAGTAATCGACTTAATATGTTGTGGCAAGTAGTTAAATACCGTTTTATCGCGCCAGAAATTTTCATTTGTAATAAATAACTGGGAAACCTGACCTTTAAAATCGGGAATTCTAACAATATAAGGTTCCTGTGAGTTAGTCATCATCATGTATGTTTTATTCTTGCTCATCGCGGGCTGATTAACAAAAAACTTTCGGCTAAAGAACTTGTTGTCTCTGAGTTCAACAAGAACCCCTTCTTTTTTAAGGATATTACTTATTTGATTTCTTTCAACTTTTGATACAGGTGTAAGGATATCAATACTTGTTAAAGCATTTAAAAAATTAGTAATAATCAAATCGTTAACCTTGTATTTGCCATTCAATTCCCATGTATTGTTTTTTTTACTTAACCCGATTTGTTCTTGTGATGAAGATATTTTTATTTCAGATATTTTATCGGCTGACTGAATTAAAAAACCAAACCTGTATTTCCTGATTTTAAAGTTCCATGCGGGTTTGAAAAAATATATACAGCTACAAAAGTAATCAGCAATAAAACAATTAGTATTAAAAGCCTGTTTGATTTCATTATGATTTTTAAAAAGTAATTGCAATACCCACCAATGGAGTCTGGGTCTGTGAATCAATCTGAAAATTGAAATTTACAGAAGTATTCTCAAAATACTGATTCGATAATATTCCCCTGTTGTAGTCGTGCAAAGAACGGAAAAGGTATGTTTTTGCTAAAATATGATATGTAAAGTTACCCGTAATAAAAATAAGAATTGAAGCTGTCAGATAGCCGCTTTCTTCTTCGAGATACGTGTTTTCATCAATCACTTCATCCCCTGTACTTATTGAAGGGACATAAGTAAAATGGCGATATGCAAGCAAAGGTGCAATGACCCACATTTGAGCTATACCTGCCATACGTGTATATTTATAGATATTGATATTTTCAGTTGCAATAGAATCAGTTAATAAATAGGGTTTTAGTTTTTGGCCGAACATGCCCACATTTTTCCACGTTTCACCATTATCGGGAGAAAATTTACGATTCACTATAAAGAAAGGGGTCAGCGTAATCCACATGGTTTTACTCTTATAATTCAGCGAATCGATAGATTTATTGCTTATTGTAATAGGTATTTGAGCAAAGTTTTGATATGCTATTCCAATTAGAATAATGAATATGAAAACAATCTTTTTAACCATATTATGAATACCCTTTTAATTTTCAACATAAAAATAATACAAAGCTTTTAAAAAGAACGATAAATATTGATTTTTCTTATTAGTTGAGACTTTATTTTAATTGTAATTAAAATCTAAAACTAAAACATATTAAATTCTTGGATAAATATTATACTATTTCTTTTCCAAAGACTAAGTTAGTTTCAAAAGTATTAATTTCACTTAATATCAATTAAAAAGATTCTATTAGTTCAATATTTAAAAAAAATACAACAAGTGGTTATATAATCATGTGATAATTCATTAAAACAATAAATCAAAAATAAACCGAACTTAAAAAAAAATATTTATGTAAATTTGTACTTCCTCAAAAAAATAAAAAATGAAATATCTTAAAATTATTGTTTTCCAATTATTATTTACAACCTTAATATATGCCCAAACAGAAATAAAAGAAGGATATATCATAACCAATAATAATGACACTCTTCACGGATATATTGAAAAAGATTCGCACTTAAAAAGTGCATATCAATGTGTTTTTAAAAAAGATTTAAATGCTAATGATGTAATCAGATATGCTCCAGGAGAAATATTTGCATATGGCTATAATGGAGAGAAATTTTTTATTTCTAGAGAAATAAAATGGAAAGATTCAACAAAAGAAATCTTATTTCTTGAATACCTAATAAATGGTATAGTAGATATATACTATTGTAAAAACAACGAAGGGGAACACTATTTTTTAGATAGTGAAAAGACAGGGTTTATTGAATTAACAGGAGGGAAAAATGAAATAGACGGGAAATACTCTGATTACATTGTTAAAAATACCAATCATATAGGTCTTTTACGATTAGCATTTGCTGACAGACCTGATTTTTTTAATCAAATTAATAATGTTAGTGTTAATCATAATTCATTAATAAATGTAGGAGAGAAATATCACAATTTAGTATGTACAGATGAGAAATGCATAATCTACTCAAATAAAACTTATATAAATAAATTAAATATTGGTGCTTATATTGGTTATGGATTTAATGAAATTGACAGTAAAATTATTCGTTTTCGAACAGAATACATTTTAAATATGGATGTTTCATATAATTCAATAATTGCTGGTACAAATTTGATTCTAAGTATTCCTCAAGTAAATGATAATCTGTTTCTTCGATTTGATTTACTATTTGATTATGGTAAAGCACATGCATCGCATTCATATAGTGATGATTACAGAGTATATAATTACTCTTTTGATTTCTATAACTTACATTTAAAACACACAATTAATTTAGAATATAAATATTCTTTTAAAAAAATTGAACCATATATTTATGGGGGATTCTCCGATAATATTTCTATTTATAGCAAATTAGACGGCACTTTTGTATCGGACAATCTGCAGATAAATGAAATTATTTCAGATAAAAATATTGAAATAAACTTGTTTAACCCAGGTTATAATATTGGATGTGGATTGAATTTTAAAATAAAAGATATTTACAAAATGTATTTTGATATTCAATACCATAAAAACTATTTGTTGTTTACAATAGATGAAAAAAACTCTGTATTATCTACATTAAACTTTACACTTGGTTACTATTTTAAAAATTAGTTAATAATAAAATTAAAAAGATTATGAGAAAAATTAAATTGATTTTTTGTACTGTATTTATTACTCTTTCATTAAGTGCATTTTCACAAGTAAATAGTGAGGAATTTAAAAAGGAGCAGGGAACAGAAAAGGGATATATAATTACAAATACGAATGAATATAAATCAGGCTATATCAGGAAAGGTATGGACTATGAGAATTCAAAATATATTTATTATTACAAGTTTATTAAAGCTACACCAATAAAATATAATGTTGACAGTATAAAAGAATATGGATATGATGATATTGTTTATGAAAACATTAAAATAAATGGTAAGAATATATTTTTACAACGGTTAAATAATAAAAAACCATATTTATACTATCTTAAGAGTTCAGATAAAAAAGAATTTTATTTAAAAGAAGCAGAAGATTTAAAATTATTACCTTCAAATAAAAAAGAACTAGTAAAAACTTTACGTAACGATTTAGATAGCTGTAAAGAAATTGAGAATACAATCAATTTTGCTATGTATAATAAATCAAGATTGATATCAATATTTAAGCGATATGACGAGTGTAGTAATAAAAGAATTCCATATTTTAAAATAGGAATCTCTACTGGATTAGATTATAGTACTATAAATTTTAAACCTGATTATTTTATTAGTTATGTTGTTTATTCTGGTTATGGAGTAACTCTTAATAATAAATATATTATTGAAAAGATCTCTTCAACTTTAGGAAGTAATTATGGAATATTCCTGGATATACCTATGACCTATAAACGTATGCGTTTATCATTTCGCCCAGAAATTGATTTCTCTATCAAAAAATATGAAGCATCAGATGGTCAGGGAGATTTAAGTTTTGATATTTCTTATACTAATGTAAATTTATTTTTAAGAAACAATAGTTTAAAAAATAAAGTTTCGTTTTATATGGATTATGGATTGATTTTTTCTTCTATTAAAACTAGTAATGTTAAAATTGATGCATATGAAGATGTTGATTTAAGACTAAATAATATATTATATGGAATAGGTCTTGGCTGTGGAGTTGATATTCCTGTTTTCAAACGAAATACTTTAAATATTGGTGTTAAAGGAAATCTTTTAACTGGTGATAAAAATATTTCTAGTTTATATAATGCAGGGTTATATTTAGGTCTTAGTTTCTAGTTAAAATATAAAATAATATTAAACGAGCGGTATTAACCGTTCGTTTTTTTTATAATCCCAACAATACTTCATCTGCATTCTTATCTCCCGCAATCATTTTATAAGGTGATTCGAGTAATTCTTTTACTTTAACCAAGAATCCTACTGAATCTTTTCCATCAATGGTTCTGTGATCGTACGATAAAGCAACGTACATCATCGGGCGTATTGCAACCTTGCCATTGATTGCAACCGGCCTTTCCTGAATGTTGTGCATTCCCAATATTCCCGATTGTGGCGGATTTAAAATCGGGGTAGAAAGTAACGAGCCAAAAACACCTCCATTGGTAATTGTAAATGTTCCTCCTGACAATTCTTCCAGCGAAATTCTGCCTGCACGGCCTTTATCGGCAAGTTCTTTTATTTTGATTTCAAGTTCGGCAAGACTCATCGATTCCGCATTACGAACAACCGGAACCATTAATCCTTTGGGTGTTTGAACAGCAATGCCAATATCGGCATAATCAGGATATAGTATTTCGTCGTCAGCAATTTGCGAATTAACCGCAGGGTATGCTTTTAATGCAATGGTAACAGCTTTTGTAAAGAACGACATAAAACCCAGTTTTATTCCATGCTTTTCGGTAAATTGGTTCTGATATTGGTTTCGAAGTTTAATAATTTTGGTCATATCCACTTCGTTAAACGTGGTAAGCATGGCAGTTTCGTTTTTAACCGAAACCAGTCGTTCACTTAGTTTTTTTCGAAGTGGTGATATTTTCTTATGTTCAGTTTCTCTTGAAATCTCTGTTTTTTGATTTGAGTTTATTCCTAAACTTGATTTCTGAGCTAGTATTTGTTCGATTTCATGTTTCCCAATTCGTTTCAATCCTTTTATCACATCATCTATATTCAGGTTATTTTCTTCCATTAGTTTTTGAGCTACCGGAGAAATTTTTACATTCGAATATTCCGAATTGGTTAATTGATGTTCAGCATTCTGCGTTTCCAAATTTTCTTTTTTTACATCTTGCTTAGGGACTTCGACTTTTTTAGTTTGCTGCGGTTTCGATTCTGTTGGTTTTACATTTGTGTCAATTTTACAAGCCACTGCTCCTACTTTAGTTGTTGTACCAACTGCAATAAGAATTTCAATTTTACCACTTTCAGAAGCAATAAGTGGAAGAGTTGCTTTATCGGATTCAATCTCGGCAATCTCCTGATCTTTCTCTACATATTGGCCATTCGCAAGCTTTTAACTTTTATCTAACATCTATAAATAAGTGTGTTGCTGTTTAATTTCTTCTCGTTTGCTTCCCACATCACACTGCAATCCACAATATCCTTTTTTCAGTTCACAGGTACATTTCCTGAAAACTTTATTAATAATTTCCTGTTGTCCCAGAACATGAAGTTTATGCAATCCTACAGCAGGACTTCCACTTGCTAAACGTGCCAAAGGTTTTATATCAATTCCGGCAAATTTATCGCGCACATAATTCCATGCTCCCATATTTTCAGGTTCTTCCTGTACCCACAGCCAACGCAATGTTTGGGGATATTTTTTTATAATTTGTTGGATTTGATTTTCGGGCCAGGGATGCAATTGTTCAACCCGAACAAGAGCAATGTCTTTGGCATTGAACTCTTCTTTTTTCTCCAATAAATCATAATAGATTTTTCCACTACAAAATACTACACTTCTAACTTCCTGGATATCTACATTCTCATCATCGATAACTTCCTTGAAAGAACCTCTTGCTAAATCATCCAGTGGCGAAATGCATTTTGGATGGCGTAACAAACTTTTTGGTGTAAAAATAACTAATGGTATTGCAAATTCGCGATGAGCCTGTCTTCGCAAAACATGAAAGAAATTTGCCGGAGTTGTTGCATTCACAATTTGCATGTTATTGTTTGCACTTAATGTTAAAAAGCGTTCTATGCGGGCACTTGAATGTTCAGGTCCCTGGCCTTCGTATCCGTGTGGCAGAAATAATGTTAACCCGTTCATTAATCCCCATTTGTCTTCGGCAGAACTCATGTACTGATCAATGATAACCTGAGCAACATTATGAAAATCACCAAACTGAGCTTCCCAAATTGTTAAACCGGAAGGAGTAGCAAGAGCAAAACCATATTCAAATCCTAATACTCCATATTCTGAAAGTGGCGAATTAAATACATGAAATGGTGCCTGGTCTTCGCTGATATGCTTCAATGGAATATATTTGTTAACTGAATCTTCAATAGTTAATGTTGCATGCCTGTGAGAAAATGTTCCTCGTTCTGAATCCTGCCCGCTTAACCTTACCGGATGTCCCTCGGCAATCAATGTTCCGTATGCCAATAGTTCAGCCATAGCCCAATCCAGTTTTTCATCCTTCATCATGTTATTCCTATCGTTCATTAATTTCTCCACTTTATTGAAGAACTTTAAATCTTTTGGAAGCATGTTTATTTTATGAGCAATCGCTTTAAGCACTTTTTTATCAACTCCTGTTAATGGAGAATTTTCGAATTCGGATTTTACCGGGTGATGGTACTTTAACCATTCATTTGCTAAAAATTGCCTAATAAGAACCTTTTTGTTTTTTTGTGCAATTTCTAATTTCTGTTCAAGAAAAATTGAGTATTCCTGATCCAGTATCTTTAGTTCTTCTTTAGTACTAACATTTTGATTTATTAAAAGATTACCATAAATATCTTTCGGATTGGGATGTTTACTAATAATATCGTACAATAATGGTTGAGTAAAGCGGGGTTCATCTCCTTCGTTGTGCCCGTATTTTCGATAACACAAGATATCGATAAATATATCGGTATGAAAAGTCTGACGAAATTCCATTGCCATTTCAATGGTATAAACCAATGCTTCAACATCATCACCATTCACATGGAAAATAGGTGACTTGGTAACTTTGGCAATATCGGTACAATACGTGCTTGATCGGGCTTCGAGATAATTGGTTGTAAAGCCTACCTGGTTATTAACAACCAGATGAATTGTGCCCCCTGTTCTATATCCATTTAACTGCGACATTTGAAGAGTTTCATAAACTACTCCCTGACTTGCTATCGCCGCATCGCCATGTATAATAACAGGAATAAGCTTTTTGTAATCGTGATTATACTTTTCCCATATAATCGCTTTAGAAATTCCCTGAACCACCGGGCCAACAGTTTCCAGATGCGATGGATTAGGTACCAACTTTATATTTACCGTTTTTTTATCATTTGTTAAAAATGAATTTTCAAAACCCAGGTGATATTTTACATCACCCAGGGCAATTGTTTCATCGTATTCTTCACCTAAAAACTCAGAAAAGATATTTTCAACTGGTTTCTTTAAGATATTGGCAAGAACATTCAGTCTTCCGCGATGTGCCATACCAATGATAAACTCTTCGATACCCAGTTTTGAACCTTTCTCAATAATTGAATCCATCGCCGGAATTAATGTTTCAGCCCCTTCAAGCGAGAATCTTTTTTGTCCGACAAACTTCCTGTGAATGAAACTTTCAAACCCGACAGCTTGTTTTAAGTGGTTGTAAATATGTTTTTTCTGTGAATTTGAAAATTCCGGAGTATTCTTCTTACTTTCCATTCGATTCTGAAGCCAACTCAGAATTTCAGGATTCCTGATAAACATGTATTCAGCACCAATCGAATAACAATAGGTTGTTTCGAGATGTAAAATAATATTTTTTAAAGTTGCCGGGCCAATACCTATGTTTTTCCCGGCCTGAAAAGTTTTTTCCAAATCATCGGTATCTAAACCAAAATTACCAATCGCCAAAGCAGGTGAATATTTTCTGCGTTCTCTGACAGGGTTGGTTTTAGTAAACAAATGCCCACGTTTCCTGTAGCCATCAATAAGATTAATTACTTTAAACTCTTTATCTACCCATTCGCTGCCCTGAGTTGAATTTGGAAAATGCTTTTGTGCAAATTCAAATCCTTCGAAAAACTTTTGCCATTGAATATCAACCGAAGATGAATTAACTTTATATTGTTCGTATAATTTTTCTATTGAATCAATTTCGGAATTTCCTAAATAAGAGAATTTATCCATGATTAAACTATTTTTTATCAATACAATACATGTTCAAGTTGATTTTGTTTAACTTAACTATATTAAGTTCACGATTTTAATACTTATTAAATATAAACAAAACACTTCGAAAATCATATTGTTTAATCTATTTGTTTAGCTTTTTGAATTAAATATAGAATTGAACAAAAAATTATAAATAATGTTTACGATTATAAATTATTTAACCTAAAAATGAAAATAGGAATACTCAAAGAACCCGAATTTGAAAACAGGGTGGCATTGTTACCCGATCATGTTAAAACTCTTATAGATTTAAAAGCTACTGTTTCAATTGAAAAAGGTGCCGGAAAAAAATCATTTTTTGCTGATAATAGCTATAACGAAAAAGGTGCTGAAATAGTAAGCAGGGAGCAGGTTTTAAATGATTCAAACCTGATTGTCAGTATTCACCACTTATCAACTGATGAATATAAAAAACTAAAGGAGAGTCAAGCTGTTCTAACTGCTTTTAATCCATTATTTAATTCCAACATAGTTAAGCAGTTTGTAGAATCCGGTATTACTTCGTTTAGTATGGATATGGTTCCAAGAACCACCAGGGCACAGTCTATGGATATTCTTTCATCGATGGCAACTGTTGCTGGTTATAAAGCTGTGCTCGAAGCTGCAAATCATTTGCCATCTTTTTTCCCGATGTTTATGACCGCGGCAGGGACAATTAAACCTTCAAAAGTGCTGGTTTTAGGTGCAGGTGTTGCCGGGCTGCAAGCTATTGCTACAGCCCGCAAACTGGGAGCTGTTGTAGAAGCATTCGATGTACGTTCTGCAGTAAAAGAAGAAGTTCAGAGTCTGGGCGCTAAATTTATTGAAGTAGAAGGTGCACTCAATGATTCAAATGCCGGTGGTTATGCAGTTGAACAAACAGAAGAATTTAAACAAAAACAACAACAGTTAATACAGGAACATGCTAAAAAAGCAAATGTAGTTATTACAACAGCCCAGATTCCCGGCAGAAAAGCTCCACTGCTAATTACTAAAGATACTGTTGAAAACATGATGCCGGGTTCAGTTATTATTGATCTTGCAGCATCTACAGGTGGAAATTGCGAGCTGACAAAAAATAATGAAGCAGTTGAAATAAATCATGTTAAAATCATTGGAAATTCAAACTACGCTTCTGCAATCCCATCGGATGCCAGCAAAATGTATGGAAACAATATCATCAATTTCATGAAACTTATTATTGATGAATCTGGAAATCTGAAATTAAATTTCACGGATGAAATTGTTCGTGGAACCTGCATTACATATAATAAAGAAATCATTAACGAAAGAGTAAAATCAAATAAGTAAAATTATGGAAGCTATCTTGCAATTTATATATGTAAATGCTGAGGCAATATTTATAGTGATATTATCCATATTCCTCGGCATAGAAGTAATTTCTCACGTACCCGCGGTATTACACACCCCGTTAATGTCGGGAGCAAATGCCATACATGGTGTGGTAATAATAGGAGCTATAATTGTTTTAGGCCATGCTGAAACTACTTTGAATATTATACTCGGGTTTTTAGCCGTGTTGTTAGGAACTCTGAATGTAGTCGGAGGATTTGTTGTAACAGACAGAATGTTAGAGATGTTTAAAAAGAGACCTAAGAAATAATCCGAACCATGAACCAAATAATTGAATTCTCAAAACTCGTGCATTTCACCTTTGGTGATTCAGTTTTAGAAATTATATATCTTTTAGCTTCAATCTTATTTATAATAGGACTCAAGAGATTAAGTCATCCTGATACAGCAAAACGTGGTAATTTATGGGCTGCAACAGGAATGCTCATTGCTATTGTGGCAACTTTATTGTTGCATCGTCAGAATGAACATCGTATAGGAAACTTTGGATTCATATTTACAGCCATTGCGATAGGTACAATTACCGGATGGATTATTGCAAGAAAAGTAAAGATGACCAAAATGCCAGAAATGGTTTCCCTTTTTAATGGAATGGGAGGTGCTGCTGCTGCTTTAATTTCTTTAATGGAATTTCCACATATTAACAAAGAGTTAATCATGCAGCATGGCTTATTGAACTGGCAAGCATTAGTGATATTTTTAGGATTAATTATTGGAAGTGTTTCATTCGCGGGAAGTATAATTGCATTTGGTAAACTTGATGGCCGTATAAAAGATATTCGTTCCAGGTTATTGCGATTAGTTAATATTATTCTTCTTGTTGTAATTATCGGAATTACATTATTCATCATGACACGTGGTCAAATAAATCCGGTTGAACTCACTCCTTTTGTATATATTTTATTAGCTATTTCATTGGTTTATGGTGTTTTATTCGTTATGCCAATTGGTGGTGCCGATATGCCTGTTGTTATTTCATTATTAAACTCATTTACCGGTGTTGCTGCTGCAATGGGTGGTTTTTTATATAACAATCTGGTAATGCTTACCGGGGGAATTCTGGTTGGATCGGCAGGAACAATTCTAACCATTCTCATGTGCAAAGCCATGAACCGTTCATTATTTAATGTTATTATTGGCGCTTTTGGAGGAAACGAAACATCAGTAGAATCAGAAATTGGAACAATAAAAGAAGTTTCAATTACCGATGCGGCCATTTTATTAAGTTATTCGCGCAAAGTAATGGTTGTTCCGGGTTATGGCCTTGCAGTAGCCCAGGCACAGCACCTGGCACATGAGCTGGATATTGTTTTAGAAGAAAAAGGTCTGGAAGTTAAGTATGCCATACATCCCGTTGCGGGCAGAATGCCCGGGCACATGAATGTTTTGCTTGCCGAAGCCGATGTTCCTTACGAAAAACTTATCGAAAGTGAGCAGGCAAATGATGAAATGGAAAATGTTGATGTGGTTGTGGTTATCGGAGCAAACGACGTGGTAAATCCTGCTGCTCTTGATGATCCGGGTAGCCCAATCTATGGTATGCCTATTATAAATACATTAAAAGCCAAAAACGTTATTGTTATGAAACGAGGTATGGGAAAAGGATATGCTGCTATTGAAAACAACCTCTTTTTTCATGAAAAAACAAGAATGCTCTTTGGAAACGCAAAAGAAACATTACAAAAATTAGTTTCAGAAATAAAGAATATGTAAAAAAACTTAATTAACGTGAGTTCGATTTAAGCGTATTGTTTTAAGGCTTTATTATCAATGATTTCAATATTTAATGATGGTTTTTTAGGAAAGAAAGAATAAGCAATTAGTCCTGAAAGTAAATTTGTTAAGAAGTTTTCAAAGCTTCTATGTCTGGTATGCTCTACCTGACAGATATTCTTTAATTCATCGTTTACAGTTTCAATAAGGGCTCTTTTTTTGAGTATGATTTTATCCTGAATATGCATTAAGCTGTTTTTCATGTTTTTACGAATCTTTGTAATCAGATGAATACCATTTATAAAAAGCTGTTCAAAAAGGGATTTACAGATGTATCCTTTATCTCCAAACAGTTTTCCAAATATTTTATCATGAAATGCTTTATTTCTAAGAGGTTCTCTATCATCTACATTGCCTTGTGTTAGCATGAAATCAAGGATTTCTCCTTTGTCATTAATAATCAAATGAAGTTTAAAACCAAAAAACCATCCTATTGAACATTGTCCCTTGGCTGCCAAACCTTTAAATACTTTATTAGAATGTTCTCTACGAATATGACAAGCTCTTAATGGTGTAGAATCAATAAATGAAACCCCTGTACATTTTCCTAAACAGCAAGTTTTCAGAAATATAGCCATTGGCATGGTAGCTTTTTGTTGCAACTCTACAAAGCGATTATATGAAACTGTTTTGGGAAACTCTTTCCTGAGGTGAATTTGCACATAATGAGTGTAATAATGCTTTAAGTTACGAAATTGGCCTGCATGAAAGAAAATCAATATAGTAATTACTTCACTATCTGACAGGTTGCATGAACGGTTTCTTCGCTTTTTATCATTATCTTTTTGTAATACATGATCTTTCTTGGCTTTTTCAAATTCTTTGCAAAAATCATCAACTAAACAGAAAATTTCAGTAATTTTATCTATATTAAACATAGGGAGAAAAATTAGTTAAATATTTGAACGTTAGATATTTAAATATACTAATTCTCCCTATATTTTCAAACTAAATTATTGAATTTCTTACGTCGAACTCACGTTAATTATCTAGTGATAACTGGTAATTGATAGCTTCGTTAATAAATTGATTAAAAGGATAAAGAACTTTAAAAGTATCTATAGTTTCTTTAATGTACTGCTTTGAAACAATTAAATCTTCACTTATGTTTTTTGCAACAGTATAGTGCTTGTATTTTAGCAAATCGATATCACTAAAATCTTTCGGGAACCCCTTGGGTGGTTGTTTCAGTTTGTCTTCAGCAGATAATTCACCGAAATACTTTACAAAAGTTTTATCATGAATAATCTTTTTAAATACATCCGTATTTTCATAGATTTCTGTTCGAACAGCTTTCAACCTGTCGGCTGGTGGCATATAGATTCCGCCGGCAAGAAAACAATTTTCGGGTTCTATATGAACATAATATCCTGCATACCCAGCATTTCTGCCACCGGGAACAATAAAACCACCAAAATTATTTTTATAGGGTGATTTGTTGTTCGAAAAACGAATATCGCGGTTAATCCTGAAAATACACTCTTTAGGGTTTACATTTTGAATGGATGAATCAAATTGTGAAATTTCCATAATTACCAAAGCAATAAACTGCTCGAATTCCTTTTTTACAATTTGATATGTTTCATTATTGTTATGAAACCATTCCCGATTATTGTTATCTCTTAAATTGTAGAGAAACTGAATTAGATTTTGGCTCAACATTTTTTATTCGTTTTTAATTATTAATCTTATTATCCTGAAAAAATTGTACTTAAATCAGATTTATACCAATAAAAGTTCAAATTTATCAATAATCTAAAAAAAATTAGCTTTATATGGTTTTAATTTGTTTTATTTTAGTAAAAACAAAATCTAAATGAAAAAGTCAATACTCAATCGCTTTTTAAAGTATGTTCAAATTGATACTCAATCTGATGAAGATTCACAGACTTTTCCAAGCACAAAAAAGCAGTTTGATTTAGCTTATCATCTCGAAAAGGAATTAAAACAATTGGGATTAAAAAATGTTGATGTTGATACATACGGATATGTTACTGCAACTTTACCTTCGAATACAGATAAGAAAATTCCTACAATAGGTTTTCTGGCTCATATGGATACTGCTCCTGATATGAGTGGAGAAAATGTAAAACCACAAGTTTTTGAAAATTACAACGGCAAAAATATTCCCATTAACACAGATTTAGATATTTGTTTATCGGTAAAGGAATTCCCGGAACTTAAAAATTATATCGGGCAAACCATAATCACTGCAAGTGGAAAAACCTTGTTAGGAGCCGATGATAAAGCAGGCATTGCTGAGATAATGACAGCCATGGAATATTTGGGAAAACATCCAGAGATAAAGCATGGAACAATAAAAGTAGCATTTACTCCCGATGAAGAAGTTGGAAAAGGAGTTGATTTTTTCGATGTCAAAAAGTTTGGTGCAGATTATGCCTATACAGTTGATGGAGGACCCATTGGAGAACTTGAATATGAAAATTTCAATGCAGCATCGGCAAAAATTAAGATTCAAGGACGAAATATTCATCCGGGATATGCAAAGGATAAAATGATCAATGCCATTCTAATAGCTACAGAAATTAACGAAATGCTTCCTAAGAATGAAAGACCTGAATTGACCGAAAATTATGAGGGTTTTTTTCACATAACAAAACTAAATGGAACTGTCGAAGAAGCAGAAATTCAATATATTATAAGAGATCACGATAAATCGAAGTTCGAAAATAAAAAAGCATTTATCCAGAATATTGTTGAGTCAATCAATAAAAAATACAACCAACCAATAACCGGTATTGAAATAAAAGATCAATATTACAATATGCGTGAAAAAATTGAACCCGTAATGCATATTGTTGAAAAAGCAAAACAGGCGATGATTGAAGTTGGAGTAAAACCTGAAATAAAACCCGTACGTGGTGGAACCGATGGAGCAAGACTTTCTTATATGGGCCTGCCCTGCCCTAACATATTTACCGGGGGGCATAATTATCATGGAAAATATGAATATGCTGTTCTGGAGTCCATGGAAAAATCAGTTCAGGTCATATTAAGGATTATTGAAAATTCTGCAAGAACAGACTAAAATCATATAAAAAATACATAAAATTATATAAACCTTTTTCGCGGTTCTATATTTACATTTGTACTATGAAAAGAACTGTTACCATAGTGTTTTTAAGTTTTTATATCCTGATTTCACTTGGACTTACAATAAACTTGCATTATTGTGGGGGACAATTTGAATCATTTACCATTTTTGGCTCTTCAAAATCCTGCTGTTGTGGTAATGAAGAAATGAATAAATCATGTTGTGAAAATCAAATCTTACATTACCAGATTAACGAAGAACAACAAATCAGTCAGGATTTTCGCATTCAGCCTGCTCCTGTTTCAGGTTTATTTTTTAGTGGCCTGTATTCAGGCAACTATTAATCACTTGTTTAATTTAAAATTTACTGAAATGAAAAATAGATTATTACTAATTTCAATTATTGCAATTATTTTAATTGCTAATTCTGTATTCGCGCAGGAAAATGCGAAAAAAACAGAAACTTCCGAATTTAAAGTATGGGGAGTTTGCGGACAATGTAAAGCCAGAATTGAAAATGCTGCACTCATAAAAGGGGTTAAACTTGCTGAGTGGAATAAACAAACTCAAATGCTAAAGGTTATTTTTGTTCCGGAAAAAGTAACTCTCGATGATATTCACAAGGCAGTTGCAGAAGCAGGCCACGATACTGAAAAAGTAAAGGCTGCTGATGAAGTATATAATAAACTTCCCAAATGCTGCCTGTACCGTGACGGAGTCGAATCTCATTAAGATTATTCTGTCATGAAGAAATTTATATGGATAGCATGTTTCATGCTTTTCCTTTCATTTAACATTTTTGCACAGCAAAGTCCGGAATATTTGAAAGGAAAAGTATATGAGCAAACCGAAGATGGAACTAAGCACCCGCTTTTTAGTGCTAATGTTTATTGGTCAGGAACCACTGTTGGAACTACTACTGATGAAAACGGAGATTTCAGTATTTACCGATTAAAACAAACAAACCTATTGGTAGTTAGTTTTATTGGTTTTCAAAACGACACCATTGAGACTTTTGGTAAAAGCAATATTGATATTACGTTGAAATCATCAGTTAAACTGGATGAAGTTACTGTTGTACATAGAAGAAAAACAACAGAGATTTCATTGTTAGAACCTTTAAAAGTTGAAGTTTTAGGCGAAAAAGAATTACAAAAAGCAGCTTGCTGTAATTTGTCTGAAAGTTTTGAAACCAGTCCAAGTGTTGATGTATCATTTACTGATGCAGTAACCGGAACAAAACAAATTCAGATGTTGGGATTAGCCGGGCCATACGTCCAGATTACCCGTGAGAACATACCCGATATCCGTGGATTATCTGCCATTTCGGGCCTTTCGTATGTGCCAGGAACCTGGATTGAGAGTATTCAATTGAATAAGGGCGCTGGTTCTGTAGCAAATGGTTTCGAAAGTATTACCGGCCAGATAAATGTTGAATTGCGTAAGCCTGAAAAAGCAGAAAGGTTGTACTTTAACTTATATGCGAATCAGGAAGGTAACATTGAAGGTAATCTTCATCTAATGCAAAAAGTGAATGATAAGTGGTCAACGGGGTTGTTATTGCACACCAAAAACAACTCTTTCAAACACGATCAGAACATGGATGGATTTGTCGATAATCCATTATCTACCTATTATATTGGGTTAAACAGGTGGAAATACCAAAATCCAAATGGGTTAGAAGCCCAGCTTGGCGTTAAAGGTACGTTTATTGACAATACAGGAGGACAGTTAAAATTTGATCCGGAAACTGATGCATTGACAACCAATTCCTGGGGTATGCAGGTAAATGTAAATCGGTATGAAGGATGGGCCAAGATAGGAAAAGTATTTAAAGATTTTCCCGGCCGTTCTGTCGGATTGCAATTATCGTGGACAACACACGAACAAAACAGCTACTTTGGTTTAAATACATATGACGCATCACAAAATATGGCCTATGCAAATTTGCTTTACCAGGGAATTATTGGTAACACAAACCATAAGTTCAGAACCGGGGCCAGTTTTCAGTACGACAACTATAACGAGCATTTTAACGATACTGTTTTTAAGAGAAATGAAATGGTTCCGGGAGCCTATTTCGAATACACCTACACGCATCTCGATAAATTTAGCTTAGTTGCAGGTTTACGGGCTGATTACCATAATATTTTTGGTACTTTTTTAACCCCGCGCTTGCATTTAAGATACGCTATTACAGAGAAGACGGTTTTGCGTGCATCAGCAGGCAGAGGCCAAAGAACTGCAAGCATTTTATCTGAAAACAGCGGATTATTAGCCAGCTCACGTCAACTTATAATTCAGGGAAAGAACAACGATAATCCTTATGGCCTGGAGCCTGAAGTTGCCTGGAATTACGGATTGAATTTTACTCAAAAATTCACGTTGGATTACCGCGATGGGAGCATAAGTATCGATTTTTACAGAACTGACTTTTCAAAACAGGTAATCATTGATTTGGATCAAAACCCACAGGAAGTCAATTTTTATAATTTGGAAGGAAAATCCTTTGCCAACAGCTTTCAGGCTCAATTCGATTATGAGTTGATAAAGCGGCTTGATGTGCGTTTGGCTTACCGCTGGTATGATGTAAAAACAACATACAATGGAAATCTTGAAGATAAGCCATTGGTTGCTTCTCACAGGGCATTTATTAACCTGGCTTACGAGACCAGAAAACATTGGAAGTTCGATTATACCATTAACTGGCAGGGAAGAAAACGAATACCGTTTACCGGGTCGAATCCTTCAGAGTATCAATTAAATGAATTTTCACCTTCGTTTTATTTAATGAATGCCCAGGTAAGTAAAACCTGGAATGAAAAATTTGAAGTTTACCTGGGTGGAGAAAACTTGCTAAATTATATGCAACCAAACCCTATTCTTGCTAATGAAAATCCGTTTGGTGAATATTTCGATAGCTCATTGATATGGGGCCCTGTTATGGGGAGAATAATTTACCTGGGGTTACGTTATCGAATAAAGTAACTTTTAATTAGAAAACTCTGCCTCAATAATCGGGTAGAGTTTTTATTATGACAACTTATTTTTTTTGAAAATAGGAAAAAACGATTTTTCTTTTGTTCTGTATTCTTTCACGATAATCTTTGGAACAGGGTCGTAGCCATGTGTACCCCAGGGATGACATCTTGAAATACGTTTAATAGCTAACCAGCCACCCGTAAATGGCCCATGCATTTTAATAGCATCAACAGCATATTGCGAACATGTTGGTATGTGCCTGCACGATGCCGGTGTATATGGTGATATCACCCATTTATAAAAATAAATTGGTATTAAGAAGATATAACCTGTGAGTAACTTTAAAATGCTGAATATTGTTTTTAAAATCATTGTTTTTTAAATTTTCTAATCCAGTTTTTTCACCTTTTGGAAAGTAGTTGCAGCATCTATCATCTTTGCATAGCTTACTTTTTGTCCTGTTGATTCAGATTGGTATTCGAATCCATTCTCCGATTCAATGAGGGTACAAATTCCAAGCTCATAGCGGAGAGACTCAACTTTATCACCAACATTCAATGGATTTCCGTTTAAATCTTTGAGTTGGATTTTCCTTTTTTTCTTTTTAAACAAATTAAACATCATAACATCAATTTTTATTTTTAATGTTTTTCTAAAGACTATGTAAAGTAAAATAAGTATATCACTAACAAACTTTTAACGGTCTCGGCATAAGAAAAGTGTGCCGGCTTTAGTTTTATTGTCTGTTTGCTTTAGTCCAAAATATTAAGTCTAAGAGTTTCAGGTCAGTTAATTTTTCAAATTGTAAAACACCTTTCTTGTCTTCCTGCCTAAATTTTTCTTTTATAATTTTTATCAAATTTTTGTTTTCTTTTGCCCAATGTATATATTCGTCACTGATTATAAAGAATGCAATAAAAAAACTTTCTTTTTTTAGTCCAAAATAATTTTTAATTGGGTTGTCTAAAGCACAATATCTATCAGGGCAAAAAGTATGTACAAGCTTAGAGAAAAATGAACCAAGGTCTTTTTCTTTAAAATCGTTTCCATGTTTTATTACTGCTTTATTAAAAGTGTCAAAATAAAGCTGCGCTAAATTATCTGCTCTAATACTATTTAAAATTACTTTTTTATTTTCTTCAAGCTTGTAAAGAAAGTTGTTGTCAATACCTTGTAGCGCATAGCGTTTCTTAAATTGCTTAAAAAAGTCATTCGAGTTGAAATAATGTTCTTCATTGTCCAGAGTAAAAAAGTAATAATTCTGAAAGTCTGATGAAGCTTTATTGTCAAGATGTGATTTTACAAGGTCTTTCTTAACAATTTCATCAATAGTACTTTTATTAATATCATTCAAAATTTGGTCAAAAACTTTCTGTCTGAGTTTGAATAAGTATTCTTGTTCGTTTCTATTCATAGCTGTCATTTTTATAAAGCCGGCATATAACTTCCTAATAACCTGCAGCTTGTCCGTCCTTGCGCGATTCGGAAGCACCATAGTAAACACCGTTTTTCTCGTCCCACAGAATTGCCTGGTAACCTCCATAACCACCTAAATCGTAAGCAATTTTATGTCCTTTTTTCATCAATTCACGAATAACTTCGTAATCAAATCCTGATTCAAGAACCAGGGTTCCTCCATCAGTCATTTTTTCACCGGTTGGTTCTGAACTTCCCAAATGTTGCATACGTGGAGCATCTCCTGCTTCCTGAAGGTTCATCCCGAAATCAATCATATTTACAACAATCTGAACATGTCCCTGAGGTTGCATGGCTCCACCCATTACTCCAAAACTCATAAATGGTTTGCCATCTTTAGTAACAAAAGCAGGAATAATAGTATGAAAAGGACGTTTCCCCGGAGCATAGCAGTTTGCATGTCCTTCTTCAAGGGTAAACATTTCGCCACGATCCTGGATAACAAATCCAAGACCTTCCGGTGTCATTCCCGAACCCATTCCGCGGTAATTGCTTTGAATTAGTGAAACCATATTCCCGTATTGATCGGCAACTGTCATGTAAATAGTATTTCCCTGTTCCAGTTCGCCGGGAGTATAACTTCTGGCTGCACGATTCGGGTTTATCAGCTCTTTACGTTTCAGGGCATATTCCTTTGATATTAATTGTTCTACAGGCACATTTGCAAACGAAGGGTCGGCATAATATTTTGCACGATCTTCGAATGCCAGTTTCTTGGCTTCAATTAATACATGAAGATATTCAGCACTGCCAAAACCCATTGATGCTATATCGTACTGTTCAAGAATATTCAATATCTGAAGAGCAGCAATACCCTGTCCGTTTGGTGGTAATTCCCAAACATCATATCCTCTGTAATTCGTAGAAACTGGTTCTATCCATTCCGATGTATGGCTGGCAAGATCATCATATGATAAAAATCCCCCCTGACGTTTCATATACTCATCAATTTTTCTGGCGATTTCGCCTTTATAAAAAACATCGCGCCCGCCATTTGCAATCTTTTCCAGGGTATTTGCCAAATACGGGTTTTTAAATATTTCCCCTTTTTGTGGTACATTGCCATTGGGCATATAAATTTCTTTAAATCCGGCAAAATCTTTTAAAAATCGTGAATTGCTGTTCCAATAGTATGCAATAAGTTCGCTTACCGGAAATCCTTCGCGGGCATAATCAATTGCGGGTTTAAGAATATCGGTCATTTTCATTGAGCCAAATTTCTTGTGCATTTCGAACCAACCATCGACACAACCGGGAACAGAAACCGAAAGCGGCCCATGAGAAGGCACCTTTGAATATCCGTTTTGCTTAAAATATTCGAGAGTAAGCGATTTGGGTGATCGCCCGCTTGCATTTAATCCATATAACTTTTGGGTTTTTGCGTCCCAGATAATAGCAAACAAATCGCCACCTATTCCATTACCGGTAGGTTCCATCAGACCTAAAGCAGCATTTGCTGCAATAGCAGCGTCAATGGCATTTCCGCCTTCTTTAAGAATATCAAGAGCAATTTGAGTAGCTAAAGGCTGACTCGTTGCAGCCATTCCATGTACTGCAATTACTTCGGAACGGGTCGCAAAGGTTTTACCTGTAATTCGGTCTTGTGCACACATATAATTTATGCTTAATGATGTTATAAGGAATAAAAAAAATGATCTTTCCATGGTTCCTTGTTTTAAGTATTTTTGAATACAATTACTTTGACAAGTTAATAAATAATTCGTTTAATTTTCTTCTGTTTGCCTTTAAATTAAATCGAATGAGAAATCGAACAAATCATTTTCAGTTTATTTGCTAATGACTAACAGCTTTAATATGTCAAATCGCGGGTTTAAAATTTGGAGGAACTCTTTTTACCCGTTTTTTATCTGATTTGAAAATATTCATATGCCCGGCATATTAAAATGTAAACTAAAAACTGTTTCTTGTCCGGGAGCAGATTTCACAGAAATATTACCACCATGCAGGTGCATAATTTGACGAGAAAGGCTTAACCCAATACCGGAGCCTCCTGCCTTGCCGTCAGGCAGGTTTTCTTTTGTTGTATAAAAGGGGACAAATATATCTTCAATTTCTTCGGGAGTTATTCCCGAACCATTATCAATTACCTGAATCTTTATCTTTTTATTTTCATCAATAAACGAATTTAATTCAATTTCAGGATTTGCAGTACTATTTAGTGCATCTATAGAATTTTTGATTAAGTTGATAATTACTTGTTCAATCATGCCTTTATCGGCAAACAGGGTTTGATTCTCCGGGATTACACTTAACTTAATTTTTATATCCTTGTTTATTATGTCATCATCAAACAATTGAACACTATTTTTCAAAATTTTACTTATTTCAAGTGTTTCAAATTTAGGTTTTGGCAGTTTGGTTATTGTACGGTAGTTATCAATAAATTCTAATAAACCTTTCCCCCTGTTTTCAATAATATCAGCATTTTCAACAATGTCAGAAATTAATTCATTACTAATCTCTATTTGACTCTTCAATTTGTCATTGTTTTTAAGATAACGCTTAATAGCATGAGCCAAAGATGTTATTGGAGTAATAGAATTCATCATTTCGTGTGTTAAAACACGTGTAAGTTTTTGCCAGGATTCTATTTCGTTTGCTTCAATTTCCTGCTTTACATCATGAATAGTAAATAATTTAAATCTCCTGCTTCCTATTTTAAATTCGGATGAAGAAAAAGAAAGATAATATAAATCGTTATTAATCGATTTTTTAATAATCTTCGATTCAGATGCTTTAGTATTAGTAAAAATATCAATCAATTCATCATCTAAATTATTTATGTTCAATAAGCTGTAGTTCTTTTTATTTAAAAATACTTTGGCCTGATTATTTACAAATTCGATACTACCTGATTCGTTAAAAGCGATTAATCCTGTTTTTACATTATCAATTACATAGTTTAAGTAATGTTCTTTTTGTTCCTTTTCTTTTATAACCTGCTTTACATCTGTATTAATTCTCTCAAAACTATCCCTAAGCCCCTTAAATGTTTTTTCAATATTATCTTTACTAAACACAACAGATGTATCGCCTTGTTGCAGATGAATCAAGAATTCTGCCAATTCTCTGTTTGTTCTGTTAACATATTTAATTAGTGAAAATGTTTGAGCTATAATAAGGAATACGATAAATCCTGTGGTAAATATATAATCATCTCTATAGATTAAATATACGAACAACATACAGGTTAATACAATGCATATTATCCTTAAAAAAATATTGATATAAAACTTATTGGATTTCATATTTTTTTAACTTTAAATAAAGCGTTGTACGTGATATAGCTAATTCATTTGCCGTTTTTGTTAAATTCCATTTGTGTTTTTCAAGAACTTCTTCAATAATTCTTTTTTCAACATCTTCAAGCTTATTCGATCTATTTTTAGTATCAATTTCTTGTGATGATTTTAAATAAAAATCAGTACTGTTTAATTCTTCTTTATCCGATAAAATAACCGCTTTTTCAATTGTATGCATTAGCTCACGCACATTCCCTTTCCACGGGTAACTTAACAATTCTGATTGAGCATCTTTAGAAACTTGCATATTCCCTTTATTATACTTATCGGTAAATTTATTCAGGTAAAATTGTGCAAGTTCGAGGATATCAAGATCTCGTTCTCTTAATGGAGGCGACTGAATTTGTATAGTATTAATTCTGTAATACAAATCTTCTCTAAATTCCCCCTGCTCGATCATTTTTTCAATGTTGTTATTGGTAGCACAAATCAATCTCACATCTATCGGAATTTCCTTTGAGCTTCCAACTTTATAAATTATTCTGCTTTGCAAAACATTAAGCAATTTGGCCTGCATCGATAATGAAAGGTTGCCAATCTCATCCAGAAATAAAGTTCCTCCCGATGCTGATTCAAAACGGCCAATTCGATCTTCCCTGGCATCGGTAAAAGCCCCTTTAACGTAACCAAAAAGTTCACTTTCAATAATCGATTCACTCATCGAAGCAATATCAACAGTCATAAAAATCTCTGTAGCTCTTTCCGATCTTTTATGAATTTCTCTTGCAATAAGCTCTTTTCCTGTACCATTTTCTCCTAAAATCAAAATATTGGCATCCGTTTTAGAAACTTTTTCAATTAACGAAAAAACATCTTTCATTTTTTCAGATGAGCCAATAAAATTTTCGAAAGGTTTATTTATATCCTTATTTAATTGTTCCTGCCTGATTTCAAGAATTTCATTTTTGCGTTTTGATTGGCTTATTTTAATTGCATTGAGTACTGTAGTAATAAACTTTTCGGCTTCCCAGGGTTTGGTAATAAAATCAGTTGCCCCCTTTTTAATTGCTTTAACAGCCAGTTCAATATCACCATAAGCAGTGATCATTATGACAACTGCGTTTTTATCAATTTTTAATATCTCATCGAGCCAAAATAAACCTTCATTACCTGAATTTACACCTGCTTTGAAATTCATATCTAACACGATAACATCAAAACTTTCTTTTAATGATATGGAATGTAATATGGAATGTATCTGGTTAGGATTTTTTATAGTATGTATTGCTTCACATTCGTATTTTAATAGTTGATGTATTGTTTTTAAAACATAATCGTTATCATCAATAACTAAAATATTTCCTGCTTTGGTTTTCATTTTGTATGATTTATAAGCTATTTTCGATAAAATTACATGTTATTGTTCAATAATTAAAAACAATCGTTCAGTTTCTGAACAATTTATCTGAATTTCGAATGAATACAGAACTATTAAAACTTTAATAAACAACTAGTTATTAAACAATGGCACACGTATTGGTTTGATTATTGCAAACCCAAAAATTTCACGATATGTTGCTACAGAATATCAAACTATCAATTAAAAGACTATCTAACAATAAGTTATACACATTTATTAATTTGGGAGGCTTAGCTTTAAGTTTTGCCATAGCAATATTAATTCTCTTGTATGTTTATAATGAGCTTACTGTAGATAATAATCAGGAAAATTTAACCAGTTTATACCGGTTGGTCGAAAACAAGGATAAAAGTGCTTATACTGCAGCCACCTATGGCAAATATATTATTAATAAATACCCCGAAGTAAAATATGTATCGCAATATTTTAAAACGGAAAACATATTCCAATATAATAATAGTCAATCTATAAAAATCGAAAATGTTGCTTTCCTTGATTCTTCATTCCTAAATATGTTTTCGATTAACATAATAAAAAGAAATACGAATAAATTATTATGTACAAATCAATCCATTATTATATCGCAAAAAATTGCGCAGAAACTTTTTGGAGATACCAATCCTTTGGGTCAAATAATGAGGATTGAGAATACACACGACTACATTGTAGAAGGTGTATTTGAAGATTACCCTTCCAATTCAAGTTTTAAACATGATGTAATTGCGAATTTCCCTTCAATAAAATTTTTATGGGGATTTCCTGAATATGATGTTACAATTGATGATGGTAACGGGTCTTTTTCAACATTGATCATGTTAAACGAAAATATAAACAAAAAGGAGCTTGACGAAAGGTTAAGAAAAGATTTAGACGAAAGATTTGAAGGAGAGTCAGAATTTTATCTTCAGGAATTTTCAGACATCTATTTTAACAACGAAATTAACGATGATTATGTAAGACATGGTAAAAAGATGAAATCGTGTACCTATTCTTAGCAATTGCCTTAATTATAATCATAATTGCAATGATTAATTATATAAACCTGTCAACATCAATGTCTGCAAAAAGAGCATTAAGTATTGGCATTTATAAAACCCTGGGGGCTCACCGTCGAAGCCTTATAATTCAGTTTATGGTTGAAACAGTTCTAATTTGTATTCTGGCATTAGTTTTTGGTTATATTCTTGCAGAATTATTTATCCCAGCTTTTAATAATATGCTGCAATATAGTTTGCAGGTAAAAACTTTTTATGCCTACCCGTTTAATATTATCTCCATACTGACAGCTGTATTAATAGCATTTATCAGCGGCATATATCCTGCATTTTATTTAACAAAACTTTCTCCTATAAAAGTGCTTAAAGGCAAACTGGCTAATATTAAAGGAATTGGGTTATTCAAAAAAGGATTAATGGTTTTTCAATTCATAATCACTATTGCTTTAATTACAGGAACCATAGTAGTATATCAGCAATTAAACTATTGGCGCAATATGGATCTTGGAATAAATAAAGATCATATATTGTCAATAAATCTTAGTGCCGAAGTATATGATAATGCTTCTGTTTTTTCAGAAAAAGTTTCCAGAATTCCATCTGTTGAAGATGTTTGTATGGGTACGGGAGCTCCGGGTGGTTTTGGTGGAGGATTAAATTTTATAATTGATGGAAGAGAGATAAAGGTAAGATATGTAACCATTGATGCCAATTATGCTGATTTTTACGGGATTCATATTATTGATGGAGAGGGGTTTTCAAAAAACAATCCTGAAACGAATAAAAAGAAATTTCTTTTAAATGAAACAGCAGTTAAATATATGGGTTTTGATAATTTATTTGAAAAAAACTTTAATGGATATAGATGTATTGGAATTGTTAATGATTTTATATATAATTCTCAGCAAGGAGCCATTGAACCTCTTCTTATGCTCTTTGGTAATAAAGAATCAAATATAAGTATAAAAATATCTCCAATAGGAATGCCGGAAACGCTTAAAAAGATTGAAGAAGTTTGGAATAGCATGACTTCAAATTTCCCATTTGAATATAAATTCGTAGATGAAATATTCGATTCCCATTACAAAAATGAAGAACGCCTGACTAAATTACTAGGATACTTTGCAGCATTTAGCATTTTTATTGCCTGCCTGGGTTTATTTGGACTTATAAGTTTTATGGCAGAGCAACGAACAAAAGAAATTGGCGTACGGAAAGCACATGGGGCAAATATCAGGAGCATTATTTCTTTATTTTCGAAAGAGTTTATTCAATTAATTCTTATCTCGGGTATAATAGCTACACCACTTTCATATTATATTCTGTCTGTATGGTTGCAGAATTTTGCTTATCCAGTCAAAATATCATGGTGGGTATTTGCAGTATCAATACTAATAGCCATAGTTATTTCTTCCATGTCTGTATTTTACCGGGCTTACAAAGCAGCATCCAAAAACCCGGTTGAAAGTTTACGGTACGAATAATATATAATAAAAACATGAATATTTAATAACTTAAAATAGTAAATCTATGTTCCTCTATGAATTTAAAATAATACTCCGGAATGTTTTTAGAAATAAATTCTTTTCATTTATAAATATATTTGGTTTATCGTTGGGGTTAACGGCTACAATCCTTATCATGCTATGGGTATGGGACGAACTAAGCTATGATCGGTTTTATGAAAATGCAGGTAACATTTACATGCTTATTAATAAAAATTATGACGATCAGGGAAACAGTATAGACTTTGTTGAAAGCCCTGCCCCAATGGCTGATTATCTTGTAAACAACATTCCTGATATCGAAAAAGCAGTCCGCGTTGAATATTTTTATACCGGAGGGTTAATACAAAAAGAAAATGATTCCTTTAAAGAGAAAGGAGCTTCGGCAGATGCTTCTTTCTTTGATATTTTTAAAATCCCTTTTATACAGGGAGACAAAAACAATGCATTAACGAATCCTGAATCTATTGTTATTTCAGAGAATATGGCTAACAGGTACTTTGGAGATAAGAATCCTGTTGGTGAAATTTTAAAAATCAAAGCTTCTGGTAATGTTTTTAAAACCGTTACAATAACAGGCGTTTACAAGGATTTTCCAAAAAACTCCACGATAAAACTCGACTTTATTGTTCCTTTTTTGCTCGAAGAAAAAAACTACCTTGACAATTGGAATGTTTCAATATATGTTACGTTTGTACTTCTGGATAAAAATTCTGATTTAAAGCTGATTAATAAAAAAGTTTCAACCATATTTAAAGATGTACTCAATAAAAGTCAATATTCTTCCTATTTGTTTCCATTGGTAAAACTTCATCTGAATTCAAATTTAACATTCTTTAATAATCCGAACCATGGTAATCGTAAGCTCATATATATTCTTGTATTTATCGCCATATTGATTTTACTTATTGCCAGTATTAATTATATGAACCTTACTACAGCCCGATCGGTTAAAAAAATTAAAGATATTGGTATTAAAAAAGTTCTTGGGATAAGTCGTAAAAGATTATTTTCCAACTTCTTAACCGAAGCAATAGTATTTACATTAATATCATTTTACATAGCTATTATTTTAATCGAAGTTATCCGTCCGGTATTTAACAATCTTACCGGGAAAAATATAAGAATTCATTATTTCGAACCACAATTTTTACTTGTTGCAATTGCAATTATTAGTATCACCAGCTTTATTTCGACTTATTATCCATATTTATACATAACTTCATATCAGCATGAAATCATTAAAGGGAGTACAAAATACAAACCCAGGGGAATATCTCCAAGAAAGTTTCTGGTAATTTTTCAATTTATAATTTCTATTATTCTTATCATCTTTTCCAGTATAATTTTAAAGCAGATAAACTACATCTACTCCAAGAACCTTGGCTTCGATAAAGAAAATGTTATCATGATTAACTCCTCGTATCTTGGCGATAATGTAAAAATATTTAAACATGAAATTCTAAAAAATGCAAATATACTATCTGTTACAAATGGAAACGATCCAATTGGCGGAGGATGGCCTGATTCATGGTCGTGGGATAGTAAAAACACTTCAAATAATTTAAAAGTAATACGAATTAATTCAGATTCTGATTACTTAAATACATTGAAAATAAAACTCTTAAAGGGCAGATTTTTTTATGATGAAAACATCAATAATTCATCAATAGTCATTAATCAGAAATTCGCGGAATATATAGGACAGGAAAATATTATAGGTAAAAGAATTTTTTATAGAGAGAAACCTTATGAGATAATAGGGATAACCGAAAATTTTCATTCACATCATTTCTCTGAAGATATTAAGTTAGCCGCATTTTTTAATGAGCCAACATATCAGCTTTTAATAAAAGTAAAAGGTGAGCGTATGGCAGAAATCATAAGTTATATAGAGTCAGAATATAAAAAGATCGTTACCGACAGAGCCTTTGAGTATTCAACTCTTGCCCAACGATTCGATAAACTTTATTATTCAGAAGTTAGAACAGGTAAGCTTTTTTGTTATTTTTCCTTCCTGGCAATATTTATCTCATGCCTGGGTTTATTCGGGATAAGTGTTTTTGCAACAGAACAACGAACCAAAGAAATTGGTATTCGCAAAACTCTTGGAGCATCATCAAGTAACATTGTAAACATGCTTACTAGTGAGTTTATTAAATGGGTTGTAACAGCCTACATCATTGCATGTCCTGTAGCTTATTATATAGCAACAAAATGGTTGCAGAACTTTGTTTACAGAACCCAGCTTTCATGGTGGATTTTTGTTCTGTCAGGCATTATCGTGCTTGTAATAACTTTATTAACAGTAAGTTGGCAAAGCTATAGGGTTGCATCCAAAAACCCGGTTGAAAGTTTACGTTACGAATAAATATTTTTAATATGAATCATTGTTTTAGTGTTATGGATTAAATATGGATAAATGCAAGTCGTACTTATTTGGTTTAATATTTAATTGCCCATTTAAAATTGAAATTGAAAATTGCCCATTTAAAACACTTAGGGAAATAGAAATCAGAGACCGTATAGTTTTTATTGAAACTCTTTCGGGTAAAGAGATATTAGAATTGTTGTCATCACATCAATACTGTTTAACAACAAGAGAGAGGGATTTATTAAACGTTTTACAATGTGTTAACGATTAAAGAATGTTCTATGCATTGTAAAACTCTGTGTTTATTAGAGATTATTCAACAAAAGGCACAATAGCGAAACTTAGTAATAATCAAAAGGTTATACACAGGTATTTTATTGATTATTACTAATTTTTCGTAGAACTTTCTCACGAATTATTTCCTGGTTACTTCTGTTTTCAATTTTACTTTCGAGCCACGAAATAATATCAAAGTATATAAACGGGCGGCGTTCGTAGAACTTCTCGTTTAAAGGCAGTAATTGTTCGCGTAATTCTTTAAAAGCATCTGTTAGCTGATCTCGTGTAATGGAGCTTAGTTTTCGAACAAAGCGAAGTAATATCTTTTGAAATACATGCAAATCATTTTTCTTGATCAGAAAACGATAGGTTGACCGTAAATAATAATCAACCAAATCAAAGTTACCCAATTCATAATGGCAAATAAGATTCAGAATTCTTGCAAAACCATGGATATCGGAACGTATATCCACATCTTTCATATTTATAATCTTATTCAGCCAGAAGATGGTTTTATGGTAATTATCATCACCAAAATACATGCATGCAAATTTGTAATAAAAAATAGTAATATAATGCGTATCTAAAAGATGTTCATATTTCTCAAGACTTTCGGCTATCTCCGGGATTATTTTGGAACCTTCGGTAAATTTTCCCAACAAAAAATACCTGTTAATTTTATGAGTTGATGAATATTTAAAAAGCTGTAATTTAACATTTTCAGTAAGTTTTAATTCCGGGAAATCTTTTATGGAATCTAACTTTAGTGTTGTTGCAATAAATTCATCGTAACCATGAAGCTTTGATTGTGAAACCAAAAGGTTATTTATGGCTTTAATGTACATTTCAATCTTCGATGGTATAAACTGTTTATTTTCATCGAAAAGTGCTACCCATTTTTTGGCATATTCATGTCCACGTTCAAAATCCTGTATAAAGAAATAATACCCTACAAACGAATTGTAGAGATACATTTTCTCATCGAACGAAAGTTTATCTTCCTGAAATACAGGAAGGGTAGAGTACAGAAAACTGTTAACAAGCTCAAAATCTTTATGATTTCGTAAGAATCCAATTTTAAGGTAAAAAGAATAGAGCTTTATAGTTAAATTCGAGAAAGTACTGATATTGCTAATTTTCTCCTTTATCTGATCTGATATTTTAATAATCTCACTTACTTTGTCTTCGATATTTGTACGAATGAATTTTGTTACCAGGCGCTTTTCAAATTCTACAACTTCGAACAACAACGTGCTTTTATCATTACTTTCGGTCAATTGTTTTGCCTTCTCGAGGGTTTTAACACACTGTTCATAAAGACATTTGTTATATAATATGGTCGAATGGTCAAGAAGTTCGCGTATTCTGATTTCAATATCCTCATCGGGATTAAAGCTTCTCAGGCTTTTAAGTATTTGACGGTATAAATGTGCTTTTAAATTTGATAACTGCTGACTTTTTATTGATTTTTCCTTTTCCAGAATTTTTATCTCATCATAATCCTTTTGCTTATCAATTAAATCGAAAAGTTTTATGAACAAAGTATCTTCGGCGCTTCTCCGGCGGGTAACATACAATTTAAAATATCTCTTCTCTGCCTTGGTTAGCGATTTTATTAACTGGAAAAGCGGATCGGAATTTTTGTTAGACATTGTAATAAAAATTTTAGTTTATGCTATTATAATCCATAGTAAATCTGCAATTTACGCGTTTATACTATGGATAAAAAAATTCACTGGGCATCGTAAATCATAAAATATTTTGTTTTTCTTGTTAAGATACAAAAAATACTTTTGGTCGGTTATTTTTGGAAAGTAATTCAAAACAAATGTAAGCAAAAAAAGGAATTTGATTCATTATTCTTAATTGGATTTATTTCCGCTTTAAACATGATGATTTCTAATTTACCAAATTTGCTTCTTTGTTTTGAATTTTTATTTAAAATCAACACAAATTGAATCATGAGCATTGATAAATATTCTACACTGACATCAGGTATTTTAGCATCTAAAATGGAAAACTTCGAAGTTGAGCATTTTAATCCCGGGAATATCAATTCGAATAGATTAGATAAAATTTTAGTTCTTGAAAATTCTACCGGTGTTGTTTCTGATTATGATTTTGCAGTTCAATCAATGTACGAAGCTGGTTTCAGAATCATAATATCATCCCGATTTCCCGATGTTTTTTGTGTCAAGGCAATGAGTATTGGTATATTCCCGATAGAAATTTCAGAAGAATTTGTAAATAAAATTCTTAATGAATTTAAGTTAAAATCAAAAATAAAATTATTTGTTGATATGGTTGGACAAGAAGTTATGATTGTAAAAACAGGCGAAAAAGAATTTTTTGAACTTACCGATTACAAAAAGGAATGTTTATTAAACGGCTGCAACGAAGTGGATTATTTGTATTGTATTTGGGACGAAATAAATTGTTCAGAACGTGAAATCAATAAACAGGAAACCATTGAATATGCAATTGAATAAATTGACATAGCAACTCAATTACAAATTATATAACTGATTTTTTCTTCCAGTTACCTGTTTTATAGTAAATATAGGATAAAATTATACCCACACTCCAGCCTATAGGAATAGCCCACCAAATACCAGCTTCACCAATTTCTCTTGAAAGTACCCATGCAACAGGTATTCGAATTACCCAGAGTGCAATGAGCGAAATAAACATGGGTATTAATGTATCACCTGCACCACGCATCACACCTGCAATAACGAACATTGATGAAAAAACAATATAGAACGCCCCTACAATAACCAGGTATTCTTTACCAATGCGAATAACTTCGGGGTCGGTTGTAAATAATCGTACTATAAAATCACCAAAAATTAATACAACTGCTGAAACTATAACAGATAAAATAGACGACATTTTAAGTGTGGCTAAAAATCCGGATCTTACCCTGTCAATTTTTTTAGCCCCAATATTCTGACCAACAAAAGTTGATAATGCAGCAGAAAAATTCATTGCCGGCATCGATGCCAGAGAATCTATTCGTGTAGCAACAGAATAAGCAGCAATAACATTGGTACCAAACCGGTTAACTATGCTGATTAATGCCATCATTCCTACAGCTACAAATGTTTGTTGTATGCCTGTTGGCAAGCCTATGCGAATACTTTTGAAAAAAATATCGCGATCGAAGGTTAAATTTTTAATGCTGAACCTGATAATTTTGTGTGTACGATTTAGATAGATAACTGCACTTACAAATGCACCACACTGCGAAATTACTGTTGCAATAGCCACTCCTGCTATACCCCATTTAAAAACCAAAACAAATAACAGATCTAAAACAATATTAACAAGTGTAGATATTATTAAAAAGTAGAGTGGTGTTTTTGAATCGCCTAAACCTCTTAATATGGCACTTATGCCATTAAACCCGAACGAAAAGAGAATACCTCCCATAAAAATATTGAAATAGATTTTTGCCTGGGGTATTATTTCATCAGGTAATTTCAATAACCTGAATAAATCTTCACTAAAATAAATAGATATAATACTTACTGTAATTGAAGCGATAATCAGGAAGATAAATAACGTGTTTATTGTTCTCTTAACTTTTTCAATATCTTTCGCTCCAAAGTACTGGGCAATAACAATAGTGCTTCCTGTAGCAATTCCAATAATTAACGAAAGGAAAGCAAAGATTATCGGAAATGATGATCCCACAGCAGCAAGGGCTTCTTTACCTATAAAATTACCAACAACTACGCTATCAACAACATTATACAATTGTTGAAACACATTACCCAGCAACATTGGCATTGCAAACTTTAAGATAAGCGAACTCTCTTTACCTTTGGTTAAATCTTTCATGGAGAAGTAAAAAAACAGTACAAAGCTGAATAAAAATAAGCGGGAATCAAAATTTTATTCATGTATAATAATCGTTTTTTTAATAATCTAATTATCACTACATTTGATAATTAATCAATAACAATTACAATGCGATTAAGTTTATCAATTTATATTATATTCATTTTTACTATGATTACAGGCTCAAAATGCGATAATAGCAAAACAAGCACTTTCTGCGGAATTAAAGACCCAATACAAAATATTGAATGGTTAAAAGTGAGAGTTGAAAATTCCGAGAAAATTGAAATAATGAAATTTATTTACAACGAAACTGAATATTTAGCATTAAATCCCTGCCCTGGCTGCCCCGATAGCATGACCGAAATTTTCGACTGTAACGGGAACCGGTTTTGTACTATTGGAGGAATTACCGGGAGAAACACCTGTCCTGATGATTTCCTGGATAAATCAGAAAAAACAGTCATATTAAAAAGGTGATTAATGAAAGCTAAAATTTATATCACGAATCACCTTTTTAATTTATAAGTTTAGTATTAAACTCTTTTCAATTCAACAGTAAAATGGCGCATGATAGGTGCTTCGCTAAGAATTTGGAATCCTTTAGTAATCTTATCACGACGATCGAACACATTTTTTAAAGCAACAGCAATAACATCCATGTGATTGTTGGTGTACACCCTTCGAGGAATTGCCAGGCGCAATAACTCAAGTGCCGGGTATCTCTCTTCATGTGTTTCCGGATCGCGGTCGGCAAGTAAAGTACCTATTTCTACCCCACGAATTCCTGCTTCCAGGTACAGTTCAACACCCAATGTTTGTGCAATAAATTGTTCTTTAGGTAAATTTGGAAGGAATTTTTTGGCATCAACAAAAATTGCATGTCCTCCATATGGTTTCTGAACAGGAATACCAAAATCTGTAAGCCTTTTACCCAGGTATTCAACCTGTTTGATTCGTGTTTCAAGATAATCAAATTCGGTACCTTCATCTAAGCCCTGTGCAAGAGCGTTCATATCGCGACCCGCCATACCACCATAAGTAATATATCCTTCGAACATGATATTAAAAACAGTTGCTTTCTTAAACAACTCCTCGCTTCGTAAAGCAATAAATCCTCCAATGTTAACGATAGCATCTTTCTTACTGCTCATGGTCATTCCGTCAGCATAAGAAAACATTTTATGAACAATTTCTTTTATCGATTTATTCTCATACCCTTTTTCACGAATCTTGATAAAATAAGCATTCTCTGCAAACCTTGCCGAATCGTATATTACAGGAATACCATATTTATCGGCAACTTTACGAACAGCTTTCATATTTTCAATTGATACAGGCTGTCCGCCCGATGAATTACAAGTTACAGTGAGAATAATAAAAGGGATTTTTTCTACAGGGTATTTTTTTAGTGTATTTTCAAGCTTCTCAATATCTACATTCCCTTTAAAAGGATGATCTATTTCGGTATCAAAAGCTTCATCAATTGTACAGTCAACAGCTTTTGCCTTACGAAATTCTATATGTCCTTTTGTTGTATCGAAATGAGAGTTTCCCGGAATAATATCACCTTCCTTAACTAAAGCAGAAAATAAAACGTTTTCTGCGGCTCTACCCTGATGTGTTGGTAAAAAATATTCGAAACCAAGTAATTCTTTAATCTGATTTTTTAAATTATAATATGATGATGCTCCAGCATAACTTTCATCGCCTAACATTATAGCACCCCACTGTTTATCACTCATGGCACCGGTTCCTGAATCAGTCAGCAAGTCGATAAAAACCTGCTCGCTCCTTAAATTAAATAAATTGTACTTTGCTTCTTTAATCCATTTTTCGCGTTCTTCGCGTGTACTTCTTTTGATGGTTTCAACCATCTTTATTTTATAAGATTCTGCAAATGGTAATTCCATAGCTATGTGTTTTTAAATTAATATTTTATTTATTTATTTGTTTGATTTGCTTTATTTAAAAAGCTGTATGAAAACTTAACGGGTATAAAAAGAATCCCTTTTCTTAATATTTAAGAAAATATACTTCGCGGAAAATAACATGTTGAAAGTTTTTTTCATTCAACTCATTATTAAAAAAATTTATGTTATACAAATATACAAGTTTCTTGATTTTAAAAATCATTTTTCAATATTTTTGAGAATATTTTAAAGTAATACCAAATTAGATTGTAAATACACATGAAAAAAGCAATACTGTTTTTTTTACTACTTTTAACTTATAACCTGTCCTACTCGCAGGAAGAAAAAGCTGATTCAATTGAATACATTGCTATTCAGGATACAATAAAAACTATAATCTCAGGATTAAATACAGAAAAGTATGAAATACAACCAGTTCCAAATACCGATTCATTACAAGTATTTGTAAATCAATTAAATTATATCTTAAATAAGATATCTATAAATAAAAATGATACAACAGCTAATGCCATTAAACAATTAATCAATTATGTTGAAAACAGGAATATTGAACCTGCACTAAAACACATTCAAATAAAGCTCAACAATACTAATTCCATATTTGATTCAACCAATTTATATAATTCGGAATACGAAGATAGTTTACGTTTTGCCTTGCATTATTTATTAAGCTTTATTTCGAATGATTCGGTAACATTTGTTTTCAAGAATAATCTGCACGATACAATTTTGTTAGAAACTACAAAAAACAAGACCGATTCATTACACTTAAAACTTTATGATCACCGGGGAGAGTATGTAGTACTATGGATTAAAAAAAGCAGGGGAAATTCATTTGATATTTCGCTGGAAGACGGGTTTTATTTTGAGAAAACAAAACAGAAAAAATCTTTAAATAAAAAAATTGATACCGATAAAACAATTGTTGCTTTAAAAAAGATAACCCCCGTTTCAATTGATGTTCCCATGTGGAAATCAAACGGGAGTGCCAATATTCAGTTTAGCCAGAGTTATTTGTCTGACTGGGTTGCCGGAGGTGAAAACAGTTTAACCGCGCTCTCTGTTTTAAAATATAATAAAAGCCTTGTATATGGAAAGCGTATTTGGGATAATGATTTTGAGTATAAGTTGGGTTATATAAAAGCTGGTGAGGGTCCCTTGCAAAAAAATGAAGATAAGTTAGAGATAAATTCAAAATATGGACATGTAGCATTTAACAACTGGTATTACAGTTTTTTATTCAATTTTAAAACCCAATTTTTAAGAGGTTATGATTACCCCAACGACTCAATCCCGATATCAGGTTTTTTATCGCCGGGATATCTCGTTTTCTCATTTGGCCTTGATTATAAACCAAATAAAAATCTCACGTTTTTGATTTCGCCGATAACATCAAAATTTACATTGTTTACCGATACATCAAATTACGATCAAACCCGGTTTGGAGTTGGCATTGATGAAAAAATAAAAAAAGAAATTGGTGCATATATTAAAACTGTTTCATTACTAAAAATTGGAAAAAATATAGTACTCGAAAACAAAGTAAACTTTTTTACAAATTATATAGACAATCCACAAAACATTGATATTGACTGGGAAGCTACTTTAAATTTCCAGTTGAACGAATATATTAAATTCTCATTAAACGGTCATGCAATTTACGATGATGATGTTGAAATCCCCGTTTATGAAGAAATTGATGGCATAAAAACGAAAACAGGAATAACTAAAAACTTACAATGGAAAGAAATTTTCAGTATTGGTTTTATCTATAAATTTTATCATTAAGTACAATAATAGGCCTGTTTTTAAGCCTTTGCTTTTTTTCTTTTTCGTTTCCATCGGCGATGCGACCAAAGCCAGTTTTCAGGTTTCGCATTAATTATTTTCTCCAGCCTTGACATATACAATCGTGTTATCTCTCCTTCGGAAGTCTTTAATGGTTCATCAACCAGTTTTGAAAACTCCAGTTCGTAATATCCACGCTTAACACGCTGAATATCTACAAATACAACCGGGTAATTGTATCGTTTCGCGTATTTTTCCGGGCCATGTAAACAAGCTGTTTCCTGGTTAAGAAAAGTTGTCCAGATAGCTTCTTTCATGTTCGTGGGACTTTGATCGGCTACCAACATGAATATACAAACCTCGTGAATATGTTTTTCAAAAGCATTACTTGTAAATTTTATCGATTCTAAGGTTGCACCATTAGCTGCCCTTGTTCTTCGTAAAAATTTGTCGATATATTTATTGGATAGCGGTTTATATACTGCTATTCCTTTGTGTTTTATTTGCAATCCCCCGGCAAGCGCACCCCACTCCCAGTTTCCATAATGACCAGCAACACCAATTATACTCTGATTTTTATTGTAATACTCATCGAGTAATTCGGGATTTACAATTTTAAATCGCCTGATAATTCTCTTGCTTGAAATAGTAAATGCTTTTATGCTTTCAATCACAATATCAGACAGATTTCTATAGTTCTTCCAGGCAATTGAATTAATTTCTTTTTCAGATTTCCCGGGAAATGAATTTCTTAAATTTTTAAGTATTGTTTTTTTGCGGTATGAAAAAACATAATACAACAAGAAAGCTAAAAAATCAGAAAATCCATATAAAAACCAAAAAGGGATAATTGCTATAAAATAGATAGAAATGAAAAAAACAATATAAATAATAAACTGCATGTATATCAGGATATTGAGAGAAATTATGAAAAAGAAATATTAGCGCTTCCGATCTATAAAAAACTTGGCGACAATCATTCCTGAAGCAACCGTACCTCCTACTGCAATTCCCAAGTTAGCATCTGTAGCTGAGTTTGAAACAAAATTATCGGGGTTATTTGTTAAAATCAATATTCCTGTTGCAACCAATAAGCCTCCTGCAACATATAGCATTAAGTTTTCATTCTTTTTTTTCTTTTTTAATAAACCTGATGGAATATTGTAAGTATTATTTTCAAGGTTTACAAGCTGAACCATAAATTGCTGATAATTTTGATCAATAGAAAGTTGAGGTTCATAAATAGAATTTACAAGAATTGAATTTGTTGAATTTACCTCCGGTTCAAAAGCATAGGCTGGTTTTAGAATTACACAAACGAGTACAATAAAAACTAACAGAATGTTTTTCATTTTTATTTTTTGAATATCACAAGCTCTTACTAAGTTAATATTATTTTCTATATCATCTTTTTTTTACCTGTAATTTATGATGATTAACTCATAATAAAGGTTAAACCAAACAAAATAAATGATTAAAAATCATACAAATATAATTTCATTTTTTTTAATATTCCAAAGTTTGCAGAATCTTTCAGGGGTAATTCTTAAAAATAAAGCCAGGATATTTTTAAAAATATTCTGGCTTAAAAAAACACAACAATTTGTATTCGCTCTAAATCTCAATGGTGTTAATCGTTTTATCAGCCGGTTCTTTCTCTAACTCAATATTTGGATAGATTTCTTTCAGGAATATATTCCTGAGAGAATCCATTTCACGCATTAAATCATCGAACCGAAACATTTCCCTTTCAAATTGGTTCATAAAATAATCTTCATCGAAAAAATGCTGTTGAAAAGTTGAATCCATTTCGAAAAAATCGTTAAATGGTTTATGCATCATGTCAAAACCTTTGTCAAAAAAATAAGGTTTGAATGAATTATAAAGGCTGTCGATATTTATTTCTTTGGATTTCCCATTCGGGTATGTATAAATATAAGTATAAGAAGAATCGTAACGAATAATATTTCCTTTCTCGTCGTATTGTTTGTTTACTTTAACATCCACCCTGGGATTTACATAGTTAGTGTCCGGTTCTGAGATATTTGCGATTTTGGTATTAAAATTAAGTATTCCTTTGTTATAAAAAGCAAAGGTAAACAGGCTAATCAGGGTAATAATTGAAAAAGTAAGGGCTATTTTTTTTAAGATTTTTTTCATATATACCTCCTTTTAAAAATTATTTTGATTGATGATTATTTTTCCACCATTTAAAAAATTCATCTTCATTTAAAATTTCTTCTCCAAATTGCTGTTCATATAATTCTTTCTCATTTTCGGAGATATGACGCCTGGATATTTTATTATTCCAGTCGTTTCTAACCGGAATATAATACCCGCCAAGAACTTGCGGAGCTGGTTTAAAAAATGCTTCTCTTATTGCCATAATACTATTTGAAATTATAAAAACCTGATTTTTACCTGTTAAATATCCTGTAAAAATTTCAATATGCTAATTTTCAAAGATCATACCAACATACTCACCCTGAACTAATTATGCCATTTTGTCAATTATTTTCAATGCCAGATTTTAAGAATAAGTTCAGTAATGGTAAATACTGCAAAAATTACACTGGCTATTCCATTTGTAGTAAAAAAAGCTACATTTACTTTGCTCAAATTGTCGGGTTTTACCAGTGTATGTTGATAAAATAAGAGTCCTATAAAAAATAAACATCCAATCCAGTAAAACAATCCAAACTCTGCATAATATCCTGCATAAATTGTCAGGATTGCAGATACAAGATGCAATAATGATGAAGCTTGTAAAGCACCTTTTCTTCCAAAAAATACAGGTAACGATTTCAATTCTTCTTCTTTATCAAAATCCAAATCCTGTAATGCATAAATAATATCGAAACCACTAACCCATAGCAAAACAACAAGCGAGTATAAGACGGGCAGGAGCGCAAATTCTCCGGTTACGGCTAAATATGCACCAATGGGGGCAAGAGATAATCCTAATCCTAAAATCAGATGACAAAGAGCCGTAAACTTTTTGGTTATGCTATAACCTAGGATAATGATTAATGCAACAGGTGACAAATGAAAAGTAAGCTTGTTAATAAAATAAGTTGTTGCAATAAAAAGTATTGAATTTATTATTACAAAAATAAATACCGATTTGGCTTTAAGTATCCCTGCAGGTATTTCGCGGATTGCTGTTCGGGGATTTTTAATATCAATTTCACGATCGATAAACCGGTTAAATGCCATTGCAGCATTTCGGGCAAATACCATGCATAAAACTACTAATAACAGGAGTTTCCAATCAATTATGGAATCTGTTTGATAGAGTGCCAAAAAATAACCAATAAATGCAAATGGCATTGCAAAAATGGTATGGCTGAATTTTACAAGCGAAAGGTAATTTTTTACTTTCTTGGATGTCTTTTTATACATTATACAGTAGTTACAATGAATCTAGCTTTTCTTTATAAATAGAGTAATTTTCATCGTCGTAACAAACAAAATACACTTTATCAATTTTTTTATGGTGAACTAAGAAACTTGTTACAGTTCGTAAAGCTATTCCCGCTGCCATGTGTTTTGGAAAACGATAAATCCCTGTACTGATATTCGGAAAAGCTATAGTTTTAATTTTATTTTCCACAGCCAGGTTTAAACTGCTTTTATAACAATTTGCAAGCAGTTCCGGCTCATTAGCCATGCCTCCATGCCATACCGGGCCAACAGTATGTATTACAAATTTTGACTGTAAATTATATGCTTTTGTAATTTTTGCTTCTCCTGTTTCGCAGCCATTCAGGGTTTTACACTCTTCAAGTAATTGATGGCCTGCAGCACGGTGAATAGCCCCATCGACTCCGCCACCACCCAAAAGGGTTTTGTTTGCTGCATTTACAATTGCATCAACATGTAATGTGGTAATATCTCCCTGAACAAGCTCAATACTCGATTTCATTTGTATTAACGAATTTTTGCACTTAATTCCTGTTCAAATACCCTGATAAAATTATTCATTATTTTATCGATTTGCTTATCGGTAAGGGTTTTGGTTTCGTCCTGAAGAATAAAGCTTACCGCGTACGATTTTTTATCTTTGCCTAATTTTTCACCTTCGAAAACATCGAATAATGAAACTTTTTTAAGCAAACTTTTTTCTGTTTTGTATGCCAGTGCTTTTATTTTTTCAAATCGAACATCTTTATCCAGTAGAAGTGCAAGGTCGCGGCGCACTTCGGGATATTTTGGAATCTCTTTATATCTTACAGTATGTTTCGCTACAACTTTCAACACGTTATCCCAATTAAAACAAGCAAAGTAAACACTTGAATCAATATCGAAACGTTTCAATATTTTTTTCGACAGGATTCCGAATTCAACAATCTGATTTTTATTAAGTTCATATTTAAGCCCTTCAATAAAAATATCGTTTTCAATTTCTGACAGTTCAATAGCATCCAAATCGAATCCCAGCTTTTCCAGGATATTCTCAACATACGATTTTAACTGGTAAAAGCTTGCAGGTTCTTCTTTTGCAATCCAGCTCTCGCCTGTTTTATTGCCTGTGATTAGCAGAGCTAACTGGAAATCTTCAGCGTATTTTTTTAAAGGATTTTCACTTTTCGATTCTTTCAAATAGTATGATTTCCCGAATTCGTACAATTTAAGGTCTTTATTTTTCCTGTTCCGGTTATGTTCAATCGACTCAAGGCCGCCAAACAATAAAGACTGTCGCATAACACCCAAATCGCTGCTTAATGGGTTGACTATCTTTACAAGCTTCGATTCAGGCATGGTATTTAAATCGCTATAATAATCAGCTTTTGTTAAGGAATTGCACATAATTTCATTAAATCCATTAAATGACAGGAAATCTGAAATCGAATTTTGAATTTTTTCTTTATCGGGGTGATTTGAATACGATAAACTTGAATTTACATGCTCAGAAATTTCAACATTGTTATATCCATAAATCCTGAGAATTTCTTCAATAACATCAGCTTCGCGGGTAACATCAACACGGTATGTAGGAATTTCGAGATTAAGTTTTTCTGAATCTTCGGAAATAATCTTAATATCAAGTGAATTCAATATTTTCTTTACTTTTTCTTTCTCAATCTCCTTACCAATTAATCGTTTTAAATTTTTAAAAGTCAAATCAACAATTTGATTTGTAACAGGTTTTGGATACACATCAATTATTTCAGAAGAAATTTCACCTCCGGCAATCTCTTTTATTAATAAAGCAGCACGTTTAAGCACATAAACAGTAGCATTGGGATCGGTACCGCGTTCGAAGCGAAACGATGCATCGGTATGTAATCCATGCCGTTTAGCTGTTTTTCTTATATATACCGGGTTAAAATGAGCACTCTCGATAAATACATTCTTTGTATTTTCTGTAACCCCCGATTTAAGGCCACCAAAAACACCTGCAATACACATTCCCCCGTTTTCATTACAAATCATTAAATCATCTGGTGACAGCTTTCTTTCCTGTTCATCGAGAGTCTGGAACGAAGTGCCTTCGGTTAATGTTTTTACAACCACTTTCTTACCTTCAATTTTATCAGCATCAAAGAAGTGAAGTGGCTGGCCGGTTTCGTGAAGAATATAGTTTGATATATCGACCAGATTATTAATCGGGTTTAAACCAATAGCTTTAAGCCTGTTTTGCAACCATGCAGGCGATTTCTCAACTTTTACATTTGAAACCGTAATACCCGTATAACGAGGGCAGGCTTCAGGGTTTTCAATAACAATGTCAATCTTGAAATTCTGATTATCAACCTTAAACTTATCTACAGAAGGTTTAACAAGTTCAATTTTTCGTGTTTGATTTAAGAATGCAACCACGTCGCGGGCTGTTCCAATATGCGATGCCCCGTCAATACGGTTTGGAGTTATTCCTATTTCAAATACTGTATCCGACTCAACTTTGAAATATTCTTTTGCAGGAGTACCTGTTTGAGCCTTTTCATCAAGAACCATAATTCCTGCATGAGAAGTACCAAGCCCGATTTCGTCTTCGGCACAAATCATCCCTTCCGATGGTTCGCCACGCATCTTTGTTTTAGCAATAGTAATTTCTTTATCACCAATATAAAGCTTAGTACCTTCAGTAGCCACAACCACTTTTTGCCCTTCAGCTACATTTGATGCCCCACAAACAATAGACAATACATTGCCTTTACCAATATCTACTGTTGTGCAAGTCAGTTTATCAGCATTGGGATGTTTTTTACATGATAGTACTTTACCAATAGTAAGCCCTTCCAAACCACCTTTTACAGTTTCAAATTTCTCTATATTTTCAACCTCAAGACCAGTATTAATTAGGATTTTAGCTATTTCATCAGGATTTAAATCCGTGTTAATATATTGTTTGAGCCAGTTGTAAGATATTTTCATAATGCTTTTTGTTTGCTTAATCGCTTTTAAATAAAGAAACAAAAATATTAAAAAAATGTAACTTGACAGTATTTTAATCACTCCAAACTAAAAACAAAATATACTTATATAAATAATCTGGAATTGAATATCTTTGCAATGATAAAAAAGAATAAATAGAGATGGGTAAACCTTTAATATTGGTAACCAATGATGACGGGGTAAATGCAAAAGGTATTGCAGCATTGGTTGAAATTGTAAAACCATTTGGGGATGTTGTTGTTGTAGCTCCATTGCATGGAAACTCGGGAATGTCGCATGCGATAACTGTAAAAATTCCAATCCGGTATAAAAAGATTAAAGAACAGGAAAATGTTAAAGTTTACGGATGCAGTGGTACTCCTGTTGATTCTGTAAAATTGGCATTAAGTGAAATCCTGCACAGAAAACCAGATTTGCTTGTTTCCGGTGTTAACCACGGTTCAAATGCCTCGGTTAGTATTATTTATTCAGGAACAATGGCTGCTGTTATTGAAGGTTGTATAAACGATGTTCCTTCTGTTGGATTTTCTTTACTCGATTATTCTATTGATGCTGATTTTTCACAAATAATCGACCATGGGAAAAAAATTGTTGAGAATGTGTTAAAAAACGGCCTGCCAAAGGCTACCTGCCTGAATGTTAACTTCCCGGTAATTGCACAAAACGAAATAAAAGGAGTAAAAATCTGCCGACAGGCTCAGGGATTTTGGAAAGAAGAATTTGAAAAACGTCTCGATCCACGTAATGGAGAATATTTCTGGCTTACAGGTTTTTTCGAGAACACCGAAAACGGTTCTACCGATACCGATGAATGGGCGTTAGCAAATAATTACATCTCGATAGTACCTGTAGAAATTGATTTTACCGCTTACGATAAATTCGATCATTTTAAAAAATGGACCTATGAAATCTAAATTCGACAAGCTTTATCTTGGACTCATGTTGGGAATAATTGCTCCAATTCTAACCATGATAATTGTTTACTTTATAAATTTTAATGCTTTCGGGATTAACGAGCTTATTTCCTACTTAGTAGGAAAAAATGTATTTACAAAACTGGTTAGTCTTTGTGTTATTCCAAACCTCCTGTTATTTTTCATATTTATCCGTTTAAACTATCTATATTCTGCCCGCGGAGTGCTAATGGCAACTATTCTTTTTGCAGTCTTTGTATTTATAACCAAGTTCGCATTGTAAGATGAAATATTACATTATTGCAGGCGAAGCATCGGGCGATTTGCATGGTTCAAACCTCATGAAAGGTTTAAAAATGGTTGATCCCAATCCTGAATTCAGGTTCTGGGGTGGCGATTTAATGCAAGAACAAGGCGGAACACTGGTTAAACATTACCGCGAAACTGCAATCATGGGATTTGTAGAAGTTCTGGCCAATATCCGAACAATAAAATCCTTTTTTACGTTATGCAAGCAAGATATCCTGGATTTCAACCCTGATGTGGTTATTCTTATCGATTATCCCGGCTTTAACCTGCGAATGGCTGAATTTGTAAAATCAGCTGGATATAAAGTTTTTTATTATATATCACCCAAAATATGGGCATGGAAAGAATCGAGAATTAAGAAGATTAAAGCTTTTGTAGATAAGATGTTTGTTATCTTTCCTTTTGAAGTAGATTATTTTAAGAAATTCGATTATCCTGTTGACTTTGATGGAAACCCGTTGCTCGATGCCGTGAATGAAAAATTAATCGAAAAAAACAGTATTGATGAATTTATTCAAAAAAATTCGCTTGAAAACAAACCCATAATAGGAGTTTTAGCAGGTAGCCGAAAACAGGAGATCGACCGTAACCTGGAAATCATGTTAAAAATTATTCCGAAATTTGCAAAATACCAGTTTGTAGTTGCTGCAGCACCATCCATTGAACCTGAATTTTACAATAAATATATTCAGGGGCACCATGTTAAAGTAGTTTTCAAACAAACCTACGACACGTTGAAGTTTTCAACAGCAGCATTGGTTACATCAGGAACAGCAACACTCGAAACTGCTTTATTCAATGTACCCCAGGTGGTTTGTTACAGGGCAGGAAATCTTTCATATTATATTGCCAAACGATTTGTAAAAGTAAAATACATTTCATTGGTTAATCTGATAATGAACAGAGAAGTTGTTAAAGAACTGATTCAGTTTGATATGACTCAGGAAAACGTGTCATCGGAACTGGATAAAATCTTACATCACACCGGTTACCGTGAAAAAATGCTAAAGGATTATACCAACTTACAAGAAATACTGGGTGGTACAGGTGCTTCTGAACGGGTAGCTAAGAGAGTTTATAGTTATCTGGTTTAATAGAAGGATTCAGGATTCAGGATTCAGGATTCAGGATTCAGGATTCAGGATTCAAAATATAACTTCAAGAAGATTTTTTTTAGTCAATTTTAATCAGCTTCGATTTAGCACCTTCGTTCAAATACTCGATAGTTTCAGGATTGCCTTTATAATATACTTTACCCGAATTCAATATTTCAACAACCAGCTTGTTTTTTACATGTATATAGCTATTTCCAATGCTTTCTGTTTCAAAGGTCATATTTTCAGAAATGAATTCATCGGCTTTAATAATAGCAGATGCTCTTGCCCACATACCAACATTTTTAGCAGTTCCTTTGATTTCGAGATATGCGCCTGAGGTTCCTTCGTTTACAAAATAAAAATTATCGCATTGAATCAATAAAGAAATATCAGAATAATCGGTTATTGAAAATACTTTTAGCTGGGGAGTTATTAATGTATCAATACATTGTATGCTTGACGATTCGTGAATATCCATGTACAATAGCTTTTTTGAAGAAATATGCAATTTCATTTTATCATAATTCCGGCTCCATTGAGCAGAGTTATTATCTGAAACTGATAATTTGCCATCAACAACTTTGTATTCAATATTTGGCAATAAATTGCTGCCTCCTTCAATACTTAGTTTACAAACTGTATCCTGATACAGATATACTTCAAATATGTCGTTTATATAAACCTCGGTAAATTCTTCAACAGGCGTGTCTAAACGTGAAATATCACCTGAATTAAATAAAGTATTGTCACAACCTGTTACAATAAATAATAACAAGATTATATAAATAGTTATCCCCGTGTTGCTTTTCATTCTTAAATCATTATTCATCATTTTTAATCCTAAATTGAATACCCTATCCCCCATTCAATAAAACTTGCTATCGCGTAGTGCGATTTTAAAGTCATACTTGCGTACCAGTTTCTGTTTACCTTATACCGCAACCCTATTCTCGAATAAAATGGCGCTTCGGGTTCAATAGGCGCATAAAGGTAAGCCCCGAGTTGTACCGTAAAAGCCAGCCTGTTCATAACAAAATCGTGCATAACATGAGCACCAACCTGGTACAAATCTGTATTTACAATATCATTTTTATTGGTGTTTGCTGATTCCTGCCTATAGGTTGCATCAAAGAAAATATCGGTTCCAACACCCCATTTGCCTTTTAAGCTATACACCCGGTTGTAATCAAAAATCAGAGATGAAGCAAAATAAGTACCTTCGACATAGTGGTTGATTGATTTTGCACCACCCGAAAATGTTATCCGGTATTCATTTTTTGAATCAACCTTTGGCAACTCCATTGCCTTCTTTTCCAGGTAATTTGAATTAAAATGATAGGCCAGGCCTATTGATCCGGAAATAATATTTAGCCCGTAATTTGGATTTTGTATATTCCCGTTTGAAAAATGAGTAAAACGAATACTATTTGTCAGTCCGATTTTTTCGGATAATGCAATATAAGAATGTAAACTAAAATCGATATAAATATTGATATGTGTTCCAATAGCCAAATTGCTGTAATTTTCATTTATGTCGAAGCAATCTGTAATGTATGAAGCTCCAACAGCAATCTGGTAGCTGATTCCTGATCCATTTACCAAACGTGCAACAGGAATTTTTGCAAATCCATAAATTGCATTTGCATACCCATAAACATCATTATTCCCAAGATTTGAACGATAAAAACCCAATCCAAAATCAGGATACCGGAACAACTGATTCCAGTATTTCTCGCCAGTACTCGATTTTACATATTTAATATCAACTGTTCGGATATGATCTTCGAGCAGGTATTTAATTGAGCTGTGATGAGGCATAATAGCCCCATACCCATAATTTGTTTCTAAATATGAATTGTTTGTAAAATTCCATCTGTCTTGCCCATATACCAAAATGGGAAATAAGAAAACAATTATAACCAGGTTGTATCGTTTAAATAACATTCGTGAAAAATAAAAAACAAAAATAAGGAATGATTTAGATTGATCAAGTTGAATAGAAAAATATCTGAAAAATAACTTTTACAATTAAAATCCTAAAAGTTAAATATATTGAGAATTTTGAATCTAAATATTAAAAATTAAATTTGTGATTCAATAAAACCAAACAACGAATGTACTCACTCTTAAAAAAAGAAATAAGCAGTTTTTTCAGCACAATAACAGGGTATGTAGTTATTGTAATATTTCTAATTGTAAATAGCTTATTCATGTGGATTTTCCCGGGGGCATACAATATTTTTGACAGTGGATATGCCTCTTTAGATACATTGTTTTCAATTGCCCCGTGGGTTTTTCTTTTTCTTGCTCCCGCGGTTACCATGCGTGTGTTTGCCGATGAAAAAAAATCAGGCACAATCGAATTGCTTTTAACAAGGCCTTTGTCTGATTTCCAGATTATTTTCGCGAAATACCTTGCCGCACTGGTTCTTGTATTATTTTCTTTAATCCCCACGCTCATCTATTTTTATTCGGTTTATCAACTGGGAAATCCGGTTGGAAATATTGATATGGGTGGAACATGGGGTTCATTTATCGGGTTATTTTTCCTGGCATCCATATATGTTGCTATTGGAATTTTATCATCATCAATTACCGATAACCAGATTATAGCTTTTATTATTGGAATGTTGCTTTGTTTTCTTATCTATATTGGTTTCGATTTTGCCAGTCAATTGCAACTGTTTAAATCAGTTAACTCGTTAATAATCAATTTAGGAATAAACGAACATTACAAATCAATGAGCCGGGGGGTAATTGACAGCCGCGATATTATTTATTTTATAAGTGTTATTGCATTTTTTCTTTTAATAACAAAAACAATTCTTCAAAGCAGAAGATGGTAAATCATGAAAAAAAATCTTAAAAAACAAAATATAATTCAGCTGACACTTGCATTAATCATTGTTTTACTGATAAATTACATTTCGTCAAATGCTTATTTCAGGTTAGATTTAACAGCCGATAAACGATATACATTGAATAAATCTTCAAGAGAAATCCTTGATTCGTTAAACGATATTGTTTATATAGAGATTTATCTTGATGGCGAAATGCCTGTAGGTTTTCAAAGAATGCAAAAATCTGTAAGGGAATTGATGGATGAATTCAGGGTTATAGCCAATGACAACATCCAATTTTCGTTTATTAATCCATCCGAATCGGCCGATCAGAAAAAAAGAAATGTCCTGTTTCAGGATTTATACGACAGGGGATTAAATCCCACAAATGTTAAAGATCGGGATACCGAAGGCGGAATGGCAGAAAAAATGCTTTTCCCGGGTGCAATAATTGCTTACCAGGGAAAAGAAACTCCTGTGAATTTATTAAAGAATAACCCGGGTTTATCTGCCGACGAAAACCTGAATAATTCGATTGAATCGTTAGAATATGAATTTATTGACGCGATTCGAAAAATAACAGTAAAACAGCGAAAGAGAATAGCTTTTATAGAAGGACAAGGCGAACTGGACGAATTTCAGACAGGTGATATAACAAAAGCATTATCTGAGTATTACGATATTGACAGGGTTACAATTAAAGATTTCATTACCATTCTTGAACCTTACGATGCAATAATTATTGCCGGACCAACAGAAGAATATACTGAAAAAAGCAAATTTATAATCGATCAATATCTTATGAAAGGCGGGCGAATATTGTGGCTTATCGATGCTGTAAAAGCAGATATGGACAGCCTTTCAACCGGAAGCGCTACCTTTGCATTTTATAACGATCCAAACCTGGGTGATCAGTTATTTAAATACGGGGTAAGAGTAAATCCGGACATAATTCAGGATATTCAATGTGCTGTTATTCCTGTAAATACTGCAATAACAGGAAATCAGCCACGCTTTGCCCCTGCTCCCTGGGTTTATTTCCCTTTATTAAATCCTCCATCCAATAACCCGATTACCAAAAACCTGAACATGATTAAAGCAGAATTTCCAAGTGTTATAGATACTGTTGGAAATAATCCGGATATCAGGAAAAAAATAATTCTGACATCATCACAAAACTGCAGGGTTTTAACTGTACCTCAGCTGGTAAGCCTTGAACAGGTTCGTGAACAAATCGACCCTTATACTTTTAACCAGTCGTATAAACCTGTTGCTTTACTTTTAGAAGGTAAGTTTGAATCTGTATTTACTAACAGGCTTATTAATGAATACACAGGGAATCAACCATTTGAATTCAAAAACAAAAGCCTTCCTACTCAAATGATTGTAATTTCTGATGCTGATATTATTCGAAACGATGTTCGCCAACGGGCCGATGGAGTTTTTCTATCACCACTCGGATACGACAGATACACGAAACAATCTTTTGGAAATAAAGAATTTGTTATGAATACAGTACATTATTTGGTTGAAAAAAATGGTATTCTCGATATTCGTTCACGTGATTTTAAACTTCGATTACTCGATAAATCAAAATTAATTACTAAAAAAACCAAATGGCAACTAATTAATACCGTTTTACCTGTTGTTAGTATTTTGCTTTTTGGATTCATTCTGCTCTATATCAGGAAAAGAAAATACATGTAGAATTACGATTTACGATTTATGGTTTAAAAATCTACGAATTGTGAATAGCTTTGAAATACAATTTACCGACTCTTGGCTTCTGGCTTTTACCCAATTAATAAAAAATCTATATTTAGTACAACCTGTAAATCATTACTGGATATTCTTGTAATTTTTTTACTTACCTTTGGCTTATATTTCCTAACTTTAGTTGGATAAAACATATATAATAATGATAAAATCAATGACAGGCTTTGGAAAAGCCGAATGTGAACTTGCAACAAGAAAAATTTCTGTGGAAATAAAATCGTTAAATAGCAAAACCCTTGATATTTACACTAAAATACCAGGCATTTATCGTCAAAAAGAACTTGAAATACGGAACGAACTTTCAAAAAGTTTACAACGGGGTAAAATTGAATTCATCCTGTTTTATGAATATACCGACGATAGTAAGGCTACCACGATAAATTCAGGCGTTGTTCGTAATTATATACATCAGCTTAAAAGCATTTCCGACGAATTAAGTATCAATTCACAGGAACAACTTTTACAGATTGCCATGCGATTGCCCGATACTTTAAATATTGAACGCGAAGAAATTGATGAAGCAGATTGGGAAAAAATCCAGGGAACCATTAAACAAGCCATTGAGCAACTTGACAACTTCAGAATTCAGGAAGGAAAACATTTGTTGGATGATTTTATTTCGAGAATCGAAATTATTGAAAAATATAAAAACGAGATTACCCCGTTTGAACTTGCCCGAACAGTAAAAATAAAAGAGAAAATTAATGAAAGTTTACGAAACACCATCGACGAAAAAGATGTTGATAAAAACCGTTTCGAACAGGAAATCATTTACTATCTCGAAAAACTCGATATTACCGAAGAAAAAGTGCGATTAACAAATCATTGTAAATATTTTAAAGAAGTTGTAAACGAAGCAGAACCTTCAGGTAAAAAGCTGGGTTTTATTACCCAGGAAATAGGACGCGAAATAAATACCATTGGCTCAAAAGCAAACGATTATGATATTCAAAAAATCGTTGTCCTGATGAAGGACGAACTGGAAAAAATTAAAGAACAGGGATTGAATATTTTATAACGAATTTAATTCTAAAATGATGCAAGGGAAAATGCTCATATTCTCTGCCCCATCGGGTGCAGGCAAAACAACAATCGTTCATAACTTACTCAATAAAAATTTAAACCTTGAATTCTCGATATCTGCAACAAGCCGCCCAATACGTTCAAATGAAATTCACGGAAAAGATTACTACTTTATACCTGCTGATGAGTTTAAGCAAAAAATTGCAAAGCACGAATTTGTTGAATGGGAACAGGTTTACGAAAACAGGTTTTATGGCACATTAAAAAGCGAAGTCGAACGTATATGGGCCAAAGGAAACCATGTAATTTTCGATGTCGATGTTGTTGGTGGATTAAATATTAAAAAAAAATATCCTGACCAGGCATTATCAATCTTTATTATGCCTCCCGGCATCGATGAACTGGAGAAAAGGTTGCGTCTTCGTTCTACTGATAGTAATGAAGATATTGAAACCAGGATTGCTAAAGCAAAAAAAGAAATTGAGTATGCCGGTAAATTCGATGTTGTTATACTGAATGAAAATCTAAATAAGGCAATAGCTGAAGCTGAAAATATTGTAAGAAATTTTATTAACCGGTAAAAATGAAAGTGGGTTTGTTTTTTGGTTCGTTCAATCCGATACATATAGGGCATTTGGCCATAGCTAATTATATGCTCGAGTTTACTGATTTATCTGAAATATGGTTGGTTGTTAGCCCTCAAAATCCATTTAAATCAAAAACAAAACTTGTTAACGAGAACGAAAGGCTTAGAATGGTTGAACTTGCTGTTGAAGCCGATTACAAAATAAAACCAACAGATATTGAATTCAGATTACCAAAACCTTCATATACAATTGATACGCTCACTTACCTTGCTGAAAAATATCCGGCTAAAGAATTTGTATTAATTATCGGTTCAGATAACCTTGAATTTTTTCATAAATGGAAAAACTATGAAATCATATTAAATAACTACTCGCTCTATGTTTACCCCAGGCCGGGACATGGATTAGGAAATTACGAAAATCATAAAAATGTAAAACCGGTAAATGCTCCACGAATTGAAATATCATCAAGTTTTATAAGGGAAGCTGTAAAAGAAGGAAAAGATATCCGGTTTTTCTTATCCAAACCTGTTTATGATTATATTACTCAAATGCATTTTTATGAAAAATAATTTATATAATTGTACAATTCATCAACATAAATATACATGGGATTACTTGTTATCTATTTTTTGCTCACGATTTTAACTTCATTTACTTGTTCTCTTCTTGAAGCAGCCTTACTTAGCATAACTCCAAGTTTTATTGCAGGAAAAATTAATGAAAATAAAGCTTATGCCAAGGCAATAAAAAAATTTAAAGATAAAATTGATACTCCGCTCGCCGCAATCTTAACAATCAACACAATTGCCAACACTATTGGAGCTATTGGTGTTGGTGTTCAGGCACAAGCCGTGTGGGGAAATGAATATTTAAGTATTGTTTCCGGTTTATTAACGCTTACCATTTTAATTTTTTCCGAAATTGTTCCAAAAACTATCGGTGCATTACATTGGAAAAGGATTGCTCCTTATATTCCCCTGATGTTAAATATAATGATTTATTCACCATTCTTTCCAATTATTTATTTAGCCAAGTTTGTTACTTCGGCACTTAAAAAAGATAAAAACCAAAACACCCTTAGCCGTTCCGAGTTTCATGCAATGGCCGAGATTGGAATTAAAGAAGGCCTCTTCAAAGAAGAAGAATCGAAAATACTAACCAACCTGATGGTTTTTAACAATATTGTTGTTGAAAGTATAATGACACCCCGAACAGTTGTACTAGCTGCTCCCGAAGAAACTACCATTCAGGATTTTTTCGAGATGCACGAAAAAATACGTTTCTCTCGTATTCCAATTTACAAGGATGATATTGATAACATTACCGGTTATATTCTCAAAGACGATTTGATGCAGAATATGATTGAAAAAAATACGGATTCTCCATTAAAATCTATTTCCCGGGGCATAACAGTTGTAAACGAACGGATGCCAATAATCAGGTTGTTTTACAAGCTTATTGGCCAAAAAGAGCATATTGCAATGGTAGTTGGAGAATATGGCGAAATGGTGGGCATTGTTACTATGGAGGACTTAATTGAAACCCTTCTTGGAACCGAAATTATGGACGAGTTCGACAATATTGAAGATATGCAGGATCAGGCCAAGAAAAACTGGGAAAAAAGAGCTAAAAAACTGGGATTAATATAATCTCAAAATAACTTACTGCATGAATCTGAATCATATTGTAAAACCAACCCTGTTACTCGATAAAAAAAAGTGCTGTAAGAATATTGAGCTTATGGCACTAAAAGCAAAATCAAACAAAGTTATTTTCAGGCCACATTTCAAAACTCATCAATCACGTATAATTGGAAAATGGTTCAAAAAAGCCGGTGTAAATAAAATTACAGTTTCATCTTTGTCTATGGCTTCCTATTTTGCTAATGATGGCTGGAATGATATTACTGTTGCCTTTCCTGTTAATATCCGTGAGATAGAGAAAATAAATGAACTTGCCGAAGAAATTCAACTGAATATCGCTATTGAAAATATAGAATCTGTTGACTATTTAAATAAAAAACTGAAATTCCCGGTTGGTTTATTTATAAAAATAGATACCGGATATCATAGAACAGGATTACTTTCTGATAATTACCAGGTTATTGACACCATTTTAGAAAAAGTGTGTCACGAGAAACTCCAGTTTAAAGGTTTTTTAACGCACTCGGGAAACACTTATCAGGCTAAAACAAGGGAAGAGATTATTCAGATTTATAATAATACAACCGAACAATTAACACATCTTAAAAATAAATTCATTCCCAGCTATCCCGATTTGATTCTGTCTGCAGGAGATACTCCTTCGTGTAGTATTATTGAAAACCTAAAGGGTATTGATGAAATCCGGCCAGGTAATTTTATATTTTATGATCTGATACAATATCAATTGGGTTCATGCCATTTCGACCAGGTTGCTGTATGTATGGCCTGCCCTGTTGTTGCTATTCATAAAGAAAGAAATGAAGTTGTTATTTATGGTGGAGGAGTACATTTCTCGAAAGAATCACTTGAAACTGCTGAAAATAAAAATTTCGGGCAGGTTGTTCTTTTAAATGATTCTGGTTGGAAAAAACCTGAAACCGATTGTTATTTATCAAAACTCTCGCAGGAACATGGTACAATTAAAGCAACTGACGATTTTATAAACTCGATTAAAATTGGCGATTTGGTTGGAATTATTCCTGTTCATTCCTGTATGACTGCTAACTTGATGAGAGGATATCTTTCAACTGAGAACGAGCTGATCGATCATTTCTCGGGAAATTCAGAGCTTATATAAAACAGGCCCGGGTAATTTCCCGGGCCCTTTTAAACCGGCGGAACTCCCATCCGCGTGCCAGAGCACCCCTTGTGGCGGCTATTTTTAAGCCTTACTTTGGAACAAAGATACAAATTGAATATGAATTATAATATACCAGGAACAATAAACGTATTAATCACATCCTTAATCGTGTATGTAAATAGTTTTTCAGGAATATTTGGATTTAAACTACAGACAGCCATTTTATAACCTTCATCAATAAAATATTGTTTAAAATAAATGTTTTCCAAAACCTGATTGTAAGATTCAATACAGATTTTATTATTTAATAACTTCATTGAGAAACTATTTAATGGATGGGATAAACCCTTACCAATAAACTTAATATAACTTTCTTTTAAAGACCATAGAGCAAAGAAGCAATCAAACGGGTCGTTACTTAATAATATATCATTGTGCTCACTTTCTGAAAAGAAATTCTTTGAAACATCAATATCTATTGTAGAAATTTTTTCTATATCAATGCCTACAGGATCTTTATCTATTGCACAAACAATCCAATCTCCTGAATGTGATACGTTAAAATGAAAATCATGAAGAAACTCACAAGATGGTTTTCCAAATTCATTAATGGAAAAGTATATTTCTTCATTAGCCAGATTAAATGTATCTATTATTATTTTTCTTACAAGTAAATCTGCAAATAAACTTCTGTGCATATCTTGCCAAAAAACGAACTTTAAGAGGCGTTCTCTTTTTTTTTCATCAATTGAAGATAAGAGGTTTTGGGAAGTTAATTCATCTAATTTGTTTAATAACTTAATAGCATATACTTCCATTTATTTCGAAATATTACTTATAAAAAACATTTTTAAAATCAAAAAACGGTTTATTCGGATTAATTCAATATAAAATTATATGCTCTATTACAAAATCTTTTTAATATCATCAATAACAACATGTCCGTCAAATAGTTGAATGATGCGATGAGCATATTCTGCATCCGATGGTGAGTGAGTAACCATAACAATTGTAGCCCCATCCTTGTTTAGTTCTTTTAATAATTTCATAACTTCTTCTCCATTTGCAGAATCAAGATTACCAGTTGGCTCGTCCGCAAGAATTAATTTAGGATTCGCTACAACAGCCCTTGCAATAGCAACTCTTTGCTGTTGTCCTCCTGATAATTGTTGTGGAAAATGTTTCCTTCGATGTGATATTTTCATTCTTTCGAGTACTGCTTCGACTTTTTCTTTCCTTTCATTCGCAGAAATCTTTAAATATAAAAGTGGTAATTCAACATTTTCATATACAGTAAGCTCATCAATTAAGTTGAAACTCTGAAAGACAAAGCCAATATTTGATTTTCGTAAATTTGTTCTGTCTTTTTCTTTAAACTTTGATACTTCATTCCCATCAAACCAAAGTTCTCCGCTTGTAGGATTATCGAGTAATCCAATAATATTTAACAAAGTTGATTTTCCACATCCTGATGGTCCCATTATAGCCACAAATTCGCCTTTTTGAACATCAATATTTACCTTATTTAGTGCAGTTGTTTCAATTTCGTCTGTTCTGAATACTTTAACAAGTTGATTTGTTTTAATCATAATTATTCTCCTTTACATTTTTTGTTTGTACAGAATATCTATATTTTCTATTTATAATTCGTTTTTACAGTATTTATTTGTATCGTACTATTGATTATTTGTACAATCTCTTGAACTTTTTCATTAATGAAAAAATGTCCCCCGTTAAAATAATAAATAGTACAATTTTCTGATGTGTAGTTTTTCCACCCGTCAATCTGTGCAGGAGTTAACTCTTCATTTTTACCAATAAATACGGTAAATTTACAGGGTAATGGATTTATTTCTTTTTTAGAATAGTCTCTGGCAGCTAATCTAAAATCATTTTTTAACAAGGGTAAAAAAACCTCTAATAACTCCGGGTGTTCAAAGAATTCTTTTGGCGTTCCTCCTAAATTTAGAACTTTTTCCTTAAATTCTTCATCGGGTAGTTTGTGATACTCCTTTTCATCATTGCCAGTAATATACGGAGCTCCTCTGCCTGAAAAGAAGATATGTTCAGGCAAGGGTAAACCTTTACTCAAAATCGCCTGAGCTAACTCATATGCAATCTTAGCACCCATACTATGCCCAAAGAAAATATAATCATCAGATATGATTTCGCTTTCAATCATAGAAAACACATCTTGAATTAATTGGTCAAAATTATCATAAAAGGGTTCATGAATACGTTTACCTCGTCCTGCCAATTCAATGGTTTTAATTTCTAATCCTGGCAATAAAAAGGGCTTCCAGCTGTTATAAACCATAGAAGATCCTCCCGCATAGGGGAAAAAAAATAATTTCATATTCTAAAATATTATATTTCAAATGATCTTTCTTTTCCTGATTCCAGTATTTCGACCTTAGAAAAGAAAGAAGCTTTTTCCTTAAAATCGCCTGTATTTGAGTTTAATACAGGAATAGCATCATAATGGCAAGGAATAACAAATTTTGGTTTAACTTTTTCAATTGCCCAAACAGCTTCTGTTATCCCCATCATATAATTTGAACAAATTGGAATCATCATTATGTCAATTTCATACAATCGAGAAAGATACTCCATGTCACTATAGAAAGCTGTATCACCTGTATGATAAAAACAAACATCATTAGTTTTAACAATAAACCCGCATGGCGATGCAACATGCGATGAATGAATTGCAGGAGTAAAATATATCTTTATGTCACCTTTTTGTATTTCACCTCCAATATTTCCCCCAAAAAAGTTACAACCCTTTTTCCCTGCTAACTGAGCCAACTCATAAACTCCAATAAAAGTTGCTTTTGTATTTTTACATATTTTTACTGCATCTTTAAATCCGTGATCGGCATGATCGTGTGTTACTAAAACAAAATCGGCCTTATCAATATCTTTATAACTTTTGTGAGGACTAGCAGGGTTACCTGATATCCACGGATCAATAAAGAACTTGTATTTACTTGTTTCAACTTTAAAAGCGGAATGACCTAATAATGTTATTTTAACCATATACTTTAATACTAAAATATGAAGCAGTTAATAAACATAAGCATGTAAATTAACCGCTTTAATAATTGTGTTTTTAAAAATTTGCGTATCCTGTTGTAATTAAACCCTTGCTTTAGGAGGCATTACATATTCCGGTTTCATATTTCCGTCATCATCATATGGCCATTCATAATTATATTCTGGATATTCACCATCTTCATTAATTCCAGGTTTATACTCATCAATCCAAGCTTCTTCCTTGGCTTTTCTTTCTTTTTCCGTTAAATTTGGAAGTAACTCATAGCATAACATCTGTATCCAAGGACCCTGCATAAATTTTTTCATTCCTTCTCCTTCGGGGTTCTCAAAAACATCACGAACTGCTTTTCTCAAATTATCAGTTGAAGCTATATATCTCGGATGGACAGGAGTTTCATGAATAATGCCAAAAATTCCAAACACAGCAGGTTCTTCCGGTAATTTATCGATATTGTCTTTTTTATCTAAATTGTAATCTTTGTGATAAACTTCATGTTTAATCACTCTTTCATTAAAAATTGGATTCATAATACATTATTTTATTTTTTACTTAAAATATTACTTATCGCTCTGCGCCATCATTACTTTATAATCTTCATCACTTACTGGCTCAAGATAACCTTTACCTTCACAAGTTGACAAATCAACTTCAGCGATACACCTGACTTTATCATAGTTCAAGGTTAAACCACCAACCAGATTAACTTTCCCTTTTGCATTCTCAAAATCCGCTTCTTCAAACTTACAAAACCTGCGATCTAACTGAATTCCCAGCTCTGTTCCTGTTTTTTTAAACATTACATGAACATAATTTCTGTCAATACATTCTTTTAATGCTTCTGCTGTTTTTTCAGGACGAGTACATTCTACCTCATGTTCTTGTGTTAATCTTTCTACTAATTCGTTAAGTTTTTTTTCCATTATTTTTAGTTTTTTTATTTATAATTATAATTCAAATCCTTTATTAAATTCTACTCTCCAAGTCAATTGAGATAATTTTTTCTCTTCATTTAATCTATATGTTAACATTTTATGTGCTTCCAACTCATTCCATATTTCATCAAGTTTAGAATCATCTGTTGGGGATAAAAAAAATATTGCTGCTGTAAGTCTTGTTAAGATATTTTCATAGGGTAGCTCCCATTCTGAAACAAGACCTTTTTCTTTTAGTTCTTCTAAATGTTTTTTTACTGCCTTAATTTCAGGAACATTTCCAATTTGTACCATAATAGTCAATTTTTAGGATTAATAATTTTTTATATTTCATTTTTACTTTTCAGGCTTATAATTGTTTAGTTGTAAGCTTTTGTTATGAGTTCGCAGAGTGAATTAGAGAAATCTACAGGGTTTTCTAATTCAAATCCTTCAATTAATAAAGCTTGGTTATAAAGAATTTCGCTTATGTTTTTTAATTCATTGTTGGCATTTCGGTTTTTATACACCTTTTCAATTATGGGAAATATTGAATGTTTCGGATTGATTTCTAATATTTTTGTCGCCTTTGGTGCAAACTGGTTCACTCCTTTAAGTAACTGCTCCATATTGAATGAAGCACCAGAATTGGAATTGACAAAACACACGGGGCTTGATTTCAGTCGTTTACTCATTTTAACATCTGATACTTTACCATCAAGTTGTTTTTTTATTGCATCAAGTAAATCCTTATACTCTATATTTTTATCATCTTCTGCTTTCTCATTTGGTTCAATATTTTCATTTTTTTTAAGCACTCCATCCAAGTTAAAATCCTCTCTTGTAACTGATTGAAGTTTAATATCCTTATATTTATCTAAATTTTGAGTCAAAAATTCATCTATCTTATCCACGAAATATAATACATCAATATTTTTTTCTTTAAAAATCTCTAGTTGAGGCATTCTTTTGATTGTATTAATATCTTTTGCTGCAGCATAATAAATCTCTTTCTGACCTTCAGGCATACGCTCAATATATTCATTTAAAGTAGTCATTTTATCATTGCCTGATGAATAAAATAACAACAAATCTTCAAGCTTTTCCTTATTTTTATACTCCATATAAATTCCTCCTTTTAAAGCTTTCCCAAATTCCGGCCAAATCTCTTCATACTTTTCCCTATTCTCCTTTAGAAGTTTTTTTAAGGCTTCAATAATTTTTTTTTCAAGGGTTTTGCCAATAACTTTGAGCTGTGCATCATGTTGCAAAATCTCCCTTGAAATATTTAAAGAAAAATCAGGAGAATCCAACAATCCGCGAACAAATCTCAGGTGTTCGGGTAAAATATCTTTACAATCATTCATTATAAAGACATTATTTGAATACAGATGAATTCCTTTTGAAAAATCTCTGTCATATAAATCAGAAGATGCTTTTGACGGAATAAATAGCAAGGCTGTAAATTCGATCTTTCCCTCCAAATTCAAATGAATAACATCGGCAAATTCGTTCCAATCATGGAAATGATGTTTATAAAACTGGAAGTATTCATCATTAGTTATTTCTTTCTTATCTTTCTTCCAAATTGGAGTGATAGAATTCAGTACCTTATTATCAATTATTGTTTCCGGTTCAGCACCTTCTATTGTTTTTCCATCTTTATCACGCGGAGTTTCTTCCCTGTAGAAATCCATGTGAATAGGGTAACTGATATAATTCGAATATTTTTTTATTAAATTTTGGATTGTATATTGATTGGAGAAATCTTCTTCCGGATTCGATGAATCGGTTGCATCATCTCGCAAAAATAAAGTAATTTTTGTGCCTCTTGTATTTGTATCAAATTCTTCAATAGTATAGCTTCCATCTCCTTCTGAAACCCATTTTACTCCTTTTTCCGCTTTTGCTGATCGTGTTATAATTTCAACATTTTTGGCAACCATAAAAGATGAATAAAAACCAACTCCAAACTTGCCTATTAAATCTATTTTATCACTCTCTTTTAATCTCCCGGCAAATGCTTTTGTCCCTGATTTAGCAATAGTTCCAATATTTTCTATTACTTCATCATAAGTCATCCCAATTCCATTATCAGAAATTATAAGCGTCTTATTCTGCTTATCTACTTCTATTTCAATCTTAAGTTCCACATCATCACCTAATAATTCATGATCGGTTAAAGATTGAAAATGAATTTTATCTATAGCATCAGAAGCGTTTGAAATTAATTCTCTTAAAAATATCTCTCTGTGTGTGTATAAAGAGTTAATCATTAAATTCAACAACTCCTTTGTTTCAGCTTGAAAAGTACAAACTTTTTTACTTCCTGTTTTTTGGGACATATTACGTTTTCTTTACTAATTTTATTTGTTTTCTTATTTTTCTGTCTGTAACCTAAATTCATTACCCAAGTTTATTATTCATTTTTTTGTAACAACTCCTGGAATATTAACACTAACCAACTATATTTTTCAATTCCTTTTAAACTTTTCGTGATTTAACCGGGAAACATCCATAAATTATGGTTGCCAAGAGCCCCAATAATTTATCTTAATTTTGTATTTAAAACTGATAAGATAAATTTCTATTGTCTTTCCGTCTCTTCAATATTTCCAGCAATAGTTTTTATAATTCTGAAATTTAATCAGGCTTTTCGATCTATATTAATAGATGAATATCAATAACTTACGCCACATGACTCATATTTAATATTTACTTAATACAAGCTTGATGAAAGTAAAACTTTTGATTTTAATGTATTTTCCCCATTTTTAATTATTTCAATACAAGAAAACTGAACAGTTTCTAATGACATATCGGGATAATAAATAATTCCTGCGCCATATGGAATTCCATACCCTTTAAATTGACCTTTCTCAGACTCAACTCGCTTAATTAGATTAAGCCAATTATCATCTGCATGTACATCAATTATAAATGGGACTAATTGTAAAGTATTGAATCCCTTTATTTTTTCATCATTGCTTTCTTGGAATCCTTTTGCCCCCAATTGAATAGCTCCTGCGGATATTCCTATCAGAATAGCACCTGTAAAATACTTGCAGGTAATTATATCATCCCAGCCATTGCGTTTTATAACATCCCAGCCTTTTTCAGTATTGCCTCCGGCCAGCAATATTATATCAGCTCTTTTCAGAAATTCATTATCATCTTTATCAGGATTGGATTTAATCATCCGGCAATTCCTAATTTCAATTTGCTGCATTGCTATCTCAAATATTTCATAAAACTGCGGATCATCTCCATTTGAAGCTCCAATATATGCTGCTTTTATTTCATCACCATTAATCTCCTTAGGCAAAAAATATTTGATTTTATCTAAAAACAACCCTGACTCGTTCCAATAAAACAGGAATTGACTATCAGCAAACAGAAATACAGGCTTTAATTCAACAGGATGCATTTTATAATTACATTAATCTTTATTCATTAAAATAGACTGCTGATTAATTGATTCTTGATGAATTAATTTAAAAACATTCGTTAAAAATTCCGTGTTGACATCAAATTCTTCGCTAAAAAGTTTTATGTTATGTAAAATACTTTCCCATCTGTCTCTCTGTAAAATTAAAATATTATTTTCTTTTTTTATTTCTCCGATTTTTTTTACAACGTTCATTCGATCAGATAAAATTCTAATTAGCTCAAAATCTTTTTCATCTATTATTTTTCTTAAATTATCGAGAGAATAGCTGAAATCCAAATTCTGCTTACGAATCCTTAATTTTTTTAAAAGTGTATCGAGTTCTAATGGAGTAATCTGCTGTTTAGCATCACTTAATGCCTTGGATGGATTAATATGAGACTCTATCATTAGTCCATCAAAGTTAAGGTCTAAAGCCTTTTGTGAAACTTCATAAATAAGTTCTGTATTTCCACAAATATGACTAGGATCACATATCATAAATAAATTAGGAAAACACTCCTTAAGATCTAAAGGTATTTGCCATAAAGGTTCGTTTCTATATTTTTTGTTTTTATATAAAGAAAATCCTCTGTGAATAACCCCAATATTAGAAATTCCAACTTTAACAAGTCTTTCGATTGCTCCAATCCATAAATCTAAATCAGGATTAATTGGATTTTTTATTAAAACTTGCTTATTAGTACCTTTCATACTTTCTGCTAATTCCTGAACAGCAAATGGGTTTACAGTTGTTCTGGCTCCTATCCATAAAATGTCAACATCATTTTTTAAAGCTTCCTCCACATGGTCTTTTGTTGCCACTTCAACAGCTGTCAACATACCGGTAAGCTGCTTTACTTCTTTTAACCATTCCAGACCAACACTGCCACTACCCATATAATTCCCAGGTCTAGAGCGAGGTTTCCATATCCCTGCCCGAAAAATTTTAATTCCCAATTTATGAAGTTGTAACGCCGTATTAATAACCTGTTCTCTGGATTCTGCACTACACGGGCCAGATATCACTACAGGCCTTTCAATTTTAACACCCAAATTGTCTGGGTTTGCTGTTGTTTCTACATTTTTATAACTATCCATAGTATAAACTTTACTTTAGAATCAAATTATACAATATCACACTATAAATTTATATACTCCTGATGAATCAACTCCTTCATTTCACCATTATTCATTTTTATTATTCGATCAGCAACATCAAAATAATTATCATCGTGGGTAATTGCAATAATTATTTTACCTTGTTTTTTCATCTCGGGGAGTAATTTTCTATAAAATATTTTTTTGTATTCCGGGTCCTGATCTGCAGCCCATTCATCGAAAAGGAATATCTGCGAATTCTCTAAAAAGCACTTCATTAATGATAATCTTTTACGTTGCCCGTTAGATAAATCAATGGTTGAAAATGAACCATTATTAATACTAACCTTTTCTTCTAATCGCAATAATTTGAGTAAATAATCCTGTTCTTCTTTTTTATTATCTGTATTAACACCATAAAGCTTCTTAAAAATGTGATTATTGCTGAATATTGTTGAAAAATAATCGCCAAGTTCATTATTATTGACTCTTTTGTTATTAATCTCTATAAAACCTTCATCGGAAGTATATAAGCCTGTTAGCAGGTTTGCTAATGTAGATTTACCACTACCATTTCCTCCGATAACAAATAGAATTTCTCCGCTATTAACATTTAAATTAATTGGGCCAACCTTAAAAGGACTTTCTTCTTCACTATTTTTATACTCAAAAACTAATCCATGAACTGATAGGTTTTTAACAATTAAACTTGTATTTTTTACTTTCAAAATGTCTGTTATTCTCAAATCCGGGTTTATTTCATCGATAAAGCCTTTTATTCTTTTCCACGACACTTTAATCTGCAAAATATTAGGTATAGAATTTAAGACCCCGTTTATAGGCCCTATCAGGTACAATACAATCATAATAAATCCAAGTAATTTATAATTTGGTATTTCGGGAAATAAAAATGGAATAAGGAAACTTACAGTACCCAAAACCATAATGAGAAGAGTTTCACCTATCAAAAATGAATTTACAAATTTTAAGAATGCTAACCCGGATTTATTTTTTAATTCTGAGCAAGAAGCTTCTATTTCATTGGTGTATTCATTTTTCTTCAAACCCGATAAGCTTAACTCTTTAAACCCATATAACAAACCATCAATCAAGCCCGAAAATATATTTGCTGTATCTCTAACTTGCTCAAACAGAATCATTGTTCTTTTACTAACCACAAAATACAAAATTGCTATGCAAGCTATAACCGTAAGAATTATTACTGTTGCAGTTAATGATATTGTTCCCAAATAAACAAAAACTCCAACTATTGTTATAATATTAGTTATCAGGCTTATTACTATATTTACAGAATTAGATATTGTTGCTGTATCTTGATTTAATGTAGCATACACACGTCCGTTATCTATTTTCTCAAACTTCTGAAATGATGATAAAAATATCTTGTTTATTAATTTCATGCGTAATTCATAAACAACAGACAAGGATATATTTATTAATTTTACCTGAACAACCTTTCTGCTTGAAATATAGAATACCAATACTAAGATAAAATAATATAAAAGGTAAGCGAGTTTTGCTTCACTTCCTATGGCATTAATTAATAATAAAATTATGATCATATTAGCTAATCCAGACATTATACTAAGCACAACAATCGTGGGTAACGATCTGTAGTATTGACTTCTCGTAGGAATTATAGCAGATATTATGCTTAAAATCCAGGTTCCAAGTACTGCGCATATGAACAAAACACATCCTATATAGTAGCTATTCGGTGCCCAAACAACAGCAGCTTTCCATGAAAAATTCATTAATGCTCCAGGGAGTAAATATATTCCATAAATAAAGGGAAAAGTAAGAAGTAAATATCCTATAAGTTTAAAAACAGACTTGGAATCAGGTACCTTAAACTGTCTTTCTTTTTTTATAATTCCTTTTACTATCCATGCTAACAAAACAAAAATTCCCGTTAGAAATACAATAAGAATAATAGAAATCAGTGAAAAAATCTTATCAAGACTATTTTCAGGTTCCGAGATTTCTGAAATTTCATCATTATTTAAAGTTTTCAGGATAATATTTCCTAAATATGCAGCATAGTTACTATTAGAGTTTGCTAATATTGCAATACCTATTTTTTTATCAGGAAGGAATCCAACAAATGAAGAAAAATTAGGGTTTAAACCCTCGTGGTATATTTTAATGTCACCATAGGGCTCCACCATCCAACCTGAAGCATAAGATGCTAATCCATGGGGAGTAACAGTTAAATCGGGAAGATGAGATTTATTTATTATGCCATCAAAACTATTTGTATCAATGGAGAGTTGATATTTTAACCATTTAGCCATATCATCTCCATTTGATATTACGTATCCAGCAGGGTTATTTCCCCTGTATTTTGGAGCATAATACTCCCTTGGTGAAAAAAAACTTATTTTATACCCCTTCGCGAAATAATTATTTACAGGTTTTCCTACAGAAGTAGATTCTAACTCTAGAGGGGCAAAAATATGTTCTCTTAAATACTCTTCGAATGAAAGATTGCTAACCTTCTCTATTATTAATCCCAGAATATCGTAGTTGATTGTTGAATACTCGTATTTTTTACCGGGCAGTCTTTTTAATTTCAATTCATTAATTATACGAACAGTTTTTTCAAGCATATCATCACTCTCTCCCTGGGGGATTCCTGAAATTGCTTCCATTGGAACTCCTGAAGTATGATGTAATAATTGTTTTATGGTTATTTGAACTTCAGCTCCATCATATATCAGTTTAAACCAGGGAAGGTAATAAGACACGAAGTCATCCAGTCTAATTAAGCTATCTTTTTCCATTTGCAGTATTGCCAATGCAGTAAAAGCCTTTGAAGTAGAACCTAATTCAAACAAAGTCTTTGAAGTAACAGGAATTTTATTCTCAATATCTGCATATCCAAAACTCTTTATATAAACATTATTTTTATCAACAAGCGTGAAAGATAATCCGGGAATATCTGCTTTTTTCAGAACGGATTCAATTTTTTCATATATATCCTCATATGAATCCTGACCTATATTTGCTTGAGCAAATAATGAACCGCTTGATATTAAAAATGCAGATATTACGACAAACACATATTGATACATTTTTTTTTTCATAATTTATACCAGGTATTATATTTATACAAATTCGTTATTCGTGCTTTATTAGATACTAATTTTCAAATAAGACCATATTTTCACGGCTAATAAAACATTCAAAAAACTTCTTATATAGACTCTTAACATTCGGTTGAGTAAATATTGAAAAGTGATTTCCTTCTACTTCTTTTACGATCATATTTTTCGAAGAAAAGCCTTGCCAGGCAACAATTATTCTGCTTTTAGAACATCCTGCTGCAAAATAATTTATTTGTGAATTAATAACATTACCCGGGATATAATAATTACATGCTCTACCTAAGCTTCGTGTAAAATTCATATATTTTACCAATTCTTCAATTGACACTTTTTGGTATTCTTTAATATCAAACCCAATATTTTTCATAATTTCTCCCTTTATTATCTCGCTTGCCCCATCTACATTTTTTAAATAATTAATTACATTAAACCAGAAATCATCAAGGTTTATTTTGATATTAAATCCTGTTATGATTTCAACATCATCAAAATAATTTCGAATCCAGCTTAATTCGGATTCGACTGAAAATTCTTTCACTTTAATATCTTCATTTATACTTGGTGGCATAGAATCTATAATTCCAAGAAATCGAACCTTTTTCTTTTCTTGTTCCAATTGCCTAACCATTTCAAAAGCAATTGTTCCCCCTAAGGACCATCCTGCTATATTATATTCTCCATGTTTTTGTACTTTTTTTAAGCATTTAATATATCTATTAGCAAGTTGTTCTACAGTAATATTAACGGGCTCATATTTTTTAAGACTTCCTGCTCTAATTCCCCAATAATTGATTCTATCATTAGCTTGTTTGCAAAATTCAATATAACCATCCACTTCTCCGCCGGCATCATGTATCAGGAATATATTTGTCGCATTAACATCGCCTTCTTTCAACAATACTAAATTATCATCTTCTATAATTTTTTTTGATTCATTCATTTGAATAAAAGCAGCCAATTGAATAATTGTTGGATTTTTAAATATTTCAATTAATGAAATATTTACATCAAAATATTTTTTTAACTTATTGATACAAGACGAAGCTTTTAATGAATGCCCCCCTATGGCAAAAAAGTTAGCCGTTACACTTATTTCTTCTTGAGAAATATTCAACACTTCTGACCAAATTTCAGTTAATGATTTTTCAATATCTGTTTTAGGTTTGTTAATATTTCTGCAACTTACCTGCGAAATATCTATTAGTTCTAATAATTTTCTATGAATTTTTCTGCTTGAAGTATATGGCATACTTTCCAACTGGATAAATCTTCTTGGTATCAGGTATAAAGGGAGGCTTTCTGTAAGATATGATAATATTTTCAATTTCACCGGGCTCAACCCTAACACCTCCAAGCTGTACCTGATTATCTAATCGGCCTAAGAAATCTATTTCCCCATCAGGAAGCCACTTTGCCAAATCACCCGTTTTATAAAACCTTTTGTTATCAATAATCCGAAAAACATCAAAAGTCAATTCGGGTTGGTTAATATAACCCCTTGAAACTCCTTCACCGGCAATAAAAATCTCACCTTCTTTTCCCATTGGAACAAGATTTTCCTGACTATCCAGAATTCGTATTTCTGTATTATAAACCGGGTACCCGATATTCAAACTATTATCTCCTGTAACATCCTTCCCTGTAGAATATAAAGTTGTTTCAGTAGGTCCATACAAATTATAAAGGTTCCCTTTGTATGTATTCGAAAATTTTTCTTTAACAGAATGTAACAATGGTTCACCTGCTGAAATGATATTTTTTACTCTCTCCAGGTAATTATTGCTATCACCTGGTATTAGTTTTTTTAACCCTGTAGGACTAGATTGTAAAAATGAAATGTTTTCATTTTGTATGACACGTATTATTTGTTCTATATCCAACGAAATTCCAGTATCCATAATAATAACTTTAGCTCCTTTCACTAAAGGTAGCAATGTTTCCGAGCTGAAAACATCGAATGTCACAGGAGTTAATGACAAAACATTAGCTTTCTCGTCCAGATTCAATAAGTTTGCGACATAATTAAAAAGGTTAATTATAGATCGATTCTCTATTAATACACCTTTTGGTCTCCCTGTTGTACCTGATGTATGTAATACATGTGTAAGATCATTCGATGATCTCTCAACCAGAATCTTTTTGTCTAAATCAATTGAAAAATCGAACCTGGATAGGTTTAATACTTTTGTTGTTGTCAAGTCCTTTGCTGAATTTTTTTCATCAACAATAATAAGCTCCGGTGTTGTATTAGAAATTATGTATGCTAATCGGTCATCTGGAGCTTCTTCTTCCAAAGGCATAAATGCACCTCCCGATTTTAAAACTCCTAATATACCAATAATCATATTTATGGAACGTTGAGTAAGTAATCCAACAATAGAGTTGGTTTTAATACCGATATCTATTAATTTAAATGCTAAACTGTGGGCACATCTATCTAATTGAGCATATGAAAAATTAGTGTCATTAAAAACTATAGCTATTCTGTCCGGGGTCTTTTTTACCTGGTCTTCAAACAATTCAATTATATGCTTTTGTTTATCAAAATCATAATATGAATTATTGAATTCAAATAATAATTTGTTCTTTTCATCATCTGAAATCTCAAAGAATTCTGTTTGTATTACATTGTTCTGTTTTTTATAGGTTTTATGAATATTTTCCTTGGCAAGAGCTATTGTATCATTATCAATAAAGTCGATTAGCCCGATAACACTATCAAATGGATCGGGTAACGCACGAACTGAAATTTTACCATTAAAGTTTGTAGGAATTTTACTAATTCTCTTAATAAAAGAAGGTAACATGTAATTTGGTAACTTATTCGATAAAAATTCTTGTATATTTTTTATAGGAATTGGTTTTTCAGAAATAAAGTAAGCACAAATCCATTTTTCATTATCTTTTTCTATAGGAACCACTACAGAATCAGATATTCCAGGATATCTAAGTATTTGATTTTCAATTTCCCCTAATTCAATTCTATACCCTCTTATACTTACCTGATTATCAGCTCTACCACAGAAACTAATTATTCCTTCATGGTTTAATTTACCAATATCTCCTGATTTATAAAGTTTCTCTGCCGTATTGAAAGGATTTGTAATAAACTTATCGTTCGTTAGTTCAACATTATTTAAATACCCTTTTGCAATACCAGCACCTGAAATACAAATCTCTCCTTTGTATCCAATTGGAACCAACTTTAAATTTTGATTTAGAATTAAAACTTTGTAATTCGAAATTGGTTTTCCTATTGGAACATCTCCAATGGTTTGCCTGGAGCATCTGTGATAGGTAGCACATATTGTTGATTCAGTAGGTCCGTAAGTATTATAAAAAAGGCACTGATCAGAAAACCCTTCTAAATATTCCCCTTTTAATACGTCCCCGCCACTTATTATTGTCTGGATATTACAATCTGATGAAAATATTTTCCCTAATTCGTTTATTAATAAAGGAGAACAATCTATTATTGATATTGTATTCTTTAAAATATATTTTGCAAGCCGTGGCACATCCATTACCATTTCAGAATCAGCAATTACAATCATTCCCCCGGAGAATAACATAGGAAATACTTCCTCTATAAATGTATCAAAAGAATAAGATGCCTGTTGCAAAATAATATCATTGGATTTAAAATTAAAGTCATGTAAAAAAGCATTGCAATATGCAACTACATTTTTATGCTCTGTTACTATACCTTTTGGAAATCCGGTAGTTCCTGATGTATATAAAACATAGGCAATATTATCTTGTGCAAATACCGGAACATAATTGTAATGAACCAACTCATCATTAATTTCATTGAAATCAAATTTCACAACATCATCTTCAACTAACGAAAAATAATTTGTGTTACCAATAACAATATTTACACCACTATCTTTTATCATGTAGCGAATACGATCTTTCGGTGAATAAATATCAATTGCCAAATACCCTGCACCAGATTTTAATATTCCAAGAATTCCAATAAATAAATCAAGATTACGATCAGAGATTAATCCAATTAATGTATTTTTTTTTACTCCTTTTGATAATAATATCTTACACAACAAATCTGATTTTTCATTTAAAACTCTATAGGTGATATTTGTATCATTAAACACAAGAGCTACTTTGTCGGGTGTTTTTTGGGCTTGTTTAATAAAATATTCATGTATAGAAGTTTCTTTTTCAAAATCTATCCGTGTACTATTAAAATCAACCAAGAGTTTTTCTTTCTGGGATGGATGTATAATTTCCAGGGCTGATTTTTTCTTATTTACATCATTTAATAACTCATTAACTATACGTACATAAATCTCCCCTATTAGTTTAATAGTATGTTCTGAATATAATGATGAATTGTATTCAATTGCAACTTCAATATTATCTGGCAAGTTTGAAAATTCAAAGTGAACATTATAATTAATATCCTGAAGGTATCTCTTGTCCTGTATTCCATTAAACGTTACGGCAACATCAAAAATCGTAAAAAAAGGAGTTCTTTCATCCTGACAACCTATGATTTCCGGGATCAAATTAATTGGGTACGCATAGTTTTCGATTCCTTCTTTTATGGTGTTTTTTGCTGTATTTAATAAATCTTTAAATTTTTCAGATTCATTTATATTTAAAATTACAGGAATAATCGTGTTTATAGTACTAATAATATCAGAATCTTTATAGATAGGCATTCCAATTATTACCTGTTCTTTGTTCTGATTTAACTCAGAAAGAAGAACTGCCAAACAAGAAGTTAAAATTACCAGAATTCTGGGATCAGAGTTTTTCCCCAGATCTCGAACTCTGTTTGAAATGTCGCCTGGTAATATAATATTTAGATATTTATCTCTTCCAACAATATTTGAATTTAAATTATCGTAAGGGATCGTTGTTTTTATAAACTCTGTTCCGAACTTATTTTTCCAGTATTCTTTTTCTTTTTTTCTTTGATTTATCTCAACATTATACTTTGCAGAATGAGTTTTTTCCATTTTACATATCTTTAATAACTGGATGTTTAGTTAGATTTTGGTTAGATAAAGTCTTAATGATATTACATGCATTACTAAAAGTCTTCATCTAGTTCATTAACAATTCCTATATTGATTTTGGTATTTTCTATTTTAGCAATATCACTAAGATTTATATTAAGATTATGAATAAGCTGGTTAATTATTTTTTTGAGAATAGTTAAATAATACTCCATTGAATTTCTATCAAACAAACTCTTTCTATAATCAATATGCAAGATAATTTGATCGTTTTCAAATAATCCGGAGAAAAACAAATCAAATTCTAAAAAACTGATTTTCAAAATCGTTTAGTACATTTTTATGTATTTCTGTTAAAAAGTGAGAATATTGTTTATTTTTTTCAGGATAATTTCTTAGGGCAATGGTATTTACAAACATTCCACAAATACGGTTCAGGTTTTCGTGATACCTTCCAGAAACAGGTGTTCCTATTATTATATCCTCATCGCCCGATAATTTCATTAACCAAATATAGTAGATACTTAAAATTGCGACAAAAGTAGATGTATTAAACGATTCTACTATTTTCTGAATACCACGTGTTTCATCAATCGACAATACTAACTGTAATCTCTCTCCTTCAAAATCTCCTCCTGTTTCTCTTGAATAATCAAGAGGAAGATTTAGCATTGGAATTTCCTTATTAAATTTTGACAACCAGTACTTTTTATGTAATTCTTGTTTTTTAAGAAACCTTAAATCTTCATTTTGCCAAACTGCAAAATCTTTAAATTGATATCTTAAAGGAAATAATTTTTTATGATCAATAATTTCCTTAAATTCTTCCATAAGTAAATCAAGAGAGAATTCATCTGAAATAATATGATGCAAGTTAACTATCAATGATGGTTTTTTATTTGGGATTTTAAGAACACAAGCCCGAATTAACGGAGTTTCATCTAAACGAAATGAATTCAGCATTTTATTTAATATTTCATCCAAGTCTAGTTGATTCGTATTATAAACAGGAATTATAAATTTAAATTCTTCATGAACTCTTTGGTATAGCTCATTTTTAAAAACACCTATAGATGTTCGTAATGATTCGTGCCGTTTTATTAAAGTTATGAAAGCTTTTTCGAATCTCTCTATTTCGAAATTATCGTTTAATGGAATAATTGCAGGAATATTATAATTTCTACTATCCGGATTCATTTCCTGAAATAAGGATATTCCTCTTTGTGATTTAGTTAAAGGATAATACTCTCGTTTCTCTGTATTAGGAATAAACGCAAAAGCATCTTTGCCTGAGAAATAAATATGTTCTGCAAGTTTCGATAATACCGAATGTTTATAAGCATCGGCAAATAATAGTTTCACATCAAACTCTTTATGTATTTTAGATATTAATAGGGTTATTTTCAAAGAATGTCCTCCCAAATCAAAAAAATCGGAGTTTCTACCGATACTTTCATATTGAACATTTAATATTTTTGACCAGATTGCTGCTAACTTTTTCTCTGTCTCGTTCGACGGGGCTACATAATCATCGCCGGCTTTTACTTCTGGAACAGGTAAGATTTCGCGGTTTATCTTCCCGTTGCTCGTTAACGGGAACTCGTCCATATCTACAAAATACGATGGTATCATATAATCCGGCAGATATTCTGATAAATAATTTTGTAGTTGATCTTGAGTAACTCGTTTTTTGCTTACAATGTACGCACATAAGTATTTTTCTTCTTTGACTTCCCTGGCCAGAACTACACATTCTTTTATAAATTCATGCTTTAATAAAACATTTTCTATTTCTCCAAGTTCTATCCTGAACCCGCGTATCTTGACCTGGTGATCTATCCTCCCTAAAAATTCGATATTCCCATCGGGTAACCATCGGGCTAAATCGCCTGTGCGGTATAACCTTTCGCCTTCTTTAAATGGATGGCCTATAAATTTCGCTGATGTTAGTTCATCATTCCCTAAGTACCCCCGACTCAACTGTACTCCGGAAATACATAACTCTCCTGTTACTCCTATTGGTTGTAAATGCTTCACAGGTTTATCTAATACATATAACTGGGTATTAGATATTGGTTTCCCTATGGGTATGATTGAATAAAGCTCTTCCCGAAAACACTCAAAACACGAAACATCAACAGTTGCCTCTGTAGGGCCATATAAATTAATTAATCGTATTTCTTCTAATTCTCCTGTTTGTTTGAAAAAATTATTTACCTGGTTTACTTTTAAGGCTTCTCCACTACAAAAAACATACTTCAAACTCTTTATCCTGTTATTCAAATTTTCTCCTGAAAAATATTCTAAAAATGCATCTAACATTGATGGTACAAAATGAATAACACTTATTCCATTCTTTTCTATTGAATCACATATTAGAGATGGTTCCTTTTCTCCGCCCTGCGGGAAAATATTTAAACAACTCCCATTAAAAAACCACCAAAATAATTCCCATACTGAAACATCAAAGCTATAAGGCGTCTTTTGAATTAGTATATCACCTTTACCTATTGGATAGCTTTTCTGCATCCAATGAATCCTGTTTACAACCGAATGATGCTCGATTAAGACTCCCTTGGGACTGCCTGTTGAACCTGACGTATAAATTACATATGCCAAATCCGTGGAACTAATCGATTCTGATACGTAAGATTCTTCTGAAGCATTTGTATATTCAGACTGTAAGGGAATGCACGGTATTATTAATCCTTCACTATTTTTTACCTTCTCCGATAACCCTGAACCAATAATTAATTTATCTATCTTACTATCGTTTATTATATGAGTAACCCGGTCTGTCGGGTGAAAAATATCTATGGGAACATAAGCGCTCCCGCTCTTTATTATTCCATAAATATCGATCATTAAATCTATTGAACGCGCTTTTAATAAACCTACTTTCATCCCTTTTTCCAAGCCTTGTTTTGAAAGATGCTTCGATAAAATAATTGTTTTCTTATTAAACTCGGAATATGTTACATGGTGATCTTTTTCAATTATTGCAACCCTATCCGGGGTTTTTTCTACCTGCTCTTCAAACAATTGAGCCAGAGTTTTATCTTTTGGGTAAGTTGCTTGCGTATTATTAAATTCATACAAAAGCTGATGCTTCTCTTCGGGGCTTAGTATATCTATTCCTGATATTTCTTTCCCCGGGCTAAATACTATTTGATTTACTACCTGTTTAAAATATCTTATATATCTTTCTATTGTTTCTGGCCTGAATAGTTTGGTGCAATACTCAAAACTAAGCAATAACTGTTCTCCAAAATCTATTGCTGATAAACTCAAATCAAACTTGGAAATTCCCGGAGTATGTATGTAATTTGAACTATCAAAGCCTCTGAGATCCCGTTGATAATTCCCCTGGTTGAAAAGATTAAACATTACATCAAAAATTGGATTCCTGCTTACATCTCGTTCTGAGGATACTTGCTCTACCAAGTCTTCAAATTGATATTCCTGGTTCTCGAATGCTTCCAAGGTTGTTTTCGTTCTGAGGATACTTGCTCTACCAAGTCTTCAAATTGATATTCCTGATTCTCGAATGCTTCCAAGGTTGTTTGCCTTACCCTTTTTAATAAATCTGTTAAAGTGTAATCTCCTCTTATTTCGTTCCTCATTGCAAGGGTATTTACAAACATTCCAACTATATTTTCTAAATCCGCATGATTCCTTCCTGCAAATGGTGTTCCTACAACGATATCTTCCTGACCACTTAATTTTGATAGTAATATGTTGTAAACAGTCAGTAAAGACATATACAATGTTAACCCGTTATCCATTGCTAAGGACTTAAACAAACTTGTCTCTTCCTCGCTAAAAACAAAACTTACTGAAGCTCCTTCAAAACTTTGTATCGATGGACGTATGTAGTCTAGCGGAAGGTTTAATTTGGGCAGTTCTCCAGCATATTTGTTTAGCCAATATTGCTCCTGTACTTTTATTCGTTCTTTCCTACATTCATCGTGTTGCCATTCTGAATAATCTTTATATTGCAACCGTATTGGGGATAATGATTTATTATTAAGTAAATAAACAAATTCTCTTTCAAGTATG